>VOFB01000985.1_pt1 | contig 242000 bp, 242 predicted proteins | sample 5384141 | NCBI WGS metagenome assembly VOFB01 (sample SAMN12384721, study PRJNA508395) | human gut metagenome | isolation source: healthy gut A | host: Homo sapiens | reverse complement strand
CCAAATAGCCGCTGAACAGCCCCGTTAAGTAAACAGCTGCCCCCAGCATTCCTACAGAAATTCCTAATCTTGTTTTCTGCATGATCTTATCCTCTTTCTATATTTTATTTTCATAAAGCGATTCCAAAATAAATTAGTCTACTTTTTGATACTCATATATGGCTTCTCCGTCATCATTGTAAAATGTCAAAGTATCTTCTTCCAAGCCAAAAGTAAAAGTCAACGGCTCTGCTAACACTCCGTTAAGCTTTATCCGATCTCCATCAATGGAATAGTCTCCCGAATAATTACTACGATTAGAGGTATAGGTTCCATCACTAAAGAATTCCAACTGAACCAGTTTCGATGTTGTTCCTATATTCTCTATTTCTTTTGGAATTTCCCACTGGCCAACAATTAGATCGGAGGGCGACTTCGAACTACACCCTGCTAGCGAAACAATAAGAAGTACAACACTCAGAATACTCACTAAACATTTTTTAACCTTATTCATTTCTCATTCCTCCAAGATAGATATAAATTACTGTAACTCCTCATAACAATCATCACATACAAAAACCATCATACCTGCTAAGTTTTCATAATGTTTAGTTGCCTTTTCTCCGCACCAAGCACATTTTTTACTGCAATCCTTGCAAACATAAGAATATGAATCATCACTCATCTTATAAGCAACCGATGGGCTATTTCCACACCAATCACATGGCTCAACAGACATTGAAGCAAATCGTGATACTGCAAAGATTGCAACCGCAAGCACAACAGCTCCCAATACTATCTTTTTCCATAATCCTGTTTTTCGGGGCAGATGAGAGATAGTAGTAACCGCAGTCTCACTATTCTCTGATCCGACAGGGGCACCACAGTTCGGGCAAAATTTTCCTTCCTCCAAAGGGGCACCGCATTTTCCGCAAAACGCCATAGTTCACTCATCCTTCTCGACATTAGAGTTTCGTTCCGCACTCTGTGCAAAAAGCAACTCCAGTTTCAATTTTTGCTCCACACTTCGGACAAACACTGTTTTGTCCCTCGCTCTCTGCTACAGGAACACTTATTGCTTCTGGTGCTATCATTTGAGTCATCGGCTTACCACAAGAGGTACAGAAGTGAACTCCTTTTTTGACCATAGCTCCACAACTTTCGCATCGCACTATATCATCGGTGTTTATAGGCTGAACTTTTGGCATAGGAGTCCCGCAAGAACTGCAAAAAGCAACGCCTGATTGGACTTCTGCCCCGCACTGTGAACAACGAACAACGCCTTTAATATCCTGAATCTGCTGGCGATAATTCTTAATTTTTTCTTCCGCTTCCACAAGTGAAGCAACCATGCATGCGAATTCTTCCTCATGGTCATGTGGATGCTTGGTCACATAAAGTTTGCCAACCTGATAGTAGATGTTGTTGATTTTTGTTTCTTCCTCAGAAATCATCGAATTGAACTTTGCAATATCAGACATTTCTTTTGCCTTTTGCATTGCTTTCGCGGTGGTTTCAGAGGCTTTTTGGCTAATATTATCCCAAAACGCCATGAAAATCCCTCCTGATTTTGATGTTCACAAGAAAGTGTACATTCCTGTAAATGCCCACCTTCCCTTGTTAAAAAATAATTATTGTCCTATTCATCAAAAAATCCAGCTATTTGGCGAATTTTAGCATAATGACAATTATTTTTTAACATTTTGTGCTGCTTTACAAAATGTACACAATCCTGTAAAAATACCTGCTTACAACAACTTGGCTTTTTCGTAAATCTCCGCACGATAGCGGAATGTGGAAGCGGCATCCCGCACAGCTTTGCAGCAGCTGTGCCGGTTATTTTGCCGTTTTTCCATTGTTGGTACAAATGATGGAAGTTTTCTGGTAAAGGCGCTGGTGGTCTGCCGAAGCGAACACCCTTTGCTTTGGCAGCGGCAATTCCTTCTGCCTGACGCTGTCGGATATTGGTACGTTCGTTTTCTGCCACAAAGGACAGCACTTGCAGCACAATATCGCTCAAGAATGTTCCCATCAGGTCTTTGCCCCGGCGTGTATCCAGCAGCGGCATATCCAGCACCACAATATCAATCCCTTTTTCCTTTGTCAGAATCCGCCATTGTTCCAGAATTTCAGAATAGTTACGCCCCAGACGGTCGATGCTCTTGATATAGAGCAGATCGTCTTTTTTCAGTTTTCGTACCATTTTCCGGTACTGAGGGCGCTCAAAATCCTTGCCGGACTGCTTATCAATAAACAGATTCTTCTCCGGGATAGAGAGTTCTTTCAAGGCAAGAATCTGCCTGTCCTCATTCTGATCTCTGGTGCTGACACGGATATAGCCATATAAATTACCCATCGTTTTTCCCTCCTTTCTCCCGACTGAAGAAATGGCTCCCCAATCGGACATTTTTCATCTTCTATGGTACTGGATACTTGATACCCCTGAATAAACAGACTGTGAAAATGCCGAGTGCAAACCCGGCATTTTGCAGTCATTTGCCCTGTAATCAGGCACTTTCCTTTTCTGTACGCAAAACCTGAAATCCATGCTGTTTAGCGTACTCTCCTGGCAGCTGCCAGCCGTTCTTCGCTGTACGGCGGCACCAGCCGGATCGAAAGTCGGGACTTGTCCAGTACATAGGTCACGCTGCCTTCCGGCGTACTGCGTTCCAAGCGGCACAGCAGAGGGATACTTCCGGCTGAAATCCTCCAGCCTGCGCTTCAAGCTGGCATTAAAGGTGTAGATACTGGCAATCGTCTCGCCCTCATTCCAGTTGATGATGGTTTCTTTTTCATATTTAGACAGCTTCCTCATACAGTTCCTCCTCATAATCGGTGTTTGCTTTCAGCGCACGCAGACTGCGTCTAATCCGGCGATATTCGTCCATCTCCATACGCAGATGATGGTAAAAGGCTTCGTACCACCTTTCCTCTGTCTCTGTCTCAATTTTACGAGCAAGATGAAGCATCTGGCTTTTCGCCTCTGGGTCAACAGTCAATGCTGTCAGCCATTTCAGCCTTGTCACTGTGTTGTGATGGCTGGGGCAGGCGTAAGCGTAAAGAATTTTCTTTTCCTTCATATTCAGTTTCATAATGATCTACCTCCATTCATTTGATGCGGTATGTTCCGCATCGTTTATTTTTCTGTCTGCCGGTCTGTCTGCAAAATATTCCTGCCCGGATTCTCTCCCAGCGTATTGTCCTCTTTGGTGCGCTCTTATCGTGGCGTCACTTCCCCGGAGGTCATCCCCCTTGCAGTCGGTCATTCATTTTTCAAGGTTCTATGTCTCCTGACAAGAACCAGTTTACCGAAAAAAGAGGGCTACTCCCGTATGTCCAAGACGCAGGAAAAGCACACGTAAACCGCATATTTCCACGCTCTCGGAAATGTGCTATAATGGAAAACAAAAAACCGTTGACAGGGAGGTGCTTTGATGTACACAAAACTGTCGATCCCGGAACGGCTCAAAGACTTGCGGGTGGTGGATAAGCACCTGACACTGGAACAGCTGGCAGAACAGACCGGCCTGTCTAAGTCGGCGCTGGGGAAATATGAGAGCGATGACTACAAGGACATCAGCCCATTTGCGATTGCAACGCTGGCAGAGTTTTACGGCGTGTCCACCGACTATCTGATGGGGCTGTCGGAAAATAAGACCATCCCTAATTCTGATCTCCAGTCGCTCCATTTGAGCGATGAAATGATTGAGCTATTAAGAAGCGGCAGGATCAACAACCGTCTGCTCTGCGAGCTTGCCACCCATGCAAAGGTTTTCCCCGGCTCATGACGGACATTACCGTTATCGTTGACCGTATCGCCGGTATGCGTGTCAGCCAGATGAATCTGGAACTGGAAGCTGCCCGGCAGAGCGTCATGGAAAGCTATGCGCCGGGAGACGATGACCTTTATATGCGAACCCTTGAAGTCGCACAGATAGACGGAGAGGATTATTTCAATCACATCGTCCATAAAGACATTGACAAGATCGTAAAAGACATCCAAACAGCACACACAAACGACGCTACCACCGCTGATGAACGGCAGGAAACCGTAGCCGAAGTCCGGCAAAAGTTTGAAAAGCTTGTGCAGACGGAACCAGCGGAGAGGAAGCCTTTATTCAGGTTTTCTGCGACCAGATGGAAATTCCTTATGAGAAACTGACTTCTGCGGAGTAGGTGTCGATAGTTTCTTTTCCCAATGCCTGATTCAGTTCTTTGAGCGTGGTTGGCTCAGAACCACCCAGGAAAATTCGGGGAATCCATGTTGCCGATGATGGTATCGGCATTGTCTTTATAAATGGCTTTCAGCTGTGATTGTGCCTGGAGAACAAGGCAAGCCGATATTTCACGGCTTCGGATTGTCGCTACCAGTTTTTCCAGATTGGGAATCTGACCGATGTTTGCCATCTCATCAATCAAGCAGCGCACATGAACCGGCAGTCTGCCGCCGTACACATCATCTGCTTTCTCGCACAACAAGTTGAACAGCTGTGTGTAAATCATGGAGATCAAAAAATTAAACGTCGCATCCGTATCTGACATAATCAGAAAGAGCGCCGTTTTCTTATCTCCGAGAGTATCCAACTGCAACTCGTCATAGGCAGTCACATCTCTGACCTCCTGAATGTCAAAGGGAGCCAGCCGTGCGCCGCAGGAAATCAAGATGCTCTTAGCGGTCTTGCCGGCAGCCAGCTTGTATTTTTTATACTGACGGACTGCAAAGTGATTCGGCTTTTTCTTTTCCAGGGCTTCAAACATCAGATCCACCGGGTTCTGGAACTCCTCATCATCTTCCCGCACCTCCATTGCGTTCAGGAACTCAATCAGGGTGGAGAAATTCTGTTCCTCAACCGGAGCTTCATAGTGGATATATCCGATCAAGGCACAGTAGAGCAGCGTTTCCGCCTTCGTCCAGAACTCATCACCGGATTTTCCATCTCCTTTGTGTTGGCAATCAGCGTTGTCACCAGTTTCAGAATGTCTTTTTCTGAATGGATATAGGCAAATGGGTTATAGTGCATCGACTTCTGAAAGTTGATGGTGTTGAAAATCTTGATGGTGTAGCCATGCTTCAAAAGGGCGTTGCCGCACTCAATCACGATGCTGCCTTTCGGGTCAGTGACCACATAGGAACTGTGCATCTGGAGAAGGTTTGGCTTCAACCAAAAGCGAGTTTTACCGGAACCCGAACCGCCGATAATCAGAACATTCTTATTTCGGGCATTGGCAGGATTCTTCGGGCGATTGCTCATCATCAGCCGCTCCGTTTTCGTCAGGATCACATTGTCCTCGAACTTTGGTGCAATAAACGGCTCAATATCTTTTGCCGTTCCCCAACGAGCAGAACCGTACTCAACATTGTGTCGGTACTTCTTTGCGTTTTTGCCTTTTAGATAGACAGCCAGCCGAAGTCCTGCGCCGCAGAGAATACCAATCAGCAAATCCAACGGGTGAAAGCTGGGAAACGGATTGTTCAGGGCTATCGGAAGGGCATGAAAAAAAGCTGAGGATTTTCGCAGATGAATCTGCCCCCTCAGCCAATCTCCATGCTTCTCCTAAATTCGTAGCGAACAACCCTACCAGAAAATACGGTAAATTCAGAATCAGGAGCTTTTTCATTTTTCTCTTATCCATCACAGATCACGCTCCTGTTTCTTCTCTCGAACCTTCTTCGGAATCGCTGCGACAATTTCCTTGAACTTCTTCAGCTGCGCCAGAACGCTCGGCTTTTCATTCTTGGTTAATGCCCTTGCCTGATGTTCCTTGCAGATTGCATCCAAAGCATCTGCATCTTTAGAACGGACAAAAACAAGAAACCGGGGAGGATCAACGGACTTATCTTTTCTTACGGCAAAGTCCACGCCATACTTCTTGGCGAGCTTTTCAAAATCACGGATACCCTCTTTGTCGATTTCAACATTCGTAGCACCCTGATTCTGTCCCAAAAGCTGTTTCACGGATTGCTTTCCATGAACGGCAGGGTCTCGTGCCTTTTCATCTTCACTTTTTCCCGGTGCTGCAAATACTTGCGGATACCGGCAATGATAGTGCGTCCCGTCAGCTTGGTTGTGCTGATCGCCAGGTTTACTGTTCTGTTTTCAACTTCTTCCTGCATGATTCATCACCTCCTGCAAGCAGTAGAGTGAACAGATTATCGTGCCATATCTCTGTGGTCGTAATACAGATTGCCCTTGGCAACTGCGGCATGGCTGATAATCTTGATATTGCCAGCTTTCTGGTTATCCAGAGCCTTCTGATAACCCACATCGCTCAAATACAGGCGATTTCTTTCGCCTTTCCAACCGACAGGCGATTCATCGGTCAGCACATCGAAAATAATCATGTGCTTGGTGGCGTCATCAAATCGTGCCAAGTCCATATAGGTATGTCCCTGGTACTCCTTGGCACCATCCTGAATCCGCTTTCGCTCCATCAGCTCTCAATCGTCGAATTTCTTTGCATAAGAACCTCCTTACAGAACATCTCGGTCAGGGTTACTTTTGTGGGGAACCGAATCAGCTTTGACAGGTGCATCTTCTTTCTTCACCATGTCATCCGGCAGGGGAGGCGCCATAATGCTGCGCCCCATGCGTACAAAAGTCTCAGGCTGATGAAAGTGTTCCTCAAACTGCTTCATCAGTTCCGGGGACAGAGAACAAAAATCATCCTCGCCCAATCCCACAACCAGAAAATCACCGGCGATAATGTCATAAATATCGCCGTCATCATCACGCAGCGCACGGTTCAGTTCTTTGCCTACGAGTTTACCTTCGTCGTGCATCACCAGTGCAACCGGCTCATTGAACAACCTCCTGTTCCTCGGTCGTGCCGAACGCAACACCGGTAAAGTTTTCGGAGTCCAGAATGTACTCCGAATTGTAATAAGCGGCTCTAACCTGTTCCTCTGCCGCATCGTGAGATTCTGCTTGCACCGTAACCGTTTTCTCCAAGGTTTCGGTGATCTTCACATCGTATTCTTTCAAGTTTCGATACCTCCGTTTCTTTGGAAATAAGAAAAGCGACCATCCATGAACCTGTTACAGTTCATAAATAGTCGCATCCACATCGGCTAAAAGCTCGAACAAGCAAATATCGTCCAGTTCGCAAATCAGGGAACCCATGTCGAAGAAAATATCGTCCTCGCATTCCACCGTAGTAACCACGCTGCGGTGTTCGTTAAGACAAATGGCTTCTTCCTTGTCCATCGTGATCGTAGACATACAGGACACCACATAGAATGTCATATCTTCTGCTAACCACAGCTCCTTGCTCTGAATCGTGCGAACTTTTTCATCGCCGCTCATATCTTCTACATAGGACAGAAGCCGCACGGCTCTGCTGTTCAGAAGTACCTTTCCCTGATAGTCGATACCCTCACCAGCAGAGGACAATACTCGATACTCGCTAATCATCTCGGCATTTTCTGAAACGACTTTGCCAGAAGCGCAGGAGAAATATCATCGAACTCCTCACTGTAGTTTACGAGCATATCTACCATATAATCAGGATCGCAAAGGTCGTAGAGTTCTTCCAAAGCGCCCTGAATGTTTTTGGGTGTAAACATTTTTACCTTACCTTTCCATTGATTTTTCTCTTTTTTCTGCCATTGCTCCAAAAGCTGAATGATTTTATCCTCCATCTGCTTGTTGGTATAGGACTTCGGGAAGTATTTTCGCAACGAATCCGTTTTGAAGGTTACTCTGTCCAGCTCTCCCTTCTTGATTTCATTCATAATCTCGCACATCGCATCCAGCGTACACTCGCCCTCCTGTGCGAGCTTTTTAATTCGCTGTGCTTGCGAAAGGGAAGGAGCTGCTTGAGCATAATCCATTGCAGAAAGAAAATCCTTCTGTTCTTCACTTGCCAGATAGGAAAGCTCCACCGCAGGATTGAATTTGATCTGACCCGTATCTACCATATCCAGCAGTTCCGGAATCAGTTCGGTCAGACGGATATAACGGTGTACCTGATTTCTGCTTTCTCCTGCCTCCTGACCGACTATATCCATTGCCTGCAACTTCATCCCAACTTGGGATGAAGTTAAATCGGTGCGTTGACCTTGATGTTTAATCGCATCCAGCTTCATCTTATAAGCAAATGCTCTTTCACTCGGCAGGATACTCTCCCTCTGCAAATTCGCATCAACCATCAAAATAATGGCTGCATCATCGTCCAGGTCACGAACAATCGCAGGCATGGTTTCCTTACCCGCAAGCTCCGATGCCCGGTGCCGCCTGTGACCAGAAACGATTTCATAACCACCGTCGGGGTCAGGACGGACAATCGCAGGAGTGAGAACTCCGAAATCTCGGACGCTCTCTGCCGTTTTCATCATTTCTTCATCATCAACCACACGGAAGGGGTGTCCCTCAAAGGGGTGTAGCTCAGAAAGCGGAATTTCCTGCACACGCTCCTGCTGGGCTTCAGCTCTGGATTGATCGGTGGAGAAAATATCATCGTACCCCTTCAAGCTGATGTTTGCGCCTTTTTTCTGCATTGTTTAACACCTCCTTCGTCAGAATTTTATAGGCTTCGGCAACTTTGCCTTTGGGATCATGCTTGAAGATACTGGTTCCCTCTGCGCTGATTTCCTCTGCACGGACAGAGCGGGGAATGTCGGTCTTGTAAACCTTCAGCTTTCCGCCGTAGCTCTCCCGAATCAGATTGCTGATGTCTTTGGAGTAGTTGGTGCGGCTGTCCACCATCGTCAGAAGAATCCCTTCAATCCTCAGTTTCGGGTTGATTTGCCTCTTGACCTTGTTGATGGTTCCAAGCAGCTGTTCCAGACCCTTTGCAGGAAGGTATGCTGCCTGAACCGGTATCAGCACATTGTCGGCAGCTGCCAACGCATTGACGGTCAGCATACCCAAAGACGGCATACAGTCAAGAAGAATGTAATCATAATTCTGTTTGACTGTATCCAGGTATTGCCGGAGAATGGTTTCCCGGCTCATGGCATTGACCAGTGCTACCTCCATACCTGAGAGTTCGATGTTGGACGGCACCAAATCAACGCCCTCCGGATGATGAAGAATCCCTTCATCGGGAGTAATAGGGTTTTCCATCATAATCTTTCCCATCAGATCGGAAAGTGTCGGAGACAGATCATCCGGGCAGGGATTGCCCAAACTGACCGTCAGGGAAGCCTGGGGATCGGTGTCTACCAGAAGCACCTTTTTTCCTTCAAGAGCCAAGCCAACGCCCAGATTCTCGGTGGTGGTGGTCTTTCCAGTGCCTCCTTTCTGATTGACCACCGCAATGATGGTTGCTTTTTTCGACATTTATCGTCACTCTCCTTCCTCTCGCTTCATTTTCAATTTCTTAAATCCTCCTTCCAAATATCCGTGTGACATATCGTGCCGAACAAGAGCATCGTAGTAGGTGTCTATTGTCGTCGGCGCATTGTATATCGTAGTCAGCATATACTGACGGATATTTCTAATCTTTGTGGTGTTCTCCTTGAAGCAGTCCATAACATATCGAATGTGTTCGGCATTCAGTTTCATAAACCGACTGCGGACAATTTCTGCCGGACGCTCCTCTGCACCAATGCGAATCAACGGTCGCTTCGTGCAAACTGTTTCAACGATCAACTCCAGAATGTTATCCAGCATTTCGGAATCGTAAGGGTAATCCTTCTTCAACAAATCCATACTAAGCTGATCCGAGAAATAATCAAAGTATTCTTGATACCGGTCATTCTCGTCCATCATTCCACCATTTCCGGAAGGAAAGATAGAATCAGTATCACTAAATTCAGTATTTTTAATATCAGTATTATTACATTGTGATTTCGGAAGTTCTTGAGTTGTGATTTCCATTGTTCCAGAATTGTGATTTTCACAATTCAAGAGTTGTGAATCCACAGCAGAGATAAAGTTCTTCACATAGATCAGGTTGGGCTTTCCCAAACCCTGGCGCTTACGTTCAATCAATCCTGCTTTCTTCTCAAGTTCACTGAGCAGCTTGATAGCCTTTTGTTCAGCACAGTTCAGAGCCATCTTCGCTTCGTCGATTGTAAAAATGATATACACTCTACCGTTTTTATCTATCCAACCATTCTTGGCAGACAGGCTCATGCGGTCAAGCAAAATGCCATACAGCATCTTGGCATCGGCAGAAATATTCCAGAACCTCTCGTTCGTGAACAACACTTTCAGAACTCGATAGAATGTGAATAGATCGGATTGCTGACCGTAAAAATAATCAAAACTCACACGGCTTCACCACCTTCTTTCTGCGGAAAACTTTCTGTTGTCAGCGGAATGCTGCGGAAAGTCGTATCCGTCTTTTCGTAAGGACATCGGGCAAAATAGTAGAAGCGGTATTCCTGTTCATACACATCCATATCAACGAAGCCCCACTTCACGCATAACCTTCTTCGTACACCAACCAATGCACGGGTGATCTCGCCCATAGGGACAGCCATCACATTCCGACTTGGGTTTCGGCGGCAAAGAGATTAAGTAGTAGCAATTATTTCTACCCAGACGGCAGCCCTTTCTGCCATTCGTCCAGAAGTAGCAGTAATGACAGTCGCTCGGCTTGTCTGCGGTATAAACAGGCTTGCTCAAATAAAACACCTCCAATCTCTTGTATTTGCCCATGGGTTTGGGCATAAAAAAAGAGCGCCTATCCATCCCCAATGCGGGGCAAATAGACGCTCTATGTACATAACGATATTTAATTTTATCTGCTATAACTGCATGGTATTCAAAACATCCGCCTTTTTTGATTAGCTGGATTTTTGGCACGATTTTGGGGCTGATTAGCAGGAAGGGCATTTTCATTAGCAAGAACAGCCCGTTTTCTGCTAAAAATTAGCTGGCGATTTTGTCTTATAACAACCGTTCGATTCTGGAGGGGTTGTCAAAAATCAAATTTTGGAGTAGAATTTTATCTCATACAGTGAAAGAGCTTTTTCGTAGCTTTTTATATAAGAAAAGCCGAAAACCCTTGAAAACAAAGGCTTTCGGCGTTGTTCACTGGCGTCCATAAGAGGATTTGAACCTCCGACCCCACGCTTAGGAGGCGTGTGCTCTATCCAGCTGAGCTATATGGACGTGTCTGATATATGATTATAGCCCGATCAAAGTCGAACTGCAATCCCTTATTTAGTTTTTTTGAGGTGGCCCGCTTTGGATTTTGCTTTTGCTGTTCAGTTCATTCTTTAACTGGTTCATCGGCATATTGATCGGCAAATTTCGGGATACCCCGCGCGCAAAGTTAGCCGTTGGCGGCGGTATTTTGGTAGATATTCTGCTTTTGCTCATCTTTAAGTACAGCGCGTTCATTGTAGAAAACCTGAACGCCGTTTCGGGCGCGGCCATTCCCGTGCCGCAGATCACGTTGCCCATCGGTATCAGCTTCTACACGTTCCAGGCTATCTCCTACATTTTGGACTGCTACTGGGAAACGGTGGACGTGCAGCCGAAGTACCACAGATTCCTTTTGTACCTGTCCCTCTTCCCGCAGCTCATCGCCGGCCCGATCGTGCGGTACAGCGTTGTGGAGCAGGAGATCGACAACCGTTCCGTCAACGCGACCGACCTATGCGAAGGTGCGCTGCGCGTGATCCTCGGCCTTGCGAAAAAGGTCATCATCGCGAACAATTTGTGGTCCATCGTCAACACGTTCTTCGGCAAGGACATCACGGGACTTTCCGTGCTCGGCACATGGTACACCATCATCGCGTATTCGCTGTATGTTTACTTTGACTTCAGCGGTTATTCCGATATTGCCATCGGCCTCGGTCGCATGTTTGGCTTCCACTTTGACGAAAACTTCCGTCATCCGTTTGCCTGCACCACCATTGCGGAGTTCTGGCAGCGCTGGCACATCTCCCTCGGCTCCTTCTTCCGCGACTACCTTTTGTACGTGCCGTTCTTCGGCAAGCCGCGCAAGTATTTCGGCCTGTTCCTTGTTTGGTTCTGCACCGGTCTTTGGCACGGTGCCGCATGGAACTTCATTTTATGGGGCCTTTACTACGGCTGCTTCATGCTGTTCGAGCAGAAAATGGGCAAAAAGCGCATGAAAAAGTGGCCGATCGTGTGGAAGCACGTGTATACGAAGCTTGTCATCATCCTCGGCTTCGGCATCTTCTATTTTGAAGATCTCGGCCAGCTTGGTCAGTTTTTCCTCAATATCACGGGCATCAGCATGATTGCGAACGGCGCGCCGTTTACGGACCCCATGACGTTCTCCTCCCTGCGCAACAACATCTTTCTCATTTTGTTCGCGATTCTCGTCAGCCTGCCGGTATTGCCGAAGATCAAGAGTTACTTTCTCGAGAGCAAAAACGATACCGTTTATGCCATCGGCCGCGTCGGCTCCGTTGCGGTCTGTATGGTGTTGCTCGCCGTCGTGAGTGTTCTGCTCGTTGATACCACGAACAATGTGTTCCTGTATTTCAGATTCTAAGGGGAGGTGCTCATTGACATGAACGATTTTAAAGACCTTGACCTTGATTATTTTGCTCCCCGCAAGCCCGCCGAACCGGAAGCGAAGCCGGAGAAAACCGAAGCCGTAGATGCGCCGACTGCGGATGAAAGCGCCGAACCCACAGAGCGCCGCCGCAAGCCGAAGCCGAGCCGCCGCGAGCTTTTGAACATGCGGCTTTCCGTTTTATCCGTCGGCGTTATGGTCATTCTTTTCGCCCTGATGACGCTGTATCTGCTCCTTTTCCCGCGCTCCACCGTCTCACAGATTGAAAACCGAAACCTTGCGGAATTCCCGAAATTCTCTTTTGCATCGTATTTTTCCGGCTCGTTTACGGCGGACGTCGCCACATGGTTTGACGATACCGTGCCGAACCACGACGGCTTTAAGAACATGAGCAACTCCATTAAGAACCTGTTTGGTATGAAGATGTTCGCTTCAACGGTCAGCACCGCAAAGCCCGAGACGGACAGCACAGATAACACCGATACTTCTGCCGCAAACGGTGACACCCAGACGGCCACACCCGCAAACGGCACCGTGCCAAACAACACGAACCTGCTGCAATACGCCGCAGGGCGTGTGTTCCCGGCCGTGAGCGCTGCGGATGAAAAAATGGGCCGCGATTTCAGCACCGAGGATAACAGCACACTGGAATGGCTGAACAACCTGCTTGTTGTAAACTGGGATAATCACTGGCGCTGCATGGAGGCCTTCGGCGGCGGTGGCGGCACCGCTTACGCCAATGCACTCAACGACCTGCAAAGCAAGGTCGGCAGCGGTGTGACCATTTGGTCTATGCCCGCGCCCACCGCTTCCGCCATCTACACCCCGAAAAACGGCATTGATTATGTTGGCGACCAGAAGGAATGCTTTGACGGCGTTGCCGAAAAGCTGAATGCCGGCATTCAGTCCGTAAACGTTGTGGACGTAATGAAAAAGCATGCGGAGGAAGATATTTACCTGCGCACCGACCACCACTGGCAGGCACGCGGCGCCTACTATGCCGCCCGCACGTTTGCCGAGGCCGCAGGCGTGCCGTTCGCAGACCTTTCCACCTACACGGAAGAATCCATTCCGGGCTATGTAGGCACTATGTACGGTTTCTCGCAGGATACGCGTATTTTGAACGACCCGGACGATTTCCACTACTTCGTGCCGGCCTCGAACTACGTGGCTTCCTACTACGATACTTCTTTTAACTACCAGTACGAAGACGACCTCTTTGCCGATGTGGACACCGCAAACGCGTACCTCAAGTTCCTCGGCGGCGACTCCTGCATCGTAAAAGTCGATACGCAGATGAAAAACGGCCGCAAGCTGCTCGTCATTAAGGACAGCTTCGGTAACGCGGAGATTCCGTTCTACACGAATTCCTTTGAGCAGATCTACGTTGCCGACGTGCGCTATTTGGAGTGCAACCTCGTCAGCTTCATCAAAGATATGGGCATCACGGATGTGCTCTTTACGATGTCCGCATACTCCGTTGTGGGCGATAACGCCGACAACATTCAGAACCTCATCGCGCAGAACGCCGGTGAGAGCATCACTGATTCGCACATTGTCCCGTCTGTTACGCCGAAAACGGTCATGCCGACCGCGACAAGTGCACCAACGACGACTTCCGGCACGGATACGGCCGCTAACACCACCTCGACCGGTACAGATGATACCTCTTCCGCAAAAGAATAACAAAGGAGAGCCTATGAAAGAACTGGAATATCCCTTTGACGCCGCTTACATCATCAAAAAGCGCAAATCTTTAAAGAAAGCACTGCTTGCAGACGGCACCTCGCGCATCAGAAAGAAGATTGCCGTGCTCGGCGGCTCCACCACAAGCGACATTGTAAAAACGCTGGAGCTTTTCCTTTTAGACGCCGGTATTGAGCCGGAATTTTACGAATCCGAATACGCGCAATATTTTCAGGACGCCATGTTCCCGGATGAAACGCTTTTAAGCTTCAAGCCGGACATTGTGTTCATCCACACCACGAATCGCAACGTGACGGACTGGCCCGAGATGATCGACACCACGGAGCAAATAGACGAAAAGCTGCACACGGAAATCAACCGTTTCACGGCGATGTGGAAAAGTATTGCGGAAAAGTTCCACTGCCCCATCATTCAAAATAATTTTGAAATGCCGCTTTACCGCCTGCTCGGCAGCCGCGACGCGTGGGACATCCACGGCCGCACGAATTTCCTCACGCGCTTAAACGAAGCTTTTTACGCCTACGCACGCGAAAATGAGAGCTTTTATATTCACGACCTCAACTTTGTTTCTGCCGATTACGGCCTGAAAGAATGGTCGAACCCGCTGTTCTGGAACATGTACAAATACGCCATGTGCTTTGAGGCGATCCCGTCCTTTGCGTTCAGTGTTTCGCACATCATCAAGTCGATTTTCGGCAAGAATAAAAAGGCGCTTGCCCTTGACCTCGATAACACCCTGTGGGGCGGCGTTGTGGGCGACGACGGCGTAGACGGCATCGAGATCGGCCAGGAGACCGGCGTTTCGCAATCCTACTACGAGTTTCAGACCTACGTAAAGCAGCTTAAAAGTCTCGGCATCGTGTTGACGGTCTGCTCTAAAAATGACCATGAAAACGCCATTGCGGGGTTAAACCACCCCGAAGGTGCACTGCGCCCGGACGATTTCGTCATCATTAAGGCAAACTGGGAAAACAAAGACCGCAACATTGCCGAGACCGCCGCAGAACTGAACATTCTGCCGGATTCCATCGTTTTTGCGGACGATAACCCCGCCGAGCGCGAGATCGTGCGCACGCAGATCAAGGGCGCGGCCGTTCCGGACATGGACGGCGTGGAAAACTACATCACGACGATTGACCGCAGCGGCTTCTTTGAAGTGACAACCTTCAGCGAAGATGACTTGAAGCGCAACGAAATGTACAAGAAAAACGCCCTGCGCGCCGCGGAAATGGCGTCGTTCGGCGATTATAACGACTATTTAAAGAGCCTTGAGATGCACGCCGTCATCGATGATTTCATCCCGGTGTACCTTGCGCGCATCACACAGCTTACAAACAAGAGCAACCAGTTCAACGTGACCACCCGCCGCTATACGCCCGCCGAAATGGAAAGCGTATTTGAGGACGACGGCTATATCCGTCTGTACGGTAAGCTCATCGATAAATTCGGCGACAACGGCGTCGTTTCCGTCGTCATCGGCAGAAAAAACGGCATGGCACTCGACATTGACCTATGGCTGATGAGCTGCCGCGTGTTAAAGCGCGATATGGAATTTGCCATGTTGGACCGCCTTGTGGAGCGCTGCCGCGAAGTGGGCGTAGAGACGATTAACGGCTACTACTACCCCACCGCAAAAAACAAGATGGTCAGCGATCTTTTCGGTCGCTTCGGCTTCACGAAGACTGAGGAGCACGAGGACGGCAGCACCGTGTGGCAGTTGCGCGTCGCGGACTACAAGCCGCAGAACCACGTGATCGAAGTGTTCGGCAACGATCACGCAGAAGCGTGATCCTCGCTAAATTAAGTATTAAATCAAATCACAGAAAGGAATTTTACCATGGACACAAGAGAAATTTTTGAAAGACTGGACCGCGTATTTCAGGATGTTTTTGACGATGACACCATTCACGTCACGCCGAAAACGACCGCAGACGACATCGAGGATTGGGACAGCCTGGAGCACATCACACTGATCTCCGCTGTAGAGCGCGAGTTCTGCATGAAGTTCAAGATGGGCGAAATCTCCTCCATGAAGAACGTCGGCGAAATGGCTTCCATCATCGCAGCACGCGCAAAAGGCTGATCTTACCACAAAAGAAAATGCCGCAGACAACCGGGTTTTCCCGTGCCTGCGGCATTTTTATATTTACGGTTATTTATAACGGTTCATGAAGTCGAGGTAATCGTCCTCCAGCGTGCGCTTCGGTTCTTCCTTACGCGGAGCGGTGTACGGGTCAGCCGTTTCCTGCTCGGCGGCACGGCGACGCTGTTCCGCACGTCTGCGGCGCGCTTCGCGGCGCTTTTTGCGCACGCGCTGCCCGTGGATGTACACGATAAACAGCAACACCGCAAAGACAATGACAAGCACCAAAACAAATTTCAAAACGCCGAAAATCACCGAGCCGCCCTTAGAGCCGCTCGCTTCGGAGGATGCACTGCTTTCGGCCGCGGAAGATTCCGTACCGCCGGCGGTGGACTCTGCGTTGCTTGCAGTGCTCACAGCCGCCGAGTCTGTGGGGTTGCCGGATTTATACGTTTCCGCTGCCGCTGCCACGGCGTTAAAGAGCTTTAAAACACCGGCATCATATGCGCCGGTTTGAAAATCCGCTTCCAGATTATCGTGCAGCAAAGCGCTCAGCTCCGTGCCGGAGAACGTGCCGTGCAGGCCGTCACCGGCCACCGCCATATAGTCGCCGTCCGAAACGGAAAGACCTATGATAAGCCCGTTTTTGCTGTCGCCGCCAAGCTTCCACGTGTCCATGACCTTTTTAAGGTAGGCCACGCGGCCATCATAATCGGATTTTTCGCCGGGCAAAGTGTTCATGGTGAACACCGCAATCTGCACACCATACGTCGCATTGAGGTCAGCATTTTTATCGTTGATTACCGTTTTCGTACTGGCGGAAATCACACTCGCTTCGTCATAGACATAAAGATCCGTGGGCTGCTCCGGCACTTCGGCGTCCGCTGCCGTCGCGCTTACGGTGCTGCCCGTGTCACCTCCGTCTTCGGAAGACGAGGTGCTCGTGTCGCCGTTTCCGGCTTCATCCGCAAACGCATACAGGTTGCCGGTGGAAAACACCATCAAAACCACAAGGCATATCGCCGCAAAGCGTCCCATACCCGCTTTATATAGATTTTTCATTCAATCCCTGCCTTTCGGCAGCCCGGCTGTGCCCGGCCGCGTAAAATAATACCGCACAAAACCTGTTTCGTAGTTTTATGCGGTATCGGTTCTGTTGTACCTATTTTAAGAGAATTTTTCGCTGCTGTCAAGTAAAGCCAAGACTTTGCATCTTACGATCCTCTTAAGGTTATTTCAGCTCTACAATCGTCACGCCACTTTCGCCCTCACCATATACGCCGAGGCGAAAGGATTTCACGGCCTTGTGGCGGCGCAAATGCTGCTGAATGCCGTTTCTCAGTATACCTGTACCTTTGCCGTGGATAATCGTCAGCATGTTGAGATTGTGCATCAAAGCGTGATCGATAAACGCATCCACTTCCATGAGCGCTTCTTCCAAATTCATGCCGCGCACATCCACTTCATTGCGCGCCGGAACGGAATCCATCTTCTTCGTCACGGTGCGGTGACCGCCTGCGGCTTTCTTCTTTTCCTTCGGCTTCTGGTCGGTCAGGCGCAGATTTTTCAGCGGCACGCGCGTTTTGATGATGCCTGCCTGCACCAAAATCTGGTCGCCGTTTTTCGGCACATCCAAAACGGTCGCAATCTTATCGATGTCGTAAATCAGTACCGTATCGCCGACCTGTAAGGGGCGCGGCAACACATAATCTTCGTCTATACGGCGCTCGTGCACCGGGTCGCTGGCCTTTTCCATATCGCGAATGCCTGCCTTCAGGCGCGCTTTCTGCTCTGCGGTCAATAGTTTCTGCTTGTTGCGGCGCAGGTCTTCGAGCTCGTCTAACAGGCTCTGGGCTTCGCGGCGCGTTTTCTGCACAAGCTCCGCCGCTTCCATTCTGGCGCGCTCAATTTCGTGCTTCGCGTCCTTTTCGGCGCGGTCGCGCAGCGCTTCAGCCTCTTTTTCCATGTTCTGCGCTTTCAAACGCAGCTGCTCGGCACTTTCACGCTCATCTTCCATTTTGCGGCGGCTCTCCTCCAAGCGGGAGACGACCTCCTCAAACATAGTGCTTTCATCGGAAACGAGCTCCTTTGCGTGCTCTACGATGTTCGCCGGCATACCGAGACGTGCGGAAATGGCAAATGCGTTGGAACGACCCGGTACGCCGATGAGCAGGCGATACGTCGGGCGCAGCGTCGCCACGTCAAATTCGCAGCAGGCGTTTTCAACGCCAACGGTCTGAATGGCATATGCCTTCAGCTCTGCGTAATGCGTTGTCGCCATCACGCGCGTGCCTTTGGTGCGCATGGCTTCGATGATGGAAATAGCAAGCGCGGCGCCCTCGACCGGGTCGGTGCCCGCACCGAGCTCATCGATTAGGATAAGACTCTTGTCGTCCGCAATGTTGAGAATGCGGATGATATTCGTCATGTGCGCCGAGAACGTGGAGAGAGACTGCTCAATGCTCTGCTCATCACCGATGTCCGCCAAAACGTGGTCGAAAATCGAAACTTCGCTGCCATCCGCCGCGGGGATCATCAGGCCGCACATGGTCATCAGCGTCAAAAGGCCCGCCGTTTTCAGCGAGACGGTCTTGCCGCCGGTGTTCGGGCCGGTGACGATGAGCGCATCAAAATCACTGCCGAGGTACAGATCGGTCGGCACGACCTTATTTTTATCGATGAGCGGGTGGCGCGCCGATTTGATAGCGATGCGCCCCTCCTGATTGAGCTTCGGCACGGTCGCCTTCATTTTGTAGGCGAGCTGCCCTTTTGCGAAAATGAGATTCAGCTCCACCGCTGCGCGGTAGCTCTGGATGATGCCGTCCGCAAACTCGCCGATCTCACGGGAAAGCTCCGTCAAGATGCGGTCGATCTCGTCCTTTTCGTCCGAGCGCAACACGCGGATTTCGTTGTTTGCCTCCACAACGCCGATCGGCTCAATAAATACGGTGGCACCGCTGCTGGAGGAATCGTGAATGAGGCCCTTGACTTCATTGCGGAACTCCGCCTTAACCGGCACAACGTAGCGGCCGCCGCGTTGGGTGACAATGGCCTCCTGCAAATACTTTTGGTAGGTCTGCGAGCGGATCATTTTATCAAGCTGCTCGCGCACGCGCAGCGATGCCGCGCGGATCTTGCGTCGGATAGCCGCCAAGGCGACGCTTGCGGTATCGGCAACTTCTTCCTCGCTGACGACGGTCATCGAGATGCGGTCTTCGATAAACTTATTCGGCTGCAAGGTCTCGAAGCGGTAATCGAGCGCCGTTTTGACGCTTTCGCTTTTTTTACGCCAATCCGAAACACTGCGGATGGCACGCAATGTCGCGGCAACAGACAATAATTCCGCCAGATTCAGCACGCCGCCCGCTTCTGCGCGACGCAGCGCATTCGTGACATTCGTCATGCCGTAAAACGACGGTGCGCCGTACTTTGCCATTAAAACAAACGCGTCGTCCGTTTCCTGCAAAAGGCGCTCCACGTGGCGGATGTCGGTATCCGGCTCAATTTTCTGCGCCAGCTCCGCCGCATCCGGGCAAGTGGTTTCATTTGCAAGCTGAAGCAGAATTTTATCCAACTCCAGCGCTTTATGATCTTTCAGCATTTTGTTCCTGCTTTCTTTTCGTACCCGGTTTTGCCGAGTCAATCTCCTCTGTTAATCCAAAAACGTTTTATAAAACTCCAAGGTCTTCGGTACGGTATGTAATGTATGGACAACGTAGCTTTCCGTTGCGGCGTTCAGAATTTTCAGCGCATCCTCCGGCAGCGAGAAGTTATAGAGCTTTTCAAAATCCACATACGCAATGTGTCGCATGGCGGTCAGCACGCCCGGCGGCAGCGCGACATACGGTTCATTCGCACCGTGAAAACACTTGTCGCACAGAATAATGCCCCTTTGCGGCAGAAAGAACATCGTTTCCGCCTCATACGCGGCGCAGTTTTCGCACGCGACTAAATTTGGCATATAGCCCGCCGACGAGAGCATACGCAGCTCTGTCACGGACTGCAACAGCCGTATCGGCCGCGTGCCCTTTGATAAAAAATGCAGGGAATTTAAGATGAGCCGCAGGTATTCCTCGGAATCCGTATCCTCCGGCACCATTAAGTACGCCAGCTCACAGAAATACTGCGCCAGCGAAAGCGCGGCGATGTCCCGCCGAAGCCCGAAAAAGACCTCGATCGGCTCGGCATCGTCAATCATGTATTTTTCCCGCCCCTTAAAAATAGAAAGGCGGGAATAGCACAAAAGCTGCGTTGCGGCGCTTTTGCTGTCCTTTAAGTTTTTGGCGCGGCGGGCAAACGCACGCACCACGCCCGCGTCACGCGTCAGCACCGTGACAAGGCGGTCGCTCTCGCCCACCGTCTGCTCCCGAATGATGAGTCCCTGGGTCTTTACCTGCATCAAAGTCTCCTGCCGTAAAATCCACGTCGGCAAGCTCCCGGCGTGTAAGCTGCACGTAGCGGATGTAATCCTCCGCCTTGCCGCTTTTATAAAAGCTGTTCCACGCGGCATACGCCGCATTCTGCATCGGGGAATTTCGCATACAAACGCCTCCTAAACCGTATGGCTGTTTTTAGCTTCTGCGGCTTTGCGGGTTTTATCCGTGGAAACGTCTGTCAATTTCTCAAAATGTGACCGTTTTCCCGAAAATCACGGTTTATTGGTACTGGTCAAAATCGTGCTCGTTAAAGCCGAGCTTTGTGAGGATCTGCGGACGCTGGCGCCAGTCCTCCTTCACCTTTACCCAAAGGCGCAGGTTGATCTTGCAGCCGAAAAAGCGCTCCATGTCTTCTCTTGCCTTCGAGCCGATTTTTTTCAGCATTGCGCCGCCCTTGCCGATGATGATGCCCTTGTGCGTGGCGCGTTCGCAATAGATTGTCGCATCGATCTCCGTCAGGTTTCCGAGGTCGCGCATGCTTTCCGTCACGACTGCAACGCCGTGCGGAATCTCTTTATCCGTAAAGCGCAGAATTTTCTCACGCACGATTTCGGACGCAATGACGCGCTCCGGCTGGTCTGTGAGTGTATCTTCCGAGAAGAAGTGTCCGCCCGGCTCCGCCAGTGCGATGAGCTCTTCACGCAGCGCGTCCATGCCGTTGCCGTCCTGCGCGGAGACCGGCACCACAGCTTCAAAGTCGTAGAGCGCGGAGAGCTTCGCAATCTGCTCCATCAAAACGCTTTTGTCCTGCAAAAGGTCAATCTTATTGATGGCGAGCAGCGCCGGCACACCTAAATCTTTAAAGCGGTGCACAAGCTCTTCATCTGCTTTGGAGATTTTCGTGTTTGCCTCCACAACGAGCAGGCAGGCGTCCACATCTGCGACGGACGAGGTAACGCTTTTCACCATGTAATCGCCGAGGGAGTTCTTCGGCTTGATGAGACCCGGCGTATCGATGAACACCAGCTGCGTTTCGCCCTCTGTCCACACGCCCATAATGCGCGTGCGGGTGGTCTGTGGCTTATTGGAAACGATGGCAAGTTTCGTACCGAGCAGGCGGTTCAAAATGGAGGATTTGCCCACGTTCGGTCTGCCCACAATGGCGATAAACGCCGATTTTTCGTTCATGTAGTTTTCTGTATCCATAGTTTTCCCGGGGCACGCAGCCGCGGTTTCCTTTCTGATAATTTATATCACTTTTTATGAAGCTTTTCCCGCACGCCGCATGGCACTTTGAAAATGAAGAAAAAGGCCAAAATGAGCGACAGAATGAAAAGCACAAGGTAAAGCGGATTTGTGACGATTGTTATCAAAAGCGCTAAGATTGCTTCTGGACGCCACAAAACGGCTATACCGACAAAAGCGGCAAAAACGGCGCACACAAGCACCGCTCCCGCCGCGATATCTTTTGTTTTGCCGATGAGCGGATTATAGCTTTTCTGCGCGTAATCACACAGCATCTCCATGGCGGTGTTGAACGCTTCCGCCGCGATAACCATTGCGATGGTCAAAAGCAGAACGCCGTATTCGCTGCGCGTTACGCCCAGAAAGGGCGAAAAAAACAAAACGTATACCGCCGCTGTAAGGTGTATACGCATGTTTCGCTCCGTTTTCACGGTATGGAAAAATCCGCGCGCGGCATCGCGAAAGCTGTCCGCCTGCGTGCGGGTCTTACCGTTTGTTTTCCAATCCGGCACCATGTTAAACGGTGTAGCTGGAAGTGCCCGGCAGGCCGAGCTGCGACATAACGTACTCTTCTTTTTCACGCATGCGCACACGCTCCATGCCGCCGTTTTCGTGGTCATAGCCGAGCAAGTGCAGCATAGAATGCGCCGTCAGGTAGCCGATCTCGCGCTCTAAGCTGTGGCCGTAGCGCTTTGCCTGTGCCATTGCCATTTCCACGGAGAGCACAATGTCGCCGAGAATCTTCGCGCCGGTATCGTGGTTGATGTCATACACGCCGTTCTCACCCATGGGGAAAGAGAGCACGTCTGTTGCGGCATCTTTGTTGCGGTACTGCGCGTTTAGCTCGCGGATCTGCTCGTTGTCCACGAATGTCACGCTGATTTCAGCGGAATCCTCAAACTTCTCCATCCGCAGAACCGCGTGGCAACAGCGACGGATGAGCATGCGCACGCCGGTCGGCACTTTGACCGCTTTCTGGTTGTTTGTGATGATGACTCTGATTTTTTCCATATGCTAAAATCCTTTCGATAGGGGTTATTTTGCTGCGGACGCTTTTTCATACGCCCGAATGATATCCTGCACCAAGCGATGGCGCACAACGTCTTTTTCGGTAAAGCGAAAAACGGAAATGTCATCCACATTGCGCAGCACACGCATCGCATCCTTCAGGCCAGAGCGTCTGCCGTCCGGCAGATCAATCTGCGTGATGTCGCCTGTGATGACCATTTTGGAGTTGAAGCCGAGACGCGTCAGGAACATTTTCATCTGCTCGCAGGTGGTGTTCTGCGCCTCATCCAGAATGATAAAGCTGTCGTCGAGCGTTCTGCCGCGCATGTACGCAAGCGGCGCCACCTCAATGCTGCCGCGCTCCACAAGGCGGGCGTACGATTCCGCGCCAAGCATGTCGAACAGCGCATCGTAAAGCGGGCGCAGGTAGGGGTCTACCTTCTGCTGCAAATCACCGGGCAGAAAACCCAGCTTCTCGCCGGCTTCCACGGCAGGGCGCGTCAAGATGATGCGGTTCACCTGCTGCGCACGGAACGCCGTCACAGCCATGGCGACCGCAAGGTACGTTTTACCGGTGCCCGCAGGGCCGACGCCGATGGTGATGGTGTTATTGCGAATATTGTCGCAATAATTCTTCTGTCCCACCGTTTTGGGCTTTACGGGCTTGCCTTTCGCCGTGATGCAGATGCAGCCGTCCGTAAGCGGCGCCATCTGTGCTTCGCTGTCCTCCATGACCATGTCGATGCAGTAGCCGACGTTCTGGTCGTTTAGGACTTCGCCCTTTTCGACGAGCCGCAAAAGGCTTTCTGCCGCACGCACCGCACGCGAAACACCGGGTTCTTCGCCGATGACGTGGATCTGCGAATCGCGGCAGGAAAACGTTACACCGAATGCCTTTTCCAGTCGCTTTGCGTTCACGTCAAAGCTGCCGAAAAGCTCTGCCGCGTATTCTGCTTTGTCTACATGAATGCTTCTTTCCAAATCGTTCTCCTTTTGCCGCACGGCTTTGAAAAACCGTGCAGTCTAAAAAACCGAATTTCCTGTTTTATTATAGCATAAGTGTTCCCAATGTGGTTATGAAATTTTCAACGAAATTTAGCCGTTTCCCTGTACATTTCCGACAAATACCCCTATATTCTCCGGATTTTCAGGCTCTTCAGGCAGGGTGAGCGGCGCCTCCTGCGCAATGTTTTCAAGACATACGCATCGGGACGTGACGTAAACCGCGCCGTTTTTTGTCTGATATGTGATGTTTTCCGTAAGCACACGCCCGTCTTCTCCAAGCGCAAGCTTTTGCAGCTGGTGCAGATTTTCAAGTGCGCGGCGCTGCGCTTCTTCCTCCGTGAACGTAACGGGCACGGTCTCCTCCTCATATACGCGCACCGTTTCCACCCACACCGGCAACGTGTGCCCCTGCAAAACGAACGGTGTGCGGGTGTATGCCGTCTGGCCTTTCGGCGCGCCGGAAAGCGAGAGCGGCACGCGCACGCCCAAAATATACAGCGCGCGCTGTGTACCGAGGTCCGTTTCACGCACCGTTTCGGTACTAAGCGGACAGGATGCCGTGAATGTGCGCTGTGTCTCCGCCAGAATCTCCGCACGGGCGCGGGTATAAAAACAGCGCACGGGGTTGTATTCCGGGTCATACGGGTCGCCCACCTGTGTGATGCCGGAAACGAGCACCTGCCCCGCGGCGCAGGCAGAACCGACTTTCACGAGCACCGTGCCGTTTTGCGCCGTGATAGAATGGATGAGCCCCGCGCGTGACGCGACGATGTCCCCCGTGCCGTCGTGCTCCGCGCCCTCCGCCTTTGTGACGGACGTGCGCAGCTCAAGCTGTACGGTGCAACCCTCCGTGTTGAACGATGCCCACGAAAGCTCCGGCAGCTCCTCCAAAAGCGCGACAGAGGCCAAAGCGGTATCGGTGCTTCGCGGCGCGCCGATATACACGCCAACGCGCTTTGCTGCCGCCAAAATTTCGCTTTCGGCATACGGAATATCTTCACCGGAGATCGTCATCTCCCAGTAAAAGCCGGAAAGGAACAGCATCAGCGCCACGCCGAGCGCCGTGCCAAGCAAAAGTCCCGGTCGGCGCAGCATGCGGCGGAACCGAAACGGGAAGCCGCTTTTCTCCGCAAGCTTCACCCGCGCGTGCGTGCGTTGTTTGATCTTATGCAGCTTTTTGTAGTCCTTCGCATACAAGGTGAAAAGCACGTCTTCCCCATCCTTTTGAAGTCGAATGGGGCGCAGACCCGTTTTCACCGCAATGTTCATAAACCGTGCCGTATCGCCCGAAACACGCGCCGTTGCCGTGCCGAGCACCCAATGCGTGATTTTCTTCATGCGAACCTCACCGCCTCAATATGTCCCGTGATCACCGCGCCGTCCTCTTCAAGACACAAAAGCCGTAAGCTTTTCCCCTCCACCCACACGGCGCGCCGCCCGCAGCGCAGGCCGATCTTTTCCGTTTCGTATTCGATTACGCCGTCACAACCCTCTAAAATAAGCTTCGCCGTGCCGAGAATCTCCGTGCGGATCGTGCCGTCCTGCATGGCATAGCGCAGCTTATCTGCAAGCTCGCCCATGCGCCCACCCTCTTTCTTTTTACTCCTCTATACGTATGTGCGGGAAAACACGCATATACTTTTTCAAAAGGAGGGTTCACCGTGTCGAAGCATACAGAACATATCGCTTTTTTTCATTCGCCAAAAATTGCAGTTTCCGGCGCTTTATGTCCGCGCCGCCGCGCTTTTACTGCTCGCCTTGCTCCTGCTCAGGCACCGCACCGCTGCCGCCGCAGGCGTTGTCAGCGGCATCCACACATGCCTCGGCACGCTGATTCCTTCGCTGTTCCCGTTTATTTTACTCGCGTGCCTATGCACGAACAGCCGCGCGGCGCAGGTGCTGTTTCGCCCGCTTTCCCCCGTAATGCGTCATGTGTTCCGCCTACCCGCCTGCGCCGCTCCCGCCGTTTTGTTGGGGCTCACCGCAGGCTACCCTACCGGCGCGAAGATCACCGCAAATTTATACGCGGCCGGAAAGCTCACAAGGGAACAGGCGGCGCGGCTGTTATGCTTCTGTACCGCGCCGGGCTATGCGTTTGCGGCAGCCTATACGGGCAGTTTATTATTAAGAAGCGACCGCATCGGGCTGAATTTATTTTTTGCCTGCGCACTTGCGCCGTTACTTCTGGGACTCACCCTGTCGCGCTTTGCCGAAAAACCCGAAAAAAGCCTAAAATCTCCAGAATCTGCTCCCGGCAGCATCGTCTCCGCTGTGCAGGACGGCATTAAGGCCACCGTTTCCCTTTGCGGGTTCGTCCTTGTGTTTTCCATGCTTTTGGCCGTTTTGCACGATGCCGGCATTTTTCAGTTTTTATGCGGGTTCCTCTCCCGCCTTGGGCTCACCGTGCCGCTTTCCGGCGCATTGCTGACGATGGGTCTGGAGATCACCGCCGGAGTCTCGCAGTGCATATATTGGCACCTACCGGTTTATTTTTTAGCGTTCGGGCTCGGCTTTTCCGGCGTTTGCATCCACTTACAGATCTTCTCCTTTTTCCACAAAACGGGGCTGCCGCTGTCGAAAACGAGATATGTTCTCGCACGCTTTTTAAACGGTCTGCTTTCCGCTGCACTTTATTTACTGCTTTCCTATTTTCTCCCGGCAAGCACCTCGGTTGCCGTGGAAACCTCGCCCCTCAACACCGCGCCCATGGCGGGCAGCGCGGCATCATCCTTGGCGCTCATCACGCTGTCTGTGTTCTTTCTTCTCACGTGTATTCTCCGCAGCGGAAAAACACCGTCGAAAATTTGTGGTGGAAATTCCACCGGGAAAATGCTACAATGAGAACAACTCTAAGAGCAACCTGAAAATCGGAGGCGACGAAAGTGTTCGGACGCAAAAAGAAAAAACAAACACCCGCTCTGTTTGGCAGCCGCATTGAGCCGGACTGCGCTTACTGCGCGTTTCATGCGGACGGTGTACAGAAAAAATGTCTTGCGGGGCAGCTCGGCGGAGAGCACTGCGCAAAATTTCAATATGACCCGCTGCGCCGCGAGCCGAAAAGCGAACAAAAGCTCGGGCAATACAGCGCCGAGGAATTCAAACTATGAAAACTTATCTTAAAGCGTTTCGTTTAAAGCGCTTTTGGCTGCTGCTTTTGCTGCCTGCGGCGTTCCTTTTGGACTTCGCCGCACGGCAGAGCGCAGATTTTGCCGAGTGGTATGCCGTGACGATCTACCCCGTGTACGCGCAGTTCTTTTCCGCCATTACGGGCGTCTTCCCGTTTTCTGTCGGCGAATTTTGTCTGATTGCGCTTGTCCTTTTCATTTTGGCGTATCTCATTCACGGCGTTTATAAACTCATTCGTCATAAAGAGGGCCGTTTTGCGTACTTTGTACGGTTTTTGTCGGTTCCTGTTCTCATCGCCACGTGCATCGCGTTTTTGTGCGTAACGAACTACGGCACGAACCACCGCCGGTACAGCTTTGCCGCCGTCAGCGGACTTACCGTGCGGGAGTCCTCCGCCGAGGAGCTTTACGATGTGTGCGTGTATTTAATCAACGAAGCGAACACATTGCGCGAAAACCTGCCCGAAGACGAAAACGGTGTATTTCAGCTTTCAAACGATGTTTTTCTCGATGCAGACGAAGCAAAATCATCATTCAACAGCCTTCATGATACGTATTCCACGCTCTACACAAACGGCAAACCGAAGCCCGTGCTGTTCTCGGAAGTGATGTCGTACCTTGACATCAGCGGCATTTACTGTCCGTTCACGTTTGAAGCGAACGTCAACGTCCACATGAACGACGTATTGATCCCCGTGACGATGTGCCACGAGCTTTCACACCTTTCCGGCTACATGCGCGAGGACGAAGCGAATTTCATCGCATTTTTGGCGTGCCTGCAAAGTGACGACCCGGAATTCCGTTACAGCGGTGTGTATTTGGCGTCCGTCCACGCGATGAATGCTTTGCTCACTGTGGACAGCGACCTGTGGAACCGGGCGGACGCTTTAAAAAGCGACGCACTGCGCCGCGACATTCGGTCAAATAATGCGTACTGGAAGCAGTACGAAACGCCCGTTTCCGAGGTCTCCGACCGCGTGAACGACGCGTATTTAAAAGCCAACGGGCAGGAAAACGGTCTGCGCTCTTACGGCAGAATGGTCGATCTGCTTCTCGCCTACTACCGCGACAAGCTGCAATAGACATAGTTTTTTTGGGGAGTTCTCTATGTGTGAAAAAATCATTGCGGCGTGTGGAAACGACTGCGCGGTATGTCCGCGCTACAACGTGCCGCCGTACACCAAAACCGCAGAAGAACTGCACCACACCGCCGAGCTGTGGTATAAAATCGGCTACCGTGACCACGTGGTGACAAACGAGGAGATTGCCTGTACCGGCTGCAAGGAAGAAAACTGGTGCCGCTATCGCCTTGTAAAATGCGTGAACGAAAAGCATATCGCGCATTGCGGCCAGTGTGAAAACTACCCGTGCGACGTCATGAAAGCGTGCTTCACGGTGACAGGCTCGTTCATCCCCACCTGTAAAAAAGTCTGCACACCCGAGGATTTCGAGACATTGCGCAAAGCATTTTTCGAGAAAGAAAAGAACCTGACGCAAAATTAAGACGACAAAAGGCCTTTGCACCGTCCAAAACGGAGATGCAAAGGCCTTTTTATGTACGATTATTTATTCGCGTTCATCTCGCGGACTTCTCTTAAAATGTCCTCAAGGTCATATTTTTCGGGCGCTTTCGGCGCGGCAGGCTTTGCCTGCACTGTTTGTGCAGCCGGCTTCGGGGGATTTGCCGGGCGCTGCTGCACGGGCTTCGGCGCAGGTGCGGCGGGCTTTGCGGCTCTCGGTGCGGCGCTTTGCCGTGGCGCGCGATTCACTGAGGTCTGCACCGCAGCGCGGCGCACGTTCTGTGGCTGCATGGAGACCGGCGTTTCCGGCATGATGGGGCGTTCTGCGGTGTACTCCGCCGACACCGGCATCACCGGCAGCTCGCCGGTGTCTTTATCCGGGTCAAAGGACGTGGGCACGCGGGGCTCTGGCTCACGGCACGCCTGCATCTGCTCGCGGCGCATGCGCTCTTCTTCGCGTCTTCTGCGGTTGCGTCGTTCCTCCTGCTCAATCTCATCCAGCACCTCGGCGCGGTCCGCTTCGCCGCTGTCGCGGTTACGGCTTGCACGCTGCCACAAAATGATGCTGACAATTCCGCCGACACCGAGCACGATGCACACCGCACCCGCAATGAACAGCGTGCGGCCGACGCCGTTATCGGCCTTCAGCTCATTAAAGAACGATTCCGCTCCGCTGCTGTCTTCGCCTGCGGTGTCGGTCGTGCCTTCCGTGGTGTCCACCGTTTCGGTGCTGTCTGTGGTATCGGCCGTATCGGCTTCATCCGCAAAGGTAAGCGGCGCATACAGCGCAGCGCCGAGTAAAACCGCCGTTAAAACAGCAAATATACGTTTAGAAAAAGTATTTCTCATAATCCATTTCCTCTTTCGTGATAACTTTTATGTGTCACGATTTCGAATTCATTTTTATTTAGTTTAGCACATTTTGCATGGTGTTTCAACGGCAAAATAAACAAACCCGCCGCTTCTCTGCACGGTTCATGCAGTCGAAACGGCGGGTGCTGTGTCTATTTATATTTCTTTAGAAATCGATCTTCTCTACAATATACGCTTCAAGCTCGTCGATCTTCACGCGCTCCTGCTCCATGCTGTCACGGTCGCGAACGGTAACGCAGCCGTCATTTTCACTGTCAAAGTCATACGTGATGCAGAACGGCGTGCCGATCTCATCCTGGCGGCGATAGCGCTTGCCGATGGAACCCGTATCGTCAAAGTCAACGGAAAACTTCTTTGCGAGCGCATCGTAAACCTCGCCGGCCTTTTCGCTCAGCTTCTTGGAGAGCGGCAGAATCGCTGCCTTAAACGGTGCCAGTGCCGGGTGCAGACGCAGTACAACGCGCACGTCCGGTTTTTCTTCAGTGCCGAGGTTTTCTTCGTCGTAAGCGTCGCACAGGAACGCCAGCGCTACGCGGTCCGCGCCGAGAGACGGCTCGACGACATACGGCACATAGCGGGTGTTCGTCTCCGGGTCGAAATAGGAGAGATCCTTGCCGGAATGCTCCTGATGGCGGGTGAGATCATAGTCCGTGCGGTCTGCAATGCCCCAAAGCTCGCCCCAGCCGAACGGGAACAGATACTCAATATCCGTCGTCGCCTTGGAGTAGAAGGAGAGCTCCTTCTGGCTGTGGTCGCGCAGGCGGATGTTCGCTTCGTCCAGACCGAGGTTCAAAAGCCAGTTTTTGCAGAAATCCTTCCAGTAGTAGAACCAGTCGAGGTCCGTGCCCGGCTTGCAGAAGAATTCGCACTCCATCTGCTCAAACTCGCGAATGCGGAAAATGAAGTTGCCCGGGGTAATCTCATTTCTGAAGCTCTTACCCACCTGACAAACGCCGAACGGCACCTTTTTGCGCGTGGTGCGCTGAATGCTCGGGAAGTTGACAAAAATACCCTGTGCAGTCTCCGGGCGGAGGTACAGCTGGCTCTTTGCGTCTTCCGTAACACCCTGGAACGTCTTGAACATCAGGTTGAACTGGCGGATATCCGTAAAGTTGTGGCCGCCGCACTCCGGGCAGGCAATGTTGTTGTCGGCGATGAACTGCTGCATCTGCTCGTTCGTCCAGCCGTCTGCGGATTCGCCGGTGAAGTCTTCAATGAGCTTATCGGCACGGTGACGGGTCTTGCAGTCCTTGCAGTCCATCAGCGGGTCGGAGAAGCCGCCCACATGGCCGGTTGCCACCCAGACTTCCGGGTTCATGAGGATTGCGGAATCCAGCGCCACGTTGTAGCGGCTCTCCTGCACGAACTTGCGTTTCCACGCGTTTTTTACGTTGTCCTTGAAAAGGCAGCCCAGCGGGCCGTAGTCCCAAGAGTTGGACAGACCGCCGTAAATTTCGGAGCCGGGGTATACGTAACCTCTGTTTTTGCAGAGCGCCACGATTTTTTTCCATGGTCTTTTCTTCGGGCTTCAGAACTTTCTTCATTTGTTAAACTCCTTTCGCGCCGCTGGCTGCTGCACGGCTTCGTGCAGCTGGATGCTGCGCTTGTGATTTATCAATCATACCACGTTTTTCAAAGATACACAACTACCGCGGCGGGATTTTATACGAAAAAGCGGCACTCCGCAGAGCACCGCCCGAAATTTCCGCTTGTTTGGATTTATTCGCCCTCGTCCGCGATGAGCTTTTTCATCTGCGGCAGACGGAACAGAATAACCGCCGCGATAACTGTAAAGATGAGCTCCGGCAGCATGTAAGTGCCGTTGTAGCAGAAGGAGTAAAGCCACGGGTGGCCCACCCAGGAAGCGCCGAACGCCACAAACTCATCAAAGTTTGCAAAGATAATGGCGCCGGAAATGAAGTGGCACACAAAGCGCAGCGCAACGGCCAGCGCCGTGCCACAGCAAATGCCTACATAACCCTTCTTGCGGAAAATGCCCGCAATGCCGATAACCGTGTATGCCACGATGTAATCGAGCAAAATCGTGCCGATGAGAGCAGAAGGCGTCATGCCCCAGCCGAGGATGCCGTCCATCGTGATGCCGAACGCAAGCTGAACGACAGATTCCACAAAGGAAGCCGCAAAGCCCCACTTAAGACCGTACATGATGGAAATCATGGCGCAGGGCAGCATGGAAAGCAGCGTGATGGAACCGCCAAACGGCATCTGAAGCACCTTGATCATGCTGAGCACAGCGCCCAGTGCGACCATAACCGCGCAGGCCGCAAGCTTTTTTGTATTGTTGTTCTTCATAGTTCATTCCTCCGGTTTTCTACCGAGATTTAGGGGATAAAGCGGAGAAAACAAAAACCGCGCACCCATTCGGCACGCGGCATAAAAAGCACTTAGAATAAGCGTATTTTCCTACGTCGGCATTATCCGAATCAGGTAACAGGTTTCGGCGTTCACGCCGCTCTCAGCCGACTTTATACGTCAGCACCCTTTTTTCACATTCAGTATAGCACGGAATTTTTCGCTTTTCAACCAAAATTTGTGTTTTCGGGCAGAAAACAAGGCTTTTCTTGATTTTGGAGAAACAAAATGATAGTATAAAAGAAACATAAGCCAACGGCAACGGTGGTTAAAAGTTTTGCTTAAGCTTTTTCAAGAAGCTTAAAGCGAACGTGTGCGTTCGCTTGGGTTCATTAGGGCAGCGCCCTAAGTCGTCGTCCGCAGACGACGAAACACCTTTTGCCTAACAAAAATCAGGATGAGAACCACAACAGTCCGGTGGACTGTTGTGGTGGTGTGGGAGACACAATTAGGGGGTCTCCCAATGAATTTGCAAGGCAAATTCATAAAATAAACCGCTAAAACCGATTTAAACTACGGAAGGACATATAAAAATGGAAAGCACACAGAACAAAACGCGCTGTCCGCACAGCAAAAAGTGCGGCGGCTGCCAACTGCAGAACCTCGATTATAAGGAACAGCTCGCGCACAAGGAGCGCACGTGCATCCGCCTGCTCGGCAAATTCTGCCGCGTAGAGCCCATCATCGGCATGGAGAACCCCTACCACTACCGCAACAAGGTACAGGCCGCATTCGGTACCACGCGTGCCGGACGCATCATCTCCGGCATTTACCAGAGCAGCACGCACAACATCGTCGCTGTGGACAGCTGCATGACGGAAGACGAAATTGCCGACCGCATCATCGTCGATATTCGCCGCCTGCTGCGCGATTTCAAAATGACAACGTATAACGAGGTCACCGGGCGCGGCTTTTTGCGCCATGTGCTCGTCAAGCGCGGCTTTCAGACCGGCGAAGTCATGGTTGTGCTCGTCACCGGTACGCCGATCTTCCCCGCGCGCAACAATTTCACCCGTGCGCTGTTAAAGCTTCACCCGGAGATTACCACAATCATTCAAAATGTCAACGACCGCTATACCTCCATGCTGCTCGGGCAGAACGAGAAAACACTCTACGGCCCCGGCTATATCACGGATATTCTCTGCGGGCTGCGCTTCCGCATTTCGGCAAAATCATTCTACCAGATCAACCCCGTGCAGACCGAGGTGCTGTACGGCAAAGCGATGGAATTTGCGGAGCTCACGGGCAAAGAAACCGTCATTGACGCGTACTGCGGCATCGGCACCATCGGCATGGTCGCCGCCCAAAAAGCCGGACAGGTCCTCGGCGTAGAAGTGAACCGCGACGCCGTGCGCGATGCCCGCGAAAACGCAAAATTAAACCGCGTGAAAAATATCCGCTTCGTCTGCGCCGATGCAGGCGACTTCATGGTAGATATGGCAAACGCCGGTGAACACTGCGACGTGCTTTTCATGGATCCGCCGCGCGCCGGCAGCGACACCGCGTTTCTCTCCTGCGCGCTCACACTTGCACCGAGACGCATCGTATACGTCTCTTGTAACCCTGAAACGCTCTCGCGCGACCTTAATTTTCTCACAAAGCGCGGCTATCGCGCCGAAAAGATTCAGCCCGTAGACATGTTCCCCCACACCGACCATGTGGAGACGGTTTGTTTGCTGTCTCGAGCGATATGAATTTCCGGGACTTCGTGAGAACAGTTGGAGAGATGTCCGGCTTACCTATATGAAGGAGGAAAAATGATAGCATGGAAATCAAATTATACGAAGACAGATACAGGGACGATATGATTTTCATGGTTTTGCAGGCTAAGGACGCGCTCGGAAGAATACCGAGTATCAACGAAGATCTGCTCGATATCAAAAAGAATTACTTTGACCGTGGGGATATGTTTTGGATCGCGGCGGATGATAACGACAGGGTGATCGGCTGCGGCGGGTATTCGAGGATCGAAGGAACGAATGAAGCGTTTATTCATCGGCTGTATATAAAGGCATCGGAAAAGCACAAGGGCGTCGGTTCGGCTCTGCTTGAAACGATAGAGGCGGGAATGCGCGGCAACGGCATTACGGCAGCGCGGGTGCATCTCGGCGATCCGCCGGAGCAGTGGTTTGAGTCCTATTCATTCTATCCGAAGCACGGATATGCCGAATACGAGCCGCGGTATATGAGAAAGAAATTATAAGGACAAATAGGAGTTCAAAGGGGAGAAAATATGAATAAAGCAGGAACGCAAAGAATAGAAACCGATAGATTGATACTTCGAAGATTCAGATTAGAGGATGCAGAGGATATGTATGCAAATTGGGCATCTGATCCCGAAGTCGGGAGATTTCTGACATGGCCGACGCATTCGAGCGTTGAAGTGACAAAGAGCCTTCTTGCCGATTGGATACCCGGATATGAAGATGGCGGATACTTTAATAATGCGTCGTACGGTTGGATAAGATGAATTAAAACAAAAGAAGGCTTTCCCATGATTCGCCCCGTTACCGAAAAGGATATTCCCGCCTGCGGATATTTGCAAATTCCGCTCCCGAAAATTACGGAAGAAAGGTAAAAAAATATGGCTTCCAGTCTCATGCACTACGCAATCACGGATAAAATTTTGCAACTGTTTCCTATGCACGACGGTGCGCGGCTGCGCTTTGGCGCGGTGCTGCCGGACGCTTCCGTAAACAAGCGGAAAACACATTTTCGCATTTACAATGAAAAGCTCGGCATTCGGCTTTATGATCTTGAATCGTACCGCGCGCAATTCGGCGAGCGTATGCAAAAAGACGACCTTTACCTCGGCTACTATCTGCACCTCATCGAGGATGCTTTGTACCGCAAAACACTGTACGACACCTTCGGCTGGAATCCCTACACGCCGGAAAGCACCGCGCGCATGCACCACGATTACACGCTTTTAAACCGTCATTTCATTCAAAAATATAATATTCGGGATGACCTTGCCGTCCCGGAAAATTTCACGCAGGAACCGATTTTCGCTTTTGAGCCGTTTGACGCCGAAGGTCTTCTGCGTTCGATTCATCAGAACTTTGTGCCCGCGCCGGCGGATGCCCCCTACTTTTTCACGGCTGCCATGGCGGATGCGTACATTGAAGACGCCGTGCGGCTGTGCACCGCGGAGCTTGACCGCTTTCACAGCGGCAAAACGCTTCTTTCCGCCGAGTATTTCACCTGGACGCCGCCGGAAAACAATAAGAATTTCTGAATAAAAGCAAAAACACCCTCCCGAAGTGATGGATATGTACCCTATAAAGGAAGCATATCCATGACCGACACGGGAGGGCTTCTTGATTTCTCTTTGGAAAGCAGCTTCGCGGGGCAGACGCGCTTTCCTATGCGCATTCGGAATTGACATTCCCGTTCCGCTTCGGTACAATAGAATCAACAAGAACCTCGGGGGACGAAACAGTATGAATTTTCTTGAAGAACGTATCGTAAAGGACGGCGTTGTAAAAGCCGGCAATATATTGAAAGTAGACAGCTTTTTAAACCACCAAATGGATGTGCGCCTGTTTCGCCAAATGGGCAAAGAGTTCAAGCGACGTTTTGCAGATAAGCCCATCAACAAAATTCTGACGATTGAAGCCTCCGGCATCGGTATTGCATGTGTGGCGGCGGAATGCTTTGACGTGCCGGTCGTCTTCGCGAAAAAGAGCCAGAGTGTGAATATTGATGGCGACGTATACGTTTCCGAAGTGGAATCCTTCACGCATAAGCGTGTGAATCGCGTGATCGTCTCGAAAAAATTTCTCGGCCCCGAGGATCACATTCTTATCATCGATGATTTTCTTGCAAACGGCTGCGCGCTGCAGGGGCTCATCTCTATTGTAGATCAGGCGGGCGGCACGGTGGAAGGCATCGGTATCGCGATTGAAAAGGGGTTCCAGCCCGGCGGCGCGAAAATTCGCGAGATGGGCTACCCGCTCGAATCGCTCGCCATTGTGGAAAGCATGGACGACGCAACCGGCACGGTCGTTTTCCGTCCACAGCCATAAAAGGAGTTTTGTATGAAACGGTTTTTATCCCGCGTTTTGCCCCTTTTGCTCAGCTTCGGCTTGATTTTTAACTGCACAGGATGCAGCACGGTTTTGGTCTTAGCCGGTAAAGCTCGTGAAAACAGCGAAGCTTCGTCCTCCGTAATTTCGGAAAGCTCCGCGTCCTCCGGCGTCATCTCCACCCCTGTGCCGACCGAAGACGGCGACCTGCGTGCGTTTTACACGGATGTTGCAAACGCTGAAAGTGTCACGGTAATGGTGTACATGATCGGCTCCGACTTAGAGAGTGAGGACGGCTCCGCGACCGACGACCTTTTGGAAATGGCAGATGCCGCGCTTTCCGAAAACGTTCACCTTGTACTCCAGACCGGCGGCACCGAAACCTGGTGGAACGATGTCTGCACAGACGATGAAAGTGAGCGCTTTGTGATCGAAAACGGCGATATGACGCTGCTCCAAAGCCTTGGCAGCATGAATATGACGGACGCCGACACGCTCTCCGATTTCATTCGCTTCTCCGCCGAAAGCTACCCCGCAGATCGCTACGAGCTCATTTTGTGGGATCACGGCGGCGGCACCATGACAGGCTTCGGCTACGACGAGCTGTACGAAGACACCTCTTTGACACTCTCGTCGCTCTCCACAGCACTGTATAACGGCGGCGTGCAGTTTGATTTCATCGGCTTTGACGCCTGCCTGATGGCGACGGCAGAGGTGGCCTACGCCTTGGATCCGTATGCGGATTACCTCATCGCCTCCGAAGAATCCGAGCCCGGCGAGGGCTGGGCGTACAAAAACTGGCTTACGATGCTGGCGGAAGACCCCGCCGTACCCACGGCGGAGCTCGGCAAAAGCTGGCGGACGATTTCCTTGAGGCCTATATTTTCGCCGACATGCCGACGCTTTCCGTTTTAGACCTGCGCTATGTGCCGGAATTATACGCCGCGTTGGAAAGCTACTGGGGAAGCGCCTACACCGCACTGCAAAGCGGCAGCTACGGTGCGTTTTCGCAGGTACGCAACAACGTGCGGGAATTCGGCGACAACGAATACGACCAGGTCGATCTTTCCGACCTCGCCACGCTGACAAAGCAGAGCCTTTCCCTCGGCACCGAGGACGATGTGCAGGCCGCCGTTCAGAATATGGTGGTGTATAACGTCACCTATGAAAAGTCCGCCGCGGGCATTGCGGTCTATTTTCCGTGCCTGTGGCCGGATTATTACGGCGATACACGCTTTGAAATGACCTGCGTCGGTTTCCCGGAATCGTATTTTGAATTCTACGATAAATTCATGAACACGATGCTCTCCGGGCAGTCGCTTTCGCAGAGTGATATCGATTTTTACTCTTACTACGATTGGTTCGATTCCTCCGAGGTTGGCGGCGAAAACGTCACCACAATAAACGACAACGATTTTGAACTCATCGACAAGAGCGACTATTATGCACTCTCTCTTTCCGATGAAGCATGGAACCTCATCACGTACATTGATATGACCGTTTACCTCGACGACGGCGAGGGATATATTGACCTTGGCAATGACAACGTGTACGAGTTTGACGACGACGGCGACCTGAAAGTCGATTTTGACTATACATGGATCTCGATCGACGGCGTGATTGTGCCGTTCTACGCCGAAACCGAGGAACAGACGGACGATTATTGGTACACAACGGGTTATGTGCCGGCCGAACTGAACGGCAGCACCGATATTGAGATCGTTCTGCGCTGGGACAGCGACCATGACAGCGGCTTCGTTGCGGGCTACCGCTTAAAGACCGAAGAGCCTACGGTAGCGGCAAAGGGTCTGCACAGCTTTACGGAGACGGAGCAGATTCAGTACACCTGTTCGTATTATGATTACGATTTCAACTACGACCGAGACTACACGCTCGGCGACCCGGTAACATACACAAGTGAACCCGTCGTCTCCTATGAGGAAATCGGCGAATACCGCACGGTGATCCAATACACCCTGCGCGACATCTACAACAACGAACACTTTACAGACCCGGTAGAGCTTTCCTGTGAATAAATAATTCTATAGAACATACCCTGCTGCGCTCCGTGGCAGGGTATGTTTCGATTTGACTTGCACTATAATAGGCGGTATAATAAAAATTACTGACAAAAACGGAATTGTATGGAAAACTATGCCGTTTAAACTGTTCGGAAAGGACGAACGCCATGCGAAAGCTCCTCGTTTACATGAAAGACTACAAAAAAGAGTCGTTTTTAGCGCCTCTTTTCAAGCTGCTCGAAGCCACTTTTGAGCTGATTGTCCCGCTCGTAATCGCGCAGATCATCGACGTGGGCATTCAGACCGGTGACACCGGCTTCATCATCTCCCGCTGTCTGCTTCTGGTCGGGTTCGGTGTGGTCGGCATGGTCAGTGCCATCACGGCGCAGTATTTTGCCGCAAAGGCTGCCGTGGGCTTTGCCACCGGGCTGCGTCACAGCTTGTTCCAAAAAATCAACGAACTCTCCTTCTCTCTTTTGGACCGTGTGGGCACTTCCACGCTGCTGACACGCATCACAAATGACGTAAATCAGGTGCAGAACGGTGTGAACCTTGTACTGCGCCTGTTTATGCGCTCGCCGTTCATTGTGTTCGGCGCATGCGTTATGGCGTTCACCATTGATCCCGGCAGCGCGCTGCTGTTCCTCATTGTGGTCGCTCTGCTCTCCGTTGTGGTATTCGGCATCATGCTGCTGACCATCAAGCGCTACAAGGCTATTCAAAACCAGCTGGATTCCGTTTTGAACACCACGCGTGAAAATCTGAACGGCGCACGTGTCATACGCGCGTTCTGCGGTGAAGACACCGAAACAGAAAAATTTATCGGCCAAAATTCGCTGCTCTCCAAGCTCCAGAAATCCACGGGCCGTATCTCCGCACTTTTGAACCCGGTTACGTTTATCCTGATTAACGTCGGCATCATTCTGCTCATCCATTACGGCGCTGTTCAGGTCAACACCGGCATTTTGACGCAGGGTCAGGTCGTGGCGCTGTATAACTACATGAGCCAGATTTTAGTTGAGCTCATCAAACTTGCAAACCTCATCATCACCGTAACAAAGTCCTTTGCAAGCGCCGCACGTATCCGCGACGTGCTCGAGCTCGACACAAACACCGTTTATTCCGACGACAAGAAAATCTACAATACCCACGCCGTCGAGTTCGACCGCGTTTCCATGCACTATAACGAAGGCGCGAAGGACGCGCTCGAAAACATCAGCTTCACCGCCGAGCCGGGCGAGATCATCGGCGTTATCGGCGGCACAGGCAGCGGAAAAACGACGCTTGTGGGACTTATTCCCCGCTTCTACGATGCGTCCTCCGGCACCATCCGCGTGGACGGCCGCAACGTGAATTCCTATTCGCTTGAAGAACTGCGCGAAAAGGTGCATGTCGTATTGCAGCGCGCGGTCTTGTTTCGCGGCACGCTGCGCGAAAAACCTGCTTTGGGGCAATAAAAATGCCAACGACGAAGAGATGCAGGCAGCCGTAGGCTGCGCAGGCCGCAGACTTCGTACAGAGTAAGGGCGGGCTCGATATGAAGATTACCGCCGAAGGCCGCAACCTTTCGGGCGGACAGCGTCAGCGCCTTTCCATTGCCCGCGCACTTGTGGGTAATCCCGAGATCCTCATTCTGGACGACTCCGCTTCCGCGCTCGACTATGTGACCGAAAAGGCACTGCGCGGCGCGCTTTCCGCACTGCCGAATAAGCCGACTGTGTTCATCGTCTCGCAGCGCACATCTTCGCTGCGGCACGCGGATAAGATTCTCGTCTTAGACAACGGCGCGCTTGTCGGCTGCGGCACACACGATGCGCTCCTTGCAAACTGCTCCGTGTACCGCGAGATCTATGACTCTCAGTTTGGCGGAAAGGAGGCAGCTGCGAAATGAGCAAGATAAATAACAAAAACAGTACCATTAAACGTGTTCTTTTGCAAATCCGTCCGTATCTGCCGACCATCATTTTGCTGCTTGCACTTGCCGTAGTCAGCGTGCTGTGCTCGCTGTACATCCCGGTGCTCGTCGGCGACGCCATCGACGCCATCATCGGCAAGGAGCAGGTCAACTTTGCCGTTATCCTGCCGAAGCTCTTCACCTGCGCGGTGCTCATCGGCTGCACGGCGCTCGCCCAGTGGTTGATGAATGTCTGCGGCAACAAGGTCACGTATAACACCATCCGCGATATGCGCGAGGCAGCCTTTAAAAAAATTCACCGTCTGCCGTTTTCTTACCTCGACGCACACGAAACCGGCGACATCGTTTCCCGCATCATTGCCGATGTTGACCAGTTTGCAGACGGCCTTTTGATGGGCTTCTCACAGCTGTTTACCGGCGTTGTGACGATCATCGGCACCATCGGCTTCATGCTTTCCGTCAACGTTTGGACAACGCTTGTCGTGGTGCTTGTCACGCCGCTTTCCATTTTGGTGGCGCGCTTCATCGCAAAGAAAACGTTCGCCATGTTCCGCTTACAGTCCGAAACACGCGGCCGCCAGACGGCATTCATCAATGAGATGATCACGAACCAAAAGGTCGTGCGCGCATACGGACACGAAGACGAAAACATGGAGAAATTCGACACCATCAACGAAGAGCTGCGCCGCCACACATTAAAGGCGACATTCTTCTCCTCCATCACAAACCCCGCCACGCGCTTTGTAAACTCCGTTGTGTACGCGGCGGTCGCGCTCATCGGCGCTTTTCTGGCCGTGACCGGACAGGGCTTCACCATTGGTATGCTCTCCTGCTTTTTGAGCTACGCAAATCAGTACACGAAGCCGTTTAACGAGATTTCCGGCGTTATCACCGAGCTTCAGAACGCGCTCGCCTGCGCAGATCGCCTGCTTGAATTCCTCGACAGCGAAGAAATGCCTGCCGACCCCGAACTGCTGCCGGAGCACAGCAAGACCGCAAAGGGACAGGTCACGTTCGATAACGTTTGCTTCTCCTATACAAAAGACCGCCCGCTCATCCGCAATTTCAGCTTGGATGTACCGGCAGGCTGCCGCGTCGCCATTGTAGGCCCGACGGGCTGCGGCAAAACGACGATGATCAATCTTCTCATGCGCTTCTACGACCCGGACAGCGGCAGCATCAGCGTGGACGGCACGAATACGCAGACGATCCCGCGCCGCGCACTGCGCCGTAACTTCGGCATGGTCCTGCAGGAAACATGGCTGAAAACCGGCACTGTGCTCGATAACATCCGCATGGGCCGCCCGGACGCTTCCGAAGAAGACGTTATCGCCGCCGCAAAGGCCGCGCACGCACATAGTTTTATTGAGCAGCTGCCGAACGGCTACTATACGCAAATTGGCGAAGACGGCGGCAGCCTTTCCGCCGGACAGAAACAGCTTTTGTGCATCTCGCGCATCATGCTGACGCTGCCTCCTATGCTGATTCTGGACGAAGCGACGTCTTCCATCGATACACGTACCGAGCTGCGCATTCAGCGCGCGTTTGCAAAGCTGATGCGCGGACGCACCTCGTTCGTCGTCGCACACCGCTTGTCGACCATCAAGGAATCTGATGTTATCCTCGTCATGCGCGACGGCAACATCGTAGAGCAGGGCGACCACGAATCTCTGCTTGCGAAAAACGGCTTCTACGCCGAGCTGTACCGCAGCCAGTTTACGGATGAGGAACAGCCGGTGGGTTAACGCACAAAAATGCAGCCTTCTCTATTCGAGAGAGCTGCATTTTTCATTTTCTGCCATACCGCACAAAGCTGCGTTTTGCACTTTGTGCGGTATTTTTTTGAATATCAATATAGTGGAAGTTTTAGTCAATGCGTTTGAGGAAATCAAACGCTAAAACGATTATGATAAAGATATAGGCGAACCTTGCCCGGACTGCGCATGCGCAAACTGCGTGCGGAACGCCTTCGGTGCACAGCCGTAGCGCTCCGTAAATAAGCGGTAAAACCGGCTTAAACTGTTAAAGCCGCATGCACCGCAGATTTCAATGACGGGCATGTCCCCCTGTAAAAGCAGCTGCGCCGCCAAAGACAATCGCTTGCCGTTGATGTACTCCGTCGGCGTCATGCCGATGTAGCGGCGAAACGACCGCGTAAGGTGCTCCTGCGACATATTTGCAAGCGCTAAAAGACACGGAAGACCTGTGGTGTAATTTTCGCGCCGCTCCATTTTTTCAAGCAGCTCCGAAAACCACGCAGGCAAAATCGCTTCCGGCGCGGGTGCTGTAAGAAACAGCTGCACCAAATACGGAAACAGGCTTAAAATGTAGCGGCACGCCGTTTCGTTATCGGCAAAGCGGTTCGTGTTCAAAAGCTTTTCCTGCACATCCGTTAAGGTGTGGCCGGAAAGCACACAATGTAACGGCAGCTCCGGCGTATCAAATATGGCGCGGTCAAGCTGCAAATAATCGCACAAGCGCTCAAACACCGTGCGCGGAATACCGATATCGAGCAGCTCGAAATCCGCGTTGTTGAAAAAATCATAGCGGTGCACGTCCCTCGGGCGCATCAAAACGAACGAGCCCTCGGAAAGCAGCTGCGAGCGTCCATTCACGGCGTGGATGGCCCCGCCGCGCGAGACGAGAAACAGCTCGTAAAAATCATGCGTGTGAATTTTATACGTCGCCGGCACACCGCACTGGTGCAAAACGCGCGCACCCTCACCGGTGTGCAGATTTTCTTCGGAAAAATGCAGAAGCTCAACGTCGCTCATTTCGGCACCCCCTTTCTTCTGCTATTATAACGCGTCAAAAAAACGGAATCAAGAAATTTCAATTCTAACTTTGGGAGGATAACGGTATGTTCAAGACCGATGTTCAAAAACTGCGCAATGCGTTGGAATTCACGCGCGTTTACAAAGAGAACGCAAACGACATTTACCTGCGTGAAGCCGCCTGCATGGATTTTCAGCTCCGTCATATCTTAGTGCCAATGGATGAAAACGACGGCATCGCGGGACGCTATGAGCACGACTTTGTGGGCTTTTCCTCGCAGGTCGGCGGCATTTACACGTATTACTTTAACGAGCATGAATTTTTGAACGCATACATGGCTTGTAAGCAAAACGGTGAGATCACCGCTGCGGAGGACTACGCTTTGCAGGCTGTGCAGGCCTATTGGCACGAGGAAAACACCGCGCGCAAGGTTGAATTGGAATTTTCGAAGCGCTACGGCTATGTGCCGCCGAAAGCTTTTCCCGGTGCGGGTGTGGGCAACTGCGACTGCCGCGTAGCAGGTACAAACCTCGATTTTGAAAAGCTCATCCATCTCGGCTTTGACGGGCTCGATCAGGAGATCGACCGCGCGGCGGAAGTGAACGGCGCGTCTTCGTTCTACACGGCTTTAAAGCTGTGGATTGAAAGCCTGCGCGGCGCATGCGAGCGTTACCGCGAACAGGCATTGGAGCTTGCCGAAAAAGCAGAGACCGAAGAAGCCAAAACGCGCTTTACAAAGCTTGCCGAAGCACTTTTAAACATTCAGCACAGCACACCGAAGACGTTCCTTGAGGGCGTGCAGCTGATGTGGATCTACGCTGTCAGCAGCGACATTATGAATTACAGCCGCATGGACGATTACCTTGGGCCGCTCTACGCCGCGGATATCGACGCGGGGCGCATCACGGAAGAAGAAGCCGTGCAGACCGTGCTGTATCTCTATAAGCACTTTAAAGAGATTAACAAGATCCATGACTGCCGCGTAATCATCGGCGGCGTAGGCAGAAAGCACCAGAAGGAAGCCGACCGCCTCGCCATCGTCATCATGGAAGCTTCCCGCCGCTTCCGCGAGACTGTGCCGCAGCTCACCCTGCGCTATTACAGCAACATGGACGAGACTGTTTTCCGCAAGGCGATGGAAGTGAATGCGGAGGGCACCACGTTCCCGATTATTTACTCCGATGAGACGAATGTACCGGCTGTGGAAAAGGTCTTTGGCGTTTCGCATGAGGAAGCCGAGCAATATGTGCCGTTCGGCTGCGGCGAATACGTCATGGTCGGTTACAGCGTAGGCACACCGAACAACGGCATCAACGCGCTGAAAGCGCTGGAAATTGCGCTGCACAACGGCCTTGATTTCTACCAGAACGTTCCCTGCGGCGAAAAAACCGGCGACCCGGCGCAGTTTGATACCTTTGAAAAGCTGTATGACGCCGTGCTTGCACAGCTCAAGCCGACCATTGACCGCTTTGCTGTACACAAATACCTCAACTATAAAATTGCGGGCGAAAACGCGCCGTATCTGCACCTCAGCCTGCTTTTGAACGACTGCATCGCGCGCGGCAAGGCTACGTTTGAAGGCGGCGTGCGTTACCTGAATGCTTCCAGCGAAATGTTCGGCATCATCAGCTGTGCAGACAGCCTGACGGCCATTAAAACGCTCGTTTACGACGAGAAGAAGTTCACTTTGCCGGAGCTCATCGATGTTCTGGATCACGATTTTGAGGGGCACGACGATATTCGCCGCATGTGCCTTTCCGCACCGAAATACGGCAACGACGACGACACGGCTGATGACATCGCAACGCGCCTTTTCACCGATATTGCCGACCTTACCGTGGCGGCAGGCAAAGCTGCGGGGCTTGACCACTACAATATTGTCAGCGTCAACAACTCTATGAGCGCAGAATGGGGCAACTTCTGTGCGGCGTCTGCCTGCGGCAGAAAGGCCGGCAGCCCCATGGCAAACGCCAACGGCGCTTCCATCGGCGCAGATAAGTGCGGCATTACGGCGCTGCTCAACTCCATGTCGAAGTTTGACAATACAAAACACGTGGGTGTTATCAACAATGTGCGCTTCACAAAGGAACTCTTCAAGGGCTCTATGGATAAAGTAGAAGCCGTCTTGAAGGCGTTTTACGACAACGACGGCGTGCAGACGAACCTGTGCGTCATCGGCAAGGATGACCTTGAAAACGCCATGGTGCACCCGGAAAACTACCAGAACCTCCTCGTGCGTATCGGCGGCTTCTCCGCGAGATTTGTCACACTGAATCCTGTTGTGCAGCGCGAGATTATTGAGCGTACGACCTACGGCGCATAAGCGGAGGCCGATATGCGGGATCTTATTTTTGATATTCAACGTTTTTGCGTGTATGACGGGCCGGGCATTCGCACCACCGTGTTTTTTAAAGGGTGCAACATGCACTGTGTGTGGTGCCACAATCCGGAAAGCTTTTCAACCGATGCCGAGCTCTTGTTTCGCCACGAAAAATGCACGTCCTGCGGGGCATGCACTGCGGTATGTCCGAACGGAGCGCATGAAATAAAAGCAGACGGCACACATGTTTTTGACCGTGCAAAATGCGCGGCGTGCGGCAAATGTGCCGAAGTATGTCCGAACGATGTCCTGGAGCTTTCCGGGCGCGAAATGACGGTGGAAGCCGTGATGAAGCAGATCGACAAGGACGCAAAATATTACCGCTCGTCAAAAGGCGGCGTCACCTTTTCGGGCGGCGAGGCTTCTTTGCACTTTGAACTCCTGAAAAAGCTGCTTACAGCCTGCCGCGAAAAAGGGTACCACACCGCGCTGGAGACAAACGGTTTGATCTCTGCCGCACATTTAAAAGAACTGATACCGCTCACCAATCTTTTTCTGTTCGATTTTAAGCACAGCGACCCCGATGCCCTCAAAAAATGGGCAGGCGCGCCGCTTGCGCCGATCCTCGAGTCCCTGGCAGCCCTTGAGGACGCGCATGCGCATGTGTGGTTGCGCTGCCCGGTCATTCCGGGCGTGAACGACACGGACGCGCACTTTGAGGCGATTTGTGCGCTCAAGCATCAATATACCTGTATTGAAAAGGCCGAGATCATGGCATACCATGACATCGGTAAAACGAAATGGGACGCGCTGGGAATACCGTATTCACTCGCCGCGCTGAAGACCGTTTCGCCGGAACAGAAACATATTTGGGAGACTAAAATAGCCGATTAGCGGCACTTTTGGGGATAAGAGAGGGAACGCTTCGTTCCCTCTCTTTGCTTTATCTCCCACATTTTTTCTAAACATTTGACAGATTTCCCGGAATATTGTATGCTATGGAAAACACCGCAAATTTTCCCTGCGGGACCACAAACATTAGGAGGTCACTTATGTTTTGTATATACTGCGGCGCCACCTTGCCGGAGGGCGCAAAAAAATGCACGCTCTGCGGCAACCCCGTTGTGCGCCCGCCGGAAGCCACTGCACAACCCGTAAGCGAACCGGAGCCGGAATCTGCCCCCGCACCGGAAACGCCCACGGAGCCGGCCGTGGAAGACATCTCCTCAAATTCGACAGAGAGCCTCTCCGAAGCGGAACCGACACCCGAAGCTGAAGATACCCCTTCAAACAGTCCGGACGGCGAAGATATTTACAACCATTCCCCGATGGACTTCACGGAGGATATTTCCTCCGGCGATGCGCTCGGCGACAAACCCGAAGGCATGGAGCACGAGGGCACATTCCCCGTTTCCCCAACCCCGGAGGAAATTTCAGGGCCGGAGCCGCGCGTGCAACCCATAGAATATACGTATAACGACGGCTACGCCTACGAGGAATACGACGAAAAGCCGAAGAAAAAGCGTTCTTTTAAATGGCTTTTCATCGTGCTTCCCATTCTCATCGCCATCGGCGCTACAATCGGCGGCATTTTCTGGTGGTACAATGCACCCATGCAAAAGCTCACCCGCGCGCTTGACGCTTACGATTATTCCGCTGCGGCGCAGGTACTTCCCACGCTTTCAAAGGACGAACTCGCTTCGGTCTCCGACCAAATGCAGGAATATGCCCAGACGGTCATCGACCGATACAATAAAAGCGAAGCGAACTACGACAGCTCCTATGAACTGCTCGACCGCCTGCAAAAGCTGTTCCCAAACATCGGTCTCGACGATCAGCTCGACGGCATTCAATCGCTGAAAAACTCCAAAGAGGCCTACAAAAACGGCAAAAACCTGCAGGCACAGGGCGAAGACGGCCGCGCCATTACGGAATACCAGAAGGTCATTCACGCCGATGTGAACCACGACGACGCGCAGACGCAAATTCAAAACATCCGCACCGCGTACAAAGAAAAAGTGTTAAGCGATGCGCAGAGCCGCGCGGACGAGAAAGATTTCCTCGGTGCCGAAACCATTTTGATGAACAGCGCCGATATCCTCGGCGATGATAAAGACATCCAGGCTAAGCTGGAAGAGATTAAGGACGCAGAGCTCAACAACTACGTGGAAACGCTGCTCGGCACCGCCAAAACGCTCGCGGATGACGGCGACCTGCCCGGCGCTGTTAACGTGCTGCAGGACGCCACACGCAGCGACAAACGCATCGACGCGCAGATTGCCACCTACAAAAACCAGTATAAGCAAAAAATTCTCGATGCTGCCGCAAAGCAAGCCGGTGAAAGCCGCTATTATGACGCGGTGGAAACGCTGCAAAACGCCGATGACATCCTCTCCGGCGACAACGACATTGCGGCAAAAATCGAAGAATACAGGGCGCTTTACCCCGTTTCGCTGACAGATCTTTCCCCAAGCGGCGGCGAAGATTGCAGCCAGAACTGGACAGCCTATGACGCAAACGGCAATGCGTACAGCAACGGCCTTAACTTCTCGCTGTACCCTGTCATCGCAAAAACCGTCTACACCGAATACGCCCCGAACGGACAATATAAGCGCCTGACGGGAACATGGGTCGTGGAGGGCGATACCTCCGATGATTTTATCGGCACGGTTCGCATTTATGTGGACGGCAATTTGCAGTATGAAGTTTCCTCGCTCACGGTGAACAGCCCCGCAAGCGCGCTGAGCCTGAGCATTTCCGGCGCTTCCACCGTTCGCATTGAAGTGAAGGGCGAGTTCGCCTCGCTGCGTGCCGTCGGTTATCTGTACCTTGCAGATGCGAAATTTGAAAACTAAACCGCTATAAAAAGAGATACCGCACAGGGTAAACTCACCTTGTGCGGTATTCTTTTGCGCAAAGCCTGCCGTGCGGTCTATGCACGTGCAGCTGATCCTTCCACAATACAGAAAAACTCTGTGGAAAACACAACGCGCATAAGAAACGGGATGTCCCTTTTTGGGGGACATCCCGTCTTACTTTGGCTTACGCCTTATGCTTTTGTTCCATCACGCGTTTGCTGCGTTCTCGTCTTCGTCGTTTTCGTCCTTCTTCTTTTTGCAGAGGACCATAACAACGACCTGTACCAGCGCGATTACAACATGGAGGATTGTCCACTTGTCGACGAAGATCATCGGCAGGGTCATGTCTTCGGTGAAGATGAAGACGATGATGGCAATCAGAGCCGGGATGATGCTGATGAGTCTCCAAAGGCCCTTCTTGTTCTTTTCGTACTCCATAACCTCTTTGCCGTTCTCATCGAGAACCACGTTGCCGTCTTCGTCTTCCAACGCCTTCTTTTTCTTGCCGATATAGCCGATGAGAAGGAGGATGGAAAGGAGGGTCGTCACGATGGTGAGGATCAGGTTGATGAGTGCCCAAGCGCCCGTGCCGAGACCTGCGAGCGGCGTTGCGTTATCTGCGATGTCTTCACCGTTTGCAAGCGGTGTTTCGTTATCGTTGATTGTTTCGCCTATTTCGCCGTCATTATTGCCATCGCCTTTTCCGCCGTTATCGCTCGGCGTTGTGGAAGGTGTGGCAGTCGGTTTCGGGGTGGGTGTTGCAACCGTAGCCGGAACGACCGGAGCTACCGGCGTCGGAGTAGGTGTTGCCGGGTTCGGATTTGGAGCCGGCGTAGGTGTAGGCTCTTTTGTCGGAGCCGGTGTAGGTGTAGGCTCTTCTGTCGGAGCCGGAGTGGGTGTGGGCTCTTCTGTCGGAGCCGGTGTAGGTGCAGACTCTTCTGTCGGAGCCGGTGTAGGTGTAGGCTCTTCTGTCGGAGCCGGAGTAGGTGTAGGCTCTTCTGTCGGAGCCGGTGTAGGTGTGGGCTCTTCTGTCGGAGCGGGTGTAGGTGTAGGCTCTTCTGTCGGAGCCGGTGTAGGTGTAGGCTCTTCTGTCGGAGCCGGTGTAGGTGTAGGCTCTTCTGTCGGAGCCGGAGTGGGTGTAGGCTCTTCCGACGGAATCGGGGTCGGCGTGGGATTTGCTTCCCAAACAGCCTTCAGCACAACGTCCTTAGCCGGCATCGTGAACGCATCGTTCTCGATCGTAACCTCTTCGCTTCTCCAACCCGAGAACTTATAGCCCTCTCTGGTCGGGACCGTCTTTATAACTTCTACTGTTGCTTTGTACTCATACGGGAACTCGTTGGTCGCTTCAGTCCACTCGCCGCCGTCGAGGTCGTACGTCAAAGTATAGGAATTCGCTTCTTTCGTATACGTTGCCTGATATGTTGCATCGCCGGTAACCGTCTTCACTTCCGGCGTCCAGTCCTTAAACGTGTACGTGTACTGGGCATCTGCTGCCTTCGTCGGCGTATCACCGTCGTATTCCGGGTCTGCTCCATACGGAACATCCTCGTCTTTTTCAAGCTCTTTGTTATCCCAGTTTACCCATGTTACCGTGTACTTGTTTGTTACTGCTTCAAACTGCGCTTTGTAAGTAACATCGCCTGTGACCGGGGACACCGCCGGGTTCCAGCCTGTGAACTTGTAGCTGTACTGGGCATTGCCTGCCTTTGTCGGCTCCTTGCCGTCGTACTTCGGCGTTGCTCCATACGGAACATCCTTGTCTTTTTCAAGTTCTTTGTTATCCCAGTTTACCCACGTTACCGTGTACTTGTTTGTTACTTCTTCAAACTGTGCGGTATAAGTGATGTCACCTGTGACTTCGGAGACTTCCGGGTTCCAACCTGTGAACTTGTAGCTGTACTGGGCATTGCCTGCCTTCGTCGGCTCCTTGCCGTCGTACTTCGGTGTTGCTCCATACGGAACATCCTCGTCTTTTTCAAGCTCTTTGTTATCCCAGTTTACCCACGTTACCGTGTACTTGTTTGTTACTGCTTCAAACTGCGCTTTGTAAGTAACATCGCCTGTGACCGGGGATAACGCCGGGTTCCAGCCTGTGAACTTGTAGCTGTACTGGGCATTGCCTGCCTTCGTCGGCTCCTTGCCGTCGTACTTCGGTGTTGCTCCATACGGAACATCCTTGTCTTTTTCAAGCTCTTTGTTATCCCAGTTTACCCATGTTACCGTGTACTTGTTTGTTACTGCTTCAAACTGCGCTTTGTAAGTAACATCGCCTGTGACCGGGGATAACGCCGGGTTCCAGCCTGTGAACTTGTAGCTGTACTGGGCATTGCCTGCCTTTGTCGGCTCCTTGCCGTCGTACTTCGGCGTTGCTCCATACGGAACATCCTTGTCTTTTCAAGTTCTTTGTTATCCCAGTTTACCCACGTTACCGTGTACTTGTTTGTTACTTCTTCAAACTGTGCGGTATAAGTGATGTCGCCTGTGACTGCGGAGACCGCCGGGTTCCAGCCTGTGAACTTGTAGCTGTACTGGGCATTGCCTGCCTTCGTCGGCTCCTTGCCGTCGTACTTCGGTGTTGCTCCATACGGAACATCCTCGTCTTTTCAAGCTCTTTGTTATCCCAGTTTACCCACGTTACCGTGTACTTGTTTGTTACTGCTTCAAACTGCGCTTTGTAAAGTAACATCGCCTGTGACCGGGGATACCGCCGGGTTCCAGCCTGTGAACTTGTAGCTGTACTGGGCATTGCCTGCCTTTGTCGGCTCCTTGCCGTCGTACTTCGGTGTTGCTCCATACGGAACATCCTTGTCTTTTTCAAGCTCTTTGTTATCCCAGTTTACCCATGTTACCGTGTACTTGTTTGTTACTTCTTCAAACTGTGCGGTATAAGTGATGTCACCTGTGACTTCGGAGACTTCCGGGTTCCAACCTGTGAACTTGTAGCTGTACTGGGCATTGCCTGCCTTTGTCGGCTCCTTGCCGTCGTACTTCGGCGTTGCTCCATACGGAACATCCTTGTCTTTTTCAAGCTCTTTGTTATCCCAGTTTACCCACGTTACCGTGTACTTGTTTGTTACTGCTTCAAACTGCGCTTTGTAAGTAACATCGCCTGTGACCGGGGATAACGCCGGGTTCCAGCCTGTGAACTTGTAGCTGTACTGGGCATTGCCTGCCTTTGTCGGCTCCTTGCCGTCGTACTTCGGTGTTGCTCCATACGGAACATCCTTGTCTTTTTCAAGCTCTTTGTTATCCCAGTTTACCCATGTTACCGTGTACGTCTTCACCTGCCAAACCGCATAGAGATCGTTATCGCCGTTAGCGTCGATAAAGACCGTAGCGCCTACTTTGTATGTAACCGTATTGCTGTCCGGCTTGGTTGCCCAGCCGAGGAACTCGTAGCCTGTGGGGGCGGTAAAGGTGACATCTTCAAGCGATTTTACGGTTGCGGTCGTGTTTCTCGGGTAGCCCTTACCGCCATTATCATCGGTATACGTGTCGGTGCTGCCCTCGAAATTATAATGATACGTAATCGTCTCGGTTTTGGGGTTTTTGGTGTAGACTGCTCTCAGCGTGGTGTTCTTTGTGACGGTAATCTTATCGCCCGGGTGGATGAGCGTGCCGTCTTCCATTTTCCAAGCGCGGAAGTTTTCGGAATTTTCCGGCGGAAGTACGCGGGCGGAGCTGCCGCTTACATACTTCTGGTTATCTACTTTTTTGCTCTCGCCCTCAACGTATGTGACCGTGAAGCCGTCCTTTGCGGAGGGGAAGAACGGAGAAATCGTAACGGAGCCGTAAAGCTCGGTATCTACATTGAACAGCGCGCCGTTGGAATCGATCCAAGCGGAGGGCTTTTCTTCTGTGAATTCCTCGTCAAGCAGCTTTTTAAACGCTTCAGAATCCGAAAGCTTTGTGCCGTACGGAATTTCAATCGTTTTGGAAGCTCCGTCCGCAGAGGCCGTCAGGTAAACCGTAGCTTTAATAACCGGCGCCTGCCACTTTGCATAGAGCGTAATGCCCTTTGCCGGCATCGTCTTGCCGGTGAACACGAACGGGTCGCCTTTGCAAAGCTCATTCTCATACCAGCCTGCAAACGTGAAGTTTGCGGGTACACCGGTCGGTCTTGTCGGGGGGGTGTATGTCACATCGGAAATATTCTGCTGATACTTGCGGCTTTCGGTTTTTTCCGTTTTGCCGCCGTTAATGAACGTGATGTCATAGGAGTCGCGGGTATAGTAGAATTTGGCCTTATTGTATTTGCCGTGAATAGGAGTACTTACATTTGCGTTAAAAGTAAAACCTGTAATCGGATACTGATCTTCTTTTGATACAGTATAGCCTTTACCGGGGCTTACATCTCGATGGCCTTCTTTGTACACCACACCATTATGCTCGGTTCCACTCTCACCCGGTAAAACTTCTACATAATAATATGCTGTCTCACTGCCTTTACCTGTTCTCGGGCCATAGAACTTGGCGCCGCCTAACGGCATTGTATCAATGTTAACCTGGCTTGTATTACTATTTTTGCCAATATACCATGTACTGCTGCCGTTATAAGTAGGCCACTTATCACGGATATTCGCGCCATATTTGGCCGAAATTCTCAGATCTGTGTATTCTTTTTTTCCTTTACGATCATAGAAATTTACAGTGTAAACATTTCTCTTATAATAAATGTTTACGATCGTGGAACCGTCACCGGCAATGGTCTTCTGCTCAATCGTCTGCGGCGCAGTAAAACCGTCATATTCTTTCGCCGCAGCTTTCGTTTCAGAACCTGTTTTGCCATTCTGGGTTTCAGTTTCCTTCAACGAATAGCCGTCGTCATTTGCATTTTCCTGCCAATGGATAACGGTGTATTCCGTTTTGGAATTGGCTTTCCAGTGTGCGGTGACCGTAGCTGTTTCGGAAACCGTTGTAACCGGGTTGCCTTCTGCATCATACCAACCTGTAAAGGTGTAACCGCTGCGGGTGGGGGTGACCGTGCTCAGGTCAAGTGGTTCCATCCGGAACTGCGGCGCCACGTAGTCGCCGCCGTCGGTATTGAACGTGACCCAGAAACCGGTTTTAACTACCGGGTAAACGTATGTATCGCCGGCTACAAATGTGATAGATGCATCGGGCGTATTGCTGTCCTGCGTGGTGCTCCAACCGACAACGCCTTTTTCTTTGCCCATGGTGAGCTCAACCTTAGCGGTCGCGGCGTTCAAATCTGCTTCCGCAACGTTTTCACCGGCTACGCCTGCGGCGGTGTAATAAACCACCTTGTACCGTCTTCATTCATGAAGTATACGTAGCTGTACACCTCAAACTTCGCCGTAACCGTCACTTCCGTGCCGCTGACAGCCGCGACTTCGCCGAAGCTTAACGGGGTCTTACCGACATACCACCCAACAAAGCGTGCGTTTTCCTTTGTCGGTGCAGGCGGCTCGAGGAGCTCATCGCCTTTGGCGACGGTCTGCTGCCACTCGGTCAGCTCCTTGCCATCTGCACCATAGAAACGGTAGGTATCGACCGTGGGCTTCTCGTCGTCCGGACGCAGCATAGTCATTGCAATGCCCGTTTCCGCACTCTGTTTCGCCGGTGCAGTTTCCTCTGCACCTGCGGCGGGGGTCGCCTGTGCTTCCACTTCAACGGGAGCCGGGGTCTCTGCCGGGGCGGGAGTAGGTGTCTCCTCCGGAGCGGGAGTGGGTGTCTCCTCCGGAGCTGCGGTCTCCTCGGGCGCGGGCGTCTCGTCAACGACCGGCGTTCCCCCCTGCATAACATCCCCTGTTGCAGTGTAGGTGTTTGTTTCCTCATCACTCATTGCAAACGCGCCCGTAGGACATGCCGAAACCAGCATACATGCGCTCAGCAACACGGCGATGATCTTCTTTTTCATAGTGTTTTCCTCCAATCCTGTGATTTGTCCGTTTTATAACAAATATGGATTCCTAAATTGATGTGTGTTACTGTGCCAAAACCGTTTCCATTTGGATGAGCAGCTCCAGCACACTGCGGAACGCGGCCTCTTTACCGCCTTTTGTCCACCGCAGTCTCCCCTGCCAGCTGTAATTCTGGCGGAACAGGATGTCCAGTTCAAACGTGGGTGTTTCCGTACATTTTATGGGAGAAGCTTTCGGCGCGCCGCCTGTATCCATCTGCTCTTCCAAAAAGCAGGATCAGGCGTGAAAGACTTCGGAATAGGGTTTCCTCCGGGAGCGTCCCGCCGGAGAGCCTGCCGCGGATGACACCGTCCTCCGCTTCATCCACAAAGATACGGAAGGTCTCTGTGCCGATCGGTAGCATACGATTTTCTTTCACCTAACCCCTCCCTTTTGTCTTTTGTGATTCTATTTTACACAAAGGTGCTATGAGAACGCTATGATTAAGAAGTTTTTTCATAGAAAAACGACCTATTTTCTCATAAAAAAAGAAAATAGGTCGTAGTTTTTTGTTAACTGTGTTGCGTCAACCGGTTCATTTTTTCAGGTGACGGTTTTAGGCCTTTCGGCGCTCCGTTTTCTCTGTTGCTTTTTCTTCTGCGCTCATATGTATGTGGCGCAGGTCGAGCGATTTAAAGGTGTAGGCCGCACCGCTTTTCGGGTATTCCTTTTGGAACCGATTGAACACACGGCGGGAAACGAGCCCGCCGTTTTCGCCGGTCGCACCCGGCAGCAGCACCCAAAACTGGTTTGCGCCCACCTTTGTGAACGGGTCGCCCGCGCGCAGTTCGTTTAAAAGCGTCCCTTCCATCTGCTTCATATATACGGCGCGCTTTTCCGGGTCTATCGAGCGGTTTGCAAGCCGCACAATCATCAACGCCGCAGGGGTATCGTTTCGGCGCATCTCGCGCACATGCAGCTTTACAATCTCGCGGAAAACGTTGTTATCACAGCAAAACGCACCGGGTTCCTGTTCTTTTGCAAGCAGGAACGTGTGAATATCGTCTTCACTCGTCTCGCTGCCGTAAAGCTCCTGCACCGCAAGCGCCTTCTGCGCCTCCAGCTCCGCCGAAGGCGAAACACCGTAGACCTCCCGGTACAGCGAAGCGATGTAATCATAGTGTTCCAGCGCTTTTTTCGGGTTTTTGTTTTTTATGAGCGCCTGCATCAAAAACACGCTGAATTCCTCTGCGGCGGGATCTAAGCGGATAACGCCCGTGCAGAGCTTTTCCGCATCCGTAATGCGTCCGAGCTTCAAAAGGCGATCCACCGCCGCGCGACATAGGCGCGTATAAAGCGAGCGGTAATACGTGTTGAGGTTGATGCACCAGAACTCCGCTGCGCTTTCCGTAAGAAAATCGCCGGTGTAAAGCGCCACGGCTTCCTGCGCCAGGGCAACCGATTTTTCCATATCTTCTTCGGCAAGCGCTGCCTTTGCAAGTGTTTCAAATTGCTCCACGTCAAGCTGCGTCTCGCGGTCCGGCGCCCAACGATAATAGCCCTTTTCGTTATGGATTATAACCTTTGCGTGTGTAAAGCCGAGCTCTGCTAGCGCAGCCCTTGCGCGGCTGACATTATTTTGCAGCGTGCTTAACGGGTTATCGTTTTCGGCTTCTGGCCACAGCAGGTCAATGAGCTCCTGTGCGGAAACACCGCGGTTTCTGTTCAGAATAAGGTATGCCGTAAGCGTCCACAGTCTTCTGGAACGTCCCGTGAGGCTCACAGCGTGCGGAACCTCCATACCTTCCTGCTTTAAGGTAAACTTGCCGAACATGGTCACATCGACCTTCGGCACAACCTGCATCGTTTCACCGTTCTGTGCTTCACACGGCAGCCCGGTGGTTTCAATTTCTTTCGCTGTTCGACTCATGAACGGTTCATCTCCCTCTTTCAGAAATAACGGTTCAAAATATCACCCCGGCTATTGCGAAAAAATAATATTCCGAACTTGTTCTTTTCATAAAGTATAGCACGCTTCACGGTATTTGTAATCCACCGAAAGGTGGAAAATGCGATTTTTCTCATAAGAATTTGCTTTTTTGTCGGAGAAAATACCTTTTTGGGCGAAAGGTCGCGCTAAAAACTATGACTTAAAGTAATTGCAGACGTTTTTGCATCGTCTCATAGTTCGTGCAGTAGTAAAGCGCCGTCTCCTCTGTGATGCGCTTTTGCCGTACAAGGTCCGCAAGCGCCATGTCCATGGTGCGCATACCCTGCGCCGCGCCGGAAGCGATGGCGGCATCGAGCTGATGCGTTTTGCTTTCGCGGATCATATTGCGTATCGCGAGTGTGGAATACATGATTTCAAACACCGGGATGGGTGTGCCGTCTACGCCGGGTACGAGCTGCTGACTGATGACCGCCTGCAAAACCATGGAAAGCTGTAAGCGGATCTGCGCCTGCTGGTTCGGCGGAAATGCGTCGATGATGCGGTCAATCGTATTCGCCGCGCCGGTGGTGTGCAGGCTCGAAAGCAATAGCTGCCCCGTTTCGGCGGCGGTCATCGCGACTTCCATTGTCTCTTTGTCGCGCATTTCGCCGAGCAAAATCACGTCCGGGCTTTCGCGCAGTGCACTGCGCAAAGCGGCGACGTAGCTCGGGCAGTCGCAGCCGATCTCACGTTGGCTCACAATGCACTTATCGTGGCGATGGATGTACTCTACCGGATCCTCGAGCGTCAGAATATGTCCCGTGCGCGTACGGTTGATCTCGTTGATGATACACGCGAGCGTTGTGGACTTACCGCTGCCCGCTGAGCCCGTAACGAGCACGATGCCTTTTTTCATCTGTGCCGCGCGCATGACCTCCGGCGGAATGTGCGCTTCTTCGGCCGTAGGCAGACCGAAGCGGATGACGCGCACCACGGCGGCAATGCTGCCGCGCTGGCGGAACAGATTCACACGGAAGCGTCCCGTACCGCTGAGCGAGAACGAAAAATCGTCATCGGTCGCACTGCCGTTTAAGCAGTGCGGCTCACGCGCGGCAAGACGATAGATTTCCGCTGCGAACGCTTCGGTCTTTTCGGGCGTGAAGGCGCCGTCCGCCGTTTCACGCTGCTGTTCGCCGCGCACCTTATACGTCAGCGGCAGGCCCGCTACCACGAAAATATCGGAAGCGCCGCGCTCCACGGCACTTTTCAAAATTTCAGTCATATTCATTGTACTCCGCCTTTCTTACCCGAGGTTCAGGGAGTCATCCGGCTGCCAGCGCGCTGTGCAGCGCCATTTTGCAATCTCATAGCTGCCGTTTATCTTATTTAAGCAGATCTCAAGCTGCATGTTGCCGCGCGTGATTTCCGTTTTGAGCGTGGTTTCGGTCTCTTCCGTGTTTTCCGGCAGATCTCCCGCACCCTTTAAATACGCATCTGCTTCGGAAAGCCAGTCTTGCCCGGCGTTTTCGCAGGCATACAGCACTTCCACGTGCTCGCCGTAGCGCTCTGCGGCACGGCGATCGGATACGGCAGAGGACACCGTAAGCACGCCGAAAATGGCGACGCACAGCACAACGACCGCGAACAGCACCGCGATGCTGCCGATGCGGAATCGATTTCGGCTCATGGCGTTCCCTCCTTCGGCTGGTAGCACCGTACCTCCAACGCATAAATTTCTTTATCCTGCTCCGCCGTGTACGCCGTGATTTTCCCGGCATACAACGCTCCCGTTTCGGTCTCGGCGGCGGTCACTTCGGCATTTATATAATAGTAAGCGTCCGCTTCCGCACAGCTTGTCATATCTTTTGTGAAATATGCTTTTTCGCCGTTTTCGGGGATCTCTCCCGCGCGAAACTCCTCTGCGGCGCTGCGACACAGCGCAATGCCTGCGCTTTCCCTCGCCGCTTCATCGCTGATGACGGCCGCGCGCAGGAACACGCACGCAATGACACCGCAGCACGCGACAAATGCCAGAACAAACACAAGCAGCGGGGTCATAAAGCCCATGCGGTGGCGCGTTTCACTGCGCTTTTCCTCGTAATCTGTCATGCCGCGCCACCTCCGTCACAATACGCGCCGGCGGTCATGCCGTCCGCAGTGATCGTTAAAAGCCCGCTTTCCGAAAGCTCGGCTTTAAACGTTTTAAGGTTGCACAGCTTTTCGGCGTTATTGGGGTCGATCTCCGCCGTGACCCGTGAAAACTCCGTGCGCAGCGCGTTTTCATATAAATAGATGCGCGTTTCGAAGTCGCTTTCCGGCTCGCGCAGGCACACCGCCGGGCCCTCCGGGCCGTCGATCAGGCGGATGTTCCCTTTGCCGCCGCACGCTGCCGTTTGGCTTTGAATATACGAAAGCGCGCTGCGCTGTTTTGCGTGTGCGCCGCGGGCATCCATCGTATCGGAATACAGCCGCGCGCCCGCAAGCGTCAACACCAAAAGCGATGCGATGAGCAATGCATACAGCAGAAGCAGCATCAGAGAAGTGCTGTTTCTCTTTTTCGGTTCCGTCATGCGCCCTCCTTATTCCTCGCCGCGCACCAGCACCTGAACGGTCGGCAGCTGATTATCGGCGAAAACCTCGTATGTCACGATGTATTCTTTCTTATTGACCGTAAGCCCGTAGTGCTTTTCCAAATATTCAAGGCTTTCCGGGTATGCGCCCTCTAAGGTGTAGCACTCCACGGCGCTGCGCAAAACGGCTTCACGCACGGCGGCACGGCCTGTTTCGCGGATATCCTCCTGAAAAACCGGCACGCATACCGCGGTAAAAATTACCGCAAGCACCAGAATAAGCCCGACCGCGAAAAGCCGGAAGCTTATTTTTCGATTCAAAATACCCATAACTTTTCCCTCAGATTGCGCTCAAAATGCCAAGCAAGGGCAGCATGACGCTTAAAAGCGTCAAACCGACAGACGCGGTGAGAAATCCGATCAAAATCGGCTCCGTGCGGTCGATGACGCTGCACAGCCCGTTTTCCGCCTCCTGCGCCGTGCGGCGCGCGAGGTTTTCCGTCACCTGCACGAGCTCGCCGCTCTTCGCACCGCCAAGCAGCATTTTGCCGTACATGGCGGGCAATATCTTTTGGTGCGCAAACGCCGTCGCAATGCCGACGCCCATCTGTGTTTCTTCACGGCATTTTTCAAGCGCTTCGTGCAGCTTTTTGTGGCGCGTCTGCTCGATGCACAGCGCAAGCGCACTGTCTTCATCCGTACCGCTCGCAAGCAAGGCGGAGAGCGTGTCCATCACCTCGGAGACCGCCAAAAGCCACGCGGCCCTGCGCGTGAAGCGGCTCGTTTCCATTGTATTTCTGAGCTTTTCCCGACCTTTATCGGAGCGTATACCAAACGCCAAAACGAGCAAAACGATGCCCAAAAGCCCCGCAAACACCAAACTGATGCGCCCGATGAGCGTCGCCGCGAGCACATAGGCATAGGAAGATGAAAGCAGGCTGCCCGTTAAATTGTCGTACACGCGCTCAAACATGGGCAGCACGGCAAAAACGAGCACCGCCAGCACGCCGCACATCATCAGCATCAAAACGGCCGGGTATGTAAGGGTGCTGCGCAAACGGTCGTATAGCGCGCTTTGGCGGTCATAGTGGTCTGCAAGGCGGTCAATCGCTTCGTCCAATCGGCCGGAAAGCTCTGCCGTGCTAAAAACGCTCAAGGCGTATTCCGGGAAAACGCCGGTCTTTTCCGCCGCTGCCGAAAACGTCTCGCCCGCCGCAACCGAAAGGCTGATCTCGGTAGAAGCCTGCCGCAAGGCGGTGTCCGTGCCGTCTTCCTCAAACAGGGAAGAAGCCTCCGAAAGCGACGCGCCGGAGCGCAGCAGCATTGCAAGGCTGCTGCAAAATACGCTGAGCTGTTCCTGAGTCAAAAATTTTTCTGCCATGTTCCTCGTCCTTTCGCTTTTCCTTTAATAAGTGAACCGCGTTGTGTATTCCGAATCGTTTTGAATCTCCCCGGCGGGCATGCCGCCTGCGGCAAAGGTGATGTCTACCCGCTGCCACTCATCCGCTTTTACGCGGATCTCCACGGTGATCCACCCCGCGCTCTCCACATAAAAGCTGTTCCACGCGTGGTAGGTCTCCTCACCCACATAGCCCGTGATGAGCTTGCACGGAATGCCCTCGCTGCGCAGCATGGCGGCGGCAAGGCTTGCATAATCAAAGCATATGCCCTTGCCGGTCTTTAAGGTCTCATCCGGGGAGGGCAGGTAGCCGTTCTGCACGGTCGCCGCTTTTTCCGTATCGTATTGGATATTCTTCACCATGTAGTCATACACGGCGGCAGCAATGTCCGCATCGGTGGTGCAGCTTGCGGCCAGCTCTTTCACCTTTTTGATGCAATCGGAACTTTTGTTGTAATTCACCATCTGGTTCGGGCGCAGGTACGGCTGAAATTCATCTTTCAGCGTCACGTCGCAGTCTTCGCTCCCGATGCATGCGTATTTGCTGTCGCCCACCTGCTCCATCAGGCGGAACGTGTATGTGCCGTTTCCCATATTGAGCGGGAAAAATGTCGCAGTGCCGTCGTTCGGCAAGTCATAGTTATATTTATCCTCGCCGCAGACAATCTGCATTTTTAATCGCGTATCGCTCTGCGCTTTTACGCCGATAATGCCGCCTTCAAGCTGGGAAAGGTCAATCTCTCCGCTGCCGAACGCGGTCGCTTCCTCTTCGTTAAAGACGGAATCCTGAAAAGCGGGGACCTCGTAGGGCGCGGCGTTGCTGTCCGTGACATCGCCCGCCGCACAGCCGCAAATCAGCAAAATAAGCGCCAGCGCCGCCGCTAACAGCTGAATTTTTTTCTTTCATGCCGCACCCCCTGTCTTTTCTGTGTATACTAAATATTATTTTATCTTGTTTTTGTCTTATACGCAAGCCCTGTGCAAAATTCTTCCGCATGGCTTTTTCCGTCGATTTTTTCAAAAAAGTGCGCTCCAAACTATTGACATTATATATATAATGTTGTAGGTATAAATTTCACCGTTTTCTGAGAAATTCCCGCATGTTTCGCGGTGTTTCTCAAAAAGCAGAAGGAATAATTTAAATGAAGAAATTCGCATCTTTCCTGCTTTCTGCACGGCTCGTTCTCTCTCTTGCGGCGTGCGGAAGTAACGGCGGTGCCAGGAGCACCGCTTCCGAAAGCAGCGCCGGCAGCACGGCTTCCTCCGAAGCAGAGTCCTCTGCGACCTCACAACGTGGAACGAGATCACGAAATCCGATACCGTTACACTTGAGTTTTAAGCTTTAACCTATATCCGAGCGCCTTGCGGCTGTTTACGCAGCTTGCAAGGCGTTCTTTTTGTTTTTCCGAAATTTTGGCGCAGGAGTTTTCCACGAACACATTGACAAACCGCGCAAAAAAACGTATGCTTATATATAGAGTTATATCTAACTTAGAAAGGAGCGCTTGCAGATGACGTACACCATTAAGGAAGCCTCGGACATCACGGGCATCCCGGCGACCACGCTGCGCTATTACGATAAAGAAGGCATCCTGCCGTTTTTGGAGCGAAAGGAATCCGGCCACAGAATGTTTTCCGAACAGGATCTTTCCATGCTGCGCATTATCGAATGTTTAAAATGCACGGGCATGTCCATTAAAGATATTCGCCAGTACGCGGTGTGGGCACAAATGGGTGACTCCACCCTGGAGCAGCGCTACAACCTGTTTCTTGAGCGCCGCGAGGCCGTTATGGCACAAATCAAGGAGCTTGAAGATCAGCTTAAAGTAATCGATTATAAGTGCAAATACTACGAGGAAGCCATTGCCGCCGGTACGGAAGACATTCACAAGCACAAAACAGGCCACTGCTGCGACGATGAAAACAAAAACGCGTAAGTTCCGCAAAAACCAAGGGCACGGAGTTTTAAAGCTCCGTGCCCTTTTGTTGTATAAGTCATAACCACACCTAAGAGGAGTGGTTATGAATTTTGCTTTATTTTCTTATTTTAGCCCTGCACAGACCACGTGATGCCCTGCGGGGTATCCTTTACAACGATATGGCGTGCGGCAAGCGCATCGCGAATCGCGTCGGCAGTTGCCCAGTCCTTTGCCTTTCTGGCTTCCGTGCGCTTTGCGATGAGCGCTTCAATCTCCGCGGCTTCCTCTGCGGTCATGCCCTCCGGCACAGCGGACTTCTGCGCATTCTGCTCCTCGCGCAGCGCCTTTGCAGCTTTCAGCAAGCCGAGGGACAACACTTCGTCAAACTCCTTGATGAGCGCAAGCTTGTCCGCGTCGGAAAGCTTGGCTTTCAGTACGTCGTACAGCGCTGTGAGTGCCAAGGACGTGTTGAGGTCGTTTTCCAGCGCCGCGCGGAACGAGGCACGCAGCGGCTCCATGGCAGCTTCGTCGTGCTCTCCCTCGTTTTTCAGCGCTGCAATGCGGGAAACGAGCTTTTTGTACGCCGTGGCGGTGTTGTCAAGGCTCTCAAACGAGAACGTCAGCGGCTTTCTGTAATGGGACTGTAAGCAGAACATGCGGTATACAAGCGGCGCGTAGCCCTTTTCCTCAAGCAGCGAGACCGTAAGAAAATCGCCCTTTGATTTGCTCATCTTGCCGCGCGCGTCCAAAAGGTGCAGCACGTGGAACCAGTATTTGCACCACGGGTGGCCGAGATACGCTTCGCTCTGTGCAATCTCGTTCGTGTGGTGCGGAAACGCGTTATCGATGCCGCCGCAGTGAATGTCGAGGTATTCGCCGAGGTACTTGATGCTGATGCCGCTGCACTCGATGTGCCAGCCCGGGTAGCCCACGCCCCACGGGGAATCCCACTTGAGCTCCTGGTCGTCAAACTTTGACTTTGTAAACCACAGTACGAAGTCGCTCTTGGAGCGCTTGTTTTCGTCCTCTTCCACGCTGTCACGCACGCCTACGGCGAGGCTCTCTTCCTCCATGTTGCCGAAAACATAATAGTTTTCGAGCTTGGAGGTATCAAAATAGACGTTGCCGCCCGCGATATACGCATATCCCTTTTCAAGGAGCACCTCTACCATGTGGATGAACGTATCGATGCAGCTCGTCGCCGGAACGACGATCTCCGGGCGCTTGATGCCAAGCTTTTCGCAGTCACTGAAAAATGCGTCGGTATAGAACTGCGCAATCTGCATGACGGTCTTGTGCTCGCGGCGCGCGCCCTTGAGCATCTTGTCTTCGCCGGTGTCGGCATCGCTGGAAAGGTGGCCGACGTCCGTGATGTTCATGGCGCGGGTCACGTCATAGCCGAGGTAGCGCAAGGCTTTTTCCAGCATATCCTCCATGATGTACGAGCGCAGGTTGCCGATGTGCGCATAGTGGTACACGGTTGGGCCGCAGGTGTACATTTTGACTTTTCCGGCTTCGTGCGGAATAAATTCTTCTTTTTTCGTGTGTTCTTGTGTTATAGAGCTGCATACAGGTGCTTCCTTTCTGCTTATTCTTCCTTATTCTTTTCCGCTTTCTGTGCGGTCAGCTTGCTTTTTTCTCTGCGGCAGCTGTTCAGCTCGCCGTGCAGGCGCTCAATTTCAAGCCGCATGCGGCACATTTCCTGCGCCACCGGGTCAGCCACGTGGATCTGATCCAGCGTGCTGTTGTCCATCACACGCTTGCCGCCCACGCGCACGATGCGCGCCGGTACGCCGACCGCCGTTGCGTTATCGGGCACGGCATCCAGCACCACGGCACCCGCCGCCACACGGGCGTTATCACCCACGCGGAACGGCCCCAGCACCTTTGCGCCCGCACCGACGAGCACGTCATTTCCAAGCGTCGGGTGACGCTTGCCCTGGTCTTTGCCCGTGCCGCCGAGCGTCACACCCTGATACAGCGTGCAGTTGTCACCGATAACGGTGGTTTCGCCGATGACGACACCCATACCGTGGTCGATAAACAGATTTTTGCCGATCGTCGCGCCCGGGTGAATCTCTATACCCGTTTTGCGGCGCGCGCGCTGCGAGATATAGCGCGCGATAAATTTCATATTATGGCGGAAAAACCAGTTTGCCTTGCGGTAAGACCGCACCGCTTTGAAGCCGGAATACAGAAAATAAATCTCCGCACGGCTGCGGGCGGCAGGGTCGCGCGCCATCACGGCGTCCAGCTCCGCCTTTAATTTAGAAAACATGACGTAAACCTCTCCTTAAAAACAAAAAGCCCCGAGCGCACAACATAGGCGCTCGGGGGCGAAATGTACCAAAACATTCATGATACAATAAATCCGCGGTTCCACTCCGGTTTATCACTCAAACGGCGTAACGTGCCGTATCCGTATGCGGCTCACTTTCGCTCACCGCATCCGCTCGCGAATGCACTTCGCCCGGCTCTTTTCTGCGGCGGCTTTCAGCCCATGACCTCCGCTCTCTATCGACTGTCCCCGGGGTACTCGTTCGGTCTCAGCGTTTGCTTTATGACAGTATTTTAACACAGCCCCTTTAAAAACGCAAGTCCCAAGATCACCTCTCCGCGCCATTTTATGCGGCTTTTTTTTTTGGTGATTTATAATTCACCTATTTTAACAAACTAAATATAAAATTATTGATTTTATGCCTAGATACAGTCTTGACATATATCATAAACTATGTTAATATATTTTCGACATAAATTCCAAAAAAGGTGAGTCCAATGTCCAATGTATAAAACTGTGTATATTTATCAATAATCAAATTCAAATTGTTTATATGGAGGAAAACTCATGAAAAAGATACTCGCGCTTGTTTTAGTTGCTGTTCTAATTCTCACCTGTGCAATTATTCCTGCATCCGCAAATGAATCCGATAACTCGCTTATCCAACCCCATTATGAAGTAGTCTGCCCTGGTGGAGCTCAGCATATAATGGTAGCAAAAGGCGTAGCACAAGTTTATACAGGAACCTTATACAATCCGGGTACACTTATATTCAGTGGATTTGCATGGAAATGCTCTGGCTGCGGCATGATGCTCGGCACCGAGGGCAGTCCTCTCCGTAGTGGCGTTATTGGGCGCTATGCAATCAATAATTGCTCCTATACTGACACTATGGCGCTGTTTTATGGCGGTGTCACCGGCACTTTTTATGGGAATATCAAAACAGACTCCTTCTGGAAGCATTTTGCTTTCACGTTATAAAAAACCTCTAAAGCAATTTCTTCATGCTTCCTTTTGAAATTACTTGAAAACGAGGGTGAATTTAATATGTTTCATAAAAAAATCAGTTATTTTCTCGTTCTTACTTTTTGCTTTCTTTTGTTTTTGCCGAGTTGTTCAAATAATGTCGATACACCTGAACAAAGCATTCAACGTGTTTTAACTACAATTTTCACCTGTCCAGACAATGAGGCAAAAGAATACGGTAAAATACTAAATAAAAACAAATATTCTTTAGAACAAGAAAACAGCCAAACGGAAATTGCAGAGGCAGAAAAACGTATGCAAGAACATCTATGCCAAAAATACAGCAAAGATGATTTTACAGAAGCCTATTATAATTCATTATTTAAGCATCTATATACAAGTCTCGCCTTTCCGACTATGTGCATTCTAAATGAAGCTGAAATATCGCCCATCTCCGTTACTGTGGAAAAAGATACTACAACCAATATTTACCTTTATACCGCCAAACTAAATGTGACAAAAGGAGACTCCAATCCTATAGAAATCACACAGACCGGAAGAGTTCAAACTGATGGTGACGGACACATTGCTTTTATCGATTTAGATGATTCCACTCTTTTTAACGCCCTTTCTTAAAAATCAATAAACACACAAAAACAGGGTACGCACTTTTTTACAGTGCATACCCTGTTTATTTTAGCTGTGATTCAAAAATTAGAGCTGCTCGTCGATGATCTTTGCCTTTTCGAGCGCACGCTTCTGGAGCAGTGCGTCGATCTTGGCGTGCGGGTCGAGCAGGGAGCTGATGGAAGCGTCGTGGTTCAAAGCGGAGATGAAGTAAGCGATGTACTTCGAAACATCGACTTCATGGAACCACGGGCGGTTCTTCAGTTCCGGGTTAAGGTACGTCAGGTTGCTGCCGAAGATGCCGTCGATGAGGCCCTCTTCATACGCTTTATCGAACTTTGCGAGGCCGTTCGTGAAGATGGCATACGTGCCGTAAGCAAAGAAGCGGCGTGCCTTGCGGGCCTTGACGTTCTCTGCAATGTCGAGCACGGACTCGCCGGAGGAGATGATGTCATCGGCAACGAACACGTCCTTGCCCTCGACCGGGGTACCGAGGTACTCATGTGCGACGATCGGGTTGCGGCCGTCTACAATGCGGGAATAATCACGGCGCTTGTAGAACATGCCCATGTCCACACCGAGCACGGAAGCATAGTACATGTTGCGGTTCAACGCACCTTCGTCCGGGCTGACGATCATGAAGTCTTTCTTATCGGTGGAAAGATCCGGGAAGTCCTTGAAGAGCTTCTTTAAAACCTGATAAGTCGACATCAGGTTATCGAAGCCCATAACCGGCACAGCGTTCTGCACGCGCGGGTCATGTGCGTCGAAAGTCAAAACGTTGGAAACGCCCATCTGCTGAAGCTCCTGCAGCATGTATGCGCAGTCCAAAGACTCGCGGTAGCTGCGGCGGTGCTGACGGCCGCCGTAAAGCAGCGGCATCACAACGTTAACGCGGTGTGCCTTACCACTTGCCGCCTGAATGAGACGCTTCAAATCCTGATAATGGTCATCCGGGGACATGTGGTTCTGGTTGCCGAAGTAGTTGTAGGTCAGGCTGTAATTGCCTACGTCTACAACAAAGAACAGGTCATAGCCGCGCACGGTCGACTTGATAAGGCCCTTGCTGTCGCCGGAAGAGAAACGCGGGCAGCTGTTTTCGATGATGAACGTGTCCACATCCATACCGGCACGCTTTGCCCAACGCACCAGATGGGCCTCAACCTTTTCGGAAAGCTCACGCGCACCGGCAAGCGGTACGATGCCAAGCGGTGCTACGCGATTCTCTGCACTGAAAAACGTCTGTGATTCCATTGCCATTTGATTACTCCTTCAAACTGCATATTCCGTTATTTGCCTGTCCGTTTTACACGAACAATGTCGGCTCTTGTCTATTTCAATATAGCACAAAATAGCGAGAATTTCCACAGCAAATACGCAAAATATTAAACTTTTGTTAAATCCGATAAGAGGACAATGCCAAACGGAGCGAGTTTGATTGAATTTACCGTTTGATCTGTACCGTACAACTTGTAGTCGCGCGGCAATTCCACGGTTTTTCCGCTTTCCGTGTAGTTTTCTACAAAAATGATATTCTCCTTTTCGCCGTGGCGGATGTGTGCCGTTACGCCGTGCGGCAGGGCGCAATCGAGCGCTTTTTCAATGTGCAGCGTCTCAATCATTTCGCCGTACAGTACAGAAAGCATATCGCTGCCGGTACGGGCCGCAATGTAATACGCCTCGCCCTTGCCGAACTTGTTTTTCGTCAGCGCCGCTTCGCCTGCGTAGAAATCTTTTTCATATGTGCCGAGCACCTCCGCCGTCAGCGGGTGGATACGTGCACAAAGCTCCATAGCATCGTAACGGCTGCCGTTAAACACAATGCCGTTTTTCATGCCGTCCGGCAGGCTGTCGATTTCTTCGTTCCACACGCCGAACACGTCCATCATGTCGCCGGGAAGACCGCCCATTTTGCACAGGTCGGTATCGTCCACAATGCCGCTCCAGTACGTTGTGACGAGCGTGCCGCCGTTTTCGACGAACTTGCGCATCTTCTTTTCAAAGCCTGCGCGGTACATATAGAGCATCGGCGCAATGACAAGCTTATATTTCGAGATATCGCCGTCCATATCGACGATGTCCACCTGCACGCCCTTATCCCAGAACGGACGGTAGTGCGTCAAGAGCGTCTCTACATATTTTTCGTCTTTATCCTTGTTGCGCGGGCCCGCGGCAGCATCCAGCGCCCAGCGGTTTTCCACGTCGTATACAATAGCGACCTGCGGCTTGACTTCGGTGCCGTATACGTCGTTACGCTCATTCATGCTCTTCAGCTCAGCGCCGACGGACTGCACATCCTTAAACACACGGGTGTTCTCGTTCGTGACGGAGTCGAACACGCCGCCATGGCTGACATGGTCGACGACCGCACCGTGGAACTTTTCGCAGGAGCCGCGGCTTTTTCTGAACTGGAAATACTGCACGGAATTCGAGCCGTGTGCAACCGCCTGCATGGAGGAAAGCAGGTGCATGCCCGGGCGCTTCAGCATACTGATGGGCGTCCAGTTCGTCATGCTCGGCGTGCTTTCCATCAAAAGGAAGTTTTCGTGCTTGATCGAACGCATCACGTCGTGCGTCATCGCGGAAGAGACCGCAATCTCTACGTTGTCGGTTGTATGCCACTGCGGGTAATTGTCCCAGGAAACAACGTCGAGCTCCGGGCCGAACTTGAAGTAATCGAGGCCGTCGTAGAAGCCCATCAGGTTCGCCGTCACCGGGATATCCGGGTTTACTTCCTTCACGGTGTCGCGCTCCATTTTCATGAAATCGACGGTCTGGTACGTGACAAAGCGCTTCCAATCAAGCATCAGACCGTGCACGTTCATTTCGCCGTTCGGCTGCGGCGCGTGAATCTGGTCCCAGCTCGTATACGTGTGGCTCCAGAAGTCCGTCCACCACGCGTGGTTCAGGTCGTCGAGCGTCTTATACTTCTTTTTCAGCCAATCGCGGAACGCCTGTTGGCACAGCGGGCAGTAGCACTCGCCGCCGTACTCATTAGAAAGGTGCCACAAAATGACGCCCGGGTGGTTTGCAAAGCGCTTTGCAAGGCGCTTATCCATCTCGCGGGTCTTCTCTCTGTACACGGGGGATGTATAGCAGTGGTTGTGACGCGCGCCGGAAAGGTCGCGCACACCGTTATTCTGCACACGGCGAATCTCCTCATACTTTTCGCTCATCCAAAGCGGCTTTGCACCGGACGGTGTGGCCAACACGGTATAAATGCCGTTTTTGTAGAGATTGTCGATGATCTTCTCCAGCCAGTCGAAGTCGTATTCTCCCTCATTCGGCTCCAGATGTGCCCAGGAGAAAATACCGACCGACACGCAGTTGATATCCGCTTTCTTCATCAGCTCCACATCCTGCTTGAGAATCTCGGGATAGCGCAGCCACTGTTCGGGATTATAATCGCCGCCATGCAGCAGCTTCGGAAATTTCGGTGTAAGGGGTCTCATAATAAAATACCTCCGTCAGCGCGACTTCCCGCGCGTAATCTACACCCAGTATACAGGTTGTACGGACAAACTTCAAGAGTGAGTTTCACATTCTTCATTCTTTAGTCTTTGCCGCGTTCTTATGCGCATGTAATAAAGAAAAGCGCACAGATTTTGTTTTCTGCACGCTTTTTAGCTTCATATTTTTCTGAAAGGCTTCTTTTATTCGCCCGCTTTACTCTGGCTTGTGTCAAGTTCTCTCGTCAGCTTATGCATTCTCAAAAAATACGTCGTGACAAGCAGAATAGCCGCACCGGCCCAAGCAGTGATCTCCGCATAGAAAATACCCTCCTGCCCGATAATAAGCGGCAGAAACAACGCCACGCCAATACGCATTAAAAATTCCATGATGCCCGAAGCCATCGGCATGATGGTATCGCCAAGCCCCATCAGCGCGGAGCGGTAAATGTGCAGCATATAGAGGATAGACAGGCAAATACTCATGATATTAAGATAGTGTATTGCCACCTGCGACGAGATCGACACTTCCTCCGCCGTGCCGGAAATAAACAGTGCGATGCCGTATTTTCCGAAAATCAGCACAAAAACCGTAATGACGACCGAGGTCAGCAAAGCGATCCACGTTGCGGAGTGCATACCCTTTTTCACGCGGTCTAAAAGCCCCGCGCCGAGATTCTGCCCGACATACGTCGTCACGGCGTAGCCGAACGAAACGGCGGCAATCTCCAAAATACCGTACAGCTTATTCGTTGCCGTAAAGCCCGCCACGAACAGCGTGCCGTAGCGGTTGACAACTGACTGCACCACCATGCCGCCCACGGCGATGATAACATTCTGCGCGGCGACCGGCGTACCGAGTCCCAAAAGGCGCTTTGCTATTTCCGGATTGAGCCGGAAATATTCTTTTTTCAGGTGGATGACCTTCACGTGCAGCACAGCGCGCAAACAGTAAAGCGCTGCAAAAAGCTGTGCGATGACCGTTGCGACGACCGCACCCGCAATGCCCCAGTGGAACACCATAACAAACAGCAGATCAAGCCCGACATTCAGAATAGATGCAATGACCATGGCATACAGCGGCGTTTTGCTGTCGCCGAGCGCACGCAGGATGCTTGCAAGCACGTTATATGCCATGATGATGGGTATACCCGCAAACATGATGCGCAGGTATGTGAACGCGCCGCCGATGATCTCCTCCGGCGTGTTCATGGCGCGCAGCACGGGTGCCATGGCGACTTGGCTCAGAATGACGGTCAAGATTGAAATGACCGCCGAAAGCGAGATCGTCGCGCCAATGGAACGGTTAAGACCCTCGTGGTCTTCCGCGCCGAAACGCTGCGCCATGTAAATGGAAAAGCCCTGCGCAAAGCCTTGGATAAGCCCCAGCACGAGCCAGTTCAGCCAGTCCGCCGCACCGAGCGCCGCCAGCGCGTTTACGCCGAGCGCCTGCCCCACAATGGCGGTATCCACCACCGTGTAGAACTGCTGAAACACGTTGCCCAGCATCAGCGGTATCGCAAAGGTAAAAATCAGCTTCGCAGGGCTGCCTTTTGTCATATTTTGAATGCGTTCTGTTTTTGCCATAAACCCCTCATGATTTCGCCGAAAGTTTTTCCGGCAATTTGTGAATACGAATGTAATATGTCACGCACAGCAGTGCCGCCGCGCCGAACCACGCGGAGACCTCTGCAATGCAGATGGAAAGAAAGCCCAGATTGAACACTTTAGAGAGCACGAGCACAACGGAAATGCGCAGAATTAGCTCCAGCGCGCCGGAGAGCATCGGCACCACCGTGTCACCGAGACTTTGCAGGGAAAAGCGGTAGACGAACAGCAAACCCAGCACCCACATCATCGCACCGCAACACAGCAAATACGGATACGAAGCTTCGATGACCGCCTGCTCCACGCCGGAGACGAACACCGCCGTCAGCTGGCGGCCGAACAGAATCATTGTGCCGCCGATGAAGAAATCGACGATGAGCACCATCAAAATGCTGCGGCGCACGCCGACTTTAATGCGGTCAACGCGTCCCGCGCCGAGGTTCTGCCCGACATACGTGCCAAGGGATAACCCGATGATGTTGCACGGCTGTTCCGCAAGACCGAAGATTTTCGAGCCTGCCGTATATGCCGCCACAATCGTAGAACCTAAACCATTCACAATGCCCTGTAAGATCATACCGCCGATCGCCGTAATGGAATTCATAATTCCGACCGGCAAACCAAGCTTCAATAAGCCAAAAATAATAGACTTATCCATGCGCTTTTCGCCGGTTTTAAACCGCAAAACCGGCATACGGCGCAACACGAAAAGACACATCAGGCCGGAAAGCAGCTGTGCCAAAACGGTCGCCCACGCAGCGCCGGCCACACCCCATTTAAAGGCCATGACAAACAGAATGTCCAGCCCGATGTTCACTGCCGAGCTGATGAGAATGATAATGAGCGGCGACATGCTGTCGCCGAGCGCTCGAAGAATACTCGAAAGCGTATTGTAAAACACCGTCGTGAAAATACCGATGAAAATAATGCGGATGTACAAAAGTGCGTCGTCGAAAATATCGGTCGGCGTACCCATCAGTGTCATGAGCGGGCGCGAGAAAATGAGACTTAACGCCGTGATGACCGCAGCGCTCATAAAGCCGAGGTAGCCCGCGTTCATCACCGTGCGGCGCATGTCGCTTTCGTCGCCTGCGCCGAAGCGTTGCGAAATCAAAATGGAATACCCGTGCGTCAAACCGTTGATGAAACCAAAAATAAAGAAATGTACCGAACCCGTGGAACCCGCCGCCGCAAGCGCGTTGACGCCTACACCGCGGCCGAGCACCATAGCATCTGCCACAGAGTATAACTGCTGAAACACATTGGCAACAAGCAAAGGCAGTGCAAATGCCAACAAAAGCTTTACCGGGCTGCCCTTCGTCATATTGCGAACCACAAAATTGCTCCCTTCAAAAGACACTTTGATTACCATTATATCGGATAAAATACTGTAATTCAATGCCTGTATGTCGTTTTCGAGGGGTGTAAACGCCGAATTTTTCTATTCTTTTTTGGCTAATTTGGCGCAATTCCGGCTTCAGCAACAAGCCGTGTAAAAAAGCAGCGCCATGCAAAAGCCGCACAGCGCCGCGTGAATTTTGTTCAATCAAACGATGTAATCGACCGCAACCGCCTTTTCGCGAACTGTCGCAACATAGGTCTTCACCGTGTTGCAGTGGTACGGGTCTTTCTGGTATTCTTCGAGCGCCTCGGGGCTCTCGAGCGTAACGGTCAGGCAGACGTCAAAGGAGCGCTCGGAGTGGAGGAAATCCGCACCAGCTTCCACGTCAAGTGCCTGCGGCACGCGGCCCTTCATTGTCATAAAAAGATCGCGCAGCTTTTCGCACTGCTCCTTGGAATTGTCCTTGAGCTTGATCATTAAAACATGCTTTACCATTTGAAAAACTTCCTTTCGGATAAAATTATTGCATAGCTAAAGAAAACCATGGTTAAAAGTTTTGCGCAAGCTTTTTCAAAAGCTTGCAGGTTCTTAGGGCAGTGCCCTACGTCGCTTTCCGCAGAAAGCGAAATCTTTTTGCGTTCGCAAAGTCAGGAAGGGAGGACGAAACTTTCGGTGGACGTTTCGTCCGAGGAAACCCTACTAAGGGGTTTCCCTATGAACTTGTAACACAAGTTCATAAAAATCGAACCCAGTCTTCCCCGAAAGGCGCCAAAGCCGCCTTTAAAAAATCGACTTATTCTATCTAACCCCCGAAACCGCCCTGTCGAGCGCGCCCAAGTCCTTGTGAATCCGCACATCGCGCAAACCGGCGGCTTCAAACAGCGCCTTTACCGCCTGCCCCTGCGTCTCACCGATTTCCACGGCAAGCACGCCGTTCGGGCGCAATTTTTTCGCCCAAATATCGCAGATCGCGCGGTAGAAGATGAGGCCGTCCGCGCCGCCATCCAGCGCCGTTTTCGGCTCTTTCTGCACTTCGCGCTGCAAAAGCGGCAGCTCGCTTGTCTCAATATACGGCGGGTTCGACGCGATGAAATCGAACCCATCCGGCAGCGTCTCCGCAAAAGCTTTATCTAACATGTCGCCCTTTACCGCTGTCACCGGCAGCTCCGGGTAACGCGCCAAATTCTCGTTTAAATAGTTGAATGCGCCGTCGTACAGCTCCACTTCCGTCACTTCGGCGTGTGCTTCTTTCGCGATGGAAAGCCCCACCGCACCCGTGCCGGCGCAAAGGTCAAGCCCCTTCGGCAAATTCTCGGTTTTCGACAAACGCTTGCACACTGCTTCCACCAAAACAGCGGTGTCCTCGCGCGGAATCAGCACGCCCTCTCCGCAGAAAAGCGTCAGGCTCATAAAGTCCCACTCGCCAAGCAGATATTGCAGCGGCTCGCCCGTTTTGCGCTTTTCGAGCGCGGAAAGCACCGCTTGCTCCGCTCCAGACTCCGCCGGCTTATCGCCGTGCAACAATAACTCTGTGCGGTTCGCGCCGCAGAAATGCTCCACAAGGCACGCGGCTTCAAACGTCGGGTCTTCCGTGACGGGTTCAAGTGCCGTTTTCGCTGCGCGGTACAGCTCGTTCAGCGTCATCGGATAATATCCTCGCCGTTTTCCGGGATAACCGCTTTCATCGCCGCAATAGCGGCTTCCATCATCTTGTCGGTCGGCTCTTTTACGGTCAAACGCTGAAACCACAGGCCCGGCGCCGCAATGATGCGCGTCAGCACGTTATCGTACTTGCCGCAAAGCTTGATGAGCTCATAACCGATGCTGACAACGATCGGCAGGCACAAGAGCTTACAGAATGTGCGCAGGAACGGATTGGAAAACGGAATGAAAAAACCGATGATGATGCCGAGCAAAAGCATTAAGATCATAAAGCTGGAGCCGCAGCGCGGGTGGAAGCGCTTTTGCTTCCGCACATTTTCCACGGTGAGCGGCAGGTCGTTTTCATAGCAGAAAATCGTCTTGTGCTCCGCGCCGTGGTAGCGGAATGTGCGGTCAATCTCCGGCATTTTAGAGATGACAACAATGTACAGTACAAAAATGACGATACGTAAAAGGCCCTCAAACACCGAACGCCAACCACTGATGCCGTCGCCCGTGAGCATCATCAGCCCGTTAAAGAGCACCGCCGGCAAAAAGAAGAACAGCAGCACCGCAAGCGCCACGCCCAGCACACCGCCCACGGCGACGACCGCATTCATCACCTTGTCTCCGAATTTCTTTTCGAGCCACTTTTCAAATTTCGAGGGCTCTTCCTCTTCCTCGCCGCCCACTTTATCCGCTGAAAGCGTCAGCGCCTTCATACCGAGGCGCAGGGTATCCACCATAGAGAACACGCCGCGTATAAACGGCTTTTTCAAAATAGGGTATTTTTTGCGCAGCGACGGCGTGGAAACCTCCTCCGTTGTAATATTTCCGGCTTCGTCACAAAAAGCTGCTACGTTTTTCTTCGGGCCAACCATCAAAATGCCCTCAAGCAAGGCCTGCCCGCCGATAGATGTTACGCGTTTTGCCATTCTTTCTCCTTTTGCTTATAAACAATATTTAATCCTGTTTTCTCTCCACGACCTGCACCTGCGCGGTGGCGGTGGGAATCTGCGTTGTATTGGAAAGCTCGGGATTCATCTCAAGCTTTTTCATGGTTGGTATCGTGATGATGACCGTGGTGCCCATGCCTTCTTCGCTGTCAACATCAAGCGAGCCGGAGTGCAGCTCCATGATTTCATTTGCGACGGCGAGGCCGATGCCGTTGCCGCGCACATTTTGGTTTGCTTTGTAGAACTTCTTTTTGACGTTTGGCAGATGCTCCGCCGGGATGCCGCAGCCACTGTCCTTAATGATGACGCGGATAAACCCGTCGTCCTCATACGCGGAAACGCGTACCGTACCACCGGGATTCGTGTATTTCAAAGCGTTGTCGATGACGTTGATGAACACCTGCCGCAGGCGATTTACATCGCCCAAAATCGGCGAAAGCATCGTGTCTTCCTCATCGTAAATGAGGTTTTTATGCTCCGTTCGCGCGCGGTCGGTGAACATGTACACGGCCTCATCCAGCTCCGCCAAAAGATCGATCTTCTTGAGGATCAGCCGCATTCTGCCGCTTTGCATGCGGGAAAAATCCAGAAGCTCCTCCACCATGCCGGAAAGACGTTCTGCCTCGCGCACGATGACGTTCATGCCCTTATCATACGTTTCGCGGCCGATGCCGCCTGTTTGCAGCGTTTCCGCCCAACCCTTAATAGCCGTCAGCGGCGTGCGCAGCTCGTGCGAAACAGAGGAAATGAAATCGTTTTTCATTTTTTCCGCTGTGCCAAGCTCTGCCGCCATGTCGTTGATGGAGTCGCACAGTGCGCCGAGCTCGTCGTCCTTCTCTTTCTTGACGCGCACGTCAAAATCGCCCTTTGCGATTTTTTCCGCCGTAGCATTGAGTTCCCGAATGGGCGTGATAATAGACCGCACAAAATAGATGCCCGAAAGCGTGACGAGCACCAAAATAAGCACACCGATGCCGATCAAAACCAGCACGACATACGTAATCTGCCGGTCTGCGCGCTCCATAGAGACAATGTATCGCACCGCGCCGAGCACCGCGCCGTTTGCGCCGCGCGCCACGCGCGAGACGGCCATGACCTTCTCGCCGCTTGCGAGCTTGCCGATCCAATAGCCGTACCCGTTTTCGCTGTGCAAGGCGCTTTCAAAATCGGGCTTGCTCTGGTTTTGGTCCGGCGCAAAGCCGGAGGAGGTAGACAAAATGCTGCCCGAACGCGAGACCGCCATGACCTCCATGAGGTCTTTATCCGGGAAATTTTCGGTGTAGCTTCTGGCTGCAGCGTTAAACTCGCTTACGGTTTTCATGCTGCCGGAAAGCACGGTGGGCAGCTCGTCGCTGCGGCCGATGAGCGTCATTTGTATGCCGTTATAGGCATAGCTCTGCACAACGAAAGAAAGCGCCGCAATACAGGCTGTAAATAATAAAATCATCACACCGAGGCTGTTAAACAGCCAGCGTCTTGCGATACCTTTTTTGAACACGCGCTTTCCTCCTTTCTGTGCTTCTTTTTTTGTAGTTACCAGTATTTTTAAATGACTTGCCCTGCAAGTCATCAGAAAACCCATGCAACTGGGTTTTCTGCGGTTCAACAGTCCACCGGACTGTTGAACCTACTTTCCTAGTTTTTTATTAGGCAAAAAGATTTCGTCGTCTGCGGACGACGCCTCAGGGCCTTGCCCCGAGACCCCATAAACTTTCTGAAGAAAGTTTAATCAAAGACTTCATTCGTTTGCTTTCACGCAACCTTTTAATTACTTATCCCACCGATAGCCGATGCCCCACACGGTGACAATATGTCTCGGGTTCGAGGGCTCGTCTTCGATCTTCATTCTCAATCTGCGAATATTCACGTCTACGATTTTTTCCTCACCGACATATCCGCTGCCCCAGACGTGCTTTAGAATTTCGGAGCGTTTTAACGCCTTACCGGCATTTGAGATGAAGTATTCCATAATCTGAAACTCCACCTGTGTCAGCTCCACGGGGTTGCCGTCTTTTGTGAATGAGCGGTTGCGCAGGTTCAGCACGAAGCGGCCGGAGCGCAGCTCTTCGGAGAAATTCGGCTCTGCGGCTCTCGTAAACTGTGCCACACGGCGGTAAACGGCGTCCACGCGCGCCACGAGTTCTGAGGGGCTGAACGGCTTCGTCACATAATCGTCCGCGCCCATCATCAGGCCCGTCACCTTGTCCATTTCCTGTGTTTTCGCCGTCAGCATAATGATGCCGATGGTCGCGTTTTTCTGTCTTAATTCCTTACATACAGCAAGGCCGTCCAGACTGCCGGGCATCATGATGTCCAGCACGGCCACGTCAAAATCGCCGCCGGCCTGCTCGTACACGCGCAAGGCTTCCTCACCGCTTGCGGCTTCCACGCAGTCGTACCCCGCGCGCTTTAAATTGATGACCACAAACTCGCGGATATTCTGCTCGTCCTCTGCCACCAATATCTTTTTCATGTTCGTTTCCCCTTTCTGTCCCCCATTTTCAGTCTATATTTATTCCAACACTTCAAATCCGCTTTGCAGCGTTTTTTCGTCACTTTCCGCCATGGAATCGTCCAAAATGCGCAGCACATACACGCGCCCGGCGGAGCTGCTCAACAGAATATCTTCGTCATCCTGTTCTTTTTCCGCCCAGTCTTCCTCCGTATATACCCGAATGGAGAACTTGTCCTCCCGACCGAGGTAATTGCCGTTAAAGCCGATCTGCGTATACGTAAAGAATGTCGCTGTGCGGGTCACGGTGTCATTTTGGCAGCCGTAGTTATCCTCGCTGCTCGGCAAAAACAGGTTGTAGTTTTCCGCCGTATTCAAAATACTTGTGCACACCGGCGTCAACGTGTTGTCCTGTAAGCTATACGTGTTCCACGTGATGACATACCCGGTGGAATCCGCCGTCGTTTCGCTGCCGTTTATCGTCAACTCCGCCGTTGGAATCTCCAAAATGCCGTCCTTATTCACATCGCGCGAGACCGCTGCGGCCGCTGTTGGCCGATCCGTCGCGTTTTCTTCGTTTGACAGCGGCGAAATGAGTCTGTCCGACGCTTCGTCATACCCAATGACCTGCGTCAGCATGTGCCCGTCCGCTTTCACGCCGTCCAACACCGCTGCGCGCCGCCAGGAATTTACCTGTGAAAAGCTTACGGAGGTGTAACGCGTCACCGCCGCATCGAGCGGCACGGTTTTGGAGACATACGGCTGGTCGCCGTCAAAGCGGTATAACCCGCCAAGCGCCATAATCTCCTCTCCGCTCGTCTGCGCCGCCTGCAAAACGAACAGCTCTTTTATATTGTCGCTGTCAAAATCCGTCAGCAGCATTTCGCTGTAAGAGACTGTTGTCATGGAGAACTCGCGGATCGTGTCTCCGTCCACATAATAAACCGAAACGCTTGCCGTCGCCGTGAGCGGATCTCCCCAGCCCACGATGATCTCGTCCATACCATCGCCCGTCAGGTCACCGAAGAACACCTTGTCCACCTGCGTTGCCGCCGAGGTAAACCGCGCCATAGAGCTCCAAACGCCGTCCGTGTTTTTCTTAAAAAATTCCAGCCGCGTGCCGCCCGCGTCGCCGTTTGCACAGAAGCTCACGACCTCCGAAGTGCCGCACCCGTCTAAATCGCGCGAGATAATTGCCGAGCGGTAATCGCCGTATTTCGGGTAAACGAGCGTCACGTCACCCACGCCGCCGCCCATCAGGGCATATATCGCTTCTCTGTCTGCCGTCGTCTTTGGCGGAGACATCAGCGCTTGCGCATCAAGACCCGTCAGCTCGCTGCACCCCGAAAAAGAAAGCGCCAAAAGCACGGCGAGCACCGCTGCAAAAAGTTTTTTTAGTTTTCCGCGCATCGCCGTCACCTCCTGCGCAAATTTACAATATCAATATAAGTATAGCATATCCCCCGCACCGCCGCAAGCAGTCAGGGGCGCTTTGGCGTCATATAAAAATTAAATTTCTGTGACAGCATTGAGAAACCGGCGCGCGCGTGGTAAAATGGAGAAAATATCTCGAAAGGATTCCGCATGAAACAAACAATGCACAATACCCGCGTGCGATGGGTGCTCGGCATTCTCATTGCGCTCACGCTTGCGTTCATCTGGAGCAACTCCATGCAGAGCCGCGCGGTCTCCGGCGGCATGAGCGGCTCCTTAAAAACGTGGCTCGAGCAGCTTCTGCACACGGAAATCAGCGAATTTTTGCTGCGCAAGGCGGCGCATTTTTCGGAATACGGCCTTCTGGGTGTGGAATTTTCGCTTCTGCTCGGCCTGCAGTACGATAAAAACGGCAAAAATCTCCAGCACGGGCGCAATCTTCTCGACTTTCCGCTCATCGGCATGCTGTGCGCCGTCACGGATGAGACCATTCAAATTTTCTCCGGCCGCGGTTCGCTTGTTTCCGATGTGTGGATCGACACCGCCGGCTTTTCGACCGGATTCTTTTTGACCGTTCTGCTCTTTCTTTTGATCAATCACTGTAAAAAAAGCCGGGTAACCGGCAACCGGAAAGGATAAATACCATGAAACAGCATATTTTAAAGAAGGTTCCCCTCTTCGTCACCGTGTCCGTTCTGCTCGCGTGCATCGTGTTTTCCGGCTGCGCGGGCCGCACCGTCATCACAGATGCGCAATTCAAGTCCGCCTGCGAAGCTGCCGACTGCGAAGTAACGGACGTTTCCGACCAGTTTGACAGCAGCGTCATCACAAAAGCGCTGACCGTTTCGGGCGATGATTACTCCTTAGGCTTTTTCACATTCGCTTCCACGGACAGCGCCAAAACGAACTACGCGCAGATGCTTTCAAGCGTCAGGACCTCCGAGGGCAAGGCGGTCGATTCCAGCGAATACAACCGCTACACGTATAAAGGCGACGACCTCACAACGGTACTCTACCGCAACGGCACCACGATTCTTTTCGCCACCGGCGCGGATAAGGACACTGTAAATAAAGTCGTAACAGCATTGGGACTTTAACCGTTAAAGGCTCGTCGGCAAAACCGACGAGCCTTTAAAAATACCTGGTCATGCGGGCAGCGGCGTTCGGGATGAATGTTTCCGCCCGCTCTGCTATATAAGCCGCCGTCAGCGCACCCGCGCCGACGTACTCCCCATACTCCGTAAACAGGCTGCGCGCCGCGATGCGCTCTGAAAACCGCACCGTCACGCACAGGAAAAACCGGCTGCCGATCCGCCCCAGCGCCGAAGAAAGAACATGGAGCGTGTGCACGGCACGCTCCACCGCATCCATCAAATGCCCCACGGTCTCAAAGCAAAACGTCAGCGGCACGGGCGGCGAAACGATCCGAATGCCACCACCCCCCTTTCCGTTCCCAAGGCACACCCGCAGGTGTATCTTAAACCAGTTTACGCCAAAGGCAGGTACACCGTGCCGATTTTTCTTTGAAACCTTGACATTTTCTTTTTACGTTCTGATCATTACCAAAGTTAGTTATGATCTGACATCGGTGAAACGCTGAACCGGCCGCGCCCCGGTGTGACCCGAATCGTAAAGGAAATAGAGCAAAAAGACTACCTGCAAAAGACCGCTTCCGAGGAAGACGGTCGCGTGACCTACATTTCCGCAACGAAAGCTTCAGCGGTAATGTAACCGGCACGCTAAACACCGGCAAAGCTTTCCGTGCTCAAAGCAGAAGCGGCAAAGTGGATGTTCCGTTCGATACCGGCGAAGGCATATGCAAAGTCAGCACACTCAGCGGCAGTATTCGCATTAAAATTGCAAAATAACGTAAAAAATCTCTCTCGGTTGCGCCGAGAGAGATTTTCAATTTCGAACCTTATTTTACTTTATTTCTGAACTTCGGTACCAACACGGTGGCGAGCACCCAGAACAGCTCGTAGATGACGAGCGCAAATGCGGAAATCTGCTCCACGCCCGCAACGAACGTGAGGAACGCCACAAGCACAAAGCCAATGACGACCGCCGCGTTCTGCATGGCGACGATGAAGCTGATGTTCTTCTTTTCATCAATGCACGTGGAAACAAGGCTCATCATGGATTCCACACGACCCTTTGTGGCGGCATAGGCGTCCACGCGGTCCGCAGTGTCGTTCACAAGGTGGTCTGCCGGGCCGTCTTGGCCTGCGCCGATGACATTCACCGCCGTGGCGTCAATGCCGAACAGGCGCGAAATGAACTGCGGCGTAAGGTTCGGGTCTGCCGAACGCAGAATGAGCGAAACGCCGTTCATTTCCATGTTCTGCAGCTCCGCTTTCTTCTTTCGGTCTGCGTTATAGGTCAGGATGAACATGGCGTAAAGCTCGCCGCCCATTGCAACGTACAAGATCTGTCGGCTGCCCGTCGTGTACTGACTCTCCACATTTTGCTCCGGCGCTTCCACACCGTGCGCAGTCAAAAGCGTACGGGAGCCGATGAGCACCTCTTTGCCGTCCACCGTGCCCACAACACCGTTTCCGGCCTCAAATGCGGCCTTTTCGGCCTCCGGAAGCTCGCCCTCATGCTCGCTGAACACCTGCTCGAACACGCCGCAAAGCGGGCCGCCGAGCTGCTGCACCAACGTGCCGGCAGCCAAAACGGCTTCTTCAAGGCCCTCCTGCTTAAACGGCTTCACCCCGTTCAAAACGACCGTGCCGCGCGGGAAAAGCTCTGTGGAATCAACCAGAACGGCATTTACGGCGCTCATGCGCTTGATACCTTCATAGCCGGAGACCATCGCGCCGCGGCGGCGCAGGCGGTGGGAAAGACGGCTCACCGGCAGGTTTACGGCCAGCATGTTCATCACCGCTACACACACGCAGCAGGAAGCCGCCAAAGCCGTAATGGCAAGGGACGCATCTTTCGTGATGACAAGCGCCACCACGCACAGAAGCAGCGAGGAGATGAGGCCCACCGGCGCCAAAACCTGCGAAGAGGTCTCTGCCGGGTCCGGCTCATAGGAAATTTGTAAGAAGCGCTTTAAGAAGCCCGCTTTCTGCTGATATGCGATTGCAGGCTGCGAAATGACGGAGGAACCCGCCATTTTTAAAGACGTGTTGTAATCGTCAAATACGCGCACCGCATATTTCTGCTCGCGGGAAGACACAAAGCGGAAATTCGAGTGGATGCGGCGCAGCATCGTCAGCTTGCCGACGGTATTCAGGAACAGAATACCTGCCGCAATACCGGCGTAAAGGTGGATTTTACCCATGCTGAGCGCAGCCGGCGCAAACAGCGTGCAGAGCGTCTGCACAAAAACCGCCACACAAGCTACCGCAGCGGCAGAATCCGAATTCGCGCGGAACTCAAACAGTGCCTTCAGACCGTTTAAAATCGTTTTCGCGCAGAAGCCGATGGACACTAGCAGCAGCACAAGCGATAAGATGGTGTAGCCCACTGCACCGGCGGTCTCCGTGTTATTGGCATTGAAGCCGGATTCCGCAATGAGCGACGCCAAAATGAGCACTGCCGTGCTCACGCCCGTTGCAAGCATGCGGATTGTCAGCTCGCGCATCGTCGTGCGCAGGTCGTGCGCCACGCTCTTTGCGTCTGCCGGGCCGGTGTAATCGTCGATGAGCTCGTCGCTGTTTTCGGCGGCTTCCGTGTTTTCGGGCGCTTCGTCCGGCTTTTCCGCAAAGCGAATTTTAAAGCGGTGCGCACCGGCCGCACTGACGTTCTCGTCGTCGGAATACACGCGTGCTTCGCTCAGCAGTGCACTTTGCAAAACATCCGCGTTAATGATGTGCACCGGCAAGTCGCGCTTTCTGTACTGCGTCACGTCCGTTACCGGCACGGAGATCTTCTGCTGCGCAGGCTCTGCCGCTTCTTCGCCGGCGTTCTCGGCGCTTTCCGCAGCCTGCACATTTTCCGCTTTCGGCGCTTGTGCTTCGGGCAGCTGCTCGCCGGAAGCAATGTCCATGCCTTCTTCCGCCTGCGGCTCTTCCTCCGGCTCCGGGCCATTGCTTGAAATATCCTTAAACGCCATCTCGGGCGCGTCACTTTCTTCCGTTTTCGGCGCTGCCGCAGCCTGCTGCTCGGTATTTTGCACCTGTGCAGCCTGCTTTGCCGCGTTTTCCGCCTGCACAGATTCCAGAATGCGGCGCACGGAATCCTCGCTTACCTCCGGCACCACCTTTGCCTGCTGCAAACCAAACGTCTCATTTTCAAGGTCAAGCTTAATCTCCATCGTGTGCGTCTGCGCGTCCTGCAGCATCGCCGTCTGGAAATTCTGCACCTTGTCCTTCGTCTTTTTGTTTTCCGGCACCACAGCGTTCGGGTCATTCATCGCAACGGAGACCGGCACCGGGGCCACAATGCCCAGCTCGTCTTCCACAGCGGAAAGATCCACACCGGCCGTCTCTACGGCCTCGGCCACACGACGGCGACGCTCTTTCTGCAGGCGCTCAAAGTCCTTTGCCACTTCGTCGTCAAGCTCCGCGGTGTTCTCGTCAAACAGCTTGCGGTATCCCTCGTCCTGCGTGGAAATCTCACCTGTGGCATCAAACCCGCGGGTGTATTCGTCAATCGGTTTTAACTGGATGCCGTAGTACATGTCTTCGGCTTCGTTAAAAACCTCTTTCTGCTTCTTTTCGCGGCGGCGCGCCCAAAAACCTTTTTTCTCTTTCTTCTCTTTTTTGTTCTTCTTTTTCTTTCCGGGCTCTTCTTCCTCCTCGTAGGTATCCCACGGGGAGTCTTCTTGCACCTCCACCGGCTGCGGTTCCGCTTCCGGCGCGGGCTGTGCTACCTCTGCCGAGGCTTCCTCTACGGGCTGCTCCGTTTCAGGCTCCGTCACAGCGTCGGGTTCTTCCGTCACCCCGGGCGTTGTTTTTTCCGACTCTTCCGGCGCGCCGTTGGCTTTCGCCTTGCGCTCCGCTTCCAATATCTCGTCCACCGAGAATTTGTTCTCATCGTTCATGGTTTTGGGTCCTTTCTTTTTCGCCTCAGCCCTTGGCCTTGATGCCCGCGCGCTGCCGCGCAATCTCATAGCAAAGCACGCCGCAGGCCACCGAAGCGTTCAGCGAATTGATTCTGCCCTTCATCGGCAGAGAAACGATAAAATCCGATTTTTCTTTCACAAGTCTGGACACGCCGAAGCCTTCGGAGCCGACAACAAGCGCTGCCGGGCCGGAGAAATCGGTTTGGCACCAATCCGTGCCGTCCATATCCGCGGCGTATACCCAAACGCCGCGCGCTTTGATCTCCTCAAGAAATACCGCAATATTCGTCACACGCGCCACGGGGACGTATTCCACCGCGCCCGCAGAAGCCTTGCCGACCGCCGCCGTAAGGCCAACGCTGCGGCGCTTCGGGATGACAACGCCGTGTGCGCCCGCACATTCCGCCGTTCTGAGAATCGCGCCGAGGTTATGCGGGTCCGCAATCTCGTCGCACACAAGGATAAACGGCGGCTCATTTCGGCTTTCCGCCAGCGCAAAAATATCCTCCACCTCGGAGAACGCGTGCACCGCCGCCATGGCGATGACACCCTGGTGGTTTTCGCCGCCGCACATGCCGTCCAGCTTACGGGAATCCACTTCCTTTACCGGGATGCCCGCCTGCTTTGCCATGCGGAGAATGGACGATACCGAACCGTTTTTCTCCCCGCGCCGCACAAGGATGCTGTCAATGGGTCTGCCCGCTTTAAGCGCCTCCGTAACGGCATTGCGCCCTGCTATGACATCTCTTTCTCTCTCGTTTTCCATGAACAAACCTATTCCTTTCCGCGGCTTCAGAACACGTCTGCGGCCGAAATTCGCAATACTATCGCAGTATATAGTAGATTATAGCATACTTATATTTGCCATTGCAACCGAAACGCGCAATTTAGCGCGGTTTTTGCAGGCGGTTTTTGCGCCTAAAACCGCCGTGTTTTTGGGCAGTTTTTTCGCCGCGCTCTTTTCGTCATTTTGACGGTGCTTTTGCGCGTTCATTTTGCTCGGCATAATTATTCATTCGGGTTGCATACCTTCTCACATCTTGCTGTATATGAGCCGGCCTTTACATTTATACAATCTGTAATATACACGGCAGAAGTATACACGCAGCGAGCTTTCCACAGCGTTTTCCGTTTAAGCTGTGGAAAACTCTGTGGAAAGTGTTAAAACCCGCTTTCGGTGCTCTTTTTGCTTTCCACAGCTTTTCACAATGTAAAATATTATGTAAACTACTCCGTCGAAAATACCGCTTTTTACCGTTTTTTCACAGAATACTCACTATAAACCGTGTGTAAAATTTGCGTGAAAAGCCTTGTGTTTGCCCGAAAAAATGTCCCTATATATGGTGTTTTTGCGAAAAACAGCGTTTTAACTCCAAATTAGAACGATTTAGGCGAAATCCTGGGCGGCGAGATTTTCCGTTTAAGCACATTTTGTGAAAAAAAGCAAGGCGGCAGGCTTTACACGGTTGTTTTTTCACCTAAAATCGTGTAAAATGAAAATAGCGAGCAGAAAGACACCGGAAAGCTGCGCACTTTTTAGACGTGTCCCACAAAAAAGCGGGGCCGCACAAACCGTAAGCCACGGCAATTAAAACAAAAGACATTTTTCGGATAAACATGCACTGTATACAACTATAAGAAAAGAGGAACCCAAAATGCGTGAAGACATTTGCTCTATACCGATCAGTGAAATTTTCGAGCCGAAGGACGGCTGCCCGTTCTGCCGCATGCGCGACATGCTCGAGGACCGCATGGCCACCTACATTACCGGCGCGGCCATGATGGAGCCTGACGTGCGCGTGGAAACGAACCGTCTCGGCTTCTGCCACCAACATTTTGAGCAGATCTTACAGCGCGGCAGCCGCCTGTCCGTCGCCCTTATTCTCGAAAGTCTCTTAGACGAAGCCGGCAAAGATATCCTGCCCGAGGACGACAAGCTCGCGCCGAAAAAAATTCTCGCCGCCGCAGATCGTCGTGCGCACAGCTGCTTTGTCTGCGAAAACGTTGAGAAAAACATGCAGCACCTCAGCGCCACGGTTATCAAGCTCTGGCAGAGTGAGCCGGAGTTCCGCACACTGTACAGCGAGCAGACGCACATCTGCCTGCCGCATTACAGCTTCATTTTGGCTGCTGCGCAGAAAATGCCGCGTAAAAACTTTCAGCCGTTTGCGGCAGAAACCAAGCGCCTTGCGAAAAACTATCTCGATACCGTCAAGGCCGACACCACCCATTTCTGCCGCATGTTCGATTACCGCAATGCGGGCGGCGACTGGGGCAATTCCCGCGATGCCATTGAGCGCGCCATCACGTATCTGACGAGCCGAGAGCCCACCGTCACCACCAAAACGGAAGGCAAAAACCGTTGATGCGCTTCACCCCGCCCGATGGCGTTTTAAACCTCGCCCAAACGCTCGACTGCGGGCAGTCGTTCCGCTTTTATCCCGTCACGCTCGAAAACAACATTCCCGCATGGCGCGGTGTGGCATTTTCCCGCGGGCTGACCGTCTATCAAGATGAAAATAACGACCTCGTTTTAGACTGCACCGAGCAGGAATTTCGTGACATTTGGTTTGATTATTTCGATTTTAACACAGATTACAAAAAGTCCCGCGAAGTGCTTTCCGCTCTGCACCCCGCGCTGAAAGAAGCAGCCGAATTCGCGGGCGGCATCCGCATTTTAAAGCAAGAGCCGTTTGAGGCGCTGTGCTCGTTCATCATCTCGCAGAACAACAACATTCCGCGCATCAAGGGCATTATAGAGCGCTTGTGTCTGCATTTCGGCGAGCCGTTTCTTTATCATAACGAGACCCGCTACGCATTCCCGACACCGAAAAAATTGGCCTCCTGCACGCCGGAAGACCTCGCTCCGCTGCGCGCGGGCTTTCGCGCGAAATATCTCATCGATGCCGCAAAGCGCATCGCTTCCGGCGAGATCGATTTAGAAGCCGTGCGCAAAATGCCTCTTCCCGATGCCAAAGCGAAATTGCAGACGATTTCAGGCGTCGGCCCAAAAGTCGCGGACTGCGCTTTGCTCTACGGTCTGCACCGCACGGAGTGCTTCCCGATGGACGTGTGGATGAAGCGCGCCGTATCGCTTTTGCCGAGGCTTTCCCCCGCAGATTTCGGTGAAAACGCCGGCATCGCGCAGCAGTACTTATTCCACTATGTGCGCATGCACCCCGAGCTTTTCAAATAAATAATTCGTCCGGGACCGGCGGCAGGTCATCGGGTATCGCCGCCATACTTCTTTTTATGATCTTCGCCATTTCTTCCGGCGTTTCCGGGCAGCCGTACAAAAGCCACTTGCGCGTCACGGCAAAGTACCCCGCTTTCACAAATTCAAAATGATATTCCATGCAGTGCTCGCTCTCGATGCCGAGCCGCCGAAAAAAAGGCTTGAAGACGTTTTCAAACAGCGTCTGATAGCCTTTTTCCACTTCTGCCGTGCCGAATTTCTCAAAATACGCCCGGTAAAAAGTCCTGTCGCGCTTTGCCTCGCGCAGCGTCGCCGCCACATATGCTTCGGAGAAGATATTCGGGTCGCCGTGCATCTCTTCGTGTATCCGCTCTACGGACTCCGTCCATTTCTCCCCTACGATCGCTGTTATCAGCGCGGGTATGTCCGCATAGTGCAGGTAAAACGAAGAGCGGTTTATGCCCGTCGCCTCACAAATTTCCCGCACGGAAATTTGATTTGTTTTTTTATTGAGCACCATTTTCGTAAACGCCTTGCGGATGCGCCGGTCGGTCTCCGCAAAGCCGCATTCGCCCGCAAAAGTCGAAAATCCCCTCTAAAAATCAACTGAATTTTCATATTCTGTCCATGACTTTTTCCCGCGCTTCTGTTATACTTTAATATAGAAACCAACGCAGTATAAGGAGACGGTACGATGGGCGCATTTGTAGAATTTGAAAATGTATCGAAAATTTATAAAACCGGCGACGTAGAGGTGCACGCCTTAACCGATGCAAGCTTTGAAATTCAAAAGGGCGAATTCTGCGTCATCGTCGGTGAATCCGGCGCGGGAAAAACGACGCTTTTAAATATTCTCGGCGGCATGGATACGCTGTCTAAAGGCACCGTCCGCATGGACGGACGCGACATCAGCCACTTTAACCGCACCCAGCTTGAAAACTATCGACGCTATGACATCGGCTTTGTCTTCCAGTTTTATAACCTTATCCCGAATTTAACGGCGCTCGAAAACGTGGAAATTGCGGCACAGCTGTGCACCGATGCCATTCCCGCCGAAGACGTGCTCCGCGCCGTCGGTCTCCATGACCGCATGCAGAACTTTCCCGCACAGCTCTCGGGCGGTGAACAGCAGCGTGTTTCCATTGCCCGCGCACTTGCCAAAAAACCGAAGCTCCTTCTGTGCGACGAGCCCACCGGCGCACTCGATTACGAGACCGGCAAATCTATTTTAAAGCTTTTGCAGGATACCTGCCGCCGCGACGGCATGACCGTCGTCATCATCACGCACAATGCGGCGCTTGCCGCCATGGCAGACCGCATCATCCGCGTAAAAAGCGGTCACATTTACTCCGTTCGCATGAACGAGCACATCACGCCCGTGGAACAGATTGAATGGTAACGCGAAGGGAGCCGGAAAACGCATGACAAAAGCACTCAGAAAAAACACGCGGCGCAGCATTTCGGGCAGCCTTGGGCGGTATATCGCTATCCTGCTCATCATTATGCTGGGTGTGGCGTTTCTCACGGGTCTGCGAGATACCCGTCCCATCATGTCCGCCACCGAGACCGCCTATGTGAAAAATACGAAACTCTACGATCTTCGCCTCATCTCCACCATCGGCTTTGATGCGGACGACGTTGCCGCCGTGCAGAAAGCCGACGGTGTGGTTGCCGCCGCAGGCAGTGTGAATGCCGATTTCATCTGGCAGCACGACAACAAAGAGCGCGTTTACCGTGCACACATGCTGACAGATAACATCAACGAGCCTGTGCTCACTGCCGGACGTATGCCTGAAAACGGCAGTGAGTGCCTTATAGATTCCAGTCGCTTTTCGGAAGGCATGATTGGACAAACGATCGAAATTTCCGACTCCAACGACGAAGATACGAAGAAAAACTTCAAATACAGCACCTACACCGTGGTCGGCCTTGCAGATTCTCCGCTGTACATCCACACGCTGCGCGGCACCACGTCGCTTGGCGACGGCACGCTGCAGGGATTCGTTCTCATCCCGGAGGACGGCTTCGATTTCGAGTATTACACAGAATTATACGTTACCTGCACCGATGAATTTCCGCTATACAGCGACGCCTACGACGATTACATCGATACGTTCTCCGATACTGTCGAAGCCGCCGCCACCGCTTCCGTCAACGCGCGTTTTGATCGTCTCACGTCCGACGGCAAAGCCGAAATTTCAGATGCCGAGAACGAACTGAACGACAAAAAAGCCGAAGCCGAAACGGAGCTTGCCGACGCCAAAGCACAGCTTGACGATGCAAAAGAGACCATCACCTCCGGCGAAACGGAGCTTGCCGACGCGAAAAAGCAATTGGACGATGCCAAAGTACAGTTGGATGCAGGCGCAGAGCAGATTCAGCCCGGCTTCACTTCGTGGGAAAGCGCCCTGCAAAGCGGCTTTGACGCATATTACAGCGGCAAGCAGCAATTAGAGGATGCCCTTGCGGAGAGCCAGACGCAGATCGACGCCGGTTACGCGCAGCTACAGGAAAACGAAAAGCTCTACACTGAAAAATATGCCGAATTCACGTCCGGCAAAGAGCAGTATGAAGCGGGTCTTGCCGCCGCAAAGGACGCCCGCACACAAATTGATGCCGCACGCGCCGACTTAAACGAGAAAAAAGCGCAGCTCACGGCGGGCTTTGCCGCACTCGACGAAGCACAGGCGCAGCTTGATGCCGTAAAAGATACGCTCGACCCGGCAGAAGCCGAAGCGCAGCAAACGGCGCTCGATATGCAGCGCGCCGCTTTGAATCAAAATCAGACGCAGCTCGACGATGCCGAAGCCGTATTAAACGAACAGGATGCCGCCCTCACCGCGCAGGAAACGCAGCTCACAGAGACCGGCAAGCAGCTCGATGAAGCCGAAACCGCTCTCTCGCAAATGCGCACGCTGCTCGATGTCGGCCAAAACGATTACACCGACGGCATAGCGCAACTTGAATATCAGAGAAAAACGCAAACCGCAAAGCTTGACGAAGCGTATAACTCGCTCATCACGTTTCAAAACGGCATCAAAGAGTACAGCGAGGGCCTCTCTTCGTACAACGACGGCGTAAAAGAGCTCGCCGACGGCAAAGCCGAATACGAAGACGGCCTTAAAGACTACGAGGACGGCAAAAAGGAATTTGACGAGCAAATCTCCGACGCCGAACAGAAAATCGCCGACGCCAAACAAGAGCTCGCCGATTTAAAGAAGCCGGAGCTCTACGTTTTAACGCGCGACGCAAACGCCGGCTACGTCTCGTTTGAAAGCGACTCCACCATCGTCGAAAAGCTCTCGGGGCTCTTCCCCATTTTCTTCTTCCTCATCGCGGCGCTCGTCTGCTCCACCACCATGACCCGCATGATCGACGACGAACGCACACAGATCGGCACGCTCCGCGCGCTCGGATACAGCCGTGGCTCCATCCTCGCAAAATACCTGCTCTATTCCGGCAGCGCCGCCGCACTCGGCTGTGTCATCGGCTATTTTGCGGGCGGCTATGTTTTCCCGTTCGTCATCTGGACGGCCTACGGCATGCTGTATAGCATTCCAGGTTTCGTCATACTGTATGACCCCGTGCTGTTTGTCATCGCGCTTGCGGCGTCGCTTTTATGCTCGGCGGGCACCACATATTTAGCCCTGCGCATTGAGATGCAGAACATGCCCGCAAACCTCATCCGCCCGAAGACCCCGGCCGCCGGCAAACGCATTTTCCTCGAGCGCATCACGCCGCTGTGGAAGCGCCTGAAATTCCTGCACAAGGTCTCCCTGCGCAACATTTTCCGCTTTAAAAAGCGCATGATCATGATGATTCTCGGCATTGCCGGCTGCACCGCGCTGGTACTCACCGGCTTCGGTATCCATGATTCCGTCGCGAACATTGCAAACTTCCAGTTTGATGATATTCAAAAATACGATGTCAGCGCCCAGTTCTCCGATACGCTGACCGAAGATAAAATCAACGAAGTCGAAAGCGACCACAAATCGGAGCTTGATGCCGCCACCGCCGTGCAGATGACCTCCGGTGACGTCACAGGCGACAGCATCACAAAATCCGCTTACATCGTCGCGTCCGATGACCCCGCCATCACCGACATTTTCGATCTGCATATCGACGGCGAGACCGTACCCTACCCCGGCAAAGGCGAAGTGCTGCTCACCGAAAAACTCGCCGAGCTCACCGATATCAAAACCGGCGATACCGTCACCGTTTCCGTTTCGGATACGGAAAAGCCGAGCTCAAGGTCGCGGGTTTAGTTGAAAACTACGTGCAAAATTACCTCTACATGACGGGAGAAACGTACGCCATGGTCGCCGATAAGGGCTACGAGCCGAAAACGCTCCTGCTGCGCGTAAACGACAGCGCAGACGAATATGCGCTTTCCGCCGCACTCTCCAAAACGGACGGCGTATCCTCCGTTTCCGTCGTCACCGATACGCGCAATATGATCGACCAAATGATGCAGAGCCTAAACTATGTCGTCGCACTCGTGCTCATTTCCGCCGGCGCACTCGCGTTCATCGTCCTGTTTAACCTCGGCAACATCAATCTGACCGAACGCGTCAGGGAAATTGCCACCATCAAGGTGCTCGGCTTCCATTCCGGGAAACCGACGCGTATGTGTTCCGTGAAAATATCATTTTGTCCATGATGGGCATCGTCGTCGGCCTGCCGCTCGGCGTTCTGCTGCACACATTTGTGCTCATGCAGATCCGCGTCGATATGGTCTCTTTCAAAGCTGTCATCGCACCCGTCAGCTTCCTTTTGACCGTTGTTATGGTCGTGCTGTTCACGGTTATCACCGACCTCGTCATGCGCAAGAAAATCGCCAAAATCGATATGGCGGAATCCTTAAAATCGATCGAATAAACCTACATCACCGAAGAGCTCCTGAAGCTGCCGAACTCATTCCTCCTCGAGAACTGCGACTGCTACGAAAGCTACACCGCACTACTGCGCGAAAAAACGAAGTAAACATTTTTCGTAAAATTCTTGCCGCAGTTCCCTCGGTTTTCTCCGTTTTGAACTATTATGAAGCGAGCGAAAATCCTGTATAATAGAAACCGTTAAATGGTTTATATTGGAAACGCACATTCCTCCCGAATGATAACGAACAACACATTGGCAGGCTCTTTATCAAAGTGCCGCTTTCAGTTTATCATTCAGGAGGATTTTTTATGCCCAAAAACAAAGTACAGGACGCCGTTTTCACCGCTATTATGGCTATTATCATGGTCTACGGCATGATTATCTACAATGTCGCGCTGAACACCGGCGGTGTCACAAGCGAAACCTTTCTGCTTGCCCTGCATGAACTGCCCGTTATGGCGCCGATCGCGTTTATTCTGGAATTTTTCGTCGTCGGCAAGCTTGCAAAGCGCCTCGCGTTTTCATTCATGAAACCTACAGACCGCCCGCAGTTCATCACCTATGCCGTTTCCATCTGCATTTGCTGCATCATGTGTCCCATCATGAGCCTTATCGCGACCATGCTTTTTAAAGACACCCACACCTTCGGCACGTTTATTCAGACATGGGGCATGAACTTCCAGTGCGCCGTGCTGTGGCAAATGTTTTACTGTGGCCCGCTCGTCCGCCTGATTTTTCGCTTGATTTTCAGGGAAAAGAAAAATAAATAAGCATAGAAAAAATTCTCCCTCGGCTCTACAGCCAAAGGAGAATTTTCTTTATCCCGGCAAAATTTCCGCCAAAATCGCATTGGAGACCAAAAAGCCCTCCGCAGTCAGCGAAATTCGCTCGTAATCTGCATGTATCAGATTTTTCGGCAAGTGCTTACAACCTTCCAGAACCCCGTCAAACAGCGCACCGCCGTTTTCAAATCGTGTCTCGCAAATCTTTCTTTGCAGCCCCTCGGTCAGCCGAAGCGACAGCATCGCAAATTCCGAAAAACCGCCGCCGGCGCCGTCGTCTGCGGGCGCATTGCCGTTTAAAAAGCCCTCTAAATCGCGTGGAAAATAAAATCGCCTGCCCTCCATAAAAGAGTGCGCCGCGGGACCGAGTCCCAAATATTCCCCGCACCGCCAATACTGCAAATTGTGTCGGCTCTCTTTGCCCGGCCGCGCAAAATTGCTGATCTCATACTGGTCGTACCCGCACTTTTTAAGCTCGTTTACGGCAAACAAATACTGGTCTGCCGTGCCGTCCTCATCGGGCAGATTAAGCTCTTGCTTTGCAAACGGCGTACCGGGCTCTATCTTTAAAATATACGCGGAAACATGGTCGGCCTCGAGTGCCGCGCAAAAATCGATTGAGCTTTTCAGTGTCTCCAGGCTCGAGTTCGGCAGGCCGAGCATCAAATCGACCGAAACATTGTCGATGCCCGCTTCTCTCGCCGCTTTCACCGCTTCCCGCACGGTTTCCGCCGTGTGCCTGCGGCCGAGAATTTTCAATTCCGCCTCGTTTGCGGACTGCATACCCATTGAAATACGGTTAAACCCGCCGCGTTTCAGCGTTTCAAAAAATGAAACGTCTACATCCGCCGGATTGCACTCCGTCGTGATTTCCGCGTTTTCGGCAACATTAAACTGTTCTTTCACTTTTTCGAGCACGCGGCACAGTCTTTTCGCACCGAACACACTCGGCGTACCGCCGCCAAAATATACCGTATGCAACAGCCGTTCGCCGTATTTTTCACCGTACACTGCAAGCCGCGCACACAGCGCCGCCAAATAGCGATCAAATACGTCGTCTTCTTCCGGCCGCGCGGAGTAGAAATCGCAATACGGGCACTTGCTTTTGCAAAACGGAATGTGGATATACAGCGAAAACGGTTTATTCATCGAGCTTCAGAACCGCCATAAACGCCTCCTGCGGTACTTCTACCGTGCCCAGCTGACGCATGCGCTTCTTGCCTTCCTTCTGTTTTTCCAGCAGCTTCTTTTTACGGGTGATGTCACCGCCGTAGCACTTCGCCAAAACGTCCTTGCGCATCGCTTTAACGGTCTCACGCGCGATGATTTTGCCGCCGATGCACGCCTGCACCGGCACCTCAAACAGCTGGCGCGGAATTTTCTCCTTCAGTTTTTCCACCATCTTGCGGGCGCGCGGGTACGCCTTTTCCGCGTGGATGATAAACGAAAGCGCGTCCACCACTTCGCCGTTCAGCATAATATCCAGCTTCACAAGCTCGCTCTTGCGGTAGCCGATGAGCTCATAGTCAAACGACGCATAGCCGCGCGTGCGGGATTTCAGCGCGTCGAAGAAATCGTAGATAATTTCATTGAGCGGCAGCTCATAGTGAATATCCACACGGTCGGTGTCAATGTATTTCATATCCTTGAAAATGCCGCGTCTGTCCTGACAAAGCTCCATGATGTTACCCACAAATTCTGTCGGGGAGTAAATGTGCGCGTTCGTAATCGGTTCCTCCGCCAGCGCAATGTGCGAGGGATCAGGGTAATTCGTCGGGTTATCGATGGAAAGCTTTGTGCCGTCCGTCTTTGTAATATGGTACACAACGCTCGGCGCGGTTGTGATGAGGTCAAGGTTATATTCTCTCTCCAGACGCTCCTGAATAATCTCCATGTGCAGCAGTCCCAAAAAACCGCAGCGGAAGCCGAAACCGAGCGCCACGGAGGTCTCCGGCTCAAACGTCAGCGCCGCGTCGTTCAGCTGCAATTTTTCGAGCGCATCTCTAAGGTCTGCATAGTGTGCGCCGTCTGCCGGGTACACGCCACAGAAAACCATCGGCTGCACCGCACGGTAACCGGGCAGCGGCTCTGCCGCCGGTCTGTCCGCCAGCGTAATGGTGTCGCCCACGCGCGCCTCGCGCACGTTTTTGATCGATGCCGTAATGTAGCCGACTTCGCCCGCGGAAAGGCTCTTTGCGGGCTCCAAAGACGTCGCGCGCAGAATGCCGCACTCCACCACGGTGAACTCACTGCCCACCGCCATCATGCGGATGGTGTCGCCGGGGTGCACCGTTCCCTCTTTAATACGCACATACGCGATAACGCCGCGGTACGCGTCATAGTAGGAGTCGAAAATCAGTGCGCGCAGCGGCATGTCCGGGTCGCCCTGCGGTGCGGGAATATCCGTCACGATTTTCTCCATAACGGCTTTGATGTTGAGGCCCGTTTTCGCGCTGATGCGCGGCGCGTCCTCTGCCGGAATACCGATGACGTCCTCAATCTCCGCCGCAACCTTGTCCGGGTCCGCGGAAATCAGATCGATCTTGTTCAATACCGGTACGACCTCAAGGCCTGCGTCCACCGCAAGGTACGTGTTTGCAAGCGTCTGCGCCTCAATACCCTGAGAAGCGTCCACCACCAGCACCGCGCCCTCACAGGCCGCAAGTGAGCGAGAAACCTCGTAGTTAAAGTCCACGTGACCCGGGGTATCGATAAGGTTGAACGTATATGCCTCGCCGTCGTTCGCACGGTAGACAAGCGTCACAGCATGCGCCTTGATGGTGATGCCGCGCTCGCGCTCCAGATCCATGTTGTCGAGGATCTGGTCTTCCATGTCGCGCTTCGCGACCGCCTCGGTCTGCTCCAAAATGCGGTCGGCAAGCGTGCTTTTGCCGTGGTCAATATGTGCAATGATGCTGAAATTGCGAATTTTACTCTGTTCCAAGCGTGATTCTCCTCTTTAGAAGTATACATAGTTAAGTATAGCATTTTCGCGGCGTTTACGCAATGACTGCTTTTGAAAAAGTCCGCATTTTAAGGTGCTTCACACCTTGCGCTTTTCTGCCTAAACGTGGTATCATAGAAAAGACAAAACCACGCGTATACGTGGTTCCATAAGGAGAACCGATATGCCGAGATTTTTTACATCTGCCGTGCAGTTTGACGAAGCCGCGTCCGTAGGCTCTGCCGTCATAGACGGTGAAGACGGCCGCCACATCGCCCGCTCCCTGCGCATGCACACGGGCGACGCCCTCACGCTTTCGGACGGTGCCGGCACCGACTACACAGGCGAAATTGAAAGCATCACGGGCGATATCGTCATGGTGCGCCTTACCGATAAGTTTAAAAACAGAAGCGAGCCCACCCTGCGCGTCACGCTGTACCCCGGTATGCCGAAGGCCGATAAACTGGAGCTCATCACGCAAAAAGCCGTGGAGCTCGGCGTCACGAAGATTGTGCCCGTTTTGACTTCCCGCAGCGTTTCCCGGCCGGATGCAAAATCCGTTTCAAAAAAACAAGAGCGTTTGCAGCGCATCGCGCTTGAAGCCGCAAAGCAGAGCGGCCGCGGCATCATCCCGGAAATCGGTAAAATGACCGATTTAGAGTCCGCGCTCAGAACCGCACCCGGCAAAAAGATTTTATTCTACGAAGGCGGAGGCGAAGCGCTCGGCACGCTCGTCTCCCCCGATGAGGCCGAAGTTTCCGTCTTCATCGGCCCGGAGGGCGGTTTTGACGCTGCCGAAGTGCAGCTCGCTAAACAATACGGCGCTGCACCCGCCACGCTCGGCCCACGCATTTTAAGAACAGAAACTGCACCGCTTGCGGCGCTTTCCGTTTTAATGTACATCACGGGGAATATGCAATGAAAACAGTATTAGTCACCGGCGCGTCGGGTGAGATCGGCGCTGCCATCGCAAAAGAATTCGCCGCCGCAGGTTACGCCCTCGCGCTCCACGGCGCAAAGCACATTGAAAATGTAAATCAACTTGCCGAAACTTTCAAATCAAACGGCATCGAAGCCTATCCCGTCTGCGGCGACCTTTCCGACCCCGCCGCATGCGAGCGCGTGTGGGCGGACACCGAAAAAAAACTCGGGCATATTGACGTTCTCGTCAACGCCGCCGGCATCTCGCTCGTCGATTTTTTCGACACCATGACGCCCGCACAGTGGAAAACTTTGTGCGACACGAATCTGTCCTCCGCCGTTTACCTCTCTCAATGCGCGTCCCGCTCCATGATCCGCCAAAAATCCGGCGCTATCGTCAATGTCTCGTCCATTTGGGGCGTGAGCGGCGCGGCAATGGAAGTCGCATATTCCGCCGCCAAGGCCGGTATGCTCGGGCTCACCCGCGCACTGGCCTTGGAGCTCGCCCCGTCGAACATCACCGTCAATGCCGTCGCACCCGGCTATATCGATACCAAAATGAACGCCCATTTGTCCGAAGACGAGAAAAAGCGCTGTGCGAGGAGATTCCCCTCGGGCGCGCAGGCACCCCGGCAGAGGTCGCCGCAGGCGTCAGATTTTTAGCCGAAAGCCCGTACATCACCGGTGAAACGCTCGTCATTTCGGGCGGCTGGCGTTAAGGAGAATATTTACCATGTCCAAACAAATCGATGCTTATTCCTTCGCACTCGGCGTGTGCGAGGCATTCTGCGAGGTTGTCCGTGCCGGCGTAAAGCGCATCGCGCTCAGCCACCCGTTCACAGAAGACGAACTTCAAAACGCACTCGGCGCAGATTTTCTCCCCGCGTGTGAAGCAGTCGCCCGAAAGTACGGCTGCAAAGCGTATTATTTAAAAGAACCGCTCATCGCCGACCTTTTCCCGGTCTCGTTGAACCGCGGCAAGCAAAATGTCGTTTTCTACCGCGAAGACCGTGACCTTAAAGAATTTTGAGCATCCAACATGATAAACAAACCCTCATCGCCGAAAACAACTATACGGACGAAAACCGCCGCCAAATCGCCGTGCGTTACGGGCATCTGCTCTCGTACAGCGACGAAGCCATCGCCCGCTATTTATCGCAAAATACAGAACTCGAGTAATCAAAGGAGCACCCCTATGTCCATGACCATTAACAAAGAGCTGCCGAACCCGGCGGCCCTCAAAGCCGAATTTCCCGTCCCGGAGCACATCAAAGAAATCAAAGCCGCGCGCGATAAAGAGATTGCCGCCGTGTTCCGCGGAGAGTCCGATAAATTTCTCGTCATCGTCGGCCCCTGCTCGGCGGATAACGAAGAAAGCGTCTGCGAATACACCCGCCGCCTTGCCCGTGTGAACGAGCAGGTAAAAGACCGCCTCATTCTGATTCCACGCATCTACACCAATAAGCCCCGCACCACGGGCGAGGGCTATAAGGGCATGCTGCACCAGCCGGACCCCGATAAAGCCCCTGACCTGCTCGGCGGCATCATTGCCATCCGCAAAATGCACATGCGCGCCATTGAAGAGACCGGCCTCACATGCGCAGACGAAATGCTGTACCCTGAAAACCGCAGCTATTTGGATGACCTTCTGTCCTACGAAGCCATCGGCGCGCGCTCGGTCGAAAACCAGCAGCACCGTCTGACTGCAAGCTCCATGGATATCCCCGCCGGCATGAAAAACCCCACCTCCGGCGATCTTGCCGTCATGATGAACTCCATCAAAGCCGCCCAAAGCGCGCACAACTTCATCTATCGCGGGTGCGACGTCACCACTACCGGCAACCCGCTCGCCCACGCTATTTTGCGCGGCGGCGTTGATAAATACGGCACAACTATCCCGAACTACCACTACGAGGATTTAAAACGTCTCGCTTCCCTCTACGAAGAAAGCGGGCTCGAAAATCCCGCCTGCGTCGTGGATGTCAACCACTCGAATTCCGGCAAAAAGTTCAAAGAGCAGATCCGCATCGTCAGCGAGGTGCTGCACAGCCGTTCCTACGACCCCGCCATACACAAGCTCGTCAAGGGCGTCATGATTGAAAGCTACCTCTTCGAGGGCGCGCAGAAGATTTGCCCGGAGATGATCCACGGCAAATCCATCACAGACCCCTGCCTCGGCTGGGAAGACACCGAAAAGCTGCTTTACAGCATCGCGGAAAAAGCGTAAAGGGAGTTGTAAGATGAAACTGTACGTCACACGCCACGGCGAAACACCTATGAACGCTGCACACCGCGTCTGCGGACTCACGAATATCGACCTCACCGAAAAAGGCATCGCGCAGGCAAAAGAAGCCGGGCGCAGCCTCCAAGATAAAGGCATCAAGCGCATCATCGCCTCCCCACTCCTGCGCGCCCAACACACCGCAAGGCTCATCGCAGACGAGATTGGCATAGATACCATCGAGACCGAGCAGCGGCTCATCGAGCAAAACTACGGCATCTACGAAAATACCGACTGGGACAGCGAAGCGTTCAACGCAAATAAACGCGAGTTCGCCGTACGCTACCCCGGCGGCGAATCCATGCTGGACTTAGCCGGTCGGCTCTACCCGTTTTTAAACAAGCTGAAAGCCGAAAACGGCCCCACCACGCTCCTCGTCTGCCACGGCGGCATCTGCCGCATGATCCGCACCTACTTCTTAGATGTCAAAAACACCGACTACGCCGCCTTCAAGCTTCCAAACTGCGGCATCATGGAGTTTGATCTGTAAAAAAAGCATCTCGGCTAAGCCGAGATGCTTTTTGCTTACGCTTCCGTCACAGTGCCATGCTGCGGGCCGTGCTCGCGTTTGATGCAGCGGTCAAGCCACTTGCCTCGCAAATAATAAATAACGAAGATCACCGCCGTGATGACCCATGATACCGGGTAGTTCATCGCGACCATCTGCATCGTGTGCCAATACGGAACCACAAGCAATATCCACACTACGCGCAGACCGCATACGCCGATGCAGGTGATGAGCATCGGCTGCAAAGCCTCGCCGGCACCGCGAATCGCGCCGGACAAAATCTCGATAAAAACAAACGTAAAGTAGGACGGCGCCAATACCAAACAGAACTGCGCACCGATATTCACAACCTCCGCATCGCCCGTAAAGAACATCAAAAGCTGATAGCGGAAAATAAACAGCAGCGCGGAAAGCGCGATGATCGTGCCAAGGCACATGCCAAGGCCCACACGCGTGCAGCGCTTCATGCGGTCATACTGGCGTGCGCCGAAGTTCTGCCCGGCAAATGTCGTCACCGCAATGCCAAACGCGTTCATCACCATCCAGATAAAGCCGTCAATCTTGCCGATGGCCGCCCATGCCGCGATAGCTGTTGTGCCAAAGCTGTTGATGCTTGCCTGAATGAGGATATTCGAGAATGAATACATCACAGACTGCAAGCCGGCCGGCAGGCCGATGCGGACCACATTCTTTAGAATGTCCTTGTGAAAGCGAATTTTGCGCAGCTCCACACGGTATGCTTCCTGCGTGCCCATCAGGCGGATCATCAAAAGCACGGCGCTGATCAGCTGCGATAGAATCGTCGCAAACGCTACACCGAACACACCCCAGTGAAACACCACCACGAACAATAAATCGAGTACCACGTTTGCAAGGCAGCACACAATCAAAACGTACAGCGGCATACGGCTGTCGCCGATGGCGCGCAGAACACCTGTGCCGATATTATAAATCAGGTTGCCGATGATGCCAAGATAATATACGTTCATGTACAAAACCGCGTCATCCATGATGTCGTCCGGCACACCCATCGCCAGCATTGTCGGGCGCGCCGTCACAATGCCGAAGACCATAATGACAACGCCGCCCGCCACCGCCAGCGCCATGGACGTGTGGACAGATTTAGAAAGATTTTCGCGGTCGTTTGCGCCGAAATATTGCGAAATAATGACCGTCGCGCCGGAAGCTACGCCGACAAAAAAGCCTACAAGCAGGTTGATGACCGTGCCCGTCGTGCCCACAGCCGCCAACGCCTCGGTGCCGACAAACTGGCCGACAATGATCGTGTCAACCGTGTTATACAACTGCTGAAAAAAAAGTGCCGATCAAGATCGGAAAGAAGAAAAGCAAAAGCTGTTTCCAAATAACACCTTCCGTGATCCCGTTTTTTGTTTTTTCCAAACGTCCTCCCCTTTGATACCCTATAACGCCTATTCTTAAACCGCGCTCTAAACGCGCATACGCCCATTCTAACACCTTTTCTCCCATTTTTCAAGCGGTTACAAAAATAAAAGTACGAAATAGGATTTTAATTTGACATCTCAGGAGATAGCCGCACCCGTTTCCCGGCGCGTATATTTCAATCCTACCGTACGCAAAGCTTTTTGCGCGTGGTTCATCGAAAATTCCGCCGCCGGAAAGCTGTTCTGTAAACGGAACGACAAAGGCAGACTTTTTAGCTACTAAAAAGCGCCCGCAGGGTCAAACCTTGCAGGCGCTTTCACTTTACTTTTCTTTACTCCACATACGTAACGGGGAATTTCTTCTCTTTCACAGGCGTTTCTGCTGCCGCATAACCGATGGCCGCAATGCCGAACACCTTGTGGTTCTCCGGCACGCCGAACTCCGTTAAAACGGCGCGCACCTCGGGCACGTCGCACGTGTCGGAAAGCTGGTTTATCCACACGGTACCAAGCCCCATGGAATGCGCCGCGAGGAAGATATTTTCAAGCGCGCAAGCGTTGTCCCAGGACGTGATACTTGTGTCGCCAATCAGCTCGTTCGACGGAATGATAAGCGCGGCGGGCTTATACATGTCGTACTTCTCGTTGCCGAGCGCCTTGCCCACAGCCGCCGTCAGCTTCGCGATTTTCTCACGATTTAAAACAGCAGAAAAATGCCATGTCTGGCGGTTCATCGCGCTCGGTGCATGCACAGCGCACTGCAAAAGCGTGTCGATCTTTTCTCTCTCCACCGGGCGGTCGTCATACGCGCGGACACTGCAGCGGGTCAAAATGTTCTGAATCACTTCATTCGTCATAAAAACGCTTCCTCTCTTTGATTTTTCGGGTATGTACCCTTATTTTTAAGCGGTCATCCGCTTATTGACTCAAAATTTTTCCGCCAAAAGCGCGGCGATTTTCTCTAAAAATGCCTCATCTTCTGCGGTAAAGCGATCTTCAAACGGGCTGTCCACATCCAAAACAGTATAGACTTTTCCGTCTTTCATCACCGGAACCACAATCTCCGCACGGCTCGCGCTGTCGCAGGCAATATGCCCCGGGAACGCGTGCACGTCCGCTACGCGCAGCGTTTTCTTCTCCGCAAGCGCTGTGCCGCACACACCGCGCCCCGCTTTGATGCGGATGCACGCCGGTTTACCCTGAAACGGCCCCAACAGCAAATTGCCGTCCGGCTGCACCGTGTAAAAGCCCACCCAGTTGATGTTTTTCAGTGTTAGATTCAACAGTGCCGAAAGGTTCGCCATGTTCGGCACAAGCTCCGGCTCGTCTTCAATGAGTGCCTTCGCCTGCAAAACGATGTCTTCATACGTCCCGCTGCCTTGAAGCTCAAAACTCATTTTTTATACTCCTTGTAAACAAAGCGTTGACTTCATCGTGCGCATTTTCGCCTTTATACAACACATTGTATACCGCGCGGCAAATCGGTAAATCAGCTGAAACTGTCTTGCCAAGGCGCAAAAGCGCGTCCACGGCGTAATAACCCTCCGCCAAATCGGTGTACGGCTCGTTTTTCACAAACTTCTCGCCGAACATGCGGTTGTGCGAATACGGCGAAAACAGCGTCGCTTCGTAGTCGCCGAGGTGGCAAAGCCCGTAAGCCGAAAGCTCGTTGCCGCCTAAAGCGTCAATCAGCCGCGCAATCTCACGCGTGCCGCGCGCCATCAAAGCGCCTTTTAACGTCGAAAGCCCGAGGCCGTCCAGCATACCGGCAGCAATGCCGACGACATTCTTCGCCGCCGCACCGATCTCATTGCCGATGAGGTCCTGTCCGTAGTAAAAGCGAATGAGGTCGCTGCCGAATGATTCCACCAGCGTCTTTTTTGCGTCTTCGCTGTCGCTGTCAATGACCATGCAGTTCGGCACACCGGCCGCAAACTCCTGTACATGGCCGGGACCAACCCAAACGGCAACCGCGTTTGAGCTGTCACACTCCGCGGCACACACCTGGGAAAGCCGCATGCCGGTTTCAATCTCCACGCCTTTCATGCACAGCACGAAAATTTTATTTTTCAGCTCAAACGGCTGAAGCTCACGCATCAGGCCGCGCAGGCCCTGCGAGTTGACGGAGATTACAATCACGTCGCTGTCTTTCACAGCGTCCAAAGAATTTGTCAAATGTAAGGTTTCGGGCAGCTCTACAAGCCCGTTCGTACGGGTTTCGATGAGCTTTTGCATGTGGGCAGAGCTTTTCCGCCCGTAAAGGGAAACACTGTGGCCGATCTTATCGAGGTACCACGCGATAAACGTGCCCCAACGGCCGCAGCCGATAACGGTAATTTTCATAGGGAATGCTAAGGTCCTTCCAAAGGGGTAATGTAAGCGCGAAATTCAAATCACAGCTCTGTAAATAAATCTTTTGCGTCTTTGGCGTAAATGATGCCGGAAACGACGGCGAGCAAGGTTGCAATCGCCATCACGACAAAATTCACCCATGTAAATATCGGAGAAAGCGTCTCCGTCGGCAAAGCCAAAATGCCGTATGCGCCAAGGTCGAGAATATACTGCGTCAACAGCACGATGCAGATTGCGACAATCTGCGATACGGTTTTCGCCTTGCCCCAGTTGTTCGCCGGGATCACCCTGCCCTGCTCCACCGCAATAAGGCGGATGGACGTCACGGCAAATTCGCGGACCATAATAAGGAGCACAAATACCGTGTTCGTCATGCCGTTCGCCACAAAGCAGACAAGCGCCGACATCACCATGATCTTATCGGCCAAGGGGTCCATCAGCTTGCCGAAATTTGTGATGAGGTGATCGCGCCGCGCGATTTTGCCGTCCAAGTGGTCGGTGTACGACGCAATGCCGAAAATTGCCAGCGCCACTAAATTGTGGTGTGGGAATATGTCGCCGGAAAGCAGCATGAAAAGCACAAAAAACGGTACTAAGATGATGCGCAGTATCGTCAGTTTATTCGGTAAATTCATAGCGGTTCTCCCGTTTAGACGCGCGTACCGAACAGGTCGCCGTCAATGGCCTCGTCCACGTGCACCGTTACCATTTCACCGTAGTACGGCTTCGTTTCCGCAGAGAAAAACACCTTGCCGTCAATGTCCGGCGCGTCCATGGCGCTGCGGCCGAACCAGCATTCGGCGTAGCGGTCAAAGCCCTCCGTCAACACGGTGATGTCCCCCCCAACCTGCTTTTCGCCAAGGCGGTCCATAATGTTCATCTGTGATTCCATGATGATCTCTGCGCGGTGGTTCTTCACCTCATCGTCGATCTGGTCGGGCATCAAAGCCGCCGGCGTGCCCTCCTCCTGCGAATAGGCAAAGCAGCCGAGGCGCTCAAATTCAATGTCTTTCACAAATTCCGCAAGCTCGGTGAATTCCTCCTCCGTCTCGCCCGGAAAACCCGTAATAAGCGTTGTGCGCAGCGTCACGCCCGGAATCTTCTCGCGGATCTTCTTCATCAGCGCCGTCAGGCTCTCACGGTCGCCGGTGCGGTTCATGCGCTTTAAAACGCGTGCGGAAGCGTGCTGCAGCGGCAGATCGATATACTTCACAATCTTCTCTTCCTCCGCTATCGTCTCCAAAAGCTCATCCGTCAAAGCGTCCGGGTAACAATAGAGCACGCGCAGCCACTTGAGGCCGTCAATTTTGCACAGGCGGCGCATCAGCTTTGCAAGGGAATATTCGCCATACAGGTCAATGCCGTAGCGGGTCGTATCCTGCGCAATAAGGATGAGCTCCTTCGCTCCGTTTTCAACGAGATCGCGCGCTTCTTCCTCAATGCTCTCCATCGTGCGGCTGCGGTAGCCGCCGCGGATCATCGGAATCGCGCAGTAAGTACATTTGTTGTCGCAGCCCTCTGCAATCTTGATGTACGCAAAATAGCTCGGGGTCGAAAGCTCGCGCTCGCCGCACAGCGGCATTTTGCTCTTTTCGGGAAAGCTCTCCGTAAAATCATTCATTGCACTTTCAATGCACGCCGCAATGTCCGCGTTCGCGCCGATGCCGAACACGCCGTCCACCTCGGGCAGCTCTTTGTGAATTTCCTCGCGGTAGCGCTCCGCAAGACATCCCGTCACCACAATCTTCTTGATGCGGCCCTCTTTTTTCAGTGTCGCAAGCTCCAGAATTTCATCGATGGATTCCTGCTTCGCGCTGTCGATAAAGCCGCAGGTATTCACGATTGCAACGTCTGCAAGCGCAGCGTCATCGCACAGCTCAAAACCCGCGTTTTTCAGGTTCGCCATCAGCATTTCGCCGTCCACCTGGTTTTTGGCACAGCCAAGGCTGACCATTCCCACTTTAATTGCCATGTATATAACCCTTTCTCGGTGCATATCCAAGCTTTAGACATGCCCTTATATAATTTCTGTTCTGCCGCTACCTATTTTAGCAGAAAACAAGCGGCTTTTCAATCGAAATGCCGCCCGTTCACAAAAATCATACAATTATACGCGCAAAAACACGCTTGCCGCCCGGAAATCATGCCTTTTTTGCACACCCCGTCCGTCTCGCGCAACGCACAAAACGGCCCTGCAACCAAAGCAGCGCCGTTTTACGGTCATTCTTCTGAATTTAAGACAGAGAAGATCTCGTCGAAACCGTAGCCGTAGCGCTGCAAGGCGGCTACGGCACGGCGGCGCACTTTTTCGTCTTCGCGCGCCATGGGATACTTTCGCTCCAAAATGGCGCGGATGTTTTCCTCTGTTTCCGAACGTTCTGTGGAAAACTCGTCCATCACCGCGGCGATGAGCGCGTCGTCAATGCCCTTTTGGCGCAGCTCCTGCTTTACGCGGCGCGCGCCGAATTTTTTGCGTGTGAAAAGCTCGTTTGCAAGGCGGCGGGCGTAGTCCTCGTCATTTAGTAAGCCCAGCTCTTCCATGTGCTCCACGGCGCTGCGGGCAGCCTCGCGGTCAAATTCCGCGCGGGTGATCTTATTTTCCAGCTCTTTTTTGGAGTGGGCGCGGTGCTCCAAAAGGTACAGTGCCTTTTCCTCGGCGCGGTGCTTTGCGGAGGCCTGCAAAAGCGCGTGCAGTTCCTCATCGTCGAGCTCGTCGCCGATGGCAATGCCGCGGCGCAAAAGCGTTTCCGTATCCACCTTCACCGCCGCTTCGCCGTTAATATAAAGCTGTGAAAGCCTGTGGCGGCGCGGGGCGATGTCCGTGATCTTCATTATTCGTCGTCATCGACCGTGATGTCGATGTCTGCCTGCACGTTCTTACGGGTGTTCTCCGCCTGCTCGGGGGATTCTTCCTCCTCGGCCTTTTCAACGGGCTTCGGCGCACTGCCGCCCTTGATGGACTTTGCGTAGAGCTTATCCGCGTTCTGACGGACGAGCTCGGAAATTTCCTCAAAAATATCCGGGTTGTCGCGCAGGAAGTTCTTCGCGTTGTCGCGGCCCTGACCGATACGCGTGCCGTTATACGAGAACCACGCGCCGCTCTTCTGCACGATCTCGAGCCTTTCGGCAAGGTCAAGCAGGTCGCCGACCTTCGAGATGCCCTGCCCGTACATGATGTCGAATTCGACCTCACGGAACGGCGGCGCAACCTTGTTTTTCACAACCTTGACCTTTGTGCGGGAGCCGATGATGTCGGTACCGCTCTTCAAAACCTCCTTCTTGCGCACATCGAGACGCACGGAGGAGTAGAATTTCAGCGCGCGGCCGCCCGGCGTGACCTCTGGGTTGCCGTAGACAACGCCGACTTTTTCGCGCAGCTGGTTGATGAAAATGGCGACGCAGTTTGACTTCGAGATGGCACCGGCAAGCTTTCTTAACGCCTGCGACATCAAACGCGCCTGCAAGCCGACATGGCTGTCGCCCATTTCGCCCTCGATCTCCGCGCGCGGAACGAGCGCCGCCACGGAGTCCACAACGATAACATCGATGGCGTTGGAGCGCACGAGCGCCTCGGTGATCTCGAGCGCCTGTTCGCCGGTATCCGGCTGCGAAACGAGCAGAGAATCCACGTCTACGCCGAGCGCGGACGCATAGACCGGGTCAAGTGCGTGCTCCACGTCAATAAACGCCGCGTTGCCGCCCATTTTCTGGCCTTCGGCGACGCAGTGGAGCGCCAAGGTGGTCTTACCGGAGGATTCCGGCCCGTAGATCTCAATGATTCTGCCGCGCGGCAGACCGCCGATACCGAGCGCGAGGTCCAGCGAAAGAGAGCCGGTGGAGATCGCATCCACGTGCATGCCGTTGTTCTGGCCAAGGCGCATGACAGCGCCCTCGCCGAACTGCTTTTTAATCTGCGTCAACGCAGTCTCAAGCGCTTTGCGCTTGTCTTCGGGCTTGATGTCCTCCACTTTTTTGCTTACGGGGCTTTTATTTTCCTTCGCCATGGTTATATCCTCACTTCTTTTGAAATTTGGGTTATGGTTCCTGATTGATTGTGTTTCCGTCGAGCGTGGTTAAAGTTTTCGCCAACCTTTTTCAAAAGGCTGCGGTTTCCAAAGGTGAAACTCTTTTTTTACTGCCTCTATTATACTAAATCCGTCGAAAAAAAGCAACGGTTTTCTCGAACATATTTTCTTTTCTTGCTGAGGTGAGCGAAAAAGCGACAGTTAAGAGGACATCACAGGACATCGGCGGACATCTTTTGGCGCAAAAAGGGCAGAACCCCGGAAAAAACCGGAACTCTGCCCTTTTTTAGCTTATGTAGAAATTACAGACCGAGCAGTTCGGTTGCCGCTTTCTCCATTTTTGCGATGATCTCATCGGACTCTGCGGCGGTTTTACCCTTGCCGGAGAGGTAAATTTTGATCTTCGGCTCTGTGCCGGACGGGCGGACGATGAGCTTGCTGCCGTTCTCCAGACGATACTCGAGCACGTTGGACTTCGGAAGCGTGATCTCCGTCTTCTCCGCGCCCTCTGTGCGCACGGAAAGCTGATAGTCGCTGTCGCCGACGACCTTGAAGCCGGCAATCTCTGCCGGAGCGTTGTGGCGCAGATGATCCATGATGGAATTCATCTTCTTCATGCCGTCTTCGCCCTCAAATGCGAAGTTGCACAGGGCGTTCTTGTAGTAGCCATACTTTTCGTACAGGACATTGATGGCATCGACGAGCGTCATGCCCTTTTCTTTGTAGTAGGAAGCCATTTCGCAGATGATCATGCTGCCGTCCACGGCGTCCTTATCGCGCACATAGCCGCCGGAGAGGTAGCCGTAGCTCTCTTCAAAGCCGAGCAGGTAGCGCTCCGGGTGTCCTTCGCTCTCAAGCAAAGCGATCTGGTCGCCGATATACTTGAAGCCGGTGAGGGTACGGCGAATTTCAATGCCGTAATCCTTCGCGATGCCGTTGACCATATCGGTGGAAACAATCGTCGTGACCGCGACCGGGTCCTTCGGCATGGTGCCGAGCTCCGTTTTGCACTGTGCAATAAAGTTCAGGAGCAGAATGCCCACTTCGTTGCCGGTCATGAGCACATACTCGCCGTGCTGGTTGACGGCGATGCCTACGCGGTCACAGTCCGGATCGGTCGCGAGCAGCAGGTCGGGCTTTACGGTCTTGCAGAGATCAAGGCCTTTCTGGAGTGCTTCGCGGATTTCCGGATTCGGGTACGGGCAGGTGGGGAAGTTGCCGTCCGGCTCGCTCTGCTCCGGCACAACGGTGATATCCTTCACGCCGATGCGGTCGAGGATGCGCAGCACGCACATTTTGCCGCTGCCGTTGAGCGGGGTGTAGACGAGCTTGAGGTTATCCGCCGGCTTACCGAGGATGCTCACGCCGTAAACCGCGTCGATGAACGCGTTGACGGTCTCTTCGCCAATATATTCCGCCTTGCCGGAAGCGAGCGCCTCCTCAAACGGGATTTTCTTCACGTCCGCGAAAATATCGAGCGCTTCGATCTCCGCCATAATGCCGTCTGCCATGCCTTCCGTTACCTGGCAGCCGTCGTTGCCGTAGGCCTTATAGCCGTTGTACTTTGCCGGGTTGTGGCTTGCGGTAACGCAGATGCCTGCATCACAGTGCAGGTGACGCACAGCGAAGGACAGCGCCGGGGTCGGCATAAGCTGCGGGTAGAGGTACGCCTTGATGCCGTTTGCGGCGAGCACCGCTGCGGACTCTTTGGAGAATAGCACACCCTTGTTGCGGCTGTCGTGTGCAATGGCAACGGAAAGGGGCTTACCTTCTGTGTTGTGCTTATTCAGGTAGTTTGCAAGGCCCTGTGTCGCCTTGCGCACCGTGTAGACGTTCATGCGATTCGTGCCTGCGCCAATGACACCGCGAAGGCCGCCGGTGCCGAAGGCAAGGTCTCTGTAAAAACGGTCGTTTATCTCCTCGGGCTGATCCTTAACGGAAAGCAGCTCTTCTTTCAAGTCTGGATCGTCCAGTTCGACGCTAAGCCATCTTTCATACTCGGTCATACTCTATTCTTCCTTCCATGGTTTAAATTTTCGGCAGTGCGAAAAACCGTATCTGCCTTATGTTAAATGCGGATGACCCGCACCTACACGCTATAATTAGATTACCATTTTATCTGTGCAATGTCAATGACAAGTTGCGTCGCTCCATGTCAATTTATGTGTAAAATATTTGTTAGTATCCCGGCGGGCGAAATATCAACCAGTCCGCAGGTCGCGCGAAAGCCCGAGCAGGAGCCGGGGTTTAAGATATACAGTCCGTCGTCGTAGGTCTCGAGCGCCTCGTGCGTGTGGCCGAACAGCAAAAGATTCGCACCCGCCTCCCTTGCGGCGCACACAACGGTATAGAGCCCTGATTTCACATGGTAAAGGTGCCCGTGTGTGCAGAAAATTTTAGCGCCGTCAAGGTCTAAAATTTCGCGTACCGGCACGTCTGCGCAGCCGAGGTCACAGTTGCCGCGCACAGAGTAAAATGCGATATTCGGGAACAGGGCGCGCATCATTTGAAAATCGTTTTGCCCGTCGCCGAGAAAAATGACAGCATCCACGTCTCTGTGCTTCTCGAGCGTTTCGCGCATATAGAGCGGCATGCCGTGGGAATCCGAAAAAACCAGCAGTTTCATGAAAATTCTCCTTCTTTTGAATTTAACGCAGATGAGGTCTCATTTTTTCGCGCCGCGCATAAACTGTAAACGGAAGTTTCCCTAAAGGGAGGGTTTACCATGAACGAACGTGAAATGCAATCGCTTTTGGCTTTGGCGGCGAAACGGCTGCACACCACACCGGAAGCGCTGCGCGCCGCCGCCGAAAACGGCGACCTGCAGAACATTACGGGCAGTCAAAATAACGCGGCGGCTTCTCAGCTAAACCGCGTTTTAAGCGATCCGGAGGCCGCGAAAAAGCTGCTTTCCACACCTGCCGCGCAGAAACTATTTGAGGCTCTCGGCGGCAAAAAATAGAAAGGAGGTGAGCGGCGGTGGAAGATCTGGCCGCAGCCGTACAATCCATTTTAAACGACCCGCAAAGCATGGCGCAGCTGCAGAGCGTGATGAACTCGCTTGGCATGAATCCGCCGCAAGCCCCTGCCCCGGCTCCGCCGCCCGTGCAGCAAAAACCGGCGGCCGCCGCACCGCTCAATTTGCTGAACACGCTAAACAACAGCGATCCGATGACGGCGATGCTTTTGCGCGCCGCGCCGCTTTTGGCAAGCGCGAACCGCGAAGATGACTCCACGCGATTGCTTGCGGCGCTGCGCCCTTTGCTCGGCGAAGCACGGCAGAAAAAGCTGGATGAAGCCTCGAAAATTTTGAAGCTCTTGCACCTTTTGCCGCTTTTGAAAGAGAGCGGCGTTTTACAGAATATTCTTTGAGAAAGGCGGGGTAAAATGCCGAGTAACATGCCGGACGCACGCGCCGTGGAAGAAGCCTTGCGCCGCGCGCGGGAAATGCAGGGGCGCTCGGCGCATAACGCGCCGCCCCCGCCGGAAAAGCCAACGGAGGAATCGCCGCAGGGAAATGCGGAAACATCAACTGAAATACCGAAGGAATTTCAGGCTGCTCCGAATAGACCTCTTTCTCCTCTCGATACGCTGCTAAAAGACAAGGAGCGCACGCTTTTGCTTGCACTCCTCCTTTTGCTTTACAACGAAGGCGGCAGTGCGGAGCTTTTATTCGCGCTCTTTTATCTGCTTATCTGATCTGACCGTCGCCGCGGATGATGAATTTGTAGGAAACGAGCTCATTTAAGCCCATGGGGCCTCTGGCGTGCAGCTTCTGCGTGGAGATGCCGATCTCCGCGCCGAGCCCGAGCTCGCCGCCATCCGTGAAGCGCGTGGACGCATTTACATAGACCGCCGCCGCATCGACCTGTGCCGTGAACCGCTCCGCCGCACGGAGGTTCTCGGTGACGATGCACTCGCTGTGGCCGGTAGAATACTGCGCAATGTGCGCGATAGCCGCGTCAAGGCTGTCTACGACGCGCACGGCTAAGATATAATCGAGGTATTCCGTTGCCCAGTCCGCTTCGGTCGCGGGTTTGGCTTCGGGCAGAAGTTCGCATGTGCGCTTATCACCGCGCAGCTCTACGTTTTTCTCTTTGAGCTTATTTGAGATGACGGGCAGCGCCGCTTCGGCAATGTCCTTGTGCACCAAGATCGTTTCGATGGCGTTGCAGACGGACGGACGGGAGGTTTTCGCGTTGAAAATGATATTCGCCGCCATTTCGATGTCTGCGTCTTTGTCAACATACACGTGGCAGTTGCCGACGCCGGTCTCGATGACCGGTACCTTGGCGTTTTCCACCACGGCGCGGATAAGCCCTGCGCCGCCGCGCGGAATGAGCAAATCGAGGTACTCCGTCATGCCCATGAGCTCCACGCTGGACGCGCGGGAGGTATCCTGTACAAGCTGAACGCTGTCGCGCGGGAGGCCGGCGGATTCTATCGCATCGCGCAGAACCTCGGCGATGGCATTATTGGAGCGGAACGCTTCCTTGCCGCCGCGCAGAATGACGGCACTGCCTGCCATAAGGCACAGCGCAGCCGCGTCGCTCGTCACGTTCGGACGAGCTTCGTAAATGATGCCGATAACACCCATCGGCACCGTGATTTTTTCCACTTTAAGCCCTTTGGGGTTCGTTTCGCCGCTTAAAATGCGGCCCACGGGGTCGCGTTGGGCGGATACGTCTTCCACACCCTTTGCCATGCCTTCAATGCGGGCAGGCGTGAGCGCCAAGCGGTCAAGCATGGCTTCGCTCATGCCGTTTTCTTTTGCGGCTTTAAGGTCTTCTTCGTTCGCGGCAAGAATTTCTGCCTGACGCGCGCGCAAGGCAGCCGCGGCGGCGTTTAATGCCGTGCGCTTTTTTTCGCCCGCGGTGCGCAGAACGGCGGCGGCTTTTTGGGCTGCGGCACCCATTTTTTGAAGTTCTGTCATACGCGTTGTGTTCCTTTCTGTAAATTACGGCATGAACACCGTGCCGATGTCCTCACCGTCGAAAATGCGGTAGAGGTTCTCCGGATCTTCGCCGGAGAGGATATATGTCGGGATATTTGCACGCCCTGCAATCTCTGCGGCGCGAATTTTCGTCGCCATGCCGCCTGTACCGCGTGCGGAGCCTGCCCCGCCCGCCATGGCACGCACCTCGTCGTCGATCTTCTCGATGACGCTGAGACGCTTTGCGTCGGGGTAGACCTTCGGGTTTTTGTCGTATACGCCGTCGATGTCCGTTAAAATCATCAGCACGTCTGCGTTGATGATGCCGGCGACGATGGCGGAAAGCGTATCGTTATCGCCGAAATTGCGACCCTCGAGCTCATCGACCGCAACGGTATCGTTTTCGTTGACGATCGGAATGACGTTCATATCGAGCAGCTCACGGAATGTATTTTCCACGTTGCGGCGGCTGATGGGCTGCGAGGTGACATCTGCCGTGAGCAAGACCTGCGCGACGTTCTGATGATATTCGCCGAAGAATTTATCGTAGGCAAACATCAGCTCGCACTGGCCGATGGCGGCAAGCGCCTGCTTTTTGGCGGTGTCGTCCGGGCGCTCCGGCAATCCGAGCTTGCCCATGCCCACGCCAATGGCGCCGGACGTAACGAGCACGATGCGACGGCCGCCGTTTTGCAGGTCGCACAGCGTGCGGCAGAGCTTATCGATGCGGCGCAGGTTCATTTTGCCGTTTTCGTATGTCAAGGTTGAGGTGCCGATTTTCACCACAACGGTTTTTACTGTATTTAAATCCATGATTTTATTTGTTTTCACCGCAAATTCGCGGCAAAAATGTCCTTTCCCCATTCTCTTTTCTGCTCCATTATACATGGAAACAACGCAAAAAGAAAGCCTTTTGCAAAAACTCAGGCGTTAAAAACGTCTAAGTCTTCGCCGTTTACGACCTTACCCGTGTAGCCCGCATCGCGAATCTCCTGCAAAATGAGGTCGCTGCGGCGGCGCGTTTCGGCTTCGACATCAATGGCGTTATCCTGAATATTCATGTGGTAAATGCGGTGGTAGGTGACGAGCAGCTTCGGCTGCGCTTTTTCCGCAACCTCAGCTAAGTCCGTGCTGAGCGTATGCACCTCGCGGTGATATTTCTGCCACTTCGGTTCGCGCGCGGCAATGCCGGCGGCATACTCGACCTCGTGCAGCAGAATATCGCAGTTTTTGGCCTTTTCCGCGACGATGTCGAGCGGGGCGGTATCGCCGCTGATGACAACGGTCTTCCCGTCTTTTGTTGTGAACTTATAGCCGTAGCTCTCGAGTGTGCCGTGGCTGACGGTGAACGCCTCCACGGTAACACGCTCGTCTTCGTAAATAACGCCCGGTTCAATCTCCGTCGCTTCCACCTTATAGCCGTTTTCGTTTGCGCGCTCAAAGCCGTGCAGGCGAAAATCGATATCGACCGCATAGGCAGAGAGCAGATGCTGCGCCATATTTCGGATTCCCTTCGGGCCGAAGACCCCCAGCGGTTTTTCCCGTTCCAGCACCCACGGGGTGAAAATGAGGTCCGCAAACCCGGCGGTATGGTCGGTATGCAAATGCGTACAGAACGCGGTATCAAGCAGATCGGGTCTAAGGGCATCTTCGCCGCGGCGGTACGCTTCCGCTGCGCGTCTTACGACGCCGGGGCCAAAATCGACGAGGTACGCATGGCCGTCGACAACGACGGCGGAAGCCGGGCCGCTCGCCCACGGGCAGGCGTTCGGTGTTCCCGTACCGAGTAAAATAAGTTTCGTTTTCATGTTTATCATGCCTTTCCGGTTTAGAAAACAAAAAGGGACAAGCCTCGGCTTGTCCCCCGTTATCGAACTTAGTGTCTGTCGTTTCTGTCGCGGCGCGGACGATCTCCACGCGGGCGGTCGCTGCGCTCACGGCGCGGCTGCTTCTCCGGCAGGACGTTCTCCGGCACGGCACCGTCAAGGTCGATCAGCGCTTCGCGGCGGGAGAGGTTCAGTCTGCCCTTATCGTCGATTTCAAGCACCTTGACCTTCACGATATCGCCGACATTGACGACATCCGTGACGTTCTCCGTGCGCTTGATGTCGAGCTGAGAGATATGCACAAGGCCTTCCTTGCCCGGGGCAATCTCCACAAACGCGCCGAAGTCCATGATTCTCGTCACGCGGCCGCTGTAATAGGAGCCCGGCTCCGGGTCGTTGACGATGGTATCGATGATGTCCATAGCGCGGCGGCACTTCTCAATATCAATGCCCGCAACATAGCAGTGGCCGTCATCCTCGATATCGATGGTAACGTCGCACTCGGCGCAGATCTTCTGAATGACCTTGCCGCCGGAGCCGATGACCTCGCGGATCTTATCGACCGGCACAATGGTGGACAGCATCTTCGGTGCATATTTGGAAAGCTCGGGACGCGGCTCTGCGATAACCGGCAGCATAACTTCGTCCAGAATGTAATTTCTTGCTTTGTGCGTCTTTGCAAACGCTTCCTTGATGATTTCCGGCGTGAGACCGTGAATCTTCAGGTCCATCTGAATGGCGGTGATGCCCTTCTTCGTACCGGCAACCTTAAAGTCCATATCGCCGAAGAAATCCTCAAGACCCTGAATATCGACCATGGTCATCCAGCGGCTGCCCTCGGTGATGAGGCCGCAGGAAATACCGGCAACCGGCGCTTTAATCGGCACGCCTGCGTCCATCAACGCCAGCGTAGAGCCGCAGATGGAGCCCTGAGACGTGGAACCGTTAGAGGAAAGCACCTCGGAAACCAGACGGATGGTATACGGGAACTCCTCAACCGGCGGGATAACCGGCACAAGTGCACGCTCTGCCAGTGCGCCGTGACCGACTTCACGTCTGCCCGGGCCTCTGGAGGGCTTCGTCTCGCCTACGGAATAGGACGGGAAGTTGTAGTGGTGGATGTAGCGCTTGGATTCTTCGTCGTCGATGCCGTCGAGGAGCTGGTTGTCACGCGTGGAGCCGAGCGTTGCAACGGTAAGCACCTGCGTCTGGCCGCGGGTGAACATGCCGGAGCCGTGTACGCGCGGCAGCAGACCGACTTCTGCGGCAAGCGGACGGATCTCATCCATACCTCTGCCGTCAACACGCTTCTGCTCGTCGAGCAGCCAGCGGCGCACGACGAACTTCTGCGTCAAATACATGCACTCGTCGATCTTTGCCGCCTGATCGGGGTAAATTTCGTCGAAGTGCTCGTGCACTTTTTCGTAAACAGGCTTGAGTCTCTCGTCGCGAACGGTCTTGTCGTCCGTATCGAGTGCGGCCTTCACGTCATCAATGGCGAAATCGCGGATTTCTTCAAACATCTCCGGATCCGGCTTATTGGACGGGTAAGAGAACTTCTCTTTGCCGATCTCCCTCTGGATACCCTTGATGAACTCAATGATTTTCTGGTTTTCCGCATGGCCAGCCATAATGCCGTTGAACATATCCTCGTCGGACACTTCGTTTGCACCGGCTTCGATCATTGCGATGCGCTCATCGGTGGAAGCAACGGTAACAGCCATCTGGGAGAGCTTTCTCTGCTCTGCCGTCGGGTTGATGATGAACTCGCCGTCGATGAGGCCGACGGAAACACCGCTGATGGGGCCGTCCCACGGAATGTCGGAGATAGACAGCGCGACGCTGGTGCCGACGAGTGCGGCAATCTCCGGGGAGCAATCCGGGTCAACGGACATGACGGTGCAGACGATGGAAACATCGTTGCGCATGTCCTTCGGGAACAGCGGGCGGATGGGGCGGTCGATCATACGGCAGACAAGAATCGCCTTATCGGTCGGGCGACCCTCACGCTTTAAGAAAGAGCCCGGGATCTTGCCGACGGAGTAGAGCTTTTCCTCGAAGTCAACGGAAAGCGGGAAAAAGTCGATGCCGTCACGCGGCTTTGCGGCAGCGGTGGCTGCCACGTGGATGGTGGTCTCACCGTAACGGACAAGGCACTCGCCGTTTGCAAGCTGTGCCATTTTACCGGTTTCGATCTTCAGTGGGCGTCCGGCAAATTCCGTTTCAAATACTCTGAAATTTTCAAACATAAAGGTTGTTTTCCTTCCCCCCGAAAGCCGGGATTTTCCGACTCCGCAGACCGTTTAACAATTAAACCGACGCACACGTGTTTTACGACCTGTATGCGCCCGTTTCACTGCTAAACAGCCCTTGGAATCATTTTGTGCAGATATTAAATCAGCTGCGCGGGTCGCGCGCAGCTGAAAAAAGACAAAAAATTACTTACGGATACCGAGTTCTGCAATGATTGCTCTGTAACGCTCGATGTCAACCTTAATGAGGTAGTTGAGAAGGCTTCTTCTCTGGCCGACCATCTTCAGCAGGCCGCGGCGGGAGTGATGATCCTTCTGGTTGGTACGGAGGTGCTCGGTGAGGTCGTTGATTCTCTTGGTGAGAACGGCGATCTGAACTTCCGGGGAACCCGTGTCGCCCTCATGGCGTGCATACTTCTTGATGATCTCTGTCTTTTCGCTCTTCAGCATTGTGTTTTCCACCTTTTCTAAAATATTTGCCGCGCTCACAGGTCTGGGTCGGTGTTATCCCTGCGGAGATGTCTCCCAAAAGGGTTAGTCCCTGATCCGAGGACGGGCACTTTGAAAGTATAGCATAATTCTTCAAAGTTTGCAAGCGGTTTTTCCTCTGCGGCGCAGATTTTTCGTTCCGTACAAAATGACGAAAACGTCCGGCCCAAAACCGACTTTTTCACGGCTCTTCCTGCCTTTTTTGCGAAACTCGGACATTTTCGACATGGTGCATCTTGACAAGCTTTTGAAATCCGTATACTATTAAACAGTTAATTATCGAAACGACCGTGCAAAAGCAAGTTTACCCGTGAAAGACTGAACACAAACGACGCGAAAAGGCGTTATGGCGCGGAAGTTTTTCCGCCGGAGAAAGGATATTTTTAATGAGCAAAATTGCAGTTGTTACCGATACAAACAGCGGCATCACCCGCGAGGAAGCGAAAAAGCTGGGCGTTTATCTTCTGCCCATGCCGTTCATCGTAGACGGCACGGAGTATTTTGAGGGCGTCACCTGCACGTATGAGCACTTCTTTGAGATGCTGGAAGCCGGCGCAGAGGTCTCCACCTCTCAGCCCTCGCCGGAATCCCTCACGGCGATGTGGGAGGAGGCGCTCGCGACGCACGATTCCGTTGTGCACATTCCGATGTCTTCGGCACTGAGCGGCTCCTGCGACACTGCAAAGGCACTCGCCGCGGAATACAACGGCCGCGTATGCGTTGTGGACAACAAGCGCATTTCCATCACGCAGCGCGAATCCGTTCTGGACGCGCTGACGCTGGCCGAAAAGGGTCTGACCGCTGCCGAAATCTGCGTGCAGCTTGAAAGCACCGCGTATAACGCGAGCATTTACCTTGCTGTGAATACACTGGAGCTCTTAAAAAAGAGCGGACGTGTGACGCCGGCCGGGGCGGCGCTCGCGACGCTGCTGGGCCTCAAACCCGTTTTGCAGATTCAGGGCGGCAAGCTGGACGCTTACGCGAAGGTGCGCGGCATGGCAAACGCCGAAAAAACGATGCTGAAGGCGCTCGAAAAAGACCTGCAAACGCGTTTTGCAGGCAAAAAGGTGCACATTGCGGCGGCGTACTCCGGCGACATCAAGCCCGCGCTCGAGTGGCGCAAGACAACACGCAAGTATTTTGATGACAACAGCATTGAGCTTTACAAGCTCCCCATCAGCATTTGCTGCCACGTCAGCTCCGGCGTAAAAGCGCTCGGCTGCTTTGAATATTTTGAGTGATTTTTGCGTTTACATACAAAACCCTCGCTGTGTTCGTTTGAAGCACAGCGAGGGTTTTCTTATTTATGTTCAAGCATTTCAATGCTTGCGGCACGGTTATGGAGGCTGCCAAGCAAGCCTTTAAGGCTTAAAATGCGGAAAAGCAGCTGTTCGCGCTCGGTGAGCGGCGTTTGAAACGCGGCTTTGACGTCTTCGGTCGTTTTGCCGCAGTACCGCTCGAACGCTTCCGGCGTGATACCCAGCATTTCGATGAGGGCGTCGATGTCGTCAACGACGGTTTTTACATCGGCGTTTTTGCCGCTCTGCGCCAAAGAGAGGTACTCCATGAGCCAATCAAAATACATGGTTCCCTTTATGCTGCCCGACGCGGCTTCCAAAAGCGCATCGAGCGTTTCGGCATCGCAATGCGTGACGGTTTTGAATGTTTCAAACCCGAGTCCTGCTTTTTCGCGGCAGGTTTTTTCCCATTCTTTCATGTCGATTTGGGTGAGCATATTTTTACCTCTCTTTCTTTTGATGTGTCAATCATAACATATATTTTCAAAAAAGTAAATATCTATTGACAATTATTTCGTATTATGCTATATTGTTGGTGAAAGAAATTCACACAATTCTTTCACAAATAAATATTATTAAAGGAGTGTTTTTAATGTTCAAAACCAGAAAAAAGGCAATTTCACTATTACTAGTATTTTCCTTAATCTTTTCTTCTTTGATTTTCTGCACCCCTTATGCTTCCGCAAAAAACGCGGACGAACTAGGAACTGAACTTAATCCTTACGTCTTGTCACCTGGTGAAAAAATTACTGTAACCATCGACGGCTCTAAAGATTCTGATATATCTACATTAGCTGATGAAACTTTCCCGAGCTGTATTCTTACAACCTGGTATGATGGTACATATTTTCATTGGTCTGTAAAGCCTATGTTTACTGGTGCAAATTTTAGTGGAAGCACAAATGTAATGAGAAATGGAATTTTCCTAGGAGAGGTTTATTTTAGCGGATTCTCTGGACAAAGAAGGGTATATAAAGATGAAATGATAAGATTAAGTGGTACATTAACTCAACATTTTTTGGAACCTACTCGTATACTTCGGTGTTACTACATTCAAGGCTAACTACACAGTAAAAAGAAGGAAGTTCTCACATGAGAACTTCCTTCTTTTTACTCCTTTTCAAACGCTTCAAACAATGTTCTTGCGGTTTTTTCGTTCAGGCTGATCTCCGCTTTCAGCGCGTCTAAATTTGGAAACTTTTTTTCGTCCCTGACAAAGCTCAAAAGCTCCAGACGCAGTGTTCTGCCGTACAGGTCGCCGCCTGTGAAATCAGGCATCCAGGTTTCGGAAAGCGCGTGGTCGGAGCCGACGGTGGGCTTTACGCCGACATTCGTCACGCCGCAGTAGGTTTTGCCGTCCACATACACGGCGGAAGCGTACACGCCGAAGCGCGGCAGCACGAAGCGCGGCGGGAAATTCTGGTTAATGGTCGGCGTGCCGATGGTATGACCGATGTGGTTGCCGTGCACGACCTCAAAGCAGAAGCCGAACGGTCTGCCCAGCATGGCGGTGACGTCTTCCATCTCGCCGTTTTCAATCGCTTTACGGATGCGCGTGGCGCTGATCCGCTCGCCTTTATATTCCACTGTGGGCACAACGTGCATTTCGCCGCCGTGGGCTTCGCAGAGCTTTTTCAGCCACTCCGTGTCGCCCGCCGCGAACTTACCGAAGCGGAAATCCGCGCCACAGGCGATGCGCTTCGCGTTCAAACCGAAGCGCAGAAGGTTTGCAAAGCGCTCCGCGGGCCACTCTGCGACCTGTGCAAAATCCGGCATGATGACATACTCCACGCCCCAGCTTTCCAAAATGCGCATGCGCTCCTCAACGGTGGTGAGATAGCAGCAGGTGCCTGTAAGGTACTCCGCAGGGTTATCCCGAAACGTGAAAACAACGGGTGTGAGCCCGCTTTCCACCGCCGTGCGAATGACCTTATAATGCCCGATATGCAGGCCGTCGAACGCGCCGAGCGCGACCGCCGTTTTTTTCTCGCCGATGAACTTTCGTATTTCTTCCGTATTGCGAATGACGTGCATGTGCCGATTCCCTCTCATTTTTCTGAAAATGACTTAACGTATTTGAATTCTCCGTTTTCCGCGCGGGCGAGTCCCAAGAACTTCTCGCCGTCTTCGTACAGCGCGACCTGCGTGCCCTCCGGCATGGCGATCTTCGGTGCACGGCAGCGCGAAATTGTGAGTGCACCGCCGTTTAAATATCTTTGTGCCTGCGCCGGTGTGACAGACACGGCAGTGAGCATCGAAAAGAGCTTTTCCACGGGGCGAAGAATTTCATCAAAGCTTTCCCCGTTTTCTTTCATCGCCTTTAATGTATCAAGCGAGACGGCGTCTGCGAGCGTAAAGCCGCACGCTGCTGTTCTTCTGAGCGCCGTCATGGCACCGACCGTGCCGCATTTTTGGGCAATGTCTTCGATCAACGTGCGGATATACGTGCCTTTCGAGCACGTGACGTGCAGCTTGCCGGTTTTTTCATTCTCGTTATATTCGAGCAGCGTGAGCTCCGCAATATGTACGGGCCGCGCTTCGCGCTCTATTTCGATGCCCTGCCGCGCGAGCTTATATAATCTCTGTCCGTTGACGGAGACAGCGGAATACATAGGCGGCACCTGTAAAATATCGCCGCGAAAAGAATCCAGTGCCGTTTCGAGCGCAGCTCTTAAAACGGGGGTTTCATCCGTTTTGATGACTTCGCCGGTCACGTCGCCGGTGGTATACGCTTCGCCAAACCGAAAAGACGCTTCGTAGGTCTTTGCGGTTTCCGGCAGAAGTGACACGGCTTTTGTAGCGCGGCCGAGCAAAAGCGGCAGAACGCCTGTTGCCATGGGGTCTAATGTGCCCGTGTGGCCGATGCGCCTTTCGCGCGTCAACCCGCGCACGACCGCCACGGCGTCAAACGACGTGAAGTCCTGCGGTTTATCCAAAACGATGATGCCTTCCATGCTGCCTCCGTATTACCAGCCCGCCTCTTCCACGAATTTGTAGAAGTCCTTTTCCTCGTCTTTGTCTTCTGCGCGGATGGTGCCGACGGTCTCGGTATAAATGATGTATTCCTCTTCGCCGTCCAAATCAAACAGCGTATCGCACAAATTCTGGTCGTATGCGCCGATGCCGCAGGTACCGAGATTTAAAGCACTGCACGCAAGATACAGGTTTTCGCCCACGTGGCCCATATCAACGAGGGAACCTCTGTGGCTGAAAATGCCGTAGCGCCACTCTGTGCGGTACGGAACGAACGACCAATAGAACACAACGCTCGACTTTTTCACCCAGTGCTGATCGCACAGGGACTTGTCGATGACGTCTTCGATGTTTTCCACCTCACCGAGATACTCGAGCTGATTTTCGAGCGGCAGATAGTGGTATTTGCCGGGCTTTAAGCCCTCTACACGGCGCACGAGCAGGTATGTTTCAAACGGATGTCTTGCGCCGCCGCACGGCACGGTACGCAGCGTTGCATACTTTTTGCCGCGGATACCCTTTACGCCCTGCGTTGCCCAAAGTAAAAAACGAAAGCTCCAAAAGGGACAGGTTCTCTTCCGTATAAACGCGGGAAGAGCAGCGGTTGAAAATGACGTTTAAGAGATCTTTTTCGAGGCCAAGCGGCTTAAAATCGCGCGGCAGATCGATACGCGCATCGCTCACCGGCGCTTTCGTCAGCGGCGGCTGCGGCAGCATTTTCTGCTGGTCGGTCTTGTAGCCCTCCGGCTCGTCGCTTGCATCTTGCTTTAAAAAGCCACGTCGGCTTTCTGTGATGGCGCGAATTTCTTCGGGTGTTAATTCTTTCATGTGAACTCCTCCCATCTGATTTACAGCTGAATTAAATTGCCGATTTTCACTTATTTTCGAGCGCTTTGATGGCTTCGCCGCAGGCGGCTACCACGCGCGCTTTTACGTCTTCAAGCTCGCCCGTAAGGGAGCAGCCTGCCGCACCTTTGTGCCCACCGCCGCCGAATTTGGCGCAGACGACGGACGCGTCCGCGGGGTTCGTGGCACGCATGGAGACCTTCCAAACGCCCCCTTCGCGCTCGCGCAGCGTAAAGCCCAGCAGAACTCCCTCCACCTGGCGCACCATGGCGGAAACGCCATCGAGGTCGTCTTCGGAAGCGCCGGTCTCTGCGATGACGTCATTCGTCAGGCAAAACACCGCGCATTTACCGTCACAGTGGAACTCCATGTTGCCGTACAGGCGTTTCAGCAGCGCTACGGCAGCGCGGCTTTTGGTATCAAACATCAGGCGGTTGATCTCCGCGGCGTTCGCGCCGTGCTCCAAAAGGTCCGCCGCGATGCGGTACGTGTTTGCGGAAGCGTTCGGATAACGGAAGCAGCCCGTATCGGTGGAAATGCCCGTATAAAGGCAGTCCGCGATCTTCGGCGTGATCTCCGCGCCGAGCGCCGGAATCAAACGCGCGATGAGCTCGCACGCCGCGCCTGCGGTGCCTTCTACCCACGTTTCTTTGGCAAACGGACGGCAGGACGCGTGGTGGTCGATGGCAAAATCCGTTTTGTCGCCGTAGGGCTCCAAAGAGCCGAGCAGCGTTTTATCGGCCACATCAACCGTCACGATATGCTCCGGCTCGAACTCGCCGTATTCGATGCCCTCAAAAAGATATGTGAACTTCGGCGGCACGGGGTCTGCACAGCGGAACATGACCGATTTGCCGAGCGCGATGAGTGCGCGGCTGAGCGCCGAAGCGCAGCCGAGCGTATCGCCGTCCGGCGAACGGTGGCTGAGGATCAAAATTTTGTCTGCGCCGCGCAGGAAATGTGCGGCATCCTCCAGATTTGCCATAAGCGTGACCAAGCTTTCGGGCGGAATTTACACCCAAAAGCACTCCTTTCTTTGAATCTTTACGGGAAGCTTATTTTTTCTCGTTTTCAAGGTCGTGCAGAATGCGCGAAATGTTGGCGCTGTACTCAATGGAATCCGTCGCCTTAAAGATCATTTCCGGCACATGGCGCAGCTTTAAGCGGTTTCCGAGCTCGCGGCGTACATAGCCCGCGGCGCTTTTAAGACCCTTAACGGCATTTTCCGCCGTCTCCATGCCCTCCATGGCGCTGACATACACTGTGCAGTAGGAAAGGTCGTTTGTGACCTCCACACGCACCACACTCAGCATGCAGCCGCTGACGCGCGGATCCTTGAGTTCTCTTAAAATAGCGGAAACCTCACGGCGGATATCCTCCGTGGTTCTGCCCAATTTATAACTCGGCATCGTTTATTCTCCTTTCTCTTCCGGCAGGAAGCGCGCGGAAATGAGCTCCGCTGCAACTTTAAAGCCCGCCTTCAAACTTTCTGTTTCGATCCACTCGCCGCGTGTGTGCTCACCGGCGCCGACGCAAAGACCGATTGCCGCGGCAGGAATGCCGTTTGCAAGCGGGATGTTGCAGTCTGTGGAGCCGGCATACACGCCCGGGCGCGTGCCGAAATGGTTTTCCACCGCGTCCGCGCACTGTGTTAAAAGTGCGGTCTGACGCGGGTCGTGATTTTCTTTGTTGCCGCAAGGACGCTCGCCGAGCAGCTCTGCCGTGACGTCTACGCCCTCTGCTTTAAATTCTTCCAGTATTTTCTCAAAATATGCCTTGGCATCCATAAGGCACGCGTAATCGTCCGAGCGCATTTCGTACAGCATTTCCGCCTGTGCCGCGATGCTGTTGACGGTCGTGCCGCCCGAGATCGTACCGACGTTGAATGTCGTTTTCGCGCTGCCTGCGGGAATTTTGTATTGATAGAGCTCCGTGATGATGGCAGAAAGGCGCTCAATGGCATTTACGTTTCCGAAATCGGCAAACGAGTGACCGCCCGCAGTCTTCACTGTGACCTTGTAGCGCAGAGAGCCGACCGCCATGCCGACGATGCCGTCAAGGTAGCCGTCAAATGAAATGACCTGCTCTATGCGCTTGCCGTACCGTGCGTTTAAAGCGCGGCTGCCTTTTAAATTACCGAGGCCCTCCTCGCACGAGTTCATGACAAATACAATGCCGCCGTTCGTTTTCGGCTTTTCGTTTGCGACATAAGCCGCCATAAGCATAAGCAAAGCGACGTTCGCGGTGTCGTCACCCACAGCGGGGCAGAACCACTTGCCGTCCTTTTCGGTCAGTTCAAGGGGCACAGACTCCGGGAAAACCGTGTCGATATGCGCCATGAAAATGGCGACGGGCACATCGTTTTCGGCGTTATATTCGTAAATGACGTTTTTCGCTTCATCGATAAAAGCGTTTTCCGCGCCGTGGTCCATAATCCACGTTTTGCAGAATGCGGCACGCTTTTCTTCGTGGTGGCTCGGCGACGGGATTAAGCACAGCGTGCGCAGCAGCTCCAGCGCCGTTTGGTGATTTGCGAGAACGTATTCGTTCAAATTCATAGGGAATGCCTTTCTAAAGCAAAGCCGCGTCCCGCGATGGGGACGCGGCTGAACCGACTTTTAGTCTCTGTACTCTTCCATTTCGTAGGCTTCGAGGATGTCGCCCAGCTTGATGTCGCTGAAGCGCTCCAGCGTGATGCCGCAGTCGTAGCCGTCCTGCACTTCCTTCACGTCGTCCTTGAAGCGGCGCAGGGAAGCAATCTTATCATCGGCAACGATGATGCCGTCACGCACAAGGCGCACCTGCGCGCCGCGCACGATCTTACCGGAGGTGACGTGACCGCCGATGACCATGCCGACGTTCGTGATCTTGTAGACCTCGCGGCACTCTGCCTTGCCGAGGAACACTTCGCGGTACTTCGGTGCGAGCATGCCCTTCATAGCGGATTCGATCTCTTCGATGCAGTCATAGATAATACGGTAGAGGCGCATATCGACACCGTCGCGCTTTGCGTTCTCTTCCGCGACCGGGTCCGGACGGACATTGAAGCCGACGATGATGGCGTTCGAGGCGTTTGCCAACATGACGTCGCTTTCGCTGATTGCACCGACCGCGCCGTGAATGACATGCACGCGCACTTCGTCGTTGGAGAGCTTCTCGAGGGACTGACGGACAGCTTCAACAGAGCCCTGCACGTCGGCCTTGACGATGACCTTGAGTTCCTTCATCTCGCCTTCCTTCATCTGCTCGAAGAGGTTATCCAGCGTGACCTTTGTCTGGGAGTTGAACATCTCTTCCTTCTGCTCGGTAAGACGCTGCTCAACGAGCTCACGTGCCAGACGCTCGTCGGAAACGGCGTTGAACGTATCGCCGCCGACCGGCACTTCGTTGAGACCCGTGACCTCAACCGGCACGGACGGACCTGCGCTCTTTACGCGCTCGCCACGCTCGTTCATCATGGCGCGAATGCGGCCGACCGTGGTACCTGCGACCACGATGTCGCCGGTATGCAGCGTACCGTTCTGCACGAGGACAGTCGCAACCGGACCGCGGCCCTTATCGAGGCGCGCCTCAATGACGGTGCCCTTTGCGGCACGGTCCGGGTTCGCCTTGAGCTCCTTCATTTCCGCAACGAGCAGAATCATTTCAAGGAGATCATCGATACCCATTTTGGTGTGTGCGGAAACCGGGATGCACGGCACGTCGCCGCCCCACTCTTCCGGCACGAGCTCGTATTCGGTGAGCTGCTGCTTGACGAGATCCGGGTTTGCGGCCGGTTTATCCATTTTGTTGATGGCAACGATGATGGAAACGCCCGCTGCCTTAGCGTGGTTGATGGCTTCTACCGTCTGCGGCATGATGCCGTCATCGGCTGCGACGACCAGCACGGCGATATCCGTAACCATGGCGCCTCTTGCACGCATGGTGGTGAAGGCGGCGTGACCCGGCGTATCAAGGAACGTAATGTCCTTGCCATCGATATTGACGCGGTATGCGCCGATGTGCTGCGTGATGCCGCCGGCTTCGCCCGCGGTAACGTTTGCGTGGCGGATGGCGTCCAGAATGGAGGTCTTGCCGTGGTCAACGTGGCCCATGACAACGACAACCGGTGCGCGCGGCACAAGGTTTGCATCGTCGTCTTCGCTGTCGTCGATGATGCGGTCTTCGATGGTGACGACGACCTCTTTTTCGACCTTTGCGTGGAACTCATCGGCAATGAGTACGGCGGTATCAAAATCGATGGTGTCGTTGATGGTAGCGAAAACGCCGTTTGCCATGAGCTTCTTGATGACTTCGGCGCTCGTTGCCTTCAGGCGGAGGGCAAACTCGCCGACGGTAATCTCATCCGGCACGGTGATGGTGATGGCCTTTGCCTTGCGTTCCGCCGCGATGCGGTTGAGTCTTTCCGCTTCCGTCTCGCGCTTTGCGCTGCGCGGCTTGCCGCGGCGCTGGCTCTTCTGGTTGATCTTCTGCTTTGCGGCAACGGTGTCGTTCTTCACCTTGTCGTACGCCAGACGGTCGTACTTTTCGTTGTACTTGTCAATGTTGACGTTGACCGTTCTGGTATCGACCACGCGGCGGCGCGGAGCTTCGCTTGCAGCTTCCTGTGCCGGAGTGTTGTTGCTCGGCTGGTTGTTCTGCGCAGGACGCTGCGGCTTATTCTGCTGCGCGTTCTGGTTTCTGTTATTGCCGTTATTGTTGCGGCGGTCGTTATTTTTGTTGCGATTATTATTGTTATTCACGTTCTGCTTCTTCGGCTCCTGCGTGTTCTTAGCGGTTTTTTCGCTCGGCTTTTCCGCTGTTTTCTCGGCCGGCTTCTCTTCGGTCTTCGCCGCATTGCGCGTTGCAAAGTACGCGTCAAAGTTCTGTGCGGCATGATCCTGCGTGAAGCGGTCAAAAACGATATCGAGCTCGTTTTCTTCTAACGCCGTCATGTGCTTTTTCGGCTCTTTTACGTACTTGCCGAGAATATCCAGCACTTCTTTATTCGGCACATCCAGATCCTTTGCCACATCATGCACTCTGTATTTAATCATCATATACGCATTTCCTCTCTTTCTCCGTCTGCGATGAGCTGCTTCAGTTTTTCCGCAAATCCGCGGTCACACACGGCAAGCACACCGGCCTTTTTGCCGATGGCTGCGGAAATTTCTTCCATGGTAAACGCAGGCTCCAAAACGGATACATGATACTTTTCCGCTTCAAAGCGCACGTTCTTCTTCGTTTTGTCCGAAAGGTCTGCGGCAAGGATCACAACGCCGCACGCGCCGCTGCGCATGGCTTCCACGGCGGTATCAAAGCCCCAGTTGAGCTTTCCCGCACGTCTTGCAAGGCCCAAAGCGGACAGTGCTCTGTTCATTTTTGCGCCTCGCCCGCCTTTCCTTTCACATCTGTACACAGCTCCTGATACATGGCGTCATACACGGCGTCTTCAATTTTGCAGGAGAACGCGCGTTCAAAGCGCCGCGCCTTCTGTGCCTTTTTCAGACACTCGGGGTCCCTGCAAACGTACGCGCCGCGGCCGGGCTTGCGGCCTGTAAGGTCCAAAGAGACCTCGCCGCCTGTCTGCACACCGTTCTCATCTTCCTTAACGGGGGCGCGCACCACGCGCACCAGTTCCTTTTTCGGCTTCATTTCACCGCATCCCGCACACATACGGAGCGGTATTTTCTTTTGTTTCACGCTGTATCACGTTCCTTTCTGCGAGATGCAAGTTTCAAAAGAGCTTACGCTTCCTCTTCTTCGCCGAAGAAGCCGCTTTCCGGCTTAATGTCGATCTTCCAGCCGGTCAGCTTGGCCGCAAGGCGGGCGTTCTGGCCCTTGTTGCCGATGGCGAGGGAAAGCTGGCTGTCCGGCACGGTAACCTTGCAAACGTGGGGAACCGTCCTCTGCCGTTTCAACGGAAAGCACGGTCGCCGGTGCAAGCGCTGCTGCAATGAACTTTGCCGGGTCTTCACTGTAGTCGACAATGTCCATCTTCTCGCCGCCAAGCTCGTTGACGATGTCGGAAACACGCGTGCCGCGTGTACCGATGCAGGCACCCACAGCGTCTACGTCCGGGTTATGGGACATAACGGCGATCTTCGTTCTGGAGCCGGCCTCGCGGGCAACGGCTTTGATTTCTACGGTGCCGTCGAAAATTTCCGGCACTTCCTTTTCAAACAGGCGGCGGATAAGATCCGGGTGCGTGCGGGAGATGATGGCCTTCGGGCCCTTTTCGGTCTCCTTAACGTCTACAACGTAGACCTGTACGTGGTCGCCTTCCTTGACGTTTTCGGTGCCGACCTGCTCTCCCTTCGGCAAAATGGCTTCTGCCTTGCCGATCTTCAGGGACAGCGCACCGGTCTTCGGGTCTACGCGCTCTACAAGGGCGCTGACAAGCTCTTGATGGCGACCCTTGAATTCCTGCATCATCTGGTCGCGCTCGCTGTCACGGATGCCCTGACGGATGATGTTTCTTGCGGTCTGCGCTGCCACACGGCCAAACTGTTTTGTATCGAGACGGTGGCGCACAAAACCGCCGATCTCCGCGCGCGGGTCGTACTGCTTGACGATCTCAAGTGCAATCTCGCGGTTCGGGTTTTCCACTTCCTCTACAATCTCCTTGCGCAGGAACACGTCAAACTTGCCGCTTTCCGGATCCATGTCGATGACAACGTCTTCGTTGCCGTAGCTGTTCTTGCAGGCGGTGGCAATGGCCTTCTTGATCTTATCGATCATGAAATCGACCGGGATGCCTTTTTCCGCTTCGAGGAGCTTCAGAGCCTCAAACAGCTCCTTGCCATCATTGTTCACTTCTTTTTTCTGCGCTGCTTTTTTTGCCATTTTTCAAATTACCTGCCTTCCGGTATTATTCTTTCAAATTTTTGTATTATAAACGGGAGCCTTCCCGGATCAGTCATAATCTTCGATGAGGTTGACGCTGGCACATTCTTTTCTGGTGAACGTGACCGTGGTGTCCTCCTCGGTGATGACCTCAAAGTCGCCGTTTTCGGCAACGTCGATGAGGATGCCCTCGAGCTCGCGCACGCCGTTTTCAAGCGGGCGAATGAGCTTTACGCGCACCGGCGCTTCAAGGAAAGCCTCAAAGTGCTCCGGGCGGGTGAGCTTGCGGTTGATGCCGGGAGAGGAAACCTCCAAGGTATATTCCTGCGGAATGGGGTCTTCGCTGTCCAGCACGGGGTTGATGGCGCGGGTGAGGTCTACGCAGTCGTCGATGCCTACGCCGCCTTCCTTGTCAATAAAAATGCGCAGATACCAATCCGCGCCCTCTTTCGTGAACGTAACGTCCCAGATTATGAGCCCAAGCTCCTTTGCGAGCGGCTCTGCCAGCGCGCGCACGATCTCCGTGGTGCTGCCTTTCTTTTTCTCTGCCATACGCAGCTTCCTTTCTCCGCCCGCTTTTCGGCGGCTGTGTCTGTTTTGGATATACACCCTAATACAAACAAAAGAGCGGGTCGCCCCACTCTTTCATCATCCTACTATCTTACCGTAAAGATTATACCACAGCGCCGCTTTTTTTGCAAGGAGAAAAACAAAGTTTTCCGCACAAATACGGGTGTGTTTTTACGTTTTGGCACGGCATTTTTCACAGGCTGTATGCCCCTGCCGCGCAAAACAACGTCTGTGCGCTTTATTTCCCGAAAAACACAAAAAACGGACGCGCCGCCTTTTTGCGGTCGCGTCCGTCGTTTGTGCCTATTTTATTCCGCTGCGGATTCAAGCTCGGAGGTCGTGCTCTCTTCCTCATCGCCCTTTACGGGCTTATTCTGCGCGATGACTTCCTTTGCTTCCAGAACCTTCTGGATATCGCTCATGCGCACGGAGCCGGTCGGCTGATCGTTCAGTGTGGCAACGGCGCGGCGTTCGGATGCCGGGTCTGCGTAGAACTTAATCTCCTCGCTCTTTCTGCCGTCGAAGAAATCGTACTTGATTGTGAGGATCGGGTCGCCCTGCGGCTCCTGAATGTCCTCGTTCAAAACGGAGATGGCGAGCAACATCTGGTAGAACGGCTGGTAGTAATCGTAGTTGATTTCCTTGCCGTCCTTCGAGACTTCCAAATCGTAGAATGTGTTCGTCTCGGTGGATTTCTCCTCGTTCTCGATGCGGGTTACGTCGTAGACATCCGTACCGGTGGACGAGGTGAGGGTCACGCGGGAAACGCTCTTGATGTACGGCAGGCGCACAAAGCCGTCGCGCAGGGAATACACTTCAATATTCACCCAAGAGGTCACGGCGCTGTCCGTGATGGTGTAGATCGTTGTGTCGTCGTCCACCATCATGCTGTACAGGTCGCCGGTCTTATCGCCGAGCTTAATGACATGGTGCTCATCGTTCATCGTGTAATCGCACACAGCAACTGGGTTATCCAGACCGTACTTTGCGATGTCTTCTTCCGTAGCGTGTACGGCGAGGACACCGGCAGCCGTCACGTTTTGCAGCTGCTCCACAAAGTCGTCGATCTTGCCGGAGTTCATGCCGGCGTAGATCGGCTCTGTGATGTCGTACGCGAGCACTTCGTCATCGGAAAGGCCGAACTGAATTTCTTCCGGATAGTTCTGGCCGGAAAGGTGCAGGCTGTTGATTTCGCTTGTGCTGTCCGTCTCGGTACCGTCCGTCGCAGTGATGGTCGGCGTCGGAATGGCGATGAGAGACTTATTGAGGAAGTCGTACTTAGACTGCTTCAAATACGTGGAAACAGGCACGATGTACACTTCGTCCTCATACAGCATGTAAGAGCCGGAGGATTCACCGGCCTTATTGCCGATGGTGAACGTCTGGGACGTGCCGTCCGTGTAGTTCATGGTGATCTTGTAGCCTTCGCCGCTGCCAAGGCCGTACTCGGAGAGGTCCTCTACTGCACCGATCTTCTTCGTCGGCGTGATGGAGTATAGGCGGTCTGCAAGGCTCTTTACGTTCGAGTAGAGCACGTCGAGGTCGTCCCAGCCTTCAATGGTGAAGGTCTGCTCGGTGTCGCCGCTCGAGGTGGTCGTTTCCGTCGGGATGATCGTATAGCTGTCGTCCGCGGCGAGGTCTTCAATGCCGATGTTCTTCACGTCTTCGGCGGTCTTATCGATCAGTGCGGGCTCCGTGCTCTCGGAAACGGTGCTGGAGTTGCTTGCGTCGTCTTCACTGTCCTTCGGAGACGTGAGGATCAGCGCTGCGGCAGCCGCGCCCAGCACGATGAGCACAACGAGCGTGATGATAATGTATTTTGTGGTTTTCTTCATGGAAAGCAGGTTCCTTTCTTCGACTTACAGATGTCTTCTTCTGAGGAAGATGACAAGGCCGATGACAAGGACGGCAACCGGCACCACAATGGTGAACAGGCCAAGACCGATGGTCTGGATGACCGCGGAGGAAGCACTGATATCCAGTGTGTTCGTCTGGGTCTGGTTGACAACGAGGCCCACGCGGGTATCGGTCGTGCCGGTGAGGTTCTTAATGAAGTCCAGCGTATAGTCCTTATTGCCGAAGGTGGAGTTGCCGAGGAAGGTGCTGAGGTAGCCCATGGAATTGCCGTCTACCACAACATTCGCGCAAATCTTGCCTTGATTATCCATGTAGCGCTGTGCAAGACCGGTGATGGTGTAGGTATCGGTGTTCGGGTTTTCCTCAACCTCCTGTGTGGTCGTGAGGTAAGCGGTGTCGCTCGTTTCCAAAATGGAATACGTGCTGATATCGTTGTTCGCCGTAAACAGACGCTTTACCGGTGCTGCTGCGGCGGCGATAACGTTATCATACGTGCCGCTGAGCACTTTATCGGTGACGTTTGCAAAAAGATAAGCCGGGGAAGCGTCCTGCGTGGTGAGCACGTTGTTCATGTCGCTCTCGAACAGCACACCGGTCTGCGGCTCAAGACCCCACTCTGCAAGGAAGGACTTGAGGTTCGGCATGTCTGCCCAGCTCTGAGTCGGGTATGCCGTGACATACAGCGTTCTGGAGGAAGCCATTTTCTCGTCACCAAGATAGGCTTCAAGCTTAGAAAGCTCTTCGGACGTATAGTCCGTGGTCGGCGTGCCGAGCACAACGATGGAAGCGTCTTCCGGAATTTCGTCCGTCAGCATGTTGAACTCTTTGACTTCAAAGTTGTTGTCGTTGAGCATGCCGGTAAACGTGGAAAGGTTATCGGAAACGGTGAGCATTTCGTTGTGGCCCGTTGCGAATGCGACGACCGGAACGGTATCGAGGTTGACGAGGTACAGGGCGTTTGCAAGCGCGCCGTCTACCTTGGAGTAGTAGTTATACTGGCCGGTGGAAGAATCCTGCTGGATGCTGAACAGGTCGGTAACGGCGAGCGTCTTGTGGCGCTTATCCGTCTTGACCATGACCTTACCGGTCGTAAGGGAGTCACCGGCATAGTCGCTGATGAACTGCGGGTTCAGGTCCGGGTCGATAAATTCGACCTTGATCTTGTCGTTCAGCTCATGCAGACGGTCTGCGAGGTTCGCGACCTGACTGTACTTTAAGCTGTAATTGGAATAGACCTCATCGCCGCGGATCGCGTCCTCGGAGCCGATGATGTAAATGGTCGTTTCGTTGACGATCTCCTTTGCCACGTCCGTTGCTTCATCGCTCAGGGTATTGAGGCCCTCTTTCGTGAGGTCGAAGTTCATGGACGGAAAACGCGTGGTCAGCGCAGAGACCAGAACGTTGATGACGATAATCACGGCGATAAACACAACCGTGAACACAACGGCCAAAGAGCCGTGCTTGAATTTTTCTTTATGCACCGCGGTTTTACTGCGGAAAGGTTCGGTTTCTTACTCATCTCTATGCTCCTCCCTTAGTTCCAGCGGCGGCTTTCCACCCTGCGGGCGGTCAGGAACACAAACACAGCCGCCACGCTGATGAAGTACACGCAGCTTGAAACGCTGAATATGCCCTGCGTGAAGGTATCATATCGCGAGGTGAACGAGATCCATGTGAGGATGGTGCCGATGAAGTTGCCGGAGAGCGCAGACGCAATCTGGTCGACGAACATCAGGAAAATGGCAATGACGAACGTGCCGATAGCCGCGATGACCTGGCTGATGGTGAGGCCGGAAATGAACACACCGATGGAGATCATAGCCGCGCCGTACAGCAGCGTGCCGATGTAGTTGCCAAAGAGAATGCCCCACGGGAACGCGGAGGAGAAAAAGCCCATCGTGATGGCCGGCAGCAGTGCCAGGGTGTTCGCGATGAAATACACGCCGAACGCCGCGAGGAACTTGCCCATAACGATGCCCGTCACGCTGACCGGCGCCGTGATGAGCGCCTGGTCGGTCTTATTCTTGCGGTCATCGCTCATGCTGCGCATCGTGATGATCGGCATGATCATCATGCTGAACATAAACATGGTGCTGAACACCTGCGTGATGTACGAGCTGGAGCCGATGGCCATAACCTGATAATAGAAGAAGCCGTAAAGCGCAAGCAGCGCCGCCACGACGACATAGCCGACCGGGGAAGCGAAGTACGCTCTCATCTCTCTCTTTTGAATATTGCTCTCATTTCTCTGCATCCTCCTTCGTTTCAGCCTCTTCGGGCTCAGATGCTTCGGTGTTTTCGGGTTCTGTTTCCACTTCAACCTCAGGCTCTGCCGGAGCAGCGTGGGAAGCATCGCCGCTTGTAAGCTGCAGGAAGACTTCCTCCAGCGTAAGGTCTGTGTTTCTCAAAGCCAGCAGCGGCCAGCCCTTGCGGGTGAGCAGTGCAAACAGGTTGCGGCGCAGGTCGTAGTTCGGCTCGCCCTCGATGGAAATCTCGAAAACGCCCTTTTCCTTCTCGCCGAGAGAGTAAACCTCCACAATGTGCTCCATACCGCGGATGGCCTGCATAATTTCGCTTTCCGGGCCGTCAATGCGCGCAATGATGCGGTGCTCTGCGGAAAGGTCGTGCGCCAACGTATCCGTTGCGCCGTCCGCCACAAGACAGCCGTTGTTCATGACAATCACGCGCTCGCACACGGCCTGCACTTCGGGCAGGATGTGGGAGGACAGAATAATCGTGTGGTTTCTGCCGAGGCTCTTGATGAGGTTGCGGATCTCGATGATCTGCTTCGGGTCAAGGCCGACGGTGGGCTCGTCCAGAATGAGGACAGGCGGGTTGCCGAGCAGAGCCTGCGCAATGCCGACACGCTGCTTGTAGCCCTTAGACAGGTTGCCGATGAGACGCGTGTAAACGTTGTCAATCTTCGTCAGGCGGCAGATCTCGCCGATATGCTGCTTGCGGTCGAGCTTGACGCCCTTCAGCTCATACATGAAGTTGAGGTACTCTTTGACCGTCATATCCATGTAAAGCGGCGGCAGCTCCGGCAGGTAGCCGATGAGCTTTTTCACTTCGTTCGGGTTTTCCAGGGTATTTTTGCCCTGTACCGTGACCGAACCGCTCGTGGCGGAAAGGTACCCGGTGATGATATTCATGGTTGTGGATTTACCTGCACCGTTCGGCCCGAGGAAGCCGACGATGGTGCCCTCTTCAACCGTGAAGCTGACATTGTTCAGCGCGGTATTTGTACCGTAGCGCTTCGTGAGGTTTTTGACCTCGATCATGTTTGATGACCATCCTTTCTCTGCGGGACGGAAATATGTACCCGGGAAATTCCCGTGCAAAGTCCTCCCCAATGGCGCCCGCGCAGCTGCGCGTCGCTCGAAACGGTTTTGAACATGCGGTGAACCTTTTGTGGAAAAAGGAAGACCGCCTCCGGAACCGTTTAGATCCTCTGTTTTGGATTTCCGCGCCCCTATGCAGGGCAGCGGAAGCGCACAAATTATCATACCGCAGTTTTCGCCGTTTTGCAATAGCCATGCCGTATTTCGGGCAAAAAATTAAGTCAACACTGCATAAAGAACGTGCTTTGCGCAGTGTTGACTTAACAAAACAAACGATAACTTTAGTTATCTGCATTATAGCGGCTTTCTGTGACGGCTATGTGAAAAAACAATTTGCAAGTATGAACAAAATGTGAACTCTTCACAAACCGTACACTGTCTGTACACACGCGGTATTTCAAAAAATCATTCGCCGCGCAGCAATGCGATCTCGGCGGGGATGTTCTCCGCGCGGAACACGGCTGTGCCTGCCACGGCAACGTCTGCACCGTTTTCGCGGCAGATGGGCGCGGTTTCACGGTTCACGCCGCCGTCCACCTCTAAGATGAGCTCCGGACGCTTTGCACGCAGCGCGCGCAGCTTTTCCATTTGATCAGCCATGAACTTCTGGCCGCCGAAGCCCGGCTCCACCGTCATGACGAGCACCATATAAAGGCGGTCGAGGTACGGGTACAGGCACTCAACGGGCGTGCCCGGCTTTAAAGACAACGCCGGCTTTACGCCGTACTTTTCAATTTCGGTGATGGTTTCATCAATGTCGTCGTCGCACTCCACGTGGAACGTGATGATCTCCGCGCCGGCCTCCGCAAACTGGCGGATATACTGCTTCGGGTGCGAGATCATGAGGTGCACGTCAAACGTAAGGTCGCTTAACGGACGCAGTGCCTTGACGACATCCGGGCCAAAGCTGATGTTCGGCACGAAATGACCGTCCATAATATCGAGGTGCAGCCAATCGGCCGCGTTGACGGACTTTGCGCACTCGCCCATGCGGGTAAAGTCGCTTGCGAGCATAGAAGGTGCAATTTTCATTTTTACCACTTCTTTCTACGAGAAGAAATTTACGGATTTTGCGGTTAAAAGTTATCTTTTTCGTCGTCCTTTTCCTGCATTTTATTCATGGCGGCTTCCGCTTTCCAGCCTCTGCGGTTCAAAATAAAGAACACGATTGCCAGCACAACGAGAACGATGAACGTGAGCACTTTTAATATGGCGCCCGGTGTGCCCTGAAACACTTTCCAATCCGGGAAAAGCGAATCCAAAAGCCACCACACGCCAAGCACAAGGAAAAATCCGCCTGCAACGTAGAATATCTTATTCTCTTTCGACAGACGGAAAATCAAGATCAGTCCTGCAATAAGCCACATGGCAGCATATACATAACCCATGGTATCCTATCCTTTCTAAAGACATACGCCTTATCTTCTCTTTGTTGACCTGCTTTATTATAACGGATAGTGCCCCAAAATACAAGGAAATCCGCAGAAAATACACAAAATATCGGAATTCTCACATTTTATAACCGAAAATTCCCCCTTCTTCTCCTTTTGCGGAATAATGAAGAATTTACGCTCCCCGCAAAACGCAAAAAGGCTGCCGGCAAAAGCCGACAGCCAATTTCACTGATTATATTGAGATCAGATCAGCTCAATGATCGCCATCTCAGCTGCGTCGCCGCGGCGCGGCCCGAGCTTCGTGATGCGGGTGTAGCCGCCGTTACGGTCAGCATACTTCGGAGCGATTTCCTTGAACAGCTTGTTCGTGACGCTTTCCTTGGTGATGAAAGCCATGACGTTTCTTCTGTTTGCAAGGGTATCTTCCTTCGCGATTGTGATCATCTTTTCAGCAAGAGCGCGGACTTCCTGTGCTCTTGTTGCAGTTGTCTCGATCTTTCCGTTCTCGAAGAAGAACGTAACGAGGCCGCGCAGCATAGCCAGTCTATGTGCAGTGTCTCTTCCGAGTTTTCTTGTTCCCGGCATGATTGTCACTCCTATCGTTTGGTAATGGTAATTAAATTATTCATCGTCCTTGCGGAGGCTGTAGCCGAGCTGCGCAAGCTTCCAGATGACTTCTTCAAGCGACTTGCGGCCCAGGTTTCTGACCTTCATCATGTCTTCTTCGGACTTTGAAACAAGGTCTTCCACCGTGTTGATGCCGGCGCGCTTTAAGCAGTTGAAGGAGCGGACGGAAAGGTCCAGCTCTTCAATTGTCATCTTGAGCACCTGTGCATCATCGCTGCCGCTCTTCTCTACGATGGTATCCATCGCCTTACCCTTTTCGGAAAGGTCAACGAAGAGGTTCAGCTGGTCTGTAAGGATCTTGGCAGCGAGCGACACCGCCTCTTGTGCGGTAATAACTCCGTTTGTCCATACCTCAAGGGTCAGCTTGTCGAAATCGATGCGCTGGCCTACACGGGCAGGCTCTACGTTAAAGTTAACCTTTAACACCGGTGTGTAAATAGAATCAACTGCCAATTCACCGATCACGCCCTGCGGCATATTCTGCTTGTTGCGTTCACCGGAAACATAGCCGCGGCCCTCATCGAGCACGATCTCCATGTACAGCTTTGCGCCTTCACCAAGCGTTGCAATGTGCAGGTCCGGGTTCAGGATCTCTACTTCGCTGTCGCACTTGATGGAATCTGCCGTTACGATGCAGGGGCCTTCAGCAGAAATCTCCACGGTTTTCGGGCCTTCGCAGTGCAACTTGGCAATGAGACCCTTGATGTTCAGAACGATTTCGGTGACATCTTCCTTAACACCCGGAATGGTGGAGAACTCGTGTACGACGCCGTCGATCTTGATCGACTTCGGGGCTACACCCGGCAGGCTGGAAAGAAGCACACGGCGCAGGCTGTTGCCCAGCGTAGTGCCGAAGCCGCGCTCCAGCGGCTCTACCATAAACCGGCCGTAAGTGTTATCGTTGGATAATTCCTCGGTCTCTATTCTCGGTCTTTGTATCATCTCAATCATTTGCGATCCTCCTTTACACATTTGACGTAATTCGTAAAACCCATAAAATAATGTTAAGTTTTACTGGATTACTTGGAGTACAACTCAACGATGAGATGCTCTTCTACCTCAAATTCAATGTCGCTGCGCTCCGGCATGCGAAGGATCTTGCCCTCAAGGGCTTCCTTGTTGCGCTCCATCCACTCGGGAGTGGTGACGAGCGGTGCGTCTGCGCCGGTGAGCTTGGAGAACTTCACGCTGCTGCGGCTAGCTTCACGCACAGCAATGACGTCGCCCGGCTTCACAAGGTAAGACGGAATGTTGACCTTCTTGCCGTTCACGGTGAAGTGACCGTGGTTGACAAGCTGGCGTGCGTCGCGGCGGGTGGAAGCAAAGCCGAGACGGAACACGACGTTATCGAGACGACGCTCCAGCAGACGAAGCAGGTTTTCGCCCGTCATGCCGGTCTGACGCTCAGCCATATCAAAATAGCTTGCAAACTGGTGCTCCAGAACGCCGTAAATAAACTTCAGTTTCTGCTTCTCCTTGAGCTGAGTTGCATATTCAGACTGCTTTCTGCGCATACCGTTGCCCGGATTGCGGATGGTGGTCTTCTTGCTGTAACCCATAACGGCCGGAGAAATGCCCAGCGCTTTGCAGCGCTTTGCAATGGGCTGTCTGTTCTTAGCCATATTCTGTAACCTCCTAATCTGTTATACGCGTCTTCTCTTCGGCGGGCGGCATCCGTTGTGCGGGATCGGCGTTACGTCTTTGATCATGCTGACCTCAAGACCTGCCGACTGCAGTGCACGGATAGCGGCTTCACGGCCTGCGCCCGGGCCCTTAACATAGACTTCTACGCTCTTCATGCCATGCTCCATAGCAATCTTAGCCGCGGTCTCCGCAGCGGTCTGTGCTGCGAACGGCGTGGACTTTCTGGAACCACGGAAACCGAGCTCGCCGGCGCTTGCCCAGGATACCGCATTGCCCTGCGTATCAGTGATGGTTACGATCGTGTTGTTGAAGGTGGACTGGATATGTGCAGCGCCACGCTCAATATTCTTGCGCTCACGGCGTCTGCGGACTGCGGTTACTGCTTTCTTTCCGCCTTTTGTAGCTGCCATTTAAAATCCCTCCCGATTACTTCTTCTTGTTGGCCATGGTCTTTCTCGGACCCTTGCGCGTTCTTGCGTTGGTCTTAGAGCGCTGGCCTCTTACCGGCAGGCCCTTGCGGTGACGGACACCGCGGTAGCAGCCGATTTCAACGAGTCTCTTGATATCGAACGCAACATTACGGCGGAGGTCGCCCTCAACGGTGTAGTGGTGGTCGATATATTCTCTCAACTTTGTAGCGTCATCTTCAGAAAGATCTCTTACGCGGATGTCCGGATCAACGCCCGTAGCAGCGCAGATGTCCGACGCTGTCTTGCGGCCGATGCCGAAGATGTAGGTAAGAGCAATCTCGATTCTTTTGTCTCTGGGTAAATCAATACCAGCAATACGAGCCATGCTTATTGCACCTCCATAAATATTTCAGAGCCTCAGCCCTGGCGCTGCTTGTGCTTCGGGTTTTCACAGATGACCATGACTTTACCCTTGCGCTTGATGATCTTGCATTTTTCACACATCTTCTTAACAGAAGGTCTGACTTTCATTTGTGTGCCCTCCTTATGCGTTGTGGGGTCTTCAAATCTATTTTATCTTACTTGGAACGCCACGTAATGCGTCCCTTTGTCAGATCGTACGGGCTCATTTCCAGTGTGACCTTATCGCCCGGAAGGATGCGGATGAAATTCATGCGCAGCTTGCCGGAGATGTGAGCCAGGATCATATGCCCGCCCGGGATCTCTACCTGGAACGTCGCGTTCGGCAGAGCTTCCTTTACGATTCCTTCTACTTCAATTACGTCCTGCTTTGACATTCTTGTCTCACCAATCCTTACATTTAAATGTTACGTTGTGTGCGCTCTGTATGCTGTGAGCGCCGTGCGTATTTGTCGATTGGTCGAAAGGCTCTCTTCGCTGAGCACCGTCGCCGTCGGGGCTAAATGCATCAGCTTTTTCTTTTTCGGTGCTTCCATCCTGCGACGTTTGCCGTCTGCCATGTAGGCATACGCGCCGTCCGTTTTCAGCACCACCTGAAAATCGCCTTTATCATGACCTTTAAGCGACCGCATAATCTGTCCGCGTACACAGTCCATCTGACACCTCAATCCAGCGATGTGAGGATCACAGGGCCGTCGGGTGTAATGGCTATACTGTGTTCAAAGTGGGCGGCAAGCTTGCCGTCCTTCGTCACGGTGGTCCAGCCGTCTTTGAGAATTTTAACCTCGCAGCTGCCCTGCGTGACCATGGGCTCGATCGCGATCGTCATGCCCGGTAACAGGCGTACACCCCTGCCGGGGGTGCCGTAATTTGGAACACTGGGGTCTTCATGCAGCTTCGCACCTACGCCGTGGCCGACAAATTCCCGTACCACCGAGTAATTGCGAGCTTCGACATACTGCTGCACTGCGGAGCCGATATCGCCGATGCGGTTGCCCGGAACAGCCTTTTCAATCGCAAGGAACAGGCTCTCTCGGGTCGCATCCATCAGCTTCTGTGCTTCTTCGGAAACCTTGCCGCACGGGAAGGTCCATGCGTTGTCTCCGTTGAATCCCTCATAGATTGCGCCAACATCAATGGAGACGATGTCGCCCTCTTTGAGAATTTCGTGTGCTGAAGGTATGCCGTGGATAACCACATTATTTACCGAAATGCAGGCGCTCGCCGGAAAACCGCCATAACCGAGAAAGCTGGGCACGGCGCCCGCCTTCTCGATTGTTCTTCTGACGATCTTGTCCAGTTCGAGTGTAGAAACACCCGGACGGACCGCTTCACCGGCCTTCAGCAATGCTTCCTGCGAAATCTTTCCCGCGTCACGCATATAACGCAGTTCACGGGTCGTTTTCAGGTTAATCATGCTTACGCCTCTAATGCTTTGAGTGTGAGGGCGGTCGTATCGGCGACCTCCTCCTGACCTTCTACGATGTGCAGCTTGCCCTGCTTCTCGTAGTATTCCTTTAAGGGCTCGGTCTGCTCGTGATAGACGCGCAGACGGTCCTTAACGGTATCCGGGTGGTCATCCTTGCGCTGAACAAGGGTGCCGCCGCAGTTCGTGCAGACGCCTTCCACTGCCGGCTTCTTGTAAAGCAGGTGGTAGGAAGAGCCGCACTTTTCGCAGACACGGCGTCCGGACATTCTCGTGACGATCTTCTCGTCGGGCACTTCGATATCGATGACCCGATCGATCACAACGCCGGAAGCGTCCAGAGCCTCGGCCTGCGGAATGGTTCTCGGGAAACCGTCGAGGATAAAACCGTTTTTGCAGTCTTCCTCTGCCAGACGATCCTTGATGATACCGATGACGATCTCATCCGGGACAAGCTGGCCGGCGTCCATATAGGCTTTCGCCTTGAGGCCCATTTCCGTGCCGCTTTTCAGCGCCTCTCTCAGAATATTGCCCGTAGAAATGGCGGGTATTCCGAGATGTTTGCAGATAACTTCTGCCTGGGTGCCTTTACCGGCACCCGGTGCACCTAAAAGGATCAGCTTCATTGTTCATGACTCCTTTCGTATCTTATGCGCCCGGGGGCTTAATCAAGGAAGCCCTTGTAGTGACGCATCATCATCTGAGATTCGATCTGCTTTACAGTCTCCAGCGCAACGCCGACCATGATGATGACGGACGTGCCGCCCATGGAAAGGCCATACATGCCGGTGAGGTTGCTGTAAAGGATCGGCAGGATCGCAACGAACGCGAGGAAAATCGCGCCGATGAGCGTTATCTTGGAAAGGATCTTGCTGATGAACTCCGCCGTCGGACGGCCCGGACGGATGCCGGGGATCGTACCGTTATTGGTGCGGAGGTTGTTCGCCATTTCAATCGGGTTGTACTGGATCGTCATGTAGAAGTAAGCAAACACAACGATGAGCAGCAGGTACAGAACACTGTACAGCCAACCGGTGGAGGAGAAGGCATTGAAGAAGCCCTTCCAGAAGCCGGTCGGTTCGCCGACAAAGAGGCGAATGGTGCTCGGAATGGAGAGGATCGCAGACGCGAAGATGACCGGCATAACGCCGCTCATGGTCACTTTGATCGGCAGGAACGTGCTCTGACCGCCGTAAACCTTTCTGCCAACGACCTTCTTAGCATACTGCACCGGAATGCGGCGCTCGGAATCGTTCATGAAAACGATGACCCAAATAACCGCGAGGAAAAGGATGATGAACAGCGGTGCAAAGACAAAGTACTTGCCGTAGCTCTCCGGAGACTGCATTGCAGCCGAGAAGTAGCTCCAGATCTGACCCATCGTAACCGGAAGACGTGCGACGATACCGGCAAACAAGATGATGGAGATGCCGTTGCCTACGCCCTTCTGGTTGATCTGCTCACCCATCCACATGATCAGCGCCGTGCCGGCGGTGAACGTGAGAACAATAATGATCGCAGTAAATACTGCGGAGAAACCTTCATTGTACAGGGTAATTTTATTGTTTCTCAGGTAGAAATAATAAGCGGTACCCTGAATGAGGCCGAGACCCACCGTGGTGTATCTCGTAATGGCAGCAATTTTCTTTCTGCCTTCTTCGCCTTCCTTCGCCATGCGCTCCAAGGCGGGAATTGCCACCGTGAGGAGCTGAATGATGATGGAAGAGTTGATGTACGGGGTAATGCCCATTGCAAACAGCGTTGCATTTGCGAACGCGCCGCCCGTTAACATATTGATATAACCCAGTGCAGTTTCATTGGCGCTTGCCATCAGCGTGTTGAGCGCGGAAACGTTCAGGAACGGTACCGGCACAACAGAGCCGAAACGGAAAGCAATGATGATCAAAAGCGTATACAGGAGTTTCTTACGGAGATCCGGGATCCTCCAAGCGTTTTTGAGTGTATTAAACACTTAGATCACCTCGGCCTTCCCACCTGCAGCCTCAATTTTCGCCTTGGCTGCTTCGGAGAAAGCGTTAGCCTTAACGGTAACCTTTTTGGTCAGCGCGCCATTGGAAAGAACCTTAACACCGTCGCATGCAGACTTGATGATACCTGCTTCAACGAGTGCTGCCTGATCGACGACTGCGCCGTCTTCAAAGGCGTTGAGGGCGTTCAGGTTGATCGCAACGATCTCCTTAGCGAAGATATTGTTGAAACCTCTCTTCGGGATTCTTCTCTGCAGCGGCATCTGACCGCCTTCAAAACCGGGGCGGAAACCGTGGCCCGCTCTTGCCTTCTGACCTTTGTGGCCCTTACCGGCTGTTTTACCGTTGCCGGAGCCATGACCTCTGCCGATGCGCTTTGCGTCCTGCATTGCGCCCGGGGTAGCTCTGAGTTCATTGAGCTTCATTCAAACACACCTCCTTAGCCTTTGATAACCTCGACCAAATGAATGATCTTCTTGATTTTGCCCTCTGTTTGTGCATTATCGGGCTGAGTGGTTGTATCGCCGACCTTATGCAGGCCGAGCGCCTCGGCGGTTGCAATCTGGGGCTTTTTGCAGCCGATGAGGCTCTTTTTCAACGTAATCTTTACGTCTGCCATATTGCAAACCTCCTTACAGAATTTCACTTACGGACTTGCCGCGAACAGCTGCAACCTCTTCTGCGGTTCTCAGCTCGGAGAGACCGGCGAGGGTTGCGCGTACAACGTTGCACGGGTTGTTGGAACGCAGTGCCTTTGTACGGATGTCCTTGATGCCAACGCTTTCAACAACGGCACGAACCGGGCCGCCTGCGATAACGCCGGTACCGGGTGCTGCCGGCTTTAAGAGAACACGGCCTGCGCCGAATTCGCCGACGATCTCGTGCGGGATGGTGGAGCCGCGCAGAGCAACCTTCTGCAGGTTCTTCTTAGCGTCTTCAATGCCCTTGCGGATCGCGTCCGGAACTTCGCCGGACTTGCCGATGCCAAAGCCTACGATGCCGTTGCCGTCACCGACAACAACAAGAGCGGCAAACTTAAAGATACGGCCGCCTTTAACGGTCTTGGAAACGCGGTTGATAGCAACTACGCGCTCCTTCAGATCGAGTGTGGATGCGTCAATTTTCATAGCCAAAACAATATTCCTCCTTCTTAGAAGTTGAGGCCGCCCTCGCGGGCGCCGTCGGCCAGCTCTTTGACGCGGCCGTGGAAGATATAGCCGCCGCGGTCGAAGACCACATCGGTGATACCCTTTTCTGCTGCTCTTTCTGCGATCAGCTTGCCTACTGCGTGTGCTGCTTCTTTGTTTCCGCCGTTGCCGGTAAACGCCTTCTCAACCGAGGATGCTGCGCACAGTGTAACACCGTTCACATCATCGATGATCTGAGCGTAAATATGCATATTGGAGCGGAAAACATCGAGGCGCGGTCTTTCCGGTGTGCCGCTGATCTTGCCGCGAACTCTCTTGTGGCGGCGCAGTCTGGCTACGTTCTTATCTGCCTTACTAACCATTTTTATCTCACTCCTAACCTATTATTTACCCTTACCGGTCTTGCCTTCCTTGCGGCGAACAATCTCATCAATGTACTTGATGCCCTTGCCCTTGTACGGCTCCGGCGGTCTCTTCTCGCGGACTTCCGCTGCGAACTGGCCGACCTTCTGCTTGTCGATGCCATTGATGATGATCTTGTTCGGAGCCGGAACTTCGATCTTGATCTCGTCCGTTTCCGGAACGATGACCTGATGCGAGAAACCGAGGTTCATAACCAGGTTTGTGCCCTGCTTCTGAACACGGTAGCCAACACCGTTGACTTCGAGCTCTTTCTTAAAGCCTTCCGTTACACCCACGATCATGTTGTGGATAAGGGTACGGGTGAGGCCGTGCAGAGAACGGTTCTCTTTGTCGTCGTTCGGACGTGTAACAACAATCTCAGCGCCCTCCACAGCGATGTTCATGCTCGGCTGGAACTTCTGAGTCAGCGTGCCCTTCGGGCCCTTGACCGTTACGCAGCTACCGTCTACCTTAACCTCGACGCCTGCGGGAATATTTATCGGTTTTCTTCCAATTCTGGACATGTTATTGCACCTCCCTGATTACCAAATGAACGCGAGAACTTCGCCGCCGATGTTCATCTTTCTTGCCTCGCGGTCGGTCATAACGCCCTTAGAGGTGGAGATGATGGCGGTGCCGAGGCCCTTCATGACCTTCGGCAGCTCTGCTGCGTTGGAATAGATGCGGAGACCCGGCTTAGAGACTCTCTTGAGGCCCTTGATTGCCGGCACGCCGCCTTCAACATACTTCAGTGTTACGGTGATGACGCCCTGTTTGCCGTCCTCGGTAACCGTAAAGCTCTTGACATAACCTTCGTCAACAAGAATCTGGCAAATAGCCTTCTTCATGTTAGAAGCAGGGATGTCAACAGTGTCATGCTTCGCAGACTGAGCGTTGCGGATACGGGTAAGCAGGTCAGCGATTGTATCTGTAATCTGCATGATTTATTAACCTCCTATAAAGCTTTTACCAGCTTGCTTTCTTAACACCCGGGATCTGGCCCTTATAAGCCAGCTCACGGAAGCAGATACGGCAGATGCCGAACTTGCGAAGGTAGGCATGCGGCCTGCCACAGATCTTGCATCTGTTATATTCGCGCGTAGAGAACTTCTGCTCTCTCTGCTGCTTGAGTTTCATTGAAGTCTTGGCCACAGTATTCCCTCCTTACTTTTCAAACGGAGCGCCCATGAGCTTCAGGAGCTCGCGGCCCTCTTCATCGGTATTTGCCGTCGTAACGAAGCACACATCCATGCCGCGGACCTTGTCGATCTTATCGTACTCGATCTCAGGGAAGATGAGCTGCTCTTTGATACCCATACTGTAATTGCCTCTGCCGTCGAAGGAGTTGGGGTTGATGCCGCGGAAGTCACGCACGCGCGGAAGCGCTACGTTGAACAGGCGGTCCATGAACTCCCACATCTTCTCGCCGCGCAGCGTTACCTTAACGCCGATCGGCATGCCTTCACGGAGCTTGAAGTTTGCAACGGACTTCTTAGCTCTGCAAACGATGGGCTTCTGGCCGGTGATCATCGCGAGGTCGCCGGAAATGGAATCGATGACCTTCGCGTTGTCTTTTGCCTCGCCGGCGCCGACATTGATCACAATTTTATCGAGCTTCGGGATCTGCATAACGCTCTTGTAGCCGAACTTCGTCATGAGAGCGGGTGCGACCTCTGCTTTGTAAAAATCATTCAGTCTTGCCATTTTATTCCCTCCAGATTAAAGCGACTCGCCGCATTTTTTGCAAATGCGCTCTTTTGTGCCATCCTCAAGCACTTTGTGGGTGACACGGGTCGGCTTGCCGCAGCGGGGGCAAACAACCTGGACCTTGCAGGCGTAGATCGCGGACTCTGCCTTGATGATGCCGCCGGCCTCGCCCATCTTGCGGGGCTTTACGTGCTTAGAGACAATGTTGGCATTCTCTACGATGACCTTGCCCTCTTTCGGGGAAACAGCCATGATCTTGCCCTTCTTGCCGCGGTCTTTACCGCTGAGGATAACGACGGTGTCACCGGTTTTAACATGAACTTTACTCATTTCAGGACACCTCCAATTAAAGAACTTCCGGGGCGAGGGACAGAATCTTCATGTATTCCTTGTCGCGCAGTTCGCGAGCGACCGGCCCGAAGATACGTGTGCCTCTGGGGTTTTTATCATCACGGATGATGACGGCTGCGTTTTCGTCGAAACGAATGTAGGTGCCGTCTTCGCGGCGAACGCCGGATGCGGATCTTACGATAACCGCCTTAACTACGTCGCCCTTCTTAACAACTCCGCCGGGTGCTGCTTTTTTAACAGATGCTACCACAACGTCGCCGATATTGGCATACCTTCTGTCGGTACCGCCCAGTACGCGGATGCACATAAGCTCCTTCGCGCCTGTGTTGTCGGCAACCTTAAGGTAAGTCTGCTGCTGAATCACAGTAAATTCCTCCTTCTGCTAAAGCCGATTATTTGGCTTTCTCGATAATCTCAACCAGGCGCCATCTCTTATCCTTAGAGAGGGGACGAGTTTCCATAATACGCACTCTGTCGCCGATGCCGCAGACGTTCTCTTCGTCATGGGCTTTTCTCTTAACGGTACGCTTGATGATCTTGTTGTAAAGCGGATGTCTGTAACTGTCCTCAACAGCAACAACGATTGTCTTATCCATCTTATTGCTGACGACCTTGCCGACAGTTGTCTTTCTCATGTTTCTTTCGCTCACGTCTAATCCTCCCTTCCCTTATGCGTTCTCTTTGCTAAGCTCATTCGCACGGATAACTGTCTTAACACGAGCGATGTCCTTCTTAACCGCCGAGATGCGCATCGGGTTTTCGAGCTGGTTAATAGCGAGCTGGAATCTGAGGTTAAAGAGCTCAGCCTTGAGGTCATTCAGTTTTGTGTTCAGCTCTTCTGCTGTGAGCTGTCTGATTTCAGAAGCTTTCATTACTCTTAGCCCTCCTCTTTTGCTACAAACTTGCACTTAATCGGAAGCTTGTTGCTTGCAAGGCGAAGTGCCTCACGTGCAGTCTCTTCCGAAACACCGCCGAGCTCGAACATAACTCTGCCGGGCTTAACGACGGCTACCCAGTACTCCGGGGAACCTTTACCGGAACCCATTCGGGTTTCAGCCGGCTTCTGTGTGATCGGCTTGTCCGGGAAAATTTTGATCCAAACTTTACCGAAACGCTTGCAGTAACGCGTCATAGCAACACGGGCTGCTTCGATCTGGTTGGAGGTGATCCATGCGGGCTCAAGAGCCTGAAGGCCGAAGTCGCCGTATGTCACCTTATTGCCGCGATATGCCTTACCGGTCAGGCGACCTCTGTGCACTCTGCGGTATTTAACTCTCTTAGGCAGTAACATTACGCACGTCCTCCTTCTCTCTTATTGTTTCTGCGGGTGTTGTTGCTCTCGTTGAGCACTTCGCCCTTGTACAGCCAAACCTTAACGCCGATGCGGCCGTAGGTGGTAGCTGCTTCTGCAAAGCCGTAATCGATGTCCGCACGGATGGTCTGCAGCGGAATGGTACCGTCATGATACTGCTCGCTTCTTGCGATTTCCGCACCGTTCAAACGGCCGGAGCACATGATTTTGATACCCTTTGCGCCGAGCTTCATGGAGCGGCCGATGCACTGCTTCATCGCACGTCTGAATGCGATTCTCTTTTCGAGCTGCTGTGCAACGTTCTCTGCTACGAGCTGTGCGTCGAGGTCCGGGCGCTTAACTTCAACAATGTTGATGACGACCGGCTTGCCGAGCTGCTTCTCGCACTGTGCGCGGAGCTTCTCGATTTCTGCGCCGCCCTTACCGATGACCATACCGGGCTTTGCGCAGTGAATGTGAATGCGAACCTTGGAGGCATCGCGCTCAATTTCAATCTTCGGAACACCTGCGAGGTAGAGCTGCTTCTTCAGCGTTTTGCGGAGGTTGTAGTCCTCAACGAGCGTATCGCCGAAATCAGCTTTCTTTGCGAACCAGCGGGAATCCCAGTCTTTGATGACGCCCACGCGTAAGCCGTGGGGATTAACTTTCTGACCCATTTATGTGACCTCCTCGCTTATTCCTTCTCTTTCACAACGAGTGTGACATGAGAGGTTCTCTTCAAAATTCTGTAAGCTCTTCCCTGAGCTCTCGGGCGGATTCTCTTGAGCATCGGACCCGGGCAAACGTAGCACTCGGAAACATAGAGGTTGTTTCTGTCCATGTTGAAGTTGTTCTCTGCGTTTGCGATCGCGCTCTTGAGGAGCTTCTCGAGATCTTCGCACGCCGCCTTCGGGGTGTGCTTCAGGATTGCCATTGCGAGGTCAACGGGCTTGTTTCTGATGAGGTCCAGAACGATCTCAACCTTGCGGGGAGAAATTCGGGTATACTTCAGAACTGCTTTTGCTTCCATCTTATACTCTCCTTTCTCTTAGCGGCTGGTCTTGGAACCGGCGTGACCCTTGAAGGTGCGGGTCGGGGCGAACTCGCCGAGCTTGTGACCGACCATATCTTCTGTCACGTAAACCGGAACGTGCTTGCGGCCGTCATGGACGGCGATTGTGTGACCGACGAAATCCGGGAAGATCATGGAAGCGCGGCTCCATGTCTTGACGATCTTCTTTTCGCCGTTCTCATTCATTGCCTGAATCCTTTTAAGCAGTGCGGGCTGACAAAAAGGACCCTTTTTTAAGCTTCTGCTCATGTTCTTTTAAGCTCCTTTCCGTGCCTTACTTACCGTTTCTGCGCTTAACGATGAACTTGTTGCTTGCCTTCTTCTTGGAACGAGTCTTATAACCAAGAGCCGGCTTGCCCCACGGTGTAACCGGGCCCGGGCGACCAACAGGGCTCTTGCCCTCACCGCCGCCGTGCGGGTGGTCATTCGGGTTCATGACGGAACCTCTGACGGTCGGTCTCCAACCCATGTTTCTCTTACGGCCGGCCTTACCGATCTTCACGTTCTCGTGGTCGATATTGGAAACCTGGCCGACGGTTGCCATGCAGGCATCCGGAACATTTCTCAGCTCGCCGGACGGGAGTCTCAGCAGAGCCATGCCGTTTTCCTTAGCCATCAGCTGAGCCATGATGCCGGCTGCACGGGCAAGCTGTGCGCCCTTGCCGGGATAAAGCTCAACGTTGTGGACAAAGGTACCGGTGGGGATATTTGCGAGCGGCAGTGCGTTGCCGGGCTTAATATCTGCATCCTTACCGGAGAACACCTGATCGCCGACCTTCAGGCCGTTCGGTGCGATGATGTATCTCTTCTCGCCGTCTTCGTACTGCACGAGTGCGATGAAAGCGGAACGGTTCGGGTCGTACTCGAGGGTGAGGACCGTAGCAGCCATGTCGTTCTTCTGGCGCTTGAAGTCGATCACACGGTACTTCTTGCGGTTGCCGCCGCCTCTGTGGCGAACGGTGATTCTGCCGTAGCTGTTGCGGCCGGCAGCTTTATTCTTCGGAGCCAGCAGGCTCTTCTCCGGACCCGTCTTGCTCAATGCGCTGAAGTCCGTGGTGGACATGTTGCGGCGAGCATTCGTAGTCGGCTTATAGTTAATGATTGCCATTGTGTTTCACTCCTTGTTTGGCTTTGCGGGATCGGGCAAATTCCCATTCATGCCCTTGGGGTTCGAATTACTCGAGCCGAATTAAACCATGGACTCGAAGAACTCGATGGACTTGCTGCCCTCGGTGAGGGTTACAACAGCCTTTTTCCAAGCTCTGGTGTAGCCTTCATATCTGCCCTGGCGGCGGAACTTGCCGCGAACGTTCAGGGTGTTGACCTTCTGAACCTTGACGCCGAACAGCTCTTCAACCGCCTTAGCGATTTCAATCTTGTTTGCATCCTGGCAGACTTCAAATGTGTACTTCTTATTCGCAACGCCGGTCATGGATTTCTCCGTGATGATGGGGCGAATGACGATGTCCTGCGCTTTCATTATGCGTACACCTCCTCAATTTTGGAGACGGCATCCTTTACAACGATGAACTTGTCCGCGTTGAGGATGTCATATACGTTCAGCGTGTTGACCTGTGCGGTCTTAACGCCCGGGATGTTCGCTGCGGAAGCGATGACCTGTGCATCGACCTCGGAGAGAACGATGAGCGCCTTCTTCTCGCTGCCGAGCGCCTTGAGCATCTCAGCAATCTTCTTCGTCTTGTAACCCTCGGTTGCGATGGAATCGACAACGATCATTTCGTTATCCTGAACCTTGCTGGAGAGTGCGGACTTCATAGCGAGACGCTTCACCTTCTTGTTGAGGGTGACGGTGTAATCTCTCGGCTTCGGTGCGAACACGATGCCGCCGTGTGTCCACTGCGGAGCTCTGGTGGAGCCCTGTCTTGCACGGCCTGTGCCCTTCTGTCTCCACGGCTTTCTGCCGCCGCCGGAAACTTCGGAACGGGTGAGGGCGGACTGTGTGCCCTGTCTCTGGTTTGCGAGATACGCCTTGACCATATCATTCATGACGGAAACGTTCGGCTCAATACCGAAAACGCCTTCTGCAAGCTCGATCTTTTCGACCTCTTTGCCTGCCATGTTCAAAACTGCTACTGTAGGCATTCTTTATTCCTCCTTCCCTTACGCTTTCACGCTGTCGCGCAGAACAACGGTGCCGCCGTTCGGGCCCGGAATAGCGCCCTTAACTGCGATGAGATTGTTTTCTGCGTCTACCTTGACAACAGCGAGGTTCTGGACTGTGACCTTCTCTGCGCCGAGGTGACCAGCCATCTTCAGGCCCTTCCAAACTCTGGACGGGCTGGAGCAAGCACCGTTGGAACCGCCGTGGCGTGCAACCGGGCCGGAACCGTGGGTCTCTTTAAGTCTCTGGAAGTTCCAACGCTTGATGACGCCGGCGTAACCCTTACCTTTGCTGGTGCCCGTTACGTCGACCTTGTCGCCGTTTGCGAACACGTCAGCCTTGATGAGGTCGCCTACGTTGTAAGCGCCGCAATCGCTGAATCTGAATTCCTTCAGGGTCTTCTTCGGGGCAACGTCGCCCTTCTTGAAGTGGCCGGTGAGCGGCTTGCTCACGCGCTGCGGCTTCTGATCGCCGAAGCCAACCTGAACTGCATCGTAGCCGTCGTTTTCAACAGTCTTCTTCTGTGTGACAACACACGGACCGGCTTCAACAACTGTTACGGGCACGACTCTGCCCTTTTCGTCGAAGATCTGCGTCATGCCGATCTTCTTGCCGATGATTGCTTTCTGCATTTTGTATCCTCCTTTAGGTTATTGGTCGGATCTCTCCGACATGACCCTCCTGCCTGTAGGTTGAGCGGTTATCTGCCGAACGAAATCAGAGCTTGATTTCGATCTCAACACCGGCGGGGAGCTCTAAGCCCATCAACGCCTCAACGGTTTTGTTGCTGGGTCTCAGGATGTCGATAAGTCTCTTATGGGTTCTCATCTCGAACTGCTCACGGCTGTCCTTGTACTTATGAACAGCGCGCAGAATCGTGACGATCTGCTTCTCTGTCGGCAGCGGTACCGGGCCGGAAACTCTTGCGCCCGTGCGCTTTGCGGTCTGCACGATCTTTTCAGCTGCCTGATCGACAACCTGATGATCGTAACCCTTAATTCTAATCCTGATCTTTTCTTTGACTGCCACTTAAATCGCCTCCTGTTAAATTTTAGTTGGCGGGCGGGGTTTTTATGAACACTGGCCCGGGTGTTTCACCAAGAAGCCATATAAAAACCGGATATTCACTTTTGTGAAATCCGGGATGCTTTTGGGTCGGTGTAAAATCACAAAACCCTCATAAAAAACCATTGATCTGCCTTTTTTGTCCGGCCTGTGCGCCTTAGAAATCAACGCATGGTTCCGCGCGCCACTCCCGTAGGAGCCGCTCAGCGTATCAAATTGTGTCGCCCGGTTTGAAATCGGACATACTCCACGGAAAAACCGGCATGTCTCAGCCGCAACCTCCCGCTTCATCGCATATCTGTCGCAGTCACGCAAGTATTATTATAACAGGCAAAGTATGAAATTGCAACCCCTTTTTCGAAAAATTTTTCAGCTTTTCTGCGGCTTTTTCCGTTTTTTCAATTTGCGCCGTATCTTGTGCTTTCACCCGCGCGGCATACAACCGACGAAGCAGAAAACGGGACGGCTCGGCCGCCCCGTCTTTCTTTCTATCGCACACTTTCTATGCATCTACAGGCTCTACGCGCAGGAAATCCATCGTTTCCGCCGGCTCACGCCCGTCTGCAGAGAACACGAACCGCTTATCCTGCCCATCGTCCATGACCTCGAAAAAGGCGGTCGTGCCGTCGGCGCCGTACACAAAGCACAGCGTCTCAATTGCGTTTGACGCGGGATCATACCAGCCGCCGTCCGCATGGCGGATCGGCCCGTCCGGAAACGTCAGCTCCCACAGGCAATCCACCGGCTCGTAGATTTTCGTTCCCTGCGCCGTCTCCACCGTAAACGACGCCCGCAGCTCCGTCCTACGCAGGAACCGGTACAGCCGCCAGCCCTTAGCCTCCATCGCGGCGGGCTCCGCCGCCGTACTGCCCTCCACCCGCACGCCGGAGAGGGAAATATGGAACGGCAGGGGCAGCGGCACAAGCCAGAGTACAAGCGCGAGCAGCACGATGCCCACGCAGACCCGCCCGATAATTTTCCGGTTTAATTTCTTCACAGTAATACCCCTATCATAAGAAACTAGCGGTTTAATGTATGGGTAATCTTCACTTCCGATCCATATCTATACCGCACCGGACCTGTTGTATCCTATCTATTATTGTCAACAGTTCATTAATATTTTTGAAATATTATCTAACCCCCCTTGATAACATGTCTCTTGTTATCAAGGGGGGTTAACTTTATTTACCAGCCTGCGCGCACAACGTAGACGATCATATCACGTCTGCCGAATGCGGTGCAGTCTTCCAGCGTATCGTAGTAGAGGTCTGCCACGATGTCGCCGCACATGGCCGCTCCGCCGGTGTCCATGGCGTAGCAGTAGCCATATGTCCACGAGCCGTCCACCGCGGTGATGTACAGCAGCGAACCGTACGGGATGCGGTTTGGGTCTACGGCGACATAACCGACCTGCGGTGTAGCGCCGATGGATGTGACGGCGCCTGCCGGTGCATAGTATGCAGTGCAGGAGCCCGTAAGGCTATACTCAAAGGAGGACGGTGCGCCGGAAGCATCCGTGAAGACGTTCTGCTTCTCTTTTGTACCGCGCAGCACGACCGCGCTCTTCGCTTCCTTTAAAACTTCTTTCGTCTTGACGACGCGGTTTTCTTCCTCGCCGTCCGCATACGTGACCGTGTAGGTAACTTTGGCTTCGCCTTCCACGCCCTCGGTCTTCGTCTCCGTTTCGCCCTCATAGAGCTCTTCGGTATCTTCGTATACCGTGCTGTACGCGACAGCTTCGTTCTCGGTAATCTCTTCGGTGCGGATGCGCACAACGCGGATCACATCGCCGCTCGATACGTTATCCTCTGCCTTCACCTGCTTTTCACCCTCTGCGGTCGCGACCAGAATGCGGTCGTTCTCGCCGAGCGTAATGCCCATGGCTTCTACGGCATCACTGTAATTTTCAGCGGCAACGCTCTTCTCGGTCGTTTTGCCGTCTGCCGTAACGGTGAGGTCAAGGTAACGCTGCACGCGGATGCGCATACCGTTTGTAAGTGCGGTATCCATGGCCGGTGTGACGGTGTCGTTTTCGCCGAGCGTAATGCCGGCGGCTTTCAGCGCGTCTTCTACGGTGCCCTCGTTGAGGTCTTCCATGCGGCGCTTGCCGTCTGCCGAAACAAACACACGCTTTGCGCGGGTGATCTGCACGGCGATGTCTGCCGTAAGTGCGGCGGTGAGATCGGCATCTGCCGTATCTCTTGCGCCGAGCGTAATCTCGTTTTCCGCAAACACGTCGGAAAGCGTTCTGCCTTTCGGGGCTAAAATCATCTGAGAGGCGTTATCCTCCTTGACAGAAACGCGCACAAAGCGCTGCACGGTGAGCGTGCCGTTCTCCGGGGAGAAGTCGTAGGTATCGATGTCCGAAACGGGCGCCATGCCCTCGGTCTGTGCGCGGGAAAGAATATCCTGCGGGTTCTGACCGATCATACTGAATCTGTATGTTTCGGAGCCGTCATATACAGTGATATCGGCGGTATTTGCCATAACCGTAACAACGGAAGAGATGCTGAGCGCTGCAACCAGAACGACGATCAGAAGGATCTTCGGCATCAGGCTCTTTTGCTGTTTTCTAACATGCCGCATAGCTCTTGCTCCTTTCAAAAAACTGTGAAGCGTTTTGCGCTTCGATTTGGCAAAGCTTCGGCGGCCACCCCGCCCTCTTGCTTTGCGTCCACTACCTTTCCTGACCTTTGAAATACGGGTGCAAAATGCCCTTTCCAAAAGTCATTTGAGAGTATAATGTGAAAATGGTGGTCTGTCAAGTTTTTGAAAGGTTATTTTTTGTGCAATATGCTGGGTTACGCATGGTGTTTTAATTTACATAACAACTCATTTGATATTTTTGAAAGCGATTATTTGCCTTTTTTACGGAACTTTTTTGCGGCGCTCTGTGCAATTTGCAAAAATTTTGCAAAGGCAAAAACATCGAACAAATTTTCTTATACCTTAATATTGTATATTCTTGCATACTCATTTCGATGAATTTCGCGAATTTTCTGCGTTTTCCCGTTTTATACCGTATATTGTTCCGAATTTGATACATTCCATGTGCTGTGCGGCACTTTTCCTTTACAGCAGAAATTTTCAAAAAACCGCGGTCAAAAGGCAGGTATATTTCATAAAAAGCGTGCTGTATTTTGGGCAGCTCTCCGAAAAAATCGCATTTGCGGCTTTGGAAAGCGGGATGTCCGTTTCAATCGGGCCGATTTTGTGTCGAAATGCGTCTCACCGTGTCCGCAGAAAAAATTATCGTCAACCGATGTATAGAATACGCATGTTAAGTTTACATAACCCGTGTTTTACATAGAGTTTTGTTTCCGTGCCGCGCACGTTTTTTGATTTGCTTCTTATATATAATAGAACATCACGGGCAGCTTTTTAGGGCCGACCGTGATGCTTTATCTCATGCGTTCTGTTTCTTTATATAAGCGATAAGCTCGTTTGCCGCGGTGCGGTGTGCGCCCACACCGGGGTGGTCACGGCAGCCGCGATTTTTGAGGTCATCCGTCAGCGACAGAAATTCTGCGTTCGCGTCGCCCGTTTCTGCTTTGTAATCGTCTATGGCCTTTTGCAGCGCCGGGGCAAGCTCCAAGCCGAGCATACCGTAGATCCACACAAGACGGGCGTTGGAGTAATACCCACGCAATTGCTTTAAAAACACGGTCGCGCCGTGCGCAAAACGCGCTTCGTCTTCGGGGTTCAGCTTACCGTCTTCCATACGGCGGTTCTGAAACGTCTCGCCGGTTGTTTCATCTGTCCAGGCAGGCTGTGAAAACGCACCGCAGTCGTTTGTACCGAGGTTGATGAAGACGTAATTCGGCTGCCATTTTGTGAAATCATACGGCTCTTTCGCGCCGAGGGCAATGTTTTTTTCGCCGCTCAAAAGGCCGCAAAGCTGCCCGTAGATGGGCGGAATGGCGCTGTTTGGGTCATTGTTCCAGCCGCAGCACACGCCCCAGCCACTCTGCGACGAGACACGGATATCGGCGTTTAAAGCACGGGACACCATGACAGCGTAGTTATTCTCCGCGCTGAAGAACATGGAAATCCAGTCTGTTTCCGCTTTCGCGCCGATGTCGCCCTCGCCGCTCGTGATGCTGTCGCCGATAAATTCGATTTTTAAATTGCGCTCCGGCACGGGCAGGAATTCGCCGTCTGTTTCGACGGCGTTAATCTGCAAAACACTCTCCGGGTCGGCGTTCATGGCCTGCGTATCTTTAAAGATGCGCACGTTCTTGACCTTTTCGGGGTCCATGCCGCGGAACACGCACACGCGCTCCGTGCCCTTCTGCGCCATGCGGCGGGAGAAGAACTCGCCATTTACCATAAAGCTGTACCACGGCTCGTGGATGTCCCAATCCGCCGTAAATTCCACCCACAGCTCGCTGCCGCGCACATTAAGTTCTAAGCCCGCCGCCGTCCAGAACAGCGTGAGCGGCGTTAACGAGCCGTTTGTGCGCCCGTGCACAAGGTACGGAACTTCGGGTAAGGTATATCGCTTGACTTCGCTCATTTTGCCTCCGCCTCGGCAAGCTCTTTCTTATAAAGATACTTGTCAATGTCTTCCTTGATATTGTCCGGAATCTTCTTTTCCACCGGGAATACCGCCGCATTGATCAGCGTATCGGCATACGTGAGCACAATCTCCAGCGTTTTGCCGAGTGCCTCTGCGGAAAGGAACTCCATGGTATCAAAACGGTTGTGGATATACGCCGCACCTTTTGCACCGTCGCGGGAGAAGTTGATTGCCGGAATGCCGTTATCCGCAAACGGGATGGAATCGGAAGAATAAATACTCTGGCGCGTCACAGCGGAGAGACCGTTGATTTTGAGCATGTAATCGGTGTAGTGTACGAGGGATTCCTCGCCTGTGACAGCCGCCGTGTTATAGCCGAGGATCGGCGCACCGACGTCAACGTTAATCATGAAGACGTGATCTTTCAGCTCATCCTTGTGGTCGCGCACGAATGCCTTACTGCCCTCGAGTCCAATCTCCTCGCTGCCGTACCAGCAGAACTTTACAGTACGCTTCGGCGGGTGCTGCGCGAACCAACGCGCCGCTTCCATGTTGATGACGGAGCCTGCGCCGTTATCGTATACGCCTTTGGAAAATTCAACGGAGTCATAATGTGCGCCGAAGGAGATAATCTGCTCCGGGTGCTCGGTGCCTTTGATCTCCGCAATCACATTGTGCGACGTGAGTGTAATGTTCTTGTTCTGTACAGTAACCTTTGCGCGGGATGCACCTTTGTTGACGATCTCCATAGCGTCCACGGTGCGCAGCTGTACTGCCGGTGCATTGCCGAACGTACGCAGCGCACTGCGCAGCTTGCGCTGATGAAGGTCGGTATTCTCGAGGTCATCGTGAATATCGCCGTCCATGGTGACAACAGCTGCGGCGCCCGCTTCCATCAGGCTGCGGTACAGCGGCACGCGCAGGAAGCCGTTGACGAGCACAATCTTGCCCTTGACATTCAACAGGTCGACCGGAAGCGCGTTTTCCACGTAGACAAAATCCGCCGTAAGGCCGTCTGCGGCGGTGCTTTCCGCGCACTGGTAACCGCGCACGGTGTAGCTCTTGCGGTACGGCTCCAGAATCTCGAAGGTCGCTTCCACTTCGGCGGATTCGATCTCAAACGGCTCAATCACGGCGGACAGACCGAAGCTTTCACACTCCGCTTTCAGGATTTCCGCGGCTTTTAATTCTTCTGAGGAGCCGGCCACGCGCGTAAAGCCGATTTTATCGAGCAGTGCGAACGCACGGTTTTCGTCATATTTTTTCAATGTAAACAACTGCCTTTCTCTTTGATTTTATGCGGTATTTATTCCTATTATATAGTATACAAAATAAATTGCAAGCAATTTTGCGCTAAAATGAAAGTGTACGGCTTTAAAAATGCAAAAAGCAGGGTCATTCCCCGCTTTTAGAGAATAATCCTGCAATTTTGCGTATGAATTCACTTAAAATGCCTGTGTGCAGACGAATTTAATCTCTTCGATCTCCATACCGGTCTGGCCGAAGTAGAGCTTGAGATAATTCGTGCCGCCGAACAGCACGCCGATGTCCTGCTCTGCGGTAACGACCTCGCCGTTCGTGCCGTTGATCATGACCATGCCGCGCAGGTTACCGTCGATGAAGATAGACATCGGAATCTGCGCCACTTCATTGGCGTTTGCTTTTACGCGCATGACAAACTTATAGAGGCCGTTTTTCTTATAGCGGATGCCGAGAACGGTGGAAGCGCCTTTTTCCGTATTGACTGCGGAAATGTCGAGCGGAGCTTCGTCATCGATGAACTGATACTCGCCGCTGAAATCGACGTAATCTTCGCTCGTCTTCTCCGCTTCTGCGGCTTCGCGCTCCTCATCGCTCATGCGGCCGAGGCTGCGCTCCATCACAGGCGAGTTCATCACGGTGCGGCAGATATTCATCGCAGAGCGCACGAGCGCGTCACGCGTCAGTCTGCCGTCTGCAAGGGCGTCGTCCAAATTATCGTGTTGGCTGTTCGAGGCGGCGTCCGCGTTAACCATGTTGAGGTCATTCTGCGCGCGCACCTGTGCGGCGACGTTCTCGCGGGTGGCTTCTTCGCCCTCGCGATCGTTGCCCTTTGCCCACCAGTCGGTCATAACGGTACCTGTGAAGCCCCACTCGTCGCGCAAGACGGTCGTGAGCAGGTCGAAGTTGCTGGCCGTCCAAACGCCGTTCAGACCACCGTAGGTGGACATGACGGAGTATGCGCCGCCCTCTTTTACGGCCGTTTCAAACGCGCGCAGGTAAACCTCACGCAGTGCGCGCTCGGAAAGGACGGAATCGATCTCGGTTCTCTTAAACTCTTGGTTGTTGCAGGCAAAGTGCTTGATGGTGCCGGTGACACCGAAGCGGCGCATACCGCGCAGCTGTGCGGCGGCGAGCTTGCCGGTGAGCAGCGGGTCCTCCGAGAAATACTCAAAGTTTCTGCCGTTTAAGGGGCTGCGGTGGATATTGAGACCCGGGCCGAGAAGTGTGTCGACGTGGTTTTTGCGCTGCTCCTTGCCCTGCATGGCGAAAAGTTCTTCATTCAGCTTTTCGTTAAAGGTGCAGGCAAGCAAGGTGCCGTTCGGCAGGCTGAACGCGACGGTGCCGCAGTCCATACGAATGCCGGAGGGGCCGTCTGCACAGCAGGCTGTGGGAATACCGAAGTTGACGAGGTTTTCCGTGACGCCGCCGAACGCGCCTGCGGTGCCCGCCGTGACCTTCGGAGAGTTCATGCCCTCGCCGCGCATAAGGCAGATGAGGTCTTCGTCGGAAAGCTGCGCTACAAAGTCTTCCAGCTCCGCTTTGCCGTCGAATACATCGCCGAGCTTGATGCCCTTGTCGCCCGTATACGGCTTTGCAGGCTTTAATGCCGCCGCGCTGCGGGCCGCCATATCGTATTCGCGCTGCGGTGCGGGCTCGAATGCGATCGTGTTATTGTGATTCACCATGCGGTCAAACTTCGTGACCGGCGCGCACGCCTGCACGCATGTGCGGGTGACGGTATCTTCTTTCACTTCAAAGCTGCCGGAGAGCTTTGCGCCGCGCACGCAGCCGCCCGTGTAGACGTTATACGCGCCGCTTTCAAGCACATAGCAGAATCTGTGTCCCGTAACGCCGCTGTCGTCGTAGGACGCAAGATTTGCGATTGGGAACGTAAGCGTAAGCGTTTCGCTTTCACCCGGCTGCAGGGTTTCGGTCTTTGCGAATGCGGCGAGGCTTCTTGCGGCCTTGCCGAGCTTGCCCTGCGGTGCTTCAACGAAGACGGTGACGACCTCTTTGCCCTGCACGTCGCCGGTATTTTTCACGGTGACTTTCTCTGTAACGGTCTCGCCGTCGAAATCGAAGCTTTCAACCGTGCGGGTGAAGGTCGTGTAGCTGAGACCGTAGCCGAACGGATACAGCACACAGTCTTTTGCGAACGTCTCAAAGTAGCGGTAGCCGACGTAGATGTCTTCTTTATAAATGACCCGTGTGGGATCACCGAAGCCCTCTGTAGACGGATAATCGCTGATGTCAAGCGCGATGGTGTCGCTCAGCTTGCCGCACGGCGTGACAGTGCCTGTGAGAATATCCGCAGCGCCTGCGCCGCCCTCCTGGCCGCCCTGCCAGACGTACAGCACAGCGGCGGGATCGTATTCTTTCACCCACTTCATATCGATGATATTGCCTACGTTCAGCAGAACCGCCACACGCTTGAACGCGCCGCAAACCTCTTTTAACATCTGATGCTCGGCGGTCGTTAAGAGATAGCTGCCCTCTGCGGCGCTGTTGTCCTTATCTTCACCTGCGGTGCGGCCGATGATGACAACGGCGATATCGGACTTTGCAGCAGCCTGCTCGGCGAGCTCTTTCGTGACGGGCATTTCCTCCTGGCACCACGGCTCCTGTGCCCAGCCCATGCCCTTTTCAAACGGATGGTCCTTCAGCCAGTCACGGTAGGTCTGCTCCAGCTCCTCGTTGACGGAAATGTCTTTGTTTTCTTTTAAAGCGTCCAGAATGTTCGTGACGTAGCGGGTATTAACTGCGCCGCCGGAGCCTGTGCCGCTCTTATAATAATCGAACTGAATTCTGCCGAACACGGAAACGCGCTCACCCTTTCGGATTGGCAGCGCCTTGTCGTCATTTTTCAGCAGCACGCAGCCTTCCGCCACGGCCTGACGCGCCAGCGCGGCATACTCGTTCCAATCGATCTTATACGGATTGCTCATTTTATTTTTCCTTTCTGCATGATCTATGCCGTTTACGGTGTATTCTCTTTGTTATAATGATAAACGATTTTGTGGATTTTATCAAGCCGCGCAGTTAAGTTTCTGTAAAAAAATCACGTGAACGAAAATTTTCGTTGTAAAACGCTTTAAAACGGTTATGATACATATAAATAGAAACCCTTTACGGAAGGAGTTACCGTTATGCCTGCTTTTTATACCCATTATCGCTTTGGCTGCGATGTTTTAAAACAGCTGCCGGAGGACATCCGCAGCATTTGCACCGCGCACCGCGGGCTTTTTGACATTGGCTTACACGGACCGGACATCTACTTTTTCTATCGACCCGTTCTGCCGAACAAGGTGAACCGCATCGGCTATGCGGCACACAAGCGCTCCGGGCGCTACTTTTTACAGCGCGCACAGAAGGTCATTGCGTCTGCGCATGACAAAGATGCTGCCCGCGCGTATTTCTACGGGCTTTTGTGCCACTTTACGCTGGATTCTATCTGCCACCCGTACATCCACACGGCGATGAAAGAATTCAACGTCACGCACGCGGCGACGGAGACCGCTTTCGACCGCGCTTTGTTACTCAAAGACGGCAAAGACCCACAGCACTTTGACCCGTGCGGCCATTTTGAAGTGAACACGCGCAACGCCGCCGTGATCACGCCCTTCTACACGCCGGAAGCTACTGTGGCGCTGACCGAAAAGAGCATCTCCTCCATGGTATTCTACGGCCGTGTGCTGTTCACGCCGAACAAGGCGCTGCGCCGCGCCATTGACACCGGGCTTTACATCACGTTCCACCACGACGCCATTGCCGATATGATGATGACCACGCAGGACGTGCCGAGCTGCAAGCTGTGCACGGAGCACCTTATCGAACTGTACGGCAAAGCACTGGAGCTTGCGAAAACGCTTTTCCCGGCTGCGCAAAAGCTGCTCCAAAACGAAAAAGTCTCCTGTCCGGAGCTTGACCGCACATTTGACGGCTGATTTCAAATTTTTACCAAAATGCCCGCCGTGCAGAACGTTTTGGTTCCTGCATGGCGGGCATTTTATTTCCCGGGTTTTACCCTATAGCAAAAGCTCCCGTTCACGAAAGCCTGTGAACGGGAGCTTTGATTTTCACTTACAGATCCGATCAGATTTCCGGCTCTACCAGATGGCAGGCGCAGAAATGACCCGGACGAATTTCACGCAGCTGCGGCTTCGACTCTCTGCACTTATCGCAGGCGACCGGGCAACGGCCGGCAAAGTTGCAGCCCTTCGGCGTGTTGATCGGGCTCGGCACGTCGCCGGAAAGAATCTGGCGGTGCTTCTGCGCTTCTGCACTCGGGTCCGGAATCGGCACTGCGGAAAGCAGAGCCTTGGAGTACGGATGCAGCGTGTGCGCATACAGATCGTCGGAAGAAGCGAGCTCAACGACATTGCCGAGGTACATAACGGCGATACGGTCGCTGATGTACTTGACGATGTTGAGGTCATGCGCAATGAAAAGGAACGTCAGTCCGAGCTGCTGCTGCAGGTCGTGCAGCAGGTTGATGATCTGGGACTGGATGGAAACGTCCAGTGCTGAGATCGGCTCATCGCACACGATGAATTCCGGCTCGATAGCGAGCGCACGGGCAATGCCGATACGCTGGCGCTGACCGCCGGAGAACTCATGCGGGAAGCGGTTGGCGTGCTCTTTGTTCAGACCGACCAGCTCGAGGAGCTCGTATACGCGCTCCTGACGGCGCTTTGCGTCGTACATGCCGTGGATGACCATACCCTCTTCAATGATGGAGGAAACGGTCATACGCGGATCCAGAGAAGCGTACGGATCCTGGAAAATGATCTGCGCTTTTTTCGCATACTTGAAACGCGTTGCGGCGTTTTTCAGATTCAGCTCTTCGCCGGCATAGTAGAGCTTGCCGGACGTTGCGGGATAAATGCCCATGGCCACACGGCCGAGCGTGGACTTGCCGCAGCCGGACTCGCCGACAAGGCCGAGCGTTTCGCCCTTATAAATATCGAGAGAAATGTGGTCGACGGCCTTCAGCATACCGCCGGAAACCTTAAAGTGCTTGCATACGTCGTCCAGAACGATCAGTTTTTCATTACTGCTCATCCGGCTCACCCCTTTCTGCTGCGCTCGGGCAATCGGGATGGAGCAGCCAGCATGCTGCCTCATGACCCTCGCCCACCTTGAATACCGGCGGCTGCTCCTCATGACAAATCTTCATGCAGTGTGTGCAGCGGGCACCGAAACCGCAGCCCTTCGGCGGGTTCAGCAAATCCGGCGGTGTGCCGGGGATGGAAACAAGGCGCTGGGTCTTGTTCATATCCACGGACGGCAGGCTCTTTAACAATGCCTGCGTGTACGGGTGCGCATTGCGGTAGAAAATATCCTCGCAGGTGCCGGTCTCTACAACCTTACCTGCATACATGACCGCCACGCGGTCTGCCATGGACGCCACGACGCCGAGGTCGTGCGTGATGAGGATAATCGCGGTGCTGGTCTTCTCTTTGATCTCGGCGAGCAGATCCATAATCTGCGCCTGAATGGTCACGTCCAGTGCGGTGGTCGGCTCATCGGCAATGAGGAGCTTCGGGTTGCAGGAAAGTGCCATTGCAATCATGGCACGCTGACGCATGCCGCCGGAGAATTCGTGCGGATACTGCTTTGCACGCTCTTCCGGGTTCGGAATGTTAACAAGGGAGAGGTATTTAATGGCTTCCGCCTTCGCCTCTGCCTTGGAAAGATGACGGTGGTGCTGAATGGCCTCGACAATCTGCTTGCCGACAGGCTTTGTCGGGTTCAGGCAGGTCATCGGGTCCTGGAAGATCATGGAAACTTCCTTGCCGCGAATCTTCTGCATTTCTTTTTCGTTCGCGGCTACGATGTCGTGCTCGCCGAGCTGCACGCTGCCCTCTTTAATTCTTGCGGGCGGCATGGGGTTCAGCTTCATGATGGTCTGCGCCGTGACGCTCTTGCCGCAGCCGGACTCACCGACGATGGCGAGCACTTCGCCCTCGCTCAGCGAGAATGTGACGCCGCGGACAGCCTTGACCTCACCGGCGTAGGTATCGAAGGAAACGTGCAGGTTCTGCACATCTAATACTTTATTCATGTTGAATTACCTCCTCAAGCGCGGGTCAAATGCATCGCGCAGGCCGTCGCCCAACAGGTTGAAGGAAAGCATTGTAAGGCTGATGGCAACTGCCGGCACAACAAGCTGGTACGGATACGTCATGAACACATCTTGACCGCCCTTTGCCAGAACGCCCCAAGACGGCTGCGGAACCGGAACACCGAGACCGATGTAGGAAAGGAACGCCTCGGTGAAAATCGCGCTCGGAATTGCGAGGGTGACGTTGATGATGATAACGGAAAGCGCATTCGGAATGAGGTGCTTTGCAATGATTCTGGAGCTCTTTGCGCCCATGGCTTCTGCCGCCACGATATACTCCTGACTCTTGAGCTGGAGCACCTGACCACGCACAAGACGTGCCATGCCGGTCCAGCCGGTGATGCCGTAGGCGACGACCATGGTGAAGATGCCCTTCGGGAGCACCATCATCAAAAGGATAACGACGATGAGGTACGGAATACCGTTGACGATCTCCACGATACGCATCATGATGGTATCAACCGCGCCGCCGATGTAACCGGAAATACCGCCGTAGATCAGGCCGACGATGAGGTTGACGAACACGGCTGCGAACGCGATCATCAGAGAGACGCGGCCGCCTTCAAAGGCGCGCAGGAAAAGGTCACGGCCGAGGTTATCGGTGCCGAAATAGTGTACATGGTGCTGTCCCTCATAGCGGGAATCTGTACAAACTGTCATGAAGCCCTTGTTGACTTCGCCAAGGTGCTGTTCACGGCTCTCAAACGGAGAGAAGAACGGCACGATGATGCAGGAAAGGATGAGAAGCACGATGATGAAGAAACACACAACGGCAACTTTGTTTTTCATCAGTCTGCCGATCGCGTCTTTCCAGAAGGTCGTGCTCGGGCGGGAAATGCCCTCGCGGCGAGCGGAGTCGGAACCGATCCACTCAAAACGGCTTTTATCTATCTGTGTCATACTCAGCCCTCCAATTTCACGCGCGGATCAATGAGACCATACGCAATATCGACTACGAGGTTCGCAATAATAAGGAACGCGCCGTAGAAAACCGTGGTGCCGCAGATCATGGTGTAATCGAGACCCTGAATGCTCTGCACGAAATACTTGCCGAGGCCCGGGATACCGAAAACGCTTTCTACGACGAAGCCGCCGGTGAGGATGCCTGCCGTGATCGGGCCGAGGACCGTGACGACCGGCATGATGGCGTTGCGCATTGCATGCTTAAAGATAATGCCGCTCTGGGAAAGGCCCTTTGCCTTAGCGGTCTTGATGTAATCCTGACCGAGAACGTCCAGCATACTGGTACGCATCAGACGGGAGATCGTTGCGAGAGAGCCGAAGCCGAGTGCGATAACCGGGAGAATGTGGCTGTTGAAGCCTTCCCAGCCGGTAATAGCGAAAATACGCATGCCCGTTGCCATATACAGCTTGAGGCCGAGGAAATACTGCAAAACAGAGGCCACAACGAACGACGGAACGGAAACACCGAGCAGTGCAATAATCATGGCAACTGTGTCGGCTGCCTTGCCGCGCTTGATGGCTGCGAGTGTGCCGAGGAGTACGCCGCCGATGAAGGCGAAGCAAATGGAACGGATACCGACGTCAAACGAAATGGCAAATGCTTCGGTGATCATCAATGTGACCGCACGGTTATAGGTAAGGGAAACGCCAAGGTCGCCCTGCACAACATTACCGATATAAATGAAGAACTGCTGCCATACGGGCTTATCAAGACCGTATTTCGCATAAAGCGCTGCCATCTGTGCCGCGGGGAGCTGCTTTTCACCGGTGAACGGGTCGCCCGGAAGAAGCTGCATCATGAAGAATGTGATCGCGATCAACAGGAACAGGGTAACAATGGAATAGCCCACGCGCTTTAAGATGTACTTAGTCATGTGCAATCCACCTCTCTTTGATAGTTTAATAGAATGATTAAAGGTTATGCGGACAAAGCCGCCGACGTTTTTGGGAACGATGCCGCCAAAACGTCCGCGGCCTTGTCCGATAAACGACAATATGACAATATAACAAAAAATGTGCGCAAAAGCTCGGAAATTATTCTGCCGCCTTTGGCACATCAATTTTGTGAACTTAGCGAATGCAGCTTGTATTGCCGTTCGCGGAAATCCCCAAAACTTCGGGGAAACAAGGCTTTACTCACCCAACACAGTGATGCGTATATCACCTAAAAGTGTTGAAGTAAAAGATTAAAAGAATAAATACAGTCCGGTGCGGCGCACCTTTTTGAGATGCACCGCAAGCCGTAACCGTATTTGAATTTCTTTTAAGTATCCGGGTCAGCGCCCGTAAGGTTTTCGATTAGGAAAGCTTTACGTAAACAGCGTTGATATCCTGGAACGTAGATCTGTGCATACCGCCCTTGATCTTATCGGAGCAAGCATAGGACGGAGCTCTCCAGAAGGCCGGGCCGATCGGGAGCTGATCCGCAATGATCTGCTCGCACTCGATGAAGTAGGACTCACGCTTTTCGAGGTCGGTCTCCTTGGATGCGAGGTCGATGAGCTCATCGTATCTCTCGTTGGAGAAGCCGGTCTGGTTGTTGCCGCCATCGGTGACCCACATGTCAAGGAAGGTGTTCGGGTCGTTGTAGTCCGGGCCCCAACCGGTAACGGACATAACATAGTTGCCGGTCTTACGGTTCTGAGAACCCTGCTTGGTGATCATGGAGTTAACGGCAACCTCGATGCCGAGAACCTGTCTCCACTGCTCCTGATAGAAGGAAGCTTCTGCAATAGACGTCGGGGAGTCGCCGCAGTCGATGGAGAGGTGAGCGGAGAGATCATCTACCGTGCAGCCGAGCTCGGAGAGAGCCGTTGCAAGGTATTCCTTAGCTTTTTCCTGGTCACGGGACGGCGCATACAGCTCGCCGACCTTACCTGCAAAGGAGGTGCCGTCAGCAGCGGAAACACCGGGCGCCGTGAAGGAAGTCATCGGCTCGTTATCGTTCTGCCAAACCGTGTCAATTTCCTTCTGCTCGTCAATTGCATTGAACAGTGCACGACGGAGATTTACATTGGAGAGATACTGGTCATTATTGTTGAAGTAAATGTAGAATGAGGTACCATCCGTATAAGACTGAATCGTAGCACCTGCTGCTTCAGCCTGCTTGATGAGTTCGCCGGTGCCGAGACCGACCATATCCAGGTCGCCTGCGAGGAAGGAGGAGAGAGCTGCGTTGGCATCGGTGATGATCTTCCAATCGATCTCTTCAACTTCTACGTCTGCTGCGCCGTGCCATGCATCGTTTTTCTGCATAACGATCTTATCGTTGTGGCTCCACTCAGTAAGAGCGAACGGGCCGTTCGTGCAGAAGTACTGCGCTTCGGTGGAGTAGAGGTCTGCGCCTACAGCCTCATAGAATCTCTGGTTGATCGGAGCAAGGGTGCCGAAGGAGAACAGGAACAGTGCATACGGAGTCGGCTGCTCCATGGTAACCTCGAGGGTATAATCATCGACAACCTTTACACCAACTTCGTCCCAAGTAACTTCACCGTTGAAGTACTTTTCAGCGTTCTTGATGAAGTAGAGGAAGTAAGCGTAATCAGAAGCAACATCCGGGTTCAAAGCCTGACTCCAAGCAAACTCGAAGTCCTTCGCCGTAACCGGGTCGCCGTTTGTCCAAACGCCGTCCTTACGGAGGTGGAAGGTGTAGGTGAGGGTATCCTCATCGTAGTCCCAGCTCTCAGCTGCGCCCGGGGCTGTGTTGTCGTCATCGTCGAGGGTGACGAGGTTTTCATACATGTGCTTGAACAAGGCGAACTCAATGGAGTATGTGGAGGTCAGGGTGTTCAGGCCTGTCGGCTCCATACCTGCGTTCAGGCTGATGGTCTTTGCAGCGTCTACGGTCTTCGGGGTGAAGATTGCCGTAGCGTCACCGGATGCAGCCGGGGTGGAATCTCCGGAGGCGGTGGACTCGGTGGATTCTGCGCTGCTTTCAGAAGCTGCGATGCTCTCGGTAGATGTCGTGGAGCTGGAGCTGTTGCCGCCGCACCCTGCGAATGCGGACACAACCAACGCCGCGGACAGAACCAGAGCTAAAACCTTCTTCAGTTTCATTTCTTGTTCCTCCTAATGTGATAGGTGATAGAATTATGAAATTTTCGTTCAAAGAAAATTCATATTGCATACATAATACAGCATAAAGCGCTAAATCGCAAGTGGCAAAACTATGGAAATCATGTCCTAATTTTCGTGTATTTTTGTGAATTATGACCTTGAGGCATATACACACCGTGCAGTTTTTCATGATAGTATTGCAATTTTGTAATTAAATCCGCCCAAAATCCGCCAAAAAAGCCGCGTCAGGGGCGTGTCCTCGACAAAATACAAGTTTCCGTGTATTGTGCACGAACGACGGATAGAAACCGAATTCCTGCATTTTACGGCGAAATCCGGCAATTTTCCTCCTGTTTTTGAAAGAGAACGCGCAAAAATGCAGTTTACCCGGAAAATATGTTGGACATTTTCGAAGTTTTGTCCACCTGCCTCTCCCCCTATGTGCGCTGTTTTCTATGCGTTTTTTGCTGCAAAGCCATCCTATATATAATAGTATGTGATATTCCAATATCGATATAGAATACGGATTTTTGCTTTAGTTTGCATCAGATGTCCTTCACTATGCATGCTTACCGGTTTTTGTGCAACTGCTGAAAACAAAACAGAACCCCTTCGCCGTGCAGACGAAGAGGTTCCGTAATGCAAATTTAAAATCAGCCGTGGATGGAGTAGTTCGGGGCTTCCTTCGTAATCTGAATGTCGTGCGGATGGCTTTCCTTCAAACCCGCACCCGTAATACGCACGAACTGTGCCTTCTCGTGCATTTCCGGGATATTTGCGCAGCCCACATAACCCATGCCGGAGCGCAGACCGCCGACCATCTGATAGATGGTATCTGCGAGCGGTCCCTTATAAGGCACACGGCCCTCGACGCCTTCCGGAACGTACTTCTTGTTGTTTGCCTGGAAGTAGCGGTCGCTGGAGCCCTTACCCATAGCACCCAGAGAGCCCATGCCGCGGTAGACCTTGAACTGTCTGCCCTGATAGAGCTCGTACTCGCCGGGGGTCTCCTTGCAGCCTGCAACAAGGGAGCCGAGCATAACAACGCTTGCACCTGCTGCGAGCGCCTTGACGATATCACCGCTGTACTTGATGCCGCCGTCTGCGATAACCGGAACGCCGTATTCTGCCGCCGCGCATGCTGCGTCATACACAGCCGTGACCTGCGGCACACCGATACCGGCAACCACACGGGTGGTGCAGATGGAGCCCGGGCCGATGCCGATCTTTACGCAGTCTGCGCCGGCTTCGATAAGCGCACGGGTGCCCTCTGCCGTTGCAACGTTACCCGCAATGAGTTGAAGGTCCGGGTATGCTTTCTTGACCTTTTTCACCGCTTCGATGATGCCGCTGTTGTGGCCGTGTGCGGAATCGAGCACGACAACGTCGACCTGTGCTTCCACAAGGGCAGCAACGCGGTCCAGAACGTCAGCCGTAGCGCCGATAGCCGCGCCGCAGAGCAGACGGCCGCCTTCGTCTCTTGCAGAGTTCGGGTACTGCACAGCTTTTTCAATATCTTTAATCGTGATGAGACCCTTCAGATAGCCCTTTTCATCGACAATCGGAAGCTTTTCGATTCTGTGGTGGCGCAGGATCTCCTGTGCATCCTTGAGGGTGGTACCGACCGGCGCGGTGACGAGGTGATCCTTCGTCATGACGTTTTCGATCTTCTGGTCGAAATCGGAGCCGGACATGAAGCGCAGGTCGCGGTTCGTGATGATGCCGACGAGCTTGCCGTTTTCGCAGATCGGCACGCCGGAGATCTTGTAGCGGCCCATGAGGTTATCCGCCTCGCGCACGGTGTTCTCCGGCGCAAGGAAGAACGGATCAACGATAACGCCGTTCTCGGAGCGCTTGACCATATCGACCTGATCGGCCTGACGCTCAATGGACATGTTCTTGTGAATGATGCCGATGCCGCCCTCACGCGCAATGGCAATGGCCATATCCGCTTCCGTGACGGTATCCATAGCCGCCGTCATAATGGGGGGTGTTCAGCTTAATCTTCTTTGTGAGATGAGTGGAAATGTCTACCTGACTGGGCAGTACGTGTGATTCTGCCGGGATCAGAAGAACGTCGTCAAAGGTGAGCCCCTCTTTGACAAACTTAGAGGTGAATTCTGTGTTCAGCATACCGTCAACCATCCTTTCGCCTTGTGCACCGTGTTTTGTTGTCTTTATGCGGTAATTTCCGCATACCGCATAGGAAAAATTCCCCGGCAAGCCGGAGAAAATATATTATTTGATATTAGATTGTACCACTTTCGCGGTACATTTTCAACTGTTTTGTCCTCGAAAAAACAGAGATACCCGCTGAGCGTTCTATGCGCTTTTTAGGGAAAAACCACAAAAAGCGGTTTCATGCGGCTAACTTCCGGGTTTCGGGGCGATTTTTGCAGGATTTTGACGGACTGAACTTCTAAAAAGCACTCCATTTGTAAAAAACTTCATACAGAAATTACAAAATATCTTGACACTCCGCTCCGTTTGATATACCCTAAAACTACTATATCAAAAGCATATCTCCCGTACCCGACATATTCGGCGCACGGCACATTTTTCGCGCTTCCCCTATTACACTCGGCCCTATTGGGCTAAAAGGATGGTTTTTCATGAACAAGCTTCGCAGATTGCGCTCCCTCTCCCCGGAGATGGCGGAAACGCTGCGCCTTGCCGGCGTGCAGGGCATTTTTTGGGCGGCCATGGCGGTAGGCAATTATCAAACAGTCTACCTGCAAAGCATCGGCTTTCCCGCTACGGATTTCGGCTTATTAAACGCCATTGCCTGTGCCGTCGCTATTTTTGCCATGACGTTTTGGGGCACGGTGAGCGACCGTATCGGCAGCGTGCGCAAAATTGTCATTTTAACGCTGACGCTCGGCTGCGGCCTTTTCATTTTTGTGCCACTCATTCCGACGGGGCAATCCTACTCGACGCTATTATTTCTAATCTTGATTCCGATCATCAACTTTTTCCGCGTACCGATGTCGCCGTTTGTCGATAACCTTACGGTGCGCAACTGTGCGGAGCATCGACTGAATTACGGCATGATACGCAGCAGCGGCTCGCTTTTATTTGCCATTGCCGGTGTTATCACGGTAAACGCGCTCATTCCGGCGGCGGGTGTGCCTTCGACGTTCTGGGTGATGGGCATTGTGATGATTCCCGCCATTGTACTGACGTATTTCTGCTTTGAGCCGCAGAGCGGCAAGCGTGTGAAAAAGAGCGCAGCGGGTGCCGGCGTACTGTTGAAAAACTACGCATACATGGCGTTTCTCATTTTTGCATTCTTCTTCCAGATGGCCGCGGCGTTTGAAGGGAACTTTCTGACGTATTACATGGCGGATATTCAGATTGATACTGTCAATCTTGGTCTTATCCTCTCCGTGCGCGCCATGATGGAGATCCCGTTTCTGTTCTTCATCGGCCACCTGCGCCGCTATATCAAGATGAAATACCTCATCATGCTTTCTGCAATTTTGATGGCGACGGAGTGTCTGTGCTTCTGCTTCCTTGTGAATTCACTGCCGACTATGTTGGTATTTGCCGCGTTTTACGGCCTTGGCAACGGTGCATTTCTCGGCACGGGCACGAACTATATCTATGAGCTTGCACCCGTGGAGCTGCGTGCCACGGCGCACAGCCTGTTCATTTCCGTGGCGCAAATCTCCGGCATTCTCGGCAACCTGCTCGGCGGCGTTCTGTTTGACACCATCGGCGGCAAAGCGTTCTACGGCGTAACAGCCTGCGTATTCCTCGTTTCCGTTGCGATTTTCGCCGCAAGCTTTCTCTTCCACCGCAATAAAAAAGAAACGGCTGCGGCATGATCTTCAAATACTCTGTGCTCTTAAAGGCTCGCTTCGGCGGGCCTTTTGTTTTGTCTGAAAACACACGCCTTTTATTGTATATGCCGAAATGACGTTTCCAATCCATTTTACGCTGCTTTTTAGCGTACCCGCACGCAACATGTCGTAAAAATGAATGCGTAAAGTATATTGCCTTTCCATATATAGCCGATACCTTGTGAAACGCTTTGCTTTCTCCACTATACCGTGTGCTTTTCCACACTTTCCACCGAGTTTTCCACACCATAATTTTGCAGAATTATGTATATTTATACACAGCTTCGTTTTGCGGCTGTATGGTTGTTTGTTCTTGTATCGTGGACACAACTGCGTATATCTGTCGAAATATGTCCACAACCGGAGATACATACGTTCGAAACCGCTGAATATTCTTTCACTCATTTAAGTTGAAAATCGGTTTTCCACATATCCTCAGAAAAAGTTTTGCACAAGACGATGACGAAAACCGCCGCCTTTTAAAAGTTCGTGTTCTTTCGTTCCGCTTTGCATCATTTCTCCTATTTTTTAATACGGTCATCAGAGCAAGTCTTTCTATAAGCAGACGACAAAAGAGGCACACGCATTTTATTTTGCATGTGCCTCTTTTATCACCTATTTAATTTGCAAAAATCACTTTTTCGGGACGATAACTTCCTTGCCGCCCATGTACGGACGCAGAGCTTCCGGGATACGAACGCTGCCGTCTGCCTGGAGGTTGTTCTCAAGGAATGCGATAAGCATACGCGGCGGTGCAACAACGGTGTTGTTCAGCGTGTGGGCAAGGTACTTGCCGTTTTCGCCGTTTACGCGGATGCGCAGACGGCGCGCCTGTGCGTCACCGAGGTTGGAGCAGCTGCCGACCTCAAAGTACTTCTTCTGGCGCGGAGACCACGCTTCAACGTCCACGGACTTAACCTTAAGATCTGCGAGGTCGCCCGAGCAGCACTCGAGCGTGCGGACCGGGATATCCATGCTGCGGAACAGGTCTACGGTGTTCTTCCAGAGCTTATCATACCACTTCATGGAGTCTTCCGGCTTGCAGACGACAATCATTTCCTGCTTTTCAAACTGGTGGATACGGTAAACGCCGCGCTCCTCGATGCCGTGTGCACCTTTTTCCTTACGGAAGCACGGAGAATAGCTGGTCAGCGTGAGCGGCAGTTCGGCTTCCGGCAGGATCTGGTCGATGAATTTACCGATCATGGAGTGCTCACTGGTACCGACGAGATACAGGTCTTCACCCTCGATCTTGTACATCATGGAATCCATTTCCGCAAAACTCATAACGCCGGTAACGACGTCGCTGCGAATCATATACGGCGGGATAACATACGTGAAGCCGCGGTCAATCATAAAATCGCGCGCATACGCGATAACGGCAGAGTGCAGACGCGCGATGTCGCCCATCAGATAATAGAAGCCGTTACCCGCAACGCGGCGTGCAGCGTCCAGATCGATACCGTTGAAGCTTTCCATGATCTCCGTGTGGTACGGAACCGGGAAATCCGGAACGACCGGCTCGCCGAAACGCTCAACCTCGACGTTTTCGCTGTCGTCTTTGCCGACCGGCACGCTGGCGTCGATGATATTCGGGATCGTCATCATGATCTTGAGGATCTTCTCGTCGAGCTCCTTTTCCTTCGCTTCTGCGGCGATGAGCTCATCGGACTGTGCCTTGACCTGTGCCTTGACCTCCTCAGCCTCGGCCTTCTTACCCTGACCCATCAGTGCACCGATCTGCTTGGAGAGCCTATTTCTGGAAGCGCGCAGGCTGTCAGCCTTCTGCTGCGTAGCGCGTTTTTCGGCGTCCAGCTCGATGACTTCATCGACGAGCGGAAGCTTTGCGTCTTGGAATTTTTTCTTGATATTCTCGCGGACAATGTCCGGATTTTCTCTCAAAAACTTAATATCGATCATTTTGGAACATTCCTTTCGGTTATTTGTGGCTTTTTAAGCGTTTTTCTTGGTTCTTGGGCCGGTTTCGCATCGCGAAACTCCAATAAGCAAAAAAGTGTTTCGAGCTCCGCGGAGCTCGACCAAGGGGTTTACCCTTGGAACCCACAGCCTTTTGAAAAAGGCTGGCGAAAACTTTATTTGCCCCGTTCACTTTAGCTTTGTGATTTACTCGCCCGTTTTATCGGTCAATTTCAAATCATACAGCAGGTTCTTGAGGTCTTCCTCGCCATAAAACTCGATTGTCAGCGCCGCTTTTTTCTTTGTGCCGGAGATATGCACCACACGGTTTAAAACGTCACGAAGTGCAAGCTCGGCCTCGTCATAGTAGCGGATGCGGCGCTTTGCGGGTTTATCTACCTTTTCCGGCTTCTCCTCGTTTGCGCGCTTTGCCATTTTTTCCAACTCGCGCACGGAGATGCCCTCCATGGTCACGCGTCTTGCCGCCGCTTTCATCTGGTCTTCATTTTTGAAGCTCAGCAGCGTTCTGGCATGGCCCGCAGTCATTTCGCCGCGCTCCAGCATGTTCTGCATATCCTCCGGCAGATTCAAAAGCCGCAGTGCATTCGTGATCGCCGGGCGGGATTTGCCCACTGTTTTTGCAATCTCCTCCTGCGTGAACTCGAAGTTATCCATCAGCATTTTGTAGCCGTTTGCTTCTTCCAGCGGCTTCAAATCCTCGCGCTGCAAGTTCTCAATCAGCGCCAGCTGCATCACTTCGCTGTCCGTCAGATCGCGGATAACCGCCGGTACGGTCGTCAGTCCTGCCATGCGAGAAGCACGCCAGCGTCGTTCACCCGCAACGATCTGATAGCCGCCGGAAAGCAGTGGGCGCACCAAGATTGGTTGCAAAACGCCGTGCTGCGCAATAGAATCCGCCAGCTCGGTCATCGCGCCGTCATCAAAGCTCTGGCGCGGCTGCGTACGGTTCGGCTCTAAGTCGTTTATGCTGAGCTCCACCGCGCCGGCATCGTCCTCACGCGCATTGTCATAGAAAATTGCGTCCAGCCCCTTGCCGAGGCCGCCTTTTTTTGCCATTGCGAAAGATCATCTCCTTCTTGTCGCATTTATACCGATACCACACGATTTTGCGCATGGAACCGGTTTTGCCGCCGAAATCAGCGGTTTTTCTTCAAAATTTCATCCACAAGCGCACCGTATGCGATGCAGCCCTTGTTGGATTTATCGTAGTACAAGATCGGCTGTCCGTAGCTCGGCGCCTCGGAAAGACGCACTGTGCGCGGAATGACTGTTGCAAACACCTTGCGTGGGAAATACTTTTTGATTTCCGTCACAACCTGCTGCGTCAGGTTCAGTCTGCCGTCATACATTGTCAGCAAAACACCTTCCAGCTCTAAACGGTCGTTGTACCGGCGCTTCACAGCCTGCACGGAGCTCATCAGCTGCGAAAGACCCTCCAACGCGTAGTATTCGCACTGTACCGGGATCAAAACAGAGTCCGAAGCATTCAGCGCGTTCGTTGTGATAAGCCCCAGCGATGGCGGGCAATCGATGATGATATAGTCAAATTCTGTGCGCAGTGGCGCCAAAGCCTTCTTTAAAACGGACTCGCGCCCGTTCAAATCCGCAAGCTCAATCTCTGCCGCAGCCAGATCGGCCTTGGAAGGGATGACAGAAAGCTTTTCAAATTTTGTTTCGAGAACGGCATCTTCGCCCTTTGCCCCGTTGATGAGAATATCATACGAGGTCGTTTTCAGCATTCGGCGATCAAAACCTACGCCGCTCGTGGAGTTGCCCTGCGGGTCAATATCGACCAAAAGCGTCTTTTTCCCTTTTGCGCCGAGCCATGCGGCAATATTTACTGCGCTGGTCGTCTTGCCCACGCCGCCTTTTTGGTTCGCCACGGCAATTACCTTGCTCATGTACCGCGCCCCTTTCCTTCTTCTTTCTATTATATAGGATATTGTAGCACATATCCGGCACAGAATAAAGAGAAAAGTTCATTTTTTTGCAATGTTTCATGTGAAACAGCCGGATTGTATCGCGTTTTGGCAAATTTTGATGTTTCATGTGAAACATTTGCGGTTTTAAACCGAAAAAAGTATTAAAAACACAGAAGGACTGCCGGCATTTGCAGACAATCCTTCTGTGTTGTGGGAAATGAATAAGGGAATGGGTTTACCTCGTACTCAATATTAAGTTCTGGCGCATCAGCTTGCCTTGTGTGCAGCTGATTTTGGGATGCGGACGACGCATTCGTAATACTCATCCGTTTCCTTACGCTGAAAAGCTGCGCCGATGCCGGCCTCTTTCATGGTTTGGACAGCATGGTCGATCGTGTTGAGGAACAGGCGAACATCTTTCGCAATGAATGTCCTCTTCGGCCTTTTCGCCTGTCCCTCCTGCTCCAAAAGTGATTTGATATACGTATCCGTCTGCGCCACATTCATTTTGCGCGCTATGACAGTCTTCAACGCTGCCATGCGCTTTTCCGGATCTTCCATTCTAAGCAAAGCACGCGCGTGACGCTCCGTAAGGTGGTTTTCCAGCACCATGCGCTGCTCTTCGCCGGAAAGCCGCAGCAAACGGATCTTGTTTGCAAGCGACGGCTGGCTCATGCCGAGCCTACGTGCGGTCTCCTCCTGCGTCATAGAGCGGTCCTGCATCAAAGCATAGATCGCAGCAGCTTCCTCAAAAAAATTCAGGTCACTGCGCTGCATATTTTCAATAAGCGCCAACACCGCGCCGTCCTGCGGAGAAAGCTCCTGCACAATAGCCGGGATGGTTTTGAGCCCCGCCATACGCGAAGCACGCCAGCGGCGCTCCCCTGCCACCAAAATGTAGCGGTCGTGGTCTCTGCACACAAGAATCGGCTGCAAAACGCCGTTTTGACGAATGCTTTCTGCGAGCTGCAAAAGCTCGTCCTGCGGAAAATCCAATCGCGGCTGTGCAGGATTTGGCACAATCTTATCCGGTGAAAGCTCCAAAAGCTTTTTCTTTTCCGTAAATGCCATACGCCGCACCTCCTGCTTGAATTTCCAGTGTAAGAAGTTGTCCTTTGTGAGGGCTTGTTCTCTTTACAGGAAATAGCTTACCACAATGAAAAGGCAGATTTTGCCGCAATCTGTCACCGTATAAAAAGTTTTTCTTGCTTTTTCAAAACGCGGTGCTATAATAATAGAAATATTCAAACGGAAAAGCGTCGAAAAAGCGCATATTTCCGCCATTTTTAGAGAAAAGGAGCGAAAGAACATGATCTATGCAGAAACCGAAATCAAGCTGAAAAACGGGTGCACCGCCGTCGTACGCAATGCACGCCCCGAAAATGCCAAGCAAATGATTGAATACCTGCGCACCGTTTCGGGCGAATCTCCGTTTTTATTGCGTGAGCCGGATGAGGTGAATTTCACCGTCGAAAAAGAACGCGCAATTTTGCAAAACAAAGCGGAAAGTCAAACGAGATCATGCTCACCGCTTATGTGAACGGTAAGCTTGCCGGAAACTGTTCGCTGGCGTCGCAAGGTGATAAACGCCGCACAAAGCACCGCTGCTGTGTTTCCGTCGCGTTATACGAAAAATATTGCAATCTTGGGCTTGGACGTATATTATTAAGCACACTTTTGGAGCTTGCAAAGCAATGCGGATACACACAAGCGGAGTTGGGTGTGATTGAAGGCAACGAGCGCGCAAAGCATGTTTACGAAAGCCTCGGATTTAAAGAATACGGCTTTTTACCAAATTCTCTGCGCTATTCCGACGGCACCGCGCGCGGCGAATACTTCATGGTGAAAGAGTTATAAGTTCCACGTGAAACTACAGCAGGAGAATAGAATGGAAAACAAAGATCAATGGCTCAACTGGGCCATCGAACTGCAAGGCTTAGCGCAGGCAGGTTTAACCTACGGCAAAGATGTTTTTGACCTCGAGCGCTACACGCGTATTCGTGAAATTGCCGCCGAGATCTTGTCTATGAAAAGCGAGATTCCGGTAGAAACCGTTAAAAATCTATTCTGCAACGAAACCGGGTACCAAACGCCAAAGTTAGATACCCGCGCGGCAATTATTGAAAACGACCGAATTTTACTGGTACGCGAGCAAAACGGCAAGTGGTCTTTGCCCGGAGGTTGGGTCGATGTGGATAAATCCGTTGGAGAAAACGCTGTTAAAGAGGTTTTGGAAGAAGCCGGATTGCGCGTTACAGCAGACCGTATCATTGCCGTACAGGACCGAAACCGGCACAATTTGCCGCGCTACGCCTATAACATCTGCAAAATTTTCTTTTTATGCACGCGTACAGGCGGTGAATTTCAAGTCAACGCCGAAACGACCGAAAGCCGATGGTATGCGGAAGATGAATTGCCGCAGCTTGCGGAGGAAAAGAACAACGCAGAGCAAATTCAAATGTGCTTTGCAGCTTCCCGCAATCCAAACTGGCACATTCTTTTTGATTAAAAAAACGGCTATACAAGAGTTTCTCCTTGCATAGCCGTTTTTATATCGTCTTTCTTACAAATACTTTTTAAAGCCCTTCACTTCACTGTAGCCGATGGCATCATAGAATTTATGCGCGCCGGTACGCTGCAGGCCGGAGACCAAAATGCAGTAGTGGCACTCTTTTTCCTTGCCCCACGTCTCAATGGCTTCAAACATGCCGCGTCCAATGCCTTTTCCACGGTACCTTTCGTCCGTAACAACATTTTCGACGAGTAAAATCGGCTTGCAGGTATCGCAAATATCTTCAAATACAACACCAATCAAAGAGCCACAAAGGTCGCCGTTTTCCGTATTTTCAGCTACAAGCAAGTAGTTATCCTCGTTTTTTGCGATTTTTTTCATCTTTTCCGCCATTTTCTGCGGATCTGCCATCGCATCGGAAAGCTGCGCCAAAAGCGGGTTCAGCTTCGGAATGTCGTTCAATTCAGCTTTACGGTAAATAATACTCATTTTGCTTCCCCTTTCAGCTCTAAAAATAACGGTTTTTTGGTGATCGTGCCGCCGTGACGCGGATACATTTTCGGTGTAAAGCGCAGTTTGCGCATTACGGCAACAAAGCGCTCGCTCTGTTCCTCATCCGGTAGAATGAAAGGAACCATTTTTACAACATCGCATCCAAGCGAAGAGATTGCTTTTCGGGCATATTCCAGTTCATCCGGTAAGCTCGGACCTTTCATCGCGGCAAAATAGCCCTTCATTTTGATGAGCGGAATGCAATATTCCGCCAAAATATTCATGTTTGCGACCGCACGAGCCGTTGCAACATCAAAGCTTTCACGTAGCTTAGTGTCTTTTCCGGCTTCTTCTGCGCGTTTATGAATCGTCTCGGCTTCAATGCCAATGGCATCACACACTTCGCGCAGAAAAACAAGCCGCTTATTCAAAGAATCCAGCAACGTCAGTTCAATGTCCGGGCGCATGATCTTGAGCGGAATGCCGGGAAAGCCTGCACCGGTGCCTACGTCGATAACTTTCGCATTCTTTTTAATTTCAAGCGCTTTCAGCAGCGTCAAGCTATCCACAAAATGTTTTATGACTGCCTCTTCCGGGTCGGTGATGGCCGTGAGGTTCATCACGGTGTTGCGCTCCAAAAGCAGATCAAGATAGATCTGGAACTGCTCCGCATGTGCAGGCGAAACCTTTACGCCAATCTCTTTTGCTTTTGAAATCAGCAGATTTTTAATATCCATAATCAAAATTTCAGCTCGCCTAAAGCAAAGCTGCCCTTTCAGTTTTGTTTTATAAATATTATAGTAATTAAGCTCAATTCATTACATGTTAAATGCAGCAGACATCACTTTTCTTCATTGTGTGCAGAGAGCCAAATCAACAGCACGGAAATATCCGCCGGGGAAACGCCGGAAATACGCCCTGCCTGTCCCACGTTTTCCGGGCGCACGCGATTGAGTTTTTCCTGTGCCTCAAGTCGCAGGCCCGAAATCTCGGCGTAGTTGATCTCTTTTGGCAGCAGCTTCTTTTCCAACCGGCGCATTTCGGCAATGTCCTGCAGCTGGCGCTTGATGTAGCCCTCATATTTGAGCGCCGTCTCCACGCTTTCAAAAATCTCACGCGGATAATTCGGGCGTTCGGTGTCGATAGGTGTCAGGTTCGCATAGGTCACCTGCGGGCGGCGCAGCAGCTCAGAAAGGCGCACACCCGTTGTGACCGGCGATGTTTCACATGAAACCAGCACTTCGTTCAGCGCGTCCGTCGGCGAAAACACCGTTTTCTCCGCGCGCTTCATCTCCGCTTCTTTCTGCGCCTGCTTCTTTTCAAACTTCGCCCAACGGCGGTCATCGATGAGCCCCAGCTCGCGGCCGATTGGCGTCAGTCGCTCATCGGCGTTATCCTGCCGAAGCACAAGACGGTATTCGGAGCGCGAGGTCATCATGCGGTACGGGTCGGTGACGCCTTTCGTGATGAGATCGTCGATGAGCGTGCCGATGTACGAGCCCGCGCGATCCAAAATAAGCGGGTCACGATTTAAGACTTTCAGCGCAGCATTTGCACCTGCCACAAAGCCCTGCGCGGCGGCTTCTTCATAGCCGGAACTGCCGTTGAACTGCCCCGCGCCGTAAAGTCCCGGATAATCGCGAAACTCCAGCGTGGCGTTCAGCTGCAGCGGGTCGCAGCAATCATATTCGATCGCATACGCGTTTCGCATGATTTCTACGTGCTCAAGCCCCTTAATCGTGCGGTAAAACGCAATCTGCACTTCTTCCGGCAGTGAAGAGCTCATACCCTGCAAGTACATCTCCTCGGTTTCCGCGCCGCACGGTTCAATAAAAAGCTGATGGCGCGGCTTTTCGGAAAAACGCATGATCTTATCTTCAATGCTCGGGCAGTAGCGCGGGCCAACGCCTTCGATCATGCCCGCATACAGCGGCGAACGGTGAATATTATCGAGAATGACCTGCTTCGTGCGGTCGTTTGTCCAGCTCACGTAGCACACAGCCGAGTTTTTCGGCGGCATTTCCGCATCAAATGAGAACGGCGTGACAGGTTCATCGCCCTTTTGAACCTCGAGGTCGGTAAAATCGATGGATGAGCGCAGCACGCGCGCCGGGGTGCCGGTTTTAAAGCGACGCAACGAAATGCCAAGCTCTTTTAAAGAACCCGCAAGTTCCGTCGCCGGGAACATGCCATCCGGGCCGCCCGCATACGAAACCTCACCCACGAAGATGCGCCCGCCGAGAAATGTGCCGGTCGCCAGCACGACCGCGCGGCACGTGTAAACCGCGCCGAGGCGTGTCGTCAGCAGCCAGTTTTCGCCGTCTCGCTCAATGTCGATGACCTCCGCCTGGCGCATCACGAGGTTTTCGCACTGCTCAAGCTTATGCTTCATCACGCGCGCGTACTTGTTGCGGTCGATCTGCGCACGCAGCGAGTGCACCGCAGGGCCTTTACCAAGGTTCAGCATGCGGCTTTGCAGCGTACATTCGTCCGCCGTTTTGCCCATTTCGCCGCCGAGCGCGTCCACTTCGCGCACAAGGTGACCCTTTGCTGTGCCGCCAATGCTCGGGTTGCACGGGCAGTTGCCCACAGCGTCCATGTTTATTGTGAAGATCACCGTGCGGCAGCCGAGACGCGCCGAGGCCAAAGCCGCCTCAATTCCCGCGTGTCCCGCGCCGATCACGGCAACATCGTATTTTCCTGCATCATAGCTCATAATTTAACTTCTTTTCCGATTTATTCTGAAATACTGCCTATTTTAAAGATAAAATATAACAATTTTGACATTCTATTTTCCCACGCAGAACTTTTCAAATACCTGATCGACCACCGCATCCGAAACACGCTCGCCGGTCAATTCATTCAAAGCTGCAATGGCACCCTCCAGCGAGACCGTCACCGCGTCCCACGTCATGCCCATAAGCAAAGCGTTTTCCGCTTCCTCCAACGCCGTGAGCGCCTTTTGTACGTCCGAGCGTTGGCGCTCCGTATAGAGAATGCCATCGTTCGGGTTCAGCTCAGCGGTTTTCAGTGCGCGCGCGGCCGCGTTTTGCAGCGCAGGCAGTCCCTCGCCGGAAAGCGCCGAGACCGTCACGACCTCTTTGAAATGCTTATCGATCTCCGCACGGTCGATCTTCGGCGCGAGGTCGGATTTATTGATGACCGCCACGGCCGGTGTATCGCCTATGGCATCCATCAACGCGCGGTCGTCGTCGTTCAGCTCTTCGCTCGCATCAAACACCGCCAGCACAAACTGTGCCGTTTTGACGCGATCCAAAGCCATGCGCACGCCGATCTGCTCCACGCGGTCTTCCGTATCGCGGATACCGGCGGTGTCGGCAAGGCGCAGCGGAATTTCACCGAGCAGCACAGTCTCCTCCACCACGTCACGCGTCGTGCCCGCAAGATCGGTCACAATGGAACGCTCGCAACCCGCAAGCAGGTTCATCAGCGTGGATTTGCCGGCGTTCGGGCGGCCTGCAATGACCGTCACCACACCCTCGCGCAGAATGCGCCCGCCGTCAAAGCCGGCGAGCAAGTCTTTCAGCGCCGTTTTTCCGGCAGCAAGGCGCGTTTTCAGCATCGTCTCATCCACCTGTGGTATGTCGTCGTCCGGGTAATCCGCCCACGCGGCAAGGTGCGCACCGATGTCCGTCAGATCCGAACGCAGCTTTTCAATGCGGCGGGAAAGTGCGCCGTCGTGTCCCGCCTGCGCCGCTTTCATCGCTTCGCGCCCCTGCGCGGAGATGATCTGCATGACGGCTTCCGCCTGCGCAAGGTCCATTTTGCCGTTTAAAAACGCGCGGCGCGTAAATTCGCCCGGCGCCGCAGAGACCGCACCGGCAGCAAAAACCGCCTGCAAAACCGCTTTTAAAACGAACAATCCGCCGTGGCAGGAAAGCTCCACCACGTCTTCACCCGTAAAGCTGTGCGGTGCGGCAAAAACGGTCGCAACGCACTCATCGAGGCGCTCGCCGTCCGGCGCATACACGTGTCCGAAGCGGCACGTGTAACCCGCCATATCACAGAGCTTCGCGCCGGAAACCGACTTAAAAACACGGTCGCCGACCGCGCGGGCCTCATCGCCCGAAATGCGAATGACTCCGATGCCGCCCGGCGCCGCCGCCGTAGAGATTGCTGCAATGGTCTTCATAGTTTATCCCTTCTTCTCGTTCGCTGCACATGCAACACTTTCTCATTTTGTATTATACCACGCGGCGAAAAGATTGTCACGCAGAATGTCGGAAAACGCAGGAAAATCACAGAGAAAGCGCAAAAACCTCCGCATACCAAAGTATACGGAGGTTCTCTGTTTTAAAGTTTTAGTTTTTGGAGATCTTACCGTACGGCGTAGAAACATCGTCCAGAACACGCGGTGCTGCGGGAGCGGTGCGATTCTGTGCCGGACGGCTGTCACGGTTATCTCTGCGCGGAGCGCGGCCGCCGCGATTATCACGGTTGTAACCGCCGTTTCTGCCGCGGTTATTGCCGCCGCGACGATTATCGCGTCTTACGTAGCGCTCGCCGCCCTCAGGGCCGATTACAACGTGGCGGGCAAGGTCTTCACCCTCGCTCCAAGACTTCGCACCCTCAACCTCCTGCACGGCGGTGTGGATGATGCGACGCTCATACGGATTCATCGGCTCCAAGGAGGCATTGCGACCGGTCTTCACGGCGCGGGCAGCCATCTTTCTGCCGAGATTTTCAAGCGTTTCCTTGCGTTTTTCGCGGTAATTGCCCACGTCCAGCGTAATGCGGTAATAAGACTCGTCCACATGGTTTGCAACGAGAGAGACGCAAGATACTGGAGGGAATCCAGCGTTTCGCCGCGGTGGCCGATGATGAAGCCGATATTTTCGCCGGTGAGCACAAGCTCTGCGCCTGCCTCTTCCTCGCGGATCTCAATATTTACGTCGCCGAGGCCCATGCCGGAAAGAACGTTGCGCAGATACTCTGCTGCGGCGTCTGCCGGTGTGGAACGGATGAACGCGCGCACCTTTGCCGGTCTGCCGCCGAAAAGGCCGAAGCGCTTTTTCTCTTCCGTTTCGAGAACTTCAAACTCTGCGTCTGCGGGGTCTACGCCCAACATTGCGCATGCTTTTTCATACGCTTCTTCTGTGGTTGCGCCTGTTGCGATTGCTTCTTTTACCATGGCTTTCTTCTTCCTTTCTTCTTTTCAATACTCTATCTTTATCCCGTTTCGGAGTGAAAGGAGGTGGGGATAACAGCCTTTATTTATTTCTTGCTTCCGAGATAATCGGTAGAATTGCCTTTGTTTTTCTGCGCATTTCCGCCTTTTTTACCGGCCGCTTTCTTTTCCTTCTGCGCAGCCTGGCGCTCTGCCTGCGCCTGGTTCTTCGCCTCAATCTTATCGGCGATCTGCTTTTGCAGGTTTGCGGGCAGCGGCTTTACCTTCTGATTCGCCTGTAAAAGCGTCACATAGCGGCTAGCTTCCGACTTTGCGGAGACCTGCTCCGGCGAAAAATACTTGTGCGTGATGAGCGTCTGTGCAAAACCGACCAGCGCGGAAATAATCCAATAGAAACCGACAGCTGCCGGCATGATGTATGCCCAGTATGCGGACAGGAGCGGCATGCCGTACATCATGACCTTCATGCAGCCCTGACCTGCGCCCTGCTGCTGTGTGGGCTGCAGCTTCTGCATGACAAAGGACTGGCCCCAGTAGGTCACAAGTGCCAGCACCGGGATGATCCACAGCATAGAAGCGAACGAGCTCGTGTTCGGGGATGCGAGCAGGTCAAGACCGAAGCACTTGAAGCCCTTGCCGAAAAACTCAATCTTCTGCACATCGTCCGCGGAGAACATCGTCAGGTGGTCCTTCAGTGCGTCGAAATTCTTAACGATCTCAAGCTCTACATACTGGTTCGTGCTCGCAATGCCCGGAATCTTAGAAACGAATTCCGTAGCCTGCGAAATGGTGTCCTTTGCAATATGCAGGGTGTTCGAGAGCGGATAAATAACGGAGTAATAAATGCCGAGCATGATCGGGAACGGAAGCAGCGTCGTCAGACAGCCGCCGCCGGGATTCACACCCTCTTTTTCGTAGAGCTTCTGCAGCTCTTCGTTATACTTCATCTGGTCCTTGGCGTACTTCTTCTGCAGCTCCTGCTGCTTGCTTGCCAATCTGGACTGCGCCGCCATGCTCTTCTGCGATTTAATCGAGAACGGGAACATCAGCGCCTTTACGATGATCGTGAACAGGATGATCGCGATACCGTAGTTTTTGAAAACGGTGTACAGGAACCACAGCAGATAACCGAGTACGCTGCCGAAGAAATTAAAAATAGACATCATAGTAGTTGACCAAATCCTTCCCGGATCAAAACTTATTCTTTTTCCGCTTTTCCGGCACAGGGTCATAGCCACCGTGGGAAAACGGATTACACCGCAGAATGCGCCAAAGCGCAAGCACGCCGCCGAGTAAGGCGCCATACCGCTCCACGGCTTCTTCCCCGTACTGTGAGCAGGTGGGGATATACTTGCAGCAGCCGCGCGTTGCACGCGGTCTCAGCTTCCGATAGAGATGGATGAGCCCAATGACGGCGCGGCGCGGCCAATACCGCACACCCTTTTTCGCCGAAATGCGTCCGCCCTTATATTGTATCACCGCGGACACAGGCTCTTTCTGTTTTCTCATACTGCTTTTCTGATCTGTCGTTATGACAATTCTTCTTTCGTTACACTTGCGGTTTCTTCGCCCGTCTCCGACGTCCTTTCGGAGTCATTTTCCGCCGTTTTTGCGGAGTTGTTTTTATCTTTGGGTAGGGCAACAAGCACGCCGAGTTCCTCAAGCGCGCTTTTTAACTGCGAAGATACGATTTGATAGTTTGCGAACGGCGTTCTGCCGCGGCTGACGAGGACAAGGTCATACCCCGGCTTCAGTTGCGGATACAGCGCACGGATGCTTTCACGCAGAAGGCGCCGCGCACGGTTCCGCTTAACCGCGTTGCCGATCTTTTTGCTGGCCGTAATGCCCACGCGCGCCTGCTTCACCTTTTTATTGCGCAGGCAATACAGCACAAGCGCCGGGCGCACCGCGCTTTTTCCGCGGGCGTAAACGCGCTTATACTCGTGGTTTTCGGTCAGCGGCACAAGGATGTCCATGGGTAAGCCTCCAAAGCCGTTCGGTAAGGCCAAAGCTGAGTATAGCAGAGCCTCACCGCCGAAAAAATCAGGCAAAACAAAGAAAGGTCACGCAGCGGTGACCCTCAAAGCATACATTAATAGGTTAAACGTGCTCTGCCCTTTGCTCTGCGACGCGCCAGAACTTTACGTCCGTTGCGTGTAGACATTCTCTTTCTGAAGCCGTGCTCCTTCTTTCTGTGGAGCTTCTTCGGCTGATAGGTTCTCAGCATATCAAAAACCCTCCTTTCACGAGGTTACTTATCAAAATGCGGTCTGCAAATAACAGTCCGTTACAGATAAGCATTATACCTTAAAACCGTAGAAGCTGTCAACCTTTTTTCGGGTTTTTACGGAAAAAAAACTTGGAATGAAGCGCTGCAAAGGCAAAAGCAGAGGAAAATAGAAGGCCTACATGTTTTTTCAGCCTGAAAAAACACAAAGCAAAGTGCGCAATGCCAAATGTTTTTAATCGATCTTTTTTCAAGAAAGGTTATGGAAGCTCGGGGCAAAGTTTCCCATTCCTGCGTTAAAAATCCGCCTTCACGCTCCCTTTTTCCACCCTTTCTGCGTATAAATTGCCGAAAACACGTTTCTTTCCCGCTTTTTGCCTGTGAAGCCCGTCAGATTTTTCAACATTCCACAGGTTTTCTGTGGACAACTTTGCGGTTTTGTGCTACACTATATATTAGTATTTTAGCGTCAAAATGCACTTTCAATGCCGCTTCTTCGGTCATCCTGACCGCTGCGGCGCGGCTATGGGCGCATACCGATACCAAAACCTAAAAGAAAGGGAATAAGGAAATGGAATCATTCTTAGAAGCATGGGACCTCATTTGCGACTACTGCAAAAAGCAGGTCACCGACGTGAGCTATGAAACCTGGTTCAGCAAGCTCGTCCCCATCTCGCTCGATTTCGGAGCAGGCGTTGCCATCATTCAAGCGCCGAACGAATTTAACAAATCCACCATCGAGCGCGGCTTTCACAAGTGCTTGAACGACGCCGTACAGAGCGTTTTCGGCGAAGCTTTCACCTATAAGCTCATCACCCCGATGGAGAAAAAAGAAAAAGAGCGCGTGCCGGACGATGACGAATACGAGTACACGTTTGAAACGTTCATCGAGGGCAGCTCCAATAAATTTGCCTGCGCAGCCTGCCGCTATGTTGCAAAAGAGCCGGCCAAAAACTACAATCCCCTCTTTATCTACGGCAACTCCGGCCTCGGCAAAACGCACCTGCTCAACGCCATCGGTCACGAGCTCAAAAAGAATTTCCCGGATAAGGATATCATTTACGTCAAGGGCGACCAGTTTGCAAACGAGCTGATCGAAGCCATCCGCGCCGGTACCACCGTGAGTTTCCGCGAAAAGTACCGCAAGGCCGACGCACTCCTCATCGACGATATTCAGTTCATCGCCGGCAAGGAATCCACGCAGGAAGAGTTCTTCCACACATTCAATACATTATATGAATCCAAAAAGCAGATCGTTTTAACGAGCGACCGTCCCCCGCGCGACATCGCTACCTTGGAAGATCGTTTGAAGACCCGCTTTGAATGGGGCCTTACCGCCGATGTGCAGCCGCCGGACTTTGAGACCCGCATGGCAATCATCAAGCGCAAAGCCGAGCTTGTCGGTCTCAGTGTGCCGGACAATGTCTGCGAATTTATCGCACAGAAGCTCAAGAGCAACATCCGCCAGCTGGAAGGCACGGTCAAAAAGCTCAACGCCATCCACCTTGTGGAGGGCGCCACCCCCACTATCAGCACGGCACAGCGCGCCATCAGCGACATCGTAAACAACGAGCAGCCTGCGCCTGTCACCGTCAGCAAAATCATTGAAGAAGTCGGCCGCACCTACGGCGTTTCCCCGGAAGATATCAAGTCCTCCAAGCGCAACGCAAATGTTTCCTTTGCGCGCCAGATCTCCATGTACGTCGTGCGCGAGATTACACAGATGCCTATGGTCGAGATCGGCAAAGAATTCGGCGGCAGAGACCACTCCACCGTCGTTTACGCCATCCAGCAAATCGAAGAAAAATCCGCGCGCGATCCCGTGACAAAGGCCACCGTCAGCGACATCATCAAAAATATTCGCGACCGCTGATCCTCTCCGCCCCTAAAGTGCTCCATTTCCCTTATTCTTTCCTATATACTGGAATACAGGCAAATTCGCTGTACTTTTAAAAATATCAAATACAGAGCATTTCCTATAACGTTCTGTATAATTGTCGTAGACTTCCTTGTGGCTATCTTTGAAGCACAACCACAAGATATAGGGTATGATCTCCAGTGTCCTTACACACGAAAGTCAAAATAAAATCAACGAGTTTTCAACATTTCACACAGAGTTTTCAACCGTTCTGTGGATGAAATCAAATTTTCCACACTCTCCACAATCCCTCCACATCAATTTTCGCAAAACTTTCGCGCAATTTTCACCTGTCCAAAGCCACTTTTTAAAGTTTCCAACTTTTTCACACCCTCTACGACTACTGCTATAACTAATACTTAAAATAAATATAAAAAAGAACCGCAAGCTTACTCCTTCCACATCTCCACACCCAAAAACACATAGAAATGTGAAAAACCAAAATGCGCGGTAAAGCTTTCGCGGTCCAAAATGCTAAACAAAAGGCCAAAACCACAAAACCGCGCAGAAAGGAAGAACTTATCCACATGAAATTCACCGTAGAAAAAAGATTGTTGAACGAAGCCGTAACCAATCTGCAAAGAGCGGTTTCCTCCAAAACTTCTATTCCGGCGCTCGAAGGCATCCTCATCCGCAGCGAAGAAAACCGCCTCATTTTGACCGCTTACGATCTTGAAATCGGCATGCAGACCGAGCTGCCCGCCATCATTTCTGCGCCGGGCGCGATCATCCTCACCGCAAAGTTGTTCGCCGAAATCGTCCGCCGTTCGCCAGACGAGGACATCACCATTGACGTGGACGACCGCAACACCGCCACCATCACCTCCGGTGTGAGCTGCTTTACCATCATCGGTATGGATTCGGCGGAATTCCCGGAGCTGCCAAAAATCACCGACGCCGATACAATCAAAATGCCGCAGGAACTCTTAAAAAGTATGATTCGCCAGACGCTTTTCGCCGTCGCGGACAGCACTGCAAAGCCGATCCATCAGGGCAGTTTGTTCAAAATTGAAAACGGAAATTTAGATGTTGTATCGGTCGACGGTTACCGGTTGGCCCTGCGCCGCGAAGCGATTAACTACGCGAACAACACCGAATTTGTCGTTCCTGGAAAGACACTTTCCGAAGTACTCAAGCTCTTAAAGGACAGCGAGGGCGAAGTGGAGATTTGTCCGAGCCGCCGCCACATTTTGTTCCGAATCGATAATTATACGGTTATTTCCGCTTTGCTCGAGGGCGAATTCCTCGATTATAAATCGGCACTGCCGAAGGATAAAAAAACCGAAGTTACGGTTTCCACTCGTACGATGATCGAAAGTGTCGAGCGCGTTTCGCTTCTCATCACCGACCGCCTGAAAAGCCCGGTGCGCTGCGTGATTGGCGAAGACACCGTCAAGCTTTTCTGCACCACCACCATGGGCCGTGCCACCGACCAGATTTCGGCGGAAATTTCCGGAGACCAGCTTGAAATCGGTTTCAATAACAAATATTTGCTCGATGCACTCCGCGCAGCAGAGACCGACGAAATTCGACTGCAGCTCGGCGGCCCGATCAGCCCGATGCTCGTTCTGCCGAAGGAGGGCGATGCGTTTTCGTTCCTCGTCCTGCCGGTGCGGCTACGCAGCGAAATGTGATCGATGTTTCACGCACTGTCCGCTGTTCGCGGACAAATATTACGACTTTTGTGAAACATTAACTTGTGAAATTTTGACACCAAAGCTTAAAATATAAATTTTTATACAACTTTAATATGCAAACAAACGTGAAGATTTGTATATTAAATTTATCTTTATTTTTATAAGGGATCGAATATATTATGAAAAATGAGATCATCACGATCACAACGGAGTTCATCCGTCTGGATGCACTTTTAAAGCTCGGCGGCGCGCTGGATACCGGCGGGCAGGCCAAATTCGTCATTCAAAACGGCGAAGTCGAAGTAAATGGCGAAGTCTGCACCATGCGTGGCAAAAAAATGCGTGACGGCGACTATGCCGAATATAACGGCGGCCGCTATACGGTAAAAGTGGAGGAATGAGCCGGTGAACGTACTGCGCCTCGGCTTTGAAAATTTCCGAAATTTGTGCCCGGGCGAAATTTTTCCGGGCGAGACCATCAATGTCATTCACGGCAGCAATGCCCAGGGCAAAACGAATTTACTTGAGGCCATCTGGCTTTTTACGGGCGGACATTCGTTTCGCGGCACAAAAGACAGCGAACTGCCGGTTTTAAAAGACGGCAAAAATGCGCCTGCAGCCTCACTTTCCATGACGCTGTTTACAGAAGGACGCGAGCAGGAGCTAAGGCTCGAACTGCGCGACGGTCGGCGCTCCAGTGTCATCAACGGCGTGGAGAAAAAGACCGGCTCGGCGCTTGTGGGCAAGTTCTGCGCCGTCATTTTTTCACCGGAGCATCTTTTGCTCGTCAAAGAAGGCCCTTCGCGCCGCCGCGCGTTTTTAGACGGTGCGTTGTGCCAGTCCCGCCCGGCATTTACGCGCGTTTTGGCGCATTATAATAAAGCTCTCATGCAGCGCAATGCGCTTTTAAAAGATATTCCGCGTCACCCGGAGCTTATCGATACGCTTGATGTTTGGGACGAGCGCCTTATTCTGTTCGGCACGGAGGTCGTACAGGAGCGCGCTGCGTTCTGCAAAGATTTGGAGCCGCGTGCGGCGGAAATTTACCGGGGTATCGCGAAAAACAGGGAGGAAATCACGCTTTCCTACGCGCCGTTTGGCGGTGCGGAGACAAAAACGGAGATTGCCGAGCGGTTTTCCGAAGTGCTGAAAAACGCCAGAAATGCCGATGCTCGTGCGGGGTTTACGTCTGTCGGCCCGCACAGGGATGATTTGACGCTCACCATAGAAGGGCTTTCCGCCAGAACGTTCGGTTCGCAGGGGCAGCAGCGCAGCATCGTGCTGGCATTAAAGCTTGCGGAAGCCGATATTCTGTACCGAAAAACCGGCGAGCGCCCGGTTATCTTGCTCGACGACGTGATGAGTGAGCTTGATATGAGCCGCCGCGATTATCTTTTGAATCACCTTGACGGGCGGCAGGTGTTCATCACGTGCTGCGACCCGGAAACTGTGCGCCTGATGGAAACGGGACGCGGGTTCTATGTGGAAAAAGGCACGGTGCGGCAGGATACGGACGAAAAAGCAGGGGAAGTGCACGCGGAAAACGAAACGCCGACTTGCGAAAGCGAGTAAACCTGTGGTATGATAAGGAGCATGGTATGTATATTCACCTTGGTATGGGCGTTGTAGTGCGCGAAGAAGACGTCGTGGGCATTTTCGATATGGAAAACACCACGGTCTCCGGCGCAACGCGCGATTTTTTGAAGCGCGCCCAAAAAGAGAACCTTGTGGAAGACGTGTGCTATGACCTGCCGCGTTCCATTGTGGTTTGCAGAGACTATATCGGAGGCGAGCGCGTGTATATCACGCAGATTGCCCCGGCCACGCTTTTAAAACGCTCCCGCGCGGAGATCGGCGGCATTGCGCTGAGACCGCACGCCAAGGGACTGTAACAGAAAGGATCTTCATTTATGCAGTATTTCGGCATTCCTACCTGTCCGTATTGCAAAAAGCATGTCAACCTTGTTCGCACGTGGAGATTGAAGCGTGAGGGCGAGTATAAATGCCCGCGCTGCGGCGGTATTTCCAATATCTATCTTTCTCCGCTCGTGTATGTGTTTGCCGTGCTGGCCATCTGTGCCGGCGTGTGCATCTATTTCTTCCATAAATTCGTTTTGGATGACATCAAGCTGTTCACTTGCCTGCAAATTTTCATCCCGTTTGCGATTTTCTTCTTTTTAAGCCTTTTCACGGTGTATTTAAAGCGCCCTGTCATCCGCAGAGTACAACGCGAAGCCCCGCGACCGGCTCCGCAGCGCAGTGCGGAACCGGAAAGACGTGCTCCGAGCCGTGACGATACGTTTACGGAGATGAATACGGCAGATACAGAGAAAATAACGAGCCGGAGCGCAAAGTGAACCGACGCGTCTGAATTCTGACGGCAAGTAAAATGTAAAGGTCTTTGATTAAACTTTCTTCAGAAAGCTTATAGAGTCTCGGGGCAAAGCCCTGAAAAACAGAAAATCCACACGGAAAAGAGCTGCCGAATTGTAATTTACGGGCGGCTCTTTTTGCGTTCTTACCGACCGAAAAACCGCAGAAAAGAGGGGAAAGCGGGGTGTGTTTTCAAATATACACACTTCTGTATGTTTATGCACAAAAAACCGCAGAAAATCTAAGCTTTCCGCGGACATTTTTCAAAAATGACCTTGTAAATTTTACCGTTTTGTACTATACTATTATATAAAGATAACCGCCTGCGGAACTGTACAAATGAAACAGGCGGCGTTTCTCTTTGAATAGATAACGAATGAATGTCTTTTATTTCAAAGGCACAAAAACACATTCGGCGTTTTCGTGCCGAAGAAAGGAAAATGAGAGTTAATATGGATATTAACGAAATGACGCATGTGGATACGAATTACGATTCGGATCAAATACAGGTCCTTGAAGGTCTGGAAGCCGTCCGCAAGCGCCCGGGCATGTACATCGGCTCCACCGGTCCGCGCGGCCTGCACCACCTTGTTTACGAAATCGTAGATAACGCCATCGACGAAGCGCTTGCAGGCTATTGCGACCGCATCGATGTGCGCATCCTGCCCGGCGACATCATCTGCGTGCAGGATAACGGCCGCGGCGTGCCGGTCGGCGTGCAGCACCAGACGGGTCTGCCGGCCGTGACGGTTGTGTATACCATTTTGCATGCCGGCGGCAAATTCGGCGGCGGCAGCTATAAAGTTTCCGGCGGTCTGCACGGCGTTGGCGCTTCCGTCGTCAATGCGCTTTCCTCGTGGCTGGAGGTCGAGGTGCGCCAGGGCGGTCACCTGTACCGCCAGCGCTTCTCACGCGGCAACGCGGAATATGACCTGCAGGATCTCGGCCCCATCGAAAACCCGGAGCAGACAGGTACCATGGTTACGTTTAAGGCTGACCCCGAGATATTCAAAGAAACCACCGTTTATGATTTTGCCACGCTCGAAACGCGTCTGCGCGAGCAGGCATTTTTGAACGCCGGCGTCAACATCATCCTCACCGATGAGCGTGACCCGGAGAACATCAAAAGCGACCGTTTCCACTACGAGGGCGGCGTAGCAAGCTTTGTGGAGTACTTGAACCGCAAAAAAGCCGTGGAGGTCATCCACCCGGATGTCATTTATTTCTCCGCGACCGCGCCGGACAACAACTCTACCTGCGAAATCGCCATGCAGTATACGGACAGCTTTAACGAGCTGATTTTGTCCTTTGCAAACAACATTCACACGGTGGACGGCGGTACGCACGAAGACGGCTTCAAGCGCGCCTTAACGCGCGTGATGAACGATTACGCAAGAAAGTACAACATCTTAAAGGAAGCCGATAAAAACCTTTCCGGCGAGGATGTACGCGAGGGCCTCACGTGCGTCATCAGCGTAAAGATGAAGGAGGCACAGTTCGAGGGCCAGACGAAGGGCAAGCTCGGCAATACGGAAATCAACGGCCTTGTCAGCAATCTGATGAGCGACAAACTGATGACGTTCCTTGAAGAGAACCCCGCCGTGGCACGCGCCATTTTCGACAAAGCTATGGCGGCCTCCCGCGCAAGAGAAGCGGCGAGAAAGGCAAGAGACCTTGTGCGCCGCAAATCTGCGCTCGAAAACGCAACGCTGCCCGGCAAGCTCGCAGACTGCCAGTCCCGCAACCCGGAAGAGACCGAAATTTACATCGTCGAGGGCGATTCCGCAGGCGGCTCCGCAAAGGGCGGCAGAGACCGCAAATTTCAGGCGATCCTCCCCCTGTGGGGTAAAATGCTGAACGTTGAGAAGGCACGCTTAGACCGCGTTTACGGCAACGATAAGCTCATGCCGGTCATTACGGCACTCGGCACGGGCATCGGCGAAGAATTCGATTTGAATAAGCTCCGTTACGGTCGCGTCATCATCATGGCCGATGCCGATGTCGACGGTTCGCACATCCGCACTTTGCTTTTGACGTTCTTCTACCGCTATATGCGCCCGCTTGTCGAAGAGGGACACGTGTACATCGCACAGCCGCCGCTGTTCCGCATCACGAAGAATAAGCGCCACTATTACGCGTATTCCGATAACGAGCGCGACGAGATCATGACGCAGCTGCAGAGCGGCTACGATATTCAGCGCTACAAAGGCCTTGGTGAAATGGACTCCGAGCAGCTTTGGGAGACGACCATGAACCCGGAGACCCGCGTCATGCTGCAGGTTACGCCGAGCGATGCCGCACAGGCGGACGAAATCTTCACCATTTTGATGGGTGATAAGGTAGAGCCGCGCCGCGAGTTCATTGAGCGCAACGCAAAGTACGTAAAGAATCTGGACATTTAAGCGCGAAAGGATCAGCAAGCAATGGATAATATGGAAGAAAAGAAGGAAAACCTCATACAGGTGGACCTCAGAGAGATCATGGAGACGTCGTTCCTCGATTACTCCATGTCCGTTATCGTGCAGCGTGCACTGCCGGACGTGCGCGACGGCTTAAAGCCGGTCCACCGCCGCATTCTCTACACCATGTATGAAAACGCTCTGTGGCCGGAAAAGGCTTACAGAAAGTGCGCGGATACCGTCGGTTCCGTGCTGGGCCGCTACCATCCGCACGGCGATGCTTCGGTTTATGACGCGCTGGTGCGCCTTGCGCAGGATTTTTCCATGCGCTATATGCTTATTGACGGCCACGGCAACTTCGGTTCCGTAGACGGCGACCCGCCTGCTGCATACCGTTACACGGAAGCTCGCATGAGTAAGCTTTCTGTGGAAATGCTGAAGGATATTGAGAAGGACACGGTCGATTTCTCCCCGAACTACGACGACCGTCTGAAAGAGCCGAACGTGCTGCCCTCTCATTTCCCGAATATCCTCGTAAACGGCTCCACAGGTATCGCCGTCGGTATGGCGACGAACATTCCGCCGCACAACATGGGCGAAGTGCTTGATGGCGTGTGCGCTATGGTGGATAATCCCGATATTGACCTTGACGGCCTCATGCAGTACATTAAGGGACCGGATTTCCCGACCGGCGGCATCATCATGGGCCGCAGCGGCATTCGCGCCGCATACGGCACCGGCCGCGGCAGAATTTACGTGCGTGCCCGCGCAGAGATTGTGGAAAAGCCGAACGGTCGCTACCAGATCGTCGTCACCGAGCTGCCGTATCAGGTCAACAAAGCAAGACTCATCGAAAACATCGCAGAGCTTGTCAAGGATAAGCGCATCGACGGCATCTCCAATATCGACGATCATTCCGACCGCAACGGTATGCACATTGCCATCGACATCAAGCGTGAGGCTTCCCCGCAGCTCGTTTTGAACCACCTGTATTCGCTTACGCAGATGCAGGTTACGTTCGGTGTCATCATGTTGGCCATTGTAGACGGCCAGCCGAAGCTGCTCACCCTGCGCGATATTCTGCAGGAATACATCAAGTTCCAGAGTGAAGTTGTGCTGCGCCGCACGCAGTTCGACCTTAAAAAGGCGCAGGAGCGCGCCCACATTCTGGAAGGTCTCATGATCGCGCTCGACTTCATCGATGAAGTCATCGCCATCTTGAGAAATTCCAAGTCTATCCCGGAAGGCAAGGTCGCTCTCATGGAGCGCTTCGGCCTTGACGATGTGCAGGCACAGGCCATCGTGCAGATGCGCCTCGGCCAGCTGACTGGCCTTGAGAGAACAAAGCTCGAGGAAGAGCTTGCCGCACTGCGCCTGAAGATTGCGGATTTCCTCGACATCATCGCAAGCGAAGCGCGCCGCTACGGCATCATCAAGGATGAAGCCATGGAGATGAAAAAGCGCTTCAGCGACGAGCGCCGCACGGAGATCGCCGCCATTTCCGGCGAAATGGACGTGGAAGACCTCATCCCGGAGGAAGACTGCGTCTTGACACTGACGAACTTCGGCTACGTAAAGCGCCAGACGCTCGACACGTACCGCACACAGCGCCGCGGCGGACGCGGCATCTCCGGCATGAGCCGCCGCGAAGAAGACGTTGCGAGCGAGCTGTTCATTGCAAATTCGCATGACTTTGTACTGTTCTTCTCCGACAGAGGGCGCGTGTACCGCTTAAAGTGCTATGAGATTCCGGAGGGCTCCCGCACAAGCCGCGGCATGAACATCACAAATCTGCTGCCGCTTGAGCCCGAGGAGCGCATCACCTCTATGCTGCGCGTCACAAAGTCCGAGGAGGAAGACCACTTCCTCACCATGGTTACAAAGAACGCCGTCATCAAGCGCGTTGCGCTCTCTGCGTTCCGCAATGTGCGCAAAAACGGTCTTATCGCACTCGATCTCGCCGAGGATGACGAGCTCAGCTGGGTGCGCCTGACGAGCGGCAGCGATGATCTGCTCGTTGCAACGCGCTTCGGCAAGGCCATTCGTTTCCACGAGGCCGACGTGCGCGAAATGGGCCGTCAGGCCCGCGGCGTGCGCGCTATCCGTCTTGCAGAGGGTGACGTTGTGGTCGGCATGAGCGTCCTGCGCGAAAACGGTCTCGTGCTTACGGTTTCCGAGACCGGCTACGGCCGCCTCTCGAACCCCGAAGATTACCGCCTGCAGCATCGCGGCGGCATGGGTATCCTCAACTACCACGTTGAAAAATACGGCAATGTCGCGGCCATTAAGGTCGTTGATCTCAATGACGACATCATTCTCATCGCAGATGACGGTGTGATTATCCGTATCGAAGCCGGTTCCATTCGCATCTGTGCACGTCCCAGCAAGGGTGTTCGCGTGATGAAGGTCAACGAGGGCAGTAAGGTTATCACCATGGCCCGCGCCCCGCATGACGACGAGGAAGAAATCAGCGCCGTAGAAGACGACGGCACCGCCGAAGAGGGCGAAGATGAGCCCGTAACGGAAGCGGAAGACGTCATCCGTGACGATGAACCCGCAGAAGAAACAGAAGAAACCACGGAAGAGTAATTTTCCGGGCAATAAAAAAGAGCGTTGGTCAGAAGACCGGCGCTCTTTTTGCAATTTTTCAGTTACGCGTTCGGATCCATAATGGCGCCGTGACCGCAGCAGTAGGTGTACACGTCCGTTGGGAACAGGCTCTGCAAATATTTGCGCTCCGCGGCAGCGCGGCGGGAATCGAGGTTCACGGTGGTCATTAAATACGGTGCAAGCAGATTAAAATCATACTGCTCTTTTGAAAAGCCCTTGATGTTCACCATGATGTCACCGCTGAAAATAATGCGGTGCGCGTCGTCCACAAGCACGATCTCGCCCTTAAAGTGCCCGCCGTTGCCGTCGAAAACGCGCAGGGTAAGACCCTCAAACTCCAGCGTGCCGCGCGGGGAGATGGGTGCGTTGCTTGCAGGTTCTGTGTGCTCAATAACGCGCAGCGTGTGCATATCGGGTGGCGTGTAGCCCGTCATCAGCTTGCAGATGCGGTTGTACGGCGCACAAATGCGGTTCTGCTCGCGCAGATCGGGAAGACCGTTGTTCTGCAAGGCGAAATTCAGTCGCGTTTCCTCGTTCACATAGAATGTGTCGAACAGATCGTGCAGGCCGCAATGGTCGATGTCCGCATGCGTGACGATAAGCGTGCGCTCCATATTGTCAAAGTTCGGGAACAGGCTGCGGAAAATCTTCAGCATCTCGTCCTTGTAGCACGGGAAGCCGCAGTCGATGAACAGCAGCTTGCGGTTTTTCTCCAGAATATACGTGTTGCCCCCGCACGGCGGCTCGATGATGTGCATTGTAAACCCGCCGAACAGACTGCGCTGCGAAATGCGCGCGCGGAAGTTTTCACCCTTAAAGCTGTGCAGCATCTCGGCGATTTTGCCGATGTACGAAAACGTTTTGTGCGGCGCTTCGCCTTTTTCGTCAAGGTGCTGCATCAAAAGGTTGGAGTCTGCAATGAGCGCGTCCATATCTTCCTGCGGCAGGTGCAGGGTAGAAGCCAGCTGGTGCGCAAACGAAAGGTAAAACACCGTGTTATCAAGCACCTTTTGGCTTTTGTCGTAGTTTAAAACACGCATTTCGCACAGCTTTGCGGCGCGGTCTAAAAACACCTTCGTCTGTGCGGGATCCTGAATGTAGATGCCGACCTTTAAATCCTGATGGTCGGTGTCGTTTTCCTGCCCGCTCATGTACGTGATGTTAAAATTAAAGCTGTCGATGAGCTCCAAAACGGGCAGCACGGCGCTCGGTACGTTCGGCAAGTGGAATTCCAGCAAAATCGTTCTGCCGGGGTTATCCTCGTTCAAAATATAGCCTACGTCGTTTAAACGCACGGCGATGGTATCAAGCTGCGCCTGTGAGCCGCTGACCTCCAAAAACAGCACGTGCAGGTCAACGGCTTTATTGTAGCTGACGCGCGTGATGTTCGCGCCGGACTGCGCCACAATGCGCGTAGCCTTCAAAAACGCACCGGCCTTGTTCGGCAGTCGCGTGATGAATGTTCTTTTCATGTGCGCCTCTTAAAGCTTGCCGGCCTTTATGAGCGCGGCGGTCTTCAAAATGCCCACCTGCGTTTTGGAATCGGGGATTTCATTGTTTAACACCATCTCAACGGCTTTGTCGAGCGGAATGCGCTCCACTTCAAGGAACTCATCCTCGTCTAAGTGCATTTCGCCTTTTTGGGCCACACGGCACGCCCAGATGCGGATGATCTCGCCGCAGTAGCCGGGAGAGGGATACAGATTGCCGAGCGAAATGTAGTTTTCGCCCGTGGTGCCGGTTTCCTCCATCTGCTCGCGCTTTACGGCCTCAAACGGGTCTTCGCCCTTTTCCAGTTTGCCGGCGGGCAGCTCCAGCAGCACTTCCTTGTACGGATAACGGAATTGGCGCACAAGCAGCACCTCGTTTTGTTCGGTCAGCGCCGCCACGCACACGCCGCCGTTGTGGCACACAACCTCTCTTGCACTCGTTTTGCCGTTTTCCAGCTCCACGGTGTCGCGCAGCACCTTGATGATGCGGCCCTCAAACTTTGTTTCGCTTGTCAGTGTTTTTTCAAAGAGCTTCATAAACTGTCGTTCCTTTCTCTTTATGATAAAAACTGCTTGATTTTCTCGGGGATATTACCCTACTATTATATAAACATTTTCTTAATTTCGCAAGGCGCGGGCGGGATTCTCTTGCATAAATCCCGCGAATGTGGTACATTTTATCAGAACCAAAAATTTCTCGCGGCGGTGCCGCGTGCCATATCCCATTTTTGAAAGGAACATGAATATGAAAACCTGCATTCGTTTGCTGTGCGCCGTTTGCTGCGCCGCGATGCTGCTCACCATGACCGCCTGCTCGGGCGGCAATACAAATACGTCTTCCGCCGCGGCAGAAGCGACCCCTGCGCCGGAGATCACTCCTGCGCCGGAGGCAACAGCGGCCCCCGAAGAAGAACCCACCCCTGCACCCGAAGGCAACACGTCCTCCGAAACGGGCGAAAATCGCCACACAAGCACCTTGCCGGTACCGGAAACGGGCAGCGAGGAATTCCGCGCCGCGTTTGAAAACAATCCCATCGATACGCAGTATGCGGACGATATGGAAACGGCGGGCTCTGTTGCGGGCATGATTACTGCGTGCAACACGGCTTCCGACAGCTGGAAAGAGCAGATTGATTCCGTCTACACGCAGATTTTGGAGTATGGCGACGATAAAACGGTCGAAACCGTCAAAGAGGAGCAGTCCCACTGGGTGAACGAGCAAAGCACCGCTTTGCAGGACATCCGCGATTCCGTATCGGAGAATGACCCCCTTGCGGCCATCACCGTGGCAGAGAGCATCATGGTCTATTACCGCACAAGGGCCATTGACCTTTGCGCCGTATTATACGACATTAACGGCACGTTGGCGTTCGGCTAAAATCTAAAAATACAGAGGATTTGTGTATGAAAAAAGCATTCGGCGCAATTTTGATCGCGGTTATTCTCATTGTCTGCGTTGTTACCCTCACGGTGCAGCGCGGCGAAAACGCCATGCTGGAGTTCCCGGAGCGCCCCGCAGAGGGCTGCACGGTGATGTCTCTTGAAATCACCGACGGCAAAGCGCAGACCGAAGTCATCGGCACGTACAACGTAAATGAAAATGTGCTGACGATGAACACCTCGGCACTTGAAAACGCAGAGCCTACCGAAAGCGGCGAAAACTACACATACACGCTGCCGGAAAGTATCCCGAATTTTTATTTCAGTGACACCACGCAGGGCCTTTTGCTCTACAAGGGTTATTTATACGTGGTGACGGCGACGACGAGCGGCCAGACGTTGGAAATCATAAATCTGAAAACCGGCACCCTCGGCGGCAAAATCTACTATTCGCAGTTTGTGAAAGAACAAATCAGCGGGAGCGCAGCGTCGGAATAAGTCTCTTTTATTCGTTTTTTGTATTTCTGGCTCTGCAAATTAAGTATTAGACATTTATAGACCTTTTCGTTATACTGGAATTATCCAAATTCAGTACACGGAGGGGTTTTATGTTTTCTGATAAAGATTTAAGAAAGCTCATCGTGCCGCTTGTCATCGAACAGATTCTGGCAGTGCTTGTGGGTACGGCCGATACCGTCATGGTGTCTTATGCGGGCGAATCTGCCATTTCCGGCGTTTCCCTTGTGGATATGTTCGCTTACATGGTCATCACAATCTTAACGGCACTTGCAACGGGCGGCGCGGTCATCGTTTCGCAGTACCTCGGCAACAAGGAGCAGGAAAATGCGAACCGCGCGGCGGGGCAGCTGATGGTCGGTACTTTGCTCGCTTCCGGCGTGGTGTGCGTCATCTGCGCGGCTTTGAACAGTCAAATTCTGCACCTTTTGTACGGTTCGGCAGAAGAAAGCGTCTTGCAGGCGGCGGAAACCTATATGTTCATCACGGCGTTTTCGTTCCCGTTCCTCGGTATTTACAATTCTTCGGCGGCACTTTTTCGCTCCATGAAAAAGACGAACATGACCATGTACGTTTCGCTCCTCATGAACGTCATCAACATTGCCGGCAACGCAATCGGTATTTTCGTGCTGAAAGCGGGCGTTGCAGGCGTTGCGGTGCCGACGCTTTTGTCCCGCGCGGTGGCGGGCATCGTCATGACGGCGCTTGCGTTCAACGCAAAGCACGAGGTCTACCTCAAGGCGAAAAACGTTTTCTGCCGCAACTTTGAGATGCTGCGCCGCATTTTGAAAATCGCAATTCCAAATGCGATTGAAAACGGTCTCTTTGCGCTGGGGCGTGTGCTGGTGACAAGCATCGTTGCCATGTTCGGCACGGCGCAGATTGCCGCAAACGGCGTGGCGGGCAGCGTGGACCTCATCGCCATTATCGTCGTCAGCGCCATGAACCTTGCGGTCGTGACGGTCGTGGGGCAGTGCGTGGGTGCAAACCGCTACGACGAAGCGGAACATTACCTGAAAAAGATGATGAAAGTATCGTGGATTGCAACGGCTGTTCTGACGGTTCTCGTGTGGCTGTGCCTGCCGATGATTTTAAGCTGTTTTGCAGTCTCCGAGGAGACGTATCACTACGCGTATATCCTCGTGATGCTGCATAATATCTTTGCAACGGTGCTGCATCCGACGTCTTTCAACCTGCCAAACGGTCTGCGTGCGGCGGGCGATGCCAAGTTCACCATGTATATCGGCATCGGCTCCATGGCGATGTTCCGCATCGGCTCGGCAGTTTTGTTTGGTATCCTGCTCAACATGGGTGTTGTCGGTGTTTGGATTGCCATGGGCATGGACTGGCTTGCGCGCTCCGTGGCGTTCGTGTGGCGCTTCAAGAGCAAAAAATGGCAGAAATTCCGCGCCATTTAATACATTTAATAAAAAACCAGCCTGCGCGGTTCGTTTGAACACCGCGCAGGCTGGTTTTGCTTTATCTGAAATTACTTATTAAACGGGTTCTCGGACGGATAGGGCAGGGACTTCGGCTGGTTATAACCGATGTCTGCTACGCCGAGGTACTTGAAGACCTCAAACAGCGCCTTGCCGTAGTGACCGAATGCAACTGCGCCGTGGTGCGGGAAGTTCTTCTCGATGAGCACATGACGGTAGAAGCGGCCCATTTCCGGGATGGCGAATACGCCGATGGAACCGAAGGAGTGGGACGGTACGTTCAGCACTTCGCCCTCTGCAACGTATGCGCGCAGCTGGGTGTCGGCCGTGCTCTGGAGACGGAAGAACGTGATGTCGCCCGGGGCAATGTCGCCTTCGAGCGTGCCCTGCGTAACCTCAATCGGCAGGGAGCGCGCCATGATCTTCTGGTACTTCATGGAGCAGAACGCCAGCTTCTTGGAGCAGGTGTTGCCGCAGTGGAAGCCCATGAAGGTATCCTTCTGCGTGTACGTGGTCTTATCCTTGATGTCGCTGTTGTAGAGGTCTGCCGGAACGGTGTTGTTGATGTCGAGCAGCGTGACGGCATCGAGGCTGACGCAAGTGCCGATGAACTCGGAAAGCGCGCCGTAGATGTCCACTTCGCAGGAAACCGGGATGCCCATGCCGGTGAGGCGGCTGTTGACATAGCACGGAACAAAGCCGAACTGCGTCTGGAATGCCGGCCAGCACTTGCCTGCAATGGCGACATACTCGCGGTAGCCGCGGTGATCCTCTACCCAGTCGAGCAGGGTGATCTCATACTGTGCGAGCTTCGGCAGAATCTCGGGCTTCATGTTGCCCTTGCCGAGCTCTTTTTCCATGTCTTCGACGACCTTCGGGATACGCGGGTCGCCCTCGTGCTTATTGAACGCCTCAAAGAGGTCGAGCTCGGAGTTTTCTTCAATCTCAACACCGAGGTCGTAAAGCGGCTTAATGGGCGCGTTGCAGGCGAGGAAGTTCAGCGGGCGCGGGCCGAAGCTGATGATCTTGAGGTTCTTCAGGCCGATGATCGTTCTTGCAATCGGCATGAACTCGTGAATCATGTCCGCGCACTCGTCAGCGGTGCCGACCGGGTATTCCGGAATGTAAACCTTTACATTGCGCAGCTTCAGGTTGTAGCTGGCGTTCAGCATACCGCAATATGCGTCGCCGCGGCCGTCCATGAGGTCTTCTGCGGATTCTTCCGCGGCTGCACAGAACATAACGGGGCCGTCAAAGTGCTTTGCAAGCAGCGTCTCGGAAATTTCCGGACCGAAGTTGCCAAGGTAAACGACAAGCGCGTTGCAGCCTGCGTTCTTTACGTCTTCAAGCGCCTGTACCATGTGGATCTCGCTCTCCACGATACATACGGGGCACTCATAAATTTCGGTAGCACCGAACTTCTTTGTGTAAGCGTCGATCAGTGCCTTTCTGCGGTTGACAGAAAGGGATTCCGGGAAGCAGTCACGGCTGACGGCAACAATGCCAACCTTGACCTGGGGAATGTTGTTCATAAAGTGATTCCTCCTGTAAATAAACGGGTGTGTATGTGTTTTGTGCCGAAAAAACGGCGCAAACGATTTGTATGTACAACTCGTACACGGCTATTGTAGCGCATCGCGCGGAAAAAATCAACAGGAAAAAACGGGGTTATTATTCGTCTTCGTCTGTAATCTCCGGGCGGATGAACTCAAAAATGCACAGGGCGCCGGCGTTTTTGCACACTTTGTACTCCTCCGCTGTGCGCAGCGTCCAATTCACTTCCTGCATCTTCATTTTGTCGCAGGCAATGCGGTGGCTGATGTTGTTTCTGAAATGCACGTCATACGCTTCAAAGTGCGGGCGGGTGAGGACATTCGTCCACAAGTTTCTCCAGAACAGCGCGCGGAAAAAGCCCTTGCACTCCTCGTCCTTGCCTTCAAAGTGACCCATCAGCTGACCGCGCAGCACATACGGGTGGTTCTTCCTAAACCACTGCACAATGTACGGGTCAAATGATTCCACGCAGTACGGGCCTTTATAGTTGCGCAGCAGTTCCCACACGAGCGGGCACAGCAGATCGGCATCGTCGTAGTGCTTCAGTTCAATGATGAGCGGCGTTCTGCCGTCCACAAGCGCCAGCACGTCGCTGAAAAGCGGTACACGCTCCTCGGTGTTCTGCAAACGGTACTGCTGTAATTCCTTATACGTCAGGTCGCCGATGGAAACATCCGCGCCGCAGACGCGCTTTAAGCTGCGGTCGTGGTGCACAACGACCTTCTTGTCCTTTGTCAGCTGCAGGTCAAACTCTATGCCGTAGCCCGCTTCCACAGCTGCCTTAAAGCCTGCCATGGAGTTTTCCGGCACGGAAAGATCTTTTTCGTGCAGGCCGCGGTGGGCGTAGTCATATTTTTTCATCTCGGCAAAATCGCCGCGCGGCGAAGCCGGCGCAATGCAGAAAAGCCACGCCAGAAAGCCCAGACATACAATAATCAGTACGATCAAAATTCCCCAAATCATTTTTACCCTCTACTTTACTTTTTAAGTTTATTTCGGCACCTTGATTTCTTCCAGCTTTTTGCGGTACTGCAAAGGCGTGGCGTCGTATTCGGTGCGGAATACTTCGATGAAATAGCTCATGGAGTTAAAGCCACAGTCCATGGCAATGTCGAGCACGCGCAGATTTGTGGCGGTGAGCAGCTCCAGCGCGTGGCTTAAACGCACGCCGTTGATGAATTGCACCGGCGTTTTCAGTGTATACTGTTTGAACACACGGCAGAAATGTCCCTCGCTCATGCCGGCGGCGTGCGCAAGCTGCTGTACGGAGACGGCAGACCGGTAATTTTCCTGTATAAACGCAATGGCAGCCTTGATGCTGTCCGCTGCGGCGCGCTTAGAAGCGCTGATGCGCGCCGACACGCCGTTTTGCACCAGTGCGCCGAACGCCGAAAGCATGGCGGCTTTTACGGGAAACTCAAAAAACGGCGGGCGGTTTTCCAGCATCGTGTACGCGGTCTGGAACGCGGCGGAAACGCTTTCGTGCAAAGTAGTTCCGGCTCTGATCAGCCGCGGCACGGTCAGCTCGCCGTCCAAAACGGGCTGTATGTACTTTACGCGAATGATGTCATTTGCGGTGCTGCACAGCAAATCGGGGCTGAACACGATGGCTTCAAAGTAAAGCTCCTCGCCGGCTTCCACCGGCACGGCAGCGTGCAGCTCTCCGCTGTTGAAAAACACAATGTCTCCGGCGTGGGCCTCAAACAGATCGGTGCCGCACTGCACGGTCAGCGTGCCCTGCATCACACGGAAAAGCTCCATTTCGCTGTGCCAGTGACAATCAAGCGCGTGAAAGCGGTCTTCGCGTCGAATGCAGTAGTTCATCACGGGCATCAGCGCGTCGCCGTGGCGGCGGGCCTCCCGCATGCGGTCAAATTGATTTTTGTCCGTAAAACGCACCTCCTTTTAGACTCAGTGGTCAGGATTGTTATAAAAGCGGACAAATTAGCGGTAGACTTTCCAAAGCATATCGCTTATACTTATGATAGAGCAGGCGCGCGAAAAGCGCAAGTGCCAATAACGGAATTTTTGAATTTTTTTGAAAGGCAGTGAGTTGAATATGAAATTTACGAAAGGCTACTGGATGAACCTTCCCGGCGTGACAAACACGGACGCCGTGCAGGTTCGCGAAGTCAAGGTAGAAAACGACCGCGTTTACCTCTACACCGTGCCGTACCACGCAGACATGCGCGCCATGGGCGGCCCGCTTCTGGAAATGTACATTTCCTCTCCGCAGCCGGATATCATCCGCACGGAAGCGTACCACTTTATGGGCAGCAACCAGAAAATGCCGGCGTTCGAGCTGAACGACGCACACTGCGCACTGGAGGTCGAGAACACCGAAACGACCGTGACGATCAAGAGCGGCAACACAAAGCTCATCATCGGCAAGAACCCGTGCAGCTTTGATTACTACTATAAGGACAAGAAGCTGACAAGCATCGGCAACCGCTTCGGCAACGCGATGATCAGCACTGTCTCCACCCCGGACGGCAACTACATGCGCGCCCAGATGAACCTTGACATCGGCGAAAAGGTCTACGGCCTCGGCGAGCGCTTCACCCCGTATGTGAAGAACGGCCAGACCGTGGAGACCTGGAACGAAGACGGCGGCACCTGCACCGAAATTTCTTACAAGAGCATTCCGTTCTACATCACGAACCGCAACTACGGCGTGCTCGTGAACGACCCGGGCCCGGTCTCCTATGAGATCTGCTCCGAGCATGTCACGCGCGTACAGTTCTCCGTGCCGGGCGAAAAGCTCGACTTCATGGTCGTTGGCGGCGACAGCATGAAAAATGTGCTTGAAAACTACACCACGCTTTCCGGTAAGCCCGCACTGCCGCCGGCATGGACATTCGGCCTGTGGCTCACCTCCTCCTTTACAACGAAGTACGACGAAGAGACCGTCATGGGCTTCGTGAACGGCATGAAAGAGCGCCACATTCCGCTGCACGTGTTCCACTTCGACTGCTACTGGATGAAGGAAAACGAATGGTGCAACTTCGACTGGGATCGGGCCATGTTCCCGGATATCGAGCACCAGCTGCAGGTGATGAAGCACGAAAACAACCTCAAGATCTGCGTTTGGATCAACACCTATATCGGCCAGAAGTCTCCGCTGTTTAAGGAAGCGAAGGAGCTTGGCTACCTCCTCAAAAAGCCGAACGGCGACGTTTGGCAGTGGGATCTGTGGCAGGCCGGCATGGGTATCGTGGACTTCACGAACCCGGGTGCATGGAAGTGGTATCAGTCCAAGCTGCGCCACCTGCTCGACCAGGGCGTCGATTGCTTCAAGACCGACTTCGGTGAGAGAATCCCGACCGATGTTGTCTACTATGACGGCAGCGATCCGCTCCGTATGCACAACTATTACACCTACCTTTACAATAAGTGCGTTTGGGAAGTGCTTGAGGAGTACAAGGGCAAGAACGAGGCATGCCTCTTTGCAAGAAGCGCCACGGTCGGCGGACAGAAGTTCCCGGTACACTGGGGCGGCGACTGCTCGTCGAACTACTCCTCCATGTCCGAATCCCTGCGCGGCGGCCTTTCCCTGTGCCTTTCCGGCTTCGGCTTCTGGAGCCACGACATGAGCGGTTTCGAGGGCAAGGCTCCGGCGGATGTTTACAAGCGCTGGGCGGCGTTCGGCCTGCTCTCCACGCATTCCAGACTGCACGGCTCCGATTCCTACCGTGTGCCGTGGCTGTTCAGCAAGGAGGGTGAAGAGAACGGCGAGGAATCCGTAGCCGTTGTCCGTAAGTTCTCCGAGCTCAAGTGCACCCTGATGCCGTACATGTTCTCCACTGCGGTCAATACACATAAAACGGGCGTGCCGACCATGCGCGCCATGGTTCTGGAATTCCCGGATGACATCCCGTGCGAAGACCTCGACCGCCAGTATATGCTCGGCGACAGCCTGATGGTCGCGCCGGTCTTCACGAAGGAAGGCGACGTCACGTACTACCTGCCGGAGGGCAAGTGGACGCACCTGCTCTCGAACGAAAAGCGTGAGGGCGGTCACTGGCTGCGCGAGAACTACGATTTCTTCTCTCTGCCGCTCTTTGCAAGAGAGAACTCCATCGTCGCCATCGGCGCGAACAACCAGCAGCCGGATTACGATTACGGCAAGGACCTCACCTTGCACGTTTTCGAGCTTTCCGATCAGGCAAGCGCAAAGGTTTGCGACAGCAAGGGCAACGATATGCTCAGCGTTTCCGCAGTGAACGAGAACGGCGTTATCACCTTCAAGTTCGACGGCAAGGCAGAGAACCTCAGCGTGCTGCTGCGCAACGTGGAGAACGTGAAGCACGTCTCCGGCGCAGAAGTCGAGCAAAATGAGCTCGGCACCGTCCTGAAGGTCAACGCAGACCTCAGCGACGTTGTTGTAACACTCTGATAAAATAAACCCAACACCCGCAGAACGGCATGAAAAACCGCCCTGCGGGTGTTTTTCTACAACGCTTTATGCGGCCAAAAAGAAAGCGCAGAGCACGGGGAAAACCCACGCTCTGCGCTTATCTTTATCTTAGAAAAATTACTTCTTGCTGTTCAGATATTCCTGAATGGCAGAAAAGACCTTGTCAACATCCAGGCCGTGTACGGCACATGCGTCCTCAAGGGACTCGTGGATGGAGGACGGGCAGCCTACGCAGTGCATGCCGGACTGCATCAGCACATAAGCGATGCCGCGGTCATAATCCAGCATTTCGCCCATAGTGGTCTGCTTTGTGATTTCCATCTGAAAACATCCTTTCTTGGTATAGCATCCCATCGGGTCGCCCCGATCTATCCGTATAAATCAAACTCCCGCAAACTTCGCGTGAACTCTAATCTACACGAATTTAGTATACAATAGGATATGCCAAAAAGCAAGTGTTTTTGCAGATTTTTGGCATATGCCTTAAATTGGAAGAAACGACAAAACAGAGGGGTAAATTCAGTCAACTTGCGCCTTGACGCTGCTGCGCAAGCACTTCCGTTACTGGGAATGTGATGATCTGAGATCTACCATTGAGCAGGCAATCTACTATTTCAACAATGAACGACCCGTCCGCAAACTAAAAGGAAAACCACCTGTCCCATATAGAACAGAACTGGTGGCATAAGAAATTTTGTGTCTACTAACTATTGACTACTTCACAAAACTGCGGGCTTCATCTTTTGAATTCGGCATGCGCGGCACATAAAACCGCCTGCAAGCCGAATTTCTGTTTTAAATATAAAAAACGAACATCCTATTGGATGTCCGCTTTAAGTGTTGGCGCCAACCTATCGTCCCGGGCCGTTGCCAGCCGAGTATTTTCAGCACAAACGAGCTTAACTTCTGTGTTCGGTATGGGAACAGGTGGACCCTCGTTGTAATCAACACCAACTATTCTGTTTGCCGTCTCATCTGACGGCTTTGTTATAATACCACATCTCTTTCTAAATTGCAAGCTTTTTTTTCAAAAAAATTTCAAAAAGTTTTGAAAAACCTATATATAGTTAAAATTCAACTGATTTCTCTAAATATAGAGACGGAAAACACAAAAATATCCGTATGCACGCGGCGGTACATACGGATATGAAAAAACTTTTTTGAAATTTACGTCGTAAAAACAAGGTCACATTGCTTTTCAACAGGGTAGGAAGTGAAGTAGAGGTTCTCGAGCGGGATCCATTTTTCCACGAACATCTTGTGCCGCGCGGGGCCGTTGCGTTTTAAAATGCGTGCGCTCTGCGTCTCCGGCGAGGTCTTGAGAAAAATTTTGAGATCGTAGCACCCGATGAGTTCCGGGTGCGTAGAGTACGAGCCCTCTAAAATGTTCAGCGTCTTCGGCGTGACCTGCACCGCGTCGCCGAGGTCCATAACGCCGCAATCGAACACGCGGTAGGAAAACGACTCGTTCTTCGGAATCTGCTCCAGAATATCCGACAAAATACGCTCCCAGTGCACATTGCCGCCCGGGGTGGCGTAGCGTTCCGGCGTGCGCATGGGCATCGGCAGGTAAAAATCATCGGCGTGGAACAGGTTGCAGTCGTAAACGCTCTGCAAAAGTGCCGCAAACGTCGTTTTGCCCGAGCCGCACAGCCCGTCGATTGCAACCGTCACCGGGGCTTTTTCCGTCGTCAACTTATCGATCGCGATGAATGCCGGCAGAAAATCCGCATACGCCTTTTTCACCACGCGGTATGCTGGGTGATACGCACGGCGGTACGCTTCGCTGTGGTGCACGGCAGGGCAGCCCGCCGCGCGGTACGATTCCAAAAACGCCGTTTTCTCGGCTTTGTCGAACAAATCGGCGTTTTCAAGCTCGTCCAAAAGTGATAAAAACGCCGTTTTGTCCGTGGGCGTGTTTTCGGAAGACGCTTTAAACATAGCAAAAAGTGTTTTCGGTGAAAGCTCCTGTAACGCGCTCAAGTTGATGCGCGCGTACTGCTCGCCGAGGGCTTCCGTGTACGGTGCATCAAGGTTGGCAATCTCCGCTTCCTTTAATAAATATAGATACGCGCCGTCGGGGTCGCTCAAAAAGTGGCCGCCGCCAAAGCTCGCCTGGTACAAAAACTTCACCGCGTCCTGCACTTCGGCTTCGGGGTGCGTTTTCAGGTGGGCGCACAGCGCTTCAAACACGCGGCTCACAGCGCAGCAAGCTCCTTGTAGCAGTCTTTCAGCGCCGGGTACAGCTTCGTGTACATGCGGTAGAACGCCTCGTACTTCGGCACGTTTTCCTCAATCGGCTCCTGCGGGGCGTTGAGGCGAATAACACGGCGGCAGCCCTCCTGCACGGATGGGTACAGCCCTGCGCCCACACCGGCGAGGATGGCAACGCCCAGCGCCGGGCCTTCCTTGGAAACGACTGTGCGCACGGCGCAGTTATACGTATCGGCAAGCATCTGACGCCACAGCTTTGAGGAACCGCCGCCGCCGCAGGCGAGCATGCCGTCAATGGAAACGCCCATGGTTTTCAGCACCTCCACGCTGTCGCGCTGGGAGTATGTTACGCCCTCCATCACGGCGCGGAGCATGTCGTACTTCGTGTGCATGGCGGAAAGGCCGATGAACGCGCCGCGACAGTCCGGGTCAAGGTGCGGAGTGCGCTCGCCCATGAGATACGGCAGATAAAGCAGACGGTTGCAGCCGATCGGCGAACGCGCCGCCTGCTGATCCATCAGATAATACGGGTCTACGCCCATGCCGGCTGCGGTCTCTTTTTCCGCGCCGCAGAAGTTATCGCGGAACCACTTAAGGGACAGACCCGCGCCCTGCGTCACGCCCATCACGTGCCATGCGCCCGGTACGGCGCAGCAGAACGTGTGCACGCGGCCCTTCGGGTCGATAGAAATATTATCCGTGTGCGCAAACACAACGCCGGAGGTGCCGATGGTTGTAAACGCCTTGCCGTCCTCCACAACGCCGGTGCCCACGGCTGCTGCCGCATTATCGCCCGCGCCGCCGACCACGATGGTGCCCGCCGCAAGGCCGGTGCGCTTTGCGGCTTCTTCGGAGATGACACCCGTCACTTCCGGGGATTCGTATACCTTCGGCAAGAGTGCCTTGTCAATATCAAGCTTTTCAAGCACTTCGTCGCTCCAGCAGCGATTCGGCACGTCTAAAAGCTGCATGCCGGAAGCATCGGAGACCTCCGTTGCAAAGTCGCCCGTCAGCATGTAGCGCACATAGTCCTTCGGCAGCAGAATGTGCGCGCACTTTGCATAAATTTCCGGCTGGTTGTTGCGCACCCAAAGGATTTTAGATGCCGTAAAGCCCGTCAAAGCCGGGTTTGCGGTAATCTCAATCAGGCGCTCTGCGCCGACGCGTGCGGTGATCTCCTCGCACTCCTTTGCCGTGCGCTGGTCGCACCAGATGATGGAGCGGCGCAGCACGTTGCCGTCCTTATCCAGCATGACAAGGCCGTGCATCTGGCCGGAAATGCCGAGTCCCTTGATGTCTTTGTTATCGACGCCGCTTTCGGTGATCACGGCGTGAATGGTATCCGCCGCCGCATTCCACCAATCGAGCGGCTCCTGCTCTGCCCAGCCGTTTTTTTCCTGATACAGCGGGTATTCTATCGTTTTGCTCGCGACTACATTGCCGTCTTCGTCAAAAAGCACGGTTTTTGTGCCGCTGGTGCCAAGATCTACACCTAAAAGGTAATTCATATTAACGTCCTTTCTTTTCGAAAAAATGGTTTCAAATATATAGGGCATTCTGCCTCCGTTTTATTTTTTGAAGCATTTTCCCATTTGTGTCAAGCCTTTTTTGTTGAAAATATGCAGACTATTTTAATTGAAACGCGCGGTTTTGTATGATAAAATAAAAAACAAGAGCTTCGTCGGCGATTTATAGGGGAAAAGCCGTTTGAAGCGGTCTTTTGATGTATTTGAAAGGATTGAAACAAAAATGGAGAAAAAACGATATGACGCCGTTGTGATCGGCGCGGGCGTTACGGGCAGCGCCATCGCCCGTGAGCTTTCGCGGTATCAGGCAGAAATATGCGTACTGGAAAAGGGCGAAGACGTCTGCACCGGCACCTCAAAGGCGAACAGCGCCATCGTGCACGGCGGCTTTGATGCCAAAACGGGCTCGCTGAAAGCCAAGATGAACGTCCTCGGCAACCGCATGATGACGCAGGTCGCGGAAGAACTGGATGTTCCGTTCCGCAGAAACGGCGCGTTCGTGCTGTGCTTTGACGAAAACGACATGCCTGCGTTAAAGGAGCTTTATGAGCGCGGTGTGACAAACGGAGTAGAAAACCTCAAAATTCTTACCGGCGACGAAGCGAGAGAAATGGAGCCTGCGCTCAGCGACACGGTCGTCGCGGCGCTGTTCTGTCCGTCCTCCGGCATCGTATGCCCGTTTGAATTGACCTTGGGCTTTGCCGAAAACGCCGAGAAAAACGGCGTTGAATTCAAATTTGAGTGCGGCGTGCAAAATATCCGCCGCGAAAACAACCTCTATATTCTCGAAACCGAACAGGGCGAGATCGAAACGCGCGCCGTCATCAACGCGGCGGGTGTGCACGCCGATGAAATTCACGATATGCTGCTGCCGCACGCGTTCACCATCACCCCGCGCCGCGGCGAATACTGCCTGTGCGACAAAAACGCGGGCAATTTGGTTGATAAAACCATCTTCCAGCTGCCGACAAAACTCGGCAAGGGCATTCTTGTCACACCCACCGTGCACGGCAATCTGCTGCTCGGCCCCACCGCCGAGAATATCGAAGACCGCGAGGACACGGCCACAACGCAGAGCGGCCTTGCATTCGTTTTGGAAAAAGCCGGTATGAGCGTGAAAAACGTGCCGAGCCGACAGATCATCACATCGTTCTCCGGCCTGCGCGCCTGCGCGGACAGAGGCGACTTCATCTTAGAGGAAAGCGCGCCGAACTTCTTTGAAGCCGCGGGCATCGAATCCCCGGGCCTCACAAGCGCGCCTGCCATCGGTGTTTATATGGCGGAAATGGCGGCGAAAGCGCTTGGCCTTACGAAAAAAAGAAAGCTTCAACCCCGTTCGTCACGGCGTCGTGCACCTCAATTCGCTCAGCGTCGGAGAACGCGCCGAGAAAATCCGTGAAAACCCGCTCTACGGCAGTATTGTCTGCCGCTGCGAGACGATCTCCGAGGGCGAGATTGTGGACGCCATACGCCGTCCGCTCGGCGCGAAAACGCTGGACGGCGTAAAGCGCAGAACCAGAGCCGGAATGGGCCGGTGCCAGGCAGGCTTCTGCTCCCCGCGCGTCATGGATATTCTCGCAAGAGAACTTAACTTGCCGCTGACAGCCATCCGAAAGAACGAAAAAGGCTCCGAAATCGTGTTCGGGAAGACGAAATGAGGTTTATTATGGAAAATAAAATCACAAAATCGCTTGTCATCATCGGCGGCGGGCCTGCGGGGCTTGCGGCGGCGGTCGCCGCGGCGGAAAACGGGCTTCCGGCTGAAGATATCTTAATTTTAGAAAGAGACGGGCGTCTCGGCGGCATCTTAAACCAGTGCATCCACAACGGCTTCGGTCTGCACACGTTTAAAGAGGAACTCACGGGTCCGGAGTACGCCGCGCGCTTTGAAGAACGCGCAAAGGCTTTGCATATCCCGTACAAGCTCGGCGCAATGGTACTGAGTATTTCCCCGGAAAAGGTCGTCACGGCAGTCAGCCGCGAAGACGGTCTGTTCACCGTGGAAGCGGGCGCGGTCATTTTGGCCATGGGCTGCCGTGAGCGTTCCCGCGGCGCATTGAATATCCCCGGTTTCCGCCCCGCAGGTGTGTTCTCCGCCGGCACGGCGCAGCGTCTTGTCAATATGGAGGGTTATATGCCCGGACGCGAGGTCGTCATTCTCGGTTCCGGCGACATCGGTCTCATCATGGCGCGCCGCATGACGTTAGAGGGCGCGAAAGTACACGTCGTCGCGGAGCTCCAGCCGTACTCCGGCGGCCTCAAGCGCAATATCGTTCAGTGTCTCGATGACTTCGGAATCCCGCTGAAGCTTAGCCATACCGTGACGGAAATTCACGGCAAAGACCGCGTAACGGGCGTCACCATCAGCGCCGTGGACGACAAATTAAAGCCCATCCCGGGCACGGAAGAGTATTATTCCTGCGATACGCTGCTTCTGTCCGTCGGTCTGATCCCGGAAAACGAGCTCACCCTCGGCGCGGGCGCACCGCTCTCCCGCGTGACGAACGGCCCCGTTGTCAACGAAAGCCTCGAGACCGGCGTGCCGGGCATCTTCGCGTGCGGCAACGTGCTGCATGTGCACGACCTTGTGGACTATGTTTCCGAAGAAGCCGCGCAGGCCGGCCGTGCCGCCGCAAAGTACGTGCAGGGCGGCAGCAAAGAAACCGCAGAGCCGCTTTCGGGCGGCATCAAGCTCGAAGCCAAGGGCGGTGTGCGCTACACTGTGCCGAGCATCATTCATCCCGAAAATATGCCGGATACGCTCACGGTGCGCTTCCGCGTGGGCGGCATCTATAAAAATTCGTTCATCAGTGTCTATTTCGGCGATCAACGCGTGCAGCACCGCAAAAAGACCGTTATGGCACCGGGCGAAATGGAGCAGGTATTGCTGAAAAAAGCAGACCTTCAAAATATTGATTTTGATACCGTCACCGTCACGGTGGAAGCGGAATAAGGAGGGCATTACTATGGAAACGAAATCGTTTATCTGCATCAACTGCCCCTTGGGCTGCCCGCTGACCGTCACTGTTGAAAACGGCGAGGTGAAAAGCGTTACAGGCAATACGTGTAAGCGCGGCGAGCTCTACGCCGTGAAGGAAGTTACCGCGCCCGCCCGTACCGTCACGTCTACCGTTCGCGTTTTAAACGGTGAACGCCCGGTTGTCGCCGTGCGCACGAAAACGGACATCCCGAAGGGTAAAATTTTCGACTGCATGAAAGCCATCAACGCAGCGGAGATCACCGCCCCCGTCCATATCGGCGACATCGTCATCGAAAATGTTTGCGGCACCGGCGTAAATGTCGTCGCATCCGCGGACGACGAGTTGGGTTAAAAGTCTTTGATTAAACTTTCTTCAGAAAGTTTATAGGGTCTCGGGGCAAGGCCCTGAGGCGCGCTCCGCAGAGCACGAAATCCTTTTGCTTACCCCAAAATCAGGACTGGGAGAAACCAATGCTTCGCATTGCTATAAAACAATCCAGTGAATTGTTCGTCCGAGTGAGACCCTATTAAGGGGTCTCCCTATGAATTTGCACGGCAAATTCATAAAAGATAAAACTTTTAGAAAGAGAGAATAAACGATATGAACTATACCGATATCAACGCCAAAATCGTGGACGGCTGGGTGAAAAACGGCTGGGAATGGGGCAAACCCATTTCGCACGAGGTGTTTGAGAAAGCCAGAAACGGCGAATGGGGCGTCTATCTCACACCGACAAAAATCGTGCCGCACGAATGGTTCGGCGAGATGCGCGGCAAGAAAATTCTGGGTTTAGCCAGCGGTGGCGGGCAGCAGATTCCCGTTTTCACGGCGCTCGGCGCAGACTGCACCGTGCTTGATTATTCCACGGAGCAGCTAAAGCGCGAAGAAGAAGTCGGCAAGCGGGAGGGCTATACTCCAAAGTGCGTCCGCGCCGATATGACAAAGCCCCTGCCGTTTGAAGACGGGACCTTTGACCTCATTTTTAACCCGGTTTCAAATTGTTATGTAGAAGAACTGGAGCCGATCTGGAAAGAGTGCGCCCGCGTGTTAAAGCCGGGCGGCGTGCTGCTTGTGGGGTTTGATAACGGCATCAATTACCTTTTTGATGACGACGAAACGAAGATTACGAACACGCTGCCGTATAATCCCTTAAAAGACGAAGCACTCTATAAAAAGTCGCTGGAGCTCGATTACGGCGTGCAGTTTTCTCACACGCTCGACGAGGAGATCGGCGGCCAGCTGCGCGCGGGATTTATGCTGACGGATATTTATGAAGACACAAACGGCGGAGGCTTTCTGCACGAGCACGGCGTGCCCTGCTTTGTCGCAACGCGCTGTGTGAAAAAGTAATAGCTGAATAAAAAACGTAAAAAGCACGGCTTTCCCGAAAAACGGCGGAAAAGCTGTGCTTTTTAAATTTTGCCGCAAAAATATTTTTTGAAATCGCACATTCAAAAAATAAGAGCATAAACGAGAAAAACAAAGAATAAACGAGATTAGAATTCGCAGCTTAAAAACCGCAAAAAAGCGCTTGACAAGCTGTTTTTCGTGTGGTACTATCATTTAGCGCCCATGGGAAAGCTATGGGCATTTTCAGAGATTTCGTATCGCAGCGCACAAAGCGTTTGCCGGTACCGAGATAATTTAAATCAATTTTGGAGGTAAACGCTATGTCCACTTATATGGCCAAGGCTGGTCAGGTTGACCGCAAATGGTATGTAATTGACGCTGCAGGCAAGCCGCTCGGCCGCGTTGCAGCACAGGCCGCAGTTCTTCTCCGCGGCAAGCACAAGCCCACCTTTACCCCGCACGTTGACTGCGGTGACCACGTCATCATCATCAACTGCGCTGAGGCTGTCCTCACCGGCGGTAAGGCTGAAAAGAAGTATTATTATCATCACACGGGTTATATCGGCCATCTCAAGGCTGTCCGTTATGACACCTTGATGCGCACAAAGCCGGAAAAGGCGATGGAGCTTGCTGTTCACGGCATGATCCCCTCGAACACCATCGGCAGAGCTGCAGAAGCAAGACTTCGTGTCTACGCCGGCAGCGAGCACAAGCACGAGGCGCAGAAGCCGACGGCTTGGGAACTTTAATAGGAGGTAAACGAATATGTACGATAAGGCACCTTATTTCTACGGCACCGGCAGAAGAAAAAGCTCCGTTGCACGTGTAAGAATTTACCAGGGCACCGGTAAGGTCACGATCAACGACCGCGATATCGACGATTATTTCGGCCTTGATACCCTCAAGACGATCGTTCGTCAGCCGCTCGTTCTCACCGGTACCGAAGAGAAGTTCGACATCGTTTGCCGCGTTGCAGGCGGCGGTGTTACCGGTCAGGCCGGTGCTATCCGCCACGGTATCTCCAGAGCTCTGCTCCAGTACGATTCCGAGAACCTCCGCGCTACGCTGAAGAAGGCCGGTTTCCTCACCCGTGACCCGAGAATGAAGGAAAGAAAGAAGTACGGTCTCAAGGCAGCTCGTCGCGCGCCTCAGTTCTCTAAGAGATAACAGGCCCGACAAACCAATTCAAAAATGTTCAAAAAGCCCGGAACCATGCGGTTTTCCGGGCTTTTTCTATTCTCGAAACGCTGATTTTGTTTCTCTAATTTTGTTCGGATTTGAACGGTTTTGACCTCATTTTTCTTGATTAAAAATGGGGCAACAGGCATTTTTGACCCCGTTATGATTAAAAAATGGGGCAACTGGGAGCCGAAATCGGGCCGTTTTTGAGAGGGATTTTCTCCCCTGTGACAGCCAGCTTTTACGGTCTGTTATTCCTGGATTTTCTTTTGGAAGGTTTGGCCGGGTTTGTCAAGGTTTGACTAAACCGAATACAGTTTATTCTGTCTTTTACATAAGATTTTTTCTATGATTCAAGTTGCAAAGTATTCGCACATTTGTAAAAATGCTCCCCTTTCTATACAATGGAGGCACAAAGGAGGCGTGTCAAATGAAAAAGCGGAAACTTAAAATATATCTTACCCCCACAGAGAACCGCATTGTGATCCAGAGCCTTAACAACCTGCGCAACGCCATGCTGAAAGAAAACCGGGACACCGGCTGTATCGACGAACTTTTGCTCAAGGTAATGTGCGCCCCGGTGAAGAAAGTATAAAAACTACATATCCCCGTCCGAAAAGGGCCGTTTTATCTGCTGTTAGATAAGACGGCCTTTTTTCATGCCCGTCTTTCAGATTTCCCGCGTACATAGCCGTCCGTCTTGCCAACGGGCGGCTAAATCTATGGAAAAGGAGGACATGAAAATGCCGGAACAAAGAAGCCGCCCGAAGAATGGCCGTGTGATCGCATTAGCCAATCAGAAAGGCGGCACAGGCAAAACGACCACGACGGTCAACCTGGGCATTGGACTTGCACGTCTGGGGAAAAAGGTGCTGCTCATCGACGCAGACCCACAGGGCGACCTCACCACCTGCCTGGGCTGGCAAGATCAGGACAGCTTGCAGACCACCCTTGCCACCGTCATGGGAAAAATCATCCGTGATGAGCCATTCACCACGGATGAGGGCATTTTGCACCACAGCGAGGGCGTAGACCTTATGCCTGCCAACATCGAATTGTCGGAGCTGGAAGTCAGTCTGGTAAACGCCATGAGCCGGGAGGTCACTTTGCGCACCTATGTCAATGAGGCAAAGAAAAACTACGATGTGGTGTTGATCGACTGTATGCCGTCCCTGGGTATGATTACCATTAACGCTCTGGCAGCAGCGGACAGCGTGATTATCCCCGTCCAGGCCCACTATCTCCCCGCAAAGGGCATGACCCAGCTTATCAAAACCATAGGCAAGGTGAAGCGTCAGATCAACCCGGCCTTAAAGGTGGACGGAGTGCTGCTCACCCTGGTGGACGGACGCACCAATCTGGCCCGCCAGACGGCGGATACCCTGCGGCAGAGCTACGGGAGCGTTCTGAAAATCTATCGTTCCGAAATCCCCGTGGCAATCAAAGCCGCAGAAATCAGCGCCGCAGGCAAGAGTATTTACGCCTATGACAAAGGCAGCAAGGTGGCCCAGGCTTACGCAGAGTTTTCAAAGGAGGTGCTGGCAGATGGCGAAAAACAACGCGCTAAACTTCAATCTTCCCTCAGCCGATGACCTGTTCAGCACCGAAGAAAGCCGGGCGGAGGCGCGCCTGGAAAAAGTCATCAACCTCAATCCCTCGGAAATCAGCGATTTTCCTAATCATCCATTTAAGGTGCGGATGGACGCTGCCATGCAGGAAATGACGGAGAGCGTGAAGCAGTACGGCGTTTTGGTGCCAGCTTTAGTGCGGCCCAAACCGGACGGCGGTTATGAGATGGTGGCCGGACACCGCAGGAAAAAGGCGGCGGAGCTGGCAAACCTCACAGAAATCCCCTGTATCGTGCGGCAGCTCACCGACGATGAAGCCACGATCATTATGGTGGATTCCAACCTGCAAAGGGAACAAATCCTGCCCTCAGAAAAGGCGTTCGCCTACAAAATGAAGCTGGACGCGATGAAAAGGCAGGGACAGAGGACGGATTTAACTTTATCGCCAGTGGCGACAAAGTTAGATACAGCGGCGCAACTCGGACGACAAAGTGGTGAAAGTAGAGATCAAGTGTTTCGTTTTATCCGCCTCACCAATCTCATCCCGGAAATTCTGGAATTGGTGGACAATTCGGTGTTGAAAGACCCGGAAACGCTGCAAATCGCCCTGCGGCCTGCGGTGGAGCTGTCCTACCTGCGAAAAGAGGAACAGGCCGACTTGTTTGCAATCATGGACGAACTGGACTGTACCCCGTCCCACGCCCAGGCCATCAAAATGCGTCAGATGTCCGAAGCCAAGACAGGCGGGGAACGATTAGCCAAGGACGCGCTTGTTTCCATTATGAAGGAGGAAAAGCCCAATCAGAAAGAACAATTCAAAATCCCAAAGGAGCGGATCAACAAATATTTTGCGCCGGGGACGCCCGCGCAGAAGATTGAGGATACCATCATCAAGGCGCTGGAGCTGTATCGAAAACGCCAACGCAGTTTAGAGCGATAACCTTACTCACAAGGGAGAAGTGCGCCCATTTGCAGGAAAACGCCTGGCTTTGCAGGTTTCCCCTCTCCACACCTCACCCCTTCCAGACAACCTAAACAGCCTAAAAAAGAAGATATATCCAGAGCCTTAGATGATAGAAAGCCCTGGCAGGCTTCTTTTCAACAGACGTGTGGGGTTGTGTGGAAGGGCGGATAAGAGGCAGCGATTCGGGCGCGCCTCTCTTTTTTAGAACGTAAACGAATCCAGCCGTAAGCAGCACATCCAAAGCGATGTGCTTTTTTTGCGGCCATTTCAAGGAGGTAACAAGATGAAAACACTGAGAAAGCCTCTCTCCCTGCTCATGGCGCTGTTCATGTGCCTGGGTATGTTTGCGGGGACAGGTGTTACGGCGTTTGCCGCAGGAGAAACCATGACGACGTATATGGTGGATATTCCCCGTGCAAACGACCCCAATAAAGCAGGCTGGGGCCATCCGGCCCTCAACTTTCTGGGCGGATGGTCAACCAGCGCAGGCACCCACTTTTCCGTCCACACCCAGGACGCATACAACGGGCGCGCTATCTACTGTATCGAGCCTGGAATCGGCGTCCATTCCGGCGACCAATATACGGGGCGCGGCGAGGATTTCTGGGATAACTACCCCTCAAGCCTCAATCCGACGATTCCACCCAACACCATCAAAGAGTATATCGGGCGCATTATGACCTATGGGTGGCAGGGCAACGCCAGCACCTCATGGATGAGCAGCAACCCCGATCATGCGAACCAGATGGCCGGATATATCGCCACCCAGCTTTTAGTCTGGGAAACCATCGTGGGCGAGCGTGACAGCCAGTTCAACCATGTGGACGCCAACGCCCAGGGGAAAAACAATGTAACGGAATATATCAGCGCGGAACATCCCCTGCGCAGCCAGATTTTCAGCCAGTATTCCGCGATTGAAAGCGCGGTGAAGCGCCATACCATGCTGCCCAGCTTTTTCAGCAGCACCGCCGACGCGGGAGCCTATGAGCTGAAATGGGATGGAGAAAAGTATTCTGCCACACTTACAGATACCAACGGTGTACTGGGGGACTATACCTTTAGCAGCAGCACCGCAGGGCTGAATTTCTCCGTAGACGGCAGCCAGCTCACCATCACATCCAGCCAGGCCCTCAAAGGCTCTGTAACCGTGAAAGCGGAAAAGATCAGCGCCCAGCGCAGCGGCGTGGTGGTTTGGACGGACGGCGTGACCGGGGGCGGCACCCAGGACTTTGCCACCTACGGCACGACGGTTTCCGACCAGATGGTAGGCTACCTTAATCTGGAAGTGAAAACCGGCAATATGAAGTTAATCAAAACTTCCGAGGACGGCAAGGTGGAGGGGATTTCCTTTACCATCACCGGCGAGGGATATAACGCCACCAAAACCACCAATGCCGCAGGTGAAATCGACATTACCGACCTCAATCCCGGCGTTTACACCGTAACCGAGCAGTCCATTGACAAATATGAACCCCAGGCCACCCAGCGCGTCACCATCGTCAGCGGCCAGACGGCTACCGTGACCTTTAACAATGTTCTCAAGCGTGGCAGTTTGGAAGTTACCAAAACCAGCGAGGACGGTTTGGCGGAGGGCATGACCTTCCACTTGTCCGGCACATCCCTCTCCGGCCTGCCGGTGGATGAGTACGCGGTGACGGATTCCACCGGGGTGGCAAGGTTTGAAAACGTGCTGATCGGCACGGGCTATGTGCTGGAGGAGGTGGATACCCCCATCCGCTATGTGGTGCCGGAGGCCCAGACAGCTACCATCGAATGGAATGAGGTCACGGATAAAACCGTGAACAATATCCTCAAAAAGTTCCGTGTCACCGTCACCAAGAGCGATGTGGAAACAGGAACGCCCCAGGGCGACGGCTCCCTTGCCGGAGCGACCTACGGGCTGTATAAGGGCGATACCCTCATCGACAGCTTTACGACCGACGAGAATGGTCAGTTCACCACCGGCTATTATGTCTGCGACTCCGACTGGACGATCCGTGAAATCAATCCCAGCGAGGGCTACCTTGTGGATTCCACCATCCACCATGTGGGCGCGGAGCCGGAGCTATACACCATTGAGCTGAATGATACCGCCAATGATGTGACAGAGCAGATCATCAAGGGGGATATTGCCATCATCAAACACACGGACGATGGCGAAACAGGAATTGAAACCCCGGAGGAAGGCGCAGAGTTCCAAATCTATCTGAAAGCTGCGGGCAGCTATGACGCGGCAAAGGACTCCGAGCGCGATGTTCTTGTTTGTGATGAGAATGGCTTTGCGCAGTCGAAAAAGCTGCCCTATGGAACGTATATCGTCCATCAGACCAAAGGCTGGGAGGGCCGGGAGCTGATGGATGATTTTGAGGTGTATATCTCCCAGGACGGGCAGACCTACCGCTATCTCATCAACAATGCAGCTTTTGAAAGCTATATCAAAGTAGTCAAGGTGGACGCGGAAACCGGCGTCACCATCCCCTATGCGGGAGCTGGCTTCCAGATTTACCGCCCGGATGGCAGCAAGGTGGAAATGACCTTCACCTATCCGACGCCCACCACGATTGATACCTTTTACACCAACGCCGAGGGCTATCTTGTCACCCCGGAAAAGCTGGAGTATGGCTCCGGCTATTCGCTGGTGGAGGTGCAGGCCCCCTATGGCTATGTGCTGGACAGCACGCCAGTGTATTTTGATGTGACCGAGGACAATTCTACCGAGGAGGGCGGCGTGACAGTCATCGAAGTCACCAAGTCCAACATGGCCCAGAAAGGCGTTATCAAGGTCAGCAAAACCGGCGAAGTATTCTCATCCGTGCAGGAAAACGAGGGCGTTTATCAGCCGGTGTACGAAGTGACCGGCCTGCCGGGCGCGGTGTTTGAGATCACAGCTTTGGAGGACATCTACACGCTGGACGGCACCCTGCGCTATTCCGCTGGTGAAGTGGTGGACACCATCACCACCGGGGAGGACGGGACGGCCCAGAGCCAGCCTCTCTACCTGGGCAAATTCCAGGTGAAAGAAATCGAGTTCCCCCACGGCATGGCGGACACCGGCGAGAATATCACCGAGGTGGAGCTTGTGTATGCAGGCCAGGAAGTCGAAATCACCGAAACCTCTGCCAGCTTCTACAACCAGCGCCAGAAAGCCCTTGTGACGCTTGACAAGGTACTGGAGCAGGATGAAACCTTTGGTATTGGCATGAATGGCGAAATCACCGCTGTTACCTTTGGCCTCTATGCCCAGGAGGACATCACCGCAGCGGACGGCTCCGTCATCCCGGCAGACGGGCTTCTGGAAATCGTTTCTGTGAATGAGAACGGCCAGGCCATGTGCAACACCGACCTGCCTTTTGGCAGCTTCTATCTGAAGGAGCTGTCCACCGACAGCCATTACCTGCTGAATGGTGAAACCTTCCCGTTCAGCTTTGAATACGGCGGGCCTTCCCTGGCCGTGGTGGAGATTGCCGCCAACAATGGCGAGGCTGTTTCCAATGAGCTGATCCGCGGTGAAATCCGGGGCCTCAAAACCGATGAGAATGGCACGGGCCTTTCCAGGGCTGTGATCGGCCTCTTTCAGAGCGATGAAACCGAGTTTACCGCAGAAAACGCCCTTGCCACCGCCACCTCTGCGGAGGACGGCAGCTTCTCTTTCGCGGATGTGCCTTTTGGGGATTGGGTATTAAAAGAGCTGGAAAGCCCGGCAGGCTTCATTCTCTCTGATGAGGTCATCCCCGTCACTGTGGAGGAAGATGGGCAGGTAGTGGAAATCTCCCTTGCCAACGAGCGCATTTACGGCAACCTGCGGCTCACGAAAGTGGATAAGGACTACCCGGACAACAAGCTCACCGGGGCCGAGTTCGAGGTGTACCGCGATACCAATGGAAATAAGGAGCTGGACGAGGGCGACGAACTGCTGGGCAAGATGGAGGAAACCAGCACCGGCATTTATGAGATGGCCCATATCCTCTACGGCGGCGTGTTCGTAAAGGAAACCAAAGCGCCGGAGGGCTTCCTGCTGGATGAAAACGCCTACTATGTGGAGATCGCCGAACACGGCAAAATCTACGAGGTAGAGAACGAGGCCGGAAAAGGCTTTGTCAACGCGGCCCAGACCGGCTCCCTGCGGATTGAAAAGACATCCAGCGACGGCAAGGTGGAGGGCTTCTCCTTCCGCGTGACGGGCGCGAACGGTTACGACCAGACCTTCAAAACCGATAAAAACGGTGAAATCCACATCGAGGGCCTGCGCGTAGGCGATTACACCGTGTCCGAGGTGTCGGACGGGGCCAGCGCCAGCTATGTGCTGCCTGCGGATAAGACGGTGACAATCCTGGCGGATAAGACCACTGTGGCGCAAATGCACAATGAACTGCGCGACACACCGAAAACCGGCGATGACAGCAAGCCGTGGCTTTGGATGGCCCTCATGGGCGTGTCCGCTGCGGGCGCTGCCACGCTGGGTATTCTGGGATATGTGAACAAGAGGAAAAAAGGGTAACAAATCCGCGAAATAAGGCGGTTTGAATTTGTGTCAGGAGGAAATCATCATGGAATTAAAAGCAATCATTGCCATCGGGCTTGTTCTTTTCATCATTGGCGGGCTGGTCTTCCTTAAAATCAGAAGCCGGAAGAAATAACAGAAGCCACAGGGGCGGCCATACGGGGCCGCCCCTCTTACATACCCAAAAAAGAACTGGAAAGGAGCTTGATGGCAGATGAAAGAACCATTTGAACAGCGGCTGTTCCGCATTTTCGCCCAGGCGGGCTATTCCCCGGTGCAGCTTCTCACCGTCACCCCGGAGGAGATGGTGGAGATCCCCGGCATTACCGTCCCCAACATCCGGGCGGTGCTGTGCGTCCAGAACAAGGTGCTGGCCGACCGCAACAAAATCCGCAGCGGCAGGCTGGTGGAGGAGCTTCTGAAAGAGGCGGGAGGGATGGAGGTGCGCCCATGAGCGAGCTGCATATATTGGACGTCCTGGCGGCCCGGCGCGGCTGCTACATTTCCGACCTCAATCTTGCACCGTTCCTGCGCCGGATGGCGCTGTCCGACCTACGCCGGATGGAGGAAAATGCCTATCCGTTCTCTCAATGGCAGGAGGCGGTGCGCTACCTCACAGGGGATGAACGGGATTTCGCCAGTGTAAAGGAAATCAAGGCGTTTATTTTGAGCGAAACGGAGGCAAAGAGATGAACGATGATTTACAGGAAAAACGCATGGCCGGTGATTATGAGATCATCCAAGGGCTGCATATAGGCGACCGGGAGATTGTTCTGGGGGAAAATCCACGGGATGAAACCGGCATGAAGTATATGTGCGCCTTTTGCCGTCAAAATGCTTTGTTTGCAGAATACAGCGAAGTGATGGCAAGTGATGATTTCCCAGAGATTGCAGAGCTGTTCGGCCGGCGGGTTGCCGAGCAAGCGCAGAAAACCCGCATAGAACTGAACAAGCCCCGCATACAGGGCATAAACGACCGCCTTATCACAGCGGAGAGCTGCACCCCTCTTTCCGGTGAGGATGATCTGCATGGAAAAATCGTGGTGGTAAAGCCGGATGTGCTGCGCCGGGAATACCGCAGGGCAACCCATCAACTCAAGCTCTGCACGGGCGGCTTTGGCGCTTCTCCCCACAGCCGGGGCACCGCCTGTTTTTGCATTGATCTCTATACCGGCAAAGAGAGCCGGTATGAGCGCATGGATGTGATGGGAACGATGGAGCCGGAAAACCTTCCCGGCTGGGCCAGGCATGGGCTTACTGCCATCCAGCAGGAACAGGCTCAAAAGAAAACCAATAAGGAGCGTGAACGATGATGGATTACAGAGAAAATGCAGGATATGTCATAACGGATTCCTGCCATGTGGGCGAAAGCGAGTTTGTATTGGGCGTCCATTTGACAGCGCCTCAGCAATTCGTTACCTGGAAATGCAAAGACCGGACGGATTACTACTGGGGCCACTATTTCAGCAGCCTGTTTGACGCGCAAAAGGATTTGGTAGCGCGGGCGCATGAGGAGGTTCAATATCTGGAGCAGCGCGGCATTGATCCCAACAAGATGGAGCTGGAACCCGCCGATTCCCCCTGGGGAGAAATCCAGACCTGCCACACCCTTTGCCCCGGCGCTTATTCCGTCAGCACCGCAGGCCATGGCGGGGTTATGGTCAGCCGGGAGCTTGCGGACAAGGTGCTTTGCAAGGAGGCCAAGACCTGCGGCTTTATGGAGCGCGGCTACCTTTGCTTTGAGGAGGACTGCGCCGCGCCGGTGGCTTTGCGGGAGCTGATGGACAGAGGGCTGTATCAAGCGCCTGTCAACGAGTATTTTGCCCCTGGGGAATACGAGGCTGTGATTAACGACAGCCTGCAAACCTTCCACCCGGAATACTGGCAGGCACGGGAAAAGATGAGGGCGGAAAAGGCGCGGACTCCCCACTCAAAAACTGCAAAACACAAGGAGCGTGAACGATGATGAAGTTTCAAATTACCAGCATGACCCCGGAGGAACGGCTGTACGCATACAGCCAGAGCAGTCAGATCGAGGGTCAAACGGGCTGTATCGGCTATCTGCGCGGGGATTTTGGCGCTGGGCAAGAGTTTTATACTTCCTGGTTCGACCGCCGAAAGGAATATAAGGACGGTGAGTTCAAGGCGGAGTTTGACGAAGTGGTCAACGCCTTGCGGGAAAAGGATGGGCTGCTTTGTAGCCGGGCCAGCATGAACAGGTTCTGCTGTCAACATCCAGAGGCTGAATTTGAGGGGAACTACTGCACCGAGTATGGTTTTAAGGTGCAAACGTCCCAGCACACCTATATGCTGCGGTGTAATCTCAACTATGGAGATTATAACTTTTACCTCTACGCCTACGTTGCCCGGTTTTTAGAACACCACATAGAGAAGGCCCAAGAAGGCATTCGATTTATGGCTTCCAGCGGCAGGGAGCTGTTCCGTATTCCAGACGGCGACCACATCCGTATTCAGCGTTCCGATGGCAGTCATGTTGACCGAAGCTGCCGGTATATTGACGAGTGCCATATGGAGATTGGCGGTGGATGGGATAACCTCTGTCATGTCTATCAATTCGCTGAGATGATGGAACGAAACGGCAGCACCGTCATTCCCCTACGCTCCTCTCTGCCTGCACAATGCTTCAGCGTACTTCCTTCATCCGGGGAACTGATTCTCCTAACCAGGGGTGAAAATGGATACAGCCCCTGCTATGATTTTTCAACCCCCGACGCCAGACAGAATCGGGAGTTCGCGGATGACTGCAATGTGAAAAACGGTGTCACCAAAGCGCAGGAGGCCGCCATGCTGGCCGGCTCCATGTTCGGATGGCAGACCCCTGCCGCAGACCCCAAAAACTACGATGAGCAGGGTCAACCAGTCAAATCCCGACAGCGCAAAGCTGCGTCATTGGAAAGGTAGGTGAGAAAAATGGCAAATCTGCCGCCCGTAAAACTGGAAACACACACCACATGGTTTAATCTTCTGCTTACGCTTCTGCGTGAACACGCCCAAAACAATCCGTATGAGGAATACCGCCAGATGGCACAACGGCTGTTCTCCAAATGTATGGCCTACGGAACGCCTTTTACAGATGGATATGGAGCGTCCTGCGTGGATCTGCGGCTGTACCCCAGCGAAGCCGGAGAAACCATCTGGCTGCTTCTGCTTACCCTTTGCAGGCAGTATGACCCGGATCGAGATTACAGCGCGGAGCTGAAAAACACAGAAAAAGAATAACAAAAAAGGAGGTGCAACCGATGGCGATACGATACAAAGCATTGACGGAGCTGTACCATGAAACCCAGCGAAGTGTGACAGCTCCGGCACAGTGGCAGGCATTTCTTGCCTCAGCCTGCCGCAACTACCGTCTTTCCTTTGATGAGCAGTTGCTTGTCTATGCCCAGCGCCCGGACGCCACCGCCGTCCTGGAGATCGAGCGATGGAATAAACGGTTTGGGCGCTGGGTAAACCGGGGCGCGAATGGCATTGCTGTTTTTGACGGCGAGCATACGGGCAGGCCCCGGCTGAAATATTACTTTGACATTTCCGACACCCATGAGGGGAACTTCCCCCAGTCCATCCCTCTTTGGGCTGTGAGGCCGGAATATGAACCGGAAATCATCGAAACGCTGGAGAACAGCTTTGGCGAGCTGGAGCATAAGGAGGATTTGGGCGCGGCCCTGCTCTCTGCGGCGAAAAACGCAGTGGAGGATAACATCCAGGACTACCTCTCCGAACTGAAAACCGTTACGGAAGGCAGCTTTTTAGAGGAATTGGACGAATACAACGTGGAAGTCCTGTACCGCAAGGCCCTGGAAAACAGCATTGGATATATGCTCATGGTGCGCTGCGGCCTTGACCCTGCCGGAACCTTTGAGGATGAGGATTTCCGGGATGTGCTGAATTTTAACACGCCGGAAACCCTCAACGCCCTGGGCGTGGCCACCGGCGACATCTCCCAGATGTGCCTTTCCGAGATTTCCCGCACCGTCCTCGCCCTGCAAAGACAGCCCCAAAAAGAGAATCGCACATTTGCAGGCCAGCCGCAAATCCAGTATGCTGTAACTGAACAGAGAAACCAGCCGTCAGAAAGGAGTTTTGAGAATGAACGGGATCACATACACGAGACAGGGCGACTACAACCTGCCGAACCTTCTGCCCCCGCAGGAGCCGGAGGCTCCCTCTGGGAAATACGCATTGCTTCGGAAGAAGTTTCTGAAAGAACACCGCAGGATCACCTACACGAACCTGTTGACCAGCGGGCAGCTCTCCAGCCATCTGGCGGAGATCGAGCAGACGGCCCAGCGCCAGATGGAGCAGATGGTGACACAGATGGCCAAAGAGAACGGCGTGACGGAGGAGCTGAAGGAGCGCGACCCGATGAAGTGGGTAGGGCTGATGAACAACCTTCAGAACGCAGCGGAGGAGATCATACTGAAAGAGCTGATTTACAACTAATTTCCGAACCGGAACAGCCCAGCACCCTAAATGCAGAGGAAGCGGACAGCCCAGAGCTGCCCGCTTTTTTGGATGAAAAGCAGATCATGGCCGTTATCGCCAATAAGGACGATGACCTCAAGTATAAGAAACAGCAGATCGAGCTTTTCTTCTCCGTCCACCAGGATACGCAGGAACGGGCCGATTATCTGAAAACGGCTTACCAGGACAGGTACACCGAAATCATTGCAGATGGGCAGCGCCTGGGGTATAAGCCGCAGGAGGACGGGCTGCTCATGTGGGAAGGCTCTTACCCATCTCGCACCAAAGAAGCCGTGTTTTCCTGGGGTTTGGTGGCGGAATGGACAGCCCAGCTCATCGACAAAAAAGAATACTTTATCCAGACGGACATCCGCAAGCTCCCCACACAGGAGGGCCAGCAGATGTCCCTCTTTGATTTTGGAGTTTTCAGCCAGCCGCAGTCGGAAGGCGGAAACCAGATTTCCCTCTTTTCTCATGCGCTGCCCCAGCAGGTGATCGATGAGGCACTTTGTATCGGCTCCAACCATGAGAACAGCCGCCTCACCATCTGCGCCTATTTCAAAAAGGATAAGCCAGACAACGCCCGTTTCCTTGCAGAACACTATGGGGAAAACGGCGCGGGCTTCTGTCTGGATGGGCGCAAGTATGCTGTCTGGTACAATGCCGAAGGAATCCGCATAGCCGGGGGCGAGAGCGCCCAGGGTTCCAGCGCCACGCTTATCTCCTGGGAACAGGCGGCAGCCCGTATCCGGGAACTGCTGGAGCTGGGGCGGTATATGCCCCAGAGCGAACTTGACCAGGTGGATCGCCATGAAGTCAATGCGCTGGCCGACCGGCTGCTGCTGATGTTCCGTGACATTGAGGATGAAGAAAAGCGGTTTTTCCCCTCATTGCGAGCCATCTATGATAAACCAGGTGGATTCCCGGAGGCAGTGGAGGAAATCGCAGGGCTGTTAGGCCGGGAAGATAGCTTACAGGCCATCCTCTCAGAATATGAAGCGTTTGCCGCAGCCTATCAGGATAACCCGGACATTCTGCGTTTCCGTTTTTATCGGCCTCTTGTGCTGCAAGCACAGCTTACAGATTTACAGCGGGAACCTCTGCACTTTACCGCCGCTGAAAGTTATGACCCTCAGCGGCGTTTGTATATCTCCATGGATGAGATTGACAGACTTTTGCGCGGAGGAAAACGCAGCACCGACTACCGGCTGGCAGTGTATTCCTTTTACCGCAACCACACAGACCGCAGGGAGCGCGAGGATTTCTTAAAGAATTACCATGGGGAATACAGCGGGTATCATGGCGGAAATGACAACGTGACCTATCAGCCCGGCAAGGGCGTCCATTTCAGCCATGGCAGTATCACAGAGCCTTACGCCAAGGTGGAGCTGAAATGGAACGCGGTGGAAAAGCGCGTCAGCGCCATGATCGCCCAGGGGCGGTTTTTATCCGAGGATGACCGGGCCGCTATGCCGCAGTATGAAAAACACCAGCTTGCCCGGAACATCCACACTTTCTTTGAGAACGTACCCCAGGAGCAGCCGCACCCCTATCCGTTTGGCTTTGACTATTGGGACGCGGTGAAGCTCATCGAGCCGCAGCTTGACGACCCGGCCCGCGTGGAGGAAATCTACCAGATGATGGTGCCGGTGTGGGAAGCCACCCCGCAGGACGACCGGATGTATAAGTGGCGGCAAACAGCCTTTGAAAACCTTTCTGCGTTCCGGCAGGGTACTTTTACCCTCTTTGCGGAACACAAGGAGCCTGCGGCCCCCGCCATGCCCCCGGAAAAAGCCTATGACCTGGGCTATGGACATCTGGGGAACGGCCTCACTGTCTGGAACAGGCTGGAGGAAGAACACGGGGATTACAAAACGGTGGCCCATATCGCCCCCGACCGCACCGTGCAATTTTATGATGAGGAAATGCCCCAGACGGTGCGGGATCAGATTCAGCATATTGCCGACACCTCAGAAATGACGGTTTCCGCCACTCAGGACGCGCCCGTGTTTCACACGCCGCCCAAAGTGCAGGAACCACCCCAAAAAGAAGAAGCCGCAGACCCCTATTCCAAGCTGGCGGCCCAAGTGCTGTATTTTATTGGCGAGTTTGACGGCTCCCGGCTGGGCTATGGGGATACCGACGCGCAGGCAGTAGAAACCATTGCAGGACAGCTCCATGACCCGGCCCGGCGCGGGGAAATCCGAAGGCTTTTGCAATCCTTCCTCGACCATGCCGACCCGGAGGAAGAAATCGCGGCGGACATCACCCTTTGTATAGAAGAAATGGAGGAGCTGCCCCCGGCGCTCACCCCGGAACAGGCCCAACGGGAAGAAATTGCGGGGTATCTGGAAGAAGCTGGGTTTGTGGCTTCCGAAGAATTGATCGCAGACGGCATTGCCGAATACCAAGCCCACGGAGGCGAAGGAAGCAACCGGGAAATTGCAGGCTTTATTGAGCGTGAGTTTTTGACAGAGGAACCGGATACAGAACTTCTGGAAAAGGCAAAGGATCTGATTAACGAGTTTTGTGAGGATGAATACAACGAGCCTGCTGATTTCAGCGACCTGGGGAATGTGGGTCTTGCCTACACCACTATTACAGATGAGAAAATCCCCATCCAGGTCAACGCTGATCTGGTCAACTTCCGCATAGAGAGGTATCTGAACGGCGAATTCCTGGAGCGCAGGCAGTACAAGAGCCTGGAGGAACTCATCCAAAACGAGCTGGAGGAACTGGTCTTTGATAACCTTATCTCTGCTTCAGAGGAAGAACTGGAATCCATCCACATTTTTAACGGTGATCCGGCTTCTCAGGAGAATTACCGGCTGTTGAGCCGCCTAAAAGCCGACTGCGATTACTTTCTGGGGGCTGGCAAACGGGCGGAAAAGCACCTTTGGTCTGGATATGTAAGAACGCATCTCGATAAAATGCGGGAATTATATGCTTCTCTCCCTGAAAAACCGGAATGGCTTGCCCCGGAGGATATAGGACGCTATGACCGTTTGATGTCCCCGCCTTATCAAGTAGTCGTGTATCATAACGAGGAGAAAGGGTTTGTAGACAAGCAGAGGTATCAAACGCTTGCAGAAGCGGAACAGGCTGCACAGAAGTATGTGGACGGCGTTATGGAGGGGGAAAGCGACTTTGCCTACGAGGGCGCTGCCGTCTATGATATTCATGAAAACAGATGGCTGTGCGTTTTCAGGAACTTCCCCAATCAATATGCAATCGAGCAAGCTGCACAGGCTCTCTCCTCAGAGGAACAGGCAGAATTACAACCCCTAAAAGAAAGATTTCTTCCGCAGTTGCCCAAGCGCCCCCACCGTGAGCGCATAACCTTTGCCCCTTTACACCCGGAAATCCCCAGGGAACAGCGCCATGATTTTCATATCACTGATGACGCCCTGGGGCATGGCACACCCAGCGAAAAATATGCAGCTAACGCAGCCGCCATCCGTACCTTGAAGCAGATCGAGGCCGAGGAACGGCTGGCTACCCCGGAAGAACAGGAGGCGCTATCCCGCTATGTGGGCTGGGGTGGCCTTGCGGACTGCTTTGAAGAAACCAGCCCCCACTACCAGGAGCTGAAAAGCCTTTTAGACGAGGACGATTATGCGGCGGCAAGGGCCAGCTCCCTCACCGCCTTTTATACCCCGCCCGTTGTCATCCGGGGAATCTATAAAGCCCTCTCCCAGATGGGCTTCCAGCAGGGCAACATCCTGGAACCGTCCTGCGGCACCGGCAACTTTTTGGGGCTACTCCCGGCAGATATGGCGGGCTGCAAAGCCTACGGCGTGGAGCTGGACAGTATCAGCGGCAGAATCGCCCAGCAGCTTTACCAGAATGCCAGCATTTCCGTGAACGGCTTTGAAAAGGTGCAAATGCCGGACAGCTTCTTTGACGCGGCGGTGGGCAACGTCCCCTTTGGGGATTTCAAGGTGATAGATAAGCGGTACGATAAGCACCACTGGCTCATCCACGACTATTTCTTTGGGAAGGCGCTGGACAAGGTGCGGCCCGGAGGGGTGATTGCTTTTATTACCAGCAAGGGCACCATGGACAAGGAAAACCCTGCCGTCCGCAAATATCTGGCCCAGCGCGCCGATTTGATTGGCGCTATCCGCCTGCCGGACAACACCTTCAAGCAAAATGCCGGAACAAAAGTCACCAGCGACATCCTCTTTCTGCAAAAGCGCGACCATATCACGGATTTGGAGCCGGATTGGCTGCATTTGGATACGGATGAAAACGGCATCCGCATGAACAGCTATTTTGTGCAGCACCCGGAGATGGTTTTAGGCGACATGGTGATGGAATCCACGCGGTTTGGCCCGGACAGCGCCTGCAAAGCCCGCGAGGGGGCCGACCTGTCAGAGCTGCTTGCCGAAGCCGTCCAGTTTTTGCAGGCGGAGATCAAGCCCTACGAGCTGGAGGAACTGGACGAGGAGGAAGACCGCTCCATCCCCGCCGACCCGAATGTCAGGAACTTTAGTTATACCGTTGTGGATGGACAGGTGTACTATCGGGAAAACAGCCGTATGCACCCTTTGGAGGTATCCGTGACGGCGGAAAACCGAATCCGGGGCATGATCGAGCTGCGGGAATGTGTGCGCCGGCTCATCGACTACCAGACCGAAGGCTACCCGGACGCAGACGTCAAAGAGGAGCAGGCAAAGCTCAATACCCTGTATGACAGCTTCACAAAAAAAATACGGCCTTATCAGCAGCCGGGGCAATAAACTGGCCTTTTCGGAGGACTCCAGCTATTGCCTTTGTGTTCCCTGGAGGTGCTGGACGAAGAAGGCAACCTAAAAAGAAAAGCGGATATGTTCACCAAACGCACCATCCGGCCCCATGTGGCTGTGACCAGCGTGGACACCGCCAGCGAGGCCCTGGCTGTTTCGATTGCAGAAAAAGCCCGTGTAGATTTGGGCTATATGGCCCAGCTTTCCGGCAAATCCCCAGAGGAGCTGGAGGCCGAGCTTTCCGGCGTGATCTTCCGCAACATCGAAGGCCCGGAAAACCCGGACAGGCTGCGGGGAGCTTCCCTCAGCCTGCAAGCCTTTTCCCCCCGTGACGGCGGACGAATACCTTTCGGGGAATGTACGCCGCAAGCTGCGGACGGCAAAAGCCTTTCTGGAGGCGGCCCCGGACAGCCAAAAACCAGCCGCCCGCAAACAGGTGGAGGCTTTGGAGGCCGTCCAGCCTCACGACCTGGGCGCTGGGGAGATCGGTGTGCGTATTGGCGCGAATTGGGTTCCTATCGACGTATATCAGCAGTTTATGGTGGAGCTGCTCACTCCCTATGGGCAGGCCCAGAATCGTATCAAAATCCTGCGCTCCGAGTCCACCGGCCAGTGGAATATCACCGAGAAAAACTTTGACCGGGCCAATGTCAAGGCTAACACCACCTACGGCACCAAGCGCATGAGCGCCTACCACATCCTGGAGCAAACCCTGAACCAGAAGGATGTGCGGGTTTTTGATTATATCGAGGACGAACATGGCAATAAAAAGCCGGTTCTCAACAAAAAAGAAACCGCTATCGCCCAGGACAGGCAGGAGCTTATCAAGCAGAGGTTTTCCGAGTGGGTTTGGAAAGACATCGACCGCAGGGAACGGCTGTGCGCCATCTACAACGAAACCTTCAATTCCAGCCGTCCCCGTGAATACGACGGCCAGCATATCCGTTTCGAGGGCATGAACCCGGCAATTACGCTGCGGCCCCATCAGATCAATGCCATTGCCCATGTTATGTACGGCGGGAATACCCTGCTGGCCCACGAGGTGGGCGCGGGCAAAACCTTTGAAATGGTGGCCGCCGCCATGGAGATGAAACGGCTGGGGCTTTGCACCAAGTCGCTTGTGGTGGTGCCAAACCACCTCACGGAACAATGGGCGGCGGAATGGCTCCAGCTCTATCCCAGCGCCAATATTCTGGTTGCTACGAAAAAAGACTTTGAAACCCAAAACCGCAAGAAGTTTTGCAGCCGTATTGCCACCGGCGACTATGACGCGGTTATCATCGGCCACAGCCAGTTTGAGAAAATCCCCATGAGCGCCGAGCGCCAGCAGGCCATTTTACAGCAGCAGATTGATGAAATCCTGTTTGGCATTGAACAGGCCAAAGCACAGAAGGCGGAACGCTACACCGTCAAGCAGATGGAGCGCACCCGGAAATCCTTAGAGGCAAAGCTGGAAAAACTGAACGACCAGAGCCGCAAGGACGATGTGGTGACGTTTGAGCAGCTCGGCGTTGACCGCCTGTTTGTGGATGAGAGCCATTATTTTAAGAACCTCTTTTTAATGACGAAAATGCGCAACGTAGGCGGGATCGCCCAGACCGAAGCGCAGAAAAGTTCCGACCTCTTTATGAAATGTCGCTATCTGGATGAACTCACCGGAGGGCGCGGCACAATTTTTGCCACAGGCACCCCCATCTCGAACAGTATGGTGGAGCTTTACACCATCCAGCGGTATTTGCAGTACGGGCTGTTGCAGGAAATGGGCCTCATCCATTTTGACGATTGGGCCAGCGACTTTGGAGAAACCATCACCGCCATCGAGCTGTCCCCGGAAGGCACCGGTTATCGGGCCAAGACCCGGTTTGCCAAGTTTTTCAATCTGCCGGAGCTGATGGCCGCTTTCAAACAGGTGGCCGACATCCAGACGGCAGATATGCTCCATCTTCCCGTGCCAAAGGCCAACTTTCACACAGAGGTTATCAAGCCGTCCGAGCTTCAGCAGGAGATGGTGAAAGGGCTGGCGGAACGGGCGGAAAAAATCCGGGATGGAGGCGTTGACCCCCATGTGGACAATATGCTGCGCATTACCAATGACGGGCGCAAGCTGGCCCTGGATATGCGTCTTATCAACCCGCTGGCTGCCGACGACCCAAACGGCAAGGTGGCTGTCTGCGCCCGGAACGTCTACAAAATCTGGGAACAGACCAAAGAACAGCGTTCGACCCAGCTTGTATTCTGCGATCTGTCCACGCCCACCAAAGACGGCTCTTTCAACGTATATGACGATCTGAAAAAGAAGCTCATGGAGCAGGGTATCCCGGAGGATGAGATCGCGTTCATCCATGACGCCGACAGTGAGGTAAAAAAGAAGGCGCTGTTTGCGAAAGTCCGTGCCGGGCAGATACGAGTGCTGATGGGAAGCACTCAGAAGATGGGCGCTGGCACTAACGTACAGGACAGGCTGATCGCCCTGCACGATCTGGATTGCCCCTGGCGGCCTTCCGACCTTCAGCAGCGGCTGGGCCGTATTGTCCGTCAGGGGAATGAAAACGAGGAGGTGGAAATCTTCCGCTATGTAACCGAGGGTACGTTTGACGCTTACCTTTACCAGCTTGTGGAAAACAAGCAGAAATTCATTGCTCAGATCATGACCAGCAAGGCCCCTGTCCGAGTGGCAGAGGATGTGGACGAAACGGCCCTCAGCTATTCCGAGATCAAGGCGCTGGCCACCGGCAACCCTCTCATCATTGAAAAATGCAATTTGGATATGGAGGTGGCAAAGCTCAATATGCTCAAGGCCAGCTATCTCAATCAGCGGTATTCCCTGGAGGAGCTGGTGCTGCGCGAATACCCGGCAGACATCGCTCGGATTACAGAACGGATTGCGGGCTATGAGAAGGATGTGGCGCTGGCAGCCGCCCATCCGAAAGGTCAAGAGGGCTTCTGCGGCATGGTGATCGAGGGCAAACAGTATGCCGAAAAAGAGGACGCTGGCAAAGCTATCATCGACGTTTGCAGCAAAATGACTGGCTCCGACGCGGTTTTGCTGGGAGAATACAGGGGCTTTTCCATGGTGCTGGCCTATGATGGTATCAGCAACGAGTACCGCATTACCCTGAAAGGCACCCTCTCCCATACGGTGACGCTGGGCGCGGATGTGTTCGGCAATATCGCCCGTCTGGACAATGCCCTTGAAAACCTTGCGGGGAGCTTGCAGGCAGAGCAAAGCAGCCTGGAGGAAACAAAAGGGCAGCTTGAAAATGCCCGCGCTGAATTGGGCGCGCCCTTTGCCCGCGAGGAGGAGCTGGCGGAAAAAACCGCCCGATTGAATGAACTGAACGTCCTGCTGAAAGTGGATGAGAAAGACAAGACGCTCATTGACAGCGTTCCCGATGAGGGCGAAGAAGTCCCGGAACGGAAGGTTGTGGGATTGGAGCGTTGATTCCCCTGTGCCGATTGGAGCAATCCAGTCGGCCTTTTACATACCAAGATGGACTTTTTCAAAAAAGTGCTGTATAATAAAAGCGGTTAGCTACAACTAATTCATTTCAGAGGTAAGGAAAATGGGACTGATAAAAAAATATTTTAGTAATACCCGGAAGCCGGACGGGATATTAGGAAAGATGATGGTAAGCGGAATGAATAAAGCTCATGCGGGGGTGTCCGACTGGGGCATAAGGCATTTATCTTCTATCCAGCCCCAGACGATCATAGAATTAGGCTGCGGTGGCGGACGCAATGCGGCCCAGCTTCTTAATAATTTTCCAAAGGCGACGTTGACCGCGTTGGATTATTCTGAGGTGTCCGTAGAAAAAACAAAACAGGTCAATCGGCGGGAAATCCAACATAAGAGGTGCCAGGTATTGCAGGGAGATGTCGCTACACTGCCTTTTTCAGAAAATAGTTTTGATCTGGCCACAGCCTTTGAAACCGTCTATTTTTGGCCGGGGCCTACAGAAAGTTTCCGGGAAGTCTGTCGAGTATTAAAACCGAATGGCTTGTTTTTGATTGTAAATGAATCTGACGGTACAAATAGAAGTGATGAAAAGTGGCTGGATGTCATAGAGGGCTTGCAGATTTTTGATAAAGCACAGCTTTCTAATTTTTTGAAAGACGCTGGCTTTTCAAAGATTATCGTTGACCATGACGAAACAAAGCATCGGCTTTGTATCATGGCGATGAAATAAATAATTGTACGCTTTCACGGGGCCGATTGGAATAGTCCAGTCGGCCTTTTACATATCCGAAGAATACAGCCCCCTTTACATAGCCGGCCCATGCGGGCAGCTAATTTGTGGCTATGGGAAGGGGGCTGTATTTTTTTATGCCTTTTTACAACCAGGAGGAGATCGAAAAAGCGCGGGAGGTGGACTTGTTCACCTATCTACAAGCCTGTGAGCCGCAGGAGCTTGTCCATGTTTCCGGCAATGTCTACTGCACCAGGGAACACGACAGCCTGCGTATTTCCAATGGCAAATGGTGCTGGTTTTCCCGTGGGATCGGCGGTTACAGCGCGCTGGACTACCTCATCAAAGTCAAGGGCTGTTCTTTCATGGAGGCAATGGAGGCCGTTGCCGGCAGGGCTGCCGCCCCGCCGCCGTCCTTTACGTCCGTTCCAAGGGAAGAAAAACCGAAGCACCTGCTTTTGCCGCCGCCCGCCCCAAACAACCAGGCTATGCTGGACTACCTCAAAGGCCGTGGGATTTCCATGGAGGTGCTGGACTTCTGCGTCCAGACCGGGCGCATTTATGAGAGCCGGAATAAGGGCCATGGAAATGTGGTGTTCGTCGGCTTTGACAAAACCGGAAAAGCGCGGTTTGGCTGCCTGCGAGGGATCAGCGAGGGCCGGTTCCACGGGGATTTAAGCGGCAGCGACAAGCACTATTCCTTTGCCCTGCCCGCCTGCGGGAAAAATCCGGCTGTCCATCTGTGTGAGTGTGCCATTGATGTCATGTCCTATGCCAGCCTTTGCAGGCTGGACGGAATCGACTGGAAACAGCACAACCTGCTGTCTTTGGCCGGGGTATATCAGCCGAAGAAAAAGATTGCGGAGAGCAAGCTGCCTGTGGCCCTCACCCGTTTTTTAGAGGATTATCCTCATGTGAAAACCGTCTATCTCCATCTGGACAACGACGGCCCCGGCAGGATGGCCGCCGAAGCCATCCAGACAGTGATCTCCAAAGAATACGAGGTCAAAAACTGCCCGCCGCCCAGGGGAAAGGATGTGAACGACTACCTGTGCCGAAGGCTGGGTATTCCTATCCGGGGCGCGAAAGGAAAGGAGCAAGAACGATGAGCGAAAGGTGATATTGTCATTCGCCTTGCATAATGTTATCTTTTATGATAACATTATAGACGAGGTGAGAACATGGATGAACTGCATGGACGGCAAAAAATTATTGCCCAGCTTGTAGAGGCCCGGCTGGAACAGGGCGTTTCTCAGGCGGAGCTTGCAAGGCGTGTGGGAACCCAGCGCTCCAATATCTGCCGCCTGGAAAGCGGTGTGCAGAATCCCACGCTGGATATGATTTTGAAGATTGCGTCCGCGCTGGGGAAAGACGTTTCCCTTCTTTTGGACGACAAGGAGGAACCTATGAGCAACATTTACAGTCTGCGTATCTACGACACGGAGCTTATGCGCTTTTCAATGGAGAAGCAGGGATTGTCCGGCCTGGTGGCCGAAATCCTTTATACCAATGAGGAACAGACCCACTTACTGCCCCTGGATATGGAGCGCACCGGCGAGGGCGTTATTCACTGGCTGGAGCGGCGGGTGATTCCCAAAAACCGCGCCTTTGTGGATGAGATTCTGAAAACCCTGGGCCTCAGCCATAACGATACCAAGGGGATCATTGACGTTTGCAAGGGGCTGTCTTTGAACGACAGCTATTGGGTGGTGCCGGAGGGGTTTGAGGGGAAGTTTTCCCAATACAACCTTTATGAAAACCGCTTTTCCGAGATTCTGGCCCTGGTGGCCTACACCGGCGCGGGCGGAAGCCGTCAGGCATTTACCACTTCCCCGGAGCTTACCACAGGCGGTATGCTGCCCAAAGCGTGGCGCTATGTGGAGCAGGACGGGATTTATCTTTATAAAGGCGGCACCACCGGCGCGTCCAACGCAGGCCGGGAACCCTACTGCGAATACTATGCGTCGCAGGTTGCGGAAACCATGGGGTTAAACGCCGTCCACTACGATCTGGAGAACTGGAAAGGCATTACGGCCTCGAAGTGTGAGCTGTTTACGAACATCGACACGGCATATATCCCCATTGGGCGGATTGTGCGCACCGGAGGAATAGCTGCCTGCCTTGCCTGGTACGAGAAGCTGGGGACGGAGTTTTCCGAGCAGCTTTGCAGTATGCTGGTGTTCGACGCGCTGATCTACAACGAGGATCGGCACTTTGGCAACTTCGGCGTTCTGCGTGACAACCACAGTGGGAAGATTATCGCCCCGGCCCCTGTCTTTGACAACGGGCTTTCCTTGTTCTGCTATGCGGGAAAAGAGGACTATGCCCATCTGGACGAGTATGCGAAAACCCGTTCCAACCCCTACAACATCTCCTATGAGGAGGTGTGCGCGGAGGTCATGGGGGCCAGACAGAAAGAGCAGCTTCGGCGGATGATCGGCTTCCGGTTCAAACGGCATGAAAGCCTCAATCTGCCGGAGGAACACTTGCAGGCCATTGAGAAGCACCTGGAGGGCCGAGTGCGGAAGCTCCTTGCCATCCCCACCCGCCGCCGTCAAAAACAGGAAAAGGCAAGATGAAATTAAAACATCCGATTGGAGAGCGTTCTGAAAAAGGGCGCTCTTTTTTGTTGCCCAAGTTTAGAATCAGAAAGGAGTGCAGGCCAATGAACGAGTATGACATTGCAATTCGAGAGACGATGGAAATGACGGTCACGGTGGAGGCAGCGAGCCGCGAGGAGGACCGCCGGATGGTGGAAGAGCGATGGAAAAACGGCGAATATATCCTGGACGCAGACAGCTTCAGGGATGTGGAGTTCTACCCCAGAGGCCGCAGCCGCGACCGGGGCGAACGATGAATTGTTTTTTCGGGCGTTCGGTATTCCCCTGCGGGGAATGGAATGTATATGTACCAGCAAGCATCGCCTTTGTGATACCACAAAGGCAGCTTGTTAGGGGGAACGCCCCCTAATACCCCTTTATCAGAACGGAGGTTTTCTATGGAAGGATTGTTTTTTGCCATTGGGTTTCTGCTGGGCGGCGTGTTCGGCGTGCTGATTATGTGCCTGCTTCAAATCAACCGCTTAGGCAGGAAGGAGGATTCGGAGGAATGAGAAAACGCAACGTACACGTCCAGTTTTGGCTGGACAAAAAAGAGGCGGAAGCCTTCAACAAAAAGGTGAAGCGCAGCGGGCTTTCCCGCGAGGTGTACCTGCGCCACCTGATAAACGGCCTGGTTCCCCAGGACGCGCCGCCCCCGGCATACTTTGACTTTATACGGGAGTTGCACGGCATTGGAAACAACTTAAACCAGATCGCCCAGAAAGCCCATGTGCTGGGCGTCATAGACGAGCGCCGCTACGAGGAAGAAACACGGAAGTTTGACCAGCTCATCCGGGACATCACCAGGGCGGTGATTTTGCCAAAGCCTATGGAGTAAAGCAATGGCTACCACGTCTATCTGGCGGGTGAACGGCTGGCTGGGCAAGGTTCTCATCTATATCGAAAACCCGGATAAGACCGAAAACCCTGCCGCCTACGAGAAACAGGGCATGGACGGCAAGGAGGCCCAGGGCCTCTCCGATGTGATTGAGTACGCCGTCCAGCAGAAGAAAACGGGAAAGATTGCGGTGGACGATGAGGATGTGCCCGTCATGCAGCGGTTTGTGTCCGGGGTGAATTGCAGCCCCACCACCGCCCGCGATGAGATGATCGCCGTCAAAAAGCGGTTCGGCAAGGAGGAAGGCACCGTAGCCTACCACGGCTACCAGAGCTTTGCCCCCGGCGAGGCCACCCCGGAAATGGCCCACGAGATCGGGCTGAAGCTGGCAAAGGCATTGTGGGGCGAGAAATACCAGGTGCTGGTTGCCACCCATTTAGACAAGGCCCACCACCTGCACAACCATTTTGTGGGTGCGCCCATAAGGGGCAGAGTAAATCCGCTTAGCAAGCGGCAGGTGTGAGTTTCAGGCCTGTGGTCAACGGCTAACCTGGCGGGGAAACCCAAAGGGGACAGCAGCATGACCGTAAAGCTGCAAGTTGGCAAGTTGCCGTGCCACGACTGAGCAGCAAGACCAAAAGTTCATATAAGGATGAAACCTAAACTGGCTGAACGGCAGTCCGAGGGACATTTGTGGTGGTCGTAACGGAAGGCAGCTATACCCGTTACGCTGTGCATCTCACCTGTAGAAACATGAGCAGGATGAGCGAAACCGAATGCACAGTCCGTATGTATCAGCATAAAAGGACGAAAACCGCATCCGACAATGAACAATGCTTTTTTACTCTGCTGCTAAATGGGGATTGCCTAAGTTGGAACGCTCACAAGAGCTATGGGCGTAGGCCCTGAATATCCAATATGGCAACGGAGCCGCCGTAGTAGTCCGAGCGTATTAATGGCACGCACATGGCGAAGGGCGGCAGTTCATTCAATTCAATACAACAGAAAGGAAGGTGCGTGAGGCACTATGAGAGATCCAGAAAATGTATTGAACAGTCTGCAAGAACATTCAGCTCAATCCGGCTATGTCTATGACAGATTGTACCGCAATCTGTTCAACCGGGAATTTTTCTTACAGGCGTATCAAAATATCTATGCCAGTCAGGGAAACATGACCGCAGGCACAGACGGGAAAACCATTGACGCAATGAGCCTTGAAAGAGTTGACAGGCTTATTGCAGCCCTGAAAGACGAATCTTACCAGCCCAAGCCGTCCAGACGGACATATATTCCCAAAAAGAATGGAAAACTCCGTCCTCTGGGCATCCCGTCCATTGACGACAAGCTGGTACAGGAAGTTGTCCGTATGCTGTTGGAATCCATCTATGAAAACAGCTTTGAGGACACCTCCCACGGCTTTCGACCCAATAAAAGCTGTCACACAGCCTTGAGAATGATTCAAAATCGCTTCACACGGTGCAAATGGTTTGTGGAGGGAGACATTAAAGGATTCTTTGACAATATCGACCATAATGTCATGATCGGCATTCTTCATAAGAGAATTAAGGACGAGCGTTTTCTGCGCCTTATCCGTAAATTTCTCAACGCAGGATATATGGAAGATAACCAACTGCATCAAAGCTACAGCGGCACTCCGCAGGGCGGCGGCATCATTAGTCCCATTCTAGCCAATATCTATCTCGACCAGTTCGACAAATATATGGTTGAATACAAGAAACGGTTTGACCGTGGGAACAAGCGAGCCGTCAATGTGGAATACCATAAGCTGAGCGCAAAGAGAATCCGACTCAAAGGAAGCTGGCAAAGGCACAGTCTGAGGAAGAAAAGCAATCCCTTTTGGAAAGCATCCGGGAACTGGATAAGGTACACAAATCCATCCCCTGCAAAAATCCAATGGATACAAATTTCCGCAGACTGCAATACGTCCGTTACGCTGACGATTTTCTTATCGGTATCATCGGAGCCAAAGAGGATGCACAGGCTGTTAAGCAGGAAATCGGCGTATATATCGCCGAACAGTTGAAACTGGAACTGTCGGAAGAAAAGACGCTGGTCACTAAAGCAACAGACCGTGCAAAATTCTTGGGATTTGACATCAGGGTCACACCGCAGAGCAATCACACCAAAAAAGACAAAAAGCGGTTCCACAGCCCGAAACTACAGCGGCCATGTAATGCTGGAAGTTCCGACTTCTGTCATTCAAAAAAAGCTGCTGGAACTGGGAGCCATGAGAATTGATGTTCGCAATGGAACAGAGATTTGGCAACCCACGTATCGTGGAAAACTTGTCGGACGAACAGACCTGAGTATCCTAGACCAGTACAATGGTGAGGTGCGGGGATTCTGTAATTATTATGCGATTGCAAACAATCGCTCTAAGCTACACAAGTTCCGCTATATCATGGAGTACAGTTTCTATAAAACCT
>VOFB01003180.1_pt1 | contig 242213 bp, 237 predicted proteins | sample 5384141 | NCBI WGS metagenome assembly VOFB01 (sample SAMN12384721, study PRJNA508395) | human gut metagenome | isolation source: healthy gut A | host: Homo sapiens | reverse complement strand
ATACGCTTTGTGTCAATTCAGGATTATGTACCAAGTTTGCCCCCTCAAAACCAGCAAATGCCACAAATCGTGCAGGCTTTCCGCTCTCCCGCTGCCCATTTGCAGCCGTGCAGGGCCAGTACACCTGCCCTGCGTCATCCAGTACATCCAGCCAGTGGCCCAGCCCTACTCCATTTTCGCACAGATACCGCATCAGGGACATCAGCCGCCCGAAGTCGCCCACCGGGCAGATGACCTGCTCCGTGACACACTCTTCTCCCTGCTGTTGCCGCACTGCCAGTACAACCCCCTCTTCCTCTACGCTTGCGCTGTAGTACAGCGTGTGTGCAAGCTGAAAGCCTTCGATACTGGAATAGGGCCTGGTGTAACAGCAGTACTCTTTCGCAACCATAAGATTCTTCCTCCAATCGCAGATCGCCCGCGTTTCGTTGACATCTCACATGCCCTTTAATATAATAGATTCAAACAGAAAATTGTGTCGAACTTGGGCATCTGCGCCCTGTCTTTCCCATTTCTTAGTCAGTTCTTAGTCAACCATTTCATTCCTTTCGTCTGTTATCTCGGAATAAGTTTCGAAGCACCGCAAAAAATTTCGTCACCCCTTTTATGGATGGTTTCTGCCGCCCCATCGGGCAGAAAGGAGCGCCCATGTACGCAGTCCTCAAGAGCTTCGGCCTCAAGGGCCTCAACGGCTTTCCCGTGGAAGTCGAGGCCGACATCTCGGGCGGGATGCCCGCCCTCTCCATCGTCGGCCTGCCGGACTCCGCCGTCCGGGAGAGCGGCGACCGCGTCCACGCAGCCCTGAAAAATCTGGGCTTCAAGTGGCCTGACCGCCGCATCACCATCAACCTCGCTCCCGCCGACGTCCGCAAGACCGGCCCGGTGTATGACCTGCCCCTGCTACTGGCGGTGCTGGCCGCTTCCGGGCAGCTGGAGCCGCCGCCGAAGGACACGGCCTTTCTGGGGGAGCTGGCGCTGGACGGCAGTCTCCGCCCGGTGTCCGGCGTCCTGCCCATGGCGCTGGAAGCTGCCGCCGGCGGTGTGCGGGCGCTCTATGTCCCCGCCGAGAACGCTGCCGAAGCCGCTGAAGCCTGCGGCAGCGAGATGCAGGTCTACCCTGCCGCAACGGCCCGTCAGGTCGTGGACGCGCTGCGGGGCATCCAGCCCATCCTGCCTACGATACCTGTCCCCTTCGACCCTGCCGATGCGTGGAGCCACGTTCCCGATTTCGCTGACGTCTGCGGCCAGCCGCTGGCCCGCCGGGCGATGGTCATCGCGGCTGCGGGCGGACACAACGTCCTGCTCGTCGGTGCTCCCGGCACCGGCAAATCCATGCTGGCCCGCCGCCTGCCCGGCATCCTGCCGCCCCTGACCCGGGAAGAAGCTGTGGAGACGACGAAGATTTACGGCCACCCTCCATCGCCGGGCAGATGCCCGCAGGCCGGGGCCTCGTGACGGCACGGCGCTTTCCGTGCAGCCCCCACCACTCGGCCAGTTCGGCTGCGCTGGCGGGCGGCGGGGCGCAGTTCCGCCCCGGCGAGTGCAGTCTGGCCAACTGCGGCGTCCTCTTCCTCGACGAGCTGCCCGAGTTCTCCCGCGCAGGAAAAGGTCCTCGAACAGCCTGCGCCAGCCCGGCAATGGCGGTGAAGTTCGTCACCATGTCAAAGCCGTCCAGACTGACAAGCATGAAGGATGCCGCAAAGATGAAGATGTAGGCGGCCACATAGACGTTGGTGGTGCGGATGGTCTCATGATTGACCACCTTGCCGTCCATCCGGACAGGGGCCACCACCTGCGGGTGGAGGGCCTGCTTCAGCTCCTTGCCCACAGTCTTTCCCATCAGGAGGAAGCGGCTGACTTCATGCCGCCGCCGGTGCTGCCTGCGCAGGCACCCACGAACATCAGCAGCACAAGGATCTCCTTTGCCAGCGTGGGCCAGAGGTCGAAATCACAGCTGGAAAATCCTGTGGTGGTAATGATGGAGCCGACCTGGAAGGCGGCGTGGCGCAGGGCCTCGCCCAAGCCGTTGTACATGCTGTAAATGTTGGCCGTGATGACGACCACCGCCCACACCGATGATCACAAAGTAGGCGCGGACTTCCTCGCTGGACGCTGCGCGGCGGAAGCGGCGCAGCAGCAGCAGGAAATAGGCGTTAAAGTTCACGCCAAAGAGGATCATAAACACGGTCACGACCCACTGGACATAGGGCGAGATGCTGGCAAAGCTGTCATTGCGAAGCCGAAGCCGCCAGTACCCGCTGTACCAAAGGAGGTGAGCAGAGATTCAAACACCGGCATCCCGCCGAACAACAGGAACAAGAACTCGATGACAGTCAGGCCAAAATAAATGCCATAGAGGATCTTGCCGTGGACTGCACCTTGGGCACCAGCTTATCCACCTGGGGGCCGGGGCTTTCGGCTTTCATCAGGTTGACGTGGGAGCCGCCGGTCAGGGGCAGCAGCGAGAGCAGGAACACCAGAACGCCCATGCCGCCGATCCAGTGGGTGAAGCTGCGCCAGAACAGGATGCCGCTGGGCAGGCCCTCCAACGGCGGGCAGGATGCTGGCACCGGTGGTGGTGAAGCCCGAAACGGTCTCAAACATGGCGTCCACGGGGTTCGGGATGCTGCCGGTGAGGACAAAGGGCACCGCGCCCACCACACTGATGAGCAGCCAGCAGAGCGCCGTGGTGGCAAAGCCCTCCCGCATATAGAAGATCTGGCTGCGTGGGCTTGATGGCCCGCAGCAGCAAAGCCCAGCCACCGCAGAAAGCGCTGCCGTGAGCAGGAACACTGCCAGTACCATCCACTCGCCGTAGATCAGGCTGGCAGTAGCAGGCAGAAGGAGCAGGAGCGGCCTTCGATCATCAGGATGTAGCTCAGCAGCCGCAGGACGATCGCATAATTCATGCCGCGTCCTCCGTTACTCTTCCACGATGTCCCGCAGGTCATGCAGGCCATGTTCCAGGGTCACGACGATCACATTGTCGCCCACCTGGATCTGGTCGCCGCCGCGGGGGATCCGGATGCGGTCGCCGCGGGTGATGCAGCACAGCAGCAGATTTTTCTTGAGATGCAGCTGGCTCAGGGGCACGCCGGTGGCGCGGCTCTTCTCGTGCACCGTGAATTCCAGCGCCTCCACGCGGTCGTCCAGGATGCGGTAAAGGGTCTTAATGTTGTTGCCTGCCTCGTTCTGCAAAGCACGGACATACTGCACGATGTAATCGCAGGTCATGTACTTGGGGTAGACGATGCTGCCCAGATCGAGCCCGGCCAGGATATCGTCGAATTCGAGGCGGTTGATCTTCGTGACCAGCTTGCCCTTGGAGTGCTTCTTCGCAAAGAGGGTCAGCAGAACATTTTCTTCGTCGATGTTGGTCAGAGCCACGAAGGCTTCAGTTGGATTCAGACCTTCGGAGAGCAGGAAGTCGCGGTTGGAACCGTCCTCACACAGTATCTGTGCCTCAGGCAGGGACTCGGCCAGAACATCACAGCGGGCCGGGTCCCGCTCGACGATCCGGACGCGGACGTGATTTTCCAGCAGCTCCTGGCTCAGGTAATAGGCAATGGCGCCGCCGCCCACGATGAGGGCATTGCGCACCGGCCGCACGGCCATATTGATACGCTGGAAGAACTCGTGGGCCTTTTCCTGCGTGGCGAGAAAGGTGACCTGGTCGCCGGTCCGGAGCACAAAGTTACCGTTGGGGATGATGACCCCGCCGTCGCGCTCCACCGCGCAGACCAGGATATCGCTCTTGAGGCGGGTGGGGATCTCCTGGATGGCCACGCCGTCCAGTGCCTGTGCTCGGTCAGGGTGAACTTGATGAGCCGCACCCGTCCTTCCGCGAAGGTATCGATCTTGCTTGCGCCCGGGAAGCGCAGCAGGTGGGAGATCTCCCTCGCCGCTGCCATCTCGGGGTTGATGATGGCCGAGATGCCGATCTGCTTCTTGATGAAGTCCAGCTCATGGCTGTAAGACGGGTTGCGCACACGGGCGATGGCGTGGCAGTGGCCCGCCTTTTTGGCGAACATACAGCAGAGCAGGTTCAGCTCGTCCGAGCCGGTGACTGCAATGAACACGTCCGCTTCCTCCACCCCCGCCTCGGACAGCGTTGTGATGGAGGAGCCGTTGCCGGTAATGCCCATCACGTCATAGGATTCGCTGATATGCTCCACACGGGCCTTGTTCGTATCGATAACGGTGACGTTGTGACCCTCTTCACTGAGCTGTCGTGCCAGCGCTGTGCCGACCTTGCCGCAGCCCACCAGAATGCATCTTCATAGCCGTCTGGGCCGCAAAATGTCCACATTTCAGGCCGTCCCTTCTGTCCCGCCTTGCGGGAAGGATGCTTTCTCAGTACCGCTCCACGCCGTCCTTGGTGACGAGGGCGTAGACCAGCGGGGCCTCCTCGGGCTTTTCGGCACCATAGACGAGGCCGCTGCGGTACTCCGCAGCAGCAGCTTCGAACTTATCTGCCGCGCCGTAGAAGGTAGCGAGGCTCTCGCCCTTGTGCACATAGTCGCCGCGCTTCTTGTGGAGGGTGATGCCGGCCGCGAAGTCCAGCGGGTCTCCCTTCTTCTGACGGCCTGCGCCCAACAGAACGCTGGCAGAGCCGATCTTCTCGGCGTCGTTGGCGACGATGTAGCCGTCCTCTTCGGCCAGCAGCTCAAAGCTGGCTGCGGGCTTCTCAAAGAGGCTGTAGTCGTCCAGCACACGGGTGTCGCCGCCCTGGGCCGCGAACATCTCCTTGCACTTGCATAGGCGGAGCCGTCCGCGATGACAGCCTCGGCCATGGCACGGCACTCCGCGGGAGACCCCTTGCGGCCAGCACCAGCATATTCGCAGCCAGCTGCAGGCAGACCTCGGTCAGGTCGGCAGGGCCGTTTGCCCTTGAGCACGTCCATACTCTCCATGACCTCAAGGCTGTTGCCGATGTTGTGGCCCAGCGGGGTGTCCATGTCGGTGATCATAGCAGCGACGCGGCGGCCATGATGGGTACCGATGGCGACCATCAGCTCAGCCAGCTCGATGCTCTGGTCCACGGTCTTCATGAACGCACCGGTGCCGGTGGTGACGTCCAGCAGGATGGCATCCGAGCCGGAAGCCAGCTTCTTGGACATGATGCTGGAGGCGATGAGCGGGATGCAGCTGACCGTTGCGGTCACGTCCCGCAGGGCGTACATCTTCTTATCTGCCACGGCAATGCCCTCGCTCTGGCCAATGACCGACAGCCCGATCTTATTCACCTGTGCAAAGAACTCCTCCTGCGAGAGGGCAGTCCTGGTGCCGGGCACGCTCTCCATTTTATCAATGGTGCCGCCGGTATGGCCCAGGCCTCGGCCGCTCATCTTGGCGATCTTTACACCGCAGGCCGCGACCACAGGCGCGATCACAAGGGTGGTCTTATCGCCCACGCCGCCGGTGGAGTGCTTATCCACCTTGATACCCGGGATGGGGGAAAGATCGACCATGACGCCGCTGTGGGCCATGACATCCGTCAGCTCGGCAGTCTCCTCGTTGGTCATGCCGCGCAGGTAAACAGCCATCATCCAGGCCGCCATCTGGTAATCGGCCACTTCGCCGCTGACAAAGCCGTTGACAATGGCTTCCAGCTCTTCACGGGTGTGGGTGCCGCCGTCGCGCTTTTTGGCAATCAGATCATAAATACGCATCGCAATTCTCCTGTCTGACAGTATGACTTTCAATAAATTCCATTATAACAGACTTTTTGACAAAGGCAATCCACATTCCGTCTCCTTTGTCGGTTTTTGAACACCAAGGGCGCAGCCGCCCGGAAAAGCAGCTGCGCCCTTGGAACAAACCTCGCTCAGCGGGAACCCTTGTCGTAAGGGATGCCCTCGGCCTTGGGGGCCATGCTGTTCTTGGAGGTGAAGGCCAGAATGACCATCGAGGCGATGAACGGCATCATGTTATAGATGTTGCTGGACCAGTGGAACTGTGCGAGGAAGGTGGAGTCGGCGATGTTGGCCAGACTCTTGAACACGGCAAAGAACATGGCTGCGCCGCAGATATTGAAAGGCTTCCACTGACCGAAGATCATAACGGCCAGTGCAAGGAAGCCCGCACCGGCCACGCCGACCTCAAAGTTCCAGGTCTGGACAGGGGGCACGATATAGGCCAGACCGCCGATAGCACCCAGCGCACCGGAAAGCAGCACACCCGCGTAGCGCATCTTGTAGACGTTGATGCCCACGGAGTCCGCTGCCTGGGGATGTTCGCCGCAGGCGCGCAGACGCAGACCGAAGCGGGTCTTATACAGCACGATGTAGCTGATGACGAGCAGCGCGATGCCCAACGGGACAAAGATGCTCAGCTCCAGCCCGCCGATGCTGAACAGGAACGGCTTGTTGGAGTAGTTCAGCTTGGCGCTGCCGCTGTCGCTGAAGTACTTGGCAATGACCACGGCCACGGCAGTAGCCAGCAGGTTCAGGGCCGTGCCGCCGATGGTCTGGTCCGCTTTCAGGTTGATGGACGCGAAGGCCAGCAGCAGGCTGTAGACCATGCCGGCCAGCGCAGCCACCAGGACCGAGATCAGCACCACCAGGAACGGCGACATGTCGGCCGGGAGCATGGTGAGGGTGAGGACACCCGCCACACCGCCGATGACCATGATGCCTTCCAGTGCGATGTTGATGATGCCGGAGTGCTCACTGAACATACCGCCCAGAGCGACCAGCATCAGCACGATGCCATACAGCAGAGTATACTTGATCAAAAGCAGCATCTTACTTGCCCTCCTTTTTGTTTTCTGCAGGGGCAGGCTCTGCGTTCACGTTGGTCTTATCCGCGTTCTTGAACAGCAGGTACTGGATCTTGCCACGGAACAGCATGGAGAATGCGCACAGATAGATGATGATACCGCTGATGAGGTCCGAGATCTCGGTGGGGTAATACTTGGTGGACAGGAACGAGCCGCCGACCGAGATGTGCGAGATGAACAGTGCAGAGAAGATGGTGCCGATGGGGTTGGAGCTTGCCAGCAGAGCAACGGAAATGCCGTTGAAGCCCATGGCCGGCAGGCTGGTGGAGTTCAGGGGGTTCCACTGGGACACGTTGGACAGGTAGTACAGGCCGGCACCAAAGCCTGCCAGCGCACCTGCAATGGCCATGGAGAGGATGATGTTCTTCTTTTCGTTGATGCCGGCGTAGCGGGCCGCACTCTTGTTCAGGCCGACCGCCTTCAGCTCATAGCCAAAGGTGGTCTTGTTCAGCACCACCCAGATCAGGATGGCCACCGCAGCGGCCAGGAAGATCGCGATGGTGGTGCTGTTGGTCTGGAACAGCTTGTTCAGGCCGAAGTCCGGGATAACGGACTGGGCGAACTCCGCGTTCTTGCTCAGGTTCAGGGTGCGGGTGTTGCGCACGTCATACATGGGGCCGGTGCCGTTCTGGTAGATAAGCTCATTGACAAGATACAAACCGATCCAGTTGAACATGATGGAGGTAATGACCTCGTTGATGTTGAAGTAAGGCCTTGAAGAAGCCGGGGATAGCGCCCCACAGACCGCCGAGGATAGCCGCAGCCAGCAGGCAGACGAACCAAGGCATCTTGAGCATGATGGCACAGTAGAGTGCGCCGTAAGCGCCCAGCGTGTACTGACCGGCAGCACCGATGTTGAACAGGCCGGTCTTGAAGGCGAAGCCCACGGAAAGGCCGGTCATGACAGGGGCGCTGCGTTGGCCAGCTCCTTGCCGACGCCGTAGGGTGCGTCATGGAAGCCGCCCTTAATGATGCGGACAAAGCCGTCTGCCCATGCGTGGGCCGGGTTGATGGCCAGCAGCACGAGGAAGCCCACAGCCATACCGATCAGGATACACAGCAGAGCCGCCATGACGCTCGTGACAGAGCTCTGCAGCCCGTTGTGGGAAAGTTTTTTCTTGTTCATTTCTGTTTACTCCTTTCCCTGCTTGCGCGCGCCGGCCATGTAGAGACCCAGCTCCTGCACAGTGGTGGTCTTGGGGTCGAACTCGCCCACGATCTCGCCCTCGTACATGACCAGGATGCGGTCAGAGAGGTTCATGACCTCGTCCAGCTCCAGACTCACCAGCAGCACGGCTTTGCCTTGTCGCGCTCGGCCACGATCTGCCGGTGGATGTATTCAATGGCACCGACATCCAGGCCGCGGGTGGGCTGAACAGCCACCAGCAGCTTGGGGTCTTTGTCGATCTCGCGGGCGATGATCGCTTTCTGCTGGTTGCCGCCGGACATGCTGCGCACGATGGTGGAGCTGCCCTGACCGCTACGGACGTCGTACTGAGCGATGAGCTTATCAGAGTACTCCCGCACTTTATCGGACTGGATGAAGCCGTTGTGCTGGAACTCGGGCTGCCAGTAGCGCTGGAGCACCATATTGTTCTCGAGACTATAATCCAGCACCAGACCGTGCTTGTGGCGGTCTTCGGGGATGTGGCTCATGCCGTCCTTCGAGCGCTGACGGATGCTCTCGCTGGTGATCTCCTTGCCGTCCAGCAGCACCTTGCCGCTGCTGAACTTTTCCAGACCGGTCAGGCCGTAGACAAACTCTGTCTGGCCGTTGCCCTCGATGCCCGCCAGACAGACGATCTCACCGCCACGCACCTGGAAAGAGACGTTCTTGACGGCATCCTTCTTGCGCTGGTCGTTGTGCATGGTGACGCCCTCCACGTCCAGCACCACATCGCCGGGGTTGGCGGGCTTTTTATCGACCTGAAGCTGGACGTCGCGGCCGACCATCATGCGGGAAAGCTCTTCCTTGGTGGTGTCCTTGATGTCCACGGTGCCCATATACTTGCCCTTGCGCAGAACGGTGCAGCGGTCGGCGACTGCCATGATCTCGTTGAGCTTGTGGGTGATAAAGAGGATGGACTTACCCTCCTTCTTGAACCCGCGCATGATTTCCATCAGCTCGTCGATCTCCTGCGGGGTCAGCACAGCGGTGGGCTCATCAAAGATGAGGATCTCATTGTCGCGGTAGAGCATCTTCAGGATCTCAACACGCTGCTGCATACCCACCGAAATATCACTGATGAGCGCATCGGGGTCAACACGCAGGCCGTACTTCTCGCTCAGGGCCACGACCTTCTTGCGGGCCTCGGCCTTCTGCAAAAAGCCCAGCTTATTGGGCTCCACGCCCAGAATGATGTTATCCAGCACGCTGAAGCACTCCACCAGCTTGAAGTGCTGGTGGACCATGCCGATGCCCAGCGCGTTTGCATCGTTGGGGTTGCGGACGGCGACCTCCTTGCCGTTCTTGAGGATCTTACCCTCCTCCGGCTGATACAAGCCGAACAGCACGCTCATCAGCGTGCTTTTGCCTGCGCCGTTCTCGCCCAGCAGGGCATGTACCTCACCTTTGCGCAGCTGCAGGGTAATGTCGTCGTTTGCCTTGATGCCCGGGAACTCCTTGGTGATATGGAGCATCTCGATCACAAAATCCTCTGCCAATCTGCTCACTCTCCTTTCGTGTCCAAACGACACTTATACTATTGTAATGCACCATTATACCGTATTTTTGCTGTTTTGCACACTTCTTTTTTTGAAAATTTTGGCGGGATGTACTCTTATAAGTATTACTTTTGTGCAAGCTGCACGATTTTTCCTCGCGAGACAAAAACAGGACCCTCTCCGTCAAAGCCTGGCGGCAATGACGGAGAGGGTCGTCCCTGCAGCCCTTGCGGACTGTTTCAAATTTTACTGGATGTAGGTGACGTTGGTGAACTCGCTGACGGTGGGCTTGGTAGCGTCGTCAGAGCTGTTGTCAACAACGATCTCGCCGGAAGCGATCTTCTGCTTCAGCTCCTCGTACTCGTCAACCGTGAAGGTCTCGAAGTTCCAGCTGTCAGCATCGGTGGGCAGGCCGACGTAGTCGCCGTCCTCCAGACCGAAGTTGCCGTTGGAAGCAGCGATGTTGCTCCACTCGCCTGCCTCGATGTTGGACAGAGAAGTAGAAACAGCCTCGGACAGGCCCTTCATAGCGGAGGTGATGAACGGGTTGTAAGCATAGGTGCCATCAGCAACGCCGTTTGCGCCGATGTAGTTCTGGTCAACATCAACGCCGATGACGTAGCCGTTGTTCTTCAGAGCAGCCTCAACAGCGGAGGTGTAGATACCGCCGCCGCAGGCAAAGACGACCTGAGTGCCGTTGGAGTACCAGCCCTCCATACGGGAGGTGATGTTGGCATCGCCGTAGAACTGGCCGCCGTAGAAGTAGTTGATGTCGATGTTGGTGCCCAGCTCCTGAGCAGCGGCGTCAGCGCCCTGCACGTAGCCGTAACCGTAACGGATGACAGCGGGGACAGCCATGCCGCCCAGGAAGCCCAGCTTGGTCTTGCCGTCCTTTGCAATGGCGTAGCCTGCCAGATAGCCTGCCTGCTCCTCCTTGAAGGTGATGCAGTAGCAGTTGGAGGGGATCTCATCGGTGCCGATATCGCCCTGGGTGACATCGATGGCAATGAACTTGACATCGGGGTACTGCTCAGCAGCCCATGCCAGAGAAGCGCCATACAGGTAGCCGACGCAGACGATGACCTCAGCGCCATCGTTGACAGCCTGACGGATCATGGTCTCACGGTCCTCATCGGAAGCGTCAGCCTCGGGGATGTAGTACTGGCAGTCATCGCCCATGTAGCTGGAAACAGCGCTCCAGCAAGCCTGGTTGAAGCTCTCGTCATCGATCGTGCCGGTATCGCAGGTCAGAGCGACCTTTGTGATCTTGCTGGCAGCCTCGGAGCCAGCCTCAGAGGCTGCAGAAGAAGCAGTGGAAGAAGCGGTGCTGGTGGAAGAGGAAGAACCGCCGCAGGCAGTCAGAGCAGCGGCAGCAGCTGCGGCGCCAGCCACTGCCAGGAAGTTACGACGAGAAATCATCATAAGAAAACTCTCCTTTTTATACATTAATATAATCGCTTTACAAAGGAAATGCGCACACTTGCACATTTACTGACTCAAGTATAGCCTGGTCATGTGAGGAAAGCAAGGCATTTCCGATTACAAAATCTTTACAGATTTTTTGTAAAATTCGCGTAAAAGTCGTACTATTTCGCCAATTTTAGCGAAATCTCCGCTTCCCGCCTCACTCTTCCACGGCCTTGTTGCCCGCCACGTTGGAGGGGCCGAAGCCGAAGGGCAGCAGCTCGTCCATGCTGCGCTCGATGAAATCGTCCGGGGTTTTTGCCATGATGACATTCAGCTCCGGGCCGCCGAACTCGAACAGCGCCTGACGGCAGACCCCGCAGGGTGAGGTGATCTGCTTGTTGACTTCGCCGCGGCGAGAGCCCACCACGGCGATGTCGGTGAAGCGGGTCACGCCCTCGGCCACCGCCTTGAACAGGGCCGTCCGCTCGGCGCAGCTGGTGGGGGTAAAGGCAGCGTTCTCCACATTGCAGCCGGTGAAGATGCGGCCATTTTCGTCTAAAACAGTCAGATTGGTCAGATAATGATACATCCGCTTCATTCTGGCAAAATAAACGAAGTCCCTGTTTCTGAACAAATTGCAGAGCTGTCAAACCTGGGACTACTTGTTGAAGTGCTAAATTTCGCATAGGCATTGGGATAATTTCTTCTTTTGCCAGGAAGAATCTTTCCCAATCACTGCGCACCATGTTCCGATTCGATTCTCTTTGCAGACCCTCAAATTTCCCGCTTGTGTGTCAAGCATACATCTCCGCACAGAATATTTAAGTATAAATCATTCTTTTGAGAAGTCAAGCGGCGATAATACTGGTACATATTTTGCAATGACAGGTCATTGCATTTATCATTATCTAATATAATAGAATTCAAAGCGTCCTGCATCAGAATGGCAAATGCAGTCAACGTGAATTTTCGGATGGACCCCGACCTCAAGCGGAGCATGGAGGAAGTCTGCGCCGAGATGGGGCTTTCAATGACGACAGCCTTCACGATTTTTGCAAAATTAGTGTCGCGCTGATCGAGGTGGACTGATGAGGCTGCTTGGGAAGAGGAAGCGTGGAAGATTATTGTTTTGGCAGACGCTGGGACAAAAAGCTGCTGAAGCGAATCAACTCCCTCATAAAAGACATTCAGCGGAACACCTATGAGGGCATCGGCAAGCCCGAGCCTTTGAAGGGAGATTTGAGCGGATGGTGGAGTCGGCGTATCGACGACACCCACCGCATCGTCTACCGGGAGCAGGATGGAAACATCATCATTGCGTCCTGTTACGGTCATTACACGGATACCTGAGAAGCAAAAAGACTGCTGTCGGCCGACAGCAGTCTTTTTGTATTATGGTTAAATCAATACTCCGCGCCCAGTGCGATCTTCATCATATCGGTGAAGCTCTTCTGGCGCTGCTCTGCGGTGGTGATCTCCGGGGAGACGAAGCTGTCGGAGATGGTCAGCAGACAGGCAGCGTTCTTGCCCAGAGCCTCGGCGTTGGCGAACAGAGCAAAGCTCTCCATCTCCACGCAGAGGCAGCCGCGCTCGTCGCGCAGCAGCTCCCAGTAGGTGGGCTTTGCATCGGAGGGCTGGCGATAGAACACATCGGAGGAATGGATGTTGCCCTCGATCAGGGGGATGCCCTGCTTTGCGGCAGAAGCACGCAGCTTGTCGTTCAGGGTCTGGCTGGGCAGGGTGAGGTCCCCCTCAAAGCCGCTCTGGACCCGGGCATAATTGCTCTCGCTCACGGCACCGGCGGCCAGCACCACATCGAACAGCTTGGCTTTGTCGGTGTAGCTGCCGGCAGAGCCGATGCGGATGATGTTGTCCACATCGTAGAACTTGTACAGCTCGTAGGAGTAGATGCCGATGGAGGGCATTCCCATGCCGCTGCCCATCACACTGATGGGGCGGCCCTCATAGGTGCCGGTAAAGCCCAGCATTCCACGGACACCGGTGACCTGGCGGACATCCTTGAGGAAGGTATCCGCGATGAACTTTGCCCGCAGCGGATCGCCGGGCATCAGGACGGTCTTTGCGAAATCGCCTTTTTCAGCGCTGATGTGGGGTGTTGCCATAATCATTCTCCTTTTTGTTTGTAAAATAAACCTCTCAGGCGCTTCACGCCAGCATACGAGTTGCGGCTCCCAGCGTCCACTTCGTGCAAAGTATTGCACTCGTGTCCTGCTGGCCGCTGCCCCAACAACGCCTCCCTTCATCCGCCACTGGCGGCGGTCGTCGTTGTTGCCTGATAGGGGAGCCAAGTTTATGCTTCGCATTGCCGGAGAGGTTCTGTTCTGATTTATCGCTTTCCGGAGAACACGCTCTGCGGTGCGATGTACGAGCCGTTGCGGCGGATCTCGAAGTGGCAGTGGTTGCCGGAAGAGCGGCCCGTGCTGCCCACATAGCCGATGAGCTGGCCCTGCCGCACGGTCTGGCCCGCACTGACCGCCAGAGACAGGCAGTGGGCATAGACCGTGGTATAGCCGCCGGAGTGGCTGATGATCACAGAATAACCATAGCCCGTACCTGCACCGGCCTTGTTATAACCCGCCTTGGTGACGGTGCCGCCCGCCGATGCATAGATGGGCGTACCGGCCGAGGCGCAGATGTCCACGCCCTTGTGGCCGCTGCCATACCAGCGCGAGCAGTAGCGGTAGTTCGGCACAGGCCAGATGAACTGGCCGCTGCCACCGATGTATGCCGCCGCACCGTACTTCGTGACCTTCTTGGTGCCAACGACCACTTTTTGTTCACCGGCTCCCGGATGGTCTCGGTGGAAAGGATCGTCTGTTCCAGCAGCACCCCGTTGGTATCGTAGACGTTCTGCATGGTGACGCGGCGCAGGCCGTTCTGGCCCTCCTGCAGGGTCTTGGTGGTACCCTTGGTGTACTCGTTGGACTGGGTGGTCTCGGTGCCGAAGGGGATCTCCTCCTCCCGCGTCTCCACCTTGGTGATGCGGACTTCCAGCAGAGCCTCCTGCTTGGTCACGATCAGCTGGTCGCCCTCCTGGATATTGGAGTTCTCGGTCAGGGGAGCACCCTTGAAATTCGTATTCAGGGCACACAGCTCCCGGAAGGTCAGGTCGTTCTTCTGGGCAATGTCCCACAGGGTATCGCCCGCCTTGACCGTGTAGATCTTCTCCTGCTGCTGCACGCCGGTCAGCATATTCTCGATGGAATTGTCATCCTCAAAGCTGTCGTTGAAGTAGATTCCATCTTCCAGCGTCACATTTTTGTTAAAGCCCACGCTGATATTCTCGTCCGTCTGATCCTCGTAGGGGGCCAGCAGGCTTTCCAGATAGCTGCGCAGGGTGTCACCATCGGAGCAGACTGCCGTCAGCTCCCCGTCCAGATACAGAGCGGTGCCCTCACTGATCTGGTCACTGGCGCTCTGCAGAATGGCGTTTGCCGTCTCGCTCTCGTCCATGGTCTTGTGGGTCACGGTGATGGTATAGGTCGGCTCGATGGTCAGCTCGGTCTTGTCCGAACCGGCGTAGTTGATGCGCTGCATCACATCCTCTTTTGCGAGGTTGAACACTTCCTCATTGGCCACATAGCCAACGGTCTGGCCGTTCACCTGCACAGCCAGCGCATAAGGCTGGGCCATCGTCCTGTTCCAGACCGTGACGAACACGGCCAGCATACACAGGGGCAGGATGTACATTGCTGTCCGGGGCAGCAGGCTCAGGTTGCGCTTGAGCCCGCCCACAAAATAGCGCCCGGCCGCTTTTACGGAAGCACCAAAGCCCCGCTCCCGGCGCACATCGTTGGCGTGGGCCGCCACAGCGCCGAGACCCTTGAAAAACAGGTAAAGCGGTGCCAGCAGATCCTTGAACATCTGCGCCGCACCGGGAAAGGCTGTTGCACTGATGGTATGCAGGGCATTCCTGCACCAGCGGGCCAGTCTGTGGGCCACGGCAGCAATGCCGCGCCCTGTGCGCACCACCATGTACTCTGCCGCAAAGCCCAGTGCATAAAGTGCCTCGCCAACTGCCAGCACCACGGCACTGGCCCGCAGCTTTTTGGCCACATCATTCATGTGCCGCTGCGTTTTGCGGCGGAAACGGTGCCGCCGCAGCAGGCCGGAGATCTGGACCTTTGCCCAGAAGCTGCGCAGTTTTTCTCTGCCCTTCACCGGCGCTGCAGGAGCCTGGCTCTGCGGCTCCTTTGTTTTTTCTTCGATCAAAAGGGGTTGCTCCTTCCTGACGTTTTGGGTCGAAAGTTACAAATTCATATCAATTATACACTCTGCCCGGGCCGATACAAGGCTTGTCACAAAATTTGGGCAGAGCTTTCACAGAGGTTTCACCGTATTTTCATATTTCAGCATCCAACAATGCCCGCATATCCTCGGGCAGAGGGCTCTCCACTGCAACGGTGCGGGCGTGTTCCTCCACCGGCGTTTCCAGCCGGATGCCGCCGGGCACCTCGGTGTAAGCCGGCACCCGGAAACTTTGCCGGGCGCAATGGAGCGCCTGCCGGGCAATGCGGTCACGGTGCCCGCCGTAAAGGTCGTCCCCGGCCAGCGGGTGGCCGATGGATGCAAAGTGCACCCGGATCTGATGGGTGCGGCCCGTCACGGGAACACAGGCGGCAAGGCTCAGGCCCTGCGCTGCCCTTAATATGGTATACTCGGTGCGGCTGGGCTTGCCCTCGGGGGTCACGCACCGCCCGATGATGCTGTCCCCTCTCCGGCCAATGGGGGCATCAATGACTCCGGGGCCAAGGGGCAGTTCACCCTCCACGATGGCGTAATAGAGTTTCTCTACGCCCTCGGCCAGCAGGGGCGCGGCATAGCCGTTCTTTGCGGCCAGCACCAGCCCGCTGGTGTCTTTATCGATCCGGTTCACCGGGCGGAACACCGGGTTTTCGCCGTGGGCAGCCGCCCAGGCGGCATAGCCGTTGGCCAGGGTATCCCGGGGGTAGTTCAGGGTGGGGTGGACCGCCAGATGGGGCGGTTTTTCCAGCACCACGGCAAAAGCATCCTCGTAAACGACCCTGACCGGGATCTCAGGCTGCGGCTCCACGCCGGGGCCGTCGGCGGGCAGCGCAAAGCGGATGGTCTGCCCCGCCTGCACGCGGCGGTTGGCCAGAATGGGCGCATCGTCCGCAAAAAAGCCGCTGCCATGGAATTTGACCGCCCGGGCCAGCTCCGTGGATACGGCACACCGGCGCAGAAAGCCGCGCAGCAGCACGCCATCGGCTTCGGGTGGGACATTGAAAAGCAGCTGCATCCGTTGTCCCTCCCCAAAAATTTCACGCCATATTTAAGTTTATTATACCAAATTTTATCGTCACTTGCAAATCTTGTTTTTTTATGGTATCATGGGGAGCGGAAAACGAGTGGAACATACGGCGGCGGGGCGGCTTTGACCGCTCTGAGGAAAGTCCGGGCCTCACAGAGCACGGTAACTGCTAACGGCAGCCGAGGGTGACCTCAGGGAAAGTGCAACAGAAAGGAAACCGCCGCAGCAATGCGGTAAGGATGAAAGGGCGAGGTAAGAGCTCACCAGCGCATGGGTGACTATGCGGCTTTGTAAACCCTACCGGAAGCAACGCCTATATGGGACGTACAGCGCTGCTCGCGTGTCCCGAAGGCGGCACGAGCCTGTCAGCAATGGCAGGCCTAGACAGATCGTCGTTTAATACAGAACCCGGCTTACGGTCCATCTCGTTTTCCATTTGGTGTATCCACAGGGGGTTGTTAGAACCCTTCTTTGCCCCGCCGTCAGGCGCAGAGGCAGAGAGGGTTGATAACAGCCCTCTTTTCGTTTTGGTCAGAGTGTGGTATACTATCCTCACCACGGGAGCACAGTTGTTCGCCGTGGGCAAACAAGAGAGACAGGATGTGAAATCCTCCGATGAAAGATGGTTTTTTGAAAGCAGCAGCCCTCTCGCCCGCGCTTCGGGTGGCGGACTGCGCCTACAACACCCGGCAGATCCTCACGGAGCTGCGTGCCGCCGCCGCCCGCGGCGTGAAGCTGGCCGTGTTCCCTGAGTTCTGCCTGACCGGCTATACCTGCGGCGACCTGTTTTTGCAGCGCACCCTGCAGCAGGGAGCCCTGACCGGCCTGCAGGAGCTGCTGGATGCCAGCCGGGAGCTGGACACCGTGGCCCTTGTGGGCCTGCCCCTGATGGTACGGGGCAAGCTGTACAACTGCGCTGCCGTGTTCTGCCGCGGGCAGCTGCTGGGTCTGGTTCCCAAAACGTACCTGCCCAACTACGGCGAGTTCTATGAAAAGCGGCAGTTCACCCCCGGTTCCACCGAGGTGGAGTGGGTGAATGTCTGCGGGCAGGCTGTTCCCTTTGGCACCTCCCTGCTCTTCCGCTGCCGCCAGATGCCCAGCTTTGTGCTGGGCGTGGAGCTCTGCGAGGACCTGTGGAGCGCCCTGCCGCCCTCCACCTTCCACGCACTGGCAGGCGCTACCGTCATCGCCAACCTTTCGGCCAGCGATGAAACGGTAGGCAAGGCCGAGTACCGCCGGGCACTGGTGGAAAACCAGTCTGCCCGTTTGCTCTGCGGCTACCTGTACGCCTCGGCAGGCCACGGCGAGAGCACCCAGGACATGGTGTTCGCAGGCCACGACCTGATCGCCGAGAACGGCACCCTGCTGGCCGAGGTAAAGCCCTTTGCAGGCGGCCCTGCCGAGACGGAGCTGGACTGCCAGCGGATGGAATCGGAGCGGGCGCGCAACACCAGCTTTGAGCCCAGCACCGAGGGCTACCAGACCGTGGAGTTCGACCTGATCCTGACCGACACCGTGCTGACCCGCTGGGTAGACCCCACCCCCTTTATCCCCCACAACGAGCAGCTGCGTGCCGAGCGCTGTGAGCTGATTTTGAAGATGCAGGCCGATGGCCTGGCCAAGCGTCTTGAGCACGCCCGCGCCAAAACAGCCGTCATCGGCATTTCGGGCGGTCTGGACAGCTGCCTTGCCCTGCTGGTGGCTGTCCGCGCCATGAAGCAGCTGGGCTGCCCCACCACCGATGTGCTGGCCGTGACCATGCCCTGCTTTGGCACCACCAAGCGCACCCGCAGCAATGCAGAGATCCTCTGTGACGAGCTGCACGTCAGCTTTACCGAGATCGACATTGCCGCCACGGTGCACAGCCACTTCCGGGACATCGGCCAGGACGAGAGCGTGCTGGATGTGACCTACGAGAACGGCCAGGCCCGCGTGCGCACCCTGGAGCTGATGGACACTGCCAACCGCACCGGCGGCCTGGTAGTGGGCACCGGCGACCTTTCCGAGCTGGCCCTGGGCTGGGCCACCTACAACGGCGACCACATGAGCATGTACGGCGTGAACGCAGGCGTGCCCAAAACGCTGGTGCGCCACCTTGTCCGGTACGAAGCCGACATTGCCGCCACCCCGGCCCTGAAAGAGGTGCTGCTGGACATCCTCGACACCCCTGTGTCCCCCGAGCTGCTGCCCGCCAAGGACAATGGCGAGATCGCACAGCGCACCGAGGATCTGGTGGGCCCCTATGAACTGCACGACTTCTACCTTTATTATGTGCTCCGCTTCGGCTTTGGCCCGGCAAAGATCTTCCGGCTGGCCAGGGCAGCCTTTGCGGGCCGGGAGGAATACCCGGACGCGGTGCTTTACAAGTGGCTGCGCAACTTCTACTGGCGGTTCTTTGCCCAGCAGTTCAAACGCAGCTGCCTGCCCGACGGCCCCAAGATCGGCAGCGTGACCCTCTCGCCGCGCGGGGACTGGCGGATGCCCAGCGATGCCTGCGCCGCCCTGTGGCTGGCCGAGCTGGAACAGCTGTTCCCCCAGAAGGATGCCTGAGCCATGAAGCAGAAAAAAAATCTCTGGGTCAATTTACTGTTCGCCGCTGTTGTTCTGGTGATCGCGGGGGTGCTTTTTTACCTCCGCAGTGCCGGGCAGAGCGGCAGCACCCTGGGCGCGGAACTGACCTACGGCGATGCGAACACGGTGCAGAAGATCTCTCTGGACAGGGATGCCGTCTATGACATCGACACCGGCTATCTGACGGTGCACATCGAGGTCAGGGACGGCGCGGCACGGTTCATTGATTCCCCTTGCCCTGACCACATCTGCGAAAGCTTCGGCTGGATCTCGCAGGAGGATCAGACGGCCACCTGCCTGCCGGCACGGGCCGTTCTTACCATCGTGCCCCTTGCCTGAGGACATGTCAAAAAGGAGAATTCCTATGTTTGATGAAACTTCCCGTTCCCACACGGACGATGACAGCACCCGGCACATCCACCGGGGCCACCGCCCGCCGGAAGAAAAGACTGTGGAGGTGGACAGCGCGGCCTTTTTTGCGCCGGAAACTGCCGCTCCCACCCCGCCGCCTGCACCGCCCAAGCCGCCGAAGCATACCGGCGGGCCTGCCCCGGAGTCAAAGCCCCCCCGCCGCAAGCCGGATGCGGATACCGGCGCGGCCAACCCGAAACGAGGTACTGTTTTGCTGATCCTACAAGCCATTCTGAGCATTGCGGCCTTCTTCCAGCTCTGGCGCACCCAGATGCTGCCCGCGCTGTATCTGGTCATCATTGCGGCACTGCTGGTGCTGTTCTGGCTGCTGGTCAAGCGCTGCCAGGAGTACAGCGCCCCCCGCAAGGTATCCCGGGTGTTCTCGGTGTTCCTGTGTGCCTTTCTGGCGCTGGGCTGTGTCTGGGCGCAGCAGGGCCTGAGTGCACTGGATAGCGTGACCTCCGGCCTTGTCACCGGCACCGAGGCCAACAAGATCACCAAGGAGCCCTTTGTGGTCTACCTGAGCGGCGTGGACAACCGCGGCGAACTGACTGAAAAGGCCCGCAGCGATGTGAACATCCTTGCCGTGGTCAACCCCTCCACCAAACGGGTGGCGCTCATCAACACCCCCCGCGATTACTACGTTGATCTGGCGGGCACCAACAGCAAGGACAAGCTGACCCATGCCGGTCTGTACGGCGTGGAGACCAGCATGGCAACCCTGGGCAACCTGTACGGGGTCAATGTGGACCAATACCTCCGCATCAACTTTGCGGGCTTCATCAGCATCATCGATGCCGTGGGCGGCGTGGATGTCTACTCCGATCAGGCGTTCACCTCGGTGGGCAGCCCCGGCTACTATGACCCCACCACCTTTGCCGAGGGCTGGAACCATCTGGACGGCAAGAGCGCTCTGGCCTTTGCCCGGGAGCGTCATGCCTTTGCCTCCGGCGATATCCAGCGCGGCATCAACCAGATGAAAGTCATCGATGCCATGATGAACAAGATCAAATCTCCCACCGTGCTGATGAGCTTCTCCAAGCTGATGGATGCTGTGTCCGACTGCTTTGTGACCAGCCTTTCTCAGGAGCAGATCTCCGCGCTGGTGCGGATGCAGCTGGCAAGCCTGTCTGACTGGGACATCCAGAGCTATACCGTGACCGGCACCGGCGGCAAGAGCTCCCAGTGCTACTCCGCAAAGGGTCAGAGCCTCTATGTGATGAAGCCGGATGAGAACTCCGTCAACCAGGCCAAGGAGCTGATCGCATCCGTTCTGGGCGGCGATGGCACCGTGAGCGATACCCAGCAGACCCCCGAAAAGACCGAGGTATTCACCCCCACGGCTGACCCCAACGCGGGCACCTCTGTGGAGGAATCGCCCGACAGCATCATTGTGGAGGAACCTGCCGAGAGCGTGCCTGCGGAACAGCCTGCCGATGAGCAGCCCGCAGAACCCACGCCCGAAGCGCCTGCCGAGAGCGAGGCTTCCACCGAAGCACCTGCTGAGAGTGAAGCCAGCAGTGGATCCACCGGCGGAGCAGAAACACCTTCTATCTCTCTGCCCACGCAGGAGCAGGTGGAATCTGCCGCCAACTCCCTGCATCAGGCCGCTTCCACCGTGCTGGATGCCCTGTTCGGTTCCAGCAGCAGCGGAGAATAAAACAGGATAAAACAGCACAAGCCCCGGGCCTTGCAAAAGGTCCGGGGCTTGTTGTCTGCTGATCTTACAGGGAAGCGCGATTACTCAGCGTCGCCCAGCTCAAAGGTCTTGACAGAGACAGTGCCGTTGCGGCCAGCCTTGTCGGTGCGCAGATACTGGCGGGTGGTCTCGCCGTTGCTGGTCACGTCAGCAACATAGATCTGCTCGGCCTCGGCCTCGATGGGGAACTCCTCGGCCATGCCCTTCATGGGCAGAGCGCTCAGGTCTGCGTAAGCGTCCTTCACCTTCCACAGCTTCATGGTGTCGCCGTTGGACAGGGTGAACTCGCCGTAGCAGTCAGCGGAGTAGGTGGTGCCGTTCACGTCCAGATCCTCGGTGCTGACAACGCTGGCAGCAGCGGCCTCGCTCTCGGCAACTTCGCTGGAAGCGGCCACAGAGGAAGCAGCCTCGCTGGAAGCAGCGGAGGATGCGGTGGAAGATGCACTATTGGAGCAGCCAGTCATGGCAACAGCCAGCACAGCAGCGGTCAGTGCCAGACCCAGAGTACGATTGATTCTCATGTGATAGTCTCCTTCTATTCTGAAACCATATCAATTCCTGCGCCCGGCGTAAACCTTGTACGCACCGGGCGTGCATGTGCTAGTCTACCACAACTGACTATATTGTTCAAGACTTTGCACAAAAAATAGCCCTCTCGGTCACGCTGTCGCATGACTGAGAGGGCCGATATTACTTCAGGATCTCCTGCAGCACGCTGTGGCCGTCCAGACTGGAAGCATCCACGCCCAGATATTCACACACGGTCTGTGCAATGGTGCCAAAGCAGAGCTTCGTGCCCAGGTCCACACCGGGCTTCACGCCCTTGCCGCAGACCAGATACGGCACATACTCACGGGTATGGTCGGTGGTCTTGGTGTAGGAGGGGTCGCAGCCGTGGTCGGCGGTGATCATCAGCAGGTCACCCTCCCGCATCCCGGGGATGAAGTCGGCCAGGAAGCGGTCAAATTCGGTTGCGGCGGCGGCATAGCCGGGCACGTCGCGGCGGTGGCCGTAGAGCATATCAAAATCCACCAGATTCACAAAGGCCAGGCCCTCGAAATCCCGGGTCTGCAATGCCTTGGTAAAGGCGATGCCATTGGTGTTGCCGGTGGTCTTGATCTTTTCGGTCACGCCCTGTCCGTCAAAGATATCAAAGATCTTGCCCACGGCGATGACATCCCTGCCGGCCTCTCCTTCAGCAGGTCGAGCATGGTGGCACGGGGCGGCTTCAGGCTCAGGTCGTGGCGGTTGGTGGTGCGGTAGAAGGTCTCGGCGCTGCTGCCCAGGAAGGGTCGGGCGATGACACGGCCCACGCCGTACGCACCCTTCAGCATCTCACGGGCGATCTCGCAGTAGCGGTAAAGCTCGTGCACAGGCACCAGCTCCTCGTGGGCGGCCACCTGGAACACGCTGTCGGCGCTGGTGTAGACGATGAGGGCATTTTCCTTCATGGCCTGCTCGCCGTAGTCCTTCAGCACCTCGGTGCCGGAATAGGGCAGGTTGCAGAGGACTTTGTGGCCGGTTTTTGCCTCAAACTCCTGAATGAGCTCCTCCGGGAAGCCGTTGGGGAAGGTGGGCAGCGGGTTCGGGCTGACCACACCGGCGATCTCCCAGTGGCCGATGGTGGTATCCTTGCCCATGCTCTGCTCCTGCAGGCGGGCAAAGGCACCGGCGGGCGCGTCGGTCTTTTCGCCCGCGGTCACACCGTCAATGTTGAACAGGCCCAGCTTTTTCAGGTTGGGGCAGTTGAAGTTGGGATGCTTTGCAATGGCTCCCAGCGTGTTGGTGCCCTCGTCGCCAAAAGCGGCGGCATCCGGCTCGGCGCCGATGCCAAAGCTGTCGAGCACGATCAGAAAGACACGCTTTTCCATATGTTTTCACTCCATTTTCCTCCGGGGCCGCCCCGGAACAGTCGCACTTTTGCTTACCTTCATTATAAGCAAATCCCGCCGGTTATGCAAGCGCTTTGTGGTGGAAAGTTTTTTGTTCAAACCTGATGAAATCTTAGCAGTTTCTTTGCAAAGATTTTTCTTGCGCTATTGTATCCAAGAGCTTATAATGTATAGTGGTATGGTTTTTTGAAACAGCCATATTGGCGTATACTGCCGCCGCGGGCGCAAAGCAATCACTGCCCGCCAGAGAGCAGCCAGCTTGGGCTGCTGCGTCAAGATAGAGAGCATTATAGCGTGAACGTTGGAGGTATTTTATGAGAAAAACGAAGATCATCTGCACCCTGGGCCCTTCTACCGATAAGGGCGATGTCCTGCGCGACCTGATTGCAAACGGCATGAACGTGGCCCGTTTCAACTTCTCCCACGGTTCCTACGAGGAGCATGGCGGCCGTCTGGCAAAGCTGAAAGCGCTGCGTGAGGAGCTGGGCAAGCCCGTTGCCGCCCTGCTGGACACCAAAGGCCCCGAGATCCGTCTGAAGGAGTTCAAGAACGGTGTGGAGATGCTGGAAGCCGGCCAGACCTTTACCCTGACCACCCGCGAGGTGGAGGGAACCAAGGAGATCTGCTCCGTCACTTACAAGGATCTGCCCCAGGACGTGCAGCCCGGCGGCACCATCATGCTGGACGACGGCCTGATCATGCTGCACATTGAGCAGGTCACCGACACCGACATCATCTGCACCGTGCTGAACAGCGGCAAGATCAAGACCAAAAAGGGTGTCAATGTGCCCGGCGTGCATCTGTCCATGCCCTACCTGAGCCAGAAGGACCGCGAGGACATCATCTTTGGCGTGCAGAACGGCTTTGACTTCATCGCTGCTTCCTTTGTGCGCACCGCGCAGGATGTGTACGACATCCGTAACCTGCTGAATGAGTACGATTCCAACATCCGTATCATTGCCAAAATCGAGAACCGCGAGGGTGTGAACAACATCGACAGCATCCTCTCCGCAGCCGATGCCGTCATGGTGGCCCGTGGTGACCTGGGCGTTGAGATCGACTTCACCGAGCTGCCCGGCATCCAGAAGGACATCATCGACCGCTCCTTCTCCTTCGGCAAGCCCATCGTCACTGCCACCCAGATGCTGGATAGCATGATGGTCAACCCCCGCCCCACCCGTGCCGAGATCTCCGACGTGGCAAATGCCATCTACGATGGCACCTCCGCCATCATGCTGTCTGGTGAGACCGCTGCCGGTGACTACCCCGTGGAGGCCCTCAAGACCATGTCCGCCATTGCAGAGCGCACCGAGAACGAGGAGCACTACCGCGCCCAGCGCCACGCCGAGATCCAGATCAGCGTCAGCGATGCAACTGCTCACGCTGCCTGCCTGACCGCCAAGGACGTGAACGCTGCTGCCATCGTCACCGTGTCCGAATCCGGCAACACTGCCCGCCTGCTGAGCAAGTACCGCCCCAAGCAGCCCATCATTGCCTGCGTTATGGACGAGCAGGTGCAGCGTCAGCTCTCCCTGAGCTGGGGCATCACTTCCCTGCTGATGGGCCCCGCCCACAGCACCGATGAGCTGATCGAGATGTCCACCGCTCTGGCCGAGAAGAACGGCTACCTGCACAACGGCGAGCTGGCCGTTGTGACCGCAGGCGTGCCCGTGGGCGTTTCCGGCACCACCAACATGATCAAGATCCACATGGTGGGCAACTGCCTGGCCACCGGTGTAGGCGTGGGCCGCGGCAAGACCGATCTGGTCTCCGCCAGCGGCAAGGCCTGCGTCTGCCGCACTCTGGAGGAGGTCAAAGCAAAGTTCCGCCCCGGCATGGTGCTGGTCGTTCCCTCCACCACCAACGAGATGCTGGGCTATGTCCGCGATGCCGCCGCTCTGGTGGTCGAGGAGCCCGGCCTGAACAGCCACGCTGCCATCGTGGGCAACTCCCTGCTCAAACCCACCATCGTGGGTGCTGCAGGTGCCTGCAGCCACATCCGCGATGGCCTGGATATCGCTGTGGATTGTGCCCACGGCAGTGTCCAGCGCCTGCAGGCCTGATTCTGAAGGAGAACATCATGGAACGCATTGCAAGCTTCTGTGTCGATCACACCAAACTGGACCGGGGCATGTACCTGAGCCGCCAGGATGGTGATGTGCTGACCTGGGACATCCGGATGAAGAAGCCCAATCAGGGCGATTACCTGACCACCGGTGCCGCCCACACGCTGGAGCACCTGTTTGCCACCTACGCGCGCAACAGCGCGGTGAAGGACGGCGTGATCTACGTTGGCCCCATGGGCTGCCGCACCGGCTTCTACCTGCTTACCCGCGGGCTGACCCCGGCACAGGCACTGGAGTTGACCGTGGATTCCTTCCGCTTCATGGCCGCCTTTGAGGGGGATATCCCCGGTGCCAGCGAGGTGGAATGCGGCAACTACCGCGATATGGATCTGCCCGCCGCCAAGGCCGAGGCAGCCGCCATGCTGCCGGTGCTGGAAGCACTGACCGCTGACCAGCTGCACTACTAAGCGATACAGCAAAAGACCTCCCCATGCAGGCAGCACCTGCACGGGGAGGTCTTTTTGCGTTTCAGGAAAGCTCTTTTACAGAGTGCTTACTCCACGATGATGCTCTTGCCGGTCATCTCAGCGGGGACAGGCAGGCCGATATAGGGCAGCATGGTGGGGGCGATATCTGCCAGGCAGCCGCCCTCGCGCAGCTTCACATCGCCGCAGCCAACGGCCACAAAAGGCACCACGTTGGTGGTGTGGGCGGTGAAGGGAGTGCCGTCCGGGTTCATCATCTTCTCGGCGTTGCCGTGGTCGGCCGTGATAAAGGCGCAGCCGCCTGCCTTCAGCACAGCGGTGACCACCTGATCCACAGCGGTATCCACAGCCTCAACGGCCTTGACAGCGGCATCGAACACGCCGGTGTGGCCGACCATGTCGCAGTTGGCAAAGTTCAGGATGACCACATCATACTTACCGCTCTCGATGCGCTTGACGCACTCAGCAGCCACCTCAGGGGCGCTCATCTCAGGCTGCAGGTCGTAGGTGGCAACCTTCGGGCTGGGGATGACACAGCGGTCCTCGCCCTCGTAGGGAGCCTCAACACCGCCGTTGAAGAAGAAGGTGACATGAGCGTACTTCTCGGTCTCGGCGATGCGCAGCTGGGTCTTGCCGTTCTCGGACAGGTACTGGCCCAGGACGTTCTTCAGCTCCACAGGAGGATAAGCGACCTCGCAGTTGGGCATGGTGGCGTCATACTCGGCCATGCAGACATAGTGGACCTGCTTGCGGCCGCCGCGGCGCTCAAAGCCCGTGAACGCGTCGTCGCAGAAGATGCGAGTCATCTGGCGGGCACGGTCGGGACGGAAGTTCATGAAAATGACCGTGTCGCCATCCTGCACACGGCCGCCCTCGCAGGTGACGCAGGGCAGAACGAACTCGTCGGTCTTATCGGCAGCATAGGATGCCTCAATGGCCTCGGCAGCGTTGGCAGCGTGGTTGCCCTCACCGTAGACGAATGCGGCGTAAGCCTTCTCCTCGCGGTCCCAGTTGTTGTCGCGGTCCATGGCGTAGTAACGGCCGGAAACGCTGGCGATCTTGCCGATGCCCAGCTCATCCAGCTTGGCCTGCAGGTCGGCCAGGAAGCCCTTGCCGGCGTGGGGGTCGGTGTCGCGGCCATCGGTGATGCAGTGGAGATAGACTTCCTTTGCCCCCATCTGCTTTGCCATTTCCAGCACACCGAACCAGTGGTCAGCGTGGCTGTGGACGCCGCCGGTACCCACCAGACCCATCAGGTGGATCGCCTTGCCGGCGTCAATGGCAGCCTTCATGTTCTTGACCAGGACCGGGTTCTTGAGCATCTCACCGTCGCGGATGGACTTGGTGATGAGGGTCAGCTGCTGGTAGACGATGCGGCCAGCGCCCATATTGGTGTGACCCACCTCAGAGTTGCCCATCTGGCCGTCGGGCAGACCTACAGCCATGCCGGAAGCGTCGATGGTGGTCATGGGATATTTTGCCATCAGGGCATCCAGATGGGGGGTCTTTGCGGCGACCACGGCATTGCCGTAGGTCTCGTTGGGCACCCAGCCAAAGCCATCCATGATGCAGAGCAGTACAGGTTTCTTGGACATAACGTTGAATCTCCTTTGATTTAGAACAAATAGCGCCCGGCACAGCGCTGGAAAAACGGCGCAGCCGGGCGCTGGGAAAACAGGTCAGAGGACTTTCTCAGCCGTTGGAAGCGGCATTGACGATAACAGCAAAATCAGGAGCCTTCAGAGATGCGCCGCCGATCAGGCCGCCGTCCACATCCTTCTTGCTCAGCAGCTCCTCGCAGTTCTTGGCGTTCATGCTGCCGCCGTACTGGACCGTGACAGCCTCGGCCACAGCCTCGCCGTACACTTCGCCAATGACCTTGCGGATCTGAGCGCAAACCTCCTCGGCCTGGTCAGCGGTCGCGGTCTTGCCGGTGCCGATGGCCCAGATGGGCTCGTAGGCAATAACCACGTTTGCCATCTGCTCGGCGGTGACATCGCGCAGGGCGATCTTGGTCTGCATCCGCACCAGCTCCTCGGTCACGCCCTCCTCACGCTGCTGCAGGCTCTCGCCCACGCAGATGATGACCTTCAGGCCGGCGTTCAGGGCAGCCAGAGCGCGCTTGTTCACGGTCTGGTCGGTCTCTGCAAAGTACTGGCGGCGCTCGGAGTGGCCGACGATGACGTACTCCACGCCCAGATCCACCAGCATATCGGCGCTGATCTCGCCGGTGAACGCACCGGACTTCTCAAAGTGGACATTCTCAGCACCCACATGGATGTTGGTGCCCTTGGTCTTTTCCACAGCGGTGACCAGATCGGTGTAGGGGGTGCAGATAACGACCTCACAGGAAGCATCCTTGACGGCGGGGATCAGCTCGTCCACCAGCTTGGCTGCCTCAGTGGCGGTCTTGTTCATCTTCCAGTTGCCTGCAATGATTGCCTTACGTTTTGCCTTATCCATTCTAACGATCTCCTTATCACAAAATACCTCCCCGCCGCCTTCGGTGCCGCCTCTCCCGGCAGGAGAGGCAGGATAAACGACATCTCCTGCCTCCCGGATGGGGGCTGGCGAGCGTCGGCAAGCCTGAGAGATCTTATTACCCAAAATAAAAAGTGCGGCGGCGTATATGCCGCCGCACCTCAGTGATGCTGGTTCAGATGCTTATGCGTTCTGGATCACAGCGATACCAGGCAGCTCCTTGCCCTCCAGATACTCCAGAGAAGCGCCGCCGCCGGTAGAGATGTGGGTCATCTTATCGCCCAGGCCCATCTGCTGCACAGCTGCTGCGCTGTCGCCGCCGCCGATCACGGTGGTAGCATCGCTCTCAGCCATAGCCTTGGCAACAGCCAGAGTACCAGCTGCCAGGGTGGGGTTCTCGAACACGCCCATGGGGCCGTTCCACACCACGGTCTTGGATGCCTTGACAGCATCGGCAAACAGCTTCATGGTCTCGGGGCCGATGTCGCAGCCCTCCATGTCAGCAGGGATGGCGGTGACAGGCACCACAGTGACATCCACGGGAGCATCAATGGGATCGGGGAAGTCCTTGATGCAGGCTGCATCCACGGGCAGCAGCAGCTTCACGCCCTTCTCCTTGGCCTTGGCCATCATTTCCTTGCAGTAATCCAGCTTGGTATCGTCGCACAGGCTCTTGCCGACCTCGTAGCCCTGAGCCTTGACGAAGGTGTAAGCCATGCCGCCGCCGATGATCAGGGTATCGACCTTCTCCAGCAGATTGGAGATGACGTTCAGCTTATCGGCGACCTTAGCGCCGCCCAGGATGGCGGTGAAGGGACGAACGGGATCGTTGACTGCGTTGCCCAGGTACTTGATCTCCTTCTCCATCAGGTAACCGACAGCGGTATCCTTGATGTAGTCGGTGACACCTGCGGTGGAGCAGTGTGCACGGTGGCAGCTGCCGAATGCATCGTCAACGTATGCATCTGCCAGAGAAGCTAGCTCCTGAGAGAACTCAGGCATGTTCTTGGTCTCTTCCTTGCGGAAACGGGTGTTCTGCAGCAGAACGACATCGCCGTTGTTCATTGCGGCAACAGCAGCCTTTGCGTTCTCGCCCACAACGTTGTCGTCATCAGCGAACACAACGGTCTTGCCCAGCTTTGCGCTCAGAGCCACAGCAACGGGTGCCAGGCTGAACTTTGCCTCGGGGCCGTTCTTGGGTTTGCCCAGGTGGCTGCACAGGATGACCTTAGCACCATCGTTGACCAGCTTCTGGATGGTGGGCAGAGCCGCATTGATGCGGTTCTCGTTGGTGATCACGCCGTCCTTCATCGGGACATTGAAATCGCAGCGGACAAGGACCTTCTTGCCGCAGTAATTCTGATCGTCGATCGTTTTCTTACCTAAACCCATGGTAACAAACTCCTCTCAAATTCTTTTCGTTCGGAATCGAATTTTGCTCTTCATCGGGGGCCGCGCACTGCGAACTTCCCCGTACATCCTTATTATAAACAAAAAACGTGTGTATTGCAAGGACAGGAGATGGATAATTTATTAACAAACATTTGTTGCAGAAGCAAAGAAATGTGGTGATTTTTCAAAAAGGACCCGCCGCAGGGAGTGTTCGCCCCCGCAGCGGATCCTGTTCATTCAGGATATTTTCCGGAACTTCTGCTTCGCTTTTTCCAGATATTCCAGCACCAGCGGATTTTTCATGCCCAGCAGGATGACCGCGTATGCAGCCACTGAGCCCAGCACCGCCGCCAGAATGCAGATGAGATTGGGCAGAGCCAGTGCCTTGACCCCGGTACAGACAAGAACGATGCCCACACAGCCGCAGAGCACCGAGCCAACGGTGCGCCGGTCAGCTGAGACCGTGACCAGACCCCTGGAGCAGCGGATACAGAGCATCATGGAGCACAGCTCTGCCAGCAGGGTGGTAAAGGCCGCCGCATTCTCCCGGAACCGCGGGATGAGCAGGATGTTCAGCCCCACGTTCAGCAGACCGCTGACCAGCGTGATCCAGAACAGTTCCTTTTCTCTTCCGCAGGGCAGAAGCGCGCAGGAATTGTACAGCCAGCCAAACAGGCAGACGATCAGGGCAAGGCTCAGGATCTGCAGGGGCATCACCGCATCCAGATAGCTTTCCCCGGAAATAAAGAGGACGACCTCCCGGCTGAGGGCAAACAGTCCCACCACAGCCGGAGCCACCACCACGATGAGCGCGTTGAAGATATTGTTGAACAGCTTGTTGAAGTTTGCCTTGTCCCCCACGCCCGCATAATGGGACAGCCGCGGGATAGACACCACCAGCACCGCCGAAAGCAGGTTCTTTACAATGCCATAGATCTTACCCGCCACCGAGTAAATACCCACATTGTAATCTGTTCCCAGAATGCCCAGAATCGTGGTATCCGAGCTGACGTAAAGGGTCGTTGCCAGCGTGGATGCAAAGATGATGAGGATGGGCTTGAGGTGCTTTTGCCAGTCGATCTTTCTTGTCAGCCGGATGGTGCAGTACCGCCGGGCCCGGAAAAAATTGAGCACATTGGCACCTACCGCCGCAAACACCGTGATGCCTGCATAGATGCAGTAGTCATCCCGGGTCTTGACGAAGGCAAACAGCATGAAAATGGACAGCACCTGAAACAGCAGGCCTCGGATGGTGATATAGGTATACTCCTCAAAGATCGTGAACACCCATTCGGTGCCGATGGTCGTAAAGAAGATTTGTAAACTCAGCACCAGCATCAGGTCGGTATAGGCATGGAGCTTTGTCCAGAAAAGCATCGTCACCGCCAATGCCGCATAGGTCAGGGCCGTGGAGATCATATTGATGGAGAACATCTCCGATGCAAAAGCCGACAGCTTTTCCCGGTCGTTCACATAGCGGGAGCCCTCACGCACCGCATAGGAGGAAATGCCAAGGCCTGCAAACAGCAGAAAATACCCGCAGACGGAGCTTGCAAAGTTCACTTTGCCCAGGTTTTCCACCTGAAGAACATTGGAAGCGTAGGGGAATGTGATGAGCGGGAAGATAATATTCATCAGTGTCTTGAACGCGCTCATCGCTGCATTCAGACTGAGGGATTTTTTCATTCAGATCTCCACTTCGTAAGTTTTTCTGGCCTGTTTCTTTTTCAGCCAGCTGTTCCAGAGCAGATACGAATACAACGTTTTTATAAAATACCGATACTGCCCTGCACGAAGCCAGCCTAGCAGAAGGGGGCCGGCATTTCTCTTAAACTCCCGTTCCGCTTCGGCACACGCCTGTTCCATAAAAGCATCATCCTTGCAGTATTTCACCACAATTTCTCTGCACCGGAGCGCATATCCGGCCCGTGCAGACCGATACACGAACGGTTCATCTGAAAACACTTCACAGATACGCTGCCATGCCTTCAGCTCTGTCAGTTTTCCTGCCGAATAATGCCCGCTCGTCACCGAGTCATCGTTGACATAGTAATAGTAAAGTGCCTTGTCGATGCAGGCAATTTTTTCTGCCTGTCGGATACATTTTGCGAGAAACAGCGTATCCTCACCAATTTTTAGGTCAGTATCGAACACAACATCTTGTGTGACCACACGGCGGTAAAGTGCACCCCAGCACACTGTATGTGCCTTCCGGCTGTTCCAGTCATATCGTCTGACCGGCATAACACTGACTTTCTCCGTCTCATCGCTTTTCGTCTGCGTTCGCCCGGTCGTGCCCAGAAGATCCAGACCGTAGCAATAAGCAATCTCCGCACCGGTCTCATCCAGCACTCTTTTGAGCCGTTCTATGCACTCGGCGTGGAGTGAATCATCCGGATCAGCAAAAGAAATCAGCGTGCCTGTACTTTTTTCCAATCCCAGATTTCGCGCAGAGGAAACACCACCGTTTGGCTTGTGGTATATCTTGATCCGCAGATCTTTTTCCGCGTAGCGCTGACAGATGGCAAGGGAGTTGTCTGTTGACCCATCATCCACCAGAATGATCTCCAGATTCCGATAGGTCTGACCAAGGATGCTGTCCAGACATTTTTCCAGATACTTTTCTTTGTTATAGATCGGCACAATAATACTGACGGTATCGTTCAGCACAAATTTTCCTCCCTTATTTTGCCGCCGGGCCGTTTTTCAGCAGGAACAGTTTTGCATATATCCTCCGGCTGCATCTGAGCAGCTGATACTTCCGCTGGCTGCTGGTGCAGAGCAGCTTTGCCGCCGCCGGGTCACACTCCTGCAGAAAGACCTCCATTTTTGCGCGGCGCTCCGTGTCCTGCATCAGATACGGATAGCAGTGCTCCACCACGCTCAGCATGGCGGCATCATTCTCCGGCATTCCCGGGTATGCTTCCCGGATGGCCTGATATTTCTGATAGCCCATATCCAGCTTATCCTCGTAGAACTTCATGTTCCTGCGGTGAAGGATGCTGTCCGGGCGCTGATAGTAATAATACAGCGGCACCGGACGGTATGCGACCTTGCTGCACTGCTGAAAAATGCGGTATGTCGTACCCTGATCCTCCATCATCCGCCCCAGCGGATAGCGGATATCCCGGAACAGCTCCCGCTTGTAGAGCTTGTTCCAGGCAAAATCCCCCAGCTCATCCGAGACAAGGGTGCTGCGGATGGCCTCCTGGCCTGTCATACACTGCACCGGTACGGTGAGTTCTGCCGGGGCAAGCTCTTCCTCCCGTTCAAACATCCGGAAGCCCACCACAGCCACGTCCGCATCCTTTTCCTGCAGGTCACGGCAAAGCGTTTCCAGCATCCGGCTGTCCAGAAAGTCATCACTGTCCACAAAGCAGAGATACGTTCCCTGTGCCCGTTCGAGCCCCGCGTTGCGCGCTGCAGAGAGTCCCCCGTTTTTCTGGTGGACTGCTGTTACACGTTCTTCCTGTGCGGCATATTCGTCGCAGATGGCTCCGCTGGCATCAGTGGAACCATCGTCCACCAGCAGGACCTCAAGATTCCGATAGGTCTGGTGCAGGATGCTGTCCACGCAGCGGCGGAGATATCGCTCCACATTGTAGACCGAAACAATGACACTGATCAGCTCTGTCTCCATGTTCTGTTCCCTCAGAAGAATGTTTCTCTGCCGATGTGGAGGATCTCCGAGGTGTACGGGCAAATGGCATTGTTGCCCTGAATATACGCCTGATAGATCCAGATGATGACCAGCATTCCCCACATGGCAGCCTTCAGCAGCTTGCGCAGACGCTCATCCTCCACGCACTTGACCACACGGCCAATGGCGAGATAACGGAAGAACGCAAAATACAGGCAGATGCGGTAGAGCGGCACATTGATGTTGCGCAGCTGGGCCGTTGCCATCTCGATCAGGATCATCACGATCCAGAAATCAGCATCCGAGCGGGTAAAGCGGCGATGGCCCGTCCCTTCCTCTTTGGCGTACCAGCGGTACAGCACAATGGGCAGGATCAGGAAGGGCAGACGCACAATGATAGGATTCAGCGTGAAGCCGCCCGCATTGGCATCATAATAATATCCGTAAAGCCGATCAATGAAGTCCACATTCAGGGCCAGCCTGACCACAGCCTTGCTGAAGAAGGCAAGGTAGACCGAAAATGCCGCCAGGCCACCTTTGACCCACCAGTTGTCGAAATGCTGAAGCAGGATATAGATCAGCAGCGCACCAAACGAGATAAAGGTGGCATTGTGGAACAGGCAGGAAACCGCCAGCAGTAGGACCGCCCAGTGATACTTTTTCTTCCACGCAAAGCTGAATGCCAGAAATGCCACACCCAGCGCCACAGACTGCCGCTCGGCATTATAAGTATCGCCATAATACAGGCAGAGGTAAGCCAGCCAGCCATAGGGCACGGAGACATACTCCTTATACTGCACCAGCCCGATCATAAACAGGCCGCAGGCCAGCAGGTCTACCATAAAGTAGAGCCAGTGGACATCACCAAAAACATGGGCCGCCAGATAGACCAGCGACATAAACAGCGGCTCTGTTTTGTGCCGCTGCCGGATGCAGGCCAGCAGACCATCCTGCAGCTTTGCATCCGCCACCCAGCCTTCGTACACCACGCTGTCCGTGCCAATGGACGGGTCCCGCAAGCCTGCCAATACCGCCATCACCAGCACCGCCAGCGCCAGGCAGAGATAAAAGCCCTTCTCGTTGTTTTTCTTCGTCCGCAGGTGCTCGCCATAGGCGGCAATGCCCACAGAAACCGCAAAAGCCCCCAGATAAATCAGCATAACTTCTCCATTTTACTTTTCGACTGTGTGTTTATTTTTCCATTCTCCCAGCCCATAAACGGCATAGAACAGCCGCTTGCTGATCAGAAGTGTTTCCACCTTGATCCGGTCTGCTCTTTTGGCCCAGGGCCGCCGGGCAAGCGCCCGGTGTTCCTGCACAAAGCGGCAGATCCGCGCCTGAGCTTCCGGATAGCTGGCAAAGCCGCCATCCAGAATGCCTTTCAGTGTCTTCAGGTATGTAACCAGCTGCAGGTATTCCGCTTCTGCTTTCAGCACAGGGACCGTTTCCGCAATAAAGCGGGTCACGTCTTCGCCCACATCCAGAATGACCAGATTCTTCTCGGCAATGCCGCTCTTCATGGTCGAACCGGTATGGATGCGGTAATCGTACATCGGTTCCGGAAACACTTCCACTTTTGCGCAACGGGCAATGGCACGGTACATCACCGCATAGTCCTCGTACAGGATGCCAACGGGGAACTGCAAATCTCCCCAAACCTCCCGCCGGAAGAAAACACCGCCTGCTCCATGCCCGATGCCCTGATGCAGCAGCATCCGGCGCATGGTCTCTTCCCGGTTCAGCAGCTCTGGGATCTGGTGCGAATTATCCGTCCGTCCCTCCGGCTGCTCTGTCGAGAACATCTCCAGCGGGGTAAGGGCCGCGTCAGCACCATCTGCCTCACAGCACTCCACAAATTGGTCAAACGCTGTGGAGCGGATCAGGTCATCGCTGTCCAGCAGGTAAAAATATTTCCCCTGCGTCTGTTGCAACCCGACATTCCGGGCATCGGACTGTCCCCCATTGGGCTTATGGAACACCCGGATGCGGCCATCCTCCACAGCCAGTTCATCACAAAGCTCCCCGCTGCCATCGGTAGAGCCGTCGTCTACCAAAAGCAGCTCCCAGTTCTGGTAACTCTGTGCCAGCACGCTCTGGACACAGTCCCGCAGATACGGATAAACATTATAGACCGGCACAATGACCGATACAAGCGGTTTTCTTTCCTCCAACCGGATCCCTCCACTTTACTTTTTTCCACGCCACTGCGTTTTTTCATAGACCCGCCGGGTCATGGCATAGCCGCTGTAGGAAAGCGCCGCCGCCAGCCGGGCCTTTTTACGGGCCTGCGGATCCAGCAGAACGTTCCGGCGGTATTTTTTCACTTCCTGCCAGAGAGCCTTCTCTATTTTTTCATGCTGCCTGTCCTGAATCTGGAACAGAATATTGCAGACATTGCTCAGATAGCGGCATTCTGCCGCACGGCTCAACTGGGGGAAATCACGCTTCACATTTTCCATCAGCGCGTGGCAGTGCCGCACACTGTCCAGCTTTCTGGGGTTGAAGGCCATATTCTGGATGCTGCTGCCCCGCTGGAAATAGTAGTAATCCCGGTTTGCGATATGTGCCGCCTTATGGGCACGCTTCGTCACCTCGTAGGCGACCGGGATATCCTCATAGAGCTTGCCCACCGGGTAGCGCACGCCCTCAAACAGTGCACGCTTATAGAGCTTGGTGGGGGTGGTCACCTCCATGCCCTCCTGATACAGGATGCGGCGCAGGCATTCCTCCCGGCTCAGGATCTCGAATGCTTCCAGACGCTCTGTGGGCACGGACTGCACCGGCTGGCCCTCGAACACCTCTTCAAAACAGCTGGCTGAAAAATCCGCTCCCGCCTGCTCCAGTGCCCGGTACAGGTTCTCGATGTAATAAGGTGACACCCAGTCATCGCCATCCACAAAAGAGAGGTATTCCCCCGCTGCCGCGTCCACACCAGCGTTGCGGGCATCGGACAGACCACCATTTTTCTTGTGGAGCACCCGCACCCGGGCATCCTGTGCAGCATATTCATCACAGAGGGTCCCGCTACCATCGGTGGAGCCGTCGTCCACCAGCAGCAGCTCCATGTTCTGATAGCTCTGCCCCAATAGACTGTCCACACAGCGGTTCAGATATGGCTTTACATTATAAACAGGAACGATGATGCTTACCAAAGGGTCCATCTTATCTCCTCATTTCAGCAGGTCGAAGTAAAACTCTTCCAGCTTCTTCGCCTCGGTGACGATATCAAAGCCGCCTGCCCGCATCTCAGCAGAGGTATCCCGCCGCCGGGCATTTTCTGCAGCCCGGATCGCCGCATCCGCCCAGACTGCCGGGCTTTCCTGCAAGCTCAGGTACTGCATCTCGGGCAGGACCTGAGCCTCCTGCGGCACCTCTGTGGAACAGATGACCGGCAATGCCGCCGCTTGTGCTTCGATCAGCACGATCCCAAGACCCTCATACCGCGAGGGCAGAACAAAGGCATCCATGGCCTGATAAAACTTTGCGGGATCGCTTTGGCGGCCCAGAAAGCGGACATTCCTTTGCAGCCCCAGCGCCTCCGCTTTCCGGCGGGCAGCGGCCTCGTTTTCCCCTTCTCCGATCAGCAGTAAAACGGCATCCGGCCGTTGCTTGCAGACCTCCGCCATTACATCCAGCAGAAATTCGTGATTTTTGGCATAGCAGAACCGCCCGACATGGCCCAGCACCAGTTCATCCCCCAGGCCAAGCTCCTGCCGGACGGCTTTCCGTTTGGCGGCATCATAAGTAAAGCGGTCGAGCTCAATGGCATTGTTGAACACCCGGAAAGGCTTTTCACCATAAAGCCAACTGCCTGCCGTTCTGGAGCAGGCACAGAGCCGGGTGGGATACACTGCAGCAAAGGGACGGAGCAGGTACTTCATCACATTTTTTGCCCCTTCTCCCCTGCCCACCGTAGAATGGTTATGCGCGATCCGGTTGGGCACCCCTGCATGCTTTGCCCCCAGAGGGAAAGCACGCTCAGGGTGTTCATGTGGGAGTGAACGATCTGGTATCCGTTCTGACGGAACAGCCGCCCGATCTCCCGTTCATACTGCGGCAGGTGGGTATATTTCGGCACCACATACACCCGGCCGCCCAGCCGTTCGATTTCTTCCCGCTGGGGCAGGGTCGAACCTTCCAGCGCGAAAAAATCAAACTGAACTCTGGAACGGTCCATGTGGCGGTAGTAGTTCATCACCACCATCTCCACACCGCCGTAGTTCATATCCGTCATCATCTGAGCCACGCGGATGGGCTGTGCATTCTGCTCCATGGTCATACCAGCTCCTTGCGGTCACAATCCTCGAACCAGTCCCGGAAGCTCTCCTCCAGCGTATAGTGGAACTTGTAATCAGTGGCGGCCAGCTTCCTGCCGCAGACATTGGTGGATACCATCAGCTTCCGGACACGGGCGGGATGGATGCCCACCTTTTTGCCCCCGATGGGTCCCAGAATGCCCGCCGCAAACAGCAGCATTCCGGCGGGCACCAACGGCACATGGCGGTGCAGGCCGGTCGCCTTCTGCATTGTATCGCAGATCTCTTCAATGGTATAGGCCGGCTCGTAGGTACAGTTATAGATCTCTGCTCCGGGGAAAGAATGATCCAGCATCCGGTACTTGAAGAAGCGCACCAGCTCCTTGACATAGATGCACGCCTTGATGGTGTCCTTCCGACCGGCATAAAAGAAGTAGCCCTTCTTCTGCCCCCTGTACAGGCGGGTCATGTTGCCGTGCTCCCCTTTGCCATAAACGATGCCTGGCCGCACGATGGTCAGCTCCCGGGCCGGATCACGGGCCTGCCAGATCTGGTGGATCTTTTCTGCCACCAGCTTGCTGATCCCATACGGCGTGTTGGGAGTTGGCAGAGTCTCCTCCGTCTTAAGGTCCTCAGACGCGCCATAGGGTGCAATGGAGCTGGTGAATAGGATCTTCCGGATGCCGTATTTTTCCGCAAACGCGGTCACATTTTCCGCGCCCCGGATATTTGTTTCAAAATAGGCTTCTTCCGGGTGACCGGGGGTGCGGTGGACCGCTGCCAGATCAAAGATCACGTCCTCCGGAGTCGGAACGAACTCAAAATCGATGGGCTTGCGCACATCCAGCCGGATATACTGCACCCCATCGTTCTTTTCCACAATGCCCGGCACCACGCCCTCTTCCCCGGGCATCACAAGATCCAGGTCGTAGATCACGTCGCCGGGTCTGACGCACTCCTGCAGCAGCAAATGAATGAGATGGGTGCCGATAAAACCAGATCCACCAAAAAGAATATAATTCATTTTGCCCCTTTCCGGTCAAACACAACGCCCACCGTCCTGAACAGCAGGTAGATATCCATCCAGATGGACCAGTTGTCGATGTACTGGACATCCAGCTTGACCACTTCTTCAAAATCATCAATATCGCTGCGGCCGCTTACCTGCCACAGGCCGGTAATTCCCGGCTTCATGGAAAGGCGGCGCTTGTGATGGCTCTCGTACTGCCGGTACTCATCCAGCGTGGGCGGGCGGGTACCCACCAGGCTCATGGAACCCCGCACAACGTCAAAAAACTGCGGCAGCTCATCGATGCTGGTGCGACGGATGAAGCGGCCCACCCGGGTGATCCGGGGGTCATCCTCCATCTTGAACATCAGGCCGTTCATTTCGTTCTGGGCCATCAGCTCCTTTTTGCGTGCCTCCGCGTCCACATACATGCTGCGCAGCTTGTGGATGTAGAACACCCGTCCATTCCGGCCCACCCGGCGCTGCTTGAAGATCAGCGGGCCGGGGCTTTCCAGCTTGAGCGGGATGGCCACCAACGCAATGATGGGGATGCTGATGATGCACCCCACGATGCCGCCCACGATATCCATGGCCCGCTTCAGCACCTGATCCCGCAGCTTGAGTTCCACCGTGCCCATCGTCACAACATTGCCGCCCGCACAGCGGCTCAGTTCCCGGCTGATGCGCACCGCACTGGTCTCATCGCAGCAGGCTTTTTCGATCCGATCCAGCACCGGCAGGCGAAAATGGACCGTCAGGCCCATGCTCTCCATCTCCTCGAGGTAGGGCAGCATGTTTTCCTCGCTCTCCTGCGCAATATCCAGATACACTTCATCCAGCGCTGCCTGCCGCAGCCAGTCCATGAAATTATCGAAGTTCGCTTCGATCTTCACCCCATCGATCTCAGTGTGAAGCTGCCCCGGGGCAGCTTCCAGAATGGCAAGGCCGGTCACACGCTTGGACCAGTCCTTTTCAATTCTTCCAGAATAGGGCTTGCGTTCTCCTGCGTGGTCACCACCCCCACAAGGCTCTGGATCCCCTTGGTATAGCGGGAGCGCACCAGCATCTTTTTGAGGACAGCATGAGCGCCCGTCATCACAAAGACATCGATGACGGGCACAAACACCAGAAAATAGCGGGAGTGCAGCATGGGGGCCTTGGTCAGCGCCAGGCAGGCCGCATCAATGAGAGTCAGCAAAAAATTGAACCGCACCGCAATCTCAACTTCACGGACCGGCGTGCGGTTCACGATATTCTCGCTCTGATCAAATGTAAAAAAGGTCAGAATATAGGCCAGCAGCAATAAAAAACAGGCTTCTACCAGATCGTCCAGCTGGAAGTCCCCCATCTTGTGCAGAACACCTGCGGTCAGCCCCCACGCCAGCCCAATGCTGAGAACCAGAGAGAGCAGATCAATCAGAAACAGGTATCCATACTGCAGTTTTTCACGTTTCGTAATCATACTGTTTCGTTGTCTCCATTTATTTTTACCATTTTATCATATCGGGAGAAGGGTTGCAATAGATGGAGATCGAATGCGCGCTGCTTTTGTCGGATCACTACAAATGGATCGCGCCATTTTACGAAAGCGCCTTATCGCATCCAAAATGGTCAGCAAAAAGCGCCCTTTCTCTCGCATCACACAAGAGAAAGGGCGCAGTCAAGCTTTATTCAGCTCAGGAGAAACTCCGATCAGCAGTTCTCAGCGAAGTACTTAATGGTACGGACCATCTGAGAGGTGTAGGAGTTCTCGTTGTCGTACCAGGACACGACCTGAACCTGATAGGTGTCGTCGTCGATCTTAGCGACCATGGTCTGGGTAGCGTCGAACAGAGAGCCGTAACGCATACCGATGACGTCGGAAGAAACGATCTGATCCTCGTTGTAGCCGAAGGACTCAGAAGTAGCAGCCTTCATAGCAGCGTTGATGGACTCCTTGGTGACGTCCTTGCCCTTGACAACGGCAACCAGGATGGTGGTAGAACCGGTGGGAACGGGCACACGCTGAGCAGAGCCGATCAGCTTGCCGTTCAGCTCGGGGATGACCAGGCCGATGGCCTTAGCAGCACCGGTGCTGTTGGGGACGATGTTCTGTGCGCCAGCACGAGCACGGCGCAGGTCGCCCTTGCGCTGAGGACCATCCAGGATCATCTGGTCGCCGGTGTAAGCATGAACGGTGGTCATGATGCCGGAGACGATGGGGTAGGTCTTGTTCAGGGTGTCAGCCATGGGAGCCAGGCAGTTGGTGGTGCAGGAAGCAGCAGAGATGACCTGATCCTCAGCGGTCAGAGTCTTCTCGTTGACGGAGAAGACGATGGTCTTCAGGTCGTTGCCTGCGGGAGCAGAGATAACGACCTTCTTTGCGCCAGCCTGGATGTGAGCCATGCTCTTCTCCTTGCTGGTGTAGAAGCCGGTGCACTCCAGAACGACATCAACGTTCAGTTCGCCCCAAGGAGCATCCTTTGCGTCCTTAACAGCATAGATCTTGATCTCCTTGCCGTCGACGATGATGGAATCCTCGGTAGCCTCGACAGTGTGCTTGCCTTCGCCGATCTTGCCGCAGAAGGAACCCTGAGCGGTATCGTACTTCAGCAGGTGAGCCAGCATCTTGGGGCTGGTCAGGTCGTTGATTGCAACGACCTCGTAACCCTCAGCATCAAACATCTGACGGAAAGCCAGACGGCCAATACGACCAAAACCATTGATAGCAACTCTAACAGCCATGTTAATAGTACCTCCTAAATGTTCTTACCCTTTTATCGGATAATAATCACGGTAGCTTTATTATAGACCAAATTGCGGAAACCTTCAAGTGCCCGCCAAAAAATTAACAAGGTAATTTCACACTTTTTTGTTTTTGAACGATTTTCACAGCTTTTATGGGAATCTTTTCAGCAATTCAACCAACGGCGTGTCGGGGTATTGCAGGCCTTCCGTCACTTCCTGCCACCCGCGCCACAGTGAAAAGCCCCAGCGCGCCGATGCAGCACATGCCAAAGCCAAACAGCACCTCGGGCAGGTCAGCTGCCGTGATGCCATGGAACAGCAGCACCAGCACCCGGGGCAGCTCCCAGCAGAAGCAGAGCAGGAACGTGCAGATCCCGGCCTCGCACAGCTGGCAGCCGTTGGACGTTTCCGGCAGCCAAAGGGCGCGGACCATCGCCGAAAGAAACACCAGCGCAGCCAGCATCTGCCAGACCATGGCAGTCGGTTCCACCCGGTGCCAGCTGGAGCTGTTCTCCATAAAGCGGCTCAGCACCCCCCAGTAGAACACCGCCGTGCCAAGCACCGCCGGGGTCATGCTCCGGCCGGGCAGACGGTATTCTCCCTTATGCGTCCAGCTGCGGCCCAGCCGGATCAGCCAGACAGCGCACACCAGCTCCAGCACGGCACGCACCAGCGCACCAACGCCGGTCATGCCCACTGCCAGACGCACCGCACCGGCCAGGCCGACACACACGCCGCCCAGCACCGATGTAACTCCCACCGGCCTGCAGGCACTGCGCAGAACAAGGGGCTGGCGGGCCAGCTTCCGGGCGGCAATGATGCCAACGACCAGCGCTGCCCACAGGCCGCCGTACCGCAGCCAGACAGAGCCCGCCGTGCACAGGCCGGTGTTCCAGTCCGTCCACAGGGCAAGATCAAGCCCGCGCCCAATGGCAAGGGCACCACCACAGGTGAAAATCAGCACAAATAAAGCGTTCATCAGCGTTCCTCGATCGGTTTATATTTCTGGCGCACGCCCAGATACTTATAGGCGGGCCGGATGATCCGGTTGGCAAAAATGACTTCCTCCACCCGGTGTGCGCACCAACCCGGCACACGGGCAATGGCGAACAGCGGGGTGTAGATATCCTCAGAGATGCCCAGCATGTTGTAGATCAGGCCACTGAACAGGTCCACATTGGCGCACACCGGCTTGCTGCTGCCCTTCTCCTCGGCAAAAATATCGGGAGCCAGCCGCTCGATGCTGCACAGCATGTTATACTCTTCCTCAAAGCCCTTCTCGTAGGCCAAGTGCCTGGCGCGCTCCTTCAGGATGACCTCACGGGGATCGCTCATGGTATAGACCGCATGGCCCATGCCGTAGATCAGGCCGGAGCCGTCGCCCGCCTGCTTACGCAGGATGCGGCGCAGATACTCGCGCACCTCGTCGTCATCCTCCGGGTGCTCCACATGCTTGAGGATATCCTGCAGCTGACGGTTGACCATCAGGTTGGCACCGCCGTGCTTGGGGCCCTTCAGCGCGCCAATGGCGGCTGCAATGGCCGAGTAGGTATCGGTACCCGAGGAGGACAGCACACGGGCGGTAAAGGTGGAGCAGTTGCCGCCGCCGTGGTCAGCGTGGACCAGCAGGCACATATCCAGCAGCTTGGCTTCCTCGTGGGTAAACTTCTGGTCCGGGCGGTAGGTGCTCAGGATGTGCTCCGCGGTGCTCTGGCCGGGCTTGGGCATGTGGAAGAACATGCTCTGCTTGTCATAATAGCGGCGCTTCATCTGGTAAGCGTTCACCATCATGGTGGGCATGCTGGCGATCAAGTTGATGCTCTGGTTCAGGATATTCTCCAGCGTCAGATCCTCGGCATGCTCGTCGTAGGAATACAGGCCCAGCACGCACCGCTGCATCTTGTTCATAATATTGGGCGAAGGAGCATTCATGGTATCCATAAAGCCATCGGGCAGGGCACGGTGCTCTGCCAGCAGCTCACAGAAATCGTCCAGCTGCTCCTGGGTGGGCAAGCTGCCGAACAGCAGCAGCCAGATGACCTCTTCAAACACAAAGCGGTCGTTGCGGTAGGCCTCGTTCACGATCTCGTTGATGTCCACACCGCGGTAGATCAGACGGCCCGGAATGGGAATGACATGCCCTTCCTGATCCTTTTTGTAGCCCACAACGTCACAGACATTGGTCAGGCCTGCCAGCACACCGGTGCCATCCGGGTTGCGCAGGCCGCGCTTGACCCCGAGACGCTCACTCGTCTCCGGGTCGATGTAGTTGTTTGCCAGATACTCTTCACACAGCGTCCGCATGGTCTGCGGGTCCAGCGACGCTACTTCTGCATGGGTATAGTTCATGCGCGAATTTCCCCTTTCTCTTATTTCTTTCTTATATACTTTCCGGCCATCCACCATGATGGCACACCCTTATGATAGCGCTTTTGTGAACTAAATTCAAGTCTTGGATGAAATGTGCGCTTTTTCACCCCGCCGGGCTGGTACACTATGCCCAGAAAAATGCCTGTCCGGGAGGGAAAACTACGATGAAAAAGACATTCTTTCTCCTCTGCACCCTGCTGCTGGTGCTGGGTACACTCCTGCCGATCGCCGGTTACCGGCTGACACTGGCGGTGTTCGGCCCGGCCCAGGGGGCTTCTTCCGCTCCCCTGCCGGACACTGCGGCTTCGGAAGCCGCCCCGGACAGCGCCGCCGTGCCGCCCTCCGATCAGGACAGCGAGAGCTTTCTGCTGGCCGACCAGAGCGCCGGGGCCGTGGTCTCGGTGCCCCGGCGGGAATATCTGATCGGTGCCGTGGCAGCGGAAATGCCCATCAGCTGGCCGGACGAGGCGCTCAAGGCGCAGGCCATCGCGGCCCACAGCTATGCCCTCTACTGCCGCGACCATGCCGCCGAACCGGCTTCCGGCTGGCTGAGCGTGGACCCCGTCCGGCGGCAGGGATACTTAACAGATGCAGTCCTCCGCAGCTACTGGGGCACCGCCTATGAGGAGAACTATGCCCGCCTCTCGGCGCTGGTGGACAGTGTGCTGACCGATGTGCTCTACTATGGCAGCGCCCCCGCCGGGACAAGCTACTTTGCCATCTCCAACGGCATGACCGAGGCCAGCGAAAACGTCTGGGGCACCGCCCTTCCCTATCTTGTGGCCGTGGACAGCTCCACCGACCTCAATGCGGACAACTACCTTTATACCGTCCAATTCACCGCCGAACAGATGCAGCAGGCTCTCGCCGGGCTGGGGCTTCTCCCTGACCCTGCCGCACCTGCCAGCTGGTTCGGAGAGGCCGCGCTCACCCCTTCGGGCTATGTAGCCTCCCTGCCTGTCTGCGGGCAGAGCGTCACCGGTCCGGCCCTGCGCAAAGCGCTTGGCCTGCGGAGCGCCTGCTTCACGGTGCAGTATCAGGAGGGCAGCTTTCTCCTCACCACCAAGGGCTATGGCCACGGTGTGGGGCTGAGCCAGTGGGGTGCCAAGGCGCTGGCCGAGCAGGGACAGAGCGCGGAGGAAATTCTGGCGCACTATTTCCCGGGGACAGAGCTGCGGAGGTGAACGGGCTCACCCTCTCCGTCATCGCTTACGCGATGCCACCTCCCCCAAAGTGGGAGGCCTTGGCAGTAAATGCAAGGTTTGCGGTTTTGTCAAGAGCTCTCCCTTTGGGAGAGCTGGACGCGAAGCGGCCTGAGAGGGTGAGGATGCTAACAAAAAAGGCAGCTGACCCAACGGCCAGCCGCCCAGAAGATCAATATTCAGCCAAACAGGCTCGTCCACCAATCCTGACTGCTGCTTTCCTCGCCAGCAGCGACTTCAGTCTCTGCCGCAGTCTCAGTTTCCGCGGCGGCTTCCTCCGCCTGCACAGCCTCTTCCAGAAGCTCCAGACCATCGTCATTGCCATCCTCGGTGATGTACCAGTAGCAGGACGCGCCGCCAATGGAGATGCTGGCGGCAGACAGCGGCACACGGCCGGAGGCAACCCCGTTGGAAGGATCGGAACAGTAGAACACGCCATCGGTGTAGTCCGTCAGGAGCACGGCATGGGGTCTGGTGCGGTCGTACAGCACGATACCCTCCGGATGCTCTGCCAGAATGGAGACCAGCGCTTCCGTCTTGGCCGCCTTGCCCGAGGGCAGGGTCGCATAACCCACATGCATATCGTTGTATGTAAAGCTGTGGGAGAGCCCACCCGACCAGGCCGTGCTCTTGATGCCGTTTTCGGTCACATCCACCCAGCTGTCCATCCCATCCAGATAGGCCCGGCGGCGAAGCATCATTGCGGCAGAGGCCAGGGTGCAGGTGCCGCCCCGGCTCTGTTTAAAGTAGAACCCAACATCAACGTTCAGGTCCACGGCCAGTGCCCCGGGGGCAGCACGGCCATCAGGGCCATCGTTGCAAGCAGGGCAGCGAGAGTTTTCCGAAGTTTGCTTCCAAAGTGCTTGGCTGTTTCCACGTCAGTATCCTTTCTTCACAAAAGAGCGTTTCATTCACTGGTGTAAAGTATATCATTCTGTTACTCTTTTGTAAACAGTTTTGCAGCCATTTTCTCAATATTTACACGCTTTGGTCACAATTCAAAGGCAGATTGCACAATCGTACAGTGAAGTGGTTGGTTATTTGCTACAAAAGTCTGGAAAAGTTTTTCATCGTGCTTCCCACGCCTTCTCTCAACTGCCGGTTTCTTTTTCAACGCAATTATGGTATAATCTGCTCTGAAGTTGAATTTTCAGGAGCATTTATATATGAAAGCAACCATCGTCATCCCCAACATCAATGGCAAAGGCTGGCTCAAGGACTCCATCGAGTCGGTCTATGCCCAGACAGAGCAGGATTTTGAGCTCATCATCGTGGACAACGGTTCCACCGATGAAAGTCTGGAGCAGGCCCGCAGCTACTGCGGCCGCCCCAACTTCACCCTGATCGAAAACGGCACCAACACCGGCTTCTCCCACGCCGTGAATCAGGGCATTGCCCGGGCCAAGGGCGAGTATGTGGTCATGTTCAACAACGATGCCTTTGCCGAGCCCGAGTGGCTGGCCGAACTCATCCGCACCGCCGAGACCGATCCCAAAATTTTTGCCGTGCAGAGCCTGATGCTCCGCCACTTTGAACGGGAGCTGGCCGACGATGCCGGTGATTACGTCACCTGGATGGGCTTTGCCTGCAAGACCGGCGATGGCCGCCGGGCCAGCCGCTACACCAAACAGAGGCGCATCTTCTCGGCCTGCGGCGGCGCGGCGCTCTACCGCAAGAGCATTCTGGAGGAGATCGGCACCTTTGACGAGAACTTCTTCGCCTACTTTGAGGATGTGGACCTGAGCTGGCGTGCCAACAACGCAGGCTACAAGTGTGTCCTCTGCCCCACCGCAAAATGCTACCACATCTGCGGTGCCAGCACCGGCGCGGTGAAGTACAACGCCTTCAAGAGCCAGCAGAGCGGCCGGAACAGCATCCTGCTCCCGCTCAAGAACGAGCCGCTCCTCATGCTGATTTTAAACTTCCTGCCGCTGGCACTGGGCTATCTGCTCAAGTGCTACAAGTTCCACAAGCAGGGCTTTGGCGAAGCCTGGGACAAGGGAATGCACGAAGCCTTTGCCCTGCTCAAAGAGGGACGGCTCGGCAAGCGCCCCTTCCGCCTGAAGGACCTGCCCAACTATATCCTCATGGAGCTGTGGATGATCTGGAACATGGTGCCCTACCTGTGGTATCGTCTGGTCGTGGTCAGGTTCGATCTGAAATAATCAGGAAACAAAAACACCCCTGCGTGGAATGCTTCACACATTCCGTGCAGGGGTGTTCTGTCAGATTTCGGTTTTCGGTTATGCCGCCGGGCTCTCAGAGGAAGCCTCGGTACTCTCCGCCGGGGTGCTCTCCGCCGCCTCTTCCACCGGGGCAGCCTCCTCAGCAACGGCGCTGGCGGCGGCAGAATCGCCTGCGGTTGCAAGGATAGCATCGTTGACCTCGCTCTCAGCCAGCGGGGCAGGCTCCGCGGCAGAGGCTGCACTGTCGGCAGATTCGGGCTTGGTCTCGCTGTCGGTCAGGCCGGTCAGGTACCAGCTGCCGCTCTGGCGGCTGAACAGGTAATCCATATACTTGGTGGGCGTGTCGGACGAGGTGTTCAGGATGCTGTCATCACTGCTCTGGGTGGGGATATAGCCCACGGTAACGTGGAGCAGGCCGTCCTTCTTGAACAGTCTGGTGACGGTAGCGCGGAAGGTGCCCACGCTGCCGGTGACGGGGATCTTATAGCACTGGGTCGTCTCATCGAACGCGACAGTCATGTCGTCCATCTCAAAGCTCTTGTGGGTCAGCTTGAAGCTGGGGCCCACCAGCTTTGCCAGATAGGCATCCACATCCACCGAGGGCAGCAGCAGCTGTTCGGTGTCGGGGTCCGTGTTGTAGTTGTCAAAGCTTCCCTGGGTCTCCTGGATGCTGTACACGCAGCCCCAGACGGCGGCTTCGCGCAGGGTCAGATCATCGATGTTCTCGATGCCATCAAAGGGCAGCGGGTCAAACAGGACCAGACCTTCCAGCCGGTCCTCATATTCCGCTTTCTGCTGGGTGTCGTCAAACAGGGTGGCCACACCCTTCACACCGGCCCGCACGACCGTTACAATGCCCACCAGCGCCAGCACGGCGATCAGCAGGCCAAGGGTCTGCCGGGCGCGGCGGCGGTGGAGCCGGGCGTGTTCTTCCGGGGTCATATAGGTTTTCATATCCTTATCGTCTCCTAAATCAGGTCTTCTTTTGGGGAAATACCAGCTTTCAGTATACCACAAACTGCCCGCCGGTGCAAAACCCGGGGCGTGGATTTTTTGTGAAAGCGCGATTTATTCCCACGTTTTCCAGATCTCGGGCTGGTAGCCCACGGTGGCCTTTTTGCCGTTGCGCACGATGGGCGTTTTGAAGAGCTGCTGATTCTCGAACAGCTTGTCCTCCTTCTGCCAATCCACCAGTGCATCCAGCAGGGCCAGCGTCTGCTTATCCTTTGCCGCCGGGTTCACCAGCTGCTCCCAGCCGCCCAACGCGCGGGCCACGTTCTCAAACTCGCCCCGGCTCATCTCTTTTTCCTTCAGGTCGATCATCTGGAACTTGATGCCCCGCTCCTTGAAATAGCGCTGGGCCTTTTTGGTATCAAAGCACTTGCTGGTGCCAAAGATCTGAATGTTCATCGTTTTTCCTCCTGGATCCTGTGTGCTCTATTGTATCATATCTGCCGGAAAAAACCTAGGGATAATTCATCTTCTTTCCGTCCATACTTGCTTTATCACAAGCCGCCCCCGAGATTGAACGAAGGGCGGGCCATTTCAGAAAGAGAGGAACTTCCCATGAAAGCATTCGTTGACCCCGATCTCTGCATCGGCTGCACCCAGTGCACCGGGATCTGCCCCGAGGTGTTCCAGATGACAGGCATCCTGGCCGTCGCTGTGCCGGGCGAGCTGCCGCCCGACACCGTACCCACCGCCGTGGAAGCCGCACAGGCCTGCCCGGTGAGCGCCATCACCATCTCGGAGTAACACCTTCGCCTGCCTTCCCAGCATGGGAGGGCATTTTTGTTTTTTCTGCAAAAATCCCCCGCTGGCCCCTATTTTGTGTTATACTATAAATTGAGTTATAATGCAATGGAGGAGACTGACTATGCGTTTACTGGTCATTGACGGCAACAGCATTGCCAACCGTGCCTTTTACGGCATCAAGCTGCTGACCACCAAGGACGGCCGCTATACCAATGCCATCTTCGGCTTTTTGAATATTATGAATTCCCTGCTCCGGGAGTGTGAGCCCGACGAGGTGGCCGTGGCCTTCGATCTGAAGCACCCCACCTTCCGCCACGAAATGTACGACGGCTACAAGGGTACCCGCCACGCCATGCCGGACGAGCTGGCCCAGCAGATGCCCATCCTGAAAGAACTGCTCACCGACCTGGGCTACCGCCAAGTATCGGCAAAGGGCTGGGAGGCCGACGACATTCTGGGCACACTGGCCGCTGCCTGCGAGGCCCGCAGGGACGACTGCTTTCTGGCCACGGGAGACCGCGACAGCCTGCAGCTGGTGAGCGAGACCACCACCGTGCTGCTGGCCACCAGCGCCATGGGCCGCAGCAAAACGGAGACCATGGATCTGGATGCCATCCACGAAAAGTACGGCATTGAGCCCAAGCAGCTCATCGAGGTGAAGAGCCTGATGGGCGACACCTCCGACAACATTCCGGGCGTGAAGGGCATCGGCGAAAAGACCGCCATGACCCTGGTCAAGAACTTCGGCACCCTGGACAGCGTGTATGACCATCTGGACAGCCCGATCATCAAGCCCCGTCAGCGGGAAAATCTGCTGGCCTGCCGGGAGGATGCTTACCTCAGCCACACGCTGGGCACCATCCGCACCGATGCCCCCATCGACACAGCGGAAGGGGCCTACAAGGTGACCGAGGGCAACAAGCCCGCCGCTGTCCGTCTGATGCAGGAGCTGGAGATCCAGACCCTCATCACCCGGTTCGGGCTGGACGGCATCGTTCCGGAACAGGACCCTGATACCCTGCCGGAGCTGGACGCAGCCATTGCGTCCCTGCCCGCAGAACCCTCCGGCCACTATCTGGTGGCCGCGCGCCCCGCTGTTCTGGGCAAAAAGAGCGCGGTCGTGCAGCCGGAGGCCTGGTACGCCGTGCAGGACACCACCGTGTATCCCCTCTCCGAGGAGGAGCTGGTCTCCCTGCTGGATGACCCCAAGGTGACGCTGGATGTATTCGATTCCGCTCCCCTCTACGCCAGAGCCATGGCCGCAGGCAGCTGGGGCAGCAGCATCGTCTGGGACGGCAAGCTGGCCGCCTACCTGCTGGACGCTTCCGCTTCCCACTATCTGCTCACCACCCTTGCCACCAGCTACCATGCAAGGTCAGCGTTCTCCTGTGAGGAGTACCCCGATGCCGGTTTCCTGGCAGACCTCTTCGCCAGAATGAAGGCGGAGATCACTGAAAACGGCGAGGACGCGCTCTACAACAACATTGAGTTCCCGCTGGCACAGGTGCTGGCCGATATGACCCGCACCGGCATCCTTGTAGACCGTGAGGGCATCGAGGCTTTCGGCGTGCAGCTGCGGCAGGAGCTGGACCAGGTGCTGACCCGCATCGAGATGGAGGCAGGCACCTCCGATTTCAACCCCAACAGCCCCAAACAGCTGGGCACCCTGCTCTTTGATACCATGGGCCTGCCCCACGGCAAGAAGACGAAGAACGGCTGGTCCACCGATGCCGAGACACTGGAAAAGCTGCGGGACATCCCGCTGGTGGAGGACATTCTCCAGTACCGTGCCTGCCAGAAGCTGAACTCCACCTATGTGGAGGGGCTGCTCAAGGTCATTGGCGAGGATGGCCGCATCCACACCCGTTTCAACCAGACCGAGGCCCGCACCGGGCGGCTCTCCTCTGACAATCCCAACCTGCAGAACATCCCCATCCGCACCGAGATGGGCAGCAAGCTCCGCGCCTACTTTGTGGCAAAGCCCGGCTGCGTGCTGGTGGATGCCGATTACAGCCAGATCGAACTGCGCATCCTGGCCCATGTCACCGGCGACGCACACATGCAGGAGGCGTTCCTCTCCGGTGCCGACATCCACCGCAGCACCGCAGCCAAGATCTACAACATCCGGCCTGAGGATGTCACGCCCCGCCTGCGCTCCAGCGCCAAGGCCATCAACTTTGGCATCATGTACGGCAAGGGCGCTTACAGCCTTTCCAAGGACATCGGCGTGAGCGTCAAGGAAGCAGAGGCATTCCTGCAGACCTATCTGGCCACCTTCCCCAATATCGACGGTTATATGGAAAAGACCATTGCGGATGCCCGCCAGTGCGGCTACGTTTCCACCCTGTTCGGTCGCCGCCGCGCCCTGCCGGAGCTGAACAGCAACAACCACAACATCCGGGCCAGCGGCGAGCGGATGGCCCGCAACACCCCCATTCAGGGCACGGCCGCTGATGTTATCAAGCTGGCCATGGTGCGTGTCTGGCGGCGGCTGCGGAACGAGAAAATGGAAAGCCGCCTGATCCTGACGGTCCACGATGAACTGATCGTGGAAGCCCCGGAGGCGGAGGCCGAAAAGGCCGCGCAGATCCTGCGGGAGGAAATGGAAGGCTGCGTGCACTACGCGGTGCCCCTGAGCACCGATGTGCATACTGGAAAAAACTGGCTGGAGGCCCACTGAACTATGATCGTTTTAGGAATCGAATCCACCTGCGACGAGACCGCCGCATCCCTTGTGGAAGATGGCCGCCGCCTGCTGAGCAACGTCATCTCCACCAGCGTCAAGGAGCAGGCTCTTTATGGCGGCGTGGTCCCTGAGATCGCCAGCCGCCGCCACTGCGAGTTCATCAGCGCCACGGTCAAAAAGGCTCTGCTGGACGCAGGCAAGACCATGGACGATGTGGACGCGGTGGCTGTCACCTTTGCGCCGGGCCTGATCGGCGCGGTGCTGGTGGGCGTGAACTTTGCCAAGGGGCTGGCCTATTCTGCCAACAAGCCGCTGGTTCCGGTGCATCACCTGCGGGGCCACATTGCGGCCCTCTACCTGACCCATCCGGAGCTCAAGCCGCCTTTCCTCTGTCTGGTGGCATCCGGCGGCCACAGTCATATTGTGGAGGTGCAGGACTACACCCACTACCATATTCTGGGCCACACCGTGGACGATGCCGCCGGCGAAGCCTTTGATAAGGTTGCCCGCACCCTGGGTCTGCCCTATCCCGGCGGCCCCAGCGTGGCAAATGCCGCCAAAACAGGTGACCCCAAGGCCTACCGCCTGCCGGTGCCCCATGTGGACGGCAAGTACAACGTCAGCTTCTCCGGCCTGAAAACCGCCGTGCTGAACGAGGTAAACAAGGCCCAGATGAAGAACGAGGAGATCAACGTGCCTGATCTCGCGGCAAGCTTTCAGGAGCGCATTGCGGGCATTCTGGCCGAAAAGCTGCTGCTGGCCGCTGCCGACACCGGGGCAAAGCAGGTCTGTCTGGCGGGCGGCGTGGCCGCCAACGGCCGCCTGCGCCAGCTGGTGAACGATGGGGCCCAGAAGCTGGGGGCCAAGGTCTACCTGCCGGAGCTGAAATTCTGTGGCGACAACGGCGCAATGATCGCGGCGCAGGGCTACTACCAGTACATGGCGGGCCACACGGCAGGCCTTGATCTGAACGGTCTGCCCACCCTGCCCATCGACTACGAATAAACGAAGCAAAGCCAAAGCTCCCGGAGCGGTGCGGCATTCAGTGCCACTGCTCCGGGAGCTTTTTTGCCCTGCTGCGGGCGCACAACCAAAAAGGCACCCTCGCCTTTCAGCGAGAGCGCCTTTTGTTTCAAGAATAAAAATTCAAGAAAGAACGTTCAGAAGGGATCAAATTACTTGATCTCGACCTTAGCGCCAGCCTCTTCCAGCTTCTTCTTGATGTCCTCAGCCTCAGCCTTGGAAGCCTTCTCCTTGACAGCCTTGGGAGCGCCGTCAACGATAGCCTTGGCCTCCTTCAGGCCCAGACCGGTGATCTCCTTGACCAGCTTGATGACGCCCATCTTGCCAGCGCCAGCCTCGACCAGGATGACGTCGAACTCGGTCTTCTCTTCCTCAGCGGCAGCAGCAGCGCCAGCAGCAGCGGGAGCAGCAGCAGCAACAGCAGAAACGCCGAACTCTTCGCAGTATGCGTCGATGAGCTCCTTCAGCTCCAGAACGGACAGCTCCTTGACGGAGTCGATGATGGCAGTAATCTTCTCAGAAGCCATGGTAATAACCCTCCAATATAAATGGTTTTTGTTTGTTTCAGTTTTGTTTTAAGCAGCGGTCACGCAGCCATTAGGCAGCGGGCTCCTCCTGCTTGTCGGCGTAGGCCTGCATAGCAACAGCCAGACCAGACAGAGTGCTGGTAAGGGCGCCTGCAAACATGGACAGCATGCCTTCGCGGTTGGGCAGCTTTGCGATGGCGTTGGTCTCGGCAGCGTCCATGACCTTGCCTTCCATGAAGCCAGCCTTCACGACGAACTTCTTGGACTTATCGCCATCCTGGTACTTGCACAGGATGCGGGCAGCGGACATGGGGTCTTCTTCGTGAGCAAAGGCAACAGCAGTGTCGCCCTTGAACTGCTCAGCCAGGCCCTCCAGGGAGGTACCCTTGACAGCCAGACGCAGCATGGTGTTCTTCACGACCATGTAATCGACGCCTGCCTCACGCAGCTCCTTACGGAGCTTGGTGTCGTTCTCGACGTTGATACCGCCGTAAGCGACGACGCAGCCGGAAACCGCACTCTCAAACTTTGCCTTCAGATCAGCGACATAAGCCTGCTTTTCAGAAAGAATCTTTGCACTGGGCATTCGGTTTCACCTCGTTTCAAAAACTTGTATCGAAAGCCGGTGAGCAACGAAAAAAGCCTCTTTCCCGCACATAGTCCGAGAAAGAGGCATAAAGCAACTTTACGCACGTTTCTCGGCAGGCGGCATAGCCTTACGCTGGACTCCAGCACCTGCTGTCTCAAAAACAGCATGATTATTTTACCGCAAACGCGCGGTGTTGTCAAGTGCTTTTTTGAATTTTTAAAGATTTTTCTGTCATCCGTCAGGATGACAGAAAAAACTTAACAAAGCTTTCAAATCAGACACCGTACTTCAGGGTGTTGAGACGGATGCCAGGGCCCATGGTGGTAGCGATGGTAGCGCTCTTGAAGTAAGTGCCCTTTGCAGCGGCGGGCTTTGCCTTTGCAATGGCGCTCATGACGGTATCCAGGTTGCTGTACAGCTTCTCTGCGCCGAAGGAAGCCTTGCCCACGGGGACGTGGATGATGTTCTGCTTGTCCAGACGGTACTCGATCTTACCAGCCTTAGCCTCGGTAACAGCCTTGCCCAGGTCGGGAGCAACGGTGCCGGCCTTGGGGTTGGGCATCAGGCCGCGGGGGCCCAGGACCTTACCAAGACGGCCAACGCGGCCCATCATGTCGGGGGTGGTGACAACGACGTCAAAGTCCATGAAGCCGCCAGCGATGCGGGCGATCAGCTCGTCATCACCAACGATATCAGCACCGGCTGCCTCAGCAGCAGCGGCGGCAGCGCCCTTCGCAATGGCGCAGACGCGGACGGTCTTGCCGGTGCCGTTGGGCAGAACGACAGCGCCACGGACCTGCTGGTCAGCGTGGCGGCCGTCAACGCCCAGACGGACGTGCAGCTCAACGGTCTCGTCGAACTTGGCGGAAGCGGTCTTGCAAGCCAGCTCCAGAGCCTCGTTCATATCATACAGCTTAGTAAAATCGACCTGCTTAGCAGCATCGACATAGTGCTTGCCATGTTTCATTGTATATCCTCCTATGTGGTCATGCGGGCAGTTTTTATGCCCTCCCACTGTTTGAGTCTCAGCCCTCGACGACGACGCCCATGCTGCGGCAGGTGCCACGGACCATACTGCATGCAGCTTCCAGAGAAGCAGCGTTCAGGTCGGGCATCTTGGTCTTGGCGATCTCTTCCACCTGAGCGGCGGTCAGAGTAGCAACCTTTTCCTTGTTGGGCTTGCCGGAAGCGGTGTTGATGCCAGCGGCCTTCTTGATCAGAACGGCAGCCGGAGGAGTCTTGGTAATGAAGCTGAAGGAGCGGTCAGCGTAAACGGTGATGACGACGGGGATAACATAACCCATCTGGTTCTTGGTACGCTCGTTGAACTCCTTGGTGAAGGCCATGATGTTGACGCCCTTCTGACCCAGAGCAGGGCCAACAGGGGGAGCCGGAGTCGCCTTGCCGGCCTCGATCTGCAGCTTAATGTAGCCAGTAACTTTCTGTGCCATAGTAAATGCACCTCCAAAAATCTGTGGTGAGTTGCGGCGCGGTGTCTCCGCGCCTCCCACGAGCGCGCACGCGGTGTACACGCTCTATAAGAACCGCACTGCGGTCTTACCTTGGTAGAACGGATGCCGGTTGGTTACGGCAGCTCGACCTGCGCGATGTCCACTTCTGCGGGCGTCTCGCGGCCAAACATATTGACCTTGAGCTTGACTTTGAAGCTCTCGGTATCGATGCCCTCCACAAGGCCCATAAAGCCTTCCAGGGGGCCGGCGGTGATCTGCACGGTATCGCCGACGTTGAAATCGACGGTCAGCGGAGCCGCCTTCTCGACGCCCATCTTCTCCACTTCCTCAGCGGTCAGAGGGGACAGGCTTGGATGCAGGACCGACGAAACCGGTGCAGCCGCGCGTATTGCGCACGACATACCAGGTATCGTCGTTCATGACCATCTTGACCAGAACGTAGCCGGGGAACAGCTTGTGCTCCACCATGCGCTCCTTGCCGTCCTTGATCTCGGGGACCATCTCGGTCGGGACCTTGATGTCGCAGATCAGATCCTGCAGGCGGCGGTTCTCCACCATGGTCTGTAGGTCGTTCGCAACCTTGTTCTCGTAACCGGAATAGGTATGCACGACATACCAAAGCGCCTCATTGGACTGTTCTTCCATTTTGGTTAAGCCTCCGTTTCAAGATGATTCAAGCGCCGATGATAAGGCCCAGGATGCCACCGAAGATGGCGTCCAGTGCGATCATCACGACGGCGGCGATCGCCACAGTCACGAGCACCACGACGGTGTTGGTCTTGATGTCCGCCTTAGACGGCCACACGACCTTTTTCAGCTCGCTCTTCGTGTCGCGGAAGAACTTGGCGATGTTTGCGCCAAAGCCCTTCATTCTGGCTACAAAGCCCGGCTTTTTCTCGGTTTTGTCTGCCATGATGCTGTCCGCCTTTCTTACTTCGTCTCGCGGTGAACCGTGTGCTTCTTGCAGAAACGGCAGTACTTCTTCATCTCAAGACGATCGGGGTTGTTCTTCTTGTTCTTCGTGGTGTTGTAGTTGCGCTGCTTGCACTCGGTGCAGGCCAGAGTGATTTTAACGGTCATTTGTTGACACCTCCATTATAACGGTTGTTTTGAACCTCCCTCGGCTTGCGGTGCACGCCCTAAAAACAGGCGCACTTAATAACCCCGCAAAAGAGGTGATATCATTGTATCACGCAATTTTCCATTCGTCAAGCGGATTTTTTGCGTTTTTTGAGACTTTTTTGAATTTTTTCTCTTCTGCCTGTTTTGGCCTACGCCTTGAATCCGCCGCATAGATATAGTATAATAAAGTGTCTATAACTGCTTATAGAAAATCCGGCCCCGGGCAAAGCGCCCCTTCCGGCCATAAGATCAGGAGAGATTCATTATGCAATCTGAAGATAAACTGTGCGTTGTCGTCCTGTTCGGCGGAATGTCCAGCGAGCACGAGGTCAGCCGCGTGTCCGCCGGCACCTTCGTGGATAACCTGGACCGCGCCCGCTACGAGGTGCTGACCGTAGGCATCACCCGGGAGGGCCGCTGGCTGTGCACCGAGGCCACCAGCGCCCAGATGGCCGACGGCAGCTGGGAAGAGCTGCCGGGCAATATGCCCTGCGTGCTCAGCCCCGACCGTGCCGACCACGGCCTCATCCTCTTCACCCCCGCCGGTCAGGTGGAAAAGCTCCACGTGGATGTGGTCATCCCCGTGCTCCACGGCCTGTGGGGCGAGGACGGCACCGTGCAGGGCCTGCTGGAGCTGGCCGGCATCCCCTACGTAGGCTGCGGCGTTCTGGCCAGCGCGGTCTGCATGGACAAGGCAGTGGCCAACGCCCTGTTTGATGCAGCCGGCATCCCCCACACCAAGTGGCTGAGCGCCTGCCGCTGGGAGATCGAAAGCGACCTGGACGGCGTGTGTGACGGTGCCATTGCCAAGCTGGGCTGGCCCATCTTCGTCAAGCCCGCCAACGCCGGTTCCAGCGTGGGCATCACCAAGGCCCATGACCGCGATGAGCTGAAGGCCGCCATCCGGCTGGCCCTCGCCAACGACCGCAAGGTGGTGTTCGAAGCCTTCGTGGACGGCCACGAAGTGGAGTGCGCCGTCATCGGCTCCGACCCTGCCGTCTCCACCCGCCCGGGCGAGATCCTGGCCGGTGCCGAGTTCTACACCTACGATGACAAGTACAAGAACGGCGTCAGTCAGGTGGTCATCCCGGCCAGACTCAGCGAGGAAAAGCTGGACGAGGTCAAGACCTACGCCGCCATGGCCTACACCGCCCTGAACTGCGAGGGCCTGGCCCGCTGCGATTTCTTTGTGGAGCATGGTACCAACCGGGTGATGATCAACGAGATCAACACCTTCCCCGGCTTCACCCCCATCAGCATGTACCCCAAGCTCATGGAGCACGAGGGCACTCCCGTGCCCGCCCTGATCGATCACCTGATCGAACTTGCGCTGGAAAGGACGGAAAAGCAGCATGGATAACCGCCCCATCGGCGTATTCGACAGCGGCCTTGGCGGTCTGACCGGCGTGCGGGAGCTGCGCAAGCGCCTCCCCAACGAGAATATCGTCTACTTCGGCGATACCGGCCGCGTCCCCTACGGCAGCCGCAGCCCTGAGACTATTTTGCAGTATGCCCGGCAGGACATCGCGTTCCTGCTCTCGAAGGATGTCAAGTGCATCATGGCCGCCTGCGGCACGGTGTCCAGCATCTACCCCGCCGCCGAGGCTGCAAAGCTCCCCGTCCCCTATCTGGGCGTCGTGGATGCTGCCGCCCGGGAGGCCGCCTTTGCCACCCGGAACCGCCGCATCGGCGTCATCGGCACGGCGGCCACCATCCGCTCCCGTAGCTATGAGACGCTCCTGCGCAAGCTGGTGCCCGGCGTGGAGATCACGGCCCGGCCCTGCCCGCTGTTCGTGCCGCTGGTGGAGGCCGGTTATGTGGACCACAGCGCCCCGGACAAACAGCAGATCACCAAACTGGTCATTGCCCAGTACCTGACGGAGATCCGGGATGCCGGGGTGGACACCCTGATCCTGGGCTGCACCCACTATCCCCTGATCAAGACCATGATCGGTGAGTTCATGGGCCGGAACGTGGTGCTGGTGGACCCGGCCAAGACTGCCGCCCACCATCTGGAGCGCATCCTGAGCGAGCGGGGGCTCAAGGCCGACCACCCCGCCGGGCAGGCCCACTTCTATGTCAGTGACGCGCCGGACGGGTTCGTGCAGACAGCCGACCTGTTCCTGGGCGAGTACAAGGGCGGCGAGGTGGAGCAGATCGCCATTGACAAATATTAAAGTGAAGGAACACAAAACTGTGAGCACTGCACACAACGAAGATTACCGCATCCTGATCCGGAGCGTCTCGGAGCAGTTCGAGCACACGGAGCCCCTCCCCGCCGAGGAGACAGACAAGATCGAGCTGATGACCTATGGCAGCTTCCTGAAAAAAGCCGGTTCCTATTATATTAGCTATAAGGAGACGGAGACCATCGGCTTTGCAGGCTGCACCACCACCATCAAGATCGCCGAGGACGGCAGCCGGGTGGCCCTGCTCCGCTTTGGCAAGGTCAACACCCAGCTGGTCATCCAGCGGGATTACCGGAACATCTGCTACTACGAGACCGAGGTCGGCCCCATTACGCTGGGCGTGACCGGCGACGGCATCGCATGCGACCTCTCGGAGCCTGCGGGCGGCACGGCAAAGTTCAGCTATCTGCTGGATGCCGATGACCCCACGGCGCTCATCAATCGGACAACGCTTGAGATCCAGGTCGAGAAGGTAAAGTAAGAGAACAATGGATAGGCTTTTCTTTCAACACAACCTCCCATCAATGCGTATGCGAAACTGAGAGGTTGTACAAAGACGAGACCTGCCCAAAACAATTATCCTAATGAAAGGGACATTTTAATGACAGACTTTGAAAAGACCTATCAGAACTACAACCCCCGGGCAGCGGCACTGGCTGAAGCCCGCGCTCTGCTGACCGAGGCTGCCAAGGCCGCCATGGCAGACGGCACTCTGGCCGAGGCCGAGCTGCCCGCTTTTATCGTGGAGATCCCTGCCGACACCAAGAACGGTGACATCGCTTCCAATCTGGCCATGGCCGGTGCCCGCACCTGGCGCAAGGCCCCCAAGATGATCGCCGATGCCCTTCTGGCTCATCTGCCTTCCATCGAGCACAGCGTGTTTGCCAAGGTGGAAGTGGCCGGCCCCGGCTTCATCAACCTGTTCCTCGCCCCCTCCTTCTGGGCCGGCGTCGTGCTGGGTGCCTGCTCTAACAAGGAGTACGGCCGCACCGACCACGGCAAGGGTGCCAAGTACAACGTGGAGTTCGTCTCTGCCAACCCCACCGGCCCCATGCACATGGGCAACGCCCGCGGCGGCGCTCTGGGCGACTGCCTGGCCGCTGTGCTGGACTGGTCCGGCTATGATGTGACCCGCGAGTTCTACATCAACGATGCCGGCAACCAGATTCAGAAGTTCGGCAAGAGCCTGGCCGTCCGCTATCTGCAGCAGTACTGCGGCGAGGAGGCCTATCCTCTGCCTGCCGAGTGCTATCAGGGCGGCGACATCAAGGTGCTGGCCGGTGAGTTTGCCGAGATCAACGGCGACAAGTACGTTGCAGCCTGCTCTGGGCTGGACGAAGAGGCCCTTTTTGCCAGCGAAGCCTTTGAGACCCTGAAGAACGCCCTGGTGGATTACGCCCTGCCCAAGAACATTGCGGCCCTCAAGCGCGACCTGGGCAAGTACCGCATCGACTACGATGTCTGGTTCCACGAGAGCACCCTGCACGAATCCGGCGCTGTCCTGGATGTTGTGAACAAGCTGCTGGAGCTGGGTGCCTGCTACAAGGCCGAGGATGGTGCCATCATGTACCGCAGCGCCCAGTACGCTGCCAAGTACGGCACCGTGAACAAGAAAAAAACCGAGGACGGCACCGAGGAGGAAGCCAAGGACGAAGTCCTCGTCCGCGCAAACGGCATCCCCACCTATTTCGCCGCCGACATTGCCTACCACTACAACAAGCTGGCCACCCGCGGCTTTGCCAAGGCCATTGATGTCTGGGGTGCCGATCACCACGGTCACGTTGCCCGCATGAAGGGTGCCATGGATGCCATCGGCCTGAACGGCAACGATCTGGATGTTGTGCTGATGCAGATGGTCAACCTGATGCGTGATGGTCAGCCTGTCCGGATGTCCAAGCGCACCGGCAATGCCATCACCCTGACCGACCTGCTGGAGGAAGTCCCCATCGACAGCGCACGCTTCCTGTTCAATATGCATGACGCCGGCAGCGGCATCGACTTTGACCTGGATCAGGCCGTCAAGACCGATAACGACAACCCCGTCTACTACGTCCAGTACGCTCACGCCCGCATCTGCTCCATCCTCAAGAAGATGGAGAGCGAGGGCGTTGCCTTTGCCGGTGCTGACAAGATCGACGCCACCCTGCTGACCGAACCCAGCGAGATGGATCTGATCCGGATGCTGGCCGCGTTCCCTCAAGAGATCGTCATGGCTGCCGAGAAGTACGATCCCAGCCGCATCAACCGCTTTGTCATTGATCTGGCAAGCGCCTTCCACCGCTTCTACGGCAACTGCCGCATCCAGGGTGCAGATCCCGCCGTGCAGCAGGCCCGCCTGGCTCTGTGCATCGGTGTGAAGAACGTTATCTTCAATGTGCTGACCATGTTCAAGATCAACGTCCCCGAAAAAATGTAAAAGAGAATGAGAAGGGGCTGTTGCAAAACAGTGCCAACGAAAAGATGAGATAGACTTCCCCGAAAGGGGGTGCCTATCTCATTTTTTATTGTATGCAGAGCCTTCAATGAACCTGCTGCAACAGGCTCCAGGAAAGCTCTGCACATACCAATCACTCCCCCAATGCCCGTGAATCCCTGATTGGGAAGTGCGCAAAAGCCCATATATATCACAGGACTCGGTTCTTTTTGTATCTTCCGTATAAAAAAATTCTCAGTTTTTGTGTTCTCTCACAAAGCATGTCCCGTTATATTGACTTTATATTTTCATCTACTGTAAAATATTTTGTGTAAAGCGTCATATTCATTCGCATTATGACGCACATCGGACAAGTCTTTTACGAAATGCAAAGGAGGATTTTCTTATGAAAAAGCGTCTACTCAGCTTATTTCTGACATTCAGTATGCTGCTGACCTTTTTCCCTGTGGGCACTGTCACTGTTTTTGCAAGCGATTCCTCTATGGCATATACAGATGGTTCTTATCAGTTTATCCTCAATGCTGACAATACTGCAACAATAACCAAATATACGGGCAATGAACATAGGATCACGATCCCTGCTCAGGTAACACATGGTGCTTACATATATCCTGTATCAAAAATCGGAGACCGGGTATTCTACAATTACAAGTACGTCCTGACAAGTGTCCAGATCCCCGACACTGTAACAGAAATTGGCAGCAATGCTTTTTATAATTGCACCTCACTGGAAAGCGTTACTATTCATGACAATAAACCATCCTGCGTGAAAAAGATTGGCCGCCAGGCCTTTATGTTTTGCAGCGAATTGACAGATATTCCCATTCTTGATTCTGTAACAGAGATCGGTTCAGAATCTTTTCATCACTGCGAAAAATTAGATACTGTCACCATTCCAGAGGGTGTAACATCCGTTGCAGACGGCATATTCCGTTATTGTTACAGCTTGCACACCGTTACTCTTCCAGACAGCGTAACTGCCATTGAAGAGCGGGCTTTTACCGGAACTGCATTGACTCAAATTCATATTCCTGCCAATGTGGCACAGATCGGAACCGATGCATTTTCTGAATGTTTCGCTCTCTCAGCAATCACATCAGACAGCGAAAGCTATCCGGCAATAGACAATGTGTTGTACGAAAAATCAGCAAATGGCGATTACGCCTTAATTCGTTATCCTTCTCAAAGGGAAGATCCTGCTTTCAAAATACCCAATGGTGTGGCACGAATTGAAACTCATGCTTTTGACTGTTGTGCGTATCTGGCATCTGTGAAGATGCCAGACTCCGTGGTCTCTATTGGAACCGGTGCCTTTATGAATTGTCCAGCTCTGCAAGACATTGAATTTTCAAGCAGGATAACGGAACTTCCGGAATCAGTTTTTGCAGGTTGTATCAGTTTAAAGAGCATCGATATCCCGGAGGGTATAACACAGATCCTTGATGATGCTTTTGCTGGCTGCGAGCAGCTCGAACGGATCGCGATTCCCAGCAGTGTAACCAAAATTCCCGAGTCAGCATTTTCCAATTGCACAGCATTGAATAACATAGAGTATTCAGGCTCTCGTTCTCAATGGAACGCTATTTTCACGGATTCTGGCCTACAAAATGTCCCTGTAGCACCTGGTTCTATTGATGTTACGGTAACCAGCGACATCCGTACCGTTACCGCCAAAGTTGATGGCAGCAGCGTTCCCATCAACGATGGCAAATTCATTGTCACAATCGGTAAAACTGTAGAATTGACCGTCGGCGATCCCCACTACAGAGATCGTTATACCTGGGCAGGGGGCAGCGGCACTGTGAGTGCAGACAATACCACCTATACTTTTGTTGCAGGTCAGGATGATACAGCCGTAACTCTGACCACTGTCGAACACACAAATTATGACACCGGTGATTTCACCATCAGCGGTCTAGCGGACTATTCCTATGGGGACAATATCGATATCAGGATCGAGCCCAAGGATACACGCATCACAGATTACATTGTAAGATATGTCAGGAACGCAGGCACCTCAAACGAAGAAGAATTCAATGAGCTTCCAAAAGATGCCGGAACATACACCCTGCGAATCATTCAGGGTGATACCGTCCGAATCGACATTCCGGAAAAGATCACGATCCACCCCGTTACCATCACCAATGATACTTTCCAGAACGAACTCACTGTCACCCTGCCAGAGGACGCTGTGGAAGGGGAAGGCAATGATCATACGGCCACAGTGACTGTCCGGGCGGACAGCAGGCTGAATGCTCTTTTACAATCTGACGAGATCAAACTTGAGCTTGTCTATCTCAACGATATGGGAGAAGAAGTCATCACTCCCACAAAAGCAGGCAGGTATACCGTAAAGGTAAAGATCCATTCCAATAGTCCCAATCTGATCTCTGCCATCGTGGACGGAGGCACGTTTGAAATTCGCCAAAAAGCTGCTCCCATTGTTCCGCTTTATCCCCTGACCATTAAGAATGCTGACGTTTTTATTGAGCATGATGGCGAAGAGATCCATGCTGAGAGAAACGAGGTTGGTGATCTGGTTGCAAAGGTGCCTGAAAACGCCAGTGTAACTGTCACCTACATCAGCCAGAGCGATGCCATTGCGTTCGATCAATGGTTGGTCAGCGGTTTGGACGATTCGACCGATGTCAAGCAAAATCCATTGCGCTTTCAAATGCCCGCAGGTGAAAAGGGTGTAACAATGGAAGCCATGACAAAAGATGCTTCCATCGAAGATGGTGGTTCTGGCATTCTGGGCACCGTTATGGTCATTGGTGCTGCCGCCGTATTGACATGGCAGGGCTGCCGAATCGGCACGGAGCTTTATCTGAAACGTATTCTCCCCGATGGCGCAGCGATCCCCGCCAATGCCACCGAACTTGCCGAACTGGTGTGGGATGATGCCGGCAAACCTGCTCCCGCTGCTGCGTTGGACACGGATGCCACTGACGCACAGAAGGCTCTCACCTGGGCCTCTGAGAACCAGCTGCTTCCTTCCAATAAAACTGCAGATGCTTCTGTAAGTTACTGGGAAGTGATCCAGATCTGGCACAAGGCGCAGGCACTCAAGAACTAACCCCCGGCAGGCAGAAAGTCCCCTGACGATTACACTGTCAAGGGGGCTTCCTGCTGTTTATTGGTGAACCCAATAGAGCGTTCACGATCTTCTTCGTCTTTTTATGATGTACACCACCGGCCTGAAAGTCATGGGCACCTTCTCTTTTTACCGCTTCGCGTGGCGCTCGCCCATGGGGATGACATCACAAAAGACGCAACGGCTCTTGGTGGAAAGGGCCACATCCTTGTGGTAGCAGCCAAAGAACCACTTTTCGTAGGTCAGCTTCAGCAGGACCTTATCAAGAAACAGGTGCAGGCGGTTGGATTCGCCCACCGCGAGGGAAGTAAAATCAAGGAATCTGCTTGGGGCATCGTGGGTCAGCACATAATCTACCTGCCAGCCGTTTGCTTCGAGATTGGTCTCACAGGCGGCGTATTCCTCATCGCTGGGCATCTCCTGCGGCCACCAGTTGTATCCGGCCTCCCGCTCTTCCTTGTCGGGGCTCTCGGTGCCGCCGAAGCAGAGATATTTCTTTCCCTCCAGCTCCAGCACGCTGCCACGGCAGACATGGTACACATTGCCGCCCAGAGCCTGGACCCTGCCGCCAAACCGCTCCTCGACGGGGTACTGGGCCAGCAGGTCGTAATTCTCGTGGGCACCATCAAGGAAAAGCAGGGTGTAGGGGCGCTTGCGCAGCCAGTCGAGCTTTTTCTGTTCCTCCTTGCTGCCGTCCCACACAAAGCCGAAATCGCCCAGCACCACCACCATGTCCCGTTTGCCCAGCCAGCGGAGCCTGCCGTGCTTGAAGCGGTCAAGCTCGCCGTGGGTGTCCCCTGTCAGATATACCATAGTCCCCTCCTGCCGCTTTGTGAAACCGTGGCAAAACCCTTGTCTCTGCGCGGCAAACCTGTTATTATTAAAGGAGCGAATCTTTGTTCGCCATTCTTTGTCATTTCCGGGCGCAGCGCCCGTATTTTATATATTATCGCTTTTTGAAGGAATTGTCCACATGAAACGTATTTTTGCACTGCTTTTATCCCTTGCCGTCCTGTTCAGCTGCCTTGCCGTGACGGCCGGAGCTATGTTCGACCCCAGCACGGTCTACGATGTCAAGGCCCAGAGCGCCTATATCGTGAACACCGACACCAACATCATCGTCTATGAAAAAGACAGCGAGAAGCAGGTGTCCGCCGGGGGCCTGACGAAATATATGACCATTGCGCTGGTGCTGACCAACTATGCCGACCAGCTGGACAGCACGTTCACGATGCCCTTTGCCATCTCGGACTATGTCCACAACTCCGACAATGCCGACATGCGCTCGGGCGAGACCTTTACCTACCGGGAAGCTCTTTACGCCATGGTGATGCGCAACGCCAATGAGGCCGCCATGGGTCTGGCCTACGAGCTCTCGGGCGGCGACCTGGCGGGCTGGGTGAGCCAGATGAACACCCTCTCCCAGCGCATCGGCACCACCAACAGCACCTGGACTGATGCCTGCGGGCTGGACAGCGGCAACACCACCACTGCCGTGGACATGTACCTGATCCTGCGCTACCTGATGAGCTTTGATGCCTTCAAGGAGATCTCCGCCGCCCCCACCTTCACGATGCCGGCCAAGGAAAAGCACGCCAAGAGCTTTGTGCTGCTGAGCCAGAACGTGGCCCTGAACAAGACCAGCGGCGGCAGGTTCTACCGCAGCGCCATGCAGGGCGGCATGTGCGACGTGATGGCCTACAAAAACGACAGCGGCGATCAGAGCTATGTCTCGTGGGCCAACAAGGACGGGGCCACCTACATCTTCTGCATCATGCAAAGCCCCGACACCTGCGATGATTACGGCTATTCCAACCGCCGCCCGGCGCTGTACGAGACCACCAAGCTCATCGACTGGGTGTTCGAGAGCTTTTCCATCCAGGCCGCGCTGGACACCGACCAGGCGCTGGCGGAGATCCCGGTCAAATACTCCTCTGATACCGACACCCTGCAGCTCTATCCCGCCGACAGCATGATGACCCTGCTGCCCTCCACGGGGGATGGATCGGTGACGCAGAAATATTTCCACCTGCCCGATTACGCCACGGCCCCTATCCAGCAGGGCGACGTGGTGGGCACTGTGGAGCTCAAGCTGGCAGGCGAGACCATCGGCGTGGTGAACCTCATTGCCGGGCAGGATGTCCACCAGAACGCATTGCTTTTCACGGTCTCCAAGGTACAGGCCTTCTTCCACAGCCTGTATCTCAAGGTGGTCATCGTCCTCTCCCTGCTCACTCTGGCGGTCTACGGCCTGTGGGTGTTCATCAACCTGTGGAACGGGCGCAGACCGAACCGAAAGATCCATAGAAGATAAACCCCACCGTCATCCCTACGGGATGCCACCGCCCCTGGTAGGGGCGGCCTTGGCAAAACTGGACAGCTTTACGCCATGCCAAGGGCCCCACTATTAGGGGGGCTGTCACGCGAAACGTGACTGAGGGGTTTCGCCACCGATTGCAAAGAAGCTCCACCTTCACGGCGGAGCTTCTTTCTATTTCTTAGTCGATCGTCGTTTTTGTTCTGCCAATGCCGATCACAGCTGTTGTGATCTTTTTCCAGCTGTTGCAGCCGCACACGCCGTCCACCGTCAGGCTGGTGCGGCGCTGGTAGCCTCTCAGGGCTTCCTCCGTCCGGGCGCCGAACAGGCCGTCGATGCGGCTCCCGGTCTGGTAGCCCAGAGTGGAAAGAGCGTCCTGCAGGATCATCACATAGCAGCCCCGGCTGCCCCGCCGCAGGGTGGGGTAGCCTGCCGTGGTGCCGCTGCAGGCGGGGGTGCCGTAGCGGCGGTCCATGTGCACCCAGGTGGGGGTCTGGCTCAGGGGCTCCACATAGCCCCAGGCTCCGGTGGACCGGGCGGCCCTATAGATGGCGGTGCGCTGGGTCTGGGTCAGGCTCTGGCCCACATCAAAGGCCACGCCGGCGTAGTGCTGGCTGCGGGTGCCGTGGCCTCCCTCCCAGATGCGGCGGAAGGCGTATCCCACCGGGATGCCCTTGCCGTACTTGCGGCGGGTCAGGTTCCACGCCTCCATGGCCGCGATGGTCGTCCAGAGCACCGGGCTGCCCGATTTGCCCCGGAACTCCCGCAGTGTCAGGGTGCGCTCGGTGCTGTAAGGCATCGGGTCGTTTTCGTTCAGGCTGTTGTAGGTGTACACCTTGTTCTCATAGGCATCATAGATCAGCAGCCGTGCCATCCGTCATCCCTCCTCGCATTCGCAGCTCTGGGCACGGAGCGCGGCCCAGGTCTCCTCGTTTACCGTGCCCGTTACCAGCAGGTCCGCCCGCTCCTGTGCAGCCCGGACCCCTTCTGTTTCCTTCGGGCCGAAGCGGAAGTTCTCGGTCACATAGTCCTCGCCGCAGTTCCGCATACAGCGTCCATTGAGCCACTGTTCGATCTGCCCCACATCCGGGCCAACGCTCCCCTCTTTCATGGCGCGGCCCGGGTAAGCATCGGCCTGCCCGGCATCCCGGTCAGGGTTGGGGAAACGGCGGCCAGCTGCAGGCTCAGGGCCTCCACCGCCGTCCAGGTCTCTGCATCCGCGACCCCGGTCTCGGGCAGATCCAGCAGGGCCTGCGCACTGCGGGTAGAGGCTGCCGTCTCGTCGGTATACCGGTCAGACAGGGGCGGGCTTTCCACGCTGTCGAAATAGTAGGCAATGCGCTGCAAAAGGAGGTTATAGTAGAGCACCGCGTCCCCTGTGGCCCCCACTGCCAGCGGCGTGCCCGGGTAAGGCAGGCGCTTCAGCGTGACCACCGGGCCGGACACCCGCAGGATGCTTGCTTTGCCGTAGAGCGAATTCCAGGTCGTGCGCCCTACTACACCGTCCACCGTCAGCTTCGCAAAGCGCTGGTAGGCCCGCACGGCGTTCTCGGTCGCCGCACCGAAGCTGCCGTCGATGGAAACCACGGGGATGCTGCTCTCGTAGGCGCTCATGAGGTAGAGGTAGAACTGCAGCTCCCGCACGGCGGTGCCGGTGCTGCCCCGGCGGAGGATGCCCGGGTACTCGCCGGGCCGCAGGCTGGATGAGAGCAGTCGGTTGGCAATGTCGTTGTACACCTCATACAGCTTGTTCCAGGTCGTGCGGCCCACCACGCCGTCACTGGTCAGGCCGAAGTAGCTCTGGAATCTCCGCACTGCCGCCGCCGTGCCTGCGCCGAATTTCCCATCTACGGTCAGGGTGTTCAGGCTGGGATACACCGTGCGGGCGATCTTGAGCCAGAACTGCACCAGCCGGACGTTCTGCCCGCTGCTGCCCTGCCGCAGGGCTGTGCCCGGGTAAGCGTTGGGAGTGCCATTGTCGGACTGGATGCTGCGGAACTGATTGTAGAGTTCTGTCCAGGTGGCGCGGCCCACCACACCGTCCACAGACAGGCCGTATCTTCGCTGGAAGGCCCGGACCGCACCGGCGGTGCCGCTGCCATACACGCCATCCACTGTCACGGAGGGGATGCTGCTCTCGTACTGGGCCAGAGTGTTCAGCCAGAACTGCAGCTGCTCCACAGCGCTGCCGGAAGAGCCGACGCGCAGGACGGTGCCGCCCCAGGTGCCGTCCGAGAGGGTGCCTGCGGCCGTTTCTCCCTCGCTGGTCAGCTCTGCAAGGTCTTTCACCGAAACATAGATATAACTGATCTTATACCAGGTCTGCCGCCCCACCACGCCGTCAGCGGTCAGGTTGAACTGCTTCTGGAATCTCTTCACGGTCTCGGTCATCCTGCTGCCAAAGATCCCGTCCACGGTCAGCAGGCCGAGGAAGGGGTAATCCTTGGTGATGCGGTTCAGCTGCCGCTGCAGGGTGAACACCGCCGTGCCCCGGTCTCCCTGCCGAAGGGGGGAACCCGGATAGCTTCTGGGGATGGACTGGATGTTGCTGGTGCGGACGATCTCGATATCGCTGCCGTAGTAGTATTTGAGGATGCTCAGTGCATTGCGGCCCTGATTTGCCAGCGTGACCGTGCCCCACTGCTTGAGCCCCGGGCAGGTAACGGACTTTCCGTCACAGTATTCGGAGTAGTATGGATTCACGGTGCCGGTCTTGCGGATGTAGGTGTTGAAGATATCATCCGTCAGCTTTACCATCACATCGAACACGGTGCGGCCATGGACATAATACTGATCGTAGCTGGTGGAATTGGTGATATTGAAGGTGTAGCCCTTACTGGGATACCACTCGGTGTAAATACGGTTGAGCGCCAGCGAGATCTGGCAGTGGATGTTCGCTTTCAACGCTTCAATGGGCCAAGTGGGGTAGACCTCGCTGGAAGCCACATTGGCGATATAATCCCGGAAGGACACCGTCACGTTCCGGGCCGAGGCGGCGGGCCTGCCGAGATGGACGGTAATATTTTTCGGGATGATGACCCGGTCCAGCACCCGGCTGCCGGTGCATGGATCGGTGGGAGCCGGGCCGCTGCCGCCGTTCCCCGCAAACAGAGCGTGGGTGGGGATGATCACAGGCGGGTCGACAATGTCTTTTCCCTCCTCGGTGTCCGGGATCATCTCAGGCCGGGCCAGCGTGACCTGCCCGGCAAAGACCTGCACGCCCTGGATGCGGACGGTGCGGTAGCCCGGCTTTCTGGCCGTCAGGCTGCACACGGCATAGGGCAGGGTCGTGGTGTTGTTCTCGTCCAGCGAGAGGGCGCAAGCCGGAGCACAGATGGCCACATCCTCGGCATTGCCCTCGGCATCGGTGATGCGGTGAGCCGTGAAGCCGCTGCCGGTGATCACAACAGTCACTCCCTCCACCGGAGCCGACTGCCGGGGCCGATAGGTCTGGATACGCAGGATGCCATTCATCATATAAAAAAACTCCTTTGCCGATAAGCTGATTCTCTTACAGCTTATTCCGCAAAGGAGCAGAGGGTGCATTTTTCAGTTGATGTAGCAGCGGTCCTGACCCACCAGCCAGTCCTCGCACAGGCGCTCGGCTTCTTCCACGCTGCGGCTCACACAGCGGAACAGCGCCCCGTTCAGCGAACAATAGGAGTAGCGGACTTTGGGCACACCGTTCGCATCCTTAAACTGTTCACAGCGTTCCTGCCCGGGCATCAAATAAAATGGTTCCATTTTCCACGCGCTCTCCTTATTTTTGTCATGTTATGGCATTCCACGGCACCGCCGCGCAACACCTTGCCTATTGTATCACCATCCGGCGGCAAAGGCTATTCGCCGATTGGACAAAAAGAGCCGTGATTCTTCGGCCATGATTGCCATTGACAAGGTATTTTTCGCATTCCGCTGCGGGCGCAGCGGTCAGCCCCACCCTTACACGACCATGCACCACAGCGGTGTGGTGATGAGGGAGAGTACCGTAGAAACCGCCACGCACTTGCTGGCAAAGGCGGAATCCCCGCCGTACTTTTCCGCCAGAACGGCGGTCACACCGCCCATGGGCATGGCGGCCAGCACCACGGAAACACCGGTCACAAGGCTCTCCGCGCCGCAGAGCCTGCAGCCCAGCAGCACCGCCGCCGGGATGAGCCCCAGCCGGATGAGACAGTAGAGGAAGCAGTCCTTGTCCCAGAGTTTGCCCATCCGGCTGCTGCCGATGATGGCACCGATCAGGATCATGGAAACACCCATGTTGCAATTGCTCAGGCTCTTGACGGTGCGGCCCAAAAAGCCGGGCAGCGGCAGCTGAGAGGCCATCAGCACCATGCCCACCACGACCGCCAGGATGCAGGGGTGGGTGAATGTTTTTTGCAGCACAGCCCTGCGGTCTGCCCGCATCTCCTCTTTGGAAGCGGGCTTTTCGTCCTGCAGAAAGTAGCTCACGCCCACCGACCACATTGCCACACGCTGGGGGATAAGGTAGATGGAGCTGAGCAGGAGGCCGCTGCTGCCCCAGATGCCGTCCACCAGTGCGCTGCCCAGAAACGCACCGTTGGAGCAGACCGTGCCATACTGGTAAACGCTCCGCCTTGCAAAGGGCAGCCAGTTGTAGCCCAGGGCACACAGCACCACACAGCCGATCTGCAGCGTCAGCGAGATCACAAGGATCGACGCACTGCTCTTCAGCACATCCCAGCTGAACTCCACCAGAAACGACTGGATGATGTTCGCGGGCAGGATGATATTGATGAGCAGGTCAGTCAGGCACTTGCGTCCCTGCGCGTTGATGATGCCCTTGCGGGCCAGAAAAAAGCCAATGAGGGTCAGCAGCGCAAGCTGGCCCTGCAATGTCAGCAGACTTGAAATTTCAGCCATGATTCCTCCTGTGTTTTGCACCAAAAAAGACTTCTTTGTTCAAAGTATAAGAAATCCGGCCGGGAAAAGCAAGGATTCCGATCAATTTTCAGCCCAGCGGCAGGTACACCACCGCTTTGGCACCGTGGGGGGTGTTCTGTCCGAACACTGCCGTGCCGCCATGGGCGGCGGCGATCTGCTGCACTACATACAGGCCAAGGATATGGGGTGCGTTTTCGGCAAGCTCCGCAGCGTTCAGCGCCGCCAGAACGGCAGGGGGATAGCCGATGCCGTCATCTGCCACGGTCAGGCAGAAGCGCTCCCCTGCCCGCCGGGTGTGCACGGTAATGTTCACCGGCTTTGGGTTATGCCGGACGCTGTTGTTCATCAGGTTTTCCAGCAGCCGCGCCATCAGCGCCTCATCCACCGAAAGCACCGTCTGCTCTGCTGGTTCTTCCTGTTCCAGTGTGATCCCGCAGCGCTCTGCCAGCGGGCTTTCGCAGAACTGCGCCACCAGCTGCCGGAACAGCGGCCCTGCCCGGAGGGCTTTCCGGCGCAGGGGTTGGGCACCGTATTCCAGCTTACTGGTCAGGTTCAGGTCATCAATGAGGGTGCGCAGCTTTTCGCACTGGGTGCGGATGCCGGCCGCTTTCTGCCGGGAGCTGTCCGGCAAAAGTGCATCCTGTTCCAGCTGCTCCGCCCAGCCTAAGATCAGCGCCAGCGGGGTGCGCACGTCATGGCTGACCCCTGCGATCCACTGGGTGCGGGCGTTATCCCGCCGGGAAAGCATCTCATTTTTGGCTTGCAGCTGCGCCCCGGTCTGGTTCAGCTTTTCTGCCAGTTCCCCGGCAAAACCGTCGGTAGGCAGCTGGACGGTCTGCCCCTGCGCCAGAGCATCCAGACCGTTTGCCACGGTCTCCAGCCGCTTTGCCCCCCGCCAGCTCAGCCAGAAGCAGAGCGCCAGACCCAGCAGCAGCATTCCCAGTGCTGCTGCCGGGAGCACCCGCACCATGCTCAGGGCAAAGTCCGGTGAGCTGTAAATGCTGTACTTCCACAGGCTCCCCTTTGGCAGCCCGATGACAAACAGCCCGTAGGGTTCCGTCCAGCAGAACACCGGGTAATCCGCCAGATACCAGCGGGCAAATTTGGCGATATCGCCGGGAGTGTAGGCATGGTTCAGTTTCTGCGGCAGTCCGTAGCTCCAGCGGATGTTTCCCACATCGTCCAGCACCATCGCCCACTCGTAGCCGTTCATCCACTCCTGCGGGGTGCGTTCTGCCCCAAAAGCAAGCCCTTCGGCGGTCTCCACCATGGAATCCGCGATCTCACTGGAGGAATACTCCCGCTGCGGCAGGCGGCAGCTCTCTTGCCAGCCCAGCCAGCCCAGCATTGCAACACCGGAAAACAGCAGCAGCAGAACAATGCCCACCGCCGCCAGCACATACCGCCGGATCAGGCGCACAAAGGTTTTCATGCTTCTTCCCCCTTTGTCAGCTTATAGCCAATGCCCCGCACCGTCCGCAGAAACTGCGGCGCACCGGGTTCGGCTTCCAGCTTCTCCCGCAGATGCCGGATATGTACCCCCAGACTGTTCTCGTAGCCATAATAATCTGCGCCCCAGACCGCCGCACAAAGGGCATCGTAGGTAACGATGTGTCCCCGGTTCTCTGCCAATTTCCGCAGCAGCGCCAGCTCGGTAGCAGTCAGCGTCAGTGTTTTGCCCTCCGGCAGGGTAACAATGGCATCATTCAGGTCTACGCACCGCTCCCCCAGCTGCAAAGGTGCCGGTTTTGTACGGGACAGCTCTGCCCGGTACGCCCGCTGCAAAATATGCTGCACCCGCAGCAGCAGTTCCTGCATCAGAAAAGGCTTGGTCAGGTAGTCATCTGCGCCAAGACCCAGCCCAAACAGACGGTCGGCATCCGCATCCCGTGCAGAGAGAAACAGCGCCGGAACGTCCGCTTTTGCCCGCAGCGCCCGGAACTGCGAAAATCCATCCCCATCCGGCAGGTTGATATCCAGGATCATCAGCTCTGGCTGTTCTGCCGCAAAGCAGGCGCGGGCAGCGACGCAGCTTTGGGCAGTTCTGATATGGCCATATCCTGCGCCCCGCAGCTGCTCACACAGCAGTGCCAGCAGCTCGGCGTTGTCATCCACGATGAGAATCTTTGCATCATAAACGGTATCCATAAGTGCAGTTCTCCTTTCCCGCCTTTACTATACCACACTTTTCGCGCCGCAGCGGAAAACACCTGCAAATTTAAGGGGAATTTAAGCTGGCCTTCCGGTCAGTTTAAGGCAGCGGGTGTATTCTGGCATCGTTCCGAAAACCATGCATGCGAAAGGAGACCATTTATGAAACCTGTGATCGAGACCCATGCCCTTTGCAAAAGCTACCATGGCCGTCCGGTGGTGGATCATTTGAACCTGACTGTCCCGGAGGGCTGTGTTTACGGATTTTTAGGCCCTAACGGTGCGGGCAAATCCACCACCATGAAGATGCTGCTGGGGCTTGTACACCCCACCGGCGGCAGCGTGGAACTGCTGGGGCACACCCTGAACGAAGCAAACCGCATTGCCCTGCTGCGGCAGACCGGCAGTCTGATCGAATCCCCCTCCGGTTACCTGCACCTGACTGCCCGGGAAAACCTTTCCATCGTGGCTGACCTGAAAGACGTGGACCGGAAGGACATCAGCCGGGTGCTGGAGATCGTGCACCTGACCAAAGACGCTGACCGGAAGGTGGGGCAGTATTCCCTTGGCATGAAGCAGCGGCTGGGCATTGCCATGGCGCTGCTGGGCAGCCCCAAACTGCTGATTTTAGACGAACCCACCAACGGTCTGGACCCGGCGGGCATTCAGGAGATGCGCAGTCTGATCGCTTCCATGCCGCAGACCACCGGAGCCACCGTGCTGATCTCCAGCCACCTGCTGGGAGAGATCGAGCAGATGGTGGATCAGGTGGGCATCCTGAACCACGGCAGGCTGCTGTTCGAGGGCTCCTTGCAGCAGCTGCAAAAGCACAGCCGGGGCGGCATTCTGCTGCGGGTTCTGGACGCATCCAAAGCCGCAGCCGTCCTGCAGCAGCAGGGAGTAAAAGCCGCTGCACCGGCAGACCAGCCGGACACCCTGCAGCTGCCCCCGCTACCGGACGAAGCGCTGGCGGCACTGGTCTGCGCCCTTGCCGAAAGCGGCGTGGGCGTGGTTGGCCTGACGGCCCAGACAAAGAGCCTTGAGGACATCTTCCTCAGCCTGACCCAGACCAGCGGGGAGGTGGCGTAAGATGGCAGCTTTCCGTGCAGAATTGCAAAAAGCCCACCGTAGGCATGACCTTGCTCTCTGCCTGCTCATTCCCGGCATTGTCGTGCTGTGGGTGGGCGGCCTTGCCCCGGCAGACCCGGAGGAGCTTGCCAACGGTTACAGCGCCCTGCTTTACAGCCTGCCCGTCATTGAAGCCATTCTGATGCCGGTGATGATGGCAGTGCTGGCCTCCCGGCTGTGGGATATGGAGATCAAAGGCAACACCACAAAGCTGCTCTACACCCTGCAGAGCCGCCGCAGCCTGTTTGCAGGCAAGGCGGTCTTTGGAGTGCTGGAGGTGCTGTTGGTCACGGTGCTGGAGCTGGCCTGCGTTCCGGTGCTGGGGCGTGTCCATGGTTATACCGAAGCCTTTCCCACTGGGCAGCTATGCTATCTGTTCGTCTGCACACTGACTGTGGACACAATGCTCTTCTTTGGGGAATTTCTGCTGATGCTGTGGGTAGGCAATCCCCTGCCGGCGCTCTGCGTGGGCATCGTAGGGGCACTGGTGGGGCTGTTTTCTGCTTTTATGCCGCCGCTAGCCAGTTACTTTGTGCCTTTTGGGTACTACATCCCTCTGAGCGCCTACGAAGTGGCGAACTGGGACAAGGCCACCCACACCGTCACCTACGGCACCCGCCCCTTCAACTGGGTGCTGCTGGCCTTCACCCTTGCGCTGGGCGCTGTGCTGTTTGCCCTTGCATGGCGCAAGGTACAGGACGAGGAGGTATAAAACCATGCTGAAACGCTGTATTCTTGCGGAGAACCGCAAACTCCACGCATCCCCCATCTGGGCAATGTTCTTTGTGCTGCCCATTCTTTCGGCCACCTACGGCACTTTCAATTATCTGCAAAATCTCGAGATCCTCACCGACGGCTGGTATAGCCTGTGGACCCAGCACACCCTGTTTTATTCCATGCTCTTCTTCCCTGCCATGGTAGCCACCTATGCTGCCTACTTGTGGCGGCTGGAACATCTGGGGCACAACTGGAACCTGATCATGGCAAGCCCTGTACCGCCGCTGGACCTGTTTGCAGCAAAGTTTGCGGTGGTGACAAAACTGGCGCTGCTGACCCACGGCTTTGTGTTTGCGCTGTTCGTGTTCTGCGGCAAGGTATTTGCCCATCTGCCCGGGCTGCCGCCGGTCACCTTACCTCTGTTTTTACTGCGGGGCTTGCTGGGTGCGTTGGCTGTCATTGCCGCACAGCTGGTGCTGGCCATGGTCATCCGCAGCTTTGCCGTGCCCATTTTTCTGGGGCTGCTGGGCGGCATTACCGGCATCTTTATCAGCTCCAAAGGCTTTGGAATCCTGTGGCCCTATTCCCTGATGCAACTCGGAATGAACTCCAACAAAAGCGCGGATGCTTTGGCTGGCAGCTACGGGCTGTTTGCCTTCAGCTGCATCTTCTGGCTGGGGACAATGTTCCTTCTGGCATGGCTCCTGCTGAAAAAACGGGATGTCCGGGCATAGCACAAAGGGAGAGCACCTTCACGGTTGCCCTCCCCTTTTTTTCAGCTGTTCAGCTGCTGCATGATCTTCCTGACCTCGCTGCGGGAGTATCCCTCCTTGAGCAGCTGGGTGCGGATGGCCGTATCACTGCGGCCCTGACTGCGCATCCTCGCCGCGCTGTACGGCACGGTGCCGCCGCTGGAAACGCCGCTTTTGCCCACTTTCAGGCCGGTGTCACCCGTCAGGCTGCCGCGCTTCGCCGCTGCATCGGCGCTGGCTTTTTCGGCAGTCCGGCTGGCCTTTTCCTGCTTGGCTGCCCACTGGCTCTTGCTCAGGTCCAGCCGCTCTGCCGCAAGGGCATTGCTGACCTGCTGCTGGCGGAGTTTGTCCTGATATTCCTGCTGCGCCTGCTCGTTTTTGTACTGCTGCTGTGCCAGCTCATCCTGCCGCAGCTGCTCCTGCATTTTCTGCTTCCATGCCGTGTCGGCCCGTTCGGCTTCATAGGCGCGGTTGCCTGCATAGATGTTGTACCCGGTGTTCAGCAGGCTGCCTGCCATGCTGCCCAGACCCGTGGTGCCGGTGATGGCCAGCTGGGCCGCATCGCCCAGAAGGCCCAGCACGGTCATCACATTGTTGAAGCCCTGCTGGCGGCGGGCCGCCTCCTGCTGTTCCTGTGCCGCGTAGTAACCGTACAGGCTGTCCAACTGGCCCAGATAATCCTGATAGCGCCCGTAATCCTGGGTGTAAGCCGTGTTGTAGGCATTGCCCTTTTGTTCCAGCTGGGTGTAGTAATCCGCCAGCTCCCGCTCATACTTCTGCTGGGCATTCTGCTCCTGCCCGTTCAGCTGGTCGATCTGCTCCACCAAGGCATCGCCGCCGCTCTGGTAGGTATCCAGCGCCAGCCGGTACAGCGTGGGGATGGCCTCGCTCAGTGCACCGATCTGCTGCTGGTATGCCTGCCGGGCCGCACTGGCCGCGTAGCTGGAACCATAGCCGCCGGTCAGGGCAGCGGCCTGCGCCGCCGCGTCGGCACTGGCGTTCTGTGCATTCTGGGTGTACAGCTGGGCGTACTGGCGGTACAGTGGGTCGGCACCATAGCTGTAACTGAATTCCTTCCGGTCCAGCAGATCCTCCATCAGGCCGTCAATGCGGCCCTGATAGGCGCTCTCGTAATCGCCGGGGCGGTTGGCCTGCCACTGCTTCAGGTCGCTGGCCGCGTCCGTCACCTCCTGCGAGGGCCGGTACTCTGCCGAAGCCAGCGCGTTTTCCACATCCTGCCGGTTTTTCAGCCCGCCTGTGGTGTACTCCTGCTTCTTTTTCTCGCTCATGTCTCCTCCTTTCCCAAACTGCCGGAAAGCCTGCCCCGCAGCTCCTCCGAGAAATTCTCCGTGTCCAGATTGCAGAGCACATACTGCAATTGCTCCTGCATCTGGTACAGATAATTCCGCAGGGCCCGGGCATCCTCCGGATCCATATTCTCACTCAGCCTGGGCAGGCCGATCTTGCCCAGGCCCGCAATGCTTGCCATGGTTCATCCCTCCAGTTCCATCCAGTTTCCCTTTGCCCCGCTGAAGGTCTTGGCCAGGCTCCGCAGGGTGATCTGCCCATAGCCCCACAGCCGCAGCCGGAGCGAGGCGCACCGCCGGGGCACAAGGTGCAGATCACAATTGCGGCGCGGGCCCTCCACTGTCAGGGCAGCGGCGTTCTCCCAGGGGCCGCCGTCATAGCTCACTTCCACAGTCACTTGGCTCCTGCAGGCGGCATCCAGCCGCAGCGTCAGCCGGGAGAAGTACCGCTCCTCGGGGCTGTCCAGCCCCAGATCTCCGGTGGTCAGGGCAAACTCCACGCCCTGTTCCGTTTCCTCGCTTCTCTGCCCTGCCGCTTCCCGGCTGGGATCAGCGGCCCAGAGCGCCCGGCCATCCCAAAGATAGAGCTGCCCGCCGGTGCTGGCCATCTCAAAGGAGCAGACATCCTCCTCGTGCCAGAGGCCCCGCTCGGTATCATAGACCAGCAGCCGCACCTCGTTTTCCCGGCTGACATGCAGATAATACCGGCCATCCAGCGCGCCGCCCACAGCCTGCTTCACATTGGCAAGCCGCCCGGCATCCAGCGCCGCCGACACCTTGGCCGGGATGCTGCCGTCCCACGCCATCACGCCGTCGGGCGAGAGATAATACAACGTCTCGTTCAGCACGCAGAGACTGCGGGCCGCGTTTCTGGCCACGCCCCGGCAGCGCAGGGAGCTGAGCTGGAAATCCGAGGGCTTGGAGCCGTAGAGCTTGTGCAGGGTGTTTTCCTTGAAGAACAGCGCATAGCCCATGCAGGTGGCTGCGCCGGTAAAGGGGCCGTCGCTGCCCACGGTCACGGCATAGCTGTCTGCCGCGATGCCCCGGTAGGAGAACCAGTTGGTGGGGTCGCCCAGCTTGCAGGCATAGATGACATTCTCCCTGCTGGAACAGCCCCACACCCGGTTGTCGCACTCGGTCAGGTACTCAAGGTCGGGCACCCGGCGCTCCGCCTTCACGCTCTCCGCCGGGAAATACTCTTCCCGCTGTGTGCCGTCCATGCTCACCCAGACAGCACTGCTGCCATTGTGGACAAGCCTGCCGTAAAAGTGTTCGCCGCCCGGGTCAGCCCGCAGGCGCAGGGTGGTCTCGGTCACACCGTACACGATGCGGTCGCCGTCCAGCCCGGCCCACTGGCCTGCCTGTTCAGCCCCCGTACCGGTCAGGGTCACGGTGTCCCACACCCGGAATTCCGCCCCGATGCCCTCAGCGGTCACAAGGCAGTAGTCCAGCGGGATCACCGTCCAGTTGCCCGAAGCCTCGCTGTACACCTCCAGCGTATTCTCTGCGGAATAGGGCTTGTCCGGCTCGTTCAGCTTCAGAAACAGCTGGCCGTCCTGCGGGTGTTCCGGCTCCTTCGTGCCCTTGTCCTTCACCTCGTAGGTATTCCCCGAAGCATCACAGGGCGCAAAGCTCACGCTCAGGCTTCCCGCCTCCCAGGCAGCACCCAGCGGGGCCGCACTGCCGTCGGCCGTATCGAACGCCACCTTGTCCGGAAAGATCAGGATCTTTGTTCCGATGCCTACCATCGTCTTGCGGCTGTCTGCCACGGCATTTTTCACGGTGACGGGCTGGGCCGGGACCTCGTCCGGGGTATAAACCAGGTCCTGCCCGCAGACGGTCAGCAGACCGTTCAGGTGATACATCCCGTTCAGCCCGGCCAGCTCCTGCAGCCTGCGGCGGGGCAGCCGGGTGCTCAGGGCCGGGAAGTCCCGGGCCGAAAAATTCATTCCCCCGCTGTACTCAGCCTCGGTGCAGCCGTAGGTCTCGTTCAGGCCGCCAAAGGCCCGCAGCAGATCCCGGGTGTTCTTCACACCGGTCCGATTTGTCAGAAGCATCCACTTTCCTCCCTTTCACCACCGCCACTGCGCACCGCGCTTCGGCTTTGCCCGCCGCCGCAGCCAGGCGCTCAGCTCGGCCAGAATGCTGTTATACCGGGCCTGCTCCCCGGCGTAACGTTCCCTCTCGCCCAGGGCAGCATCCAGCTTTGCGCAGAGGTAATGCGGGTAGAGCGCATCAAAAGGCACGGGTACCAGCAGCTCTACGGCATCGTCCAGACCGCCCTCCGCAGGCCAGGCAAGGTCTGCCCCCACTCCGGCCCGCAGCCCGCAGCCGGAGAACAGCAGGGCCCGCAGCATCCCGTCCTCCTCACAGAGCCAGCGCTGCCGGGTGCAGCTGTCCACCTTGCAGCCCGGCCGCAGTTCCTCGGCCCGTTCCAGAGCCTGTCCCACTGTCATGCTCTCACCCCGCGATCTTCTCGGCGGCGGCAATACGGGCAGCGGTGCGCTCATCCTGCACCTGGCTGTGCTCCAGCACCTCTGCCACCTCGGGCGGCACTTCCACCTCCACGCCCCGGCGGATCTTATAGCTCACGCCGTTCACGCTCACAAACAGGTCGCCCTTGTACCGGCTGTTGTCCTTGAACAGCCGGATTCTTACGTTTTTCTTGTCCATTTTTCATCCTTTCTGCCCTCTGTCGCAGGGGCACTGCCTTTTACGCCTCGCCTGGTTTCGTTCATCCAGCAGGGCTTGCCCGGTTTGCCAAGGGCTCCCCTACTGGGAGAGTTGGCGCGAAACGCTTAAGAGGTTCAGTTGGCACTCGCATTCTCCGAATAACTGGATACGCTCTCAATGCGCACCATGTACTGCTCCACCAGACGCTCGGCGGCGCGCATCCCCTTCCAGCCCACGGAAGCGCGCTGGTTCAGCGGGTCGTCGCCATAGCCCAGCTGCTTGACGATGTGTTCCAGGCCGCCGCCCTCCAGCTCGGTCACACCGTAGGCATGGGCACCCAGCACCAGCGTGCCGAACACGGCCAGACCGCTGGGGCAGGTGGTGTCCTTCCAGATCTTGGCCTCGCTGGTCTCCACAAAGCGGATGTTGCCCAGCTTGCCGATCTCGCCGCGGTACATGGTCTCAGGGTCGGCATACTTGTGCGCCTCAATGAATTCCCTGCAGGTCTTCAGGTCGTAGGCGGCATAGGGGTGGATGATGGCAATGTAGCTGTCACCGATGGGGTCCGCGTTCATGGCACCCAGCTGCGCCGCCGCCCGGAAGAACAGCTTCGGGGTCAGGGTGCAGGTCTTGTCCAGCTCCTTGCGGCTCTTCACCTCCGTTTCGGTGCCGTCTGCATTCTGCTTGGGGGCATACAGCACATTGGTGCCGCCCGCCAGCACATCACGGGTGATGCTGTCCATGGTGCGGCCCGCCTGGCTTGCCAGCACACGGGTGGCCTGCACCACATTGTTGTCGATGGCGGTCATCTGCAGCACGTCAGTCAGCGGGGTCCAGCCGCCATACTGGTGCAGGTCGCTGGTGATGGTGGTCACGTTCAGGGCCTGACCGTCCGGGGTCACGCCCTCGGTCAGCGGAGTGGAAGCCTTGGGCAGGCTGTCGTACTTGCGGAACTCGATGGTCTTGCCGCCGTTCTGGGGCACAGGATAGTAATCCGCAAACTGGTCATGCACCAGCCGGGGCTCTGCCTGGTCGATGAGGCGCTTCTCGTAGAAGGTCTTCATCTCCGGGGTCATGGTGGTGGTGGAGTTCAGGGGAGTTTCGGCAAACAGCTGAATGTTGAAGTTGTTCATAGTCATTATCCTTTCTTTCATTGATTTCAAGCTCCCCCTTCGGGGGAGCTCCGCAAGGCGCTGGCAAAGCCAGACCGAAGCGGTGAGAGGGTTTTCCCTCAAAAACTGATCTTTGCACCATGGAGCGCCTGACGCTCCAGCGCTTCCCGCTGGCTGCGGGTCATCCGGTTCACATCCGCACCGGTCACGGCGGCGCTGCCGGGGTGGGTGCCGTTTTCAGCAGGGCGTGCCCCGCGCTGGCGGATGCGCTCCACCACGCCCTGCTCCACGGTGCGGGCAGTCTGGCGCATGGCATCCCCGTAGTGGGCCAGCCGGTAGGCATCCAGCATCCGCATCCCGGGCAGCTGCATCAGACGGCGCATCTCGGGATCTGCCAGCTCCTTTTGCAGGGAAAACTCCGGCACAGCCCGGCGCATCATGGCCTCCTCCGCAGCCCAGCGCCGGTGCAGGGCATCCACAGCCTGGCTTCCCGGGAAACGTTTTGGCAGCGCAGGGCGGGGCGGTTCCTGTTCCTGCCCTTCTTCTGCCTTGACCGGTTCGGTCTCTTTCACCTCCTTCTCCCCCTCCGGGGCGGTCGTCTCTTGCCTTGCGCCCGCTTTCTCACCGGGCTTCATGGTACCCGATGCCACAGCCTGCTGTTCCTGGGCCGCGCTCAGGGCAGGGGCAGCCACTTCGCCGCCGTCAGCAAACAGCTGCAGGTCCATCATCTCCTGCTTTCCCCGGGCACTCCGGTCGGCAAAGCGTACATTGTCCGGGTAGCGCTCGGCCAGCAGGGCAAAGCCCGCCTTGGCCAGCTCAAAGGCCCCCTCGACCCATGCGGTACAGGGCCGGGCGGCAGTCACCGTCAGGCGGGGGCCATCGGGCTCGTCAAAAGCATCGCTGTGGGCGTTTTCCTCGCCCGCCAGCAGGCTGACCAGTGCCTGCATCAGGGTGCTGACACCGGCGCACACGATATCCTGCCCTGCCGGGGCATAGCCTGCGTGGCCCGCCGCCTCCAGACGCATGGCCGGGCCGTAAGGGCCGTCCAATTCCGTATAATTCACTTTGATCATTTCTGCCTCCTTCTCATGTAAAACCTCTCCGTCACCTGCGGTGCTACCTCCCCTCATAGGGGAGGCAAGCCAGCAGCAGCGTGAACCTGGCTCTCCTGTCAGGAGAGCTGGCGCAAAGCGCCGGAAAGGTTCTTCGCCAATGCTCTTGTGCTCAGATTTTCCTCCGCGCCGCTCAATTTCTCGTTGAACCGCGCGATCTGCATCTGGGCCGCCGTCAGCTTCTGTGCCAGCGTGCCGTTCTGCCGCACCCTCTGGCGCACTTTTTCGATGCCCTCAAAGTCCATCATCTCCAGTGCCGCCAGGGCCGCGTCGGCATTCTGGGGTGCAAAGAAACCCAGCTGGTAGCACTCCTTCGCCGTTTCATTCTGGGAAAGGCGGCTGAAGGTGGATTTCTTCTCGGCGCTCACCACGATATCAAACACCGGTTCCCGGCTTCCCAGCTCCACGCCGCCCATCAGCCCCATGGGGCGGGCACGCAGCGCTGCCCCGGAAAAGGGCACGAACTCTCTGCCTCCGGCAGGCCCGATGACACGGAACACCCGCTCCTCATCGTAAAACTGCCGCATCAGGTCAATGATGAGGTAGCACTCCCTTGCAAAGGCCCGGTAGGCACTTTTGAGCATATCTCGGGAGAGCTTGCTGCCCGCCTCCTGCAGGGCCGCAATGGCACAAGCCGCCGTCACGCCGCCCGCGGTGCCGCCCTGGGTCATGTCCCGGTTGCCGCTGATCTCTTTCAGCTCCTCAATGCGGCTGTTGCGGTAGCTCAGGCTGTTGCCCTGCAGGCCGGTGGTCTGTAAGGGCCGGAAACTGTCGTCTCCCAGCCGCCCGGCCACATGGACGATGTCCCGGCTGAGATCCGCCAGTTCCTCCTCGTTCACGCCCGCCGTGTCGCTGAGCACATACCGCTGCTTGGATGCCAGCAGGACATTTTCATCCATGGCATGGTTCATCCTGTCGATGGCGGTCTGACATTCCTTCATCACATCAATATAGCCAAAGCCCGCCGGGCTGTCCTCTTCCATAAACAGCGGGTCGAACACGAAGGGATATTTCCCGTGGTCGTAGAAGCCCCGCCCGGCAAGAGCCGGGTCGTTCTCGCTGGCGTAGAGCACCACGCCGTTGCAGAACTTGCAGTAGTGGAGCAGGGTGTGTCCGGCCTCGTCCGGCTTTTTGTAGTACCAGTCCACCACCACGCTTTTTTCGGTGGTATCCAGCCCGCCGTCGTGGAGAAAACGGGGTACATCCAGCACACTGGCGCTGTGGCCCTTCAGCTGGGGCCAGCGGTTTTCCAGCTGTTTGGTGTTCTCCATGCTCAGAGAGAAAAAGTGGGGCGAGGCCTGGATATCTGCCACGCCCGGCTCCCAGTAGAGCATGAGCAGGTTCATGGGCCGGATGGCGATTTCTCCCACGCCGCCCCGGGCCTCCGGGTCCCAGAACACGCCCTTGACCCCGGTGCCTTGCTTGAGCTTGCGCCACCAGGTGTCGCTGTACACCTGTTCATAGTCTGCCTGCTCCAGCACCACCGGCAGGATGCTGGAAAGCACCTGTGCGGTCTGCGCATCGTCTGCCGCCCGGGGCAGAACGTTGGGGGCCGGGTAATTGTCCATGGCATCGGCGTGCTTGTTGGCAATGCTGTTGAACAGCCACCCACTGGCAGGCTGGGGCTTGCCCTCCATCATGGGGTTCTGGTAGTTCTTCCAGTGTCCCATCCGGAACCACAGCTCGTTGTCCACAATGCGTTTGTCCAGCGCGGCTTTTCCGGCCTTGTATTTCTGTAAAATGGCCGTGGCTTCTGCCACCTCTTCTGCCCCAATCGGCAGTTTGTCATCCAATTCGCTCATAATGCTCCTTCCTGTAAACCTCTCCGTCATTGCTTCGCAATGCCACTTCTCCCAATAGGAGAGGCAAGAGCGTTTCTTGGCTCCCCTACCAGGGGAGCTGGCGCGAAGCGCCTGAGAGGTTTATACCCTGTAAAATCTTGCCCTCCGGTGCAGCTCCAGCGGGTCGTCCCCCACCGGAGGCTGCACGGTCTGCCGGGGCGGGGAGATGGGATTTTCCATCAGCACATAGCGGCACTCGTCATAGATATGGTCCTCCTGCCGGGTGTCGATGTCCTCCACATTGCTCTCATCATAGACCAGGTTCGGGAGGGTGCGGATAAAGTGCCTGCAGGTGCTGAACACCTGAAACATGGGCCGCCCCTCCCCATCGAACGCCAGCCGGTAGTGGAACTGCATCTTCCCCGCCAGGCGGGTGTGGCCACCGGGGACCCAGTGGAGAAAATGGGGGCCCCGCTCCATCATGGCGGCAATGCTCTCGCCCCGGCTCTCATCAAAGATGGCGGGGTCGGCCACCCCCAGAATGGTGCGGCCCTTGAGCATCGGGTCGTTCTGCTCTGCCTCCCGGATCCGCCTTGCCTGTTCCACCGGATCGATGCGCAGGCCCTCGTTTGGGCGGCCCGTGCAGCCGTACAGCTCCTTGATTCGGTAAAGCCTGCCCTCCTCATCCGCCGCGTACCACCCCACCGAGAACGGCTTCGAGAAACCGAAATCGTACCCCCGGTAGATCTTCCAGTGTCTGGGGATGGCAAAGGGCGCAATGACATGGGTCCAGCGCTGGTCCTGATAATGCCCCGGGTCGTTCCGCCACTCGGTGAACACCTGCCCCGAAAAGCTGTCCCAGCTGCCATAGAGCAGGGCCTGCTTTTCCGCTTCGGGCAGGCTTGCCAGACTGGCAAGATAGTCCGGGTCATTTTCCAGCAGGGCGGGGTTGTCGAACACGCTGGACGGGATAAACACCCTTGCCCGCTCCAGCACCTTCTCGGTTCCGTCCGGCATCCGCACCGGGAACTGCTCCACAATGGGGGTGCCGGGCGGGGCAGGCGTGATGAACCGTGCTTTCACCCAGCCGTGCCCCACACCGCCGGGATTGGTGGTGGCCCGCAGGTAGACCCGGGTGCCCGGGCCGGTAGGGCGGTTGCGGCTCATCATATAGCTGTACTCTTCCCACTCGAAATGGGTCAGCTCATCGAACCCGATGAAGTCGAAGGCCTTGCCCTGATAATTTGTGCGGTCCTTGGTGTACTGCATGGAACCAAAGTAGATCTTTGCCCCGCTGGGGAACACCCACACATGGCTGGTGGCGTTGTACTGCGCCGCAGGAAAAGCCCGCTTGTAGTAAGCCATGCTCTTGTCCACCAGATCACTGAGCTGGGGGTAGGTCTTGCGCAGGATGAGCCCCCGATAGTGGGGGATGTGCACCTGCCGCAGGGCCTCGATCACCAGCGCGTCACTCTTGCCGCCGCCTGCCGCGCCCCCGTACAGGGCTTCTGGTTCCGGGCGGCGCATGAACTCCGCCTGCCGGGGCTGGGGCCGCCATACGATCTCTGCATTCATACGTCCTCCACGGCTGGCAGAAGCACCACGCCGCACGCCCGGGCCTCGGCATCCGCACCCTGATCGTTCAGGGTCTTGGCCACCGCGGCCAGATCCTTCAGCACCGCCGTGGCCTCCTTGAGCCCCTTCATCAGGGCGGGGTCGGAGCCATCGCCACGCTGGGCCTTCTGCCGGGCGTTCAGCTCCTTGACCTCCTGCGCCAGCATGGTGCTCAGGGTGTCGGTGGCCTTGTGCAGGCTGGCAAGGCTCTTGTCCCTGCCCGTCTGTTTTGCTTGCGCCATCCTGTGTTCTCACATCCTTTCTGTTTGGCTTGGCACAAGGATACCAGCTTTTCGTCCCTTGCAACAGCGCGCACTTTCGCAGGGCCGTTTTGTACTTTTAGTGTCATAGAATCCCATCCGTATAAAATAATCTATCATTTTTCATCGCTGTATCGCACCGTGCGGAAATCTCCGTTTTTCTCCCGGATTTTTCACGCGCAGACACATCAGGTGCGTGAAGCGACTTTTGCGCAAAAAAGCAGGCACTCCGCCCGCCCCGTCCGGGGCAAAGGCAAAGTGCCTGCTTTCGTTACAGATTCAGTTTCGGTTCTGCTTACAGGGTCTCGATGCGGTCAAACAGCTGCTTGCCTGCTTCCACAGCGTCCTTGCTGCCAAAGACTACACGGGTAGCGTTTGCCATCCGGTCTGCAAGGTCTGCGGCCTGTGCCCGGATCGTTTCAGCTGTCACGCTGCACATGGCCTTGCGGTCCGCGGCCAGCATGGCATCGGTGATGCCGCAGAAGTACCGACGGTCCAGCTCCTTGGCCTCAGCGTTGGGCTTTTTGGGCGAATCCATCTCGGACACCGCGCCCACGATGAACTCGGTCAGGTCTTTTTCAGTGTACTCCCGGCCTGCCAGCACCTCGGGGGCCTTGGCAAAGGTCTCATAGCTCTCGGTCAGGCGGGGGTCACGGTAGGTGTACAGTCCCTCGGTCTGGGCACGGGTCAGCATTCCGGTGCCGTAAGCGCCGCCCACCTCACGGATGTTGTGCCACAGGTATTCGTAGCTCATAATGCGGGCCAGCACCCGGCGGTCGGCCTGCCGCTCCATGGGCCAGGTCAGGACATCATAGTTCACGCCGCCGTCAATGATAAAGGCCTCGTTTACGGGGGCAGTCAGCACCTCTGTGTAGGGCTTGGCAGCGGTGCGGCCCTGGGCAGCAAAGGCACTGCCGGGCAGCAGGGCACGCAGCTTTGCCAGCGCTTCCTCGCTGCCATGCAGGCTGACGGTCAGGGCTGCATGGTTCAGCACCTTTTCCCGCACCGCTTCCAGCTTTTTGCCCATGGTGGCCCAGTCGGCCTGTTCCAGCAGGCCGCACAGGAAGTGGTACCCGGTCACGCCGCTGCACCGCTCACTCAGGGCATACTCCACTGAGTAGTGGGCGGCGGCACGCACGGCAGCGTACTGATTGCCCTGCCGGATGAACTGCTGCTCCATGTTCAGCTTCTGCTGGTTCAGCACCCGGGCAAAGGCTTCCTCGGCCTTGGGGCCGGTCAGGCAGGTCTTGTAGAGGTACTCACTGCCCAGCGCAATGGCCTTGTCCAGATTCCGCTCCAACAGGCTCATGTTCCAGGTGAGCTTTGCGTGGCAGGGACTGCCCTCCTGCCGCCCGGTCCAGAAGCTGATGCAGGCCATGCTGTTGCCCAGCCAGGTGGCGCGCTGGGTCTGCAGCTCCCGGGCAGTGTGCTCCGGGGTATCCAGCTCGTCCAGAATATCAGTCAGCAGGTCGAGATACTGCACCTCTTCCGGGGTGCACTCGCCCAGGTCGTAGTAGAAATTCAGATACAGGCTGCCCTTGGAGGGGTGGTGCAGCAGCTCCGCACCGGCCAGCTGTTCCACTACCGGCAGCGCTCCTGTCACCGTCGCCCAGGTCGGCCACGGTCAGCGGATGGTCCAGCACCAGCTTGCCGTCGTTGCGGGCAGGGGCAGCATCCTCTTCGTCCTTCTTGGGCAGGGCCGGGGTCTGGATCACCTGCACCGGCTCGGCCAGCAGCAGATCCTTCAGCAGGTCATTGAACCAGCCGGTGGAGAGCTTCTCCCGCAGGGAAGCAAACAGCTTGTCGGTGTGGAGCAGCAGGGCCGGGTCTCCGGTGTGGAGCCAGCCGGTGGCGGCATAGATGGCATCCAGCACACCGTCGGGCAGGCTGCCCGGGCGCTCCAGAGAGGCAAACCCATGGCGTTCAGGCTGGCCAGCAGCAGTTCCTCGGGGATGCCCCCTGCCAGCAGGTCGGTCACAGCCTGTTTCACGCCAGCTGCAAATTTGGGGGCAGTCTCTGCGGTGGCCCCCCGCAGCACCAGCTCCAGCGTGGGCTGCAGGGTGCTGTCGTCAAAGCCAATGTGATATCCGCGCCCAGCTTCTGCTCCAGCAGAGCTGCCTTCAGCGGGGGACTGGTTGGTGCCCAGCAGGGCATCCAGCAGGATCTCCACGCCCAGCTGGCGCTCCCGGTCAGCAAACGCGCCGGTGTACCAGGCCAGCGCACACTGCACCTGATCCGGCTCGGGGTTTTCGGTGTAGTACGGGATGTGCACACGCACACCGTTCTGCTGGTCCTGCACCGTCAGCCGGGGGCGGCTGGTGCCCTTGGGCATCCTGCTCAGATAGTGCTCATCCAGAAACGCCAGCTTCTCGGCCATGTCCATCTTGCCGTACAGGGTGATGCAGCAGTTGTCGGCACTGTAATGGCGGCGGTACACCCGCTGGTATTTTTCATAGGTCAGGGCCGGGATGGAGGCCGGGTCGCCGCCGGACACAAAGCCGTAGGCCGTATCCGGGAACATGGCCCGCTCCAGCGCGTTCTGCAGCTGCGCGTCCGGGGAGGCCAGAGCGCCCTGCATCTCGTTGTAGACCACACCGCTCACCGTGCCGTCCGCGTCCCGGTGCCAGCCCTCCTGCTCGAACACGGCCTTGTCCACCATGGCCAGCGGGCAGAACACGGCGTTCAGGTACACATCCATCAGGTTCCTGAAGTCGGTCTCGTTGGGGGTGGCAAAGGGATACACGGTCTTGTCCGGGAAGGTCATGGCGTTCAGGAAGGAAGCCATGCTGCTCTTGAGCAGCTGCAAAAAAGGCGAGGTCACGGGGTACTTCTCGCTGCCCGCCAGCACCGAGTGCTCCAGAATGTGGAACACACCGGTGTCGTCGGAGGGGAAGGTGCCGAAGCCGATGCCGAACGCCTTGTTGGTGTCCTCGTTCTCCACCAGCAGGACAGTGGCCCCGCTCACATCATGGTTCAGAACCGTCAGCACACCGTGCTGCTCCGGGCAGTCCTCGCGGCGCACCAGCGTATAACCGGAATAGTTCATGTTGTTTCTCCTTTGGGTCATATTTTTTCAAAGTGTTTGGCCCTATTGTACCACGCCTTCCGGTAAGACGCAACGAACAAAAAAGGTGAGCGTCCTCACCCTCTCAGGCGCTTCGCGCCAGCTCCCCCAAAGGGGGAGCTTCTGACGAAACCACAGACTTTGCAATCACTGCCAAGGCCTCGCCCTTCGGGAGAGGTGGCAGCGCGCCAGCGCTGACGGAGAGGGTGAGCCAGCTTCCGGGGACATGAAAAAGGCTCCCCCTTCGGGGGAGCTGGCAAAGCCGAAGGCTTTGACTGAGAGGGTTGTTTTTACTTTTGATCCGACACCCGGAACAGTACGAATCCCACAATGAACAGCACGATCAGGCTGCCCACGCCCACATTGGCGCTGCCGGTCAGCTGGCTGCCCACACTGACGATCATGGTGCCCAGAAAGGATGCGCCCTTGCCGCAGATATCGAACAGACCGAAGTACTCGCCCGATTTTTCCGGCGGGATGATCTTGGCAAAATGGCTCCGGCTCAGCGCCTGGATGCCGCCCTGGAACATGCCCACCACAACGGCCAGCACCCAGAACTGCCACTGGTGCTTCAGGAAAAAGGCAAACAGCGCAATGCCCGCGTAGGCCGCGATACAGACCGGGATGAGGGTGCCCGAGGGGTATTGCCCGCTCAACCGCCCGAACACCAGTGCCGAGGGGAAGGCCACGATCTGGGTGACCAGCAGCGCCAGCAGCAGGCCGGTGGTGTCCAGCCCCAGGGCTGTGCCGTAGGCCGTGGCCATATCAATGATGGTGTACACACCATCGATGTAGCAGAAAAAGGCCAGCAGGAACCAGAACACCTGCCTGTCCTCTTTCAGGTGGCGGAGGGTGTGGCCGATGCGGGCAAAGCTCTGCCGGATGGCATGTTCCTGCACCTCCACAAAGTGCACCTGCTGATACTGGCGCAGCAGGGGCAGGGTGGTCACCAGCCACCAGACGGCGGTGATAAAGAGGGCAAGGTTCAGCGCCGTCATCTGGGAGATGCCGATGCTCCCGGCCCCCAGCACCAGCGCCAGACAGACCACAAAGGGCACACAGCTGCCAATGTAGCCCCATGCATAGCCTTTGGAGGAAACCTCATCCATCCGGTCCGGCACAGTCACATCGCTGAGCATGGAGTCATAGAACACCAGACTGCCCGAAAAGCCCACCTTGGCAAAGATGAAGATGAGCAGGAACGGCAGCCAGGTGCTTGCCATCCCCATGGCGCAGCAGCCGATCACGCCCACTGCCACGCAGAAGGTGAAGATGGGCTTTTTGAAGTTGCGGGTATCGGCCAGTGTGCCAAGGATCGGGCTGAGCACCGCCGTGATGACTGTGACCGCCGAGGCGGCATAGCCCCAGTAGGCCAGATACTCCACCGAGCTCAGGCCGCCCCCCTCAGCCAGTGCGTTGAAGAAGATGGGGATCAGCGTTGCCACCAGCAGCACAAACGCCGAGTTGCCCACATCGTATAAGATCCACGCCCGTTCCAGGCTGGTCAGGCAAAATTTTTGCTTTGCTTCGTTCATTTGCATTCCTCTCAAAATTCTCCGAAGGTGTGGTCATAGGCCTTGTCCAGCGGTGCACCGTTGGAGAGCCCTTCCACATATTCCGTGATGAGCCGCACTGCCAGCGGGAGAGCCTGCTGATACAGCGCTTCCAGCTCTTTGTCGCTGGTCTCGCACCGGGGATTGGGCTGGAGGTTCGCCACCAACCCGTGCATGACATCATAGGTACCTGCCGCTTTCAGGGCCGTCAACACCACCCAGCGCTTGACCGGGCTGGTAGCCTGCAGCAGATGGTGCACCCGCACCATGCCCCGCATGGCTCCGTAGGTCTCGTCTGCCGTGACATTTTCGTAGAACGGCGCAATGATCTTTGCAAACTCCCGGTTGGGGCGGATATGCCCCGCCGTGAAAAAGTGCATCGGGTCAAGCCCGTCCTCTCGCATCAGCTGGTTGTCAAACTCCGTCTCGATCTCGCAGTGGCCCACACCGCTCTCCCGGACATAGGCCTCCACATAAGGGTGGCAGGTGCTGTCCAGTGCGAAGTGGCAGACAAAGCCCAGCGCATAGGCCAACGCAGCATTCTTGTTGCGGGCCGTGTTCACCACGCCCCTGGCCCGGGTAAAGAACACCCGGCCCGGCTGCTCGTGCATGGCGTTGCCCAGCCGGTTCACGGGGTTGGACTGCAATGCCCGGTAGTAGAACATCAGGTCAGGCCCGTGCAGGCCCATATCATACAGCGGCCGGTATGGGGTGATCTTTTCCCGCAGCTCCCTGGGCAGCTGCACCAGAACATCCGCACCAAAGCGGCGGTGTGCATACGTAGATGGCATATCCTCTCTCCTCCTTTTCGTACCAGAATCAGTATAGCAGAATCCCATCCCCGCCGCCACCCTTCCGGGTCTGATTTGTGTAAAATTTTTGAGATATTTTTCATCACGCCCATCCCATAGCGCAAAAACGCCCCGCCGGTCTCCCGGCAGGGCGCTTTCGCAGGGTGGTATTGCAGACCAGTTCGGTCTGTGAAACGTCCGGCAGCCAAAAGCCGCCGGGCGTTTTTTGACCCGGCGGCTTTCAGCTATTCCAAACGATCAGTCTTTTTTCACCATCATCTTGCTGGCCTTGTAGATGTCGCCGCAGCCGAGCGTGATGACCAGATCGCCCTCGCGGGCGTTCTGCTTCACCCAGTCGGCCTCCTGTTCCAGACTGTTGACCAGCACGGAACCGGGGATCTGTGCGGCCAGCTTCGCGCTGGTGATGGTGGGGTCGTTGGGCTCACGGCTGCCCATGATGGGGGTCAGCACGGTGATGTCGGGGATCTTGAGCACATCCACAAAGTCGTTGAACAGCATCTTGGTCCGGCTGTATGTAAACGGCTGATGGACTGCGATGACACGATTGTAGCCCAGCTCCTTGGCGGTGTTCAGGGTCGCGCGGAGCTCGGTGGGGTGGTGAGCGTAGTCGTCCACCACCACCGCGCCGTTGCACTCGCCGTAGACCTCAAAACGGCGGCCTGCGCCCCTTGAAGTTCAGGGCAGCGTTGGCGCACTGCTCCACCGTCAGGCCCGCAAAGCGGCAGACCGCGCACATGGCCAGCGCATTGTAGATGTTGTGGCGGCCCGGCACGGCCAGACGGATGTGGCCCATCTCCTTAGTATCCCACTCCTTGAGGTCAAACTCAAAGAAGCCGGGCTTGTATTCCTGCACGTTGATGGCCTGATAATCGCCATCGTTCTCAATGCCAAAGGTGCGCACGCGGCGGTCCAGCGTGTACATGACGTCCATGGTGTTCTTATCATCTGCATTGGCAAAGATCATAAAATGCGTCATCAGGGCAAAGCGCTTGAAGGCAAACTTCAGCTCGCCCATGCTGCCGTAATAGTCCAGATGATCGTTATCGATGTTCAGCACCACGGACATATAAGGGGGTCAGCTTGAGGAAGGTCTCGGAGAACTCGCAGGCCTCAATGACGATGTCGTCGCCCTTGCCGGCCTTGCCGTAGCCGCCGATGAGGGGCAGCTTGCCGCCGATGACTGCAGAGGGATCACGGCCTGCCAGCTCCAGTGCGGTGGTGATCATGGAAGTCGTGGTGGTCTTGCCGTGGGTGCCGGAAACGCAGATGCTGTCCTTGTACAGGCGGCTCACATAGCCCAGCAGAACGCTGCGCTCCACAGTGGGGATGCCATAGGAAGCGGCGGCGTTCAGCTCCACGTTGTCCTTGGCAATGGCGGCAGAGTAGACCACCAGGTCAGAGCCGATCACGTTGTCCGCAGCATGACCCAGGCTGACCTTCACGCCCATCTCCCGCTCCGAGCGGATGATGCTGCCGTCCAGCACATCGCTGCCCGAGATCTCATAGCCCTTGGCGGTGAGGATCTGGATCAGCGGATACATACCGCTGCCGCCGCAGCCGATGAAGTGGATCTTTTTTACATGATCCAGCAGATGCATGGTATAATCAGTAACGAACATAAGCAGGCAAACCTCCAATAAACAAACGGCCGCAAGGCAGACCGAATCCATCTTAATTCTTGGGTACTACTTATTATATAATTTTTGGCCGACAAAATAAACAGTTCCGAGCGAATTTTCGGAAAGAACCAGAAACTCCGGCACATTTTTGTTACAACTGTACAGATATCCCATGGATTTTCGCCCCTTTTGCACACTTCATAAAAGATTTACATTTTTTATCAGCTTGATAGCTAACAATTTTGAAGTATTTGTGGTATGATAGTTGCAAATTTCGAACTATCACACTGCCGCCGGACGCGCGGCTGGAAAAGAGGAATCTCATTTTGAACATCAAGATCACCGCCGACAGCACCTGTGATTTGTCCGAAGAGCTGCTGCGGCAATGGAACATCAGCCTGATGCCCATGCACATCCTCATGGGAGAGGAAAGCTATCTGGACGGCGTTACCATCCACCCCGCCGATGTATTCGCTCATGCCCAGAACGGCGGCAAAATGCCCAAATCCGCCGCCCCCAATCTGGTGGAGTACACCGACTTCCTCGCCCCCTTTGCCAGAGACTACGATGCCGTCATCCACATCAATGTCGGCTCCAAATTCTCCTCCTGCTTCCAGAACGCCCGGCTGGCGGCGCAGGAGTTCGGCAACGTCTATGTTGTGGACAGCGAGAACATCTGCACCGGGCAGGGCTATCTTGTCCTGCAGGCCGCCAAGTGGGCCGCTGACGGCCTGCCGCCCAAGAACATTTCCATGCGCTTACAGGGCCTTGCCAACCGGGTCGAGCTGAGCTTTGTGCTCAACCAGCTCAACTACATGGCCAAGAGCGGCCGCTGCTCCGGCGTGCTGGCGTTCGGCGCCAACATTCTGGGCATCAAACCCAGCCTCGCCATCATCGACGGTGAGCTGAAGGTCGTCAGGAAGTACCGCGGCAGCCTGCCCATCTGCGTGGGCAAGTACATCACCGACCTGCTGGCGAACCGGGAGGACATCGACCGCAGCATGGTGTTCATCTCTTCCACTCAGGCAAAGCCCGGCTGCATGGAGGCCATCAAGGCCGGACTGCGGCAGTACGGCAATTTTGAGAATGTCTACGAGACCGACATCGGAACCACCATCGGCGGCTATTCCGGCCCCGGTACCATCGGCATCGTGTTTGCACGCAAGCAGTAAATTTCTCCCTGCACACAAAAAAGACGCGCTCATCACAGAGCGCGTCTTTTTTGCTTGATATCCGGTTTTCTCAGCTCAGCCGTCCGCTCTCTACCGAGAAGCTCAGGTCGGCCACGGCCATGGTGGATCTGCGATGGGAGACCAGCAGGACAGTCTTTTCCCTGCACTCATCCCGCACGGCCTTGAGGATGATCCCTTCGTTCAGGCTGTCCAGATTGGAGGTAGGCTCGTCCAGCAGGAGAAAGGGTGCATCGTGCAGGAAGGCACGGGCCACACCGATGCGCTGGCGCTCACCGCCGGAGAGTGCACCGCCCAGCTCGCCCACAGGGGTATCATATCCCTTGGGCAGGCTGTTGATAAAGCCATCCAGCGCGGCCTTTCTGCAGGCAGCCTCCACCTCGGCACGGGTGGCATCGCGCCGGGCGATCCGGATGTTGTTTTCTATGGTATCGTCAAACAGCTCCGTTTCCTGGGTCACAAGACTTTCCTGGGCGCGCAGGGCGGCAGTGTTCACGGTGCGGATGTCACGTTCACCAAACCGGATGGTGCCGCTGCTCACATCCCAGAAGCGCATGAGCAGCCGCAGAAAGGTGGATTTGCCGCTGCCGGAACGGCCCGTGATGCCCACGATCTTCTTTTCCGGGATGGTCAGGCTCAGGTCGTGGAGCACCTCTTCCTTGGCGTAGGCAAAGCTGACATGCTCAGCCTGTGCACCGGTAAAGACGGTATCCGCGCCGTCGGTCACATCGGCAGTCACGGGGTCCTCGTCCAGCAGGTCAAGGACACGGTCGGCACTGGCGAACACCTGGGTCAGGCTGGCACCGAGGTTGGCCAGCGCCACCACCGGGCCAAAAGAGCTCAGGGCCGACAGAGTACAGACCAGCACCCCCTCCGCGCCCAGCTGGCCGTTCTGATACAGCCGGATGCTTACCCCCAGCACAGCCAGCGCCGTCAGCACGATGAGGGTGTTGGCGGCACCCACGGTCAGGCCCTCGCGGTATTTCAGGGCCTTCTGCTTCTCGCCCAGTGTCTCGCTGTGGGCCGTGATGCCGACCGCACGGGCGGCGGTGTCCTGATATTGCAGCGTATCACGCAGGCCGCGCAGGCTCTCCAGCACATAGCTGTTGATGTCGGCCAGGGCCTGCCGGTACTCCCGGGCGGCTTTGTCGCCCCGTCTGGCAGACCACACCGGCAGAGCAATGCCCACCAGCAGATAGCCTGCCAGCAGCACCAGTGCGGGCAGAATATGATAACTGGCCGTAAAGCAGGTCATGCCGGTCACACAGAGGATCGCGATGCAGACCGGCGAAATGGTGTGGGCATAGAACACCTCCAGCGCCTCGATGTCGGCGGTGATGAGCGAGATCAGGTCGCCGCGGTCACGGCCCTCCAGCTTGGCCGGGGTCAGGCGGCGCAGCGCGCCGAACACCTGATCCCGGATGAGGGCTAGCAGCTTGAAGGCGATATAGTGGTTGGAGGCCTGCTCTGCGTAGCGCAGCACGCCGCGCAGCAGGGCAAAGACAAGGATGCAGACAAAGGCCGTGCCCACGCCCGCCAGCGGGCTGGGCAGGCCTGCCGCCGTGAGCAGGGCAAAGCCGCCGAAGATCGTGATAAAGGTGGCGCAGAAATGGCCGATGACACCCATGACAATGGCTGCCAGCATGATGGGCAGCATGGGCCGGACCAGCACGATCAGCCGTGCAGCAATGGCAAACGGACTGCGGTGTTTTGTGTTGTTCATGCGCTCACCTCCCCAAGGTCTTCCAGCTGTTTCTGGGCGTTGTACAGGCGGCTGTACACCCCCTGTGCCGCCAGCAGGTCGTTGTGCGTTCCCTGCTCGGCGATGCGGCCTGCCTCCAGCACATAGATGCAGTCGCTGTCCACCACATTGGCCAGACGGTGGGAGATCAGGATCACTGTTTTCTTTCCCGCCAGGCTGTGGATGGCTTTCATGATATCGTTCTCGCTCTCGGCATCCACATTGGAGGTCGCCTCGTCGAACACATAGATGGGCGAATCATGCAGCAGGGCACGGGCCATGGCAAGGCGCTGGCGCTGCCCGCCGGACAGGTTGGAGCCGCCCTCGTGGAGCGCCGTTGCAAGGCCGCTCTGGCTGCGGCAGAAGTCTGCAAGGTTCACCTGCTCCAGGGCCGCCCAGAGCTCGGCTTCGGCTGCATCGGGCCGGGCCATCCGGAGGTTGGCTTCCACCGTACCCTTGAAGATGGCCGCATTGTGGGGCACCAGTGTCAGCAGGCGCAGGCGGTCGGCCTGTTTCCATTCGCTGACCGGGATGCCGCCCAGCGTGACCTCTCCCTCCGTCGCGGTGCGGGCACCGGACAGGATGGCCGCTATGGTGCTCTTGCCGCAGCCGCTTTCGCCCACCAGCGAGACAAAGCTGCCCTGCGGGATGGTCAGGGACACATCGTGCAGAATGGTACGCTCCTTCTCGTAACCAAAAGTGACATGCTCCAGCGCAAGGGTGCTGTCGGCCGGGTCGGCGGTCTTTTCGCCATCTTCAGGCTCCTGGGCAGAGAGCAGCCTGAAGATCTTCTCAGCCGAAGCCGCACCATTCATGGCAATGTGGAAGTAGCTGCCCAGCAGGCGCAGGGGCAGGAAGAAATCCGCCGCCAGCAGGAGGATGGTCAGGGCGCTGGTCAGGCTGAGCTGGCCTTTGGCAAAGGCCGATGCCGCGCTGATGATGCCAAGACCCGCACCGCCGTAGGCCATCAGGTCCATCAGGGTCACGCTGTTCAGCTGCATGGTCAGCACCTTCATCGTGATCTTGCGGAACCGCTCGGCCTGGGCATTCATCTCCTCGTGCTTCCAACCGTCTGCCTGATAGATCTTCAGGGTGGTCAGGCCCTGGATATTCTCCAGAAAGCTGTCGCCCAGGGTGGTGTACTCGCCCCAGTAGTTCGCCAGCAGCTTCTTTGCAAACTTCTGCACCGCCACAATGGACAGGGGGATGAGCGGCACACAGCACAGCAGGAGGATGGCCGAGCGCGCGTGCACGCCCACCAGCAGCACAAACAGGGTCACCGGGGCCAGCAGGCTGTAAAACAGCTGGGGCAGATACTTTGCAAAGTAGGTGTCGATCTGCTCCACACCCTCGCTGGCCAGCATCACGGCTTCACTGGTGGCCACCGTCTCGCTGTAACCGGCCCCCAGCCGGGTGAGCTTTGCATAGATGCTGCTGCGCAGGGTGCGCTTGACATCCTTGGAAGCCCGGTCGCTCATATCGGAGGCGCAGAGGGTAAGGCCATAGCGCACCGGCACAGTCAGCAGGCAGAGCAGCATCCCCTGCCAGAAGGCATTGCCGGTCAGGCTGCCCGCAAACATGCCGCCGATGAGGCGGGATACCGTCATCACCAGCACCACATTGCACAGCATCCCCAGCCACTGGAACAGCACGTTCAGCCCCACATAGCGCAGGGCCTTCCGATCGAAGGAAAGCAGTTTCTTGTTGATCACGAAGCGTTCTCCTTTTCAGATTCATCCGGGCCGAACAGGCGGTCATATTCGCCGGTAAAAGCCCGTTCGGGCAGAGCCGAAGTCAGGGCCAAAGCGGCATTGTAGCGTTCCTCCTCGGTCATGTCGATGCGCACAGGCGGAAAATGCGTCAGCACCGTTTCCAGTTGAGCCCTGACCGCCTTTGCCACAAAGATGCCCCGATCGGTCAGATAGATCTTGCCGTAGTGTTCCTTCACGATCATTCCCCGCTCCATCAGCAGGTTCATAATGCGCACCACGCTGGGCTTGGTCACGTTCAGCTTTTCGGCAATGCTGCGGGAGCAGATATCCAGATGCGTCTGGGAGACCTCATAGATGGCCAGGAGATACCGCAGATGGGCTGCTGTCAGTTCCATAGTATCACTCTCTTCTATAATAATGTAAGCCGCTTCCAGTGTTATCCAAAGCTAACTTTTTTCATTCTAAAAAAGGGCGCGGGCCGATTGGATGTTCGACCCGCGCCCAGCGGTTTTTCACTGATCAGTGGCAGCCGCTGCAGCCGCCGCAATTGCCATTGCAGCCGCCTTCGCCGCAGCCCCCACAGCCGCCATGCTTGTGGGAGTGCCATGTGGCCCAGCCCACACCGCCAAACACGATAGCACCTACAATAATGGTAGGCAGATTAAAGTTCGTGGCCAGGAATTCCATCATACAGAACACACCCTTTCAAACTGGACAGATGATTTTACTTGATCTTGAAACGTCGATCTTGACCTCGTTGTCGCCAACGTACTTGTTGGGGCGGAACATCAGGTACAGGAATGCGGCAAAAATCACGATTGCCACGATGGTGAAGAAGTTGAAGCCAACCTCACCGGTGATCAGGCCACCGATCTGGTACACGACCAGAGCCGCGCAGTAGGCCAGAGCGCACATATAACCGATGGCGATGGCAGTCCACTTGCCGTTGTTCATCTCACGCTTGATCGCGCCCATAGCAGCGAAGCAGGGAGCGCACAGCAGGTTGAAGATCATAAAGGCGTAAGCGGACAGAGCGGTGTAATCCTGCGCAACTGCTGCCCAGATCTCATCACCGTTCTCAGACAGCTCACCGCCGAAGTGATACAGAACACCGAAGGTGCCAACCACGTTCTCCTTTGCGATCAGACCAGAGACGGAAGCAACGGTTGCACGCCAGTTGCCGAAGCCCAGAGGAGCGAAGATCCAGGCGATCTTGGTAGCGATAGCGGCCAGGACGGAGTTGTCCTGATCCTCGACCATGCCGAAGGCACCATTCTCGAAACCGAAGCCCTGCAGGAACCACAGCACAACGGTAGCTGCCAGAATGACGGAACCGGCGCGCTTGATGAAGGACCAGCCGCGCTCCCAGGTGGCACGGAAAACGTTGCCCCATGCAGGCACATGGTAGGCGGGCAGCTCCATAACGAAGGGTGCGGGGTCGCCAGCGAAGAGCTTGGTCTTCTTCAGAATAACACCGGAGCAAATGATGGCAGCCATGCCGATGAAGTAAGCGGAAACAGCAACCAGAGAGGAACCACCGAACATTGCACCTGCGATCAGGCCGATGATGGGCATCTTAGCGCCGCAGGGGATGAAGCAGGTGGTCATAATGGTCATACGGCGGTCACGCTCGTTCTCGATGGTACGGGAAGCCATGACACCGGGCACGCCGCAGCCGGTACCGACCAGCACGGGGATGAAACTCTTACCAGACAGGCCGAAACGGCGGAAGATACGGTCCATGATGAAGGCGACACGGGACATATAGCCCACATCCTCCAGGATGGACAGCAGGAAGAACAGAACCAGCATCTGGGGAACGAAGCCCAGCACCGCGCCGACACCGGCCACGATACCGTCCATGATCAGGCCGTACAGCCAGCCTGCCACACCGATGCTCTCCAGGAAGCCGCCCAGCGCGCCCGGCACGATCTCACCAAACAGGACATCGTTGGTCCAGTCGGTCGCAAAGGTACCGATAGCCCAGCCGCCATCTGCAATGGAGGTGCCCATGGACAGGGAGTACATCAGGAACATGACCAGCGCGAAGATGGGCAGAGCCAGCACACGGTTGGTCACGATCTGGTCGATCTTGTCAGAAGCAGTCAGGTGCTCCACACGGGCCTTTTTCTTGACGGCCTTGTCAACGACACCGTTGATGTAGGAGTAGCGCTGGTTGGTGATGATGCTCTCCGCATCATCGTCCATCTCCTTCTCGCAGTCTTTGATGTGCTCATCAATGTGGTCAGCCAGAGCCTTGTCAAGCTTCAGCTCTTCCACGACCTTCTCATCCCGCTCGAACAGCTTGACCGCATACCAGCGCAGGAAGCGGTCATCGACCTTGCCCTGGATGGACTCCTCGATGTGTGCAATGGCGTGCTCCACACTGCCGGTAAAGACGTGGGGCAACTCACCGGCCTTCTGCTTCTGGGCAGCGGCAACCGCAGCCTTGGCAGCAGCCTCGGTGCCCTCGCCCTTCAGTGCGCTGATCTCAACTGCCTGGCAGCCCAGCTCGCTGCTCAGCTTCTTCAGGTCGATCTTATCGCCGTTCTTGCGGACCAGATCGATCATGTTGACCGCCATAACAACGGGGATGCCCAGCTCGATCAGCTGGGTGGTCAGGTAGAGGTTGCGCTCAATGTTGGTGCCATCGATGATGTTCAGGATGGCATCGGGCTTCTCCTTGACCAGGTAAGTACGGGAGACGACCTCCTCCAGCGTGTAGGGAGACAGGGAGTAGATACCGGGCAGGTCCTGGATGATGACGTCCTTATCGCCCTTCAGCTTGCCTTCCTTCTTTTCCACGGTAACGCCGGGCCAGTTGCCAACGTACTGGTTGGAGCCGGTCAGGTTATTGAACAGGGTAGTCTTGCCGCAGTTCGGGTTACCGGCCAGTGCAATTTTAATACTCATTGCGTGTCCTTTCCTCTCTTTGGAATCAAACCACTTCGATCATTTCAGCGTCGGCCTTGCGCACACTCAGTTCGTAGTTGCGCACGGTCAGCTCCATGGGGTCGCCCAGAGGTGCCACCTTACGGACATAGATCTCAACACCCTTGGTGATGCCCATGTCCATGATGCGGCGCTTGACCGGGCCTTCGCCATGCAGGCGTGCCACGGTGCAGGTCTCGCCGACCTTCACGTCCTTCAGAGTTTTCATGCAAATTTCCTCCTCTACTTGTCTTTATTCAGAGACCATTCCAGTGTCGGAGCAGGTCCCAAACAGCGTGCTGCGCTGTTCAGCCAATCATAATGCGATTTGCCATCGTCCTGTCGAGTGCCAGGCGGCTTTCCTTGACCTGTACGATCAGGTTACCTGCGATCTCGTTGACTACGGTCACTTCGCTGTCCACCACAAAACCAAGCTCTGCCAGATGCAGGCGGACTTCATCTTTGCCGGTGATCTTCTTGATGGTGACGGTCTCGCCCGCCTTCGCCATTGTCAGAGGCATCATAACATTCCACTCCCTTTTTCGTACTGTTTGTGGGCTGCTGATGCACCGGAGGGGTTAGTCAGTCGGAACTATCAGCATAGATAGTTTACGCTTACTAACCTTTGTTGTCAACAGTTTTTTCATCATTAAAAGTTAGTTTATATGAACAAACAGTTTTTCTGCCCAAATATCCCAGTTTTTTTATCACAATCAACAACAGCTAACTCAAATTCCTGAGTAAAAGTTAGCTATTGTTTACATTTTACCGTCATTTTTTCTGTTTGAAAATGACACAGCCGCCCGGTGCAGTGGTCAAGGCTGCAACGGACGGCCGCGTGTCAAAAGGAGGATTTCTTCCCACCGGAGCGTGGTTTGTTCCGGTGGGTGCCAGGATAAAAAAGAGAGTATTGGTAGAGAATGACTTGTCAAGCCGCCACAGCAAGGCGGAAAATGGGGGTACCCTCATGGAACAGGCGCAGATACACTCTGGTGCACTTGTTCAACTGAGCAAAATGACGTGCGGCGGCATCCGGGTCGCCGTAAGCCTTCCAGCAGCCGCAGCAGGTGAAGTTGCGGCCCTGATTTTCGATAAAGCCCACCACATCGGTGAGCGGATAACCAAGAAACACGCCGATCTCATGGGGAAAATCGGCTTCGCAGCACAGCCGCCGGGACAGCTGCCGCAGCATATCGTCACAATCGGAAGCATCTTCCGGCAGGGCATAGCCCTCGCGTTGCAGGAACTCCCGCACCGCCTCATCAGCCAACACCTGACGCAGGCGGCTCTCGCGGTAAACATAAATGAGATACCGGTGGGTTTGAGCACAGCCCTTGAGGACCCGGACCTTCAGCCCCTTCTCCCCCAGCTGGTCATTCCAGCGGTGCACCCGGGCAGCCAAGTCGGCACAGTCCCGGGTCTCATAGCGGAACAGCCCGGCAGGCTTCAGCCCTGCCAGCACAGGTGCGCACTGTTCGATCATCACGGTCTCAAAATTACGCTCCATGGCTGCTTTCCTCCGCTCTCGTTTTCTTCAGGAACAGCTTTCCCCGCCGCGCCGCATTCTATGCAGGCGTTGCAGTTAGATATTTCTAACCTCGAATTTTAAAAGAATGCGGCTCAGACCATTTGTCTGCTGACCGCTTCGTAGTTAGTTATTTCTAACGTGGCATTATCTTACCACAGCTCTGGGGTGGTGTCAAGGGGTTTTGACAAGTTTTCTGCATCAAACTTTTTGCGCGTGTTGCGGCGTGTCGAAATTCATGGTATAGTAAAATCGCCACCTCGGCCAAGGTGACGTTTTTCAATTGAAAACTTCACATTGAAAGAGGCCAACCGCTTGTTGCAGTGCCTTTTTCTTTTTGCAGAATAGTCAATTTTTAACGATTTGTCAAGAAGGAGCATTTTCTATGACTTTCACACCTTTTGAAACCGCCCGGCTTCGCCTGCGCCCGCAGGAAGCTCGGGATGCCGGGTTTGCACTCTGCATCTGGGGTGACCCCATCACCGGAAAATATTTGTCCGACCCGGTGCTGGACGATATCGATGACCTGAACGAATATATGGAATTGCTCCGCAACCTGAGCGACAGCACCGACTGCTATTATGTCATTGCAGAGGACAAAGTCACCCACCAGCCCATTGGTACCTGCTGTGCTGTGGTCAAGGATGGCGGCAGCTGCTGGGATATCGGTTACTGCATCCACCCTACCTGCTGGCGCAAGGGTTATGCCAAAGAAATGGTAAACGCTCTGGTGCAGTTCGGTGCACAGAACGGTATAAAAACCGTTCTGGCCGATGTTGCCGCCGAAAATGCCGGTTCCTGCGGTGTGATGCGTGCACTAGGTTTCACGCCCACTGAAAATGGAACCTTCCGCCGAAGCGGCTCTCAGACCGAATACAAAAGTCTGACATTCAAAAAGCAGTTATAGCATTTTTCATTGCAAGCTGTCGAATTTTCTGTTATACTGTATACGTTGCCAGAAATGGCAGCAAGGTGCTGTCTGCATCATTGGTGGTCATGCTTTCCAATCCCGTATCGCTGATTCTTCCTACATGGAATAAAGCAGGATACCGGGGACGGAACTTTTTTGAAGGAAACTTCCCGGAGCCTGATGGCGAAGGGAGGGATGTCGAATGACGCTGTTGGAAGCTCTGGCACTGCTCACTTTCATGCTTGGCTTGCTGAGCCTGATTGTGGATGTGGTCCGCCTGACTCTTGAGGTCATGGATAAGTTTTCGCAGAAGAAAAACGATGATAGCAAAAAAGATTGACTGCCTCAGCGTACCAAACCTGACAGTCAATCTTTTTTGATTCTCGGGAAGGAAAGCTGACCGATGTGGATCAGCGCCTTTTCTATTTGTAGTATAGTCAATTTTTAACGATTTGTCAAGGATGTGTTCCCTATGCTTTCAACCACCCTTTCCCCTCTCGTGGAAAAACTCTCCACTTTGCTCTCTGCCCATCCTGCCGCCCCGGTGCTGGTGGCGCTGGACGGCCGGTGCGGCAGCGGCAAAACCACGCTGGCGGCACAGCTGGCCCGGCAGTTTCCCCAGAGCATCACGTTGCATACCGATGACTTCTATCTTCCCCCAGCCAGCCGTGTGGCAAACTGGGAGCAGATTCCCTGCGCCAACATGGACTTAGAGCGTCTGTGTGCCCAGGTGCTCACCCCCGCCCGAGCCGGGCAGGCGATCCCCTACCGTGCCTACTCCTGCCGGGCGGGTGCCTACCTGCCGGAACAATGCTTTGCGCCCCAACCGCTGGTCATCGTGGAGGGCAGTTATAGCTGCCACCCCACCCTTGCGGACTGTTATGATCTGAAGGTTTTCGTCACCTGCTCCAAGGAAGAGCAGGCCCGCCGTCTGCTGGCGCGGGAGGGAGAACGCTATTCCGGCTTCACCGCCCGGTGGATCCCGCTGGAAGAGGGGTATTTCGCAAAATTCCAGATCGAGCAGACCGTTGACTTTATCCTTGATACGACCTGTTAACTTTTTGCAAATTCCAGCGCTCTGCCCCTGCAAACCTGCTGCAAAATATGTTATAGTTAGGATGGAACAATAATTTTTCAAGGCAAGGAGCAGCATATGGAACATTTTGTGCAGTTTGAGGATGTTTCCAAATATTATCAGACCGGCAGTGTCCGCATTGCGGCGGCCGATCACCTGAATTTTTATGTAGACAAAGGCGAGTTTTGCATCATTGTGGGGCCCTCTGGTGCAGGCAAGACCACCCTGCTGAACATTCTGGGCGGCATGGACACCTGCGATGAGGGCCATGTCTGGCTGGACGGGCAGGATGTGAGCCATTTTTCCGAAAAAGAGCTCACCACCTACCGCCGGTATGATGTTGGCTTCGTGTTCCAGTTCTACAATCTGGTGCAGAATCTGACTGCACTGGAAAATGTGGAGCTGGCCAGCGAGATCTGCCGTGATCCGCTGGACCCCGCCGCCACGCTGGAAAGTGTGGGTCTGGGCGAGCGGCTCAACAACTTCCCTGCCCAGCTTTCGGGCGGCGAGCAGCAGCGCGTTTCCATTGCCCGGGCGCTGGCCAAGAACCCCAAGCTCCTGCTCTGCGATGAGCCCACCGGTGCGCTGGACTACAAGACCGGCAAGCAGGTGCTGGCCCTGCTCCAGCGCACCTGCCGCGAAACAGGGCGCACCGTCATCGTCATTACCCACAACACGGCCCTGACGGCCATGGCGGACCGGATCATCCAGGTCAAGAGCGGACAGATCCTGTCCAACAAGGTCAACGAACACCCGGTGCCGGTGGAACAGATCGAGTGGTGACCGCTATGCAGAAAAGCTATCGTAAAAATATCCGGCGTGACTTCCGGAGCAATCTGAACCGGTTTCTTTCCCTGTTCGGCATCGTGGCGCTGGGCGTGATGATGCTGACCGGCCTGATGAGTTTTGCGCCCAGCATGCGCATCGCCGGGCAGAAATACTACGTACAGCAGAACGTGTGTTCGACCTGCGGGTGCTGTCCACGCTGGGCCTTTCGGAATCAGATCTCTCCGCCATTGCCGCCACGGAGGGCGTGAGCGCCGTGATGCCCGTGAAGTATCTGGACACCGAGGGCCGCTGGTCAAGCTCTACTGACGGAGCCGTGCTGCGGGTGCAGCAGCTTCCCGCCGACCCGGCTGCGGATACCGAGGCCAATATGAACCGCCTGACCCTGCTGGAGGGCCGGATGCCCGAAACCGCCAACGAGTGTGTGGTACAGGTGCTGGGCCACGCTGACCCTGTCCCGCTGGGCACCGTGGTCACCCTGCCCGAGGATACCGAAAACATCCGCCGCACCGAATATACCGTGGTGGGCCAGGTGCAGGACCCTCAATATTTTTCTGCCAATCAGGAGACCAGCACCGTCGGTGACGGCATCCTGGATGCTCTTGTGTTCGTGCAGGACGGTGAATTGACCGCAGATTATTATACCGTCTGTTATCTCAAAGTAGCAGATGCCGCACAGTATGATAATCACAGCGATGCATACCAGACCGCTGTGGATACTGTGGCTGACCGGCTGGATGCCATCAGCAAGGAGCACTGTGTGGCCCGCCGGGCCCAGCTTATCGAGGATGCCACTACCCAGCTGGACGATGCCAAACAGACCTACAGCGAGCAGAAGGCCGAGGCCGAGCGCCAGTTTGCACAAGCCGAGCAGAAGCTGACCGACGCGCAGCGGGAGCTAGATGCCGCCAAGGCCCAGCTGGACGCAGGTGAAGCCGAGCTTGCCGCCCAGAAGGCCGCCCTGCCCGATACCATGCAGAGCGGTGCCGCCACGCTGGTGAGCAGCGAAGATCAGGTATTGGAATTTGAGGATCAGCTTCAGCAGATCCAGCTGCTGGTCAACCTGAAACAGGTGGCTGACCCCCTGCTGGGCTATGCCGAGACCGCTCTGAACAATGCCCAAAAGGCACTGGATGAGGCCGAGCCCGAGGACGAGGAATACACCGAGCTGCGGGACGCGCTTGCCAAGGCACAGGCCGCTTACGATAACATCAAGGGCCAGCTGGACGGTTATCAGGCCCAGCTGGATGCCGGCAAGCAGCAGATGTACGCCAAAGGGCTCATCTCCTCGCCCAACCTCTCCAACACCGACCTTGTCACTGAAGCCAAGGCCGCCCTGCGCAAAATGAAGGTGCAGCTGCTGCAGGGCCAGCTCCAGCTGAGCACCGGTACTGCCACCGCCTACACCCAGTTTGAGGCCGCCCGCGCCCAGCTGGACGAGGGCTGGGCACAGTACCAGTCCGGACAGAAGCAGCTGGACGCTTCCCGCACCGAATACGAGACCCAGAAGGCCGATGCGGAGCAGAAGCTCGCCGAAGGCCAGCAGCAGATCAACGATGCGGAAGAGAAGATCGCGGACATCCAGAACGGCGAGTGGTATGTGCTGGACCGCGGCAGCACCCTGAGTCTTGTCACGCTGGAACAGTACGCTGACCGGATGGCTGCCATTGCCCGGGTGTTCCCGGTGTTCTTCTTCCTGGTGGCGGCGCTAGTGGCTTCCACCACCATGACCCGCATGGTGGACGAGAACCGCCTGCAGATGGGCACCCTCAAGGCGCTGGGCTACTCCAACACCAGCATTGCAGGCAAGTACTTACTCTATGGCATTGCCGCCAGCGTTCTGGGCAGCATCGTGGGCATTGCCGTAGGCTTTGTGGTATTCCCCACCATCTTCTGGTACGCCTACCGCACCATGATGTTCTCCATCCCCACCTTTACCCTGCACTTCTACCCGGGCCTGGCATTGGGCAGCATGGCCCTCAGCGCGGCGGTCATCGGCCTTGCCACCCTGCAGGCCTGCCGCGCCAGCCTCAAGGAAAAATCCGCCGCCCTGCTGCTGCCCCGTGCGCCTGCAGCGGGCAAGCGCATCCTCCTTGAATATCTCACCCCGTTGTGGAAGCGGATGAGCTTCTCCCAGAAAACCACCGCCCGCAATCTGTTCCGCTATAAAAAGCGCTTCTTTATGACCGTTCTGGGCGTGGCGGGCTGCACAGCCTTGCTCCTCATCGGCTTCGGCATCCAGGATTCCCTGCTGCCCATGCTGACCAAGCAGACCACCGAGCTGACCCACGCCGACCTGACCATCTCCCTGAGCGACGAAAAGGCGCTGACCATGGAGAACGGTCTGGCCGACCTACTGGATTCCAGCAGCGGGATCACCAGCTGGGGCCGCTATTACACCAAGAGCGTCACCCTTTACAACGCCGAGGGTGAAAAGGAGACCGTCAGTCTGGTTGCCGCCGCAGACGAAAGCCAGATGACAGAGTACTTCACCTTCCGCACCCGGCAGGGCCACAAGGCTATTGCCTTTGACGATTCCAGCGTCATCCTGACCGAAAAGACCGCCGAAAAGCTGGGGCTTTCGGTGGGCGACAGCTTTGAGGTGGAGACCACCGACGGCGGGCGCAGGTCCCTGACCCTGACCGGCATCACCGAAAACTATGTCTTTACCCGGCTGTACCTCTCGCAGGCGCAGCTCAAAACGCTGAACGGCGGTACTCTGCCCGCCTGGAACGCCGTTTACGGTCAGACCAACTGCCCCACCGATGCAGCCCGCGCCTCCCTCTCCTCCGCCATTCTGGCCTGCAACTATGTCAGCTCCGTCTCCTTCATCGAGGACACCACCCAGATGTTCGATGGCCTGATCGGCTGCCTGAACTATGTGGTCATGCTGGTCATCGTCTGCGCTGCCGCATTGGCCGCCGTGGTGCTCTACAACCTCATCAGCGTCAACCTGGGCGAGCGCAAAAAGGAGCTTGCCACCATCAAGGTGCTGGGCTTCTATGACAAGGAGGTCTACCGCTACATCTTCCGGGAGATCGATCTGCTCTCTCTCATCGGCTCCCTGGTGGGTCTGGTGGTGGGCATTCCCCTGCACCAGTTCATCATCCGCACTGTGGAAATGGACCAGATGATGTTCATCCGTTCCATCGCCCCCCGCAGCTTTGTGTTCAGCGTGGCGCTCACCATGCTCTTCAACTTTGCCGTCTGCCTGCTCATGCGCCGCCATGTCCATCCATCCATGACCCGGCCACGGAAAGGGCCATCTGTGCGTTCTGCTCCACCAGCAGGATGGTCATACCCTCCTTGTGGATGTTCTGGATGATGTCGAAGATCTCCTGCACCAGCAGCGGCGAAAGACCCATGGAGGGCTCGTCCAGCATCAGCATGGAGGCGTTGCTCATCAGAGCACGGCCCATGGCCAGCATCTGCTGCTCGCCGCCGGACATGGTGCCGGCCAGCTGCTTGCGGCGCTCCTTCAGGCGGGGGAAGAGCTCGAACACCTTTTCCTTGTTGGGAGCAATGGTGGAAGCGGGCTGGGTGTAGGCGCCCATGTCCAGGTTCTCCTCCACGGTCATGTGCAGGAACACATGACGGCCTTCCGGCACCTGTGCCAGACCGGCCTCCACGATCTTATGAGCGCGCACGCCCTTGATGCTCTTACCCTTGTAGAGGACGTCGCCGGTCTTCGGGTGGAGCAGGCCGGAGATGGTCTTCAGGGTGGTGGATTTGCCGGCACCGTTGGCACCGATGAGGGTGACGATCTCGCCCTCGTTGACCTCGAAGGAGACATCCTTGACTGCGTGGATGTTGCCATAAAAGACGTTGATATTATCAACTTTCAGCAAAGTCTGTGCCATCGTTCAGCCCTCCTTCTTGCCCAGGTAGGCTTCGATGACCTGCGGGTTGTTGCGGATCTCGTCCGGCGTACCCTTGGCGATGATGCGGCCGAAGTTCAGCACGGCGATGCCCTCGCAGATGCCCATGACCAGGCTCATGTCATGCTCGATCAGCAGCACGGCGATGTTGAACTCATCGCGGATGCGGCGGATGGTCTCGGTCAGCTCAGCGGTCTCCGAGGGATTCATACCGGCGGCAGGCTCATCCAGCAGCAGCAGCTTGGGGCTGGTGGCCAGTGCGCGCATGATCTCCAAACGGCGCTGTGCGCCGTAGGGCAGGCTGCCGGCCTGCGTATAGGCCATATCTGCCATGTGGAAGATGTCCAACAGCTCGAAGGCACGTTCGGTGCAGCGCTTCTCTTCCTTCCAGTAGTTGGGCAGACGGATGAGAGAGGAGCCAAGATTGTACTTCATGGACTCGTGGAGGCCCACCTTGATGTTGTCGATGACGGACAGTTCCTTGAACAGGCGGATGTTCTGGAACGTGCGGGCCACGCCCATCCGGTTGACCTGATAGGTCTTTTTGCCGGCGGTGGGCATCCCATCGATGAGGATGGAGCCGCGGGTGGGCTGGTAGACGTTGGTGAGCAGGTTGAAGACGGTGGTCTTGCCCGCGCCGTTGGGGCCGATGAGGCCGGTGATCTCGTTGCGGCCGATCATCAGGTTGAAGCCGTCCACGGCGGTCAGGCCGCCGAAGTCGATGCCCAGCTCACGGACGTCCAGAATAGGTTTTTTGTCCTTGTCGCGGTCGGTCAGGAAGCCGCCGGAAGGGACACTGTTCAGTCTGGTCTGGAACTCACTCATGGTCTGCACCCTCCTTCTTTTTCTTGCCAAACAGGACACGCTCCACGATGCGGCTCATGGAGAAATCGTAGCTGCCCAGCAGTCCGCCCGGACGGAAGATCATCATCAGGATGAGCACCAGCGAGTAGATGACCATGCGGTAGCTGTCAAAGCTGCGGGTGGCCTCGGGCAGGATGGTCAGGACGGTAGCGGAGAGGATGGAGCCCAGCATGGAGCCCATGCCGCCCAGGACCACCATGACCAGGATCTCGATGGACTTCATGAAGCCGAAGGTGGAGGGGTTCAGAACGCCGATGTAGCAGGCGTACAGACCACCGGCCAGACCGGCAAAGGCAGCGGAGAAGGCAAAGGCCATGACCTTGTAGTAGGTGGTCTGGATGCCGCAGCTCTCGGCGGCGATCTCATTGTCGCGGATGGCCAGCACGGCGCGGCCGTGGCGGCTCTTCATCATGGCATGGATGAGGAAGCAGGTGATGACCACACAGAGGAAGACATTGGCGAAGTTGGAGTACTTGGGGATGTTCTTGAGGCCCTTGGAGCCGTAGAACAGGCTGTAGCCCAGCACATCGTCGATGTTGTTCAGGGTGATGCGGATGATCTCGCCGAAGCCCAGTGTCAGGATGGCCAGATAGTCACCGGTCAGGCGCAGAGGCCGGGATGCCGATGAGGACGCCGAACAGGCCAGCCATCACGCAGGCCAGCACCAGACCGAGCACAAAAGAGACGGGGCCGGGCAGCGGGCAGTACTTGGTGAACAGGGCGCAGGTGTAAGCACCCACGGCCATAAAACCGGCATGGCCCAGCGGCAGCTGGCCCAGATAACCGGTGGCCACGTTCAGGGACACGGCCAGAATGATATTGATGCCCACGGTCATAAGCACCTTGTTCTGGTAAGTGGAGAGCATGTTGCCGGTCATGTAGGAAAGGGCCAGGAACAGCAGCACCACCAGCACGGCGTTCATGAGGTAGCGCACGGGCATTTTGAGCGTTTTGCGATTCTTGTTCATCTTTTCATGCCCTCCTTACACCTTTTCCTGCACCTTGCGGCCGAGGAAGCCCGTGGGCTTGAACAGCAGCACGATGATGAGGATGGCGAACGTGACGGCGTCCTTCCAGGCAGACAGGCCGATGGCGGAAACGAAGCACTCGCACAGGCCGATGACGATGCCGCCGACCATTGCGCCCGGGATGGAGCCGATGCCGCCCAGAACGGCAGCGACGAAGGCTTTCAGGCCCAGCATGGAGCCCATGGTGGGGGTAGCCTGCGGGTAGGAGCAGCAGTACAGCACCGAGCCGATGCCGGCCAGTGCGGAGCCGACCGCAAAGGTAAAGGAGATGGTGCTGTTGACATTGATGCCCATCAGGCGGGCAGCGTCCATATCCTCAGAGACGGCGCGCATGGCCTTGCCAAGCTTGGTCTTCTGGACGAGGAAGGTCAGCACCAGCATGGACAGCACGGTGACCACCAGTGTGATCACGGAGGTCAGGCCCAGGGGCACACTGCCGATCATAAAGGTCTTGTTGCCGTAGTAGGAAGGGATGACCTTCGCGCCGGAACCCATGACCAGCTCAGCGGTGTACTCCAGGAAGAAGGAGACACCAATGGCCGTGATCAGCAGGGAGATGCGGGGCGCGTTGCGCAGCGGGGTGTAGGCGACCTTTTCGATCACCACACCCAGCAGAGTGCAGGTAATAATGGTGGCGCACACAGCCGTCACCGGGCCAAGGCCCAGCTGGTTCATAACGAACCAGGACATGTATGCACCCACCATGATGACATCGCCGTGGGCAAAGTTCAGCAGCAGGATGATACCGTACACCATGCTGTAACCCAGTGCGATCAGTGCATAGATGCTGCCAAGGGACAAGCCGTTGATCAGCTGACTAAAGAACACTGTCATTGGATGGACACTTCCTTTCTTTCTACCAAAAAAGCGGAGACAACCTGTTCCGGCGGCCTCCGCAAGGGTACATCATTCTCTGGTTCCGGCATTCAGGCCGCATACCGGTGTGCGGCGCAGAAGCGGGATCAGAACATTTCCTTCAGTTCGGGCTTGCCGTCCACGTAGGTCAGGATAGCGGTCTGCTTGACGGGATCGTGATGCTCGTCGAAGGTGAAGGTGCCGGTGATGCCCTCGATGGTGCCGGAGGCAATGGCATCGATGACAGCCTGCTTGTAATCGTCGGTGCCGGCCTCGAGACCGGCATCCTCAGCAGCCTGAAGGCCGTAGACGAGGGTCTTGGCTGCATCGTAGCCCAGAGGAGAGAAGCCGTTGGGGTAGTCCTCGCCGTACTTCTCCTTGTAAGCATTCTCGAAGTCGGGGTTGGAGCCCTTTGCGTAGTTGGCACAGAAGTAAGTGTCCTTCAGCTGATCGTTGGTGGCGTAGCCTTCCAGACCATCCCAGCCGTCGCCGCCCAGGAACGGAACATTCAGGCCGACGCTCTCGGCCTGAGACAGGATCTGGCCCACTTCCTCGTAGTAGTTGGGGCAGAAGACGGTCTCGGGGTCCTTGCCGAGGATGGTGGTCAGCTGAGTCTTGTAGTCCACGTCGCCCTCGGAGTAGCTCTCCTGATCGACAATGGTGCCGCCCAGAGACTCGAACTCGTTGACGAAGTTCTCTGCCAGGCCCTCGTTGTAGTCAGCGCCCTTCTTGAAGATGACAGCTGCCTTGGTGTAGCCCAGCTTCTGGTATGCGTAGTCCGCCATCTTGATGCCCTGGAACGGGTCGGTAAAGGTGGCACGGAAGACATTCTCATTCACGGTGTCGGTCTCGGCATCGTAAGTAACGGCCTCGGCAGTAGCGGAAGCGGTGACCATAGGCATATTGTAATCGGCGCTCTCAGCGGCTACAGCCAGCGTGGGGGCGGTGGTTACGTCGCCGATCAGAGCGGTCATGCCCTCATCCACCATCTTGGTGAAGCAGTTGACAGCCTGCGTCGCGTCGCCCTGCTCGTCCTCGGTGAGGATCTCGATCTGCTTGCCATTGATGCCGCCGTTGCGTTGACTTGCTTCAGGTACAGGGTAGCACCGTTGACAACAGCCTGACCGTAAACGGAAACGTTGCCGCTCAGGGGACCCATAACGCCGATCTTGATGGTGTCGCCGGAAGCAGCGGCAGAGCCTGCAGCGGATGCGGCAGTGGAAGAAGCGGCAGTGCTGGAAGAGGAGCCGCCGCAGGCAGTCAGAACACCGGCAGCAGCCACGACACCGGCAGCAGTCAGAAAGTTACGGCGAGAGATCATCTTTTTCATAATACAATATCCTCCTGTTGGAAGTTTTCGTATGATAGATGCACAAAGCAGGGCGCTTCCCTCAAAGCCGCCCTGCTTTGTGTGTGTATTCATTATAGTCTCGCCGGGCGGGTTGTGCAATTCACAAACCGTCCATACTTTTCCGGGCATTTTCCGGCATTTTATGTGAAAGCTACCAAAAAATCCATGCTGTTTTTGGTTATTTTTTCATTTTGTTCACTTTGTTTCATCGTGAAATGAAGGGCTTTCACCCATGTCAAAAAAGTTACAGCGTCGTTTTTTCTTCTGCCTGCCGGTAAATAGAGGTACGATAAAACACCATGGAGAGCACGGTGCCCACAAGGCTGTCGGCAATGTTGTAGAACTGCCGGATACGCACCCGCCCCGACGGGCATCCTATCAATGTTTACAGCAGCAAACATCCGCAGACCCTCTTGCGCAAGGGTGCGGGACGTGGTAGGATAAAAGCAGTTAGTTAGTTTTGACTATCTATATAATATCTCATCGAAGATCGGGAGGTTACTGTGATGAACTATCTGGAAATTGAATCTGTGATCGGCCGCGAGATCCTGGACTCCCGCGGCAACCCCACCGTTGAGGCTGAGATCACTCTGGCCGACGGCACTGTGGCACGCGGCTGCGCACCGTCCGGCGCATCCACCGGCGAGTTTGAAGCGCTGGAGCTGCGCGACGGCGACAAGGGCCGCTATCTGGGCAAGGGTGTGACCAAGGCGGTGGAGAACATCAACACTGTCATTGCGGACGCAGTGGTGGGCATGGATGCTTCCGACATCTACGCCATTGATAAGGCTATGCTCAACGCCGACGGCACCAAGGATAAGTCCAAGCTGGGCGCAAACGCCATTCTGGCCGTTTCCATCGCAGCCTGCCGCGCAGCTGCCACTTCGCTGGACATGCCGCTGTACCGCTTCCTGGGCGGCGTGAACGGCAACCGCCTGCCTGTCCCCATGATGAACATTCTGAACGGCGGCGCACACGCCGCCAACACCGTGGACACGCAGGAGTTTATGATCATGCCGGTGGGCGCACCCAGTTTTAAGGAAGGGCTGCGCTGGTGCGCTGAGGTCTTCCATGCGCTGGCTTCCATCCTGAAGGCCAGGGGTCTGGCTACCTCCGTGGGCGATGAGGGCGGCTTTGCGCCCAACCTGTCCAGCGACGAGGAGACCATCGAGACCATTCTGGCCGCCATCGAGAAGGCCGGTTATCTGCCCGGCAAGGACTTCATGCTGGCCATGGACGCTGCTTCCTCCGAGTGGAAGAGCCCCAAGGGCAAGGGCTTTTACAAGCTGCCCAAGGCCGGCACCGAGTACACTTCCAGTGAGCTGATCGCACACTGGAAGAGGCTGGTGGAGAAGTACCCCATCATCTCCATCGAGGACGGTCTGGATGAAGAGGACTGGGAAGGCTGGCAGGAGATGACCCGGGAGCTGGGCGGTAAGGTCCAGCTGGTGGGCGACGACCTGTTCGTCACCAACACCGAGCGTCTGGCCAAGGGCATCCAGCTGGGTGCCGGCAACGCCATCCTCATCAAGCTGAACCAGATCGGCTCCGTATCCGAGACTCTGGAGGCCATCAAGATGGCTCACAAGGCCGGCTACACCGCCATCAGCTCTCACCGCTCCGGCGAGACTGAGGACACCACCATCGCTGATCTGGCTGTGGCCCTGAACACCTGCCAGATCAAGACGTAGGAAAGGCCGCTGAGCCACCAGCTCAGGGCAAAGGCCGGAGTTTTTGCCACCAGATATACCGCCGCACACAGGCCGCCGAAGCACAGGCCGTAGATGCCGCTGAGCACCGCCCAGCCAAGGGCATTGTCCATCCGGCGCAGCAGCCATGCCAGCAGGGCCAGCAGATACCAGACATACAGGTACATGGCCCACCACAGCCCAAAGCCGTACAGCACACCCTGCAGCAGGATGAACACCGTAACAGCCCCCGGCGTTTCCCGGGGCAGCTCCAGCGCAAACAGAATGACGAGCAGTGTCACCGGTTCAATGTTGGGCAGGCCGCTCATGGCCTGCTTGCTCACCACCAGCAGCGCACCCATCAGGCCGCTGAGCACCAGCCGCAGCACCCGGATGTGCACAGGCTCCTTACTTCGTGTAGGTAAAGGCATAGCTGTCGCCATCGTGCAGCGCAATGTCTGCCACGCCCACGGTGGTCATCTCGCCGGTGGCATCGGTCAGGCACCACCATGCCTGATCCTTATCCCAGTCGGCGGTCTCGCCGTTGACGGTGGTTACAAAGCCTGCCGCAGCCTCCTCTTCGCTGATGAGCCCGGCTTCCACCAGAGCATCGCTCAGCTTCTCGCCATCGGTCACTTCCAGCGTAAAGGTCTGGCTCTCGCCATCCGCGCCGGTCACGGTAAACTCTGCCTTGACCTTGACATCCTCAGCCTGCCCGGAAGCAGCCTCAGAGGAAGCGGCTTCACTGGAAGCTGCCACGGAGGACACGGCCTCAGAAGAGGCGGCACTGGAAGCCGTGCTGGAAGCTGCACCGCAGCCTGCCAGCAGCCCGGCAGCCAGAGCGGCACTGATCACAACGGCCAGAAATTTATGCATGGTTTTCATAGAAAAAGAACTCCTTCGTTTGTTTTCCGCGCGCCCTGCGCGCAGGGTCTATCATATCATGGGTGCGCCCAAAAATCAAGGCACAGCGCAGTTACGATGATGCACCAGCGCTGTGCCGTTGTCTGATCGTTACTTTTCCAAAAACGCCTTCTGGTAGCTTGCAAAGGCACCGATCTGGTTGGCCTCGCTCAGGAACCGGCAGGGCACGATCTCCGGGCGGGGCAGGCAGCGGGCCTGCGCTTCGCTAAAGGGATGGCCCCGCAGGATGTACTCCTCATACACCTCGTTCAGGGTCTCCACAAGGATGGGCTGCTTGCTGATGCCGCCGCCGATGGCCACCTTTTCCACATCCAGCAGAACGGTCAGGTTGTAGATCTGCACGGCAACGGCCCGGCAGAAGCTGCGCAGGGTCTCGTTGGCCTCGGTCTCCCCGGCGTGGACCGCCTCAAAGAAGATGCGTCCATCCATGGGTGCATCGGCGGGCAGGCCCTTGCGGGCGCGGTAGCCGCTCAACAGGCCGCTGGTACTGCACTGGCAGGCAACGCTCTTTGTGGGGTCGCTCCAGGCATCGGCGTTGGTGTTCATAAAGCTGTATTCGCCTGCCGTGCAGTCCCGGCCGCGCACCAGCTTCCCATCAATGATCAGGCCGCCGCCCACACCGGTGCCGATGATGAACACTGCTGCGTTCCTGCAGCCCTTCAGCACACCCCGCTCCAGCTCTGCAATGGCGGCCGCTTTGCCGTCATTCTCGATCCAGACACGGCAGCCGCAGACCTCGGCCAGCCGGGGGCCGACAGGCGTGCCCACATTGTAGGCCAGCGAGGGTGCTCCGCCGCCCTTGACCACACCCTGTTCGGCATCGATGAAGCCGGGCAGGCTCAGGGCAATGCCGTCCACCTCATCCTTGTGGGGCAGGTAGATCTCCCGCAGAGTGTTCAGGAAGTGTTCCTGCGAATCCGCCTGGGTGGGCGTGCTGCCCGTATCGGTCCGGTTCAGCTGCTCATCTATCACAGAATACTTGATCCCGGTTCCGCCCACATCAAAAACCATTACTTTCATGTACAGACCCTCCTGCGCTTTTTTTCTATTATTGCAAATCGCTCTCCAAATGTAAAGAGCCTTGCGCTCCGCCATGCCCGAAAACAAAAAATCCCACGCTGCGGCAAAGCAAAACGCAGCGCGGGAACGAAGATAGCTTAATTCAGGATCGTGTCAGCGCTCAGCGGGCGACAACATACTTGTGCAGGGTCTTGCGGACTGCGCCGTTGCCAGCGTACAGCTCCTTGACCATGCCCTCGATCTGCTCGCCCAGGCCGACCACGTACAGATCAACGCCGAAGACATCGGCACGGCTGTACAGCTTCTTCAGGCAGCTGAAGTCCTGCTCGCCCTCCTTGACTTCCAGAGGAGCCACGATGGCCTGCAGCTCAGCCAGCATCGGATCGGGAGAGATCTCAAAGGCCTTGCCGTTGTCATCAATGCCCTTCAGGTAGCGGGCATAACCTGCCAGCACCAGGGGGATCAGCACCAGGTTGGACTTGTCCAGACCGCGTGCCTGGTATGCCTTGATGGTCTCGCCGAAGCGGATGGCCAGCTTCTGAGAGGTATCGGTTGCGATACGCTGGGGAGCGTCGGGCATGAAGGGGTTGGGCAGGCGGCGGTTGATGACAGCGCCGATGAACTCGTAGGGGTTCAGGACACCGGGATCAACGACCACGGGCATTGCCTCGATATAACCGATCTTCTGGATGAAGGGACGCAGATCCTCGTCGGCCATCTCGGCGCTGATGAGGGTGTAATCCAGCATGCAGCCGTAGATGGACATTGCGGTGTGCAGGGGGTTCAGGCAGGTGCACACCTTCATCTTCTCGATCTTGTCAACGGTCTCGCGGTCGCAGTACAGCACACCGCCCAGCTCCAGCGGAGGACGGCCGTTGGTGTAGTGATCCTCGATGCACAGGTACTGGGTCTCCTCTGCGTTGACAAAGGGAGCAGTAAAGGTGTGCTTCTCGGTCACGATGGTGTAGTTGTCCTCAAAGCCGTCCTTGGCCAGCATCTCCTGGACCTTTGCGTCGGGACGGGGAGTGATCTTGTCGATCATGCTCCAGGGGAAGGTGATCTTGGTCTCGTCCTGAACGTATGCCAGGAACTCAGCGGGAACCAGACCCTGCTCGACCCACTTGGAAGCGTAGGCGTGGACAGCGCTCTTGACCTTGTCGCCGTTGTGAGAGCAGTTATCCATGCTCTGAACGGTCAGGGGCAGCTTGCCGGCCTTGAAGCGCTCGTACAGCAGAGCGGTGACCTTGCCCATGGCCAGAACGGGGGTCAGGCCGCGCTCCAGGTCAGCAGGAGCAACGCCGTAGCCCTTCTCGGTGATGGTGAAGGAGATCATCTGCAGGCTGGGGTTCTGGAAGATCTCGACCAGACGTGCCCAATCCTCGCCGAAGGAGTAATCAGCCTTCAGGCTCTCAGTCACGGAAGCAATGACCTTCTTCTCGATGTCGCCGGTGGACTTCAGGCAGACCAGCAGGCTCAGGTTGTCGTAGGGCTGGTAAGCCTTGTCGATGATCTCGTAGTCAAAGCTCTCAGCAACAATGACACCGCGGTCATACTTGCCGCTGTTCAGGGCCTCGTTCAGGATGGCAGCGGGGAAGGCACGGAAGATATTGCCTGCGCCGAAGTGCACCCAGGTGGGCTCTGCGTGGGTCTTGGCCTTGACAGCCTCCACGTCAAACTTGGGCAGCTCGTAGCCCTTTTCTGCCCACTCGGCGGACAGATTGCCGTTCTTGATCTCAGACAGCTTCATATTAGTACTCAGCCCTTCTTTTTCTCTTCATCCAGACGATCCAGCAGATCCCAGACACCCAGCATGTACTGAACGCCCAGAGCACGGTCATACTTGCCGTAACCGGGGCGGCAGTTACCGGGGCCTTCCTCCCACAGCTGACGGCCATGGTCGGGGCGGATATAGCCCTCGTAGCCGCAGTCATGGTAGGCGCGCAGGATCTCGATGATGCCGGTCTCGCCGCAGCAGTCACGGTGAGCAGCCTCGGAGAAGTCGCCATTGGGGAAGTGGTGGATGTTGCGGATGTGAGCAAATGCAATGCGGTCGCAGTGCTTGCGGACGATCTCGGCAACATTGTTGTTGGGGTTTGCGTTCAGGCTGCCGGAGCACAGGGTCAGGCAGTTGTACTCGTCGTCCACCATGCTCAGGAAGCGGTCGATGCTCTCAGCATCCACCAGCAGGCGGGGCAGGCCAAAGATATCCCAAGGGGGATCGTCCATGTGGATGGCCATCTTGATGTCGCACTCACGGCAGGTGGGCATCAGAGCTTCCAGGAAGTACTTCAGGTTCTCCCACAGCTTTTCCTTGGTGACAGGGGCATAGGCCTTGAACAGCTCGTCCAGCTTTGCCATACGCTCAGGCTCCCAGCCGGGGAAGGTCATGTTGTACTTCTCGGTGAAGCCCAGGATGTAGTCGGCCATGGCCTTGTAATCGTCCTGGATCATGTCCTTCTGGTAGAACAGAGCGGTGGAGCCGTCACCGACAGGGTGGAACAGGTCGGTACGGGTCCAGTCAAAGATGGGCATGAAGTTGTAGCAGATGACCTTGACACCGAACTTGGACAGGTTGCGGATACACTGCTTGTAGTTCTCGATGTACTTGTCGCGGGTGGGCAGGCCGATCTTGATGTCATCGTGGACATTGACAGACTCGACAACGTCCATGTCGAAGCCGTAAGCGTGGATCTGATCGGCGACCTTCTGGATCTCGTCGATCTCCCAGATCTCGCCGGGCATCTTGTTGTGCAGCGCCCAGACGATGCTGGTCACGCCGGGAATCTGCTTGATGTCGTTGAGGGTGATGGGATCGTTGCCTTCACCGTACCAACGCCAACCCATTTTCATAGGCATAGTGGGTTCCTCCTTGTTTGTTGCTTTGCTTCTTAAATGCCGCGGCGGGTGCCGTGGCACATTCTTGCTTATATTCTAATATATCAGTTTCAAATTGGCAATTGACGTTTTGACAAGTTTTGATGTTTTTTTCTTGTATACTTTATCCGCATGGGGGTGCGGCTGATGCCCATCTGCTCCGCAAGTTCCCTGTCGTTCAGGGGGTCGCCGGGCTTCAGCTCCATGGTGATGATCCGGCTGCGGATGGTCTGATACGCCTGTTCCCTCGCACTCAAAGATGCCATTGCAGTGTTCTCCCTTCGGGGTCCAGTTGGTGATATACTAGTATATGACCATATTACCCAACTGCCGGGCAACTGTCAATAGCAGGAGCAACCGAAAATCAAGTCCGGGCAATTTTTTATTTTGTTCAATCCTGCCGCGCCACGGGCCGTACACCACCGGCACCCACACAAAAAAGCCACCCAGACCGCCGCAGACCACATCAATGACCGAGTGCTGCTTGGTGAACACGGTGGAGGCGCAGATCAGCGCCGCCCACACCCACGCCAGCACCTTGCGCAGAGGCTTGCCCTCTGCCAGCTTGCTGTGGCGAAGGCCATTGCCATGCAGGCCGAGCTCTGGCAGTGGATGGAGGGGCAGACATTGACAGCGGCGTCGGCCTTCCACAGAGCTGCATCAGGGCATGGCCGGGTTATCTCCCGGCCGATGGCTCTCCGCCGTGGGTCGGATGTCAAGGCCGTTGGGCAGTATCATGTACACGATGAGGCAGAGCGTCATACCCGAAAACATCATCAGGCAAAGCTTATCATAACTGACGGTATCGCACCACCAGAGTGTGCCGTGACCCCCGCCAGCAGCAGAACCAGCTGCTATACGGGAGCATGAACCACTCGTTGAAGGGGATCAAATCATCCACCGGGGAGTGCAGGATGTAGTTGGGGTCGGTGATGGTCAGATCCAGCCAGAAGAACCAGATGAGGTAGACCACCCAGTACAGCTGGTACCACAAATGCGGGCGGCACCGGCTGCGCAGTTGGCTAAGTTTCATGTCGTTTCTCCTATTTTTTATGTGAATTGACGTGTTATTATAGCACATTCCGTCCACTTGCGCAAATGTTTTCCTGCGATACAATAAAAGCAAGCTGCATCTTATTTATAAAAAGGCAGGGGAGTACGTCATGCCACTTAAATCAAAGGAGAAACTATGTCACCTTCTACCCCCATCCGTCTCGTCGCGCTTGATCTGGACGGCACCCTGCTGAACCGCGAGGGGCACGTCACCCCCCGCACCCGCGCCGCTCTGCAAGCTGCTGTGGATAAAGGCGTGTACATCGTGCCCGCCACCGGACGTCCGCTGGCCAGTCTGCCGCCGTTGGTGGCGCAGCTGCCCGGCATCCGGTACGTCATCACCACCAACGGTGCCGCTGTCTGGGATATGGGCACAGACCCCGTGGGAGCCGTGTACAGCCGCTATTCCAACGCAAAAGAGCACCGCACCAGCACCCCGGTTCTGCTTGAGCTGCACAGCCTGATGCCGGTGGAGACTGCCCGCGAAGCCTTTGCCGTCTGCGAGAGCTACCACGCCGACCTGCGCATTTTCTCGGACGGATACGCCTGCACCGATGCCCGCAGCATTGCGCTGGCCACTGCCCATATCCAGGGCAACGGCACCGAAGCGTGCCAGCCCAACGATGGCCGCTTTACCATTCTGCGGGACGCAGCCGAGTGGATGAGCCGCAACGCCCACGATTGAAAAAATCTGCGTGTTTTTTTTTCGAAAGCCCGAAATTGCTGCAGGCTGCCTTGCCCCTTTCATGCCGTCCCGGGCGTAGAGATCGTACAGGGGTCGCCGAAAAACGTGGAGGTGACCGCCGCCGGTGTGGACAAGGGCGAGGCGCTGCGCGCTCTGGCCGACCGGCTCGGCATCCCCCGGGAGGCACCCTTGCCATCGGCGACAGCGACAACGACCGCGCCATGCTGGAAAAGGCCGGCGTAGCCGCTGTGATGGTCAACGGTATGCCGGAGATCCGGGCGCTGGCGCACCTTGTCAGCAAAGCCGACTGCGACCATGACGGCGTGGCCGAGATACTGGAAACCCTTGGCATCTGAGCCAGTTTTTGCAGCAATTTTCCAACATTTTTACCGGCATTTGCCCCGATTTTTCGGGTCATTCGTCATTTTTGTGCAATGTATACAAGCTCTTATGCAAAACATTGTGCTTGTTGAGTATTACCAAAGACGGGCTGTTCGTTTATACTAGTACTATAAGCGCGTATGGGGGATTGCGCCCATCTGGGCAAACCCGACGCACCGAGAGAGTTCAAATATAAAAGGAGAAATGCGTTATGAATCCCATCGTAGAAAAGGTCTATCAGATCGGCATTATCCCTGTTATCGCTTTTAACAGCGTGGACGAGGCCCTGCCCCTGTGCAAGGCTCTGGCCGAGGGCGGTCTGCCCGCAGCCGAGGTCACCTTCCGCACTGCCTGTGCTGAAGAGTGCATCCGCAAGATCCACGAAGAGATGCCCGAGATGCTGCTGGGTGCAGGCACCGTTCTGACCTGTGAGCAGGCCGACCGTGCAATGGCAGCCGGTGCTTCCTTCATCGTTGCTCCCGGCTTCGACCCCGAGGTCTGCAAGCACGTGATCGACAAGGGCGGCATCATGATGCCCGGCACCGCTTCCGCAGGCGAGATGCAGCAGGCTATGAACATGGGCTGCGAGGCTCTGAAGTTCTTCCCCGCTGAGGCAAACGGCGGCGTTGGGATGCTGAAGAACATCGGCGCTGCCCTGAAGGGCGCTCGCTGGATGTGCACCGGCGGTGTCAACGCAAAGAACGTCAACGACTATCTGGGCTACGACCAGATCTTCGCCGTGGGCGGCACCTGGATGTGCAAGAGCGATGTGATCAAGGCTGGCGACTGGGCAAAGATCACTGCACAGAGCAAGGAAGCTGTTGACACCATGCTGGGCCTGCGCCTGCTGCATGTCGGCATCAACACCGGCAACGAGGAAGAGGCCATGAAGGTCGCTACCCTGCTGGGCGCCATGCTGAACATGAAGGTCGCTCCGGGCAACTCCAGCATCTTCGTGGGCAACAAGGAATTCGAGATCATGAAGAAGCCGGGCCGCGGCACCAACGGCCACATTGCCATCGCCTGCAACAACGTTGATCGTGCCATCTATCACCTGTCTCAGCGCGGCGTGAAGTTCGACCTCGACAGCAAGAATGTCAAGAACGGCAAGACCATCGCCTGCTACTTGGAGGGCGAGATCGCCGGCTTCGCCTGCATCTGGTGCAGGCATAAGCGCCTGTCCCCTTTTACCCGTAAAAGCCCCGCCGCAGCGGGTATGCCCTGCGGCAGGATAAATGAAACACCTGATATAAAGGAGAATAACCAATGAAAGTCGTTACCTTTGGCGAGCTGATGGTTCGTCTGCAGCCCTTCAACTACGAGCGCTTTGTTCAGGCCAACAGCCTGGAGTTCAGCTTCGGCGGCGGCGAGGCTAATGTCGCTGTCTCTCTGGCTAACTACGGCCTGGACGCAGCTTTCGTCACTAAGCTCCCCGCACACGCGATCGGCCAGGCCGCTGTCAACAGCCTGCGCCGCTACGGCGTCGACACCAGCATGATCACCCGTGGTGGTGACCGCGTGGCATCTACTACAACGAGAAGGGCGCTTCTCAGCGCGGCTCTGTCTGCATCTACGACCGTGCCAACAGCGCGATCCAGCTGGCTCAGCCTTCCGATTTCGACTGGGATAAGATCTTCGAGGGTGTCGATTGGTTCCACTTCACCGGCATCACCCCGGCTCTGGGCGCAAATGTCGTCGAGATCTGCCTGGAGGCCTGCAAGGCTGCTAAGGCTCACGGCGTGAAGATCAGCTGCGACCTGAACTACCGCGGCAAGCTGTGGACCCGTGAGCAGGCTCGCGAGGCCATGACCAATCTGTGCGAGTACGTTGATGTTTGCATCTCCAACGAGGAGGACGCTAAGGACGTGTTCGGCATCGAGGCTGAGGCTACCGACATCTACGGCGGCAAGCTGAATGCTGAGGGCTACAAGAGCGTTGCCAAGCAGCTGGCTGACAAGTTCCACTTCGAGAAGGTCGCTATCACCCTGCGTGAGAGCCACAACGCTTCCGACAACGGCTGGAGCGCTATGCTGTACGATGTTGCTTCCGACGAGTACTGCTTCTCCAAGAAGTACGAGCTGAAGATCATCGACCGCGTTGGCGGCGGTGACTCCTTCGGCGGCGGCCTGATCTACGCCCTGCTGACCGGCAAGAGCACTCAGGATGCTGTGGAGTTCGCAGTTGCAGCTTCCGCTCTGAAGCACTCCATCGAGGGCGACTACAACATGATGACCGTGTCCGAGGTCGAGAAGCTGGCCGGCGGCGACGGTTCCGGCCGTATCCAGCGCTAAGCAAGCGTTACAGGAGGTCGTCCACATGGATATCCGTTATTCCTGTAACCAGAAGGATTTCAAGCGCTACACCACCGAGGAAATGCGGGACGAGATGCTCATCACCGGCCTGTACAAGGCAGATGAAGTCGTTGCTGTCTACAGCCACGTGGACCGCATGGTCACGCTGGGCTGTATGCCTGTCCACGAGACGGTCTCCATCGACAAGGGCATCGACGTCTGGGCAAACTTTGGCACCCACTACTTCCTCGAGCGCCGCGAGATCGGTATGTTCAACATCGGCAAGGACTCCACGGGTATCGTGGTGGCTGACGGTGTGAAGTATGAGCTGGGCTACAAGGACTGCCTGTATATCACCCAGGGCACCAAGGAAGTGACCTTTGCTTCCGCAGACCCGGAGCACCCCGCCAAGTTCTACATGGTCTCCGCTCCGGCACATTGCTCTTACGAGACCCGCCTCATCAAGATGGCTGATGCGAATCATCGTCCTCTGGGCAGCGTCGAGACCTGCAATAAGCGCACCATCAATCAGTTCATCCACCCGGACGTGCTGAAGACCTGCCAGTTGAGCATGGGTATGACCGAGCTGGCACCCGGGTTCCAACTGGAACACCATGCCCAGCCACACCCATGAGCGGCGCATGGAGATCTATACCTACTTTGAAGTGCCGGAGGGACAGGTCGTGTTCCACATGTGCGGCGAGCCTACCCAGACCCGCCATATCGTGATGCACAACGAGGACGCTGTCATCAGCCCCTCCTGGAGCATTCACAGCGGTGTGGGCACCTCGAACTACACGTTTATCTGGGCTATGGGCGGCGAGAACATGGAGTTTGACGACATGGACAACATCGCTACCACTGACCTGCGCTAAAAGCACCAATCAAACGCCCCGTACCGGGAAACCGGTACGGGGCGTTTTGCTAAAAAATTAACTTGGATACTGTGAAAAAGGAGAACATCATGGATCTGTCTGCATTTCAACCTGCAGGGCAAGGTTGCCCTGATCACCGGCGGCGCACACGGCATCGGCTTCTCCATTGCCGAGGGCATGGCAAAGTGCGGTGCTACCGTCTGTTTCAACTGCTCCAACGAGGGCAGCTTTGAAAAGGGCCTGGCCGCTTACAAGGCCGCCGGCATCGACGCTCACGGCTATGCCGCCGACGTGACCGATGAGGCCGCTGTCAACGCGATGGTGGCCAAGATCAAGGCTGAGGTCGGCCCCGTGGACATCCTGGTGAACAACGCCGGTCTGATGAAGCGCGTGCCCATGATCGAGATGAGCCACACCGATTTCCTGCGTGTGATCGATGTGCACGTTGGCGGCGCGTTCAACTGCTCCAAGGCTGTGCTGCCGGATATGATTGCAAAGCGCGCGGGCAAGATCATCAACATCTGCTCCATGATGAGCGAGCTGGGCCGCGAGACCGTCTCTGCCTACGCTGCCGCCAAGGGCGCTCTGAAGATGCTGACCAAGAACATCGTTCACCGCTCCGGAGCAGTAAAAAACGCAGGCCTGAGCCTGTAACATAAAATCTCCCCTGCACTCCATTTTACCGGAATGCAGGGGAGTTTTTGCGTATCAAAGGTTTCGCAGCGGGGTCTTAGACCTTCTCAATGGTGATGCTCCACTCGCTGGTCATGGCCTCATCAGGCTCCAGCACCTCGTGCTTGCCCTCTTCGTTGACGCTGTTGGCCCAGCCGTTCCAGGGCTCCATGCAGACGAAGCTCTCGGCATCCTGCTGCCAGAGCACGCCGTTGGTAAAGCTCTCATCGGCATCCACGGTGACCTTGTGGCCGTTGCCCTTATCCGTAAAGGTCATGGGGAACTCCACGCCGGTCATCAGGCGGATGGAGTTGTCAGAACCTTCCTTGCGGGTCAGGGTGATCTTCTCGGGTGCGGCGGGCTGCTCGCCCTTGGCATTCTCGGAGCAGGTGGCACACTTGATGTCAAAGTCCACATTCTCCAGAGCAGAGGCCACAAAATAGGGATGATAACCAAAGCTGAAGGGCATCGGAATATCGCCCTCATTGATCACGGTCATGCTCAGGGAAGCGGTGTTGCCCTGCAGGTTGTAGTTCATCAGGACAGTGAAATCGAAGGGGTAGAGGAACTTGGTCAGGGGGCTGGACTCCAGGATCAGGGTCACGCCGTCGGGACCGACGCTCTCCACTTCCCAGGGGCACAGGTCAGCCATGCCGTGGATCTCCATGGGATAGGCCTGGCCGTTGAAGATGTGCACGCCGTTGTCGGGCTTGCCGCAGTTGGGGAACAGCACAGGGATGCCGAAGCGGGGGCGGTTGCACTCGGAGAAGTTGGGGCGGCGGGTCCAGATGTACTCGTCGCCGTCGAGGGTGAAGCCGGTGATCATGCCGCCGCGCTCGGGGGTGATGGTCAGGGCAGTTTTTGCCACGGGGTCGGTGATGACATACTGCTCAAAGCATGCGCCGCCCTCGGTGACGTACTGGGTTGTGATCTGGTTCATAAGTTGTACCTCCATATCATTTGATACAAAAAGGCCGCCGTACGCGCAAAAAGCACGCACAGCAGCCATTTTTCAATTAAAGAACAACGCCGTCCTTGAAGATGGAGATCTCGCGGAAGCCGTGCTTCTCGGCCTTGGTCTGCTCACCGCTGGCAACGCGGATGACCAGATCCAGCAGGTCCTTCGCGGCCTCGTCGATGGTCTTTTCGCCGTCTGCAATGACGCCGGTGTTGAAGTCGATCCAGCCCGACTTCTTCTCTGCCAGCGGGGTGTTGGTAGAGATCTTCAGGGTGGGAGCCGGAGCGGAGAACGGGGTGCCGCGGCCGGTGGAGAAGAGGATGAGGTGCGCGCCTGCGGCGGTCATGGCAGTGGCGGACACGAGGTCATTGCCGGGGCCGTAGAGCATATTCAGGCCCTTGGTGACGACGGGGTCGCCGTAGCCGATGACGTCCATGATGGGGGCGGTGCCGCCCTTCTGGACGCAGCCGCAGCTCTTGTCCTCCAGGGTGGTGATGCCGCCCTGCTTGTTGCCCGGGGAGGGGTTGTCGTAGACCACCTCGTTGTGGCTGATGAAGTACTCCTTGAAGCCGTTGATCATCTTCTCAGCCTTGACGAAGACGTCGTGGTTGATGCAGCGATCCATCAGGAAGCCCTCGGCACCGAACATCTCCGGCACCTCGGTCAGGACGGTGGAACCGCCACGCTGGCCCATCATATCGGAGAAGCGGCCGATGGTGGGGTTGGCGGTGATGCCGGACAGGCCGTCGGAGCCGCCGCACTTCATGCCGACCACCAGCTCACTCACGGGGATGGGCTCACGCTTGAACTGACCGGCGTAAGCGGCCAGCTCCTTCAGGATGTCACGGGCGGCGGTGAACTCGTCGTCCACATCCTGGCAGGTCAGGAACTTCACGCGGTCGTGGTCATACTCGCCCAGCTCTTCCACGAACTGGTCATGCTGCAGGTTCTCGCAGCCCAGATGCAGCACCAGAACGGCAGCGGCATTGGGGTGGCGGACCAGAGCGGCCAGCAGCTTGCGGGTCTGGGCATGGTCATGGCCGGTCTGGCTGCAGCCAAACGGATGGGTAAAGGTGTACAGGCCCTCAATGGAGCCGGTAACCAGATCCTGGTTGTCGTCCACCATCTTCTTGGCGATGTCGTTGACACAGCCGACGGTGGGGATGATCCAGATCTCGTTGCGGATGGCGGCGCGGCCATCCTTGCGGCGGAAGCCCATAAAGGTCTCCGGAGCCGCCTTGGGCAGGGGAGGCCAGATCGGGGGCGGGGTTGTAGCTGTATTCCACCTCACCGGAGAGGTTGGTGTGGACATTGTGGGTGTGCATCCAGGTGCCCGGCTCAGCGTCGGCGGTGGCGTGGCCGATGGGGAAGCCGTACTTGATGACGTTCTCGCCGTTCTTGATGGGCTTCACGGCCATTTTATGGCCCTGGGGAATATCCTCCAGCGCGGTGACGGAAAGGCCGTCTACCTCCACCAGAGTGCCCTTGGCGATGGGATGCAGTGCAACCACCACGTTGTCAATGGGGCTGATATGAATCGCCTGCGGCATAGTTATTCTCCTTAATGACATTTACAAAGCACAAGGAGGCCGCTGCCCAAAGCAGCAGCCCCTTGTTGTGCAGGTGATATTCCAGCTTACAGGCAGCTCTTGTAGGCAGCTTCGGCGCCCTGGGTGCGGATCAGCTCCAGATCAGCCAGAACAGCGGCCTCGAGGCCCTCGATCTTGGTCAGATCCTGATCCCACATCTGGGTGTTGGTCAGAACGGCGTGCACCAGCTGAGCGGCGGTGTCGTCCTTGTGTGCATAGTAGAAGTCCAGTGCCCATGCGTCATCCTGGATCTTGTAGGTGTTGCCTGCGGGGCGCTTGCAGATCAGGCCGTCGGCAGTGCGCTCCTGGATATCATTGGAGTAGAAAGCGATGTAAGCAGCCAGAGACATGGTCAGGCACTTGGGCAGCTTCTTCTGCTCCTCGATATAAGCCAGGAAGGAAGGCATGTTGCGGGCCTTCCACTTGGAGGTGGAGTTCAGGGAGATGCTCATCAGCTCGTGGTTGATGAACGGGTTGTTGAAGCGGTCCTGCACAGCAGAAGCGAACTCCTCGAGGTCCTTCTTGTCCAGAGGCAGGGTGGGGATGACTTCCTCGTGCAGCATCTTGTTCATGAAGCCGCGGATGGTGTCGTTGTGCATGCAGTCACGCACGATGTCGAAGCCGGCCAGATATGCGCCCAGAACGAAACCAGTGTGAGCACCGTTCAGGATGCGGACCTTGCGCTTCTTGTAGGGGGTGACATCGGGGACGACCATGACGTTGACGCCGGCCTTCTTGAACGGCAGCTTGTCCTCCAGACCATCGGGGCCTTCGATGACCCAGACGCCGAAGACTTCGCCGACATCCAGAACCTGATCGGTGTAGCCGTTGACCTCTTCCAGAGCAGCCAGCTCTTTCGGGTCACGGATGCGGCCCGGGACGATGCGGTCCACCAGAGTGGAGCAGAACGTATTGGCGTTGTTCATCCAGTCGATGAAAGCAGCGTCCAGGTTCCAGTCCTTGGCGTAGTTGTTGCAGCACTTCTTCAGCTCTTTGCCGTTGTTGTCGATCAGCTCGCAGGAGAGGATGACCAGACCCTTGTCAGCAGCGCCCTTGAAGGCGGTGTAGCGCTCATAGAGCACGCGGGTCAGCTTTGCAGGGAAGCTGTTGGGAGGCACCTGGTCGAACTGGCTGTCGCCCTGCGTGTAGGCGATGCCGGCCTCAGTGGTGTTGGATACGACGATCTCCAGCTCCTCAGAGCGGGCCAGAGCCAGCACTTCGTCCCACTTGCCCTCGGAGTAGGGGCAGACGCAGTCATGCACGCAGGAGATGACGCGCTTGGCATCGACCTTCTGGCCCTTCTCGCTGCCGCGCAGGTACAGGGTGTACAGGCCCTCCTGCTCGTTGATCCAGTCCGCCATCTGGGGGAAGTTGGCGATGGGCTGCACCAGCTTGACCTTGCCGTTGTAGCCGGCCTTCTCGTTGGCAATATCAAAGAAGTAATCCACGAATGCGCGCAGGAAGTTGCCCTCGCCGAACTGCATCACCTTGACGGGGGCATCCTTGAGGATGTAGCCGTTGTAGCCGGTCTCAGCCAGAACCTTGTAATTCAAAGTTTCCATATCACGTGTTCTCCTTTTTGCTTGCTTTGCTTCTCTCTGGAGCACCCATTTGTGCCCCGCATTCTGTCTCTATTGTATGCTGTTGTATACAAAGAAGTCAAGTGTTTTTTGCCAGATTTTTGGCCCAAAACAGGCCATTTTTATAAATTCCAGCGTTTTTTACAAGGAAAAGTCTGAAAATTTGTCAGTTTTTCAGTTGTATACATTATCGTTTTCCGCTATACTAAAGATAGGCTTAACACGCCCTGCGTGGGCGCTGTTAAAGGCACCCCATAGTGATATATTAGTACATTAGAATGAAAAGGAGTTTTCGACCCATGAAAGCATTTATGGACAAGGAATTCATGCTCCAGTCTCCTGTGGCTCAGCATCTGTATCACACCTACGCTGCTGATATGCCCATCTGCGACTATCACTGCCATATCTCCCCGAAGGAGATCTACGAGAACCGCCGCTTTGAGAATATCGCTCAGGTGTGGCTGGGCGGCCGCCAGCCCGACGGCTCTCTGGCAGGCGACCACTACAAGTGGCGCGTGATGCGTTCCAACGGCGTGCCCGAGGAGTACATCACCGGCACCAAGCCCGACCGTGAGCGTTTCCAGAAGTTTGCTGAGGCTCTGCCCATGTGCGTTGGCAACCCCATGTACCACTGGTGCCACCTGGAGCTGCGCAAGTACTTCGGCTATCAGGGTGTGCTGAACGGCGACACCGCTGAGGAAGTCTGGAACCTGTGCAACGACAAGCTGCAGCACGACGACAGCATGACTGTCCGCGGCCTGATCGAGCAGTCCAATGTTGCTTTCATCGGCACCACCGACGACCCCATCGACGATCTGGCATGGCACAAGAAGATCAAGGAAGATCCTTCCATCAAGTTCACCGTTGCTCCCTCCTTCCGCCCCGACAAGGCCCTCAACATCCAGAAGCCCGGCTTCGTGGAGTACATGGGCAAGCTGGCTCAGGCCGTCGGCAAGGAAAAGCTGGAGTGCATCAACTGCGTCACCGACGCTCTGACCCAGCGCATCGAGTTCTTTGCCGAGATGGGCTGCCGCGCATCTGACCACGGCCTGGACTACGTGCCCTACCGTGAGGCCACCAAGGAAGAGGTCAACGCCATCTACCAGAAGGCTATGGCCGGTGAGGCTGTGACCGCTGAAGAGGCTGAGAAGTACCAGACCTACATCCTGATCCACCTGGGCAAGCAGTATCACCGCCTGAACGTTGCCATGCAGATCCACTACAACTGCCTGCGCGGCGTCAACCGCAAGATGAACGCTCTGCTGGGACCCGACACCGGTTTTGATATGATCAACACTGCCAAGTGCGGCGGCGAGATCGCTGCTCTGCTGAGCGCCCTGAACGACACCGACGAGTGCCCCAAGACCATCATCTACAGCCTGAACCCGTACGACAACGAGCAGATCGGCACCGTTCTGGGCTGCTTCCAGAATGATGAGATCCCCGGCAAGATCCAGCACGGTTCCGGCTGGTGGTTCAACGACCAGAAGATCGGCATGGAGAACCAGATGAAGAGCCTGGCAAACCTGGGCCTGCTGGGCAACTTTGTTGGGATGCTGACCGACAGCCGCAGCTTCCTGAGCTACACCCGCCACGACTACTTCCGCCGCATCCTGTGCAACCTGATCGGCGAGTGGGTCGAGAACGGCGAGTATCCCAACGATGAGAAGGCTCTGGAGAAGATCGTCAAGGGCATCTGCTTCGACAACGCAAAGCGTTACTTCGCTCTGTAAGCAGCGCCTCTGCATCCCCTTTCCATAACTCGTAAAAGCGCTCTGCCGGTTTGCCCCGGCAGGGCGCTTTTTTCTTGTGCGGCCGTATTCACAAAAATGTAACTTGCATTCTGCCGTCAAATCGGGTAGGATAACGTTGAATCAAAACCGAAGGGGAACGTGAAGATGCTGAAACGTTTTGTAAAGCGACTGCTCAGCTGCCTGCTGCTGGCGGCGCTGTTTGTATTGGTGGTCATTGGCGGAACACTGGGCGTGCAGGGCTGGCGGCTCTACCGCGCCACAGCGGCGCAAAAGCCCATTGCCGGCCTCTATGATGAGATCAGCTCCCGGCCCGGCTTTGCCAGCTGTGACCAGCTGCCCCAGACCTATATCGACGCGGTCATTTCCGTGGAGGACAGCCGGTTTGAAAGGCACCACGGCATCGACCCGGCGGCCATTGTCCGGGCGCTCTGGGCCGACCTGCGCACCCGCTCTCTGGCCGAGGGCGGCAGCACCCTGACCCAGCAGCTGGTCAAGAACGAGCTGTTCACCCAGGAAAAGCAGATGGCCCGCAAGGCAGCGGAGATGTTTGCCGCCAGGGACATCGAGGATTACTACTCCAAACAGCAGATCTTTGAGATGTACGCAGGCAGCTGCTACTTCGGCAACCAGTGGTCCGGCGTGGCGCAGGCTGCGCAGGGCTACTTTGGCAAACCCACCCGGGAGCTGACCCGCGCCGAGTGTGTGGTACTGGCCGGCCTGCCCAACGCGCCCTCGGTCTACGCCGCCAACGGGGAGCTGGCCCGCAGGCGCGCACTTGTGGTGGTGGAGCGGATGGAGCGCGCCAAAAAGCTGACCCACACCCAGGCACTGGAGCTCCGGGATGAAGTCAGTGCCCTGCCCCTTTGGTGAGAAAAAACAGAATTTATCCGGGTTTTCCATAAAATAATGCTAACACCGGAGGCGGCTGCCGTGGTATCTTAATAGCAGATCAAACCCGGAGGGAGCATGTAAAACTTATGGAAGAAACCAAAAAGGGTTCCGGCACCACCGACCTCACGGTGGGCAGGCCGCTGCCCCAGATCCTGAAATTTGCCCTGCCGCTGGTGCTGGGCACCCTGTTCCAGCAGCTGTACAGCTTTGTGGACACCGTCATTGTGGGGCGCTGTCTGGGCACCGATGCACTGGGCGCGGTGGGTACCACCTACTCGCTGAATTTTCTCATTTTAGGCTTTGTGCTGGGTTCCTGCACGGGCTTTGGCATCCCGGTGGCCCAGAGCTTTGGTGCAAGGGACAGCGAGGATATGCACAAGTATCTGTTCAACGGCGCGGTCCTCTGCGTGGCCTTGAGCGTGGTGTTCACCATCGTCACCACCCTCACTGCTGCCCCGCTGCTGCAGCTCATCCACACCCCGGCCGAGCTGTTCCCGGACGCGGTGGCCTACATCCGCATCATCTTCCTCGGCATTCCGGCCACGGTGCTGTTCAACTACACCTCCACCGTCCTGAACAGTCTGGGCGATTCCCAGCACCCATTCTATTTCCTGCTAATCTCCAGTTTCCTGAACATCGGGCTGGACTGGCTGTTCATCGTACCGCTGGGTATGGGCGTGGAGGGCGCAGCCATCGCCACCGTTGTCAGCCAGCTGTTCAGCGGCCTGCTTTGCACCTGGTGGTTCTTCACCCGGGTGGAGGGCATCCATTTCACCCGGGAAAACTGTGTCCTCTCGGCGGGGCACTGCGGGCGGCTGGCCTATATCGGCCTTCCGATGGGCTTTGAGTATTCCGTTTCTGCCATCGGTGCCTTCATCATGCAGGATGCCATCAACCTGCTGGGCAGCACCGCCGTGGCCGCCCAGACCGCCGGTGAGAAGATCCGCCAGATGTTCACCGTGCCCATGGCAAGCGTGGGCACGGCTATGGCAACTTATGTCGGCCAGAACCACGGTGCCCACCGCACTGACCGCGTCAGGCAGGGCATCCGGGATGGCTGCATCCTCCAGCTGTGCTACTGCGCGGCTGCCTGGGTGGTGCTCTTCTTCGTCAAGGGCTGGGCCGTGGGCCTTGTTCTGGGCGATGCCGACCCTGCCGTGACTTCCGGTGCTGTGGAATACCTGACCGTGATCAGCGTGCTGTTCTGCATCAACGGCCTGCTGATGGTCTTCCGCAACACCCTGCAGGGTCTGGGATACAGTGTGCAGGCCGTTATCTCCGGTGTGGGCGAGCTCATCGGCCGCGCGCTCTGCGGCTGGCTGGCCGTTCATAGTCTGGGCTACTTCGGCATCTGCATTGCCAACCCCATTGCCTGGGGTCTGGCACTGCTCTACTGTGTGTTCATGGTGACCAGAGTCCTGAAAAAAGAGAACGCATAAAAATACCCCTCTCCGTCCGTGCGGCCGCACGGACGGAGAGGGGCTTTGCTATTTTACGATCAATCGATAAGGCTTACGAACACCGGGCAGAGCACGGCGGTCAGCACACCGGCTACGGCAATGGAAAGGCCGCTCATGGCACCTTCCACATCACCCATCTGCAGCGCCTTGCTGGTACCCACGGCATGGGCCGAGGTGCCAATGCCCACACCCTTGGCAATGGGGTCGGTGATGTGAAACGCCTTGCAAACCGTCTCGGCCAGCAGGTTGCCCACAATGCCCGTCAGGATGACGATGGCACCGGTCAGGGCTGCAATGCCGCCCAGCTCTGCAGCCACATCCATGCTGATGGCGGTGGTCACGGATTTGGGCAGCAGGGTGGCGTACTGCTCCTGGGTCAGGTGCAGCGCCAGAGCCAGTGCCAGCGCGCTGCCCAGGCTGACCAGCGTGCCCACCGAGATGCCCGCAATGATGGCGGCGGCGTTTGCCTTGAGCAGGTCGAGCTTTTCATACAGCGGGATGGCCAGCGCCACGGTGGCGGGCAGCAGCAGGTAGTTCACCGGGGCGGCGCTGACCTTGTAGTCGGCATAGGGGATGCCGCATACCGACAGGAAAAATGATCACAAAGACCGCACCCAGCAGCAGCGGGTTAAAAATGCCTTTCCGGTCACTCTGTTCACAAGGGCTCCCAGTGCAAAGGCGGCCAGTGTCAGCAGCACACCCCAGGCAACAGAGCCCGAAAGGAACTCATTCAGCAATTCCATCATCGGCAGCAGTCTCCTTGTTCTTTTTGCGGCTGGTCAGAGCCTGGGTGGTCTTTCCGGCGGTCACCATGACCAGAACCGTGACCGGGATGATGGCGATGATGATGGGCAGCAGCATCTCCCCCATCTCCGCCCACAGCTCCATCACGCCTGCGGCGGCGGGCACAAAGAGCAGCGGGAAGATACCGGTGAGGAACACGCCCACCTCTTTTACATCCTCCAGCTGGATCAGCCGGAAGTTCAGGGCCAGCAGCAGCAGCACAAGCCCGTACACACTGGCCGGAACCGGCAGCGGCAGTACGGCATGACACACTTCCCCCAGAAAGCAAAACGCGAGGATACGCGCAAATTGAAACAGATAATTCGTAAAAAATCCCCCTTGTCTAACAGCTAAGTCAAAATTATAGTCCAAAACCTCCGGGGGCGCAACAGCAATATCTGACAAGGATTGTTGTATTTTGCCGGAAAAACTGTGGAAAAGAAAAGGGCCCGGCAGAAAGCGCACACCCACGTGCCGCGATCTGCCAGGCCGATGCACCGCAAAGCGGTGTTTTTCTGCGTTTCCCGCACGCTCCCTCAGTTCCGCAAAACAGCTTCGATCCGTTCCTTGTCCAGCCCTTCGCCGATGACGATGAGCACCTCCTGCCCTGCCGGAATGGAGGCCGCGGTCAGGCCATCGGCGGTGGCATTCAGCTCCACCCAGCCGGCGGCATCCTGCACAAAGCCCTTGACCCGCAGCACCCGGCCGCAGGCGGCATCCGTGAACAGGCTGGGAATGCGCGCTTCCAGCTGCTGCCGGGGCAGGCCCAGCTCGAGGAAATACGCCGAACCGAATGCATCGTGCGCATCAAAGCAGAGCTTTTCGCAGTCGGCATGCTGATAACCGCAGGCATCCAGCGCCGCAAGATCCGCATCCTCCAGGTCGGCCCAGTCCTTGATCAGAAAATCTTTTTCCGTCAGGGTGCGGCTGCACTTGCAGGCCGCAAGGGCACGCTTCAGGTGGTCGATGGCGCTTTCCCGCTGGGCCTGGGTGGCCAGCTGACTGCGGGAGAGCAGGATGCGTCCGGCGCTGGCGGCTTCCGATGCCAGAATGTACTCTGCCTGCGGGGAAAGCGTCTCGGGCAGCAGGGCATCCACAACGGCAAACACATTGCCCAGTGTATACCACCGATCCAGCGGCTCATCCCGCAGAACATCAAAAAACTCGTCCACATCAAAAATGCCGCTGGGCTCCACCACCACCCGGTCGAACCCGCGCATGGCCATTGAGATGAGCTTGGTGCGCATCCGGCGCTGGTGGGTATCACAATCACACCCGCCGCTGATGGTCTCGATCTCGCAGCGTTCCGCCAGCAGATCCTGCACCAGCATGGCATCCACGTTCACAGCGCCAAAGTCATTTTCCAGAATGCAGACATGATGCCCCTGTGCGGTCAGATATGCAGCATATCTGCGCAGGAACGTTGTCTTGCCCGCACCCAGAAAACCGGTGATGAGATCGACCTGTACCATACGTTCCTCCTTATGCGTGGTTGAAGCCCTTGCCGAACACCTCAGTGGTACTCAGCATGGACATGAAGGCGTTCAAGTGCTGTTTGTGGATAAAATCCTGCAGCTGGTCGGCCTCGCGGCGGGTCAGGGTGGTGTAGATGATGTAGTGGGGCTTATCGGTATACGCGCCAAAGCAGGGCGTATAGGTTGCGCCGCGCACCAGCTTGCGCATGACAAAATCACAGATAGGCTTCCTGTCGTCGCAGACGATGAGGATGGCCTTGCACATCTTGATCTTTTCCAGCACAGCATCAATGACCAGCGATTTCACGGTCAGACCCACGAAGGAATAGAGGGCGGTGTACAGGTCGAACACAAAGCAGGCCGCAATGACCATGAACAGGTCAGTCAGGAACAGCGCCACCGCCACGTTGTGGATGTGGGTATACTTTTCCACAATGAGGGCAATGACATCCGTGCCGCCGGAGGAAGCACCCACATTGAACAGCAGCGCCGACGCAATGGCCGGCAGGGCAATGGCAAACAGCAGGTCGAGCATGGGCTGGTCGCTCAAAGGGCCGCGCAGGGGGCAGATCTTTTCCAGCACCATCAGCTCCAGCGACATGACCACAGTGGCATAGCCGGTGGTCATGGCAAACTTTTTGCCCAGGAAGATGAGGCCCACCACCAGCAGGATCATGTTGGCCGCCGAGGAAAAGGCCGAAGCCGACAGCGGGGTGAGCTTGGCCGCCAGCGCCGCCATACCGGTCACGCCGCCAAAGACGAAGTTGTTGGGGAATTTGAAAAAGTACACACCCACCGACATGATGGAAATGCTCAGCGTGATCATTGCATACTGCTTGACATATTCAATGACCTTGTTCTGCATGGAAGATTCCGCGTTCGTATCCATAAAATTTACCGTTCAATACTCCTTTTTTGTGTTCCGCAGCCCAAACAGACAGGCTGTACCGGAAATATTGTAACACGGAACGCCCCGGGGTCAAGGGCAAATTCCACACACGCCGTCTTTTACGGGTGAAAACTGTCAACTCCACCAAAATTCTCCCTCAAATTTCAGCGGTTCTCCCATCGGGAACTGTTCCTTCTTTTCTTGACGCACCTCCCACCGTCCATTACAATAAAATCAGAATGGTATGGTATTTTTCTCCAAAACCGAAAGAGCGCGCCATGGCTCTCATTCCGCATTGTTCGTTTCCATGAAAGGAGGGAACGGTATGAAAAGCTGCTCTCACATCTTTGCTCTCATCACTGCCTGTGTGTTCCTGTTTTGTGGCTGTTCCAACTACCTTTCGCTTTCCAAAGCGTCCTCTGTTCCCTACCCGCAGACAGAATACGATACTGCCTTGAAGGCATACCGTGATTCTCTGGAAATGCCCCTCTCTCCGGTAGATGCCGAGCACGGTGAGGACGCTCCCATTGTCTGGGAAGATACCGGAATGGAGGCCGCTGTCCGGCTCCTGTTGAACCGCCCGGAGGGCACCATCAGCCGCAGCGATGTCTGGAATCTCAACACGCTGACTATTACCGAACGAACCATGTTTGAGGGCGATTCGGGCACGACCACCATCGTGACCGTGACCGCCCAGCAGGGAGATGCCACGCTGGAACAGGAGATATCGGCAGTCGGAAAAGAAAGTCCGCTTCCTGCGCTGGCCTCTCTGCACGATCTGCAGTATTTCGACCGTTTGCAAGCGTTTTCCTATTCTACCTCGCCGACGGCCAATCAGGCATTCACTGATTTTTCTGGGATTGAAACCATGTCCCATCTCGAACGCTTCAGCGTGAACGGGGCACGGCCCGAAACGTTGGAACCGCTTTCTCACCTGTCCCAGCTGAAACAACTCTCCCTGACCGAATGCGGCACCCTCGACCTGACACCTCTGGAAGGTCTGGACCAGTTGGAATCGCTGATCCTCTCTTCAAACGACAGGATCGTTTCGCTGGAACCGGTCACCAAACTCCCTGCACTGCGGTCGCTTTCCCTCAGCTCCGGCACAGCAGTTCCCAGTCTGGAGCCGCTGGCTCAGACCAATCTTGCCGTTCTTGATCTCGGCCTCGGGGTCGGGCAAAGCGGGCTTTACAAAGAAATTGATTATTCGCCCCTGTCCCAGCTGCCCGATCTGGTCTGTCTGAACCTGACAAATCACACCAGGGTCACCACAAAGTTCTGCAAACAGATCCTTGCCCATTCTCCTGACCTGCGTTTTCTGAACATTCAGAACACCCCTGCTTCGGAGGGCAGTGCGCTGGATGTGGAATACCTGCGGGCTTACACGGAAGCAGATCTGCTGAAACGGCTTGCCAACAAGCTGCGCAACACCCTTGGCTGACACGCAAAAGCGGCCCCGGAGAGTTTTTCTACTTTCCGGGGCCGCGTTCTGTTCCGGCTCAGCCGAACAGCTTTTTTGTGTTGTGGGTATAGACCGAGAGCACCAGGCCCACACAGATGTACAGCATCAGCACCGAGCTGCCGCCCGCCGAATAGAACGGCAGGGTGACACCGATCACGGGCAGGACGCGCAGGTTCATGCCCACGTTCACGGCGATCTGGGCCATCAGAGCGCCGCCGATGCCGGCGCAGATGAAGGTACCCAGCAGGTCCTCGCTGCGGGCACCGGTGAGGAAGGTCTTGATGACCAGTGCGAACAGCACGCCCAGCACCACGCAGCAGCCCACAAAGCCCGCCGCGTTGCCAATCCAGCTCAGGATGAAATCGTTGTGGGCGTTGGGCACGCTGTAATAACTGCCGCCAAACAGCCCATTGCCAAAGATGCCGCCCGAGCCCAGCGCGATCTCGCCGCGCTGCTGCTGGTAGATGATGTTCTTCCAGATGGTCTCGCTGGGGGCCCAGCCGGTTTTGTTATCGGGATCGATGACAGCAAGGATGCGGTACCACTGGTATCCCTTGCCGATCTTATCGCTGAAAAAGGCGAACGCCGTCGCCATAGCCACTGCCGCCGCCGAGACCGCCCCCAGGATATACTTCCAGCTCAGGCCCGCCGCAAACATCATGCAGCAGCCGATGATGGCATAGATGATGGCGGTGCCGTCGTCGCCCTGAACATGGATGATGAGGATGGGCACTGCCAGATGCAGCAGCAGCTTGCCCAGCTCCTTTGGCTCATTGAGCCGGGTGCGCACATTGTTCAGGTGCATGGCAAAAGTCAGGATAAAGCTGATCTTGGCCAGCTCCGTGGGCTGCAGGGTAAAGCCCCCCAGCTTGTACCAGGAATAGTTGTCGGTATCGCCTGCGTTGTAGCCGATGGTCAGCGGGCCGATGCTCACATTGCGCAGCACCAGCGTGGGCAGCACCATGCCCCAGGTCAGGGCTACATGCACCGGCCACACCTTCACCAGGCTGCGGTAATCGATATTGGACAGCAGCACCGCAATGACCAGCCCGATGAGGGCTGCACCCGCCTGCACCGCCGCCCGGCGGTAATCGCCCAGACCGGTGATCTGGCCTGTGATCTCATCCACGGCAAAGCCATTGCCCTGCTTGGCTGCCCAGCTCGAAAGCGCTGTCACAGCCATCACGCTGCTGAAGATGCACAGCAGCAGGTAAGTTTTATCGGTGCGCTTGAAGTAGCGCCGAATGTTTTCCAAACGAAAACACCTCTTTCTTTCATTGGATCGCCCGCTCAGGTCTGCTTCACTCGTCCGCAATGCCGGAGAGGGCGTATACCGCTCCATTATGTAATATGAGTATACCGCACCGCCCTTTTTTGCGCAAGATTGCGGAAGTTTTTTCCACAGATCTTTTCATCCTGTGACAACTCTGCAAAATATTTGCCGCAGCCTTGACAAAGCCCCCTCCACCTTCTAAAATGGAAGCAGGAGACCTGCTTTTTCGGCAGGATTTTTCCGGAGGAACTTCCAAGATGAAAACAAATTCTCATCGCTTTCTGTGCGCGCTCTGCGCACTGACTGTTTTTATTTCCGCGCTCTTCCCTGCTTCTGCCTTTGCCGCACAGGCAGCCGACACCGTAGCCCAGACCACGCTGACCACTGCCGATGCCCGGGAGATGCAGCAGGCCGACAGCGCCGTGACCGCCCTGACCGACAGCGACGCTTACGCTGAGATGACCCGTGCCCAGCGGCTGGATGCCGCCGTGGCACAGCTGCAGCAGCTGGCCGAGGAAGGGCTTGTTTCGGCGCGCTCTCTCCATGTGGACAAAGAAAACGGCATGGTCAGCTTTGCGTACAGCTGCGGCGCGCTGGGCGGCGTTCTGGTGGAGGACCCGGACGAAGAGAATACTCCCTTCGCCCCTTCCGAACTGCCCGCTGTGGATCTGCACGAAATGTCCAACGCCCCGCAGGGTGATCTGGGCAGCGCCATGATCTACTACGCCTTTGACAACACCGTGAATAGCTCCCGCTACCCGTACTACTCCTATATGAAGGGCTTCTGGACCGCGATGGGCCTGCACACCCGAATCGATAGCACAGTCACCGTCTCTGACCTGAAACGGATGAACGATTACGGGCTGTGCATCCTCAGCGCCCACGGCTCCTACTACACCTACACCTCCGGTTTTCTGTTCAAACAGACCCGTACCGAGCCGGTCATTCTGCTGACAGAGGAATCGGATTTCTACAAGGACCTCTACTACGGCATTGATTTGCTGACCCACCGGGTCATCAAGATCAACGGCCTGTACTGCATCACGCCCAGCTTTTTCCGGGCGGCATACCGGGGCGGCCAGCTCAAGGACACCGTAGTGCTCTCCGAGACCTGTGAGTTCCTTGGCGTGAGCGGCAGTCTGGATACCTCCATGGCCGATGCCCTGCTGGCCGGTGGTGCCAAAGCAGTAGCAGGCTATGTGAACAACGTCTACACCGTGTATTCCCGCAGTATGCTGTGGGATACCGTCAACCACCTGATTCTGGGCCAGACCCTGCAGGAATCCGTTCAGCACTCCATGGATACCTATGGCGCGGATGATCTGGTCTGGTATAACGCGCAGGGCGGCAAGCGCCCTCATGCGGCGGCAGCTTACCCGCTGCTGTTCGGCGATGTTGGGGTCCGGCTGATCGAACCGAACGCGGCACCTGTCCCACAGGTAGTACAGCAGGCCGCTTGAGCGTTGCACTTTTGTTCGATTTATATTATACTGGGGGATGGCAGAAGCTTCTGTCATCCCTTTTGATTTACCTCTCAGTCTGCTTCGCAGACCGCTGGCAAAACGGGAAAGTTCAAGCTTCAAGATGAAGGAGCATTGTATGGCTGAATATATTACACATTCCAGAGAAGAGACCGTTGCGCTGGGCCGGAAGCTGGCGGCAGTGCTGCCGGACGGGGCCTTGATCGCCTTCACCGGCGGTCTGGGCGCGGGCAAGACCGCCTTTTGTGAGGGCCTGGCCGAGGGGCTGGGCTGCACCGACCCGGTCAGCAGCCCCACCTTTGCCATCGTCAACTATTACCGCGGCCCTCGCCCGCTGGCCCACTTCGACCTCTACCGTATCTCCACCGAGAACGACCTGTGTGCCGCCGGTTTTTACGATTATCTGGATCAGGGTGCCATTGTGGCCGCTGAGTGGAGCGAAAACTTCGCCGACCTGCTGGCCCCGGAAGACCCGATCCACATCAACATTGACCGGGTGGATGACACCACCCGCCGCATCACCATCGAGGGGGTCAGCGTATGAATATCTTAGCCGTAGACACCGCCGGAAAAACGCTGGGCGTAGCCCTGCTGCAAGACGACCGCCTGAAGTACGAGTGCTATCTGGACGGCGGCATGACCCACAGCGAGACCCTGATGCCGCTGGTGGATCACTGCCTGAAGCTGTGCGGCCTGACCTGTGCAGACATCGACCTGTTCGGTGTGAACGCAGGCCCCGGCAGCTTTACCGGCCTGCGCATCGGGCTGGCCGCCGTCAAGGGGCTGGCTTTCCCCCGGCGAGACCCTCTGCGCCCCGGTCTCCACACTGGAAGCGCTGGCCGCCGCCCACACCGGCGAGGGCACCGTGCTCTGCGCACTGGATGCCCGCCGTGCCCAGGTGTACAGCGCTGCGTTTGACCTGGCCACCCACACCCGCCTGCTGGATGACGATGCCCGGGCGGTGGCAGACCTTGCCCAATTTGTAGAAAATTGCAAAAAGCCCCTGTTTTTTGTTGGTGATGGCGCATCTCTGTGCTATAATAAATACAGCAATGTGCCGGGCGTGCTCACTGTTCCGCCGGAGCTGCGGGGCGGCCGGGCCGCTGCCGTGGCCCTGGTGGCCAAGCAGATGGCCCAGCGGGGCGAAGCCGTTCTGCCTGAGGCCCTGCTGCCGGATTATCACCGCCTGAGCCAGGCCGAGCGGGAACGCGCCGAGCGACTTGCTGCCGAGGCCGCTGCCCGGAACAACGATACGGAAAACGGAAAGGATTGAAATTTCTCATGGCAAAACCCATTGCGCTTGCCGCCGACCATGGCGGTTTTGAACTGAAGGAAGCCGTCAAGGCTCACCTGGACGAGCTGGGGCTGGAGTATATCGACTTTGGCACCCACAGCACTGCCAGCGTGGATTACCCCGATATGGCACTGCCTGCCTGTGACGCTGTGGTCAGCGGCCAGTGCGACAAAGCCCTGCTGTTCTGCGGCACCGGTGTCGGCATCAGCATGGCCGCCAACAAGGTCAAGGGCATCCGTGCCTGCTGCTGCTCCGACAGCTTCAGCTGCGAGTACACCCGCCGCCACAACGATGCCAACGCCCTGTGCATGGGCGGCCGCGTTGTCGGCCCCGGCCTTGCCTGCCAGCTGGTGGATCTGTTCCTGAACACCCCGTTTGAGGGCGGCCGCCACGAAAAGCGCATTGCAAAACTGATGGCAATCGAAACCCGATAAACATAAAAAGGAGCGTGTATTTATGACCCCTATGATCGTTGAGCATCCCCTGCTGCAGCACAAGCTGAGCATCCTGCGCAACAAGCAGACCGGTACCAAGGAGTTCCGTGATCTGGTCGGCGAGATCGCAACCCTGCTGTGCTACGAGGCCACCCGTGACCTGCCCATGGAGGAGGTCGAGATCGAGACCCCCATCACCATGGCAAAGACCAAGGTGCTGGCAGGCCGCAAGCTGGCTCTGGTGCCCATCCTGCGTGCAGGCATGGGTATGCTGGACGGTATGCTGACCCTGCTGCCCGCTGCAAAGGTCGGCTTCATCGGCCTGTACCGCAACGAGGAGACCCTGCAGCCCGTGGAATACTTCTGCAAGCTGCCCCAGGATATCGCCGAGCGTGACGTTCTGGTTCTGGACCCCATGCTGGCAACCGGCGGCAGCGCCATTGATGCCATTACCCAGATCAAGAAGCACGGCGCAAAGCGCATCAAGTTCATCGGTCTGATCGCTGCTCCGGAAGGCATTGAGGCCCTGCACAAGGCTCACCCCGATGTTGACATCTATCTGGGCGCTAAGGACGACCACCTGAACGAGAACGGCTACATCGTTCCCGGTCTGGGCGATGCCGGCGACCGCATCTACGGCACGAAGTAAATCTGAATCAACAAAAAGTGGACGGTTCACACGAACCGCCCACTTTTTGTTTACTCAGATATTACCGCCCGCGGCCACCGCCGCCGCCATGGAAGGAGCCGCCGCCTGCGTGGAAGCTGCCGCCCCCGCCAAAGCTGCCGCCGGAGCGTCCACCGCCCATGCCGCCAAAGGAACCACCGCCGAAGCCGCCGCCCCCACGGGGAGGACGCGGCCCGCCGCCGCGGGGCGGTCTGGGCCCGCGCGGGCCACGGGGGCCGCCGGGGCCCCAATCATCATACGGAGGTCTGCGCCGCCGTCTGCTGCCCAGGCCGTAGCCCAGCCCGAAACCGAAGAAGGGGCCAAATCCGCCACCGCCAAAACCGCGCCGGATGCCGCCGAAGATGGAGGTCAGGGCAAACACCACGATCACCACTGCCAGAAGGGTGAGGAAGGGCGACTGATAGGATGCCGCCGGGGCCTCATAGTAATCATTTCCGTTGTTATAACCATCCGTATTGCCGTTGCTGACCGTGCCGGTGGTCCCGCTCAGGGTCACACCGTAGAGATCGGCAATGGTGCTGGCCACATTGTTGGCACAGGTGGTCACAGCCGCGTCATAATCGCCCGCCGCGAAGGAATCCTCCATGGTCTGGGCAAGGGCACTGGCCTGACTTTCCAGCGTGGTGTTGCGGAAACCGTCGCCTGTGGCAATGTAGTAATCGCCGTCGGCGTACTGCTGGGACTGCATGACCAGCAGGATCAGCACACCGTTGTTTTTGCTGGAGCTGCCCAGCCCCCAGGTGTTGGCGGCCTGCACGGCGTAATCCTCCGTGGATAAACTTCCCGTATAATCCACAGTCAATACGCCGATCTGTGCACCCTCGCACTGCTGGGTGAGCTGTGCATTCAGGTTCTCAATGGCCGTTTTGGTGCTGCTGCTCAGGATGTTGGCATCATCCACCACGCACTGACTGCTGGGCAGATCGGGCAGCTGGGCCTTGGTGGCCGCAAAGGCGGCGGGCACCAGAGCCGTCAGGCTGACGGTCAGCACCACGAACAGGGCGCAGATGCGGGCGGCAAATCGTTTCATCGTTTTCATGCGAAGGGTTCCACCTCCTGTACGCCGAACAGCCTGCCCAGCATACTGGCCGGGAAGCCGCCGACATCGTTCTGATACTCATACACTGCATCATTGTACTGCAGATTGCCGATGATGGTGTCTGCGCTGTTGAACTGGCCGTACTGGCCCTGTACTGCCCCCATCTTCATGGGGTCAGCGGCCTGCTCCTGCATTTTTGCGTAGAGCTGGTCGATCACAGTGCCCAGAGCCTCATTGGCCTGACAGAGGGCGTGCATGGCACTGCCCTGATAATAGGGCAGCGAGGTCAGAGACTGCTTTTTGCTGCCGTTCTGCACTGCTTCCAGGCAGGCAGAGAAATCATCCAGCGCTGCCTGTGCGGCCTGCACCTCGGCGCTGTCAGCCCCCAGCGTGTTTGCGCCGGTGGTGATGATATTTGCTGCCGTGTTGGCACGGGTGGTCAGCTCCTCGCTCAGGGCATAACCGTTGTCGGCCGAAACGCCGGTGGTGAACCACTGGCGGGCCTCGTTGTACTTTCCCCTGACCTTGGCACCGCCAAAGCCCACGAACGCCGCCAGCATCACCACCACGCTCAGCACAAGGGCTGTGCCCTGCCTTGCCATCGCAGTGGGCAGCGCCTTTTCCAGCCCGGCCAGCTTCTGCTGCAAGGGGGTCAGGCGCACTGCCTCGGTGTCCGGGCGCTTTGCCTCGCGGTAGCTGCCGCTGTCAAAGCCGCCGGGCGTTTGATTCTGTTCTCTGGAAAAATCAGCGTTTGCCATTTCAGCTCCGGATCTCCATCATTTTCTGTTTCAGCTCGTCCTCGATGCGGGTCAGCTCCTGCTCGGCAGCCACACGCTTTGCGCGGCCCTCGGTCTGGATCTTGTTCAGCTCGTCCAGGGTCTCGATCAGGCTCTTGTTGGTCTGCTGCAGGGTCTCGATATCCACCACGCCGCGCTGGCTCTCCTTGGCGGTCTCGATGGTGCCCATCTTGAGGGCATCGGCATTCTTCTTGAGCAGGTCGTTGGTCATGTCGGTCACGGCACGCTCGGCCTGCATGGCCTTCTGAGTGTGAGCCAGACCCAGCGCCAGCACCATCTGGTTCTTCCACAGCGGGATGGTGTTGACGATGGTGGACTGGATCTTCTCAGCCATCATGGTGTTGTTGTTCTGCAGCAGGCGGATCTGGGGGCCCATCTGCAGGCTGATGTTCCGGGTCAGCTCCAGATCGTACAGCTTTTTCTCAAAGCGCTCGCACTGGTCTGCCAGGTCGCGGGCGGCCTGAGCATCCTCGGGCAGGCCGGACTGCTTGGCCTTGTCCATGGCCTGCTGCAGCTCGTTTGCACGGACCTCTGCCAGCTTTTTCTTGCCGGCCAGGATATACATGCTCAGCTCCTTGAAGTAGGCCATGTTCAGCTCGTACATCTTATCCAGCATGGCGATGTCTTTCAGCAGCTGCACCTGATGGCCCTCCAGCATAGACTGAATGTTCTCCACGTTGGTCTCGGCCTTGTTGTACTTGGTCTTCAGGTTGTCCAGCTCATTGCCCTTCTTTTTGAAGAAGCCCAGAATGCCCTTCTGCTGCTCCTCATTGGCATCAAAGTTCTTCAGCTCCCCGATGAGGTTGGTGATCATATCGCCCACCTCGCCCAGATCCTTGGTGGACACCTTGGCCAGAGCAGCCTCGGAGAAATCGCCGATCTTCTTCTGGCAGGCGGAGCCATACTGCAGCACCTGCTGGCTGTTGGTGATATCGATCTTTTCCGCAAAGGAATCCACCATTGCCTGCTCCTCGGGGGTCAGCTGCACCTCCGGCTGCTGGGCCGCAGGGGCGGGCTCAGGCTTTTTCTCTTCGGCTGCCTCCGGGGTGGGGTCCAGCGTCAGGGTGGGCACTGCAGGAGCATCGAGATCGAAGTTCAAAGTGTTGTTGTCAGCCATTGTTGATTCCATCCTTTCCAATTACGACAGCGCCTGCCGCCTATCGGCGTGCGCTATTTTCTAACCGGTTTGCCAAGGGCTCCCCCTTCGGGGGAGCTGGCAAAGCCGTCAGGCTTTGACTGAGAGGGTTGTTACAATCCCTGCCCTTTCAGCATATTCTGCAAAACGGTCAGGTCTGCCGAGAGGTCCATGCTCTCGGCAGCATACAGGGCATCCAGCTGATTTTCAAATGCCGTGGCAATGGAGGCTGCGTTGTGTTCCACCTCCGCGCGGATGGAGGCGGCATTCTCGCCCCGCACCCCCTGCTTTGCCAGCTTGGCGTACTGCTGCAGCACGTTCACGGCATCGGGCAGATAGTAGTTGGCAAAGCGCCGCACCTGTTTGGCTTTGGCAGGGTTGGCTTCGACCGCTTCCACAATGGAGCGGCCTGCCTTTTCCATCCGGTCCATGGCGGCGGAGAGCTGCGGGTCCGGCAGGGCTTCGTTCAGGGCATGGAGGGTGTCCAGCTGCTGCTGCATCTCGGTCAGCATGGCATCCACATCGTCCACACCGGTATGGAAGGGCACTTCCGTTTCCACCACCCGGGGCGGGCAGATCTTTTTGGCCCCGGCAAAGGCCAGCACAGCCGCGCCCAGCGCCGCCAGCAGTGCCCACAGCCGATAGACCGGAAGCACGGCACACAGCACCACAAATGCCAGCGCCGCCGCGTAGTACGGCAGGACACTGGGCTTCCGGGTGCGAATGATCTTGCTCATGGGTTCCTCCTTTTCCGGGAGCTGCGCCCCCTGTATCTTCCATAATAAATCCTTTTCCAGCGGGGCGCAAGCGTTTCACGAATTATTTACAGGTTTGAAATCGAAATGTCAAACCTCTTAGGCGCTTGCGCGCCAGCTCCCCTCATAGGGGAGCCCCTGGCAGATCAGGTAAGTCCGCGCGGCATTCAAGGCAGAATCCAGTTCGACAATTCTTTCTGCCAGATCTCCCGTAATTTTTCCGGCCTGCAGGCGGCATTGGCGGGGCTGGTGCTGGGCAGCCTGACCGCCGGGATGCCGCTGACCGGCTCGAGATACTTTGTATAGATCTTATATGCCGTGGCCCCGTTGCAAAAAACAGCCTCAATGGGCGCTTTTGCCAGCAGACCGGCAATATCATTGGGCACCACGTCCCGGATGGACGCATCCGACGCGCCGGTGATGGTACAGCTTTCCAGCGTATCCCACAGGGCCAGCCCGTGACGCAGGATGATCTGCTTTTTTGCTTCGATGTCCTCCCGGGCGGGCACAGGCTCCCCGGTCAGGGCCGCCAGCATGGGCCAGAAGCGGTTTTGTGGGTGGCCGTAGTAGAAGGACATTTCCCGGCTTTTGGGGCTGGGCCAGGTGCCCAGGATCAGCGCCCGGCTGTGCTCGTTGTAGACCGGTGCAAAGCTCACTGCTTTTCCTCCGCAGTTTCCATCTGGCCCCAGGGAGAGCCAAGTTCATGGCCCGAAGGCTCCGCACGGGGGCCGTTTAACCACAGCTCCTCAATGAGGGCAGCAAGGCCGTCTTCCCGCACATCCCCGATGATGCGGTCTGCGGCTTCCCTGGCATCGTCCGAGCCGTTGGCCATGCAGCAGCCCAGTCCCGCCGCCTTCAGCATCCCCACATCATTGGCGGAATCGCCCACCGAAACAGCATCGGCCAGCGTCAGACCCACGGTTTCACACAGGTCAGCCAGACCCACCCCCTTATCAATGCCCTCCCGGACGATATCATAGCAGTGCCAGCTGCCTTCACGCACAGCACCCACCATCATAAAGCGGAGGTTCAGGTGGCCGTACTTCCGGTTGAACGCCTCCAGCGCCTCATCGGGCAGGCAGGCAAAGGCGGCATGGGGCATATCGATGAGATGGCGGTCCTGATCCTCGCCGTCCTTGCAGGTCAGGCCGCTGCCACCCAGCTGGGCGTAGAAATCCCGGAGGCTCTCGTATTCGCAGTAGGCATAGTATCCATCCCGGAAATTGAACTGCAGGGGGTAGTTGTAATCCTCGCAGAAATCCACCAGTGCGTACATTTCCTCATTGGTCATCGGGTGCTCGGCGATGATCGCGCCGTCCCTGTCCACCACGCAGGCTCCGTTGTTGGTGATGGCGTAGTCGAACCGGATGCCGCCCAGCTGCTGCTTGTTGATCACGCAGTAGCCGCGGCCGGTGCTCAGCACAAATTTGCCGCCTGCGGCCTGCATCTTTTTCACGGCCTTGACCACCGCCGGACGGGGGCAGGGCTCACCAAAGGGAACAAGGGTATTGTCGAAATCGCTTGCCAGAAGTTGATACTGCATAATTTTCTCCCGAAACCCTCTCCGCCATCCCAGCTTCTCAGGCAAGAGTCTGCTGAACTTTTTCAAGAGCCGCAATTGGCTCCCCCTTCGGGGGAGCTGGCAAAGCCGAAGGCTTTGACTGAGAGGGTTATTTTATATAGATAGATTAAGTATAACACAAAACGCCGCTCCGGGATATCCCGAAACGGCGTTTTGACTGAATATTTTACTTTAACCGAAAATGGCTACCACGATCTGGATCCCAACACCCACAGCCGCACCGGCGGCCCAGGTGAGGCCGGTGATAAAAAGGTTCTGCTTCCAGGAGGGGTTTGCCCGCCAGAGAACGGCCAGGCCCACGCCCGCGCCGGTGCAGAGCCCCGCCACCAGACTGGAAAAGCGGAGGGCTCCCTCCACATAGAGCTGGGTCAGCAGGACGCTGGCGGCACAGTTGGGGATCAGCCCCACCAGTGCGGCCACCACCGGCTGGAAGAAACCCATCCGGCCCAGAGCGTCGGCAAAGACATCCTCACCCACGCCCTCCACAATGAGGCCGAACACCAGACTGAACACAAAGATGAACACGAAGATCTCCAGCGTGTGGCGAAGGGCGGCTTTCCAGATGGGGGCTGGCTTGCCCTCCTCATCGCTGTGCTCCTCGTGGCAGTCGATCTCATCGGCGCTGCCGGTATAGCCGCCCCGCAGGCTCCTGGGCAGAACACCCCGCAGGACAAAATCCAGCACCAGGCCCACCGCAATGGCGTAGAGCACCTTGATGACCATGAGCAGCACCAGCTTATCCCAGTAGGCAGGCATGGAGACCAGCAGCGGAACCGCTTCATCGCTGGTGGCGAGGAACACGGCCATCAGCGTGCCCAGGCTGATGACCCGGGACGCATAGAAATTGGACGCAATGGCAGAGAAACCGCACTGTGGCACACAGCCCAGCAGCGCCGCCGGAACAGAGCCCCAGCGTCCGCCCCCCGCCAGAATGGCTTCAATGCGCTCGCCGTGGCGGTTCTCCACATATTCAATGAACAGATAGGCCAAAAACAGGAAGGGCAGCATCTTGGCGGTGTCCACCAGAGATTCGCCCAGAACATCCAGAAACAATTCCATTTGATACTCCAAAAACAACTGTAATGTGCTTTATTGCAGTAAATTGCAATCAATTTGCATTTTCGTGCAAGGGAGATTATACACGCTCCGGATGCAAATTGCAAGAGAAATTTGCAAAAAGTTTGCATTTTTGTTTTTGGGAGAACGAAAATGCCCTCTCAGTCAAGGCCGCAGGCCTTGCCAGCTCCCCCCTTCGGGAGAGGTGGCAGCGCGTTCACGCTGACAGAGAGGGCGATTCATTTCAGATCAGATCTCGGCCAAAATCGCATCACCCATGGCGGTGCAGCCCAGGCAGGTGCAGCCTTCGCTCATGTTGTCTGCCGTGCGCAGGCCCTTGTCCAGCACCTTGTTCACGGCGTTCTCAATGGCATCGGCCTCCTCAGCCATGCCAAAGGAGTAGCGCAGCATCATGGCGGCAGAGAGGATGCAGGCGGTGGGGTTGACGATATCCCTGCCCGCAATGTCGGGGGCCGAGCCGTGAATGGGCTCGTACAGGCCCCGGGTGCCATCGCCCAGAGAGGAGGACGGGATCATGCCGATGGAGCCGGTGATCATGGAAGCCTCGTCCGAGAGGATATCGCCGAACATATTCTCAGTGACGATGACATCGAACTGCGCAGGATTCTTTACGATCTGCATGGCGCAGTTATCCACGAACATCTCGCTGTACTCCACGTCCGGGTACTCGGCCTGCAGGCGGTGCATCACACTGCGCCACAGGCGGCTGGTGTCCAGAACGTTGGCCTTGTCCACACAGCAGAGCTTCTTGCGGCGCTTCTGGGCGGTCTCGAAACCGATGCGGCCGATGCGCTCGATCTCGTGCTCGGAGTAGGGCATGGAGTCGATGGCCTGCTTCTCGCCGTTCTCGAGGGTGTGGGTCTCGTGCTTGCCGAAGTACACGCCGCCGATCAGCTCCCGCACGATGATGAAGTCAATGCCCTGTGCCACGATCTCAGGCTTCAGGGGGCTGGCCGGGGCCAGCTGGGGCCAGATCTTAGCGGGGCGGAGGTTGGAGTACAGGCCCATGCCCGCGCGCAGGCGCAGCAGCCCCTTTTCCGGGCGCTGCTCACCGGGCAGGCCCTCCCACTTGGGGCCGCCCACGGCACCCAGCAGGACGCTGTCCGCAGCAAGGCACTTGTCCAGCTCATGCTGGGGCAGCGGGTCTCCGTACTTGTCAATGGCTTCGCCGCCCATGGCGGCATCGGTATAGTGGAAGGTGTGGCCGTACTTTTCGGCCACCTTATCAAGCACCCGGATGGTCTGTTTCACGATCTCGGGGCTGGAGCAGTCGCCCCAGATGACAGCAATGTTTTTTTCCATAGTTCTAAATTCTCCTCAACAGCTTCTTACCCAAACCCCTCAGTCGCTTGCGCGACAGCTCCCCTAGTATGGGGAGCCCTTGGCATAAAGGGGAACTCGCAGAGCTTTCCGCAACGCCAGAGCCGCCCCTACTAGGGGCGGTGGCAATGCGTCAGCATTGACGGTGGGGTTTATTTCTTGGTCAGCGACTTCATCAAGCCACCGTCGGCAATGATCTTCTGGATAAACGGCGGGAAGGGTTCCGCCTGGAAGGTCTTACCGGTGGTCTCATCGGTGATGAGGCCGGTAGTAAAATCCACGCTGACGGTATCCCCTGCGCTGATGGCATCCACAGCCTCGGGGCACTCCATGATGGGCAGGCCGATGTTGATGCTGTTGCGGTAGAAGATGCGGGCAAAGCTCTTGGCAACGACCACCGAGATGCCCGCGGCCTTGATGGCCACGGGGGCGTGCTCACGGGAGGAGCCGCAGCCGAAGTTCCAACCGCCCACCATAACATCGCCATCCCTGACGTTCCGGACAAAGTCCTTGTCGATATCCTCCATGCAGTGGCTGGCCAGCTCCTTGGGGTCCTGGGTGTTCAGGTGGCGGGCCGGAATGATGACATCGGTATCCACGTTATCCGGGTATTTGAAAACAGAACCTTTTGCGTTCATCGTTGTTTCTCCTTTTTGATCAGACCGTGCGGGGGGTCGGTGATATAGCCGGTCAGGGCGCTGGCAGCGGCAGTGGCCGGGCTTGCCAGATAGACTTCACTCGACATGGCCCATGCGGCCCACAAAGTTGCGGTTGGTGGTGGAGACACAGCGCTCCCCCTCGGCCAGGATGCCCATGTAACCGCCCAGGCAGGGGCCGCAGGTGGGGGTGGACACGATGCAGCCTGCATCAATAAAGGCAGCGGTCCAGCCGCGCAGGATGCACTCCTTATAAACCGCCATGGTGGCCGGGATGATGATGCCCCGCACGCCCTTGGCGATGTGCTTGCCCTTGAGGATGTTGTAAGCGGCCTCCATATCCTCCAGACGGCCATTGGTGCAGCTGCCGATGACCACCTGATCGATCCGGATGTCCTTTCCCTCGCTGGCAAGGTGGGTGTTCTCCGGCAGGTGGGGGTAGCTGACCGTGGGCTCCAGCTTGTCCAGGTCGATCTCGATGGTCTTTTCGTATTCGGCATCCGGGTCAGCCTCGTAGTAGACCGGGGTGCGCTGGCTGCGGCCGTTCAGATACGCTCTGGTGACCTCGTCCACAGGGAAGATGCCGTTCTTGGCACCGGCCTCAATGGCCATGTTGCAGACGCAGAGGCGATCCTCCATGGTCAGGGAAGCCACACCCGGGCCGGTGAATTCCATGGACTTGTACAGTGCGCCGTCCACACCGATCATGCCGATGATGTGCAGGATCAGATCCTTGCCGGATACGCGGGGCTGAACTTACCCTTGAGCACAAACTTGATGGCAGAGGGTACCTTGAACCATGCCATGCCGGTGGCCATACCGGCGGCCATATCGGTGGAGCCCACACCGGTGGAGAATGCGCCCAGTGCACCGTAGGTGCAGGTGTGGCTGTCGGCACCGATGATGCAGTCACCGGCGGTCACGATGCCTTTTTCGGGCAGGAGGGCGTGCTCAACACCCATCTGACCCACATCGTAGAAGTTGAGGATATCATATTTGTTGGCAAACTCGCGGCACTGCTTGGACTGGGTTGCGCTCTTGATGTCCTTATTGGGGACGAAGTGATCCAGCACGATGGCAATGTGCTCCTTGTCGAACACGCCGTCAAAGCCTGCCTTCTCAAACTCGTTGATGGCGACCGGGGTGGTGATATCGTTGCCCAGCACGATATCGAGCTTGGCATTGATGAGCTGGCCTGCCTTGACCTCCGGCAAGCCCGCATGTGCGGCCAGAATTTTCTGCGTCAGAGTCATTCCCATGGTGATACTCTCCTTTTATCTTCTATAACTCCCCCAGTCGCTTACGCGACAGCCCCCTCTAGGAGGGGGCCTCTTTGCCTTTCCGTTACGCAACAGGCTCCCTCTTAGAGGGAGCTGTCACCGCAGGTGACTGAGGGAGTTCGATTTTTATTTACTGTTAATTGCCGAAACCAGCGCCTTGATGCCGGCGACGATGATATCGGTGTCGGTGCCGGCACCCCAGGTCATGCTGCCATCCCCCCAGGCAAGGCCCACATAGGAAGCTGCACGGGAGGTGCTGCCCTCGTCCAGGCTGTGCTCCGAGTAGCTTTCCAGATGGAAGTCCATCCCGGTGGCGCTCTGGATGGCGTTGGCCACAGCATCCAGACGACCATTGCCCACCGAAGTGACCACCTTGCGCTGACCGTTCAGGTCCAGGGTGACCGTGGCGGTAATGCCGTTGACCTGTGCAAAGTGGGCCTCCACCACACGGAGGGGCTTTTCGCGGTTGAGGAAGCTCTCCTCGAAGATGCGGAGCACCTCGCCTGCACTCAGCTCCTTGTGGCTGTGGTCGGACACGCTCTTGACCTTGTAGCCCAGCACCTCGCGCATCTTGGGGGCAGGTTATAGCCGTAGTTCTGTTCCAGCACAAAGCCGATGCCGCCCTTGCCGCTCTGGCTGTTGATACGGATGACGTCGGCGTCATAGGTACGGCCGATATCGTGGGGGTCGATGGGGATGTAGGGGCAGGTCCAGCGGTGCTCGCCCCGCTCCTTGCGGTAGGCCATGCCCTTTGCAATGGCATCCTGATGGCTGCCCGAGAAGGCTGCAAACACCAGCTGACCGGCGTAGGGGGTGCGCTCGTAGATGTGCATCCGGGTCACGCGCTCGTAGGTAGCGCAGATGGCGGGCATATCGGAAAAGTCCAGTCTGGGGTCTACGCCGTGGCTGTACAGATTCATGGCCAGAGTCACGGCATCCACATTTCCGGTACGCTCACCGTTGCCGAACAGGCAGCACTCCACGCGCTGAGCACCGGCCAGAACGGCCATTTCGGCGCAGGCAACACCGGTGCCGCGGTCGTTGTGGGGATGGGTGGAGATGATCACGCTGTCACGGTACTTGAGGTGCTTGTCGCAGTACTCGATCTGGTTGGCGTAGACATGGGGCATACTCATTTCGACTGTAACGGGCAGGTTGATGATCATGGGGCGGTCAGGGGTGGGCTGCATGATGTCCAGCACTGCGTTGCAGACCTCCACAGCGTAATCCACCTCGGTGCCGGTGAAGCTCTCGGGGCTGTACTCGAAGAGGAAGTTGCCCTCGTACTCCTGACTCAGCTGTTTGACCAGCTTTGCGCCGTCGGTGGCGATCTTCTTGATCTCTTCCCTGCTCTTGTGGAACACCTGCTCACGCTGCGCCACGGAGGTGGAATTATAGAAGTGGATGACCGCCCGGGGGGCACCCTTGACAGCCTCAAAGGTCTTGCGGATGATGTGGTCACGGCACTGGGTCAGCACCTGCACAGTCACATCCTCCGGGATCATGTTTTTCTCGATCAGGGTACGCAGGAACTCGTACTCGGTATCGCTGGCGGCGGGGAATCCCACCTCGATCTCCTTGAAGCCGATCTTCACCAGCATCTGGAAGAACTCCAGCTTTTCCTCCAGGCTCATGGGCACGATCAGAGCCTGATTGCCATCGCGCAGATCCACACTGCACCAGGCAGGAGCCTTTTCAATGTGATCCTTCTTCACCCAGCTGTCATAACCGGCGGGGACAGGGTAATATCCCGGTGCGTACTTGGTTGCGTCCATCATAATGTGCGTCCTCCTAAACAATTTACACTTTTGAGGTTTCTTCCTGCCCAACTCCCCCAGTCACCTACGGTGACAGCCCCTCTGAGATGGGGCCCTTGGCAGTACGGTAAAGTTTCCCGCTTCGCCAGAGGCTCCCTCCCCGAGGGAGCTGGCAGATCCGTAAGGATCTGACTGAAGGAGTTACATACGAAAAGGCCCTCGTCTCCAAGGCGATAAGCCTTGAGAGACGAGGGCCTGTCATTTTTCTAACAGAGCACCCGTGGTACCACTCTCTTTGCTGGAAAACCAGCCACTCACACGATCAGCTTTTGGCGGCGAATCGCTGCCCCGGTAACGGTGGGCATCCGTCAGAGCCTACTCTCCGTTCAGCTCTGCCGCTCAGGGGCCAGTAGCCGAAACCCTCCGCACTGCCTTGCACCACCCGGCAGCTCTCTGAAGCAGAAGAAGATCGTTTTTTCCCCGTCAACGCATTTGGTCTTTGTGTTTCAAAGTGAGCTTATTGTACCAAACGTTGGATTTGCTGTCAAGAAGTTTGGCTCATATCAAAAATGAAACAAATTCATATCAAGAGCGGCACAATTTTCCAAATTTTGCGCTTTCTGCATCGAATCGTAGAGCGCTGGGAAAGCGGGGGGATGCCCACGCAAGTGAAATCGGGTTGCGGCTCCCAGCATTCGCATCGCTTACGCTTGCGTCTTGCTGGCCGCGGCCCCAACAACAGTTCCCTGCATCCGCCACTGGCGGCGGTCGCTGTCGTTGCAGGCCATTCCATCGCCCGCCCTATTGCCTGCGGCAACAGGGTCCCACCCCAGCGGACACTTGCTTAGGGCATTCCCCCGCTTTCCTCCCGCCAGGCTTCGGGGTTTGTTAAGAATCTGGGAAGTTTTTGGAAACAAGCCCTCGAAAAGCTTTTTTGTTAATTTTCGTTGTGTTAAGATAAGCTTATCGAAAGAATAAGGCCCCTGACCGATTTGTCAAAGGCTCTCCCTTTGGGAGAGCTGGCTGCGAAGCAGACTGAGAGGGCGAGGCCGTTTACCGAGGAGGAAATCCTATGAAAGAAGTCAAGACACCGCGCAAGCCGTTGGCGATCTACTATGCCATCGTGCTGCTGATGCTGCTGCTCCTCAACCTTGTGCTGCTGCCGTGGATGGAGGAGCGCCAGATCAAAGAGGTGGACTACGGCACCTTTATGACCATGACCGAGGAAAAGAACATCGGCCGGGTAGACATTGAATCCAACCAGATCATCTTTACCGATAAGGACGAGACGCAGGTCTACAAGACCGGCCTGATGAACGACACCGGCCTGACCGAGCGGCTGTACGATGCCGGAGCCACCTTCTCCAGCGAGATCGTGGAACAGTCCTCGCCGGTACTGAGCTTTTTGATCTGGTTCGTCCTGCCTATCATCCTGTTCTCGGCCATCGGCAACCAGATGAACAAAAAGCTGATGGAAAAGGCCGGCGGCGGCCCGGGCTCCATGATGTTTGGCGGCATGGGCAAATCCAACGCCAAGGTCTATGTGCAGTCCACGGCAGGCATCCGCTTTGCGGATGTGGCCGGCGAGGACGAGGCCAAGGAAAACTTACAGGAAGTCGTCAACTATCTGCACGACCCCAGCAAGTATGAGAGCATTGGTGCCAAGATGCCCAAGGGCATCCTGCTGGTGGGCCCTCCGGGCACCGGCAAGACCATGCTGGCCAAGGCTGTGGCCGGTGAGTCCAACGTGCCCTTCTTCTTCCATCTCCGGCTCCGAGTTCGTGGAGATGTTCGTGGGCATGGGTGCCTCCAAGGTGCGCGACCTGTTCCAGCAGGCCAAGGAGAAAGCCCCCTGCATCGTGTTTATCGATGAGATCGATGCCATTGGCCAAAAGCGCAGCGGCGGCCAATACGGCGGCAACGATGAGCGCGAGCAGACCCTGAACCAGCTGTTGACCGAGATGGATGGTTTTGAGGGCAACACCGGTGTCATCATTCTGGCCGCCACCAACCGTCCCGAATCCCTTGACCCTGCCCTGACCCGCCCCGGCCGTTTTGACCGCCGGGTGCCCGTGGAGCTGCCCGACCTCAAGGGCCGCGAGGAGATCCTGAAGGTCCACGCTAAGAAGGTCGCGCTGGCCCCGGGCATCGACTTTACCACCGTGGCCCGGATGGCCTCCGGCGCGTCCGGTGCCGAGCTGGCCAACATCGTCAACGAGGCCGCGCTGCGGGCCGTCCGTGCAGGCCGCAAGAGCGTGACCCAATCCGACCTGGAGGAGAGCATCGAGGTGGTCATTGCAGGCTACCAGAAAAAGAACTCCATCCTGACCGACCACGAAAAGTGCATCGTAGCCTACCATGAGATCGGTCACGCTCTGGTCGCCGCCAAACAGACCCACTCCGCCCCCGTGCAGAAGATCACCATCATCCCCCGCACCTCGGGTGCTCTGGGTTACACCATGCAGGTGGACGAGGGCAACCACTACCTGATGAACAAGGAGGAGCTGGAAAACAAGATCGCCACCCTCACCGGCGGACGTGCCGCCGAGGAAGTGGTGTTCGGCTCCGTCACCACCGGCGCGTCCAACGACATCGAACAGGCCACCAAGCTGGCCCGGGCCATGCTGACCCGGTACGGCATGAGCGACGAATTCGGCATGGTGGCACTGGAGACCGTTACCAACCAGTATCTGGGCGGCGACACTTCCCTTGCCTGCTCTGCCCAGACCCAGTGCGAGATCGACCAGAAGGTGGTGGATCTGGTCAAGGCCCAGCACGCCAAGGCTGTGCAGATCCTGACCGACAACCGCGCAAAGCTGGATGAGCTGGCCCAGTATCTGTACCAGAAAGAGACCATCACCGGCGACGAGTTCATGGAGATCCTGAACCGGGAAGGTTAAACCCCACCGTCAATGCTTCGCATTGCCACCGCCCCTAGTAGGGGCGGCTCTGGCGCTGCGTAGAGCCCTGCGAGTTCCCCTTTATGCCAAGGGCCCCACTATTAGGGGCAACAGTAACAACCGCCGCCAGTGGCGGATAAAGGGCGTTGCTGTTGGGGCCGCGGCCAGCAAGACACAAGTGTTGTTTACAACACGAAGTGGATGCTGGGTGCCGCAACCCGGACCTGTCACGCGGAGCGTGACTGAGGGGTTTAACGTTCCATAAAAATTTCCTTTCCCCTGCAATAAACAAGCCGCCCGTTCCGTATTCATTACAGAACGGGCGGTTTTTCGTCCATAGTACAGGAGGTATATTTCTTATGAAGATTCTGAATACAATGCTGGGCCGTCAGGCCATTGCCGCAGCCCTGGTGCTGTCCCTTGCCATCCCCATGAGCGTCGGCGCATTTGCCGAGGAGCCTGCCGCTGCCGCTGCCGCCGATGACACCGTTGTTGCAGGCTACCTGCCCCCGCAGGACGAAAGCGTGATGCTTCAGGGCGAGATCGCGCTGCACAGCGGCGACGTTGCCGTGGGCGAGACCGACCCCGCCTACGGCGGCTACGGCGCACCGGAGGGTGACCCCATTCAGGGCGACATCATGCTGATCTCCGCTGACGAGGCAAAGACCACCGAAGCCCGGTACACCGTCAAGGGCCTGCTGGGCAAGCAGGTGCTCTACACCGCCCGGCAGGAGGGCCGTGTGCTGACGCTGGACGTGCCGGACTGCGCCGCCACCTTCCGCACCACCATTCAGGACATGAAGACCCTGATGAATCAGGGCGTGTCCACGCTGGTGCTCACCACGGAGAAGGGTTCCACCACCCTGAACCTTTCCCTGCTGTGCGAGGGCCAGACCGACACCCAGCGGGTGGTGCTGCGGCAGCTGGGCAACAGCGCTTTCCTGACGGTCGGCCTGCGCTGCCGCCGCGACCTGATCGTGGGCCGCTGAGTGGGGTGTGTTCCCCTTTCCTGAAGCTTAACAGAAACACAGCAGGAGCGCTCTGCCGGTATGACCCGGTGGGGCGCTCCTGCTGTGTTTGGGAAATATCAGAGGATGTCAAATTTTACTGCGCGTTCTGCTTGAGGTCCTGTGCCTTCTTCCAAGCACGCAACACGCTGATCTTGGTAACCATGTTGTCCGGATAGAACTTCACCTGTTCAGGGGGCAGCTCTGTATCCTGATCGTTCAGGTCAGGCATGAGGTCGTGCTCCATGGCCCAGCGGGCAGCATGCTGCAGATCCATATCCTGTTCTTCCTGGCCAACATCGGGGTAGAGGATCTCAGATTCCGGCATAGGCTTGCCTGCATCCTCCCACAGCATCATTGCAAGAGCACTGCGGTTGCTGGGGAAGTAAGGCAGACCCCACATCTGGCCCACCAGATCGGTGCCCAGCGTGTAGCCGACCAGTGCGCCGCCAGCCACAACAGCCGTACCGACAATGATGGGGCCAACAACATCAGAACCATCCTCAATGTCAGCGCTGCGGTACTGTGCGGCCACATCCACATCACCATTCATGGTAAAGGTAATGGACTCTGCTTTGTAATCCTGATCCAGCGGCAGTTCGCCGGTAGACCAGATATCAAACACCATACCCTCGGGAACCTTCGTCTGGTCCAGCGTCACGGTGACTTCTGCACCATCCGGCACAAGGCAGGTCTGCTTGCCGCTGGCCTCGTCGGTGCTGGTTTCCAGTGTATCGGTCACATCAATGTCGCCGTTTTTCACAGCAAAGGTGCCGCCGGTCACGGTCAGGGTATGATTGACGACAGGCTCATCCTTCTTCCACTGTGCCGTAAACACTTCATCACCCGTCAGTTCAAGCTCACTCCCGGCTTTATAGAGCTTACCGTTAAGGCTCAGCCATCCAGCAAACTGGTAGCCTTCTCGTGTGGGAGCTGCTTCAAGCTTCACGCTCTCCTTTTCACGGGAATAAGCATCGTTGTAGTCGGCATTTTCGGCACCAACGCCTTCATTCAGGTTGTACTGGAGACGGTACACGCTGGCAACATCCTTATTTTTATATGTTTCCCACCAGCCGCAGTAGTTGCAGGTCTTCGTCTCATCCCGCGTCTCATTTCGCGCGTCGATCTTTCTCCACTCCGAATAGGTGTAGGTAAAGGCTTTGTCATGCTCACCCTCGGTATAGGAGTGTGTCTGCATCTTGCCTTCTTTCCAGACCGGCTCCGCATTATTGTTCCAGTACACCTCTGTCCGGCCACTATTGTTTCCCTCTTTAACGCCCTTTTTATCGCCAAAGCCGAACACCTGCGAGCAGGTCGTTGTATCCCGGGCAGCCGTGACATTGGGATCGGTGATATTGATGATGTACTTATAGTTGCCCATGTTGTGGTCGTCGATCTTCAGCGCAGTCTTAAAGGTAGCTGCGGAAGTCCAGGAAATGGACTTCACGGTGCAGTTGTTAAAGTTAACCGTAATGTCCTGTTTTCCTGCACCGTAATCCGTGTAAACATTGATCACTTTTCCCGTTGCATTAAAGGTGCAGGTATCAAATGTCATGATCGGGGAGCTATACGTCCAAATCGCATAATCTCCACTTGGAGCATTGAAGGTCGTATTGATAAACTTTGCACTTTCATAACCCCAGTAGAAGGTCTTGCCGTTGATGACGCAGTGATCCACCACAGTATTATTCGCACGGATGAAGCCCAGATAATTTGCATTACCGGAGCGAAGCGTCATATTTTTGAAGGTGACTGTTTTGGCACTATCAAAGCTGTAATCGCCGTTATACTCTGTGCCATAATACTCCGGGTTCGGCACCTCAGGACCGATCTGCCAGGTCGTCACTTCAGGCCCCTTACCCACAAAGGTCAGGTTTTTTCCCTTGGTCGTATCGTCGCTTTTGATACCGTACAGTGTATAATTGCCCTCGCCAAGGATGATGGTATCATCGCTCTTGGCCGCTCTCACAGCATCCTCCAGTTTCGCATAGCTCCCCTCCTTACCGTCGATCTTTACCGCATGCGCATCGGATGCGTCATCCGCAAAAGCCAGCATGGGAAGCATCTGAAGCATCATTGCCACTGCCAGCAGGGCCGCCAAAAATCGGTTTTGACTTTTCTGTTTCAACTTTCTTCATTCCTTTCATCACTATTTGCATTTTTGCAACGGATTCCCCGCAAGGAACCCTCCAGATTCCTACCGCACTGTCACCTCCCCTGTAGGTTCCATTCTCCGCATTGCAGGTCTCAGCCAGGTTGCTGAGTGCTTTGTTCTCAAAGGAATTTTCTGTCATTTCATTATACCCCCCCTAAATTAAAATCAAGTACTTTGAAAACTTTTGTCGATGTTCACAAATCAGGGTTCCTCTTTCGGTCATTTTCACGAAACTGCCAGTGACTGACAAGCCGCCAAAATATTGCCGTATTCCAAATGAAAAGCTGCTGACAGCATGGGGCCCAGCTTTTTGCCGCAAACAACAGAAGCCCCCCCGGTTCTCCCGGCGGGGGCTTCTGCTGTGGCAACTTATGGTAAACGGAGAGTGGATATCAATTGAGAATGGGATTCAGGATCTCGACCAGTGCATGATACTGGGTGGCGTAAGCTTCTGCGCCGTCCTTGGGGCGGCCCGGCTCGGCCATCTCGGACTTCATCTTCTCGACGATCGGGTTATTCTCAAATTGGAGCTTCTGGCTCTTTCCGCCTTTGGCTCCTGGTGCAAAGAAATCAAACATTGCCAGGTGGGGCTCCAGCGTCAGGAAGCCGTGGTAGCCCTCCTCGCAGAAAGCACGGCGAAGCAGCTCAGGGATCTTGCCAAGGCCGGTGCCTGCGGGCACATTCAGCAGGTAGCCGGGCAGAGCATCCTTGATGTGGATATAAGCGATCTGGTCATGGAGCAGTTCCCGGCACTCCGCGGTGTCCTGCTCACACTGAACAAAGTTGGCAAAATCGAACGCCGCCTTGAAGTGGGGGCAGGCCAGCCGGTCGAACAGCAATTTGCAGCGGGCACCGGTGTCTCCGTAGATGCCCTTCTCATTTTCATGGAGCAGGACAACGTCATGCTTTTCCGCGATCCGGATAAACTGACGCAGCTTATCCAGCACCACATCGGTATAGCTGTCTGCATCGGCATCCTTGGGGATGAGGAAGCTGAACATCCGGATGAAGGAGCAGTCCAGCAGCTTGGCCGTTTCGCAGAGTGTTTCCAGCTGCTCCAGCTGCTTGGCAAAGCCCTCTTCATCGTCCACCTCCACCTTGCCGATGGCCGTACCCAGGCTGGAAACGCCCACACCTGCGGCCCGCAGCTTTGGCAGAAGAACCGTGCGCACTTCCTCGGGGGTGTAATCGGCAATGCCCTTGTGCTCGGCGCTGCGGATGCAGATATACTTCATCCCCAGATCCGTCACAGTTTTGAGCTGCTGGTCAAAGTCCTGGCTGATCTCATCCGCAAAACCGGAAATTTTTTCGTAAACACTCATAAGACACACCTCATTCACCGATCTTTGTTTTCCGAACTTAACAGCACTGTTCCTGGCTTGTAGTATACCACTCTTCCGGGAGCTATGTTATAATAAATCGAAGGAAAATATCAAAATTCAAAGAACGTTCATAAATTCAACGCAACCGCCAAACAAGGAGGCACGTTCTTGTGCAATTCAACGAAAAAGAAAAAGTTCTCCAACTTTTTTCGGAGAGTGGGCGAGAAAACGCGGAGGGCTATTTGGAAGCCTGTTCAAGCAGCAGGAGGGGCTGACACCCCGCCAGTACCGCCTGCAGCAGCGGCAGCTGGGAAAATAACAGCAGAAGCCCCCGCCGGGAGAACCGGCGGGGGGCTTCTGCTGTATGCGAATGAGGGGTTACTTCTTTGCCAGGTACTTACGGATATCGATGGCCACAGCCACGATGATGACAAGGCCCTGGACGATATAGGTGTAAGAGGAGTTGACGTTCATAAACTGCAGAGCGACCTTCATCAGCTCAAAGACCAGAACGCCGACCAGAATGCCGGGCACGGTGCCGACACCGCCGGTGGTGGAAACGCCGCCGATGGTGGAAGCTGCGATTGCGTCCAGCTCATAGCCCTGTGCGGTGTTGACAGATGCGCCGCCGGACTTTGCAGCCAGCAGGCAGCCTGCCAGACCAAACATGCAGGAGGCCAGGATGTAGATGCGGATCTTGGTGGCGTTGACGTTGACACCGGCAACCTCAGCAGCAGCCTCGTTGCCGCCAATGGCGTACATATACTTGCCGTGACGGGTCTTGTTGTACAGGAACCAGAAGCACACAGCCACGACCAGGGCGATCCAGATCAGCACGGGGACCTTCAGGATGGTGTTGGAGGCCAGAGAGGTGAAGTTCTTGTTCAGGGAGCCGATGGGGGTACCGCCGGTGTAGACCAGGCAGATACCGTAGACGACCTGCTGCATACCCAGGGTTGCGATAAAGGGCTGGACTTTCAGGTAGCTGACGACCAGGCCGTTGGCCAGACCCACAATGGCGCAGATGGCGATGACCAGAATGAACACCACAGGGGTGGGCAGAGTGGGCATGTTGGGGTAGAACTTACCGGCAGCGCCCTCGGTCTGCGCAAAGATGCAGGCCAGGCAGGCAGCAAAACCAGCCAGACGGCCTGCGGACAGGTCGTTGCCGGTGGTGATCAGACAGCCGGAGATGCCCAGCGCGATGATGTAGCGGATGGACACGTTCTTGAACAGGTTGATCAGGTTTGCAGGTGCAAAAAAGTTCGGATGGATGATGCCGACGAACAGAGAGACGAGCAGCATCAGAACGATAATGGCGTTGTTGCCCAGCCATTTCTTTACGGATTTACCCGTTAATTTCTTGGTAGCTTCCACAATAGACAGCCTCCTTGTTTACTGATTGGCCGCTGCCTTTTCCGGCGCGGTCTCAAACTGGGTAGCCAGCTCCATGATGTTCTCCTGGGTCGCGTCCTTGCCGTCGATGAAGCCGGTGACGCGGCCATCGCACATGACCATGACACGGTTGGACATGCCAATGATCTCGCTCATTTCAGAGGAGATCATAATGATGCTCTTGCCCTGCTTGGCCAGATCGGCAATGATGCAGTAGATCTCGTACTTTGCACCAACGTCGATGCCGCGGGTGGGCTCGTCCAGGATCAGGACATCGGGGTTATTTGCCAGCCAGCGGGCGATCAGCACCTTCTGCTGGTTGCCGCCGGACAGGCTCTTGATCTGGGTCTTGGGGCTGGGCACCTTGATGGCCATCTTTTCCTTATTGGTCGCCACCAGATCCAAAATCTTCTTGTCATCCAGCATGATGGGGCCCTTGCGCAGAGCGTCCAGCGATGCAATGGAGATATTATCGGCCACGCTCAGCACGCCCATGATGCCCGTTGCACGGCGGTCTTCCGTCAGCAGAGCCACGCTCTTCCGGATGGCGTCGCGGGGCTGCCGGATGTTGACCTCTTCGCCCTTGATCCACACCCTGCCGGAGGTGTGTGCACGCAGACCAAAGATGCCCTCCATCAGCTCGGTGCGCTGTGCGCCCACCAGACCAGCCACGCCCAGGATCTCGCCCTTTTTCAGCTCAAAGCTGCAATGGCGGAAGGAGCGCGGATGGATGGAGGTGAAGTCCTCCACCTTCATCATCACTTCCTCGGAGGGGTGGTTCTCCAGCGGCGGATACAGGTTGGACAGCTCACGGCCGACCATCTTGGCGATGATCTGCTCCTTGGTCATGTTGGCAACGTCCCACTTGCCGATGTAATGGCCGTCACGCATGATGGTAACTTCGTCAGCGATGACCTTGATCTCGTCCATCTTATGACTGATGTAGACCAGCGCAACGCCCTGCTCTTTCAGCTCCCGCATGATGCGGAACAGCGATTCGACTTCGTTGGCCGTCAGCGAGGAGGTGGGCTCGTCCAGGATCAGCACCTTACAGTTTGCGGAAACTGCCTTTGCAATTTCCACCATCTGCATCTGGGCAATGCTCAGGCTGCCCAGCTTTGCGTGGGAATTGATCTGCAGCTTCAGCTTCTTCAGCAGTGCATCGGTATCGGCATACATTTTGCTGTGGTCCACAATGGTGATGGGGCCAAACTTTTTTGGTGGGGTAGCGGCCCAGCCAGATATTCTCAGCCACGGTACGGGCCGGGATGGGCTGCAGCTCCTGATGCACCATGGCAATGCCGCGGCCCAGTGCATCCAACGGGTTCGCAATAACGACCTTTTCTCCCTCGTATTCGATCTCGCCCTCGTCCATCTTGTAAATGCCGAACATGCACTTCATCAGGGTGGACTTACCGGCACCGTTCTCGCCCATCAGGGCCATCACTTTACCGGGGCGGAGCTCCAACTGCGCGTGGTCCAGCGCTTTTACGCCGGGGAAGGTCTTGACCACGCCTTTCATTACCAGACGGTATTCTGACATTCCGCAGAGCCTCCTTATCTTGCAATTTGCAGGCCGCGCGGTGCGTCCTTTCCAAAAGAAGGCGCGTGCGCCCGAGAGAAATCTCGCACGCACGCGCTTTTAAGCTTTTACCAAGCCATAGGACTCACTGCGTACCTTGCAAACGTGAGTTTTGTGCTACAGGAATTAGAGGTACTGTGCTGCGTTCTCGGTAGTGACCTTGACGTAGTCAACCCAGTAGTACTCCTCAACGTCCTTGCCCTCAACAAACAGCTGAGTAGCCTCGGCAGCAGCGGTAGCCTGGCCCACGTCGTCGTTCAGAACGGTACCGGTCATCTTGCCGTCAACAACGTTCTGGACAGCCTCTTTCAGTGCGTCAACACCGACCAGGTAGATGTCCTTGCCAACGGTACGGCCAGCCTGCTCGATGGACTGCAGAGCGCCCAGAGCCATTGCGTCGTTGTTGCAGAAGACGACTTCGATCTTCTCGCCGTACTGTGCCAGAGCGTTTGCAACGTCCTGCTGTGCAGTGGTCTGATCCCAGTTGTCCAGGTACTCGTACAGGCACTCCACTTCCTTGCCGGCATCGGTCAGAGCCTTGATGGAGTACTCGGTGCGGTACTGAGCATCGATGTTCTCGGGGTCGCCCTTGCACATGATGTAGGTGATCTTGCCGTCGCCGTTGATATCGCCCTGGGTCTCGGTCTCCAGGATCAGCTCGCCCTGATAAGTACCGGACTGACGTGCGTCAGCGCCAACGTAGCAGCACTTGCCTGCGTAGGAATCCAGAACAGCCTTTTCGGGCTCACGGTTGATGAAGACGATGGGAGTCTCGGAGGGCTTGATGGTATCCACGATGGTCTGAGCAGAAGTGGTCTGAACAGGGTTGATGATCAGAACGTCAACGCCCTGCTGCAGGAAGGTGTTGATCTGCTCGGTCTGGGTGTTCTGGTCGTTCTTGCCGTCAACGATGGTCACGGAGTAGCCCTTATCCTTCAGGTACTCTTCCAGGTCGGTGCGGTACAGGGTCATAAAGTTATCAGCAAACTGATAGATGCAGACACCGACGTTTGCGCTGCCGGTTGCAGCCTCAGAAGAAGCAGCTGCAGAGGAAGCGGCGGTAGAGGAAGCAGCAGTGGAGCTGGAGGAGCCGCCGCAGGCGGTCAGAACGCCGGCAGCACCCACAACAGCAGAAGCCTTCATAAAGTCACGACGGGAAATCATTTTCATAATCTTGTTCTCCTTCATTCGCATATCACAGCATCTCATGGAATATACTTACATGTATGTTCCATGGTTTCTGTTTGTATTATAACCGTCTGGAAAATCATTCGCAATGGGACAAGTTCACAAGATTCCGGTCGTTTCTTTGTGCATTCTTCACAGTTGATATTGTTGTGTACAACATTCTTTTTGCTATCAAGCACAAAATAAGTCAAAAAATGCAACATACATCCAAATTCCATGCCAAAAATCCATAAATCCTTTCAAAATGGTTACAGCATCGTTCTGTTCATGCAACAAATTTCTCTGTACAGAAAATGCCCGTTTTTTCCGGGAGTTTTGCACAAAACGTACATTTCCGGGAAAAACCGGGCATTTTTTTCATTTTTCACTTTTCTTTGTGTTCGCGGCGGTAGCGGGTGGGGGTGACTCCCAGCGTCTTTTTGAAGATCTTTGTAAAATAATTCACGTCCAGAATGCCCACTTCCTCGGCCACGGCGGCAATGGTGTGGTTGTTCTGCACCAGCAGCTGGGCCGCACGGTTGACGCGCTGGGTGTTGATATAATCGATCAGAGTGCTGCCGGTCTCCTGCTTGAACAATGCCGACAGGTACGATGGGCTGATGAAGCACATGGCAGCCAGACTTTTCAGCGTCAGCGGCTCGGCCACGTTCAGGTTGACGTAGTTCATCACCTTCTGCACCGCGGGCGAATACTCCTTCAGCGAGTAGCGGCGGACATAGGCACAGTAATCCCGCGTCATCTGCCACATCATCTCGTTGGGCACCTCGTTGGCTTCCTCAATGATGCGGCTGTACTTGCTGGAAATGGCATCGATATAATAGGGATGCACCTTGCTGGGCTCAATGGCCTTGCGCAGCAGGGTGTTCAGCACGATCATCTTGTTCTTCTGCTGGTAGAGCGTCCCCTCGAACCGGCCGCCATAGGTAAAGCGGGAGTGCTGGTGCATGGCCTCGATGGCGGCTTCCTCATCGCCCCGGGCCACCGCGTCCAGAATGCGGTTCTCCGATTCATACCGCTGCTCCAGCATGGTGACCGGGATCTCCTTCTGGAACTCCGGCTCGTGGAAATAGCGGGTATCCGGGTGGAACTGGAAGGGCAGGAATTCCTTCAGCTCCTGCACCGGGACAGTGCAGCCGAACATCGTATCCACCACAACCCGCAAAGCTCCATAGAAATCACTGGCCTCCAGGATCTTCACGCCGTTGTAGTACTCCTGCACAGCGGCCTCTCCGGCTTCCCCCAGATAGCGTCTGACCCATTTGCGAGCGCTCGGGGTGCGGGGGCCCACCGTCCAGGGTCCAATGAGAAAGACCGTGTTTTTTTCATCGGGGATGCGGAACAGGGCAAAGTGCAGCTCAAAGGTGCCCTCCACCAGCAGCAGGGTATTCTCAGGGGTGCTGTCCAGCAGCAACTGGCCGAACTCCTGCCAGTCGAACTGGGGGTCCAGCGATCGCCGCAGGCCGTAGTCAAACTCTTCCAACCCCTCAAAGGGCGGGGTGACCCGCCGGGTCGGGATATTCTGCACCGCTGCCAGCTTTGTAAGGATCTGCAAAGGATCCACCCGCATCGTACACCGCTCCTTTTTCCTGTTATTCCGCTCGTGCCATTGTGTCATTCCTGATATATTAGTATACATCAATTTTGAAGCAGAAACAAGCCGCCCACAGGAATTTCCCGTGGGCGGCTTGATCCGTTTCCTTACTTATTATGGCGCTGTGCCAGTGCGGCCACGTTCTCTTCCACCTTCTGTTTGGTCAGGGGGTAGATGAAGAACAGGCTCAGGGCCACGGCCACAAAGCCGATGGCGGGGGCAATGCAGGAGATGTTGAAGATGCCCATGGTGACCTCCGGGTCAAAGGCAGTGGCAGCGCTGTAACCGATCATGGTCAGCAGGCCGCCGGTCAGGCCGGAAGAGAACGCCTGACCCAGCTTGCGGGCAAAGGAGTAGACCGCATAGATGGTGCCGTCCTCACGGATGCCGTTGCGGACCTCGGAATCATCGATGACATCGGTGATCATTGCCCAGATGATGGTGTTGAAGAAGCCCAGGCAGATGAAGGCGGCGCAGAAGAAGCCGACATAGACCCAGACATTGGTGGGCTTGAGAACAAAGCAGATGACCTCCAGCACCGTGGCCACGATGCAGGATACAGTGGCCAGCTCTTTTTTACCGAACTGGCTGGCCAGCTTGGAGGCAAAGGGTGCGCAGACGAGCAGGATCAGCACGCTGCTCAACAGAGAAGCGGTAGACTGGGCGGCGGCGCTGCCGTAGAAGTTGGGGAACACATAGCCTGCCATGCCCTGCATGGTCAGCATGGCCAGCAGCAGGAAGAGGGCGGCAGCAATGATGCCCAGCAGGGCACGGTTGGTGAACACGCTCTTGAGCATCTTGCCAATGTCCATCTTGCTGTTGTTGGCGGGCACATCCACACGCTCACGCACCAGGTTGAAGCAGAGCAGGTAGCAGAGGATGGCGCAGACAGAGAAAACGCCTGCAATGATGGTCATGCGGCTGCCGGAGAGGACCGTCTGACCATTGACGGTGACGTAAGCCACCATGGGGGTGCCAACGCCGATCACAAGGCTGGCCAGGGTGCTGCCGATGGTACGCCAGGTGGACAGCTCTGCGCGATCCTTGGGGTCAGCAGAGATGGCGGAAGCCATGGAGCCGTAAGGGATGTTGACGGAGGTGTAGAAGATGGAGCCCCACAGGATATAGGTCACAAAGAGCCATGCCACCTTGAAGCCGTAGGACATCCCCGCCAGACCGGACTGGAAGATGAGGAAGGATGCGATGGCCACAGGGCCGCACATCCGCTTGAGCCAGGGGCGGAACTTGCCGTCCCTGGTAGGCTTGGAGCGGTCCACGATCTGGCCCATGGTCACATCGGTAAAGGCATCCACAAAGCGGGCGATCATCATGATCATGCCCACAACACCGGCGCTCACGCCCATCACGTCGGTATAGAACTTCATCAGGAAGCTGGACGACAGGATAAAAGTAAAATCGTTGGCGAAATCGCCGAACATATAGCCGACCTTGTCCCGCATCCCAAACGGGGTGGTCTTTTGCATTTCATTTGCCATTGTATTCTCCTTCGGTGGTCAATTCAAACGGTACAGTGTCCCTTCTGCTGTATCCAAGTTTGTACTCCAATATTATGACAAACTTTTATCAAAAAATGTTAGAATATTTTTTAGGTGAATTCGTACAATTTTAAGGTATTGTTTTTGTACATTTTCACAGTTCGTTCACATTTTGTTTTTTCCTCTTTTTCCCAGCATTCACTTTTTGCGGCATCCTTTACGGAAGTTTTTAAACCCGGACGGAGATAATAGGTATTCTGCCCAGAGCAGCGCCTGTTTTCCTGAAAAAAGTCTGGATTTATTCAAAAATCTTTCTATCCCTTTTATAAAATTTCTGTCATACTTGGTACAAAGACAATAAACGCCCCTGTGGCACGCAAAATGCCGCCGGGCTGATGAATGTGAGGTCATCCTGATGAACCGCTCCCTGCTGTATCCCCGCGCTACCACCACCCGCCGTCTCATCGGCCTGGACGGGATGTGGCGTTTCAGCTTCGACCCCGAGAGCAAGGGTGTGGAGGCCGGATGGGCGCTCGACCTACCCTCCTCTGTTTCCATGCCGGTGCCTGCCTCCTTCTGCGACCTGTTCACCGACAAGGCCTCCCGCGAATACTGCGGTGATTTCTGGTACGAGACCAGCTTTTTTGTCCCTGCGGAATGGAGCGGCTGGGACATTGTTCTCCGGTTTGGCTCGGTCACCCACCGGGCCCGGATCTTCGTCAATGGCGTGGAGGTGGCCCAGCACGAGGGCGGCTTCCTGCCCTTTGATGCCACCGTGACCAACATCGTGCGCTACAACCAGTTCAACAAGCTCAGTGTTCTGGCGAACAACGAGCTCAGCGAGACGATGCTGCCCGCAGGCACCACCCGCACCCTTGCGGACGGCAGAAAGATCGCCGCACCCTACTTTGATTTTTACAACTACGCCGGCATCCACCGGCCCGTCTGGCTGATGGCCCTGCCCAAGGAGCGGGTGCTGGACTATTCCACCCGATACCGCCTGACCGAGACCGGGGCCGAGATCGACTATACCGTGTCCACCAACGGCCCCCACCCCGTGACTGTGGAGCTTTACGACGGCACCACCCGGGTGGCCGAAAGCTCCGGCACCACCGGTACGCTGGTGGTCAAAAACGCCAAGCTGTGGAACATCCACGCCGCCTATCTCTACGATCTGGTCATCCGCATCCACGAGGGCAGCGCGGTGGTGGACGAGTATCTGGACCGGATCGGCATCCGCACCTTTGAGATCCGGCACGGGCGTTTCCTGCTCAACGGCAGCCCGGTCTATCTGCGGGGCTTCGGCCGGCACGAGGATGCCGACATCCGGGGCCGTGGGCTCGACCTGCCCACCGTCAAGCGGGATTTTGAGCTGATGAAGTGGATCGGCGCAAACTGCTTCCGCACCAGCCACTACCCCTACGCTGAGGAGATCTACCAGATGGCCGATGAGGAGGGCTTCCTCATCATTGACGAAGTCCCCGCCGTGGGCTTTCTGCAGAGCACAGCCAACTTCCTGGCCGCCAATCAGGGCAACGGCAGGCAGCAGGGCTTTTTTGAGAAGGAGACCACACCTGCGCTGCTCAAGAACCACAAGGCAGCCCTGACCGATATGATCGACCGGGACAAAAACCATCCCTCGGTCATCGCATGGAGCCTGCTCAACGAGCCTCAGTGCACCAGCGCGGGCACGGAGGAATATTTCAAGCCCCTGTTTGAGCTGGCCCGCCGCCTCGACCCCCAGAAGCGCCCCCGTACTTATACGGTTCTGATGACCAGCCTGCCCGACACCAGCAAGGGCCAGCGCTTTGCCGATTTCGTCAGCCTGAACCGCTACTACGGCTGGTATGTACTGGGCGGGGCCGGGCTGGCAGATGCTGAAGCCGCCTTCCACCATGAGATGGACGGCTGGGCAAAAGTCCTGCATGGCCGCCCACTCATCTTCACTGAGTACGGCACCGACAACCTGAGCGGTGCGCACAAGCTCCCCAGTGTGATGTGGAGTGCCGAGTACCAGAATGAATATCTGGAGATGACCCACGCCGTGTTCGACCACTACGATTTCGTACAGGGTGAGCTGGTGTGGAATTTTGCCGATTTCCAGACCACCGAGGGCATCCTGCGGGTGGACGGCAACAAAAAGGCATCTTTACCCGCCAGCGCCAGCCCAAGGATGCGGCGTACCTCTTCCGGAAGCGGTGGACAACGCTGCCGGTCGATTTCAAGAAGCGAAAAAATGATCCCAAAAACAGCAGCGCCCTGCCGGTTTGCCCCGGCAGGGCGCTGCTTGTTTGATATGCTTTTTACTTGATGCAGCTCGAGCACGGGCTGTACCCTGCCGCAATGGCCTCCTCGTAGCTGGAGAAGAGGATCGGTTCTTCTCCGCAGGGAGGTTTGCACAGCTGGGCAGGTGGAACTTTGCTGTTCACGTTGCCGATATACCCCTGCTGCGCGGTGGACGCTGCCGCCGGGTCGGTGGGGTTGAGCTCAGCATCGGTAGCCGTTTTCTCGGTGCGGATGGTATAGTTCTGTCCATCGGAACCGATCACAATGGCCCCCAGCAGGTCCGTGCGGTAAACATCCACGCCCGCATCCCGCAGGATGCTCAGGGTCTCCTCGTGGGGGTGGCCGTACTTGTTGTTCACACCGCAGGAGATGATGCCCATCTCGGGCAGGACGGCGTTCAGGAAGATGTAGCTCGTACTGGTGCTGGAGCCGTGGTGGCCCACCTGCAGAACATCTGCCTTCAGGTTGGCACCGCTGTTCACAAGGTCGCGCTCCGCATCCGATTCCATATCGCCGGTGAGCAGAAAGCTGGTGGAGCCGTAATCCACCCGCAGAACGATGGAGGTATCGTTGGTGTTGTCATACTGCGCCACAGGGCCCAGCATGGTCACAGTGGCGCTGCCCAGCGGCCAGACCGTGCCCACGGCGGGCACCTCCACCTGCAGGCCCTGCTGCTGGGTGTACTTGACGAAATCCTGAAAGCACTTGGTGGAGGCTTCCGTCACGGGGCTGTACACATGGTCTGCCGGGAAATAGGCCAGCGCAGCGGACAGGCCGCCCACATGATCCTCGTGGGCGTGGGAGCAGAACACATACTGCAGCTCCTCCACACCGAGATTCTGCAGGTAAGAGACGACATAGCTGCCATCGTCCACATTGCCGCCGTCGTAGAGCATATACTGGCCGTCACATTCCACCAGCACGCTCAGGGCCTGCCCCACATCCAGGAAGTGCATCTCAAAGTTGGCGGTCTGGCCGTCTCCGGCAGGCTGGGCAGTGCTGACCGTAGGGGTGCTGCTGCCCGGCACCACCGCCGAGGCATCACAGGCGGCAAGGCCAAGGGCCAGCGCCGCCGCAAGGGCCAGCGCGGCAATGCGCCGCCAAAAGCTTACTTTTTCTTTTTTGAAGTTTTCCACGCTGTATTCTCTTTCTGTTGATCATTCTTCGGCTTACGGGGTGCCGTGCCGTTGGGCGCAAAGCGTGCGCCGGGGCTGGGCTGGCGGCCGCCTGCGGTGCGGGCCGGGGCGGTTCCGCGGCTCTGATTCCTGCCTCCCCTGCCCTTGTTGGGGCGGACGGTATAGGTGCCGTCGTTGTGGATGGTCACCTCGGCAGGCTCGGCCCGGCGGGCAGAGCGCTGGACCGCGCGGCGGCCCTCGGCGGGCACCAGCAGCGGGATCAGGTCCTCCCGGTGGGTCATTTTCAGCGCCTTGATGACCTTTTCGGCATTGCGGGGCTCGTAATACTGGAGCAGGGCGCGCTGGAGCGCTTTTCCCTCCGCAGTCTTTTCCACGAACACAGGCTTGAGGGTGTAGGGGTCAAGGCCGGTGTAGAACATGCAGGTGCTCACCGTGCCGGGGGTGGGATAGAAATCCTGTACCTGCTCGGGGCGCATGTGGTTTTTGTAGAGATACTCGGCCAGATAGACGGCATCGCTCAGGGTGCTGCCCGGATGGCTGGACATCAGGTAGGGCACGAGGTACTGCTTTTTGCCCGCCTTCTTGCTCAGCTCGTAGAACTTATCCTTGAACTTGTTGAAGGTCTGGATGGGCGGCTTGCCCATGTAGGCCAGTGTATTGGGGGCGCAGTGCTCCGGGGCCACCTTCAGCTGACCGGAGACGTGATACTCCACCAGCTCCTTGAAGAAGGTGTCGTCCGGGTCGGCCAGCAGGTAATCGAACCGGATGCCGGTGCGGATGAACACCTTTTTCACCCCGGGCAGTTCCCGGACACGGCGCAGGATCTTGAGGTAATCGCTGTGATCCACGATCATGTGGGAGCAGGTGGTGGGGGCCAGACAGTGCTTGCCGCCATTGCACATGCCCCGCAGCATCTGCTCCCGGCAGGACGGGAACCGGAAGTTGGCGGTGGGGCCGCCGATATCGTGGATGTAGCCCTTGAAATCAGGCTCGTGGGTCATCCGCTCGGCCTCGGCCACGATGCTGTCGGCACTGCGGCTGGTGACCCGGCGGCCCTGATGCAGCTGGATGGCGCAGAAGTTGCAGCCGCCGAAGCAGCCGCGGTTCTGGATGATGGAGAACTGCACCTCCCGGATGGCAGGCACGCCGCCCATGCTCTCGTAGATGGGGTGGTAGCGGCGGGTGTAGGGCAGCGCATACACCTTGTCCAGCTCCCAGCGCACCAGCGGCTTTGCCGGGATGTTCTGTACAAGGTACTTTTCACTCTGCTTCTGGACAATGATCTGCCCGCTGACCACATCCTGATTGTCCATCTGGATGCGGCAGGCTCTGGCGTAGGCCACCTTATCGGAGGCCACTTTCCGGAAACCAGCGCACTCCACATACTTTTCGGGCAGGTGGTCGAAGTCGGTCAGGTAGCAGGTGCCGTCCACATCGGTGATGGCCTCCACCGGCTCCCCTGCCGCCAGCCGCCGGGCGATCTCCACGGTCTGGTGCTCGCCCATGCCAAAGCTGATGAGATCGGCTCCGGAGTCCTCCGCAATGCTGGGCAGAACGGTGTCCAGCCAGTAATCGTAGTGGGCAAACCGGCGCAGAGAAGCCTCCAGACCGCCCAGGATCACAGGCAGGTCGGGGTAGGCCTCCTTGGCCAGCCTGGTGTAAACGGTGGCGCTGCGGTCAGGCCGCGCGCCGCCGATGCCGCCGGGAGAGTATTCGTCCTCGGCACGCGGAATTTTTGCCACGGAGTAGTGGCTCACCATGCTGTCCACGTTGCCGCCGCCGATGAAAAAGCCGTACTTCGGCCTGCCGAACCGCTTGAAGTCCTCGCAGTCGGAATAGCGGGGCTGGGCCAGCACGCCGACCTTATAGCCCTCGGCCTCCAGCAGGCGGCTGATGATGGCGGTGCCAAAGCTGGGGTGGTCAACGTAGGCATCGCCGCCCACCACCACAAAGTCCAGCTGATCCCACCCCCGGGCTTCCATGTCCGCCCGGCTGATGGGAAGAAATTCGGTGTAGATCGGGGAAGTATTTTCCTGCATATCCTTTATATCCTCACTTCACACTTATGAAGTCTTTTAGAACGCAATTCATCTCATTATACGGAAAGATCTAACGGCAAATCCGAAATATCTTTCAATCTTTTTCCTTCCACCAATGTTTTAAGTGTTTCTATCACATCTGCCCGTTCTGTTGAGTTAACTGACGCGATCAATTCCGGCAATGCAAAGTGATATACACAATCAATGTCCCCTGTCCCAAGTGCAAGTGATGCAATTCTGGATGGAAGAGGTTCTCCCGTGACAACAACAATATGCGGAAGATGCCCTTTTCTATTACGAATCAGATTTAATGCTTCCGTACGACTGTTTTGTGCTCGATCAGATCTCATTGTCCATTTTGCCGAAACAGAAGCATGTAAGATTGCTTTGCCACCATTCTTTTCTCTCAAATCAGCATACCGACACACAGTATCATTTACGATAGGTTCTGTTGCGTTTATTTCCTCATCAGAACAAAGGTTTCGGTAAACAACAATATCAGGTGCTACCATATAGTCATTTCCAATCATAGCTGACAATTTTCTGTTAGCTTTTGTCAGTTCGGTCAAATACGCCAAATGTTCATATTGAGCGAATGTTGATGTTTTCGTCCTGCTTCTATTTCCAAGTTTAAGGACTTCCCAATTGCCCGGTCTAAGATGTTGCAGCTGTGGGAACGTTCTCTTTACAAACTCCATCGTAAGCATTTCAAATGACGCTCCTGCTGTTTGACCTGCAACACGTTCATTGGTTTCTGCCATCAGCTGCTCGGCAATTCCTTTAGCAATCATTACAGATATCACACTGTCTTTGTCTGCATTTGTGGCAACACCATTTGCATTGATTGCCAATGTACCAGTCTGCAGCAGTCTCTCATGGTATCTCTTGCGTTCCATTGCAATCAAGACTTCATCTTTCGGCATTTTCTAAGCACCTCCTGATTTCAATTCCAACAGCCTGCGCCACCGGTGGCGGAAAAGCATTGCCGATCATTCTACAGGCAATAGTCTTTTTGCTTCCAAAAGTCCATGTGTCTGGAAAACCTTGGATGCGTGCCATCATTCGACTGGTCAGACGTGGCATCCCGTCAAAATCCTGTTCCGGTGCCTCATTTGCAATTCCCTTTCCGTCAACGCCAAGCTCTGCCCATGCATTTTTTGCTCTTGTCGGGCCAAGGTCCGGTCCGCCATGCTTTTTAGAGCCTCCAACCAGTGTAGGTGCAATCCTATCAGCTCCTTCAGCCCATTTTTTTGCACCTTTCCATCCATTTTGTGACATCAGATCGCACAGTGTCTCTCCAACCGTAGGAGATTCTCTTGGATGCTCTTGTGGATATTCAAATGCCCCTGCCTGATCTTTTCGGATTCCAACTATAACAACCCTTGGACGAAGCTGGGGCACTCCATAATCTGAGGCATTCAATAATTTAATGTGTGTAACATACCCTAGCTTCTTTATCTCTGTAAAAATATGGTCTCGGTATTCCTCGAAGCCAGAGTCCAGAAAACCTCGAACATTTTCCAGCATAACAGCTCTTGGACGAATCTCTCGAATCAAACGAATTGCTTCCGGAAACAGGTCACGCTCATCATCCTTACCTAATTGTTTTCCTGCCACAGAAAAAGGAGGGCATGGGACACCTCCTGCCAGCAAGTCCACTCCTTCATATGGATGACCATCAAACTTATGGACATCTGCACAAATAACATTCCATTCCGGACGGTTCGCTTTCAGAACATTACAGTACTCTTGTTCATATTCAACAAGTGCAACATGGACAAAACCCGCCATTGCAAGACCCAAAGCCTGCCCTCCCGCACCTGCACATATTTCAACACACGTTAAAGGCCGTCGCATTAGTTATTGCTCCTATATAAAACTATAATTATTCCTCCGGCTGATTCATCTGCATTTCCAGCCACTGCTGGCGGCTGATGAGGACAGCGCGGGGCTTGGCACCCTCATAGGGGCCAATGATGCCCTTCTGCTCCATCTCATCCATGATGCGGGCGGCGCGGGCATAACCCAGCTTACAGCGGCGTTGCAGCAGGCTGGTGGATGCCTGCCCGGCATCGATGACCACCTCAACGGCCTGCTTGAGCATCGGGTCGCTGCCGGTCTCCTCATCCGCATCTGCAGAGGATGCGCCCTTCTTGCCATCCTGAATGGCGTGCTTTTCCATGGCTTCGATCATGGCCTCGTCGTACTGGACGGTGGCGCTCTGCTTGATGAAGTCCAGCACGCGGCTGATCTCCTCATCCCGCACAAAGGTGCCCTGGATACGCACCGGCTTGGGCGCGCCCACAGGCATAAAGAGCATATCGCCCTGGCCCAGCAGCTTCTCAGCACCGGCACCATCCAGAATGGTGCGGCTGTCCACCTGGCTGGACACGGCAAAGGCAATGCGGCTGGGGATGTTGGCCTTGATCAGGCCAGTGATGACATCCACACTGGGACGCTGGGTGGCAACGATGAGGTGCATTCCGGCGGCGCGGGCCTTCTGGGCAATCCGGCAGATGGAATCCTCCACGTCCTTGCCCACGACCATCATCAGATCGGCCAGCTCGTCGATGATGATGGCGATATAAGGCATCTTTTCCAGCATGGGGTCGGTGGCCGCCAGCTTGTTGAAGGATTTGATGTCACGGACATTGTTTTCCGCAAACAGGTGGTAGCGGCGCTCCATCTCCTGCACCGCGCTGCTCAATGCGCCCGCCGCCTTTTTCGGCTCGGTGATGACAGGCATCAGCAGGTGGGGGATGCCGTTGTATTCAGCCAGCTCCACCACCTTGGGGTCGATGAGCATGAGCTTCACGTCCTCGGGGCTGGAGCGGAACAGGATGCTGATGATGATGCTGTTCACACAGACAGATTTACCACTGCCGGTGCTGCCCGCGATGAGCAGATGGGGCATCTTGCACAGGTCGGCCACCTGGGCCACACCGGCAATGTCCTTGCCCAGCGCCACGCCCAAGGGCGAAGTCATCCGCAGGAAGGCCTGGCTTTCAAAGACACTGCGGATAAAAACGGGGGTCTTTTTGTGGTTGGGCACCTCGATGCCCACGGCAGGCTTGCCGGGGATGGGTGCTTCCATGCGGACATCGGCCACGGCAAGGTTCAGGGCGATATCATCGGCCAGCGAGGTGATGCGGCTGATCTTCACGCCCGCCATGGGCTGGACCTCATACCGGGTAACAGAGGGGCCCCGCGAGATATCCAGCACCCGGGTGCGCACGCCGAAGCTTTCCAGCGTGTCCACCAGCTTCTGGGCGTTGGCCTTCAGCTCGTCCTGGGCACCGGGGTCCCCCTCCTCGGCAGACTTTTCAAACAGCTCGATGCTGGGGTACTGATACTGGAAGGTCTCCACCACCTCCGGCTCCTCGGCCGGGGCGGTGGCGGCAGCCTGCTCGCCTGCGGCGGGTTTTTCCATGGCAGCCGCCACCAGCGTGTTCAGGTCTTTTTCCTCCACCGGTTCGCTGGTAATGCTGATCCAGCCGTCCTCGTCCGGTTCACTGCGCATGGCCACCGCGTTTTCCGCGCTGACCCGCACCGGCACCACCGGCTCGTCCGTAGTGGGCAGGGTGGGGGTCTGGAACACCGGCATCTCAGGCTGCACGGGCTCTGCCGGTGCAGCCGCAGGGGCTTCCGGGGCCGCAGGCGGCACGGTGGGATTCACCACCGGGGCCGGAGCAGGCGATCCGGCGGGCGCGAAGAAATCCTCGGCGGCAGTCTCCACGGCATCCGGCACCACCGGTTTGACGATGGCCCGGGGCGGGGCCTTTTGGAGCGGGTCCTGCCCAAAGGTGCCGCCCGGCCCGATGATGATGGGCTCAATGGGCTCGCTTCCGCCCTCGGAAACAGAGGTATCCGGCCCAAGATCGATATCAAACGCCGCGCGGGGATGGTTGGAGGTCACCTTGACCGGCTCAAAGGCTGGGGCAGGCTGGGCGGGAGCCGGTTCCGGCTCCACCGGCGCAGGCGGCTCGTAGCCCAGAGAATCGTCCACGGGAGCAGGTTCCGCTCCGCCTTCCATCTCCTTGGTCACCTTGTGGCCCCAGCTGAACACGCCGGACAGCCACCCGGGCACCGGAATGCCGCCGGGCACGTCTTCCTCATCGGAACTGTCATCGTAATCGTCCGCAGGCTCCTCGGCGCAGTCCTCCTCTTCCGCCTGCCGGGCCGCAAGGCGCTCCGCACGGCGGGCGGCGTTCTGTTCATAGACCGCCACGCCTTTTTCATGCACACCGCCGCCCACATTGCAGAGCCACTGCCAGCACTCGGCAGGGGTGATATCAAAAATATACAGGCTGGCGCACAGGGCCAGTACCGCCATGACCAGATTGGCCGCAGGCCGCCCGCAGAGCAGGAGCAGGTTGCCGCCCAGCAGAGTGCCCAGCACGCCGCCGCCCAGCCAGGCGTTTGCGCCGTTCTGATAGCAGGCAGCGATCATCTGGGCAGCGGTCAGGTCGGCGGGGATATCCGAAAACACGATGACCGTGCCGCTGGCAAAGATCAGCCCCAGCAGCAGCTTGAACACCTGCATCAGCAGGTCCTGCCCCCGGGTGTAGAGGATGGCCAGATAGCACACCGCTGCGCCCAGCACAAAGCTGCCGCAGCCGAACAGCCCGAATAGAATCTGGTGGGCACTCTTCCAGACGGAGTCCCCCTCCACGAACGCCAGCACGATGAGCAGCAGCCCCACAAACAGGGTGCCCAGCCCCGCCGGCATCCGCTCCTCGGCCCGGCTTTTTCTGCGTGCAGACGCGCGCTTTGCAGTTGTTTTTCGCTTTCGTTTTGCCATTTTCTGTTCTGACCCCTGTCCTTTGTTCCCATAGTATTCGATTCTTTCATTATACCACGGGTTGGGTCAAGTGGCAATTATAGAATGCAGACCGGTTTGACCCTTGAATGCCGCGTGCAGCATCCATTCCGCACAGATAAGGCAGCAAGCAAAAATGCAGTACCTTCCATGCGAGAAAGCGCAGAGAAGGTACTGCATTTTTAATTTCAGCCCCATTCAGGGTGCAAAAACATCCATGACATCGGTACACCACTTCAGCTGCCGGGCAAACTTTTCCCGCAGGACATCGTCACTGCCGCTGCCCTTGAAAAGCCCCTTGTTGTTTTCCACGGCAAAATACATTGAACAGCGCTTTTTAATGCTGGATCTGTCCGCCTGCCCGGGTCGCTTTTTTCATCCGTAAATCTGTGAAGGGTGCCAATGCTTCGATCAGTGCGTGATCGTGGTTCTGCACCAGACGGCTTTGGGGGCCGAAAAGCATGGTCTGTTCCACATCCTCCGTACTGGCAGCCCAGCCCGGCGCACCGGTACGGGCAAACTGCATCACAGCGCCAAAAATTTCCGCTTCCAGCTGCTTTGCTCCCTCAAAGGCACACACTGGCACAAGCTCTGTGTTGTGGAACACAAATGGGATATCCGCACAGTGCCACGGGGTACTTTTCCCCATCAGAGGGAAGTCCTGATTGAACAGATAACTGTACACCTTTCCGCCCGCCTTGGCACGCTCCCGGACATATTCGATCGTGGGGGCGCGGAAGCTGGTATCTGCCAGCAGCAGGTCTTCCTCCGGGCGGTGCGGGTAGGCAGTGCGGAACTGCTCCCGCAGGGTCTCTGCGGCAGACAGACCCACTGCTTCCTCCGGACTGACTCCTTTCAGTCCATCAAAGAAACCGTAGAACTCCGAATAAACCGTACCGATCAGCACCGGGATGTCTGCGGTCTCGGGCCGAAACCCACTGCCGTTTTGGAGCGGATCTCCAAGATAGAAGCGGTTCGGGTGGGGACTTTGGCCCACGTTCGCGCCTTTTGCTTTCAGAGCCGGGCTGACGTTCCGGTAAGCCTGCGCCAGTTGGTGGTAGGGCACAGTTTCCAGCTGCTGTGCTGTCTGCACGCCAAGCTCCTGCATCAGCGCCTGCACACAGTCCCTGCCGCTGCCGACACTGTCGTTCAGCAAACCTTCCAGCACACCACTCATTATCATCGCCCTGTGGTACAGGCCATCTGCTGCCGGGGTCTGCAGCAGCGTTGTCACTTTGGCTCCGCCGCCGGACTGGCCGAATACCGTCACGCAGCCGGGATCGCCGCCAAACGCTGCAATATTGTCCCGCACCCACTGCAGTGCCAGGATGATATCATCCCCACCCGCATTGCCGGAGTTTGCGTACTCCTCCCCAAAATCGGAGAGATTCAAGTAGCCCAGGATGTTCAACCGGTGGTTCAGTGACACCACCACGCAGTCCCCTTCCCGCGCCATGTTTCCGCCCTCGTAGGCCACCTGCTCAATGGACGAGCCGGCAAAAAATCCGCCGCCATGGAGCCAGACCATCACCGGCCGCTTTTGGGCATCGCAGGCCGGGGTCCAGATGTTCAGGTTCAGGCAGTCCTCATCCTGCACCCAGTAGCGGTGGGGCACACGCAGTTCGCCGCTGGGCTTGTCGATGCTCAGCAGAGGGCAGACGCAGCCGTAACTGGAAGCGTCCAGCGGCTCTGCCCAAGGCTGGGGCGGCTGGGGTGCATGGAAGCGCACCGCCCGCCCATACGGGATGCCCTTGAAGCTGCTGATCTCCCGGAAGCGATATCCCCGCACCGGACCGTAATTTGTCTGAACCACCGGGAAATCCGGCGCACAGCAAAATGCCTTTTCCATAAATGACCTCCTTCTTTCAAAAAGGCAGACCCCCGGTACTGCAAACATGGCACCCGGAGGTCTGTTTTTGTTATCCTAAATCTTCGCCGTTGGTGGCAATGACCTTCTGATACCAGTAGAAGGAATCCTTCCGTTCCCGGCTCAGGTCTCCTGTGCCATCGTCAAACTTGTTGACGTAGATGAATCCATATCGCTTTGCCATCTCACCGGTGGAGGCACTCACCAGATCGATGCAGCCCCACGGAGGTGTAGCCCATCAGATCCACACCGTCTTTCACAGCCTCTGCCATTTGCTGGATATGGGCCCGCAGGTAGTCGATACGGTAGCTGTCGTGGATCTTTCCGTCGGCATCCTTCTTGTCGTAAGCGCCCAGGCCATTTTCCACCACCATCAGGGGAATGCGGTAGCGGTCGTAGATCTCGTTGAGAGTGTAGCGCAGACCAATGGGATCGATCTGCCAGCCCCAGTCGGAGGCTTTCAGGTAAGGATTCTTCTTACCAGCAATGATGTTGCCGCCCACATCATCGGCATCCTTGTGGGTGGTGATGCAGTTGGACATATAGTAGCTGAAGGTGTAGAAATCGACAGTACCGGCCTTCAGGATAGCAGCATCCTCCGGCTCCTGCCGGATGGTGATGTTATTCTCGGCAAAATAGCGCTTCATGTAAGAAGGATACTCGCCGCGGACATGCATATCAGAGCAGAACCAGTTGCTGATCTGCATGGCCTTCTGGTTGGCGATCTCGTCGGCCGGGTCGCAGGTCAGTGCGTAGCTGGTGATAAAGCAGATCATGCAGCCCATCTTGAACTGAGGGTAGTGGTCGTGGGCATACCGAACAGCCTCTGCACTGGCCACAAACTGGTGATGCAGCGCCTGAAAGCGCTCCTGCTTGTTGTCCGGCACCTTGTCGGTAGGGCCTTCAAAGCCCCGGATGGTGCCTGTTTCCAGGATCGCGCCCATCGGCATGGTGCCGCAGTTGATCTCGTTGAAGGTCAGCCAGTACTTGACCTTATCCTTGTACCGCTCAAAAATGGCCTTGCAGTAGTTCATATAGAACTCGATGAGTTCCCGGCTGGCCCAGCCGTTGTACTTTTCCACCAGCGCATAGGGCAGTTCATAGTGGCTGATGGTGACCAGCGGCTCGATGCCGTGCTTCTTGCAACAGTCAAAGACCTTGTCGTAAAATTCAAGGCCCTTCTCGTTGGGTTCTGTCTCCATGCCGGTGGGGAAAATGCGGGTCCAGTTGATGGAAGTACGGAAGGTCTTGAAACCCATCTCAGCGAAGAGCGCGATATCCTCTTCGTAATGATGGTAGAAGTCAATGGCCTCGTGGCTGGGATACAGCCGGTCGGAGCGGATAGCAGTTGTCACCCATTTCGGGCTGGTGTGAGAGCCATTGGTGCACAGGTCAGGGATACTGGGGCCTTTGCCATCCACGTCCCATGCGCCCTCGAACTGGTTGGCTGCACAGGCACCGCCCCACAGGAAATCATCACGGAAAACGCTCATAAGTTTCTACTCCTATCTTATTTTGTTGTGGTTCAGGCGGGGTTCCGTTCAAAAAACAGCTTCAGGGCACCGATCAGGTTGGCATCGTTGCCATAGCGGCAGCGCACCAGCTCCGGCTTGACCGTCGGCATGACTGTGCAGCGCTCAAACAGCCAATCCAACTCGGCCTGAATCGCAGGCAGCAGAGCCTCCGCTGCGCTGATACCGCCGCCGATGGCCACCTTTTCCACATCCAGCACATTCTGCAGGCTCAGGATGCCAACGGCCACCCGCCGGGCAAAGATCTTGAGAGCCTTCTGCGCTTCCGGCTCCCCGGCATTGTAAGCCGCAAAGATTTCTTCCCCGGTGGGCATGGGGCTGCCCGTCGGCAGATGCTTCTGCCGGGCATACTCGAAGATCAGGCCACTTGCCGAGGCCATTCCCGCCCAGAGGGGTGCTTCGGAATACCGCTCTACCGAGGTCAGTTTGAAATCATCGTCGGTCATCTTTGAAATATCCGAGACAAGGCCGCTAACCTCGCCTGCGGCAGCGTGAGCGCCCATCAGCACCTTCCCGTTCAGGATGATACCGCCGCCGATGCCGGTGCCCAGCACCAGCACAAGGCCATTCTCCACACCGGCCAGTGCACCGGTCCAACCCTCCGCTGCTGCGGCACACTTGCCATCGTTGGCGATGGTCACCGGCACGCCCAGCCGTGCCTCTACCTGCGCAGCAAAGGGCTGCTCCCACATAAAGGCACTGAGCATTCCACCGGTATGGGCGATGCCGTTTCTGGTATCGATGCGGCCCGGCATAGAGATGGCGCAGCCCACGAACTGTCCCTGAAGGGGAGCGGCAAAGCCCTCGATGGCCGCCAGAAGGTCATCCATATTCGTCAGCGGTGTCGGAACCTTTCCACCAGAGATTTTCCGGGCCTGTTCATCGGCCAGGCTGTACTTGATGAAGGTTCCGCCGATGTCGATCAAAAGATACTGTTTCATCTTATCTCCTGCTTTCTGTTGGTTGTTTTCAGACTCATGCAAAGCCCAACGCGGCAGCCAGGCCGAGCATCACCGGCAGCGTGATCAGTGACAGCAGAGTGCTCAGACAGACCATCTGCACAGCGTAGGAAGAATCCAGCCCCAGACGCTGGGCATATACCGCGATGTTGCTGCCGATGGGGGCCGCATTCACAATGATGAGCACCGTGCCGATCTGCCGCCATCCGGCTGGAAGAAGCATCAGACAGACGATCGTCAGCAGTGGGATCACCACCAGCCGTACCGCCGAAAGGGCGTAGAGCCGGGGGCGGGTAAAGATGGCTTTGAGGTCGGTCCTGGCCAGATAGACACCCAGCACGATCATGGCAAGCGGAGCGTTCATGCCTGCAATGGCCCCCATGGGGGTGCGGAGGAACTGCGGCACCGGAATACGGCAGAAGTAGATCACTACACCGCCCAACAGGGAGAGCACCAGCGGATTTTTGAGCACTGCCCCCAGTTGGATGTACTTTTTGTCCCCGGAAAGCTTTGCCTGGCCGTAGGTCCACTGCAAAGCATTCAGCAGGGCTACAAAGCCTGCTGCGTAGAACACGGCTTCTCCACCCAGCACTGCTGTGACCAGCGGAAATCCCATGAACCCGGCGTTGGAAAAAGCCACACCGATCTGCGCCATGGGGTCTTTGCGGAAAAAGAGCCACGACACCGCCATGGAAAGCAGCAGCACCCCGGCACCTGCCGCAATGCTGACAGCCAATTCCACAGCTCCCTTTGCCGAATACTCAATACAAAATGATTTTAGCACAACACAGGGCAGCACGCAATATAACAGCAGGTGAGCCAGTGCCTTGCTGCCCTCCTGGGTGATCAGTCCGGTACGATAAAGCACATAACCTATGATGAGATAGAGGAACATCAGAAGGATCTGCCCCAGAACAACACCAAAGACTCCGGTCATTGCTTTCCTCCCTGTTCTTCTCCGATTTTGCGCAGCAGCGGCAGCAGAGCATCCATCACAGGGCGGTAGCCATTGGCATACAGGTGCATTCCCTCAATGGTGTACTCCGCTTTCAGATTTCCGGCAGCATCGCACAGGTCCTTGTTCAGGTCGAGGAATTCCGCCCCGTATTTCCGGGCCAATGCCTGCACGCCCTCGCTTGCCTCCCGGATACGCTCATTGGTGCGCCAGCGGAAGCATTCGATTAGGCCCGGGTCTTCGGCCACGGTGGGGTTTACCGGATAATAGGCCAGCAGGTAGAGCTTTGTTTCAGGCAGTTTTTTCCGGATCTGCTGCACGATCTCCTCATACCGGCCCAGCATGGCGGCGCGGTCGTAGTCCGGGCCGTTCAGGTCATTGGTGCCGATGTTCAGAAACAGGTGCGCAGGCTGCAGCTCAAGGATGCACTCGTCCATGGCCTCCAGCAGCTCGGTGGTGGTAAAGCCGCCGATGCCCCGGTTGTACAAGGTGCAGTGCAGATCATCGTCCTGCAAAAACTCATACAGCGGAAACTGTTCCATCAGGCTGGAACCGGCAAACACCACCGCTCCTTTCTTTACATAAGGATTCAGGCGGCGGAACCGCTCCCGCTTGATCTGCTTTTCCCTCTGGCTCTCCTGTTGCCGCAGTTCGTTCAGAAGGACATTTCGTTCCTGTTCCGTCATGGTCTTGGTTCCTTTCTCTCAGTTCTCGTGCAGGGGCAGTTCTACAAAGCTGCCCTCTCCCAGCAAGATCTTCTGGTTGGCGATGCGGGTCTTTCCCTGTTCGGACCAGACTCCTGCGTAATTGCTGTGAACGGCGTACTGCGGGAAGTCGGAAGAAGAGACATCCAGCCGCAGGCAGCTGCCGGGCTGTACCGTCCAGTTCATATCCCACATCTCCACACAGACCTTTGCTGTCTGACCGGGAGTATAGGTCTGACCCTCCGGCAGGTCGGCAGCAATGGTGGTGATGCCGCCCCGGATGTTATAGGCCCTGCCATCCGGGAACACTTCCATCAGCTTGGCAGTGAAGGCAGTATCATCCACATCGGTCGAGACATTCAGGTGCACCTTGATTTGCCCACAAATGGGCAGTGCTTTTTCCAGCGGAGCGCTGACGAAGCTGACCACATCGGGCCGATAGTCCGGCTCCGGCTGCAGCAGGCTGCCCGCCTCGGCAATGGTGGTCAGAACGCTTTCTGCGCCATGGCTGGGCACGGGGGGTCTCCGGGTCATACACAAAGGTGCGCTCCCCTTCTGCCGGCTTGGCATTCAGAGTTGTTTCACCCAGATAAAGTTTTTCGGTACGGCTCACGGGGGCGGGCCATGCCCAGCGTTTTCCAGCGGTCCTCCCGCATCACATAGGTGCGCACCCGCTTTTCCGGCTGTTTTTTCTGCTTCAGCAGCAGATCGAACCATTCCAGCATCCGGTGGATGTCACCGTTTTCCAGATTGTGCTGTTCGCCCCACGCAATGCAGGGCTGGGACATATGATTCCAGCAGCCGATATCCAGCCAGCTGTGCTCTTTGGTCTCAGGGGCCAGAGAGGCATAAGTGTTGATGGCACTGCCAAAATGGTGATCGTACCATGCATCGATGATATACACCGGAACCTTGGTATTTCCGGGCACATCGGCTAACAGCTTCCACCAGCCCTGCTGCCAGTAGGCATCTGTGCGGCGGGTGGCGTGGATCCAGTCCTGATACCAGTCCAGCGTTCCACCCCACAGCGCTTCATCCACCTTGTCGTGGGGACGGAAGCGGCAGCTTTCCAGATAGTCCGCTGTGACCGGATGGCCTGCATTCTGCATTGCCCAGCCAGTCAGCACGTCGTGGCGGAACAGCCCCTTTTCATAGGCCGATTTGAAACGGTCGGTGCCATAGACCGTCAGCATCATTCCCTTGACCTTGGGTGGAACGATGTCTGCAATGGCCCAGCCGGTCAGGGCCAGATAGCTGGCTCCGAAATAGCCGATGCTCTCTGCCCAGGGCTGGTCGTTGAGCCACTGCAGGGTATCGCGGCCATCCGGGCGCTCATTGACGTTGGGTTCCCAATGTCCCTCGCTCTTGCCCGTACCGCGGCAGGTCTGGATTACATAGCCGTAGCCCCGGCGGGTCAGTTCTGCTCCGTTGATCTCATACAGCGGCTGCTGATTGGGATAGCAGCTGCGCTGGATCAGCACAGGGAACTGTGCAAGCCCCTCCGGTTTGAAGATCTCGGTATAGAGCCTCACTCCGTCCTGCATGGGCAGCATCAGCTCCTCCCGGCGGCAGCCATAGACCGGGCCGTCGTAGGGCATACTGGCATATTCCTGCCGGTAGCTCTCCTGCGCCTGCCGCATCATCTCTTCCATCTCACGCTGCTTCTGCTCGGCAGCGGCCTTTTTTTCTTCCTCTGTCATCGATTTTCCCGCCTTTCCGTGTTCTCAAAAGCGTGTGCAGCTGACAAAGTGGCCAGGTTCCACTTCCTTCAAGGGGATATCCCTGCCGCGGCAGGCATCTGTTGCATAGGGACAGCGGGCCGCAAAACGGCAGCCGGGAGCCGGGTCCACAGGGCTTGTCAGTTCGCCGCGCATGACCTCGGTGGAAAGCTTTTTGGCCTTCAGGCTGGGGATGGGCACAGCATCCAGCAGACCCTTGGTATAGGGGTGGAGCGGATTCTTGAACAGATCCTCGGTCTTGGCATATTCCACACACTGGCCCAGATACATGACCATGATCTCGTGGCTGATGTGCTTGACCACGCTCAGATCGTGGGTGATAAAGACATAGGTCAGCTTTTTCTCATCCTGCAGATCCATCAGCAGATTCAGGATCTGTGCCTGAATGGAAACGTCCAGTGCAGAGACCGGCTCGTCGCAGATGATGAACTCCGGGTCCATGGCCAATGCGCGGCCGATGCCGATGCGCTGGCGGCGGCCGCCGTCCAGCTCGTGGCTGAAACTCTCTGCATAACGCTCATCCAGACCAACGGTCTCCATGATCTCGGCGATGCGGGCATCGTATTCGTCACGGTTTTTGCAGGCTTTATAGATCTTCAGCGGTTCTCCGATCAGCTCTTTCACGCTCTTGCGGGGATCCAGCGAACCGGACGGATCCTGGAAGATCATCTGCATCCGGGCACGGATGGGCTTGAGTTCCTTGGCATTCAGTTTGGTGATGTCGGTGCCGTCGTAGATGATCTGACCATCGGTAACATCATAAAGCCGCAGCAGCAGGCGGCCCAGCGTGGACTTGCCGCAGCCGGACTCGCCCACCACGCCCAGTGTGGTGCCGCGCTTGATTTTGAAGTTCACGCCGTCCACCGCATGGAGCTGGCTGTTTGCGCCGACTTTGAAGTATTTTTTGAGGTTCTTTGCCTCGATCAAAACCTTTTCTTCCATTGTCATTTCCTCCCGGCTCAGGTGTTGGACTGCGGCGGATCAAACCGGCAGCAGCGGATGAAGTGGCCCGGTGTGACCTCCCGCATCTTCTGGGCCTTTTGCAGGCTGCAGTGGCATATTTGCAGCGGTCAGCAAAGCGGCAGCCCTCAATCTTCTGGGTGGGGGCAGCCATCATCCCCTCAATGGCCTCCAGACGCTTGGTGTTCTCATCCAGCTTGGGAATGGCGTTGAACAGCCCCTGGGTGTAAGGGTGGCGCTGCGTGGTCTCAAAGATATCCTCTGCTGTGCCGTACTCGATGGCCTCACCGGCGTACATGACCATGACCTTTTCGCAGGTCTGGGCTACAACACCCAGATCGTGGGTGATGAGGATCATGGCGGTGTTCAGCCGCTTCTGCAGTTCGTTGATCAGGCCCAGCATCTGGGCCTGAATGGTCACATCCAGTGCGGTGGTGGGTTCGTCGGCAAGGATCAGCTTCGGGTGGCAGGCCAGCGCAATGGCGATGACCACGCGCTGCTTCATGCCGCCGGAGAACTGATGGGGGTACTCCACCTTGCGCTTTGCAGGGATGCCCACCAACTCCATCATCTCATCCACACGGGCTTCCAGTTGAGCAGTGCTCTGCTCCGGATGATGGATCTTCAGCACCTCCATGATCTGGGCTCCCACGGTCATCACCGGGTTCAGGGCAGACATGGGATCCTGGAAGATCATGGATACTACACTGCCGCGCATGGCACGAATCTTTTCCTCGGGAGCATTCAGCATATCCACACCGTCCAGCTTGATGGAGCCATCGGTCACAAAACCGATGCCTTCCGGCAGAAGCTGGATGACGCTCAGGGCTGTGGTGGTCTTACCGGCACCGGTCTCACCCACCAGACCCAGCGTCTCGCCGTAGTTCAGATCCAAGTCCAGACCATTGACGGCGTAGACGGTGGAAATTTCGGTATCATATTCAACGCTCAGGTTTTTGACTTCCAGCAGCTTGTCGCTCATTTCAGGCCACCTCTTTCACATTCTTGGTGCGCTTTGCGCGCTTGGTCTTTTTTGCCGCTGCCCAATGTGCCGCGCAGCTCGGGTCGAGGGCATCGCGCAGAGCGTCGCCGCACATATTGAAGCAGAGCACCACGATGATGATCGCAATGCCGGGAGCAATGGCAATGATGGGCTGGGTGGACAGGTACTTATAGCCGCCGCTGACCATTGCGCCCCAGCTGGGAGTCGGGGGCGTGATGCCCATGCCCAGGAAGCTCAGGTTCGCTTCGGCCAGAATGGCACCGCCCAGGCTGGCGGTCATGCTGACGATGTTGACGGACAGGCAGTTGGGGAACACATGCACCAGCGTGTTGCGGATCCGGGATGCACCGCACAGGGTACCGGCGGTGACATAATCGGCATTGCGGACGCTCAGCACCTGACCGCGAGTGACACGGGCGTAGCCGGGAACCATCGAGATGCCGATGGCCAGGCAGACATTGCCCAGGCCCTGACCCAGGATCGCGCCCAGAAACATAGCCAGGATCAGCATGGGCACAGCCATCATGGCATCCATGACACGCATGATGAAGGCATCCACCACGCCGCCTGCCATGCCAGCGATCAGGCCCAGTGCCATGCCGATGACGCTGGAAATGACCACGGCCACGATACCGACCGTAAAGGAGATGCGAGCACCATAGATGATGCGGCTCAGAACATCACGGCCATTGGAGTCAGTGCCCAGCCAGTGCTCGGCAGAGCAGCCCTTCAGAACATTGTAAAGATCATCCTTGTTGGGATCATAGGGAGCAATCACCGGAGCAAAGATGGCGATGAGCACCATGATGAGAAGCAAAATTGCGCAGACCACGATGATCTTGCGGCTGAACATGACCCGGAACACGCGGGAGGACGTGATACGCTCCAGCAGACCCTTCTTTTTTGTCTTGTTTTCCACAGTTCATTCCTCCTTTTAGCGGGTGCGGGGATCGATGATGCCGTACAGGATATCGACCACGAGGTTGCAGATGGCAACAAAGATGGAGATGATGAGCACACCGTTCGCCACCAGCATGAAGTCACGGTTGCTGATGCCGTTCATCATCACGCTGCCAAGACCCGGGATGACGAACAGACTCTCGATCAGGACGGTGGAGCCCACCATGGAACCCAGGCGCATTCCCATGGTGGTGACGATGGGGATCATGGAATTGCGCAGCTGATGCCTGAAGGTAACATCCTTCTTGGAAACGCCTTTGGCACGGGCGGTGGTCACATAATCCTGCCGCATGACTTCCAGCATGGAGGAGCGGGTCAGACGGACAAAACCAGCATTGACACCCAGACTCAGCACAATGATGGGCATGATCATATGGCTGAGCCAGCCGCCAAAATCACGGGTGATGGGAACATAGCCGGAACTGGGCAGGACCCGCAGTTTGAGGGCAAACACCAGCATCCCCATCATACCCAGCCAGAACATGGGCATCGAAACGCCGATGTTCGCAAAGAAGGAGATCACACTGTCAATGGTCTTGCCGCGATTCTTGGCAGCAATGATGCCGAACAGGATACCGGTGATCGTACCAATGATAAAGGCGGGGATCACCATGGTCAGGGTTGTTCCCAGACGGGGCAGGATGATGTCAGCGATCTCAGACTGATAGCTGATGGACTGGCCCATGGTGCCCCGGAACAGGCCGCCGATCCAGCTGAGATACTGGACGATGACCGGGCGATCGAAACCATAAAGGTGGCGGTAATAGGTGATCTGCTCTTCGGTAGCGGTTGCACCCAGATAGTTGGCTACGGGGTCGCCCGGAACCATCTGGATGAGGGCAAAGACGAACAGAGTGACAAGCAGGATGGTGATGCAGGATTGCACCACACGCTTGCCGATCATTTTGGCAAGGTTGTTCGATTTCATAGTTCGCTCCATTTCCTGCGGAACCTTTCTCCCCTTCTAAAACAAATCCCGGCGCAGATCACTGCGCCGGGATCTGCCGAAATAAGGAGAAATATATTCCGGTCGTGATACTCTAAAGTTGGTTGCTTACTTGTTCAGCCAGCAGGCGGACAGATCCCAACAAGCAGTGAAGGCTTCGGTTGCGTGATCGTCGATGACGTAATCGTACTTGTACATGGAGGACTTATTCACGTACAGCACGCGGCCAAACAGGCAGGAGCCATCCTCGGCATCGTAGATCGCTGCCTGCAGCTCCTTTTCCAGCTTGTGCTTCTCATCGGGATCCATGCAGCGGCGGATCTCCTCCAGCAACTCCATTTCCTTGTCGGGATGCTGGATGCCCTTGGCGTAGTAAGCGCCGTTCTTGTCCAGATGACGACCCATGTACAGGCCCAGATCAGGAGCGATGGTTGCAAAGTGGAGCATCAGGCCCTCCCAGGTGCCATCCTTCATGTACTGGTTGTTGGTTGCGCTGTCCACCTGCTGGATGTTGCAGTGGATGCCCACCTCGTCCAGCATGTTGGCAATGGCCGTCAGCATATCGGACATGCCGCTGATGGTGATAATGTTGGTGGTAAAACCATCGGCATAACCAGCCTCTGCCAGCAGGGACTTTGCCTTCTCCGGATCATAGGTAAAATGATTCAGGCTGTCGTTGTAGGTAGCGGAACCGGGAACTGCCCACTGGTCAGTCATCTGTGCCATGCCCATCAGGAATGCGGCGTTAATGGCATCCACATCGATGGCGTAGCACAGGGCGCGGCGGACACGGGCATCGGCCCAGGGGCCGTCAATGGCACTGTTGGGGATCAGACCCAGACTCTCGACACCCATGCCGTTCTGGTTATCTTCCTTGACGTAGATGCCTGCACCGTCCAGCTGCTGCAGGATGGTGGGATTGGCCAGACCTACCCAGTACATATCGTACTCGTTGGCCTGGAAAGCAGTGTTTGCGGTGCTGGACTCAGTGACAAGGGTCACCTCCACGGAATCCAGATAGGGCAGGCCCTCCTTCCAGTAATTCTCGTTCTTGGTGTAGATGGCGTAGGCGTTGTTCTCGAACTCGCTCAGCTGGAAGGGGCCGGTGCCGCAGGTGGCGGCATCCAGGCTGCTGGGGTTCTCCAGTGCCTTGGGGCTCATGTAGTAGACGAAGAAGCCCACAGATTCCAGCGTGGAGGAGTTGGGCTCTGCCATCATCATCTTGATGTGGGTGTCATCAATGACCTCACAGGAAGCGATGTTTGCGGTCTCGGTACGGTTGTTGGCCTGATACTCCTCGATGTTGCGCTTGACGGCCTCTGCATTGAAAGGCTCACCGTCGGCGAAATTGACGCCCTCCCGCAGAGTCCAGGTAATGCTCAGCTCATCGGTGTTCACATCCCACTCCGTTGCCAGATTGGGGATCATATTGCCCTCGGCATCATAGCTGGTCAGGCTTTCATAAGAAAGCGTCAGGTAGTAAATGGCCGCGTTGCCGGTGGCACGGGGGGTGTAACCGGGGGTGGCAATGGGGCTGGAATAGCACAGGCGCAGGGTACCGCCTGCCTTGGGCTCACCGGTTGCTACTGCACTGGCAGCAGTGGAGCCAGCCGTGCTTACGGCTGCGGTGGAACTGGAAGAGCCGCCGCACGCGGCCAGTGTCAGGGCCGTTGCAGAAATGCCCATCGCCTTGAGGAAGTTCCGACGAGAGATACGTTTCATAGTGGTTTCTCCTTCTTGTCCTTCTTATTCTTACGTTCATCTGCACGGTTCTGTGTCTGCCGTGCTTTTGTTGTATTTAGTTTAACGCACCGGAAGCTTTTCCAGCTACCAAAAAACCGAAACTAATTTTTCATTTTCCGTGTTCCTGTTCCGAGGGCTGCAGCATTTTTTCAAGTTTCCGACCTCTGTTTTTCATTTTCAGAGGTTTCTTCTGTCCGAAAAAACGAAAACAGGGCCGGTCTCCCAGCCCTGCCTGTTTCAGTCCGATGCGTTCAGCCAGTTATCCAATGCGCTTTGTTTTGCCTGAAGGATCTCCTGTATTCCGGCCTGTTCCAGTTTTTCCAAAAACTCCGGGAGTGCCTCTTCCGAATCCAGATAGCCGCACATCAGCCCATTGTGATAGCTATTCTTCAGTGCCCGGCAGGCATCCAGCTTTGCGGCAACTGCACTGTTGTTGAAGCTGAACCCATAGGCCGGAGAGACCCATTGCGGCTGCTCGTCTGTTTCCGGCAGCAGTCCGCTGGCGTTGAGATACAGATTCTGCCACGGATGGAACTGCTCCTCTTTCCCATCTCCGTTCGCAAAGAGATCGTAGCAGGATGCATCTGTGTACAACAGTTCAAGAAGCGCCAGTGCCTCCCTGCGGTGGCTGTTGGTCACCGGCAGGCACCAGCTCTCCGCCGGGATAGAGCCGTTCTGAATGGTCGGCCCCAGCGGGATGGCAGTCAGCTCTGTGCCACAGGCCCGGGTGTAGCAGTCCAGTGAATCCCGGTTGAGTCGTGCAAAAAAGCCGAAGCTGTTGCCCAGCCGCATCCGATCGGTGGCCGGTTCATCCCTCAGGCTGGCATTCCGCAGGATCAATCCTTCCTGATACCACTGATGCATCGTTCTGCAAAGTCTGCTGTAAGCATCCGCGGCATACCAGTTGACAACGGTGGTGCCGCTTTCTTCGGTCAGAACACCAAAGGTATCTCCCAGAGGATCCAGTTCCGGAAAAGGAAAAACCTGTCCATTATCCGGCAGGACCCCCTCTGCATTGGGCCGACGCTGCCTGACCTGCATCAGCAGGTCGTGCAGAGCATCCAGATCCGTGATCTTCTCCGGCTTGGCCCCCAGCTCCCGCATCCAGTCGACCCGGGCCAGAAAGCCGATCTGATACATCGAGACTGCCCGTGCCGGGACCGCATAGATACGGCGGTAATAGGTTCTACTCGCCCACTGCTGCTCTGAGAACAGAGCTTTCAGCCCGGGATATTCTTCCTGAAGCGCACTCAGGGGCAGGATGCAGTTCTGATTCAGGTAAACATCCAGCGGCTGATTCTCTGTGAGGAAAAACAGATCCGGCATGGTCTGGCAGACCATCCGTTTCCACAGCTCTTCAGAGTAATTGGTGGGTGCCACCTGCTCGATGGAAACGCTGAAGCCCAGCTTCTGCTTTGTGACTTCGCTCAGCGCCGCCGAAATGCGGACACAGGCAGTTTCATCCGATTGGCCCGGCATCAGCACTGTGACCATGGGCCCTGTTCCGCTTTCTGCCGCCGATTCCGCCCGCTCCCCGCAGCCGGCAAGCAGAGCTGCTCCGGCTGCAGCACCAGTCAGCTGTAAAAATGTCCTGCGAGCCATCCTTGTTTCTCTCATAATGCTGCGCTGCGCTCCTCCTGTGGGGTCTTGTGATAGAACTTCTTATACGAAGTGGAGAAATGCCCGAAATTCGTATACCCGACCTTGGCCGCGATCAGGCTGATGGGCAGATTGGTGGTGCAGAGCAGGCTCTGGGCCTCCTGCATTTTCTGCTGAATGATATAATCCTTCAGGTTCAAGCCGGTCTCTTTCTTAAAAAGCCGGGCCATGTAATCCGGATTCAGGTGGACAGCCTCGGCCAGTTCTTCCCGGCGCAGCTCGTTTTCCAGATGCTCGGCAATGTAAGCCATAATGATCTCCACGGTACTCTGACTATTTTCTTCCGTTTCGCTGTCCCAGACCGAGGCCACATAATGGACCAACGCCTTCATATCCGGCACGGTCTTCATGCCGTTGCGGTAAAGTTCCAACGCTTCCGGCTCCCGGAACATATCGTCCTGCCGTTTCTTTTCCGGCAAGGAGAAGAGCATCTGCATAAAATCCTGATAAAAATACCGCAAGGTCTGGCTGTTCAGCTGATTGTTGGCCGTCAGCTTATCCAGCAGCTGGCAGGCTTCCTGCTCCATTGCCTGCGCACATCCCGCCTGCAGCAGCTTCTGCCATGCACCGATTTGCGGAATACGGAACACTTCCGGCGCTTTTTCCGCTGGGCGGCCCAGCAGAACACCGCCTTTCAGGGCCACATTCTCGCTCCGTTGCTGCAGCAGCTTCTGGTAGATCTCCGGTGCCTGTTCAAAGGGCTGCGGCCCCTCCGGATAAAAGGCCGCTTCACAGTGGATATACTGCGCACACGCACTTTGCAGATAATTCAGCTGCCGGGTGATATAGTCTGCCTCCAGCGGCTCCCCCACCCGGCTTTGCAACACCAGAACGAGACACTGCTCCGCAGGGATCGCCACCGTTACACTGAGCACCTGCAGCGGCGTGAACACCTCGCTGCTCATATTCCCCACTGCTGTGCTCAGCAGGCTCAGCTCCCACGGCTCCTCGCCTTGCTTCCAGCGCAGCGGCTGCATCAGGGCAACCCAGCATTCCCGCTCCCGCCGGGGCACAAGGCTCAGTTCTTCAAACGCGGTCAGGCTGCTTCCCGGGGCGTTGCCCAACAGAAAGCCCCGCAGCATAGTCTCCACGATCTCCTTTTTCTGGTCGTCAAAAACAGCGCCCCTGCTCTGCAGTTCCAGCGCCGCCCGTTCCTCCTTTACATTATCCAGCGCACGGCTCACTGCATCCGCAACCTGTTCATAAGGGGCGGGCTGCATGATATAGTCAAAACCGCCCAGCCGCAGTGCCTCCTGTGCATATTTGAACTCAGCGTGGGCTGTCAGGAAGATGCAGCGGGTGGTCATCCCTCGCTGCCGGAGCCAGTCCAACAGATCCAGCCCGCTTTCCATGGGCATTTCAATATCGCAGAGCATGACCTCGGCCTCCTGCCGCAGCAGGCTGGCCTTGGCATCCACAGCGTTCAGAGCCGTATCCACCACAGTAAATCCCATTGCTGCCCAGTTGGTGCAGTGCAAAAGCCCCTGCACCACGGTGCTTTGATCGTCTACGATCAGCAGTTTCATGCTGTTTCTCCTTCCTTCTTCTGTAAGACCGGATCTATCGGCAGGAACAGCTCCACCCTGGCACCGCCGCCCCGGCGGTTATTGGTAAAGGCGATGGCTGCCTGCTCCCCATAGAGCAGCTGCAGCCGCCGTACCACATTGAACAGCCCGACGTGCTGTCCATTCTCCTCCTGCGGGGCCGCACTGTTCAGCTGCTTCAGATCCCCTGCCGTAAAGCCTGTGCCATTGTCCGCCACCGAAAGATCAGCCATGCAGCCCTCTTCCGTTTCGAGGAGCTTTGCAGTGATCGTGATCTTCAGCGTTTTGCCGATCATCTTGCCGTGCTTGACGCTGTTCTCCACCAGCGTCAGCAGCGAGACCGGCGGCAAGGGCAATTCGCTGAGTTCCGGGTCGATCTCGCATACTACCTCCACGGGATCGTTCTGCCCCACGCTGGAAAGTTCCGCGTAATTGCAGCACTGCCCGATCTCAGTGTGCAGAGGCGTTGTGGTCGCTGTAAAAGAGAGGATATAGCGCAGATACCGGCTCAGCAGCAGGATCAGCTGCTGGGCATCCTCGCGGCTGCCAGTCTGCACCATGGCATAGACACTTTTCAGGCAATTGAGCACAAAGTGGGGCCGGATCTGCAGCTTAAGGGCGGTCATCTCGTTGCGGCGGGCTTCCAGCTCCTTTTCGTAACCGTCGATTTTTAACTGGGTGATCTGGTCGATCATCCGGTTGAAGGTCTCGTTCACCTGCGTAAACTCAGCGTTGCGATAATCCACACTGGAGCGCACCGAAAGTTCACCGCGGCCGATCCTGTCCATGGTGCTCACCAACGCCGTCATAGGGGCAAAGATCTCCTGCTTCATATAGAACAGGATGAATGGGATCGCCAGCAGAACAAAAACAGCGCCCATCACCAGCAAGATCTGATACGGCGCAAAGTCCACCCCGAAATGCTGGTAGGGAACCAGATACAATACCGTCAGCGCTTTGACCTGTTTGCGCACCACCAGTCGGCTGTCCCTGCCCACCTTTGTCAGGCAATACCCTGCGCTGTTCCATTCCATCTTTGTGGGCAGAAGGTTGGCATCCCCTACCAGCACATTGCCGCTGTCGTTCATCACAATGACTCGGCCGTCCAGCCCATAATCCTTCACCAGTTCTTCAAACACCAGCCGCAGATCCACCGCAGCGGTCAGGCTGGCTTTCTGGTAGAAAACACTGCGCAGCAGGTAAAGCCGCTGGCCGATGGTGCGCAGATACCATCCCTTTGTCATCATTTTATTGGTCTGGCCCGGCTGGCCGAGATACGCTTCCAGATTCAGTTTCTGCTTGAGCTGCTGGGCAGTTGCACCGTAGCGCCCCACATATAGGTTGCCTGAGCCGCTGCGCAGCACCACACCCATCAGGACATCGTTGGCAGCCAATACCGCCGGAAACCCCTGTGCGATCTCATAAGCATCCAGGTAGGCGCGGGTGCGGTCGGTCTGTTCGCTCAGACTGCGAAAGGTCGCATCATTCAACGACAGATTGAGCAGGTAGTTTTCCACCGAATCCAGCTGATTCTCAAAATTTGTGGTAAACATATCAAGGCCGCCGGATGCCGCAGCTGCCAGCCGGTTGCGGCTATAAAGCCCTGAAAAAAAGAGCAGCAGCCCCAGCAGAATCCCAATGGGAATGGCGATTCCCAGAAAGATCATTACAAGCTGCCTGCGTAATGATGGCCGTTCCATTTATTTTCACACCTCCTGCTGCTTGCATCCTGCGGAAAATACGATTATAATAAAAACCGTCCAAGTCATTCCGTACAACGTTGTACCACAATCAAAAAGAAGAGGCTCCTTATGCAGGAACAGAACATTACACAAATGCTTGAAAATCCATTCATGCAGTACAATCACATCGAGATCGTATCGGTAACGTCGGACAGCGCCGTCATGTCGCTGGACATCCGGCGGGACACCACCAACATCTACGGTTATGTGCACGGCGGCGCATTTTTCACCATGGCCGACTGCTGTGCCGGGCTGACTGCCCGTTCTGACGGGCGGCAGTATGTCACCCAGAATGCTTCGGTCAATTTCATCCACAACGTCAAAGCCGGTCACCTGACAGCCCGCGGCCGGACGGTCAGCCGCCGCCGGCACATCTGTGTGGTGGCTGTGGAGATCACAGACGAGACCGACACCCTGTTATTTTCCAGCACCTTTTCCATGTACTGTATCAGCGCCGAGAGCTGACTGCTCTTTCTTCCCCGCACTGCGCACGTTTTGCGTGCCGGTGCGGGGCTTTTTTATTGTGCAGCGTATTCTGTCAGCGGCCCGCAGCTCTCCCTGGGAACATACTCGATCGGCAGCAGTCGGCTTTCCGCCGTGGCGATCCGACCGTCCAGCTGCCCCAGCACCAGCTGGATGCACTCCCGCGCCATATCCTCCATGGGCAGATAGACCACGCTCAGGCTCGGGATCGAAAAGGCATCCGATTCCTCCGGGCCGTTGCCTACAGCGATCAGCCGGGGCAGCTTTTCGCCGATATATCCGGCCTCACAAAAAGCCCGCAGGGCACCATGCGCAATGGCCGAGGAACCGCAGAACACTGCGTCCGGCAGCTGCTGCTTCCACTCATGCCGCAGCCGATGCGAAACCGCCTCGTAACCGCCTCGTATGCTGTTTTCACAATACCGGTTGGCCAGGATCGTCAACCCGTGGTGCTCCCCTTCCAGCCGGAACCCATGCATCCGGTTTTCCATCCCCTCAAAGACCGGGCTGCTCGTCAGAACTGCCGCCGTCTTGCATCCCTGATCGGCAAAAGCCCGCGCCGCCAGAGCACCCATCTTCAGATCATCCACATTGACGCTGCAATACCCATTGCAAACACGGTTGTACAGCACCACCGGGATCGGCAGCTGCGTGTCCTCCAAAAACTGCAGGTCCGCATAGGACGCATTGCAGATGATGGCCGCATGGCAGTTTGCACCACTGGTCAGTGCCTCGCTTTCCTTCAGGTGGTCGTTGACATACGGGTAGATGACCAGCCGCACCGGACGTGCCGTTTTTTCGATCTCGGCCCGCAGACCATCCCAGAAGCGGAGCATCATGCTGGCCCGGAAATCCTGTGCCCAGAACATGGCCACCACCAGCTCATTGGCACCGCTGCCGCCCCGCAGACTCCGGGCAGCCATATTGGGCTGGTAGCCAAGCCGTGCCGCCGCCGCAAAATTTTTTCCTGCGTGGCCGTGCTGATCTTCCGCTCTGCCGCCTTGCCGCCCAAAACAATACTGACCGTACTGGACGAGATCCCGACCTCCTGCGCGATCTGCTTGATCGTAACCATGCTCTTCCCCACCTTTTTCTGATATCAGGTTTATTGTACCCGTTTCCCCGTATCTTGACAAGCCAAAAAAAGCTTCTCCAATCTCAAACCAGCCTTTTTTGTGCACTCGGTATATTTTTCTTTTTCCTTTTTAGCCGTTTCAACAAAGTTGCATTTCTTTTCCTACAAACTTCGTTTTTTCTTGACATTAGTAAATCGTTGTACTACACTCAGTACGACGATTGAGTCAAACGTTGTACTGATGTTTGACGCTGATATCACCTTTTCATTTATAAGGAGGCTATCGAATGAAGAAAGTTGCAATCGGCGGTGGCCAGGGCTTCTGGGGCGACAGCCCGGACGCGGCCATCCACATGATCCGCAATGCCGATATCCAGTATATGGGCTGTGATTATCTGGCAGAGCTGACCCTTTCCATCATGGCAAAGCAGCAGCTCAAGGACCCCACCAAGGGGCTTTGCGCCCGACTTCACCACCCGCATCCTGAAGGAGGCCGGCAAGGAAGCCTGGGACAAGCACATCAAGATCTGCACCAACGCAGGCGGCATGAACATCAATGGCTGCGTGGACGGCATCCGCCAGTGGGCAGAAGGCAACAGCATGAGCGGTTATAAGATCGGTTATGTGACCGGCGATAACATCAAGGATAAGATCCCGCAGCTGCTGAAGGATGGCTGGACCTTCCCCAACTTCGACTACGACGGCAATTTCAACGATATTCTGGACAAGATCTACAACTGCAATGTCTACATCGGCCATGAGGGCATTGAGGGATGCCTGGCAGAGGGTGCCGATGTGGTCATCACCGGCCGTGCGGCTGACAGCGCCCTGTTCCTGGCTCCGTTGAAGTACGAGTTTGGCTGGGCTGCTGACGATTGGGACAATCTGGCCCGCGGCATCATGGCAGGCCATCTGCTGGAGTGCGGCGGTCAGGGTGCCGGCGGCAACTATATGTACGACTGGCGCAATGTCCCCCGCATGGACGAGCTGGGCTTCCCCATCGCAGAGCTGACCGATGATACCTTTGAGATCACCAAGGCTCCCGACTGCGGCGGCATCATCTGCGAACAGAGCTGCAAGGAGCAGTTCCTGTACGAGGTCCATGATCCCGCCAACTACCTGACCCCGGATGTCAACGTGGATATCAGCCATGCTACCATCACTCAGGTGGGTGACAACCGTGTCCGCATCGGCGGTGTCAAGGGCAAGCCCCGCCCCGACACGCTCAAGCTCTGCGTGGGTTACCACAAGGGCTGGAAGACTGTTTCCATGCTGAGCTTTGCATGGCCTGATGCCTACGAAAAGGCTCAGTACTGCGCCGAGGTCATCATGAAGAAGATGCAGCGCCGCGGCATGAAGGCCGACGACATCCACATCAGCTACATCGGCCTGAACAGCCTGCATCTGGGCGTGGCCGATATGAGCGAAGAGGCACTGAAGAACCTGAACGAGTGCGTGCTGCGCATTGCTGTGTTCAGCGAGGACAAGAGCGAGTGCGCCAAGATCATTCCCGAGATCAGCCCCCTGCAGCTGAACGGCCCTCCGGGTGCTTCCTTCTTCGGTGGCCGTGCCCGCGTGCAGGAAGTGATGGCACTGTGGCCCACCACCGTGCCCCGCGATGCCGTACAGGTCGAAAGTCACATTCTGGAGGTGAAGTAAGATGGCAGAGATCTATCTGAACGATATTGCTCACGGCCGCTCCGGTGACAAGGGCGATACCAGCAATGTCTGTGTGTATGCACGCAAACCGGAATACTATAAGATCATTGAGCGCGAGGTGACTCCCGAAAAACTCAAAGCCTACTTTGGCGACATGGTCAAGGGCGAGATCACCCGCTACGACGTGCCCAGTCTGAACGGCTTCAACTTTGTTATGAAGCACGCTCTGGGCGGCGGTGCCACCATGAGTCTGCGTCTGGACAGCCTGGGCAAGTCCATGGGCAGTGCCGTGATGCGCATGAAGATCCACGTTGAGGATGGAGGGCTGTAACATGAGTGAACATATGGCATTGGAGAACCTGACGGTTCTCGACCTGACCCGTGTGCTTGCCGGCCCCTTCTGCACCATGATGCTGGCTGACATGGGGGCAAACGTCATCAAGATCGAGGTCCCCAAAGGTGGTGACGACACCCGCAGCTATCCCCCCTTCCGCGCCAAAAATCTGAACGGTGAGCGGGAAAGCGTCTATTTTGCCAACATCAACCGCAACAAAAAGGGGATCACCCTGAACCTGAAGGCCCCTGAGGGCAAGGAGATCTTCAAGGAGCTTGTCAAAAAAGCGGATATCGTGGTGGAAAACTACCGCCCCGGCGTGATGGACAAGCTGGGGCTGGGCTATGATGTCCTGAAGGAGATCAATCCCCGCATCATCTATGCGGCGGTCTCCGGTTTTGGCTGCTACGGTCCCTACCACCTGCGCCCGGGCTATGATATTCTGGCTCAGGCCATGGGCGGTATGATGTCCATCACCGGTTCCAAGGGCGGAGAGCCCACCCGTGCCGGTTCGGCGCTGGGTGATATTCTGGGCGGACTTCATGTAACCATCGGCATCCTTGCCGCAGTCAACGCCCGCACCATTACCGGCAAAGGGCAGCGGGTGGACGTGAGTCTGATGGATAGCATGATCGCTGCCACTGAGAACACTGCCCTGAAGTACATCGAGACCGGCAACATCCCGGCCCCCATGGGCAACCGTTATGCCGCTGTTTCCCCCTACGACAGCTTCACCTGCAAGGGCGGCAAGGTCATCATCGCGGCAGGCAACCAGAAGCTGTACGAGAAGCTCTGCAATGAGGTGCTGGAACGCCCTGATATGATCACCGATCCCCGGTTCGTGGATATGCCGGGCCGTCTGGCCAATCAGGATGCCATTGCCGAGGTCATTGAGGAGCGGATCAAGGATCTGACCCCCAACGAGGCCGCCGAGCTGGTACTGGCCCACGGCATCCCCGCAGGCCCCATTATGAACATCAAGGAGATCCTGGACGATCCCCATGTCAAGGAGCGCGAGATGTTCGTGGAGATGGATCATCCCACCCTGGGCAAGGTCACCGTGAACGGCTGTGCCATCAAACTGATGGACACCAAGCCCTCTGTGCGCACACCCGCTCCCCAGCTGGGGCAGAACAACCGGGACATCTTTGAGGGTGTTCTGGGCATGACCGAAGAGCAGTTCAACGCTCTGCACGAGAAACAGGTGTTCTGATTTCTGACCACCTTTACACACATTATCGAGGAGAAATCACATGCTGGCAGTATTAGGGTTCGTCACCATTCTGCTGGTGCTGGCACTGATCATGAGCAAGAAGGTCTCTACCCTTGTAGCTCTGATCTTTGTTCCCGCCATCACCGGCTTCATCGCAGCATTCATCAATGCCCCCAATGTCATCATCCAAGCCGCACAGGCTGCTGCCGAAAAGGCCGGAACTGCCTATGTTGAGCCGGTCATCACGTTCGGCACCCGCTTTACCAAGGCACTTTCCATCCTCAGCGCAGATTATATGGGCAAGGGCCTGAGCAGCATCGTTGCCACAGGTGTCATGTTCATCTTTGCCATCCTGTTTTTCAGTACCTGCTCGGATGCCGGTGTCTTTGATCCTATCATCAACCGCATCCTGAAGTTTACCGGCGAAGACCCCGTCAAGGTCTGTATCGGTACCTTCCTCATCGGCTGCATCTGCCATCTGGATGGCTCCGGTGCCACCACCTTCCTGATTGCCATCCCCGCCTGTATGCCCCTGTTCCAGAAGCTGAAAATGAACCTCTGGGTAGAGGCTACCATCGTGGCGCTGGCCGCCGGTATCATGAATGTTATGCCCTGGGGCGGCCCCACAGTCCGTGCAGCCGCAGCCATGTCCGGCCTGGGCTATGAAGTCACCGGCAGCGAGCTGTGGGTGGGCATCATGCCCGCCTGGATCGCAGGCTTGGTGGTCTGCCTGCTCATCGCGGCTTTCCTGGGCAAAAAGGAAGCTAAGCGCATTGCTGCAGGCATCCCCGCGCAGGAGGTCACTGGTCTGACCGAAGCAAAGACCACCAGCACCTCCAACGAACTGGCCCGCTCCGGCTGGCGCTGGTACTTCAATGTGGCACTGATCCTGGTCATCCTGTACATCCTCGTTACCAACCGCCTCAGCCCGGCTATCACCTTTATGATCGGCTACTGCGTCCTGCTCATCGTCAACTACCCCAGTGTGGATCTGCAGCACAAGATCATCAACAGTCATGCACAGGCCGCATTCCTGATGGTCTCCATCGTCTTTGCCGCAGGCGCATTCACCGGTGTGGTCAAGAATTCCGGTATGCTGGCTGCCATGACCGACGCTCTGGTCTCCATCATCCCCACCAGCATGGGCACTTTCATTGCTCCCGTCGTCGGCCTGTTCAGCGTTCCGCTGAGCCTGCTGTTTGACCCGGACTCCTACTACTACGGCGTTATGCCGGTCATCGCCAACGCTGTTTCCGCCATGGGCGGCAACGCACTGGCTGTGGCAAAGGCTTCCATCATGGGCCAGATGACGCTGGGCTTCCCGCTCAGCCCCCCTGACGGGTGCCACCTTCCTGCTGCTGGGCCTTTCCGGCCAGGACCTGGGCGACCACCAGAAGCATACTCTCCCCTACGCATGGTTTGCATCTGCCATTATGGTCGCTGTGGGCTGCGTGGCCTGTGGGCTGCTGTTCTGAGGTCTCACCAAAAGAAACACCTTCCTCCTTTTTCACCCATTTCTTCATTCTGATTCCGAAACGTCTGCCGGGCGGAGTACCCGCAGCACGCCACGGAATGCGTGCAAACCAGCAGACTTCCACCCGGTGCTCCGGGTGGTGTTGGCTGGTTTTGCCGTTTTTGAAGGATACCACCCTGCCCTTGGGGCAGAAAGGAGTTTTCTCTTATGCCCGAGCCCATCCAGACTCCTGTTCCTGCGGCGGACGAACTGGCCGCACAGGTGCTGCTGCTGGCACAGAGTCGGTTGACTGCCGACCTGCGTTTTTTATCCTCCGCTCTGGAACAGCTGAAGCCGATCCCCGTCCCTGCGCTGGACACCCTGTTTGCCGGGGATGGCCGCTGCTTATACTATTGCCCCGAAACGCTGCTCCGCACATTCCGGGCACAGCAGTCTGTGCCCACACGCGCCCTGCTGCATGTCACCCTGCACTTTCTTCTGGGGCATCCCTTCCAACGGCAGGAAATGGATCACCGCCTATGGAACCTTGCCTGCGACATTGCCGCAGAGGAAGTCATCCGGGAACTGGAGATCCCTCCTGCGCCCTGCCGGATGATGCTATGCAGGACAGCTGGCGCAGCCGCCTGCGGATGCCTGCCCTCACCTGACGGCAGAAGCCATCTATAATTTTCTGCTGGAACGGCAGTACCCCGCCGATGTTCTGGCGGAATTGACCCAGCTTTTTTCCCGGGACAACCATGCACTCTGGTATGCTGCGCCACGGCCCGGCTCTCGTCCGGCCCCCAACGGACAGCTGCTGCCCGCCGGGGAGGATGAGGATATCACCAACGAGACCGAACTGCGCAAAACCGACACCCGGGACGAAACGCTGCAGCAGATGCAGCAGCGGCAGAAGGAAGCCCTGCGCAGACAATGGAAGCAGCTGGCCCGCCAGGCCAAGACTGATCTGGAGACCTTCAGCCGCCGTCACGGCAGGCGTGCCGGAGCATTGATGGATGGGTTAGAGCCTGTGACCTTTGAGGAATGCGACTATACCGACTTTCTTCGCCGGTTCGGGGCACAAAACGAGGTGCTGCAGCTTTCCGAGGACGAATTTGACCTCATCTATTACACTTACGGTCTGCGCACCTACGGCAACGTTCCCCTGGTCGAGCCGCTGGAATATCGGGACGACAAGCGCATCCGGGAATTTGTGATTGCCATCGACACCTCCGGCAGTGTTCAGGGCGATATCGTTCAGAGCTTTTTGCAACGCACCTGCGACGTTCTGCGGCAGAGCGGTTCCTTCACCGAGCGGGTAGAGATCTATCTCATCCAATGCGATGCCGAGGTGCAGAGCGTGGAGCGGCTGACCAGTCTGGACCAGCTGCATGAGCTGATTCCCCGGCTGAAGCTCCGGGGCTTCGGCGGTACCGACTTCCGGCCGGTGTTCGCCTATGTAGACAGGCTGCTGGAAGAGAAAAAGCTGACGAACCTCAACGGCCTGCTCTATTTTACCGACGGCGTGGGCACCTACCCGGAAAAATCCCCTGCCTACAAGACTGCCTTCATCTTTAACCGTGACGACCACATCAGCCCCCACGTTCCCAGCTGGGCCATCCGGGCTGTACTTACCACTGACAACATCCGCCTGCTTGAACCGCAGAAGACCCGAACCGAGGAGGACACCGAATCATGGATATAGCAAGTGCAAAGCAACAGATCAAAAATACCGTACAGATCTACCTACAGAAGGACGCTCTGGGCCGCTACCGACTTCCGCTGGTGCACCAGCGGCCCATCTTCCTGCTGGGTGCGCCAGGTCTGGGCAAGACTGCCATTATGCAGCAGGTCGCTGATGAGATGGGGCTTGGCCTTGTGAGCTATTCCATGACCCACCACACCCGCCAGAGCGCACTGGGTCTGCCTGTGATCGTAGAAAAGGAATACGGTGGCAAGCGCTATCAGGTCAGCGAATACACCATGAGCGAGATCATCGCCAGCGTCTACGACTGTATGCGCACCACCGGCAAAACGCAGGGCATCCTGTTTCTGGACGAGATCAACTGTGTCTCCGAGACCCTCTCCCCTGCCATGCTGCTGTTTCTGCAATACAAAGTCTTTGGTGGGCATCAGATCCCGAGGGCTGGGTGGTGGTCACCGCCGGCAACCCGCCCCGCTTCAACAAAAGCGTCCGGGAGTTCGACGCTGCCACCCGTGACCGGCTGAAGGTGATCGAAGTTGAGCCAAGTTATGAAGCATGGAAGGCCTATGCGCTGGAACACGGTGTCAGCCGCAGCGTCATCAGCTATCTGGATATCCGTCCCGAAGATTTTTACAAGGTCGAGACCACTGTGGACGGTCTGACCGTGGTAACGCCCCGTGCCTGGGAGGACCTTTCCGAGATCCTGCAGTATCACGAAGAGCTGGGCCTTGCAGTCAGCGAGGAGCTGACTACCCAGTATCTGCAAAACAAGCAGGTCGCCCGGGATTTTGCCATCTACTACGAACTCTATCAGAAATATCGTCAGGCCTATAATATTGATGCCATCCTGCAGGGTGTGTGGGATGAGGATGTCCTCACGCAGGCACGCAGCGCCAAGATGGACGAGCGGATGAGCCTTGTCAGCCTGCTGCTGGAAGCCGTGTTCCTGCAGATGGAACGCTGCACCCTGCGCCACGATGCGCTGCGCCTTATCGTGGCCGCCCTAAAAGCCCAGCGCGGGACACTGGATGTTCCCGGCGATGCCCTGACCGCCCTCGCCGGGCTGGAGGACAACTGGCGCGCCGAAGCCAACAAAGCCCCCTCTGCCCGGCAGAAGGTCTATCTCGATCTGCTGTCGCTGACTGCCCAATGGCACGGAGAACTTTCCGGCTCCACTCCTTTTTCCGCCCTCAAGGCCTGCTATCAGCGCTCGGTCGCCGACCTGCAGGCTGAGGTCGCTGAAACGCAGAAGAAGCTTGGCGATCTGCTCCGTTTTTACAGGAAGCCTTCGGTAAGGGAACGGAGTTGAGCATGGCGGTAAACGATCGACCGTAGCCCCCGTAGCCACCGCATTTCTGGGGCAGTTTCTCAGCACCGATTACTTTGCAGCCAGCCGGGATCGCTGCTGCACCGGCAATCGGAGCAGCTGCTGCACCAGATCGATCTGACAGGACTGGTGTAAAATGGAACTGCTGCAATTTGAAATAACCAACGCCGGAACGCTGGGCAGCCGCTGGACCCCCCCCGCCCCGGAAACAAAAAAGGCCTCCTCCCTGCCCGGAGCCGCGCTGGCAGCTCTCTTGCAGGAGGAGGACGACGAGGATGATTGGGGCGGTGATGCTCCCGACATGAGCGCAGAGTTTGCACGGCTCGGCCATCTGAACGAAGAGGCCGACACCGATGCCCTGCCCCTGACAGCCGATTTTGCCCCTCAGCCGGACGGCTCTCTGGCGCTGGTGCGCTGGCCCCGGCTGGCACGGCCTGCTGTGGTACCCGACACTGTGGAAGGCCGCACTGTCACCGCCATTGCCGCTACCGCCTTTGCTGCCAGCCATCTGGATGAGAGCTGCTTTGCGCAGTTCGGGCAATCGCCTATCAGTTTCAGCATATTTTGTATGCGAATGGGCCGCGCAGTCACCACCGAAACGCTGGACGAAGGCGGGCCGACTTCCGTCACACTGCCGGACAGCATCACTCACATTGGTCCCTACGCGTTCTACCACTGCACAAATCTGACTTCCATCACCCTGCCGGATGCCATTTCCGCCCTGCCTGCCGGTGTATTCGGTGACTGCAGCCGCCTTACCAGCGTCCATCTGCCAGAGCAGCTGCAGGCTCTGGGCTATCTGCCCCGCCCTACGGATCAGGTCATGCCGGATGTGGGCACGTTTGCCGGGTGTCATGCTCTGAAACAGCTGACGCTGCCTCCACAGCTTAAAATGCTGGGCGCTCACAGCTTCAACAGTTCCGGTCTGGCGACCCTGACCGCCCGGGATGCCGGGTGTGAAAATTGGAGTCGTACTGTCACTGTGGCTGTGTCTGCATTTGACCACACTGCCGCACTGCTCTGGCTGGAAAAGGCCGATGTTTCCGGCCATGTGGTGGCGCGGCTGGGTCTACCCGTGGCCCGGGATAAAATTCTGGCAGGCGATGCCAAATTCGGAGCCATCCTGCGGGTACCGGTGCTGTTCTTCACCCAGCCGATGCCTTACTTTGACCAACTGGCCCGGGACGCGTTCCGGCTGGATTTCTCGGCCCGTATGGCGCTGGCTCGGCTGGAAGCCTCTGCTGGACTGTCTCTAGCTGACCGTCAGTGGTACTGCTCCGTTTTGGTACAGTATTTTGACCATGCCGCGCAGTTCATGCCCTACCCGCCTCAACAGGCTTACGCAGAGCTGTTCCGCTTCCTCTGCCGCACAGACCTGCTCACCGCATCTGATGTCAGCACTCTGCTTCGGATGGCCGGAGCACTCGCCCTTCCCGCCGAGCTCATCAGCGAGATGATGGAGGTGCGCACCCGTCGGTTTGAAACAGTCACCGGCTTTGAGGATCTGGAGTTGGATTGATCAGAACAACAGACATTGCGTAGAAAGATGCTCAGTTAGTACAGTCACTCCCAGTTCTTCCGCCCGTAGCGGGTGGTCAGCTGGCAGATCTCCTTGGTGTAAACACTGAAGGCGTTTGTTTCCCAGATCTGCCAATTGTAGTTCAGGGTGGTCGTGTCAATGGGCTCCGGCTTGCGCATGACCACATAGGGCAGGCACGAACTACCGCATCCTGTGCGAAGCAACCACGGTTTATCCGGGTGCTGAGATGCACTATGCCGTTGTGAACGTGTATGAAAGTCTGGAAGGCAATGCCAACATCATCAGCGTGACCGATGGATATGTGAGCTAAGGGAGAGTTTTTGATTCAGAAGGTCCTCCGCTGCACCTTGGGTATATTCAGCGGAAACATTTATTTTGATATTGCAAACAAGCCAGACCGGCGGGTCTGGCTTGTTTGCTGTTCCACGGAGTGGGCGTGGAGGAAAAGTGCTCCGCAGCATAACCTCAAAGCTGTGGGCCTTTTTATTTGACTCGTCCCTTTCTCTGTTGTCACTCTGCCTGTATCTCCTCCACCAGCGGCAGATAGTCGGCACAGTATTTCCGGTATAGCGGCTGCACCAGCTGCCGGAAGTTCTGCATTTCTTCTTCGGGCAGCGGCAGTTCCTGGCACCCGCCAGCCAATGCCGCTTTTCGGGCAGCTGTTTCCTCCTGTGCCCAGAGCTGGCGCTCGTACTGCGCCGATGCCCGGGCGCATGCCTGCAGGATCTGCCGGTATTCCTCCGGCAGTGCATCCCATGTGCGGCCGGAAGCCAACTGCACCTCCGGTACGCGGCTGTGCTCATCGGCCATGTAGTACCGTGCCACCTTGTAGTGCTCCATGGAATAGTAGGCCGGCCAGTTGTTTTCGGCGGCATCGATCTGCCCGGTCTCAAGCGCTGAGTACACATCGCTGTACGCCGTGGTCTCCGGCACTGCACCCAGCAGGCGGATCATGTCGATCACGATCTGCGAATCCTGCACGCGGATGGTCTTGCCCTGCAGATCGTTCAGGCTGCGCACCGGCTGACGGGCATAAAACGAGCGGGCACCCGCGTCGTACCAGCTCAGGCCCACCCTTCCCTGCGCAGCAAAGTCCTGCAAAAACTCTGTCCCGATGCTGCCGTCCAGCACGCGCCACATGTGGTCGGCATCCCGGTAGAGATACGGCAGCAGCAGTACGTTGAGCCGGGGCAGATCGTCCGTGGCCACCGAGAGTGACACACGGGCAAAATCTATGCCGCCAATGGCAAGCTGCTCCCACACTTGCTGCTCTGAGCCGTACTCGCCGTTCGCTTTGACCTGAATGACCACCTTGCCCCCGGTCTGCTGCTGCACAAGGTCCGCAAAATACTGCGCGCCCTGCGTGGTGGGGTATCCGGCGGGCTGGTTGTCGGCATAGGTCAGCACATAGTCCGGTGTGGTCTGCAGCTTTGCGGCACAGCCTGCCAGCTGCAAGGCTGCAAAGCCCAGCCCGGCTAAAAAAGTCCGTCTGCGCATGGTGTCTCCCTCCCTTTGCAGATAGTATAGCGCACAAGGCTGCCTTTGTGCAAGAGACAGGAAAAGGCAGTGCCCGCCGCAAAGCAGGTACCGCCTTTTTTAGAAGAAGGGAATGTCTCAGTTACATCAGGCCCATTGCCTGCGGCAGTGCGGTAGACACTGCCGGGATAAAGGTGACCAGCAGCAGGCCGCCGATGATGGCCACATAGTACATAAGCATGTACGGCATGACCTTGGAAAGCGAGGTGCGGCCAACCTTGATGCCCACGAACAGTGCGTTGCCTACAGGCGGGGTGATGTTGCCGATGCACAGGTTGTACACGAGGATCATACCAAAGTGGATGGTGCTCATGCCAAAGCTCTGGCAGATGGGCAGGAACAGCGGGGTGAAGATGAGGATGGCCGGGGTCACATCCATAAAGGTGCCGGACACCAGCAGGATCACGTTCATGATGAGCAGGATGATGTACTTGTTGTTGGTCAGGCCCAGCAGGGCTGCCGCCACAGCATCCGGGATCTGCAAAAAGGCCATGACCCAGCCCAGAATATTGGAAACGCCTACAAGGAACACCACCATGCCGGACATCTTGGCAGAGTCCACGATGATCTTCCACAGGCTCTTCAGGTTGATGGAGCGGTAGCAGAAAGCCAGCACCAGCGCATAGACGACCGCGATGGCAGAGCCTTCGGTGGCAGAGAACACACCGCCGATGATGCCGCCGATGACCACGATGATCAGGGACAGGGAAGGCAGGGCGCGCAGGGTGCAGATGCCGAGATTTTTCCAGTCAAATTTGCCGGGGGTGCCTTTATAGCCCAGCTTGACCGCCAGCAGCACACCCACCACGCAGCAGCACAGCGCCCAGATGATGCCGGGAATGTAACCGGCCATGAACAGCGCAGCCACAGAGGTTCCGCCGGACGCCAGCGAGTAGGTGATCAAGGCGTTGGACGGCGGGATCAGCAGGCCGGAGCAGGAGGAAGCGGCGTTGGTGGCAGCGGTAACGGCGGGGTCGTAGCCCTGCTCGTCGGCACCGTCGCGGATCATGGAGCCAACAGCAGCAGCCGCAGCAGATGCAGAGCCGGAGATGGCACCGAACAGAGCGTTGGTGCCGATGTTGGTCACCAGCAGTGCGCCGGGCATCTTGCCCAGAATGGCCATGACGAAATCCACCAGACGCTTGGCGATGCCGCCCTGATTCATGATGTTGCCGGCCAGAATAAAGAACGGGATGGCGGTCAGGCTGAACTTGCTCATGCCCACAAAGGTGCGCTGGGCAGCGGTCAGCACGGCAACATTCAGGTCAATGGAAGAAAGGATGGCAGTCAGAGAAGAGACTGCAATGGCGTACGAGATGGGCACGCCAAGGAACAGCAGCACCAGCAGCACTGCCAGAATTACGAGTAACGCTTGAATTGCCACAGCTTAGTCCTCCTTGTTTTCCTTGTCAGCATCGGCAGCCATTTCGGCTTCCACTTTTGCAAAGTCTGCATCCTCCGGGGTATCCAGACAGATGGAGCCGTTTGCAATGCCGATAATGTTCAGCACGGAATACACCAGAATGATCACGCCGCAGATGGGCATGACCCAGTAGAACACGCCCACGGCTACGCCCAGCGAGGAGGTCTGCTGTCCCATAGCCAGCTGGGACACCTGAAAACCGCCGAACACCAGAATGGTCGCAGAGAAGATGAAGGCGATGACCTCGGCAAAGATGTGGAACGCCTTGCGCATGGTGGGGTTGAACCGGTCCACCAGAACGGGAATGTTCATGTGGCCGCGCTCGCCGGAGACGATGGTGGCACCCAGCATGGTGCTCCAGCCGAACAGATAACCCACCAGTTCCTCCGACCATGTGGAGGGAGAGTTGAAGATATAACGTACAATGACCTGATAGGTGGTCAGGATCACCATGACCGTCATGCTCAGACCTGCCAGCAGATTGAGCACCTTGTTCAGGGTATTTCTCAGTTTTTCCATGATGCTCCTCCTCAGTCCGCAGTATGGGCAGCGTTGTGCTGCTGGATCAGGTCATAAATGGGCTGCAGTTCCGGGTTTGCTGCCAGCACGGAATCGTGCAGGGGGGCCATAGCCTCCTGAAACGGTGCAGTGTCCGGGTAAATAAAGTTGACGTGCTGCTCATTCTCGGCCTTATCTTTCGCCTCAGCCACAGCATCCTCCCAGGCGTCCTGCTCGGTGCGCTTCACGATCTGGAAACCCTCTTCAAAGATCGCGCGCTCCTCATCGCTGAGTTCGTTCAGGAAGGCGTAGTTTGCCACCAGCAGATCCGGCACCATCTGGTGCATATCGTAGGAGTAATACTTGCAGATATCGCCGTGACCGTTATCGGTCAGAGCCAGCTCGTTGTTCTCGGCACCATCCAGAATACCGGCCTGTAGTGCGGTGTACACATCGCCGAAGCCCATGGGCGTAGCGGTGCCGCCCAGCAGACGCATCATTTCCACATTGGTGGGCGACTGCTGCACGCGGATCTTCAGACCCTTCAGGTCGGAGGGCTGGTTGATGGGGGTCTTGATGGTGTAGAAGTTGCGGGTGCCGGCATCCAGCCATGCCACCGTTTCCAAACCGGCCTTGGAAGTGGTCTTGAAAATGGGGTCCGTCACCTCGTGGTCATCCATCGCCTCGTGGTAGGCTTCTACGCTAGAGAACAGGTAAGGCAGGTTGAAGATTTGGTATTTGGCACTGAAGGTCTCCATGATGGCAGTGGACGCCACCACAAAGTCGATGGCACCGGTCTGGGTCAGCTGCACCATTTCGGTCTGGGAGCCCAGCAACTCGCTGGGGTACACCTCCACACGGTACTTGTCGCCCAGCTTCTCGTTGATGTAGTTGGCAAAGGCTTCCAGTCCCAGATGATCCGGGTGGGTCTGGGACTGCACATGGCCGATGCGCACAATCTTGCGGTCATCACCGGTGCCGACGCCGCAGCCGGTAAGCATCATGCTGCTGGTCAGTGCCGCCGCGCCCATCAGCGACAGAAACGTTCTTCTCTTCATGAATGGCATCCTCTCTTTTCGCGTTTTTTCTATGATTATATTTTAACAACTCGTTCATTTTTGCGAAACCGGATTATTTTGTGAAACGCAGTACGATTTTGTCTTTGTTGTATCCAAGTACAATTTTTGTGTTTTTTGGACGAAAGAAACTGGCAAAAATAAAAAAGCACCCGTTCCTCTCCTGCTGACAGGCAGGAAAGAACGGGTGCTTCTTTTGGATTCGATTTATCCTTGTGCCGCTTTTTCCGCTGCGGCTACGCGGTATTCCGAAGGGGTCTGGCCGGTCAGGCGCTTGAACACCCTTGTAAAATAGTTGGCGTCGCTGTAACCCACAGCAGCGCCGATATCCTTCAGGCTCAGGCGCGGGTCCAAAATCAGCTGGCGCGCCTTGCTCACCCGGTATTCGTTCAGGTAGGCCGAAAAGTTTACCTTAAAACACTGCTTGAACAACTTGCAGAAGTAGGCGTCCGAGTAGCGCAGCGCAGCGGCGGCATCCTGCATGGAGATATCCTCCCCATAGTGGGCGTCGATGAAGCGGCTGATCTCGGCACGGATGATGGCGGTACGCATATCCTCGTCCTCTTCCCGGCGGACAGGCTGTTCAGGCGCAGGGGGCTGTACCGGGTGGGCAGGCAGCGGCACCGACACCTGCCGGATGGCATCCTCCACCGCGAATACCAGTTCCTGCTCGTTGTAAGGCTTGAGCAGATAGTCCATCGCCCGTACAGAGATCGCCTGCCGTGCATAGTCGAACTTATCAAAGCCGGTCAGGAACAGGATGGCGCAATTTCTGTCTGTTTCTCGGATCTTGCGCGCCACCTCCAGCCCGGTGAGACCCGGCATTTCAATGTCCAGCACAGCCACCTGCGGCGCTTCGCGGGCAAAAATTTCCAGAGCCTCTCTGCCGTTTTTGGCTTCATACAGACAGATCAGGTCTCCCAGATACTTCTGCAAAGTCCGGCACAGCACCTTGCGCTCGATCAATTCATCCTCTGCCACCAGCAATTTGCACTTCACGAAAGCGTCTCCTCCTTTTCTTCCGACTGCTGCGTCTGCGGGAGCTCAAACCGCACCACAGTACCGCAGTCTGCGCGGCTGTATATCTGCATTTTTCCGCCCGGATACAGCATCCCGATGCGGCGGGAAATATTGGCAAGGCCAATGCTGCGTCCGGTCTGCTCGGTCTGCGCAATTTTAGTTTGCACAGCGTCGAGCTCCTCTTTGTTCATTCCCTTGCCGTTGTCCGCGACCGTGAGCACCAGCACATTGCCCTGCATCCATGCCCGCAGCAGGATGCGTCCGCCTTCCTCGCGGGACTTGAGCCCGTGCGAGTAAGCGTTTTCCACCACCGGCTGCAGCATAAAGGACGGCACCAAAACCGCAGCAGGCTGCACCCGGATGCTTTTTTCTACGGCAATGCGTCCATCGAACCGCATCTGCTGCAAATAAATGTAGTCCTCCAGCCCGTCCAGTTCCTCTTCCAGCGTGATCTGCTGGCGCTTGGTGCGCAGGTTATGCCGGAACAAACTGCCCAAATGCACGATCATCTGGTCGGTGGTGGAAGCATCCTCCAGCCGCGCCATGCAGGAGATCATGTTCAGGGTGTTGAACAGAAAATGCGGATTCACCTGACTTTTGAGCACCTCCAGCCGGGTGTGTTCCAGATCCTTTTCCAGTGCAAGGTTCCGCACCTCTTCCCGGTGCAAAGCCTGCTGGGTGGTCAGCTGCTGCGCCATGGCGTGCTTCATCTGGTTAAAGGTTCCCGTCAGCCGCCCCACTTCGTCGCTGCTTTTCACCGGAAGATCCGGGCTTGAAAGATCCCCCTCGGCAATGCTGCGGGAGGCCTGTGCCAACCGCAGCAGCGGACGCACCACCGCGCGGCTCAGCACCCGGATGAGCAGCAGCATCAGCGCGGCTGCCGTCAGGAACAGCCCCAGATACAGCCACGGCAGATGCCGGATGCGAGCCGCCGTGCTGCTGTAAAGGGCATTTTCCTGTTCCAGCGTGGCCTGTGTCAGCCGCAGCGCATACTCGGCAAGGTAGTCTTGCAGCGCCATCACATGGTACATCTGTTCAATGTAGGTATCTGCCGAGGGGGAAAGCTGCAAAAAAGCATCCCGCTCCTGCCGATAGCCCGCATACCCTTGCAAAAGGTTCCATGTACGGGCATAGCGTTCTTCACCGATGCGGGCATAATTGAAGGGCAGGGCCGCAAGGCTCTGCTCGGCAGCAGCGCAGGCAGCGGCATAGGCCTGCTCCGTTTCAGAAGTAGGCTGACGCACATAGCGTGCAAAGGCCTGTGCTTCGTCCTTGAGGGCGTTCTGCACCGTGTAGCAGACGGCATTGTCGGCCAGCAGCGTATCAAAGGAGCGTACCGTCCAATGACCTGCCATGGTAGCAATGCCAGTGGAAAGCATGGTGACCAGCAAAATCGCGGCAAGCCATGCCGTGACCTTGCGGCGCAGGGATATACCGCCCTGCGCGGTTTTGTTCCGTGCCATACGCTTTCCCTCCTGTCCTTACAGCACCCGGCCTTTTTTATAAGTATAATAATCTCCCGGGGAAAGTGCAACTGCAAAAAAGCACCGGTTTTCGCAAGGGAGCCGGTGCTTGCAGGCAATGTGCCAGGCTGTCAGCGGGTCAACAATTGAAAATGATTCCGCTTGGTGACCAGCAGCCCTTCCTTTTGCAGCTTGGAAAGCTCCACCGACATGGCGGCGCGTTCCACGCAGAGAAAATCCGCCAGCTGCTGACGGTCAAAAGGAATGTCAAAGGAGAGGGCGGACTGTCGGATGGACTCGGCAGACAGGTAGGACAGCAGTTTTTCCCGGGTGGTGCGCTTGCTGACATGGGTGATCTTATCGTTAAAAAGCAGTATTTTATTTGCCAGAACGCTGACCAGATTGCGGATGAGTTTCTGGTGATGGTCGCAGGCGGTGGGGCAGGAGGTGAGCAGCCGCTTGACGTTCAGCAGCAGAATTTCGCAATCCTCCTCTGCCACCACGCTGATGTTCAGGATGGCACCGGGAGTGGCGGCGTAAGGCTCCCCGAAAAAGTCTCCGGTATTGCACTTGGACAGGATATTGCGGTGTCCCCAAAGATCCTCCTGTATCACAAGGGTGGAGCCGGACAGCACAAGCCCCATGACCTCCGTGGAATCTCCGGCACGGAAAATGTAGGAGCCCCGGGGCCGGGTGATCTTCGCTGCACTGACGCAGTGCAGGATAGATAGGATCTCATCGTCGGTAAGCCCGGTAAAAAAGGGGCAGTTCCGCAGAACAGGCAGATATTTTTGCATAAAAGCCCTCCTTGTTGGAATTCAAACATACAAGTTGCCTTTAGTATACTATAATAAGGATGCAAATGCAAAAACACCCACAACAGGAGAGTATAGATATGATTCGGAAGATCATCCATATCGACGAAGAAAAATCCGTTTCCACGACCTGCGCCATAGCTGCGCCAGTCTGCTCTATGCCAATGGCGTGAGCCTGAAGGAAATTCAGGAGTGGCTCGGTCACAGTGACATCAGCACAACAAGCAACATTTATATACATCTGGATTTCTCCAGTAAGGTATCTTCTGCCAATGCCATCGTCTGAATCTTCCCGGAGGAGACAAAAGTGTGAAAATGAGCCGGATGCGGGGGATAAAAAAGAAAAGCATCCTAAAATCTTACGATTCTAAGCTGCTTTTCAATGCCAGTGGTGGGGATCGAACCCACACGTGTTATTAGCACAAGGGATTTTGAGTTTTTATACTCATTTTCCATCTGGTGTCATCCAGTGATATCTAGTGATATCTGGTTCCCACTGTGCGAGGGCAAAATTCACGTCTCAACGAACAATAATTTGGAATATCCACGATTTTTCGATGCGTTTTCCCTCTACTCTGTTTTTTCGGTTTGGACCGCCCAAATGGAAATTGGAGGGATGTTCAGGAGGGATGCAGGGCAAAACGCTCCTCTGCTTAGGCACAAAACGAAAGGAAAGTCAAGGATAATGAATCAAAATCAAGCAAAAGAGTATTATAAAAAATTATTTGTGAACTATCCTGATGTGCTGTCTGTCGAAGAAGCAACAACTTTACTCGGTTTCAAAAGCCAGACTGCCATCATCAGAAGAATCCATCAACATAGAATTCGCTGCCTGAAAGTCGGACGATCTTTCATGATTCCGAAAGAATATCTCATCGACTATCTTTTGGATAGCTAAATTATATAGCCATTATATTACATAGCGCACCACTTTTCAATAAGAAAAGAGTGCGCTTTTTATTTTCAAACGAAAGGCGGTTGATTTTTTGAACACAAGCTGGAGCAAAACGTTGAAAAAGCCACATGACCCTTGACTACTTCCACGGACAAGCCGGAGAGCTGTTCTCCTTCTACCGCATTCCAAAGGCTCTGTTTCAGGAGCCACGGTTCCAGAGCCTGTCAACCGATGCCAAGACCCTGTACGGTATCCTGCTGGACCGCATGAGCCTGTCCGTGAAAAACGGATGGCTGGACGAGCAGAACCGGGTGTTCATTATCTTCACGATAGAGGATGTCAAGAGGGCGTTGTGTTGCGCAGACAACAAAGCGACAAAGCTACTCCGGGAACTCGAAAAGTTTGGTCTGATTGAACGAAAACGCAGAGGTCTGGGAAAGCCAAGTTTGATGTATGTGAAGAACTTTTCAGCAGAATCATCAAAATCAATATTCCAGAATCGTGATTTTCACGATTCTGGAGGCTTCAAAAACGCAAGTCAAGACCCTTCAAAATCACGATGTAATAAGACTAAAGAGAATGATACTGAAATGAGTGAGACTGAGCCATTCTATTCTGAAGAAGCGGATGGGATGAGCAAACGCACCCAACTGGAAGAATATTTTTCTCAGTCTTTGGAGGTAGACCTTCTGCTCCGGCTCTGCCCGGATGATGAGGACACCATCTATCAGATCGTAGATTTGCTGATAGACACCTGTGCTACCAACTGCAAGCTGCTGCACATCGCCAAGGATGATAAGCCCGCCAAGGTGGTACGCAGCTGGTTTATGAAGCTGAACGCCGACCATATCCGTTTTGTGCTGAAGTGCCTTGCAGGGAACAGCAGCCCGATCCGTAACATGAAACAATATCTGCTGGCTTCTCTGTACAACGCACCCACCACGATGCAGCTTTCCTATCAAAATCAGGTCAACTACGATTTAGCGGCAAAATCAAAGAAAGCATAAAAGCCCCCGCAGAACAGGATCATTCCAGTTCCATCTGCGGGAGCTTGTCTTTGATAGAGTCAAAAAGTGCCCTTCATGGCCTTTTTGAATTCGTCAACTGTCATCTTTGCTTTTGCAGCAGCAACATCCACGCTCAGTGTGCCGTCCTTGACCAGTTCAGCCAGAGCTAAGAATTTACCTTCTTTCACGCCCTTCTGAATCCCAATCTCAATGCCTTCTTCTTTCACACCTTGACTCAGGTTGCACATTTCGAGCACCTCTCTTTCCAATGTTGTGGTCATCGGAACACCAAAATCTTCTGTAAGAATTTTCTTCTTTTCTTCTGCGGCTCTGGACGAAGACAGGAGCACTTCCAGAAATTTCAGTATCCCAGTATAGTTTTCTGTACCCGGTTTTCCCAAGCAGACCATGACAACACTCATCAGGTCATAGTTTTCCACCTTTTCAGCAGCATTTCCAACGATAGGCTCCGCCTTGATGGAGTATTGCGTGACGGAATTCTGAAATTCTTCGGGCGGGTTAGTACAGACCCAGATGGAGTAGACTTTCTTGATTTTTCCGTATTCCGATTTTGTAAACACAGAACCATGCTGTGCAGAAATCATTCGGCTGCAATAGTAGATTGCCCGCTTCGTGAGCGGGTAGCCCGGTTTGAACTTATTTTGGGCTTCCACATTGATGATGAGCCGAATCAACTCTTCCGGCTCTGCGTCAGACTTCGGCGCAATAGCGTTGAAGCGGACATCGTAGTAGATGGTGCCTTCCGTCAGCGTTGCATCCTCACTGTTGCTGCCGTTGATGGTGCTGTCCGCCGTGGAATGATGCACACGGTTTGTATCATCTGCATGAACACCGACCGTGCCGATTTCCGGCTCCCCTTCGATGTACTTTTCCGCAATCTCATGGACTGGGCAGGAGCGGTACTCCTCTACGCAGCCCTTCATGATATGCGCCAGCACGAGCTTGTTTGCCAGCAACTTTTTAGTGGCCTTATCATACCGGGCTTCATTTTCCGTCTGTCCAATGGTATGGGCAAGATGATTTTCTACCATGCGCTGGTTTTCCATCGGTGTTCACTTCCTTGCGTGGATTCAACAGCAGTCCAAGCCACTATTGTAACTTCATATTACCATAAAGAACCGGCATTATCAATAAGTCATCTGTAAACTTTTCGATACTATGCCGTTCTTTCCAAACGAAGGCGAGGTGAAATTTATCTCCAAGAAAGCAACCACGATTGCCATCGTCAACCAGAAAGGTGGCACCGGCAAGACCACAACCTGTGAAAATCTGGGCATCGGGCTAGCAATGGAGGGCAAGAAAGTTCTGTTGGTAGACGCTGACCCGCAGGGGTCACTTACCATCAGCATGGGCTCCCAACAGTCTCGCTTTTGTGCACACCTTATGCACCGTGAGAAAAGGAAAATCAACGTATATTCGTCCATATAGAATATTCTGCCATTCAAACTACCTTCCTTGGTCACAAATATGGTCTCCAAGCCGCTGATTTTCAAGATGATGCAGTTTGGGGCGTAATATGGTTGGCGGACAAGTGAGCTACAGGCCCTTGAGATGCAACTCACATGGGGTTCAGATGTATCGCATCTCAATTCACAATAAAATACGATGTACCGTAAAAGCGCAGCTTCTACTCTCAATGAATGGAAGCTGCGCTTTTATTTTTACCCACAAAACATTTCAAAAGGAGAATGCTCATGGATAAAGACTTTATGCTGAACTACTACGACAAAATGGTACGTCCAATATGGACGGAGCTGATGAAGACACCTCGCTATCAGAGGGTGGCTTGCGAACACGACAAGCTCGAACGTGAGTTCCGGCGGCTGTTGGATGAAAAACTGGGGCGGAAATATCTTGAATGTATATGAAAGGTGCCGCAGATCGTGAGTTGATGATCCGTTAATACCATGAGTTACGACTATTTCTATGGTCAGTCGGGCGAATTGTTCTCCTACTTCCGCATCCCGAAGGCACTGTTCCACGACTGCCGCTTCCGGCAGATCTCCACCGATGCCCGGACGCTGTACGGCATCCTGCTGGACCGCATGAGCCTGTCAGTCAAGAACGGCTGGCTGGACGAGCAGGGGCGAGTGTATATCATCTACACTGTCCGGGAAGTGCAGGAATCTCTCTGCTGCGCCGAACACAAGGCGGTCAAGCTGTTCCGGGAACTGGAGGACATCGACCTCATCGAGCGCAAACGCCGTGGTCTGGGCAGACCCAGCCTGATCTACGTCAAGGACTTTTCGTCTGGACTGCCAAAAGCGCAAGTACAGAATTGCCCAAACAGCAATTCTGGCGCTGCCGAAAGCGCAATTCTGGAGCAGCCAAAACCGCAAGCAAATAAGACTGATAAGAATAAGACAGAGTGGAACGATCCTGACCCTATCTATTCCGGGGGCATCCGGGAGCAGCTTGAGGATTATTTTTATCAGTCTTTGGAGGTAGACCTTCTGCTCCGGCTCTGCCCGGACGAGGAGGATACCATCTATCAGATCGTAGACCTACTTGTGGACACCTGTTCCACCAAACGCAAGATGTTGCGGATTGCCGGAGATGACAAGCCTGCCGAGGTGGTACGCAGCCGGCTGAAAAAGCTGAACGCTGACCACATCCGTTTCGTGCTGGATTCGCTGGCAGAAAACACTGCCCCGGTGCGGAACATGAAGCAGTATCTGCTGGCGATGCTCTACAATGCGCCCACCACCATGAACCTCTACTATCAGAACAAGACGAACCACGACTTTGAGAGTGCCTCACAAAGCATAAAGGTCAGGAGTATGTGACAAGACACGAATTCAATGCTATATATACTGGACTGTTTTCCAATGTATTGCCAGTTGTAATACAGTAAGACTTTAATCGGTTCAAAATGTCTCGAATGATTGATTGAAATTGAAAAATTTGATTGCCATCTAGTAAGGACTTAGATAACTTCCAAACTTCCGCATAGCTTTTTGAAATATTAAAAACGTATGCAAGAATATTGTCTGGGTGATCGTAGTACTTAAACAGATGTTCATAGCTACTGTTAAGACACTTTACTACATCTTCAGCAGACGTTGTACGAGTTGAAAAATTGTAAATAAAGGCATTAAGAATATACCGAGCCTGTACGGTTTCAACTTGATAAGGAACATATCCCGGAATTATACTTGCTTTAGAAAAAGCAGTTTTTAAGCAGCTTTCGGCTTCCGGAAAACGGTTGGCGTCAATACAGGCAGAGGCAAACTGTTCCCAAAATAGTGGGTCATTTTGACAAAAAGGAGTGTTGCGAACAGAATTATAAAAGTCAAGGATAGCCATTGCGGATGTTTCATTCTTTTTGACAAAGTGGACAAAATTGGAATGAGAAAGAATAGACTTCAGAATTTCTTTGTAGAACGCATTTGTAGAGTACGAGTCACTAATTGTCTGAACAACTATTGTTAATGCATTTGTTAAAATAGAAATATCTTGAATATTAAATAGTAATTCACGTGCAACAACAGAAGATTGCACTTTTATCCGCAATTCCTCTGTGTTAAAAAATTCTTGGAATGTATGATTCTCTTCAAGACGGAGTTTTACATAATCAAGATGAAGAAGTTCAAGAAAATCGGTTAAGTTAAGCCGTAAATTTGAAACAGATGAAAAAAGTGCGAGTGCAACCAATTTTCCAACAGGTGAATTTGAGGAAATCTGTTGAAACTCTTTAACAAGTCGATCGTGAATATCTGTAGATTGAAATAACTGGAGAAGAATATCGGAAAAATGGCAATTCCAGTCGTTTTTGATTTTTTCTTCAAGAATTCTTAATCGTTGATTCTTAGAGGGAACGTTTTCAATATAATCAAGGTTATTGTTCACTAATTGAGTTGATAATTGACGGATTTCCATTGAATCCAATTCCGTCAGGAATTTTTGTCTGTATTTGGGAAAAATTTTATTTAGTTTTCCACAAGTGACTCGGTGAATGGCAGTACGTTCTGTTAGAATTAACACAAAATTACGGTTGACGTGATTGGAAAGTTGATCCAAAATCGGCCAACACTGAGAATAGCTTTCAAGAATTAAAACATTTTTCTTTTCAGAGGTGGTGTAAATGGATTTGAGTTCATCCAAAGTATGATCGTTATATTGGTTAAACGTGAAAATATTTACCGATTCAGACAAAAGTCTTTGAATCAGCTGCATAACAAATACGGTTTTTCCGCAACCTAATGCGGCTGTAATTAAAATTGGACAAGATAAACCATTTCGAATAGAACTAACAATGTCTTCGAGCAAAGTGCGGTCTACCAGATAACGTGATTCATTTGTTGGTAACTTTTCAAAGAGTGTATCCTTCACCTGCCCTAAATAGTACAGATTAACAAGGTCTGAATAGGAAACAGAGCCTATTGGATATGGCGAAGTATGTTTCTCAAATGAAGTATATTCAGTGTTTATTGATGGAACATACAATTTTTTTTCAGCTTCAATTTCCTCCGCGAAACCATCCGTACCGAGTTTTGAACATTCACCATATGTTTCGATAAAATTGACGCTAGAAGGCAACTCCTTCGGTTTTACCACAAAAAACAATTTTTCTCGTATTTCAGGCGATGACAGGTGGCGCTTGATGTCCAAGTCAAATGTCATAGAATACCCGATAAAAATGACAACTTTAGCGAGACGAATATCTTGAATAAACTGGCGAAACCAAGGTTTATTCTCCAAAGTGTCAGAAACATAGCTTTGCTCGGTCAAACGAAATTCATTGCAAAGTGTATCTTTATTGAGATGATTGATAGATCCATTCAAATGGACACAAGTTGGAGAATTGATCGAATAAGAGGGAGTATCGCTAAGAGTAGCCGTAACCATTGCTGGTTTATCTGGAAAAGCACTTTGATATGCAATTTCAGCGCAGCTATCGTAATTTGTTGTATATACACGGATATAAACATCGGTGTACAAGGGGTACAAACAAGATAAAATAGAAATGAGGGGCGATAGAGCGGAAATGTCAGATTTTCCACTCTATCTGAACACGGTCGCTGGTGGCCTTGATCGTAGAGATCAAACCATCGGCGGCTTTTCTTTTGTCGTCAAAATCTATGCTGTCCCAGTTGTCGAGATAATAGGATAACTTCTTTATCTGCTGGGGAGATATGGTTTCAACGCTCAATTCGGCGATTGCCTTTGAAATGGTCTGGCGTCGGGTGTCCAGTTCTTCAATTTTTTTGTTAGCGTAGGCAAGCAAGGTCGCATTGGCTCCGGTCAGCGTATCCAGCAGCTTTTCAATTTCTGCCTCCACCTGTGCCAGTTCCACTTGATAGGCTGTCAGTTTCGGATTGACTTTTTCCTCCCTGCCGTGGAGTATCTGAAAATCTTTGAACTTTTCCTGCATGGCCGAGAAAATGAATTGCTCAAATTCTTCTTTGCGGATTTTCCCGCAGCCCGGACAGCCTTTATTTTCCGTCCGTTTGGTACAGCGGAAATACCCGGTGCTGTTTGGTACATGGGTGGCTTTCAGAGCATACCCACAATGACCGCACTTGATTTTTCCGGCCAGCCAAGTGTTCTTCGGTTTTCGTCCCTGCTGGAAGGTGGTATTTGCCATAAGTTTTTTTCGACATTTCAGCCATGTGTCAGAGGAAATGAGTGCTTCATGAGGAGCGATAACAAGTATCTGGTCTTTTAAGCACCTGTCCTTGTCCTCCTTCACATCCCGTCCCTGATAGAGATAGCAGCCGTTTGTTCCGGCAAAGTCAGAAGCGTCATTGACAATCGCTGCACCCTGACTCTTGAAAAATTCGTACAGATCCAAATCAGCCTGTGCGTAAACGGGGTTTCTTAAAAGCTGGGAAAGAAATGTACGGAACATGGATTTGCCATAAATTTCTATATCATGTTCCTCGAAGTATCGGGTAATATCTCCGAAGGAGGTTTCCGGTTCGGCGTACATTTCAAACATCAGCCGTACATGGTCGGCGGCTATGGGGTCAGCAACCATTTTCTTTGTGCGGATACCCTCTACCACAGTAGGCTCTAACTGATAACCGTATGGAGCCTGCCCGCTCATGTGGAAGCCTTTCAGGCACCGGGAATAGTAGGCGTCTGTGACACGCTTCTGAATTGTCTCACGTTCAAGCTGGGCGAATACAATGCAGATATTCAGCATGGCCCGGCCCATCGGGGTCGAAGTATCAAACTTTTCCGTGGAGGATACAAACTCCACATCGTACTCTTGAAACAGCTCCATCATCGTTGCAAAGTCCAGAATAGAGCGGCTTATCCGGTCCAGCTTGTACACGATGACCCGCCGAACCTTTCCCTTGCGGATCTCGCCCAGTAGCTTTTGAAACTCCGGCCTGTCCGTGTTCTTACCGGAATAGCCTTTGTCCTTGAATACCCGGCAGCTCCCACCTTTCAATTCATACTTGCAAAAGTCAATCTGACTTTCAATGCTGATACTGTCCTTGCGGTCTACTGACTGTCTTGCGTAAATACAATCTTCTCTGATAAATTCCATATTGGGCTCCTTTCCTTGTTGGAATGGAGCTACCAACCTTACAACTATATTATACCATCAGCAGCCCCGGACAACAATGTTGCGAATGATTAGGGAAATCTGTCCCCATATTTGCTGAACACCTCGTAAAGACAACGCTCAATTTCTTTTTTGCGCTGTTCTTTCTCCTTCGGGGGAAGTACCGGCGTGAGGCTTTCCAGCACAATAATCTTCCCTTGAAATGCGACAGACTTTGTTTCTCGTTCATAAGTGACAGCTTGCGTCATTGAAAACCTCCTTTGCGAAAGTGCGTGTATATGCCAGCCTTTCCCACTTGTCCCGTGGGGAAATGTCAAAAGACGGCACCCAGCAGGTGCCGCCCTTTGAGCTTTCTCCACTTCGGGTCAATGTGGCCCGAGGTCAGTAAGGACTGGAAAGGTACTTTTCTTTGGCGTCCTCCACGCTGTTGAGGTCGAATACTTCATAAAGCTGCCCCACAACACGCCGTATATCCTTCTTTGAAAATCCGCAGTTCTCCATTGCCATAATGACATAACCACGGCAGGCGTCATTGCTCCATTCGTCCGGTTCCAAGCCGGGGATCATTCCAAACGCATTTCCCATAAAGTGCTCCTCTTTTGAAAAGATGGGGAGCCACGCCGGATCGGTTGGCCTATCATCAGACAGCATTGCCGGGGGCTCCCCCATAGGTTTTCACTTCATTTCAGACACACCGGACGGACATAGGCTTCATGCCCCATAGTATTTCAACTCTCCCCATTCTGATGGCAAGGCGTTCTCATTGCCTGCGACGGCTCACGGCTTGCAAGGCCGCTTCAACGCTCGGACTGTGACTAAACGCAAGTATCCGGGTTCTGCGCCTGTTCCGGTGGAGCCAGCCTTTCCCCACCTATGGCATGAACCTGTTCGCTCGCTCAGTTTTACAAAGACTGTATTCTCTGAAATCCGAGGTCATGGCGGGTCTGTCACACAGCGCGTTTCCCTTCGTATCCGGGTGTCTTTTTATTCAATTTTCAATCTGCATGAGGCTTGTCTGAACCTCGGGCCATTGTGACCCGAAGTGTTTTACCTCTCATAAGCCATTTCATTTTCCGGCCTAAATCGGTACGCCTTACAAAGAATTTTTCAAATTTTTTTCTAAGCGCCGCAGACCTCGCTCGATTGCGACACGAACCACTTTTTCATGGACGCCCTCTGCCCGGGCAATATCCTGTTTAGTCATGCCGAGAATGAAATGAGCGTAAATCCGTTTTGCCTGTTTGTTCGGCAGACTGGCAATCGCCGCATGAAGCTCCTGCATGGTCACTTTCCGCTCATACAGTTCATGGGGAGATAAGGCGACAAAGAGAGCTTCATGCTCCAGCCCGTCATCCCGATCAAGGGAATAGTAGGCTTTGTGGCGGTATGTACGCAGCCGGTAGGCAGCCTCTTTACGATCAAACTCTTTGAACATTTCTGCAACTTCTTCCGATACTTCCATGAAGCAATCCGATGTATAGAATGGGTAATAGTCCCGCAAATTGATAATAGCCATATTGACCTCCGTTTCGGTTGTTGGTTGACGAGTGACCGAAACGAAGGCGGCGGGGAGCGGCACCGGGGAATGGCTTCGGGCCAACATGACCCGAAGCCGCCCCATAAGAACGCAAAAGCGCCCGGGCGGCATGAAGCCACACGGACGCATGAAATGACATAATAGTTAAGGTTCCAACAAATTTCGCATACATAGCCGGAATAACCCGGAGGGGGCGCTATGCTTTTTTTAATTGATGTAGATCATGGGTACTATGAAAAGAGGCAAAAATAGACACGGCGGCAATCCTCCTATATGCCGCCGTGGATTTACACGGTGTTAGGTCGTCGTTGGTTTAGGGTAGACGAAAAGAAACGGCGGCTCTGAAAATCAAAGCCGCCGCTTCATAGGCGCGTGAATGTATCTGCTTTACGACGGCTTTTTTTCTTTTACCGTCGTGCGGCAGACTTTTAATTTGAAGTTTTAGATTGCATGGTTTTATAGTGCTTTAATTTCTTACATTGAACTAGTCACGCATTCTTTCAACTAACGATTGTTTATGAATATAGCGATTTACAAATACAGTAATTGCAATTTGTCCGATGACTACTGCAACTATCAAAACAAGCGTTTGGGTAATCGGATATTCGTATTGACTAATCGTTAGAATTTGGGTGTTTATAATAATGCGTACCAATAAATACCCCAGCCCATTTCCGATAGTTAATGATAATACTAAGGTTCCAAGGGTAAAGAACATTCCTTCCCGGTGTATCATTTGACGTAGTTGCTTATCAGACAAACCGATTGCCTGCAAAATTCCCAATTCCTTTTTGCGAACTAAAATACTCGTAATCATTGTATTGATAAGGCTGATGTAACCAATGATTCCAATGACTATCAGTAATCCGTAAATTGTGTATTGTATCGTGCGGATTAGCTGCTTTGCGATTCCAAGTTCTTCATCATAGGATTTGAACATGAACTTCGTATTTTCCTGTTGCAGTGTATCAATTTGTGCCTTTACACTTTCAAATTTTTCTGGCTGAACAGTAATGTAAATGGCACTCGCAGGATTTGTCTCCGTAATTAGTTGCTGTAAAACCTCATCGGCAATCAAAAAGGTATCATCACTGCTGTTGGTACTTGCCATGAGAGTACCCGTAAAAGGAATTTTCTTGTTTCCATCATAAAGTGTAAGCTGTATTGTATCTCCAATTTCAAAACCATATTGCTCAAACAAAATATCCCATGTAAAAATAATACCGTTAGAATGAACCAATTCATCATAATCCAAAGTTCCTCTTTTCAGTGATTTATTTAGGGATAACAGATCGTTTTCACTGATTCCACCAACCTCTATTCTCTGTGTTTCCAATACCACATTTTCAGCTTCTGCCAGAACCGTGTGCTTTTCATCAATACTTTCAACACCATCTAAAGACATGATTTGCGTTTTCAGATCATCGTTCAAGGGGTTTTGAAGCTGAATTATATTTAGATTATTCTCCGGGTACTCTCGATCGTCCTCAGCATAATTAAGGCTAATTTCAAAATCGCCTTTTGGCATCAACATCCTTGCATAATTTTCCGCAGTTATATTGTTTGCAATATTGGCTACTGCTAAAAACAAAATACCGGAACAACCCAATGCAAGTATCGTGACCACAGTTCTTCGCTTATTTCTTTGTATATTTGCCCAACTTAGCTTTGATACAGAAAGTGTTTTAAAGGATTTTTTCCTTTTTTGTTTTCCTGTCGGTTCTTGATACCGCATTGCTTCCACAGGAGAAATCCCTGACGCCATTTTTAACGGTTTTCGGATAGAAACCCCAACCGTAAGCAAAACAACCACGATAACACAAATAGCAGCCTGCCAGTGCCAGAATGTATCCTCAAAGGTAGAACCGGAAAGAATAACCATTCTGAACAAGAATACGGTTGCGAGGTATCCAAGTAAGATTCCACAGGGAATTCCGACGAAAGACTGTGCAAGGCTTTCTGTAAATAGCAAGCGGCGAATATGTTTTTTGGTAGCACCAAGAGCCTTTAGTTTCCCCATCTCTTGTATATTGGAAATGACAGAAACATAATAAATGCTGTAAATTACCATGCCACCAAGAAATACTACCAACAGTCCAAGCCCGATCATAACATTTCGTTCTTGTGTTCCGGGGTTGGTCATATATGTTAGGTATTGTTCATTAAAAGAAATGTCTGACTTGTTCAGTCCTACGTCCTCTGCAATTTCAGATATAATTGTCTCAATCTCATCTTTTGAATGTTTATTTTCGTTTACAATCCGTATATAAGCTGTATAAGCCCTATCCTCTGGGGCAATATGTTGTTCAACAAATTTTTCGGATACAAAAGCTCCATAGACAAGACGCGTTTCGTTGACATCCAACTTTGAAATGTCCGCTTGCTCTAAAATACCAGTAATTGTGAAGTCAAAGTTTTCCACTTTGCCACCCTGAATACGCAACGGAAGCTGAAACCTCTGACCGATTTTCGGTACAACACCTAACCTTTCAAAAAGTGCCGGAGGCCCCGCAATTTCATCCACCTCCGCAGGCATTTTTCCATCAGCTAACTGAATTTGGTCAATAGAACCTTTTCTTATGGAATCAAAATTAAGAAAAGCATTTAATTTAGGCAGTTCTATGGACGCTACACTTTCCCTTGTAGAAAGTGATTCTACATCCGTGTGATTTTCAAGAATAAATATCTGATCTGTAGTAGTGCCTTTGAAAGCTGCATGATAATTTCTGGCATTTTCCGCTATCTCTAACTGCTGATGTCGAATAACCGTAAGTGCAGAACTGCCGATAGACATGAGCAGTGTTGTCATAAGAGTAATTGCAACTATGGTAAGCAGGGATCTTCCTTTATTATATTTCAATCGACTGATAGCTAAATGATAAATTGTTTTCATTGTTCCACCACCTTACCATCTGTAATTACCAGTTTTCGATTTCCCATTTGTGCAATATCTTCATTATGAGTAATTACAATGAGCGTCTGCTCATACTTCATAGCAGATGTTTTCAAAAGTGCCATTACTTCATCACTTGTCTTAGAATCAAGATTTCCAGTCGGCTCGTCTGCCAAGACAATGGCGGGCTTCGTTGCCAATGCTCTGGCAATCGCCACTCTCTGTTGCTGACCCCCAGACAATGTGTTAGGAAGATTATTCAGTTTCTCGCTCAATCCAAGTAATTCAATAATTTCTTTCAGATAAACCATATCCGGCTTTCTATCATCTAATCCGATAGGCAAAATGATGTTCTCCCAGACATTCAACGAGGGGACAAGATTAAATGCCTGAAAAATGAAACCGATTTTTCGTCTGCGAAATGCGGATAAATCTTCTTCATTCATATTGGTTATACATTCATTATCGATCCAGACTTCGCCAGAAGTAGGATAATCCAGTCCGCCGATTAAATGAAGCAATGTGCTTTTTCCTGAGCCGGACTTTCCTACGATAGTTACAAAATCGCCTCTCTCAACACAAATAGAGGTATGGTCTACTGCGTTAATATGATTGTTGCCTGCCTTATAAGTTTTGGTCAGGTCTTTTGTTTCAAGAATAATATCCATCTTAATACTCCTTTGCCAATATAGAGTGACTTGTTCTGTTTAAGTACATGCTGATATATCAACTTTTTCCTCCCGTCCCTTAACAATGATTATTGTATCAAAGAAGTATTACGGGAACCTTACAGAACAGCTTACCGTTGTATAACAAAAGACCGGAATTTCTCCGGCCTCTTATCAGTTCCTAAATTGTAGAATAAATGTACTTCCTTTTTCTGGAACAGATTCGACACGGATCAAACCTCCCTGTCGTTCTAAAATCATTCGTGTCAGATATAACCCGACACCGCTACCTTCCGTTTTCTTCACATAAGAGTGATTGGAACGATAGAACCGCTGGAAAATTTTATTGTATTCACTCTGGGAAATACCAATCCCTTCATCAGTGATCTTCACGAGTGTATAAAAGTGTTGTTTCTCAATAGAAATCGTGATGTGGCTGTTTTGAGGACTATACTTTACCGCATTATCCAAAACATTGATGACCGCTTCGGTTGTCCAGTGCTTGTCCAACTGTAATGCAATATTTTCTGTTTTCTGCAAGGAAATTTCAATGTTTTTTCTCCTTGCTTTTTCGTATACACCATTCACAGCATCTACCAGTAAATCACTTAATAAAATTGGTTCTTTAGTCAATGAAATCATGGCAGTTTCCAATCGGGAAATATTCATAAGGCTTGCAATCAACTGTTCCAGTTTTTCCAACTGTGCTTCACTTCGTTTTAGAAATTCCATCTTTTCGTCTGCGTCAGAAGCATCCAAATATATATAGAAGCAGGTTTTCAATGCTGCCATTGGTGTTTTTAGCTGATGAGAAATATCTGTCACAAGTGCTTTTGTGCTTTCTTTTTCCTCGGTAATCCGGGTATTTTTCGTTACAATCTGATGTCCCAGTTGCTTTAAGCGATCACCAATTTGATTGCTCATAAAGTGAATGCGACCTTTGGCAATTCTTTCTGTTCCATAAGCAAAAGAAAAATCCTCTGACAAATATTGTTCCAATATCAGCAATATTTCTTTATTGCTGTTGCGGATTATACTGTAAAAATATAAGAGTGAAGTTGCAAGGAGCAAAAATGTGGTAATCAGAAAAATCCCGTCCAATTTCTCCATGCAATCATGTAAGCGGCATACAGTGTATTGTCTGCCAATAAATGTTCTTCGTCATACCCATATTGGTTCAAAATCTGTTCGCCTTTTTCCTGCCAAGATTTTGTAGGCTGACGCAATCCCAGAATAAAATCCTGCTCTACATCAGGATTTTTCTCAAGTACCGCACCACATAGCTGTTGTACAGTCACTAATTCCTGTCTGCCTGCTTCTTTTAGCATATCATGCTCAATTTTAGGTAACACGATAATCTCCGCTACAAATATGCTGAATATAATGAACAGCACAATTTTGAACAAACAAGAAGTCCTGTTCTTTAAGTTCATTGTCTTTCGCACCTCATTTCCCACACATATCCCAAGCCTCGTACATTTTTAATGTAAACAGGATTAGATGGATCAGGCTCGATTTTTTCTCTAAGCCGCCGGATATTAACAGCCACCGCATTTTCATCAACATAATCGCTATTGACATCCCATAAACTTTCCAGAAGCTGATTCCGTGAAAGAATATGACGAGGATGTTCAATAAACGCCATTAACAGCTTCCAGTCTGTTGGCGTAATTGAAATTATGTCATTACCTTTGGTAACCCGTTTTTCGTTTATATAAAATGTCAGTTCTCCCGTTTGCACAACATTGGAGATTGTTTTTTCAGTCCGCTTCAACATTGCACTTATTTTTGAGATAAGAACCGACATACTAAACGGTTTAGTCACATAATCATCTGCACCCATTTCATATCCTGTTATCATATCAACCTCGGTATCCAGGGCCGTGAGAAACAGGAACAGTACATCACTTTTCTGGCGAATGCTAGCACATAAATCTAGCCCGCTGCCGTCCGGCAATCCTATATCACAAATCACAAGATCAATCGTATTGGCTTGAAATAAGCTCAAACCTTCTGCAACGGTGGCTGCCGAAAAAACTGTGTAGCCTTCTTTTTGGAGTTTAAGGCTTATACCACGATTTAGATTATCTTCATCTTCAATTAACAGTATATTTTTCATATTTTACCCTTTCCTTGTTTTGTTCTCATATCTATCGGCTTTTCAGCGTCTTTTGGAATCAGCCAAATACCGGCCATTTTTACAGCGCCGGGGATACGCCCACCAGCACAATAATAATTTACCCTACGAGGTGTCACGCCCCACTTTTCGGCGGCCTCTTTTAATGTCATATAGTCCATTTCGCACCTCCACAGGATATATTATAGTTCTCTATCTCGAATAATACAAGTTAGAGCCTACACGGATGCGAAATAAAATACTACTTAATGTAAAATTTCATTACATTCTCATAATCCAACCCGAAATGTAGAATGATATAGGGTGATATGAAAATGAACCAAGATGAAAGAAGGTTTGACTTTCACGGCCTCGGAGGCGGCTCTCAAACGAGCCAGAGAAGAAAAGGGCTGGACACAAGCCTATGTTGCGGAATTAGTAGACCGTGACTCCCGTACCATTATGAATATTGAGAACAAAGGTCAGTATCCCAGTTTCGACCTTTTTGTTAAACTCATTACTATGTTTGACGTTTCAGTTGACCAGTTTATTCATGCGGACGGAGGGGCAAGGTCAAGCTCTTGCAGAAAACACATTGATGTGCTGCTAAACTCCATGAATGAAAAAGAGCTTGTCGTGATAGAAGCCACAGCCGAGGGTATTAAGAAAGCCAGAGAAACGGAGGTTCCAGAATAAGGGCCTCTGTTTTTTTGCGCCATTTTAGGGGCTGCCGCTAAGTGGCAAGCAATGCCTCTGTGGCCACAAGTGGCACAAAGGCGGCTTGTTGGGGCTCGCCCCAAACCCGTATCTTCGGGCCAACATGACCCGAAGTCTCAGCGTCGCTTTGCTCCTTATTTTCATAACCTTAACGCTCCTTTTCCTGCTTTCTTCCCGGCTCGGTGTAGCCCATCAGAGTGTCAATGTTCGCCTTGATCGTGACGAGCTCCTGCATATCCCGTCGTGCCTTCTGGTATTCTCCATAGAGCTGTTTTTTCTTTGCTGTGAGCTTGCGGCCTTCCTCCTTCAGCACATCCATTTTAGGGAGCTTCGCCCCGCCCAGCAGAGAGCGCATTTCCGCTTGTGCACTGTACTTCGTCGCCTTATACTGCTCAAAGACTGGGCGGGTTTTGGCATACTGAACCGTTGCAGCCTTTAGCCCGGCATTGGTTTTCATGGCCTGTTCCGTCTGCTTGACCTGCTCGGAAATGGCATGGAAACGGTCTGCCGCCTCGGTGGCTTTCTGCGCCAACTGCTCATAATCGGTCAGGCCATTGTCCTGTATATAGGCAAGAGCGGCGGCCATCTGCTTAATGTTAAATACCTTCGCCCAGCGTTCATATCCCGGCCCCTTACCGGCAGCCAGCTTTGCTTGAATATCCACCGCCAGACTGATTTTCCGCTCCGAGCGCCCGGGGTGTTTTTCTTTGCCCTCAATGGCAGACAGAACATCTTGAAAGTCGTAGCCGTCCCCCAGCGTGGAGGCACGCAGACGGGTGAAGCGTTCCTGTCCCTGCCCGGTCAGCCGGAAGCTGATACCGCCTCCCCGAACCTTCTTGACTTCATATCCGGCCCGTTTCATCAGGGCAAGAAATTCATCCAGATCGGCGGGGCGCTCGGCCAGTACGGTATCAATAGCAAGGCGCAGTCGGTCCTGATAGGAAAGCGGCCCTTTCCGGTCTTTCTGCCACTGCCCATAGTTCCGATACTTGCCCTTGCTCCGGGGCTTCGGGTTCTCCACGATGGACAGCCCGTTTTCAAGGCACAGCCTGTCAGAGAGCCGCCGAAGGGCGAAGCTGGAGCCCCAAAAATTTCGGAATTTCCGAGTGCAGTCAAGGGTGGTGGAGTTGTAATAAATGTGACAATGGATGTGCTGCTTATCGGTGTGCGTGGTAACGATAAAAGCGTGCCGCCCCTTTGTCCAGCGCATAGCCAGCTCATAGCCGATACGGTTCGCCTCCTTCGGGGTGATCTCGCCCGGATAGAAGGATTGTCGTATCTGATAGCACAGCACATTATTTTCTTTCTTCTGTTCCCGGCCTGTCATGGCGGCATAGCTGGCTTTCGCCAAAAGAACTCGTCCGCCACGGTGGCAGGGTCGCACTCATAAGCGGAGATATACTTTCCGCTTTCTGTTTTTTCCGGGTTTTTGCCATAGTCCAGACAATCCCGGATAGCCTCGGCAATCGTTTCGCCTTCGCCCGCATGGCGCTGTAACAAAGTTGTGGTAGCCAAAATCATTCCTCCTTTCCATGAGAAAGGGGCAGCCCCATTCAGACGACCCCGGCTTCGGGTCAGTATGGCCCGAGGCTGCTTAACTTGCCAGAAACCGGTACAGAGCGGATTTGCCTCCGTCCAGCGCCCAAAGGAGGGAGCCCGCCGCCGCTTGCAGTCCATACGGCGAAAGAAGGAAGGCGAGAAACAGAAATACAATCCCTCCTATGGGCGTCGGCGTGAAAAAAAGAGCGACACCCAGCACCGCCAGGATCACAGAGGCAATCGTCAGCAGGACGGCACAAATCTCAAACAGGAACACCAGCAGAGCCGCCAGAAGGGACAACGCTAAAGCAAAGGGAGCAACCAATATTTTTAGCAGTATCTTCATCATCAAAACCTCCTTTATTCTTTCTATCTCTATTTTATCATGCCTACCCGGGGACATAAATGTTGCGAAAGATTACCCGCAGCACCTTTGACACCTCGCCCCACAGCTTTTCATAGTCCCGCTTCAATCCGTCGATTTCCTCCGGGTACATGCCATAGGTATGTGCGTGTATGGCAACCTGATTGAGATTGTTGGAGCAGCGCCGTTGCAGAGAGATCAGCTCTTTTACGGGCGCAAGGTCAACGTGCAGGATATATCCATTCAGAGCCATTTTCCGTACATAAGCCCCGGCGTTGGAAATGCCCGCCTCAGCCATCCGTTCATGGATGGCTGCCAGCTCGTCCGGCGTTACCATGACGTGCAGATGGACATTCCGCTTGCGGTTCTCCATCAGCGTTCCAGCTCCCGGCCTTTCCGGCGCTCTTTGGGCTCTTTTACCTTATCAAGCGGCTTTGCGTCCAGCTCCGGGGGCGTGGGTGGGATAGGCGTATTGTTGGGTACGCCGTCGATCATGTTGCAGTTCTGCTCCGTGGAGAGCTCGGCGGTTTTCAGATAGTTGTCTTTTTCGTGCATGGCGATCCTCCTTTATCGTTCCTCATGGTTTTTATGGCTCCGCTTCTGGCCGGGTTCCTTCGGGGTTCCTGCCCTTTGGTTCCTTCTTTGAGCCGGGCGGTAATGGATGGGCGCACCCGGTCAGGATTGCCCGGTGCTGCTTTCAGCTCGTAGTCCTCCATCTGCTTTTCGGTCAGCGGCTTTGCATAGGTCAGTTCGCCCCATGCCATCAGCCTGCCGTCTGCCACAGGACGCCGCCTGTCATCATCGTAGTTGACAATGGAAAGAGGCTGGTTATCCGGCGGCTTCGGGTAAGTCCCTATGTCCACGGGGCGCTGGGTGGAATAATAGCGGTAAACGCCCTCCGGTCCCAGCTCGGTATGCTTGACCGCCGCATGGTAAAGCTGCTGATAGTCGTCCACCCGGCGGTCAAAGTCCTTCTGCGCCCACGCCTGACTGTTTCCATAGCGGCCCCAGTAGTAATCCCGATGGCCGTTTTCCCCCTCGGTAAACTGCCAGGTCACAAAGGGGCTCGGCGCTCCCGGATTATGCCCCAGCGCAAAGCCGTGTCCGGTTTCAAAGGTGGCAGCTTTCAAAATCACATATCCTTGTACTGTCTCCAAGAGATCCCTCCTTTCTGTGCCTCGGGCCAACATGGCCCGAAGTGCTGGATGTTACGAAATAAGAGGGCAGACCGGGGAGAAATGTAATAAGATATTCCCACCCCGGAAACACCCTCAAAAAAGCCCGGAATGTCAAGCCTTTGGGGCGGCAAATCGTAACAGCCGCCCGGCCTTTTCTCCCGCATTTTCCTCATGCGTCCCCGGCTTTTTCGGCGGTTCCCTTCGGCCTTGCAGGCGTCGGAACAGTAGGCTTGACGCCCCTCGGGCAAAAACGCCTTTCCGCAGACCGCACAGGCTCGCAGCTCCGGGGAGATGCCTTCCGTTGTCAATGACGCTTGAAGCTCCGGGTTAAGAGGCAGGACAGCCTCACGGAAATAACGGCAGTACGCCCCTGTCCAGCACTTGTGTAGCATATAGCAGGCACAGTCCAGAGGAAGGCACAGGCCGCTTTCCCGGTCATAGTTGGCGCACATCCCCGTGACAAGAGAACGGATTTTCTTCTTCTCGTCACGGGTCAGCTCCCGGGCGGCCATTTAAGACTTCGGGCCACGATGGCCCGAAGGGCGGGGCTCCACGATCAGCGCCCGGAACTTCTTCCGGCACTGTTTTTTCTTTCCTTTGCACTCCTTGTAGTAGCGGCATCCCTTACAAGGATCGTCATTGTCCCAGCCGGGGTGCGGTACTTCCTTCATCATTCGTTCAAAAGGGCTGCTTGTAAAATTCATTCTCATTCCTCCGTATCTTCCTCCCACGGCGGGGTATCTTCGTCCTCGGGTTCCTCTGCGATCTCCTCCAGCTCCCCGTCCTCATATTCGCAGTAATCATCTTCCAAATCCGGGGCCTCATGCTTCGGCTTGTAAATCTTGAAATAGTAACCAATCCCACCGCCGGCCAGCACCACCGCACCGATCAGGAGCAGAGAGAGAAGGGGGCTGTCCTTTTTCTCCGGCTCGGGTTCCGGTACTTCCTCCACCGGTTCGGTCGGCTTTGGCTCTGGCTCAGGGGTCACTTCTTTGGGCGGTTCCTTACCCTGTTCAGCAAGAGGCAGAAGGTCGTCTGTGGTAACGGTATTGAGGAAATAGACGTTCTCGCTGGTTTTCTGTTTGTCGATCACCAGATAAAACACGCTCTCGTCTGCTGTGGTGATGGTGTAGAACTCCTTTCCATCCTCGTCGGTGGCGTTGTCCACCACGGTTCCCGTCCCGTCCGGGGTAAAGGGGTTCTGGGTTTCCGGCTCTGCTTCGGTTTCTGCCGGGGAGGGAGCTGTCTCCGGCTGCGGCTCGCTGCTCTGTGCATAAGCCGGGACTGTAAAGATCAGGCAACACAAAAGGCTGGCAGCCATCGCCGCCAGCCTGCGAAATTTAGTTTTCTTCATGGGCCGTGTCCTCCTTTTCGGGTGCCTCCGGCTTCGGGTCAGTATGGCCCGAAGCGGTAAAACTGTTTTTGGGGTCATTCAAAAAGCCATAAGCTGGGCGGGCGTCAGTTTGAGGGAGCGCACCGCCTGCACGATTTGGCTGTTTTCTTCCTCCTGTTTCTGCTTTTCCAGCTCCCGGATTTTGGCCTGCCACTCGGCAGCCTTCTCCCGGGCTTTTTCCAGTTCCTTATCGAGCTTGTCGATCTTGTTCATGCAAGGACTCCTTTCCTCTGGCTCACAAACGCCCGAAGGCATAGAAATGTGTCTGCCAGTAGCTTGAATTGATGTTTGCGTATTGGATGGGCGAACCACAATGAAGCATCATCCGTCGCCCACATAAATCCCCACATGGGACACAGGGCCGGGGCTGTCATAGGTTCCCGTGAAAAGATAATATCGCCGGGCTTTGCCTCGGAGGGGGAAATGATAGCACACTGGTTGTAAATGCCCTGCGCCGTGGTACGGGGCAGGTTGTGGACGCCACTGGCCGTGTACACCCAGCAGACAAAGCCCGAACAGTCAAAGGAAGTGGACGGGCTGGAGCCGCCCCACACATAGGGCCAGCCGATGTACTTTGTGGCTTCTTCCATGAGCGCCGCAAAAGCCGGGTCATCCAGTGCCTCGCCGGGTATCTCATAGCTGGGGCCGGTATCTTCGCCGCCGTTGTAAATCCCCTCCCACAGATAGGGCTTATTGCCTTTGAGCTGCTGCATAACGGTGTATATCTGCCTCTGCTGTTCGTCAAGCCTCGGCAGGATCACGGCAGGCAGCGTCTTGTTTGTGAGGGTCACATTTAAGATGTAATACTCATAGGGGACTTCCTCGGTGGTGGTTTCCCCGGTCTCCGGGTCGGTGCTGGTTTCGGTGCGGTAGCGTATCTCGACTTCCTCCGTCAAGGTCAGTTCATACTGTGCCTCAAAGATCTCCCGCAGCTCGTCCTGCACCTGTTCACGGAAATACACATGGTACTTTGCCGAGAGATAGGACGCCAGCTCATAGGGGTTATGGCCGATCTCGTCCACGGAATAGCGGTACTCGTCATAGCCGGGATGGGTGCTTTCGATGTTCGCTACCGTCTGCGCCAGCTCGTTTTCCAGCGCTGTGTAGTCCTCGTCCACACCTAGCAGGTCCGTATCCTCCGAGGCGTAGGAGGTGCCGGATAACGCATTGGCAAGGCCGCTGCCAAGCGTGGGGAAGATGGAGCTTACCGCCGACACAAGAAAACAGAGCAGCAACAGCAGGAGCAGGATCAGCACCGCCACGGGATGACGGGTCACAAACTGCGCCGCCCGACGGGTCACAGTTCCCGAAGCGGCAGCGGTTTTCTTTGCGGCCTTTGCGCCCTGTTTTGCAGCCGCCTTTGCTTCTTTGGAATACCGGCGTTTCAGCTTCCATTTCTGCTGCACACGGGAAAGCGGATTGCTGGCAAGCTCCGGGTGCTCGGAGGCCATCTTTTGAAAATCCACATTGGCCCGGGCTTTTATGTCCTTCCGTTCCCACTTTGCCACCTTCCGGGCCGGGTGTTCCCGGTATCTCCGTTTGGCATACCGGGTCAGTTTCCGGGCTCCGGCCTCGGCCACAAGTTCCGACTTATGGGCTCCTTCCACACCCACATTTTCATGCTCAACTTCGTGGATCTTGTTGTGGAGATAAAACCATGCTTCGGTGCGGGCTCCCCGGACAGCTTTCTTCGCAAGCCCCGGCGGTTTCTTCGCTGCCCGTTTTGCCTCGGTCTTGTCCAGTTTCTCCCGAGCCTTTCCCAGCTTTTCCCCGGTGTGTTCCGCTTTTGCCTGTGCTTTCTGGTGCTTATCCTTTTTGCTCCCGGCCTTCTCGGCGGAGCCCTCCGGCTCCTGTGCCTTGCCGGTATCCTGTGGCCCGCCCGCTTCATCCTCCTGCCTCATGCGGTCAGAGGGACGGCTTTTCCGGCTGTCCTCTTGAAACTTGCCGCTTTTGGACTTCGGGCCATCATGGCCCGAAGGACTGTCCTGCCCGGTATCCTCGTCCTCAAACCGCAGGCGTCGGGACGGTGCGGGGGAAGGCCCTTCCCGGTCAGCCGGTCCGGGGCGAGTGCTCCCGGTATCCTCCGGCGGCCCCGGCCTTTGAAAATTCCGTTTATCCGGTTTCTTTCCGATGATGTATCCCTCCTTTCCGAACCTCGGGCCAGCATGGCCCGAAGTGTGTTACGCCCGCTTCATTTCCCGTTTCTTGTCCTCCGGGCGGGTGGTCATAATGGCGTACAGCTCGGTATTCTGCGGGAAGCGGTCAACAAACGGGATGGTGGTGTTTCCGAAGAACAGCAGCCCTTCGCCGGAATTGGTATGGGTCACATAGGAAAGCTGATGGGGGCTGATCCCAAGCTGTTTGGCTAAAATCTGCCGGTCCCCCTGTGCCTGCGAGAGAAGCACAAGGAAGTCCGAGTTTTCAAAGATGTTCTCAATCTCCGGGCTGGCCAGAAAATCCTTCACGTTCTGCGTTAAAGCACTGGGAACGCACCCTTTTTTTCGCAGCATTTTCCAGATCGCCACACAATAGCTTGCCGTCAGACGGTCACGGAGCAGCACATGAAATTCGTCGAAGTAGCACCATGTAGCGATACCGCGGAGGAAATTCATGGACACCTGCGAGTTTACCAAGTCCTGCATAATGAGCATGGCAATCGTCCGAAGCCCGGCACCCAGCTTTTTTAAGATCAAGGCATACCAGACGGCGGTTCAGGTCCACATTGGTTTCATGGTTGAACACGTTAAGGGAACCCGACACATAGATTTCAAGGGCTGTTGCCAGCCGTACCGCCTCGCCCTCCGGCTGGGAACAGAGCAGGTCATACAGGGTTTGGAGGGTCGGCATTTTGCTTGTTTCCGGGTCCTGCAAGTGTTCCCGGTACATCTGGCGTACACAGCGGTCAATGACGGTCCGCTCCACCGGCTGCAAGCCATCCTTGCCGCCAACGATCAGCTCCATCAGCGACAGGATAAAGTCGGCTTTCAGCGCCATCGGGTTTTCCTCGTCAAAGCTCAGGTCAATGTCCATCGGGTTGATGTGGTGGGGGCTGTCCGGGGCGATCTCGATGACCTGTCCGCCCAGCCGCTTGATAAGGGGCGAGTATTCGCCCATCGGGTCCACCACAATGATCCGGTCACGGGTGGCAAGGAACACGTTCACAAGCTCTCGCTTTGCGGCAAAGGATTTGCCGGAGCCCGGCACGCCGAGGAACAGGCCGTTGGGGTTTTTGAGCTTTTTCCGGTTTGCCATGATGACGTTATGGGAAAGTGCGTTGAGCCCGTAATAGACGGCTTCGCCATCCATGCGGAGCTCCTGCGTCATAAAGGGAACGAAAATGGCCGTGGAGCTGGTCGTCATGCCACGCTTGATCTCAATGCCGTTATGACCCAGCGGAAGGCTGGAAAGAAAACCGTCCTCCTGCTGGAAGTCCAGCCGCTTCAAGGTGCAGTTGTATTTCTGGACGATACCCGACACCGTGAACAGGTCATTGTCCAGCTCCCGGCGGGTCGGGGCCATGTTTACCACAAGGAAGGTCAGCAGGAACATTCTTTCATTCCTGCTCTGTAAATCTTCCAGAAGGGTCTTTGCGTCGTTGCTGTACGTTACAAGGTCGGGTGGAAGTATGTCCATGTCGTACCCTGACCGAGCTGCCTTCTTTTGTTCCTCCACCTTCATCTTGTCAATGTCGGAGACTTTGGCCTTGATAGATTTTACGGCGGCGGCCTGATCGACGGTTTGGATATGGAGAGTGATGGTCATTTCCGCATCCATTTCCAAAAGCTCCGCCAGCAGCTTGTCCGAGAGCTCCGAGGCCAAAATCTGCAAGTAGGAGGCGGCGCCCCAAGTCGTCCCCACCCGGAACAGTCGGCTGAAACGAAAATCGAAACTGTCCGGGGCGATAAAGTCTTTGGTGGAAAGCCCGGTTTTGGGGATCATATCCCATGAAAACCGGAAGGGGGAGCCGCTGCCGGGGTGGAGCTGTCCGTGAAGGAGTTCCAGCCGTTCCAGCCCCGAAAGGGAGCGGCACTTGACGCCCAGCTTTTTGAAGTTCCCGCAAATGTCCGCTTCTACACGTTCCAGCCTTGCCCTGGCGGTGGGAAGGTCGTCCACGTTCACGCCGAAGGTCAGGAGCTTTGTGCGGACAATGCCGTTGTTGCTTTTGGCGATCTGGTTTTCCAGCATTTCCACATACTCACACCGGACGCTGTTGTAATCATCGTCCTGCATGGGGATGTTCACGCTGTACCGGCTGCCCGGGCGGCTCCGGTGGTTGAGGAAGGAAAGCTGGAACGGAAGGCTGCTGTCAAAGTAGTTGAGGCAGGCGCTCCACCCGTCAAAGATGGCCGCCTGATCTTCGGACTGTGCGAGCTGGTAGTTGATGTCCTCGTATTCAATGGTTTTGGTGTAATAGCGGTCCGCTACCCGGCACACCCCGTCCCGGTACATTTCCCGGTAAGGGAGGGTCTGCTGGGCGGTGGTGGGAATGTTCTTTCCTTTCGTGAACAGGCCGGTAAGGCCCTGCTTTTCAGGCTTTCTGCCTGCGGGCTTTCCGGCCCTTCTGCTGTTTCGCAATCGGCTGAGCCTCCTTTCTGGCGCTAAGCAGCGCATAGAAGTTTTCGGTTTTGTAAGGCCGCACACGGGGATAGAGGAACCGGGTGCGGATGATGTTTTTCAGCACTTTTTCCAGCGGCAGACCGTCTCGTTCATACATAGCCAGAAAGAAGAACGGGAGCATGAGGCCGATCATCAGGAACATGGCGGCACTGTTCCCGATACTGCCACGGGAAAACAGGTAAGCCGGGAGGCCCACCGCCGCCGCGCTGGAAAAACAAACAAGCTGGCGCTTCGTCAGGTTGAAGGCCAGCTTTGTTTTAATTTTGGAAAGGTCTTTTGGTACTGGTACATAGGCCATTTTGGTACACCTCCTTTATTGCTTCGGGCCAGCATGACCCGAGGTTATCTTGCGGCCTCTTTGGCCGGGGCTGTGCTGCTGGCAGCTTCGGCGGCCTTGCGTCCGCTCTGCCTTGCCCGCCAGTATTCGGGATTATACTGCCGGATGGACTGATTGAGGTTTTCTTCAAACTGTCCTTTGTCCTTAATGCGGTCAGGGATTTTCCACAGCTTTTTGTCCAGCAGCTCCCGGAGCACTACGCTTTCCTGTGCGTCCTCCTCATAGCAAATATAGCCCTTATCCTTGAAGCCGCACTTTTTCGCCGCCGGGGAGAGGACGGCGGCTACCTCGTTTGCCACCATCGTTCCGCCGTGGCTGGCGGTAGACTCCGGTCCGCCTGCATGAGCGCCGCCTTTTCCAAGATGGCTTTCAGTTCTGGGGAAAAATAGGCATATTCCCGAAGAACACGGGCAGCCTCCCCGCCGCAGGCGTTCATCAACAGGGTATAGGCGTCGCTGTCCGCTTTGGTACAGCGGCCCAGCAGTTTTCCGTCGTAATAGCAGGCCGCGTCATAGCCCGTCCGTTTGCGTGGCATGGTTCCCGCCTC